>Ga0255338_1000237_pt1 | contig 221489 bp, 202 predicted proteins | sample MeOH1_35cm_T4_19_FD_203715 | JGI IMG/M metagenome (GOLD analysis project Ga0255338, IMG submission 203715) | Sandy soil microbial communities from University of British Columbia, Vancouver, Canada - MeOH1_35cm_T4_195 | ecosystem: Engineered > Artificial ecosystem > Sand microcosm >...
TGAGCCGGGCCCCGCACCTGCTCGAGAAGTCCCGCGCCGGGTTCAAGTACGGCGATGTGACCCTGCGCGACCACCTGGCCTTCGACGGGCTGCACGACATCTTCACCGACCAGGCCATGGGTGCCCTGACCGAGGCCGCCAACACCGGCGCGGCGGCCGTCTCCCGCGCCGAGCAGGACGCGTTCGCCGCCGCCAGCCACCAGCGGGCGGCCCGCGCGCACAAGGACGGGCTGTTCGACGACGAGATCGTGCCGGTGTCGATCCCGCAGCGCAAGGGCGACCCGCTCGTCGTCACCGCCGACGAGGGCATCCGCCCGGACACCACCGCCGAGTCCCTGGCGACGCTGCGGCCGGCGTTCGCCCCCGACGGCACCGTCACCGCCGGCTCGGCCTCGCAGATCTCCGACGGCGCGGCCGCGGTGGTGGTGATGTCCAAGGCCAAGGCCGAACAGCTCGGCCTGTCCTGGCTCGCGGAGATCGGCCGGCACGGGGTGGTCGCCGGTCCGGACTCGACGCTGCAGTCCCAGCCGGCGCGGGCGATCGCGAAGGCCTGCGCGCGGGAGGGCCTCGAGCCGGCCGAGCTGGACCTGGTGGAGATCAACGAGGCGTTCGCCGCGGTGGGGATCGCCTCGGCCCGTGAGCTCGGGATCGACCCGGCCAGGGTGAACGTCAACGGCGGGGCGATCGCGCTGGGGCACCCGCTGGGGATGTCCGGGGCCCGGATCGTGCTGCACCTGGCCCTCGAGCTGGCCCGCCGCGGCGGCGGGGTCGGGGCCGCGGCCCTGTGCGGCGGCGGCGGCCAGGGCGACGCCCTCATCGTCCGCGTCCCCAAGGCGTAGGACCCGCGACCTCGAGGATCCGTCGAGGACCGTCACGTTCGGGCGGAGGCGACACGATCGCCTCCGCCCGAACGCGTGCGGGTGCCTGCGACCGTGCCGGTGACGGCAGCACCCCACGGCCGGCTCGACAGACCATCGACGTCACCGCGGCGATGCCCGGGGCTGCAGTATGTCCAGGAAGGCCACCGCGGCAGGCGCGGGATTGAAGTCGCTCCAGGCGAGATACTCCACTCGGGTCGGCCCGTCGCCGACGGGCACCGTGACCAGGTTCGGGGTCGACGGGACGAACGCGGGTGGCAGGAGCGCGACGGCGAGGTTCTGCTTCACGAGGTCGAGGATCAGGTCGGTCGACATCGATTCGAAGGTCACCTCCCGCCGCAGGTCGGCGGCGTCGAAGGCGAGGTCGCTCTGCGCACGCCCCTGGGTCCCGGCCGGGAAGTCCGCGAAGGTCTCCCCGGCAAGATCACGCAAGCGCAGCCGGCGCCGCCCCGCCAGCCCATGATCGGCCGCGAGCACAGCGACGAGGCGTTCGCGTGCCAGCTCGACGGACCGGACACGGTCGGGAGTGGTCGCGTCAGGCAGGCCCAGCACGGCGACGTCGACCCGACCCGCGCGGAGTGCGCTCACGAGTTCGTCGCTGCCGCCGTGCCGTAGTGCGATGCGCACCGCCGGGTGCGCGCGGTGGAACCGGCCCAAGGCAGCGGGAATGTCGACGGCGGTCACGGTGGGGATGACACCGACCGTCAGCGTGCCCCGCACCTGGCCGACCGTAGCGGTCGCGTCGGCAGCGGCACGCTCGGCAGCTTCCAGGCTCGCCCGCGCGGCGGGCAGGAACGCCGCCCCGGCGTCGGTGAGCTCGACGCGGCGGCTGGTCCGGGCGAACAGTGCCACGCCCAGCTCCTGTTCGAGCGCCTTGATCTGGTGACTGAGCGCCGACTGGACGACGAAGCACTGCTCGGCCGCTCGGGTGAAGTTCCGCTTCTCGGCCACGGCGAGCACATACCGCAGTTGCTGCAGTTCCATTCACCTATCGTGCACATCGATTGCTGATATGAAAACCATGTCTTGGACTCATCGGTACAACGACGCGACAGTGATGTGGTGACTACCACGACAACTCCTCTGCCGGCGCCCCCGGGGCGGGTGACGAACCGCACGGCACTCACTGCGGTGACCGCCGTGGCCCCTGCGGTGTGGGGCACGACCTATGTCGTCACCACAGAACTGCTGGCCCCGGGCCACCCCCTGTTCGCGGCGCTCGTGCGGGCGCTGCCCGCAGGCGTGCTCGCCCTCCTGCTCTCCCGGACGCTGCCCCGCGGGGCCTGGTGGTGGAAAACCGCGGTGCTGGGCGCCTTGAACATCGGCCTGTTCTTCCCGCTGCTGTTCCTCGCCGCGGAACGGCTGCCCGGCGGGGTCGCCGCCACCCTCGGCGCGACCCAGCCGATCATCGTCGCTCTTCTCGCCGTCGTCCTTCTGCCCGAACGCCTTTCGCTCCGGCGTCTGGTCTGGGGTGTCGTCGGCGTGCTCGGCGTGGGCCTGGTCGTGCTCGGCCCCGCAGCGGCCTTCGATCCCGTCGGCATCGTCGCCGGGCTCGCCGGTGCCGCGGTGATGGGGACCGGCGTCGTTCTCACCGCACGCTGGGGCCGGCCCGAGGGAGTCGGCGCGATCAGCTTCGCAGGGTGGCAGCTCACCGTCGGCGGCCTGATCCTGTCGGTACCGGCACTGCTGATCGAAGGGGTTCCCAGCCGAATCGACGCCCCCGCCGTCGCGGGCTACCTCTGGCTCGGCCTCCTCGGTGGGCTGCTGGCCTACACCCTCTGGTTCAACGGCCTGCGCACCCTGCCGGTCACCGCGACGGCGCTGCTCGGGTTGCTCTCCCCCCTCGTGGCCGCCGCCCTCGGTGTCCTCGTGGCGGGGGAAACCCTCAGCGCACCGCAGCTTGTCGGTTTCGTGCTCGCCCTCGCGGCGCTCGGCGCCGGGCAGACCGCGCCTCGCGCCCGTACGCGGAAAGGACTTTCGTCGTGAACGTCACCGTCATCGGGGCCACCGGCATGGTCGGCTCGCGCCTCGTAGCCGAAGCCGCCACGCGCGGACACCGCGTCGTCGCCGCCGCCCGGCATCCGGGCACCCATCCGGATCCGGGCGTCACCCCACTCGCCGTCGATGCCGGCGTGCCCGGACGACTCGATGCCGCACTCGCGGGTGCGCACGCGGCGATCCTCGCCGTCCGTGCCGCTCCCGGCCAGGAACAGACGATCGCACCGCTGACCACGGCGGTCCTGGACGCTACGGGTCGCTCCGGTACCCGCCTGCTCGTCATCGGCGGAGCCGGCCCCCTGCGCTCACCGCGGAGGGACGGCCTGGCGGTCCTCGATGATCCCGACTACGTGCCGGTCGAATGGCGAGCGGTCGCCGAGGCCAGCACTGCCCAGCTCCGCACCTGTGTCCGGCACACGAACCCGCGCTGGACATACCTGAGCCCGCCCGCGATCGTCGAATCCGGAACGCGCACGGGCACGTACCGGCGCGGAGCCACCACCCTGCTCACCGAACCCGACGGCACCTCACGCATCACCGCCGAGGATCTCGCCGTGGCCGCCCTCGACGAGATCGAACGCCCCGGTACCGACCGGCACTTCACGGTGGCACGCACTCCCCCGCGTTGTGGATAGCGTGGAGCGGGTAGCGAAAGCGGGTGGCACCGAGCAGGAGCGGCCGGCTCGTCCCGGGCGGCGATCAGCTCGCCAGGAACTCCAGCAGCACCTTGTTCACGGCCTCCGGCTGCTCGAGGTAGCCGTAGTGCCCGGCGTCCGGGATCTCCTGGTAGCTCGCGCCGGGAATGGCGTCGGCCACCTCCCGCGACAGGTACGCCGGAATCATCCGGTCGTCGGCGAAACCGACGGCCAGGCACGGCACCCGCACCGCCCGGTAGGCGGCGCGACGGTCGAACTCACGGTCCATTCCCAGCTGCGCCCGCACGCCGGGCGACGTCTTGCCGCCGGTGAACTCGAACACGTCGAGCCAGTCCCGCGCGGTGTGCGGGTCGGCCAGCGACGCCGGCGACAGGTTCATCACGGCCGTGACCGCCGCCCGGTACTTCGCGGGCAGTTCGACGCCGCTGTCGTACAGCTGACGCTCGCCCTCGGTGAGGGTGACCTGGAACTGGTCCATGCGGGCGTGCCCGGCCAGGAACACCGCCTTGCGCACCAGGTCCGGGCGGGCCAGCGACAGCTCCTGCGCGACGCGCGCCCCCATGGAGGTGCCCACGACGTACGCGGGACCGCCGAGCAGCTCGATCAGGCCGGCGGTGTCGGCCACCAGGTCGTCGATGGTCATGCCGCCGAGGCTCTCCCCCGACGGCGCGATGCCGCGGTTGTCGAAGGTGGCGACGCGGTAGCCGGCCTGGACCAGCGCGGGAACCTGGTGCAGGTCCCAGACCCGGCCGGGGCTGCCCGTCCCCATGATCAGCACGACGAGGTCGCCGGTCCCCTTGACCTGGTAGTTCAGCGGGATGCCGTTGATTGTCGCGATGGGCATGAAAACCTTCCTGAGGTGGGTGGCGCGGGTGCGGCCGCACGGCAGCACGGGCACAACGGACCGATCCACACTACCCTGCACCGCAGGTCGCGACCCTGGCAGCACATCCTCAGGCGCCGCCCTGCCACGCGCGCCACAGCCGCGCGTAGCGGCCTCCGGCGGCGACGAGCGCCGCGTGCGGCCCCTCCTCGACGACCCGGCCCGCCTCGAGCACGACGACCCGGTCCGCGGCCGCGGCCTGCGTCAGCCGATGCGCCACGACCAGCGCGGTGCGTCCTCGCGTCACGACCGCCGCGGCGGCTTCGAGGGCCCGCGCGCCCGCGCTGCCGGCCTCCGCCGTCGCCTCGTCGAGCACCACCACCTGCGGATCGGCGATCAGCACCCGCGCCAGCGCGAGCTGCTGGGCTTGGGCCGCGGTCACGGGATGGCCGCCCTCACCGACGACCGTGTACACGCCGTCGTCGAGGGCGCGGACCCACTCGCCCGCGCCGACGGCGTCGAGCGCGGCCGCGACCTCGTCCACGGTGGCGTCGGGCCTGGCCAGGCGCACGTCGTCGAGCAGGGGGCCGCCGAACACGTGCACCTCCTGGCTGACGACGACGACGTAGCGGCGCAGCCGGGCACCGAGTTCGCCGAGCGCCCGGCCACCGAGACGGACCTCCCCCGAGGTGGGCGTGACGACCCCGGCGGCGGCAGCGGCGACCGTCGACTTCCCGGCGCCGGTCGAGCCGACCAACGCCACCGTCTCCCCCGGCGCGACCTTCAGGTCCACGCCGTGCAGGACCTCGGGGCCGTGCGCGTACCGGTGCCGCACCCCGGTCAGCTCCAGCGCCGGCGGACCGCAGCGCGGCTCGTCGGGCGGACCGTCGTCCGGGGTCGGCGCCGCCGGGAGGTCGGCGACGCCCACGAGCCGGGCCAGGCTCGCGCCCGCCGACTGGACGTCGTCGAAGGTGAACAGCAGCAGCCCGAGGGGCGAGAACAGGCGGTGGAACAGCAGTGCCGCCGCGGTGGCCTCGCCGACGGTCACCGCGTCCGCCCGGACCAGGACGAACCCGGCGACGAGAAGCGCCGCGAGACCGACGAATTCGGCCCGGTTGGCCCGGCCCGCGAACCGGGTGAACAGGCCGAACACGCCGACGGTGAGGTCGCGCGCGCGGGCCGAGGCGGCATCGATGCCGGACAGGTGGGCCGTGTCGAGGCCGTAGGCACGGACCGTGCGCACCCCGTGCATGCTGCTGACGAGTGCCTGCGACCGTGCGCCCATCGCGACCCGCTCCGCGGCGTACAGCGGAGCCGAGCGGGGCAGGTACCAGCGCAGGGCGAGCGCGTACATCGGCAGCGCGACGAGGCCGGCGAGACCGAGCCGCCAGTCGATTCCGACCATCGCCGCGACGCTGACCACGACCAGCATCAGTGCCGCCACCAGCTGCGGCACCACCGAGCCGAGTGCCTTCGCCAGCACCGCGACGTCGTCGCCGACGCGGGAGAGGACGTCGCCGTGCCCGGCGCGTTCGACGGTCTCGGTGGGCAGGGTCAGCACCCGCGCCAGCACCGTCTCGCGCAGCCGGGCCAGCACCGTCTCGCCGAGACGCGCAACCAGGTGCAGGCCGGCCCCCTCGAGCACGCCGCCGACGACCGCCGCCGCGGCGATCAGCGCGACGACCCATCCGAGGGTGGACATCGGGGCCTGCTCGCGCACCCGGTCGACGAGGACACCGAGGACGCGCACCGGCACCACCGCGGCGATCGCCGCCCCGACGGACACCGTCACCGTCAGCGCGACCCGCCCCGGCGCGTCGCGCAGCTGCGCTCCCAGCCAGCGCCACGACCGTCGCGCGGAGGCGATCGGCAGCAGCTCGGACTCGTTGTTCGTCATCGCAGCACCGCCGCTCGGTAGGTGGGGTCGGTGGCGGACAGTTCGGCGTGGGTGCCGGACGCGACGATCTCGCCGTCGTCGACCACCACCACGCGGTCGGCGGCGGCGAGCAGCGCGGGACTCGAGGTGATGACGACGGTCGTGTGTTCGTCGCCGTCGTGCCGCAGGCGCGCGATCCCCTCCGCGACGGCCCGCTCGGTGACCGCATCGACCGCGGTGGTCGGCTCGTGCAGCACCAGCACGGGAGCGCGCCGCGCCAGCGCCCGGGCCAGCGCCACGCGCTGCCGCTGCCCGCCGGACAGGCTGCTGCCGCGGTCGACGATCCGCTGGTCGAGGCCGTCGGGGTGGGTGTCGGCGACCTGCCCGGCGGCGGACGCGCCGAGCACCTCCGGGGGGATGCCGTCGGAGGGTCGGCTCATGCCGGCGGCGATGTTGTCGGCGAGCGTTCCGGCGAACAGGTCGCTGTGGTGGGGTTCCGCGAGAACGGTCCGGCGTCCGGCGACGGGGTCGAGCGCATCGAGCGGCACTCCCCCGACGGTCAGCTCGCCGCGGACGTCCGCCGGCGGCACCTGGCCGGACAGCACGTCGGCGAGCGCCTCCGCGTCCTGCGACCGGTGGGCGAGGACACCGAGCAGTTCCCCCGGCGCGACGGTCAGGTCGATCCTGCGCAGCGACTTGTAGCCGAGCCCGCGCAGCTCGAGGCTGCCGTCCGCCGGGGTCCCGGTTCCGGCGGGCAGCAGCGACGGCGCGTGCAGCACGAGCGAGAGCCGGTCGGCGGAGGCGCGGGACGCGGCCCACGACGACGGCAGGGCGGCGAGCGTCCCGAGCGGTTCGACGACGAACTGGGCCAGGCCCACGACGGTGATGAGTTCGCCGACCGAGATGCGGCCCGACAGGGCGGCCCAGCCCGCGACGCCCGCCACCGCGACGGACAGCAGCGCGCTCACCGCCGACGAGGCGCCGGTGTAGACGCCGAGGGCGCGGGTCGCGCGCAGTGTCGAGGCGAGCGCGTCCGCGCTGGCGTCCCGGTACCGGTGGGCGGCGGCCGGTTCGGCCCCGATGCCGCGCAGCGGACGCAGTCCCGTGACGAGGTCCGTCGCCAGACCCGATGCCCGCGCCACCGCCTCCTGCTGTGCGGTCATCCGCCGGGTCAGCAGCGGGGTGGCACGGTCGAGCGCGACGAGGATCGCGGGTGTGCCCAGCAGTACCAGCAGACCGAGCGGGACGTCGACGAGCAGCAGCGCGATCGCGGCCCCGACCACCGCGGTGACGGCCGCGGCGGTGGCGGGCACCACGTGCAGGATCTGCGCGGCCCGCCCGGCGTCGGTGGTCGCCACCGCCAGGAGTTCCCCGGTGCGCAGGGAGGTGCGCACCCCGCGCGGATCGAGGATCCGGCGGGCCACGGCGACCCGCAGCCGGTGCGACTCCGCCTCGATCGCCGCGACGAGCCGGCGCGCACCGAGACGCCACGAGTAGGTGAGCACGACGAACAACGCGGCGAGGCCCGCGAGGGCGACGACCAGCATCGACACGTCGCCGTCGGTGACCGGCCCGTCGATGATCACCCCGATCGCGACGGGCACGAGGGTCTCCATCACCTGGTGCAGCGAGACCAGCGGGGTGCCGACTGCCAGCGCGATCCGCTGGTTCACGATGGTGCGCCGCAACAGCCCCGGACCTGGCTTCTTCCCGTCGCCGGCCCCGCGGTCGTCGTCACCGCTCATGCGTTCCACCACACGAAACTCTCCGTTCCACGTCACCACCCCGAGAAGTGAGTCAACCCTAACTTGCAGCGCGGGTGGCGTCGGAAGCGCCGGTTCTCATAGAGTCGCACTACGAATGACCTGCTCGAACGGAGCAGCAAGCCCGGGAGGAACAACCATGGCCGCGGACGCCACCACCGAGAACGACATTCCGGACGAGGAACTCGAACCCGTCGCGGACGAAACCGCCCGCCAGGCGCAGCGTGTCGTCGCTGCCTACGCGGAGGATGCGGACGAGTGCCGCATGCTGCTGTCCATGCTCGGCATCGGGCCGAACCCGAAGATGGACTGACCGGACACCGCCGGACAGGGACAGTCGGACAAGGACAGGGAGCGCCACGTGGTTGCAGCTGAGGAGTCGACGCAGGCGGGTGGTTCGGACTTCGTCGTCGTCGCGAACCGCCTGCCCGTCGACCTCGAGCGTCTTGCGGACGGCTCGACCCGGTGGAAGCGCAGCCCGGGTGGCCTCGTCACCGCGCTCGAGCCGATCCTGCGCAGCAACCGCGGAGCGTGGGTCGGCTGGGCCGGTGTCGCCGACGCCGAACTCGACCCGATCGTCCAGGACGACCTCGAGCTGTATCCGGTCCCGCTGAGCGCGCAGGAGATCGCCGACTACTACGAGGGCTTCTCCAACGCGACACTGTGGCCGCTGTACCACGACGTGATCGTCCGGCCGGAGTACCGGCGCGAGTGGTGGAACACCTACGTCGAGGTCAACCGCCGGTTCGCGGAGGAGACCGCGAAGGCCGCGGCCGAGGGCGCGACGGTGTGGGTGCAGGACTACCAGCTGCAGCTGGTGCCGAAGATGCTGCGGATGCTGCGCCCGGACCTGACCATCGGCTTCTTCCTGCACATTCCGTTCCCGCCGGTGGAACTGTTCATGCAGATGCCGTGGCGGACCGAGATCGTCGAGGGTCTGCTCGGCGCCGACCTGATCGGCTTCCACCTGCCCGGCGGTGCCCAGAACTTCCTGTACCTGGCGCGCCGGCTGGCCGGCCATCAGACCTCCCGCGGCACCGTGGGCGTGCGCTCGAAGCTCGGGGTGGTGCAGGTCGGGTTCCGGGCGGTGCGCGTCGGGGCGTTCCCCATCTCGATCGACTCCGGGCAGCTCGACGAGCAGGCCCGCCGCAAGTCGATCCGCGACCGCGCCAAGCAGATCCGCAAGGAACTCGGCAATCCGAGGCACATCATGCTCGGCGTCGACCGGCTCGACTACACCAAGGGCATCGACGTCCGCCTCGACGCGCTGCTCGAGCTGATCGCCGAGGGGCGCGTGGATCCGGCCGACACGGTGATGGTGCAGCTCGCCACCCCGAGCCGGGAACGCGTCGAGTCGTACGTGCAGATGCGCGGCGCCATCGAGCAGACGGTCAGCCGGATCAACGGCGAGTACGCCGAGGTGGGCCGGCCCGTGGTGCACTACATCCACCGGCCCATTCCACGGGACGAGCTGATCGCGTTCTTCGTCGCGGCCGACGTCATGCTGGTGACGCCGCTGCGTGACGGCATGAACCTCGTCGCCAAGGAGTACGTGGCGTGTCGCAGCGACCTCGGCGGCGCCCTCGTGCTGAGCGAATTCACCGGGGCCGCAGCAGAACTGCGCCAGGCCTTCCTGTGCAATCCGCACGACCTCGAGGACGTCAAGGACAAGATGGAAGCGGCGCTGACCCAGCCGCGCGAGGACGGCCGGCGGCACATGCGGGCACTGCGCCGGCAGGTCCTCGCCCACGACGTGGACCGGTGGGCCCGGTCCTTCCTCGACGCCCTCGCCCATCAGGGCGCGGCAGGTCCGGCGCTGATCGCGCCGGCGGAGGTCGGCGAGCCCGAGTGACGAGCACACCCGACCGCGAGGACTACGGTTCCCGGCCCTCGCCCGAGCGCATCGGGGCTGCGGCGGCCGGCGTCCCCGCGCCGCGCACGACCACCGGTTCCCTCGACGTGCTCCTCGTCGAGGACGACGCCGGGGACGAACTGATCATTCGGGAGTCGTTCGAGGCCAACGAGATCGGCAGCACACTGCACGTGGTGCGGGACGGCGCGGAGGCCCTCGACTTCCTGTACCGGCGCGGGATGCACGCCGACGCCGCGCGGCCGGCGCTGGTGCTGCTCGATCTGAACCTGCCGAAGTACGACGGGTGGCAGGTGCTCGAGGCGGTCAAGGCCGATCCCGACCTGGCGTCCATCCCGGTCGTCGTGCTGACGACGTCCACCGCCGAGGAGGACGTCGTGCGCAGTTACCGGCTGCGGGCCAATGCCTACGTCTCCAAGTCGGTGGACTTCGACCGGTTCGTCGCCACCGTGCGGCAGATCGACCGGTTCTTCGTGCACATGGTGCGCCTGCCCGGTCGCTGATCCCTCACACCGGCGTCAGGCGGCTCACCAGCCACCGGCCGTCGTGCTTCTCGAGTTCGACGCGCACACGGCTGCCGCTGCTGACCGCTTCGGGATTGACGGAACTGGTGGTGATCTGGTTGAGGAACAGCAGGGTCACCGCCCGGTCGGCCTCGGCCGACACGACCGACGACGCCTGCACGCTCACCTGAACGGTGATCGACTTCTCCTTCGCGCCGGGCGCGATGACGTTCGTCATCAGGCTGGTGTACTCGTCCCGGAAGTCGCCGGTGAGCCCGTCGGAGGCCGCGGCGACCTGCTCGTCGACCCTGGCGTGGTCGTACGCGAGCATCGCGACGGCCTGCTCCTCGGCCGCCTGCAGGGCCTCGGTCCGGGCCGCCTCGGCACCGTCGCGCTCGACCTTGTCGTACACGCCGAACCCGACGAGGCCGGCGAGCACGATCGCCGCGGCGGTGAGGGCCGCGAGCAGCATTCTCCGCCGACCGCCCGCGGGGCCGGGCGGCGTCGTCGCGTCCTCCGCGGCGTCCACGCGCGTGGTGTCGTCGGTCTGGGTCACGGCGTCGTCCTTCGAATTCTCGGTCACGGTACGAAGTCCACCTTCGACGCGAGCAGGCGGCCGTCCTCGTCGCAGATCGTCACCCGCAGCCGGAAGTCGCGCGGTTCGGGTTCGGTCTGTTCCGCGTTGGACACCATCGACCGGGCGGCCACGAGCGAGGTCATGCAGGCGCCGTCCTCGGCTTGGATGCCGGCCTCGATCACCTCGCCGGTGGTGTCGACGTTCGCCTTGGTCACCACGTCGACGAAAGGCCCCTCGCGGCCTTCGAATTCGGCCTTGAAGTCGCCGGTCGCCCCGTCGAGCAGGCGCTGCACGTCCGCGGCCGCGCTCTGCGGGTGGATGGTGGTCAGGTTCAGCACGGTCTGCCGCGCGGCCTGCAGGTACGCCGCCCGCCGGGCGTCGTGGTCGCGGTCGGCTCTCGCGTCGAGCCACAGCCATACCCCGGCGCCCGCCAGGGCGAGGACGATCACGGCCGCGAGCGCGGGCAGCAGCCGGCCCGTCCGGGCGGGTGCGGTCTCCGGGGTCGTCGTGGTGGCGGAGGTCTGTTCGTCTGCCATCAGCCTTGCTGCGCCTTCATGTACGTCTCCAAACTGGTCTCGGGGCCGGTGTCGACGTTGCGATACACCGTACCGTCGGGACCGATGTACGTCCCCGTCGCCGGGTCGATGCCCCGCGCCGTGACCCCGGCGGGTGCAGCCGGGTTCGTCCCGGTCGCGTGCGACGCGGGGACCGGCACGTCGCCTTCCGACTGCACGGGTGTCGGCGCGCCCCGCCACGGGTTGTCGAGGTACTCGGGCTGATACCCGTTGCGGCACGCCTCCGGCGTGGGCCCGCGCCGGCCCGGGAACTCCATGCACGGCAGGTTCCGCGCACCGCGCACGGCGTTCGGATCCGACTGCGGGAGCTTGCAGTACACCTCGCCGGGGGTGTCCACCATGGTGGTGTCCGCGGGACTGCGCCACTGCTCGGGTGGCAGGAAGCCGGACAGGCACGGCGGCGGATCGTGCAGCTGCAGGTGGAAGTCGACGACCGCGCCGTCCTCGGCCGGTCCGCTGCCGGCGGCGGTGATCAGGGCGGTGGTCATCGGCGGGTACAGCACCAGGATCTGTTCGATGCCGGCGTTGTAGATCACGCCCACCTCCCCGACGCTGACCATGTTGGCCAGCAGGAGCGGCAGCGTCGGCCGCAGGTCCTGCAGCAGCTGTTCGGCCTCGGCCGCGGCGCCCGGCCCCTTCGCGAGCACCGCCCGCAGGTCGGTGTCGGCGGCCCGCAGCCCGTCGGTGAACGTCAGCATGTCCCGGGTCCAGGACCGGATCGCGTCGCTGGTGACGACCTGGGTGTCGAGCAGCGGACCGAGTTGATCGAGCAGTGCCTTGGTCTGCTCGCTGCCCGCGCTCGCCTCCTGCACGAACAGGCGGGTCGAATCGATCAGCCGCTGCAGGTCCGGTCCCGAACCGTTGAACGCGTCGAACGACTCGTCGACGACAGTGCGCAGCCGCGTGTCGCTGATGCTGGCGAGCAGGACGTCGGCCTGGTCGAGCAGCGCGCCCACCTCCTGCGGCACCGACGTGCGGTCGGCGGGGATCACGTCGCCGTCCGCCAGGTACTCCCCACTCGAACCGTTCTGCGGCGGAACGAAGTCCACGTACTGCTCGCCGACGGCGGACACGCTGCGCACCGCCGCGTCGACGTCGGCGGGGATCGCGCGGTCGCTGTCGATCGACAGGACGGCCTCCACGCCGGTGGGCGAGAGCTGCACCTTGTCGACCACCCCGACCGTGTTGCCGCGGTAGGTGACGTTCGCGTGCGGGTAGAGCCCGCCGGTGGAGGCCAGCTCCACGATCACCGTGTACCGGCCGACGCCGAACAGCTGCGGGAGCTTGACGTACTGCAGCGACATCACCAGCAGCCCGACCACCGTGAGCACCGCGAAGATCACGAGCTGGATCCGGACGAACTTCGACAGCATCATGGCGCCGGCACCCCCAGCGGGGGCAGCCCCGGAATGGTGATCTCCCCCAGGCCGGGCACCGACAGGGTCGCGGCCGGGCCCGGTGCGGGTTGTGCGGCCGGCTGCTCGAGCGGGGCCTGGAACGGGTCCGCGGACTGGGCCGCCAGCCCGGCGTCCTGCCCGAGGATGCCTTCCGGTCCGGCGAGACGCCCGGCGAGCGGGGTGCCGGTGAGGAAGTTCAGGTCCAGCCGTTCGAGGGTGAGGTCGATGGTCATGGCGAGGTTCGCGTAGTCGCCCCGGATGACCTGGTCGATGCCGGCCTGCGGGAACGGATAGGTCAGCAGCACGCCGAGCACCTCGGTCAGGGCGTTGCCGGAGTCGGCGAGCGCCCGCAGCGTCGGAGCGAGCGCCTGCAGGTTGGTGTGCAGGTCCTCGCCGCTGTTCTCGACGAGCCGGCTGGCCACGGTGCTCATCTCGCCGAGCGAGGTGAGCGCGGTGGTCAGGTCCTGGCGCTGGTCGGCGAGCACGGTCAGCGCGGCCGGCATCTCGTCGAGCGCCCGGACGAGGGTGGCGTTCTGCGCGTCGACCGTCCACGCGAGCCGGTCGATGCCCTCCATCGCGGCGATGATGTCGCCCCGCTGCCGGTCGAGGGTGCCGACGAGTTCGTCGAGCCGCGGCAGCAGGTTCCGGATCGAGTCCTCCCGTCCGTACAGCGCCGCGTTCAGCTCGGTGGTGATGTCGTTGATCTGTGCGAGTCCACCGCCGTTGAGGACCACCGACAGCGACGACAGCGTCTGCTCGGTGGTCGGGTACACCCCGGCCCGCTCGAGCGGAATGAGGTCGCCGTCCTCGAGCCGGCCCTGCGGCGGCTCGTCCGTAGGCGACGCCAGTTCGAGATGCTGCGAGCCGAGCAGGCTGGTCTGCCCGATCCTCGCCGTCGCGTTCGCCGGGAGTGCCACCTCACCGTCGAGGGCGACGGTCACGAGGGCGTGCCAGTCCTCGACCTCGATCCTGGTGACGCTGCCGACCTGGACGTCGTCGACCCGCACCGGCGAATTCTGGGTCAGGGTGGTCACGTTCGGCATCTGGATCCGCACCTGGTAGGCGTCCTCGCCGTGCCCGGCGGTGCCGGGGAGGGGAAGGGAGTTCAGCCCCTCCCACTCGCATCCGGTCGAGGTCAGCGCCGCCGCGACCAGCATCGCGGCGACGGCACCGCGTCGCGTCGGGCGGGAGTGCCGGATTCGGGTGCTCATCGTCCTCCTCCCGGCTGCAGCAGCGCACCGAGGTCGGGGGGAACCGTCACGGTGGGCAGGCCGGGCAGCGGCCCGGCCGGCGGCACGGCGTCCGCGGGTGCGGTGCCCCGCCCCGCGGCCGCGGCTTCCGCCTCGAGACCCGGCTCGGTGTACTGGATCTGGTCGGGGAACGCCTCCACCGCGGCGATGGGGTTGGTCATGACCGGCAGGTAGTTCATCGCCAGCGACTGGAGCACCGGTCCGAGCTGCTGGCGGCACAGTTCCGCGCTGCGGTCGGAGGTGGCGTTCGCGGCCGCGGCCACGGACCCGCACATGAACTCGACGGGATTGGCGAGGTTGCTGATCGCCAGCGCACCGGTGAGCGAGCCCTGTGCGGGCTTGTAGATGTCGTAGAAGTTCGACAGCGCCGTCGGTCCGGAGTGCAGGACCCGTTCGATCTCGGGTCGCTTGCGGGCGAGGACTTCGGTGGCGTCGGCGAGGCGCTGCACCGACTCGGTCAGCGCGGCCCGGTGGTCCTGCACGAACCGCTGCACGTCACCGACCGCGAGGTCGAGGTCGGCGAGCGAGGTGCCGAGCTGATCCGAGCTCTCGGCGAGGACGTCCGAGACCGACGCGAGTCGGCCGCCGAGCTGCACGATCTGCTCGTTGCTGGTCGAGAGCACCGCCACGAACGCCTGCAGGTTCCGGACGGTGCCGAACAGGTCGGTGCGCCCCTCCGACAGGGTGTGCATCGTGTCGGACAGTTCGCGCAGGGTGGCGCGGATGGTCAGGCCGTTGCCGTCGAGGTTCTCGGCGGCCGTGTCGATGAAACGCCCGAGCGAGCCCTGCGGATCGAGACCCTGAGGGCCGAGGGCTTCCGACAGACGCATCAGTTCCGTCTTGATCTGGTCCCATTCCACCGGCGAGGCGGTGCGCTCGAGCGGGATCGTCGCGTCGTCGGCGAGCTGCGGGCCCCCCGAGTACACCGGGGTCAGCTGGACGAAGCGCGCGGACACGAGGCTCTGCGCGATGATCACCGACTTGGCGTCGGCCGGGATGTCGACGGAGTCGTCGACCTGCATCTGCACGCGCACCAGGTCGTCGCCCGGCTCGATGCGGGTGATCCTGCCGACGCTCACGCCCAGCACCCGCACGTCGTCGCCCTCGTACAGGCCGCTCGTGGAGACGAATTCGGCGTTGATCGTGCGCTTGCCCCAGCCGGGCAGCACCACGGCGAACGCGACGAGGGCCAGGGCCACCACTGCGACACCGGCGATCACCGGCAGCAGCAGGCGGCGGCGCTTCCCGGGCCGGTCCTCCGGGGCTTGGAGAGTATCGGTGCTCATTCGCCATCCTTCGTGATCGACGGCGGGTCCTTCGGGATGATGTCCTGCAGGTCCTGCTCCAGCAGTTCGGGGGCGACCATGCTGTCGACCAGTGCCTTCCACCACGGCGCGGGCAGGACGTTCGACACGTACGCGTTGAAGAACGGGCCGCTCGCGACGGACTCGCCGAGCGCGCTGATGTACGGGCCGAGCCCGTCGAGGGCGCCGGCGATGTTCTCCTTGTTCGCCTGCAGGTTGGCGGTCACCGCGTTGAGCTTGTCCAGGGTGGGACCCATCTGCGCCTGGTTCTCCTGCACCAGGGCGGAGAGCTGCCTCGAGACCGCGGAGATGTTCGCGATCAGCTCGGTGATCGCGTCGCGCCGCAGGCTCAGCTCCCCGAAGAGGGCGTTGGCGTCCACCACGAGCGCGTTGATCCGGTCGCTGCGTTCGGCGAGGATGCCGGTCACCGATTCGGCGCGGGCCAGCAGATCCTCGAGCGACTCGTCGCGTGCGTTGACGGACTGGGACAGCCTGGTCATGCCCTCGAGCGCCCCCCGCAGCTCGGGCGGGGTGTCCTGCAGCGAATCCGACAGCGCATCGAGCGAGTCGTCGATCTGCTCGGTGTCGAGCTCGGACACCGTGGTCGTGAGGTCGCCGAGGGCGTCGGTGAGCGAGTACGGCGAGTCGGTGCGCGTCGACGGGATCGGCTCGCGCGGGTCGAGCGTCCCCGAACCGTACGGTTGCACGGCGAGCGACTTGCGGCCGAGCACGGTATTCGTCTTGATGTCGGCTCCGGTGTCCTCGCCGAGCGCGATGCCGTCGCGGACGGTGAAGGCGACGAGCACCTGCCGGTCGTCGAGGCGGACGTCGGTGACCTCGCCGACGTCGACGCCGGCGAGGGTGACGGTGTCGCCGGGTACGAGACCGCCGGCGTCGACGAAGTACGCCGAGTAGGTCAGGCCCCCGGAGAGGAACTGCAGCTGGTCGTACTGCAGGCCCGCGAGCACCGTCGCGGCGGCGACGGACAGGCCGACGATGCCGACCTGCACGGGATTGCGTTCACGGATCGGACTCATTCGATCTTCGCGCACCTTCCGGTCGTCTGCTCGGCCGACGTGAAACGGATGGTGGTCCCGTCCGGTCCCGAGAATTTGAACGTGTTGGCACACAGGAAGAATTGGAAGAAGTTGCCGTACACCCCCACCCGGATGAGCTTCTTGTAGTCGTTCGGCAGCCGCTCGAGTGTCCGGTTGATGTCGTCGCGCCCGAGGTCGAGCTGGGTCATGGTGCGGTTGGTCTCGGCGATCACCGACTGCAGGTCCGGCCGGTTGTTCTGCAGCAGCGACGCGAGATCGCCGGTGCCGGCCGCGATCCGCGGGATGGCGGTGCCGATCGGGTCGCGGTCCTGCGCGAGCCCGCTCACCAGGGTCTGCAACCGGTCGACGGTCTCGGTGAACTGCTGGTCGTTCTCGTCGATGGTGGCAAGGACCGCGTTGAGATTGTCGATGACGTCGCCGATCAGCCGGTCACGGTCGGCGAGGGAGTTCGTGAAGGAGTTCGTGTTGCCCAGCAGCGACACCAGGGTGCCGCCCTGGCCCTGGAAGACCTGGAGCAGCGCGCCGGACAGGTCGTTGACCTGCTGCGGGTCGAGGCCCTGCAGCAGCGGCTTGAATCCGCCGAGCAGCAGGTCGAGGTCGAGCGCGGGTTCCGTCTGCGACACCGGGATCGTGCCGCCGGCCGGCAGCGTCTCCCCGGTCCCCGGTCCCTCGAGCAGTTCGAGATAGCGGTCGCCCACGAGGTTCTCGTACCGCACCGTGGCCTTGGTGCTCGCCAGCAGCGTGTGCTCGGCGTCGACGTCGAACGACACCTCGGCCTGGTTGTCGCGCCCGACGTCGACGCTGTCGACCGATCCGACGGGCACCCCGGCGATACGGACCTTGTCACCGGCCTGCAGTCCGGACACGTCGGTGAACGTCGCGTGATAGGTCTGCGTGCCGGTGAACCGCACCTGGCTGAACACGATCGCCAGCACCGCGAAGATCAGCACCATCACGACGGTGAACGCGAGGAACTTGACCGTGGTGGCCCTCACCGGATCACCCCGCCTTCCCGCGCCGCCCGGTCCGTCCGCATCTGCGCCTGCGGCATCTCACTCGCCTCCCGGGATCATGTCGCCGAACAGGAAACCGAAGATCGTCGGGTACCGCACCCACGTCTCGGTGTTCGGGTGGAACGGCACGGGATGGGTGTCGGCGACGACGAAGGGCGCGTGGCCGTCGCGCTTGGGATCGAAGTCGGGCAGCCCGTGGCAGTTCGGCCCGCCCGAAGCTCCCACCACCGGCAGGTCCTGCTCGTGGTCGTACATGGTGGCGCCGCCCAGGAAGTTCGTGCTCAGCATCAGCGCCGGGTACTTGCCGGTGCCGGCCATGGGTTCGAACGCGATGCGCGCGTCGTTGAGCCCGACGAGGAAGCACGGCAGCTCGGGCGAGTACTCGGCGAGCAGCGTCGTGGTCTCCGTCAGCAGATCCAGCGCCGAGGTCAGTTGGGCCTCGTTCTCGCCGAGGACGTCGCGCCCGGTGTTCGCCAGACCGGTGACGTTCATCAGCATCAGGTCCAGGTTGGCCTGCTCGTCGACCACGGTGTTGCCGATCGAGGTGGCGTTGTCGAGCAGGTTCATCACGTCGGGGGCGACGTCGGCGTACAGGTTGGTGACGTCGGCCGCCACGGCGAGGTCGTACTGCAGTTGCGGCAGCGAGGGATTCATCGTCGCGAGGTAGTCCTCGGCCTCGACGAGGGTGGCGCCGAGGGTGTCGCCCCGACCGTCCAGGGCCTCGGAGATCGCCCCGAGCGTGGCGTTGAGCTTCTCCGGCTGGATCTGCGCGAGCACGTCGGACAGGTGCTGGAAGACGGTGTTGAACTCGACGGTGACGTTCTCGGCCGCGATGATCGCGCCCTCCTGGAGCGGAACCGGCGACGGGTCGTCCGGCACGAGCAGGTTGACGAACTTCGCCCCGAACACGGTGGTGGACTCGATGGCCACCCGCACGTTGGACGGCACCAGGTGCAGCTGACCGGGATCCATCGCGAGCTGCAGCAGCGCACCGTCGGGAGTGTGCTCGACGGACCGGACCCGGCCCACCTCGACACCGCGCAGCTTGACCTTCGCGTCGGGTTCCATCACCAGGCCGTACCGTGCGGAGGTGACCGTGACCGGGGTGGTGGCGGTGAAGGCACCGGCGAACATCAGCAGCGCCAGCACGACGGCGACGGTGAGGCCGCCGACGAGCCCGAGGGCCGCGAGTTTCTTCTTCCAGGAGGGTGTGTCCATGCGCCTATCCCGACAGGTTGAAGTTGCCGGTCGCCCCGTACACCGCGAGCGAGATGAGCAGGGTCACGGTCACCACCGCGATCAGGGAGGCGCGCACCGCGTTGCCGACGGCGACGCCGACGCCGACCGGGCCGCCACCGGCATTGAACCCGTAGTAGGTGTGGATCAGCATGACGGCTATCGCCATGACGATGGCCTGCACGAACGACCACAGGATGTCGGTGGGGATGAGGAACGTGTCGAAGTAGTGGTCGTACACGCCCGCGGACTGGCCGTAGAGCACGACGGTGGCGAAGCGGCTGGCGACGAACGAGGCGATCACGGCCAGCGAGTACAGCGGGACGATCGCGATCATGCCCGCCATCACGCGGGTGCTCACGAGATACGGGATCGACGGGATCGCCATGACTTCGAGCGCGTCGATCTCCTCCGAGACCCGCATGGCGCCGAGCTGGGCGGTCGAGCCGGCGCCGATGGTGGCGGCCAGGCCGATGCCCGCGATGGTGGGCGCCGCGATGCGGACGTTGATGAAGGCGGCGAAGAAGCCCGTGAGGGCCTCGACGCCGATGTTGCCGAGGGAGCTGAAGCCCTGCACGGCGATGATCCCGCCGGTGAACAGGGTCAGGAAGCCGACGATGACGACCGTTCCGCCGATCACGGCGAGCGCCCCGGTGCCCATGCTGATCTCGGCGATCAGCCGGACCGTCTCCTTCGGGTAGTGCATCAGCGCACGCGGGGCGTAGCCGAGCGCCTTGCCGAAGAAGAGCGCCTGGTCACCGAGCCGGTCCACGGAGTCGGAGGCCCGGGCGATGCGGCGCCGCGCGCGGGGGAAGCGCCAGGAGATCACTGCCATCTACATCACCGCCGTGCCGGTCACCCGCCCGTCAGCTTGATGCCGACGGCGGTGACGAGAAGGTTGACCACGAACAATGCCATGAAGGCGAACACGACCGTCTGGTTGACGGCATCGCCCACGCTCTTGGCGCCGCCCTTGACGTTGAGGCCCAGGTAGGCGGCGACGAGGCCGGCGATCATGCCGAACAGTCCGGCCTTGATCTGGGAGATCATCAGTTCGCCGAAGCCGGTGAGCAGGGTGATGCCGTTGACGAAGGCGCCGGGGTTCACGTCCTGGAGGAAGACGGAGAACGCGAAGCCGCCGAGGATGCCGATGGAGCACACCAGCCCGTTGAGCAGCAGCGCGACGACGGTGGACGCGAGGACCCGGGGCACGACGAGACGGTGGATCGGGTTGATGCCGAGCACGCGCATCGCGTCGATCTCCTCTCGGATGGTGCGGGCGGCGAGATCCGCGCAGATGGCGGTGGCGCCGGCACCGGCGACGATGAGCACGGTGACCATGGGGCCGACCTGGGTGACGGCACCGAGCGCGGCGCCGGCGCCGCTGAGGTCCGCGGCTCCGATCTCGCGCAGCAGGATGTTGAGGGTGAAGCTGACCAGGACAGTGAACGGCACCGCGACGAGGACCGTCGGCACGAGGGACACCCGTGCGACGAACCAGGCCTGGTCGACGAACTCGCGTCGCTGGAAGGGCCGGGAGAACACGGCCCGGGCGGTCTCACCGGTCATCGCGAAGAATCCGCCCACCGCGCGGAGCGGGACCTCGAGGAGGTCTACCACCGTCTCCTCCTCCGTTGGTTCGCTCGCCGGCCACGGCCGACGAGAGGTCAGCTTGTGACCCGCGTCATACTAAATAGAACGTGTTCATGTGTCAAAGACCGTCGCGACACGCCGCCGCCCGCGCGGCGGGAACCGTGCCGCACCGGCCGCGGCGCGACAGCCACGACGAACCCGGAATCGGGCTTCGAACTGGGAAGATGCCCACCCGGACCGCGGGATCCCCCACCCGTCCACAGCGCCCGGTCGCACGGGGTCGCGGCACCGAACCGGCGCGTCCCGCCGGATGTCGAGGGAGAGAAATTAGAACAGGTATCACCAGAGTTCACACGCCCGCGGTCGCGGCCGCGCACCCGGCGCGGCACGCCGGGCAGAGCCCGACACTAACCGGATCGGCCCGGGACGGCGCGATATTACCGAAGGGCGACCTTGCATGTCACTTCGGGTATCACCTAGCGGTGTTTCAGAGAGCGAGGGCCTGCGCGGCCGAGAAGGTGCGCGCAGGATCCCGGTCGTCGAAGTAGCTTCCGACGCGGTCGGCGAGGGTTTCCGGGGTCCAGCGGACGTCCGCGTCGAACCGCTGCTCGACGACGGGCGCGGCCATCAGCGCGACCATCGGGCCGTAGACGACGAAGACCTGGCCGTTGATCCGGTCCGCCGCGGGAGATGCCAGGTAGGTGACCAGCGCCGAGACGTGCTCGGGTGCCAGCGGATCCACCTCCCCCTCGGGCGCGGCACCGAAGACACCCTCCGTCATCGCGGTGCGCGCCCGTGGGCAGATGGCATTGGCCCGCACCCCGTACCGGGACAGGCCCCGCGCGGCGGAGAGGGTGAGGGCGGTGATCCCGGCCTTGGCCGCGCCGTAGTTGGCCTGCCCCTCGGGGCCGAGCAGGCCGGCCTCGGAGGACGTGTTGACGATCCGGCCGTAGACGGGCCCGCCGGCCTTCTTGGACTCGCCACGCCAGTGCGCCGCCGCGTTGCGGCACAGCAGGAAATGGCCGCGCAGATGGACGGCGATCACCGCGTCCCAGTCCTCGTCGGACATGTTGAACAGCATGCGATCCCGCACGATGCCGGCATTGTTGACGACGATGTCGAGACGACCGAATCGGTCCCGGGCCGTCGCGAGCAGGGCGTCGGCCGTGGCGCGTTCGGCGACGCTGCCGGCCACGAAGGCCGCGTCGGCGCCGAGGTCGCGGATCTCGGCGAGGGTGTCCTCGACGGCGTCCGACGCCGCGAGATCGTTGACGACCACCGCGGCACCGGCCCGGGCCAGCGCGACGGCCTCGGCGCGTCCGAGTCCGGCGCCGGCTCCGGTGACGACGGCGACCCGCCCCTCGAGACTCACACCGCCCTCGAGACTCACACCGCCCTCGAGGCTCACGCCCCCGTCGTCCCCCGCACCGTTTCCCGCGGGGCCGAGACCGTTGCCGCTTGCACTCATCGACGCGTTCTCCCTAGCGATACCGGGCGGCCGCCCGGGCCGCCGCGCTCCTGGTCGCCGCGGATTCCGGCGGCCATCAGAAATGTAGAACGTGTTCTCGTTTCTGACAAGTGAACTCGTCAGGCCTCGCTCAGTGCCGCGCGGGGGCACTGCGCGATCGCCGTGCGCACGTCCTCCTCCTGCTCCGGCGCGATGGGGTGCGTGACGATCAGCTCGTCGTCGTCGTTCAGATCGAAGACCTCGGGCGCAATCCCCACGCACACGCCGTTCGCCTCACAACGATCGAAGTCGACCTTGACCTCCATGAACAGACCTCGCTTCTCGCTCGCACAACCGATCCGGCGCCGGTCGCGCGGGCTGGCGCGACGGCTCGAAATCCAGGCTAGAACGCGTTTCAGTTCTGTGCAATGATTCGGGAACATCGCCGAGCCGGTCCCGGTCCTCGGCCGTCGAACAGCTGCCTACCCGACGAACGGAGCGGTTCGTGGACATCGCGTACACCCCGCAGCAAGAGGAACTCCGCGCGCAGTTGCGCGCCTATTTCGCCGACCTGATGACGCCCGAACGACGGGAGGCGCTCGCCGCGACGACGGGCGAGTACGGTGCCGGCAACGTGTACCGGGAGGTCGTCCAGCAGATGGGCAAGGACGGCTGGCTCACTCTCGGCTGGCCGGAGGAGTACGGCGGCCAGAACCGTTCGGCCATGGATCAGCTCATCTTCACCGACGAGGCGGCCATCGCCGGCGCTCCCGTTCCGTTCCTCACCATCAATTCGGTCGCGCCGACGATCATGCACTTCGGCACACCCGAGCAGAAGGAGTTCTTCCTCCCGAAGATCTCCGCCGGCGAGCTGCACTTCTCCATCGGCTACTCCGAACCCGAGGCCGGCACGGATCTCGCGTCGCTGCGCACCACCGCCGTCCGCGACGGCGACGAGTGGGTGATCAACGGCCAGAAGATGTGGACGAGCCTGATCGCCTACGCCGACTACGTGTGGCTCGCATGCCGCACCGACCCGGCCGCGCGCAAGCACAAGGGCATCAGCGTCCTCATCGTGCCCACCACGGCCGAGGGGTTCTCCTACACCCCCGTGCACACCATGGCCGGCCCCGACACCAGCGCCACCTACTACCAGGACGTGCGCGTCCCGGCCTCCGCGCTCGTCGGCGAGGAGAACGGCGGCTGGGCGCTGATCACCAACCAGCTCAACCACGAACGCGTCGCACTCACGTCCGCGGGCCCGATCCTCACCGCGCTGCAGGAAGTGCGCGAGTGGGCGCAGCACACCCGCCTGCCCGACGGCCGCCGCGTCCTCGATCAGGAATGGGTGCGGATCAACCTGGCCCGCGTCCACGCCCAGGCCGAGTACCTGAAACTGATGAACTGGGAGATCGCCTCCGGCGCCGCGCCGCTCGGGCCCGCCCCGGCGTCGGCGAACAAGGTGTTCGGCACCGAGTTCGCGACCGAGGCGTACCGGTTGCTGATGGAGATCCTCGGACCGTCGGCCACCCTGCGGCAGAACTCGCCGGGCGTGCTGCTGCGGGGCCGGCTCGAACGGATGCATCGCAGTTCCCTGATCCTCACCTTCGGCGGCGGCACCAACGAGGTCCAGCGAGACATCATCGCGATGACCGCCCTCGGCCAGCCGCCCGCCAAGCGCTGACACTCCACCGGAAGGACAAGGCCGTGGATTTCACCCTCACCGAGGCACAGCAGGACCTCGCCGGGCTCACCCGCCGCATCGTCACCGAGATCGCCACCAACGACCACCTGCGCCGGCTCGACGCCGCCGAGGACCGCATCGACCACGCCCTGTGGGACCCGCTCGCCTCGTCGGGCATCCTCGGCGCGGCACTGCCCGAATCCGTCGGCGGCGACGGCTTCGGGCCGCTCGAACAGACGAGCATCCTCGCCGAACTCGGCCGCGGTGTCGCCGCCGTCCCCTACCTGTCCTCGATCGTCGTGTCCGCCGCCGCCGTCGCCGAGTTCGGCAACGACACGCAGCGTCGCGACTGGGGCGAACCCGCCGCCACCGGCGAGCAGATCCTCACCGCCGCCCTCGAGGAGGAACTGAACGACGACCCCACGTCGCCGACCACGACGGCACGTCGCACCGACGGCGGCTGGATCGTCGACGGCACCAAGATCCTCGTCGACGCGGCACCGGCCGCGGACCTGTTCCTCGTGCCGGCGGCGACCTCGGCCGGCGTCACCGTGCTCCTCGTGCGCCCCGCCGATCCCGGCGTGAGCGTGACCCGTCAGTACGACACCGGACGAGGCTGCCTCGGGACGCTGACCCTGACCGCCGCCGCCGTCCCCGACGATCGTGTGCTGGGCACCGACGGCCGCGCGATCACGGCGTGGCTGCGCGACCGCGGACTCCTCGGCTCGGCCGCATACCAGTACGGGGTGCTCGACCGGGCGCTCGAGCTCACCGCGGAGTACGCGCGCGAACGGGTGCAGTTCGACCGGCCGATCGGCAGCTTCCAGGCGGTGGCCCAGCGACTCGCCGACGCCTACATCGACGTCAAGGGGGCCCGGCTCACCCTGTGGCAGGCAGCCTTCCGCGCCGACGCCGGGCTGCCCGACACCGGGGAACTGCGCACGGCCGCGTTCTGGGCGGCCGACGCCGGGCACCGCGTCGCGCACACGCTCGTCCACGTCCACGGCGGAGTGGGTCTGGACGAGGACCATCCCGTGCACCGCTACTTCCTGGCCGCCAAGCACCACGAATTCCACCTCGGCTCGGCCACCGCACAGCTCCGGGCCCTGGGCGCGTCCCTCGCGGAAACGCCCGCGTGACAGTCCCGGTCAGCGGAACCGGCACCTCGGCCGGCACGCACGGACGCCAGGATGCCCCCATGACCGACGCACTCACGGTGACCGCGCTCCTCGAGCGGCTCGCCACCGTCGACGATCGTGGCCTGCAGTTCGAGAACACGTCGCTGACGTGGCGCGAGCACGTGCAGGCCGGCCGGGACCGGGCCGCCCTGCTGCACGAACTGCTCGACCCGCGCAGGCCCCGGCACTTCGGGATCCTCATGGACAACGTGCCGGAGTTCTCGCTGCTGCTCGGCGCCGCGGCACTGTCCGGGTCGGTGGTGGTCGGGCTGAACACCACTCGCCGCGGGCAGGCCCTGGCCCGCGACATCGCGCTCGCGGACTGCCAGGTGGTGTTCACCGAGACCGCGAACGCCCGACTGCTCGACGGGCTCGATCTCGGCGGGGTGCGGGTGATCGACGTCGACTCCGCCGAGTGGGCCGCGCTGCTCGCCCCGTATGCCGGTGCCACCGTCGAACCGGTCCCGGCCAGCCCGACCGACCTGTTCATGCTGATCTTCACCTCCGGCACCAGCGGCGACCCGAAGGCCGTGTGCTGCACCCACGAGAAGATCACCGGCCCCGGCGTGATGCTCGCGGAGCGGTTCGGTCTCGGTGCCGACGACGTCGTGTACGTGTCGATGCCGATGTTCCACTCCAACGCGATGATGGCCGGCTGGGCGGTGGCGCTCGCGGCGGGGTCCGGGATCGCCCTGCGGCGCAGGTTCTCCGCCTCCGGGTTCCTGCCGGACGTGCGCCGCTTCGGGGTAACCTACGCCAACTACGTGGGAAAGCCGTTGTCCTACATCGTCGCCACCCCGGAGGAACCCCGCGAGGCGGACAACCCCCTGCGCATCATGTACGGCAACGAGGGCACGGCCCCCGCGATCGCCGCGTTCCGGCGACGGTTCGGCGCGACGGTCGTCGACGGGTTCGGCTCCACCGAGGGCGGCATCTCGATCTCCGCGGCGCCCGACGCCCCGCCCGGAGCACTGGGCCGACTGCCCGACGGCGTGCAGATCTTCGACCCGGACACCGGATCTCCCTGCCCTGTCGCCGAGTTCGACACCGACGGCCGTGTCCTCAACGCCGACGTCGCGACCGGCGAACTCGTCAACGTCACCGGGTCCGGTCTGTTCGCAGGCTATTACAAGAATCCGGGGGCCGATGCCGAACGGATGCGCGACGGCCGCTACCACAGCGGCGATCTCGGTTACGTCGACGCCGAGGGCTTCGTCTACTTCGCCGGTCGCAGTTCCGGGTGGATGCGCGTCGACGGCGAGAACATCGCGGCCGCACCGATCGAGCGCATCCTGCTCCGCTATCCGGGCTTCGCCCAGGTCGCGGTCTACGCGGTCCCGGATGCGGACGTGGGCGATCGGGTGATGGCCGCCGTCATCCCCACCGCGACCGACGAGTTCGATCCGGTCGCGTTCGCGGACTTCCTCGACGCGCAGCCCGACCTCGGCCCCAAACAGCTGCCGACGCTGATCCGGGTGTGCTCCGACTTCCCGCGCACGGCCACCTTCAAGGTGCTCACCCGCACGCTCAGCGCCGAACGGTGGAACTGCACCGACCCGGTGTGGATGCGGTCGCGCGGTGACCGCGAATTCACCCTCCTGACACCCGACCTCGCCAGCGGTGCGCCCTTTGGGCGGTCCTGACCGCCCAAAGGACACACCGATCCGCGGCCGGGCTGTCCGTTCCCGGCCCCATTTACTACAGTTAATTCCGTGGAAAATAGTGATCCGGTTCTCGGGCCGGCACCTCCGGCAACGGCGGAGCCGCCGCCGCTGTCGGCCCAGCGCGCGACCGTCCTCGGCGACGTGCGCACCCATGCTCCCGTGCGCGTCGGCGACGTCGCCGGACGTCTCACCCTGCACACCAACACGGTGCGCGAGCATCTCGAAGCCCTCGTGGAACTCGGCCTGCTCGTCCACGACAGCGTCGGCCCGCAACCGGCGCGGGGACGCGGCCGGCCCGCGCGGTGGTACCGGCCCGCACCCGCCGCCGACCCCTCCGTCTCCGCGCGCGACTACGCCGGACTCGCCACCGCCCTCGCCGGGCACCTCGCCCGCACCAGCGCCACTCCCGAGTCCGACGCCCGCGCGGCCGGTACCGACTGGGGCCGCGACCTCGTGCGCGAGTACCGCGCCTCCGGCGACCCCGACCGGACGGTGCTGACCCTGCTCGCCCACCTCGGCTTCGACCCGGTCGACGACGGGCCGCTCCGCGGCGTCGCGCTCCGCCGGTGCCCGCTGCTCGCCGCCGCCCGCCGTTTCCCCACGGTGGTGTGCCAGGTCCACCTCGGTATCGTCGAGGGCGTACTCGCCGAACTCGGCGCTCCCACCGGGCCGGGCCTGGACCTGCTGCCCTTCGCCGAACCCGGCGCGTGCCGGCTCTTCCTGCCTACGCCCGCCGCACCGCCACGGCCCTCGGGGCGGCAGCCGTGAACGAGCGTCCCGTTCCGACACGCGCGCTGCTGCTCTTCCCGGGCGGGGTGGCCCTCCTCGCCGGTCTCGACGCCGCACTGCTGCTGCTCGGTGTGCCCGCTCCGGTCGACAGCGACCGGCTCCCCGAGGTCCACGGCGTCGTGCTGGTGCTCGGCTTCGTCGGCACGGTGGTCGCCCTCGAGCGCGCTGTCGCACTCGGACGCCGCTGGGGGTATTCCGCGCCGATCTGCCTGGGCGCAGGCGGTCTGCTGCTCGTCGCCCCCGCCCCCCGAGGTCTCGCCGACGGCCTCCTCGTGGCCGGCAGCGCCCTGCTCGTCGCGGTGTACGTGCCGTTGTGGCGGCGCACCGAGGACGTCGCGGTGGTCGTGCAGGCGGCCGGCGCGGTCCTCGCGACGGGCGGTGCACTGCTGTGGCTCGGCGGCGTGTCCGTCCCCGACCTGCTGCCGTGGTTCGTCGGCTTCCTCGTGCTCACGATCGCGGGGGAACGCCTCGAGCTCGCGCGGGTGGCGATGGTCGGCACCGGCGCGGAGCAGCTCCTGGTGGCGAGCGCGGGGGCCGTCGTGGCCGGCGTGCTCGCCACCCTGTTGTGGCCGTCCGCCGGGTATCCCCTCCTGGGCGCCGCGCTGCTGGCCCTCGTCGCCTGGCTGGCCCGGTTCGACGTGGCCCGCCGCACGGTCCGCGCGGCCGGACAGGCCCGGTTCACGGCCGTGTGCCTGCTCGCCGGGTACGGGTGGCTGGCCGCGGCGGGACTGACGTGGTTGCTCGTCGGCCCGGTCCGGACGGGCGGCGGGTACGACGCGGTCGTGCATGCGGTGATGCTCGGCTTCGTGCTGTCGATGATCCTCGCGCACGCCCCGATCGTTCTCCCGGCCGTGGTGCGACGGCCCCTGCCGTACCGCCCCGCCATGTACGGGCCCGCAGTGCTGCTGCATGGGTCCCTGCTGCTACGCCTGGCGGTCGGGGACGTCCGCGGCGTCGGATGGGCCGTCACCGTCGGCGGGGTCCTGAACATCGTCGCGGTGCTCGCCTTTCTCGCGGTGGCCGCGTACTCGGCGCTGCGACCGGCGCGGACGGAGGCGCCGGCATGAGCCGCGGCGGATGGCACCTGCGGGCGGGGACGATCGTGTTCGCGTGGTTCGTCGCGCTCGTCGTCGTCGCGCTCGCTCACCGGTTCGTGCCGATGTCCGGGTGGCTGCTGGTGCATCTGCTCGGACTCGGGGCGGCGAGCAACGCCGTCCTCGTCTGGAGCCGGCACTTCGCGGACGCCCTGCTGCGCCGCCCGCCGGCGACGAGTCGTCGACCCGAAGCGCTGCGGCTGGTGGTGTTCAACGCCGGCGCGGTCGCGGTCGTCGCGGGCATGCTCGGCCGCTGGTGGCCCCTGGTGCTCGCCGGCAGCGTCACGGTGGCGGTGATCGCCGCGATACACGCCGTGATCCTCGTCCGGCACCTGCGGGCCGCGCTGCCGTCACGCTTCGGCGAGACCGTCCGCTTCTACATCGTGGCCGCCGCCCTGCTGCCGCTGGGGGCAGGTCTCGGCGCCGCGATGGCGAACGACGCGCTGCCGGGGACGCTGCACGAGCGGTTCGTCGTCGCGCACGCCGGAGTCAACCTGTTCGGGTGGATGGGACTGACCGTGCTCGGCACGCTGGTCACCCTGTGGCCGACGATGCTGCGCACCCGGGTGGCGCAGCGGGTGGAGACGGCGGCGCGGCACGGTCTGCCCGTTCTCGCCGCCGGGCTCGGCGCCGGAATGGCCGGGGCGATCATGGGGAGCACCGGGCTCGCAGCGGCGGGCGCGCTCACCTACCTCGCCGCAGCGGTGTACGTGCTCGAACCGCACCTCGCGGAGATCCGTCGCCGCACACCCGCCGATTTCGCGACGATGTCCGTCCTCGCGGGGGTGACCTGGTTCCTCGTGAGCGCCGCCTACGTGGCGGTCGCGCTGGCCACCGCACCCGGCTGGACGGCCGCCGCCGGCCGTATCGGCACGGCCACCGGGATCCTGCTCGCCGGCTTCCTCGTCCAGGTGCTGCTCGGGGCCCTGACGTACCTGCTCCCGGTGGTCATCGGCGGGCGGGCGGCCGTGCAGGCCGCGACGGCGGAACTCGAACGCGGCGCGGCGTGGCGTGTCGCGGTGGCCAACGGGGGCCTGGTGCTGTGCGTGCTCCCGGCGCCGAGCCTGGTGCGCGTCCTGGCGTCGATGCTGGTTCTCGTCGCCCTCGCCGCGTTTCTTCCGCTCGCGGTACGCGCGGTGGTGGCCGGCCGCCGGGCCAAGGGCACGCCGTCGCGGCTCGGCAGGCCCGAACCGATCCCCGCCCGGCGGCGTCTCGGTGTGGCCGCCGCGGGCCTGGGTGTCGTCGTGGTGGCCGCCGCCGCGGGCGTGGCGGCGGATCCCGCGGCGGCGGGCATCTCCACCGTGCGCGCGGAGGCGGTCGAGGTCACGGGCGTCACCACGGAAGCTCAGGTCCGCATCGAAGGGATGCGGTTCGTGCCCGACGTGATCGACGTTCCCGCCGGAAACCGCCTCGTCGTCACCCTCACCAATTCCGGTACGGATCGGCACGACCTCGTCCTTGCCGACGGAACCCGAACCGAGCGCCTCGCTCCCGGCGACTCCGCCACTCTCGACGCCGGCGTGATCGGCAGCGACGTCGACGGGTGGTGCTCGGTCGCCGGCCACCGGCAGATGGGCATGACGCTACGGATCCGCGCGACCGGCGCGCCGGCCCCGGACGCGCACGCCGATCATGCCGCGGCGACAGCCGGCACATCGCTCGCCGCCACCGACGTCGCTCGCAGCCTCGGTGCCGAACCGGGACCGGACTTCGTCCCGCACGACCCGGCGCTGCCCGCGCCGATGCCGGAGCACCGCATCACCCTGACCGTGACCGAATCCGAGCGTCCCGTCGCCCCCGGAATCACCCAGCGACTGTGGACGTTCGGCGGCACCGCACCCGGTCCCACCCTGCACGGCAAGGTCGGCGACGTCTTCGAGATCACGCTGGTCAACGACGGGACGATCGGGCATTCGATCGACTTCCACGCCGGGTCGCTCGCCCCCGACGGGCCGATGCGCACCATCGACCCCGGACAGTCCCTGGTCTACCGGTTCACCGCGACGCGTGCCGGCATCTGGATGTACCACTGCGCCACGATGCCGATGTCCGTGCACATCGCGAACGGGATGTTCGGCGCCGTCGTCATCGATCCGCCGGACCTCCCGCCGGTGGACCGCGAGTACGTGCTGGTGCAGTCGGAGTTGTATCTCGGTCCGGCGGCGGGTGAGGCGGACGCGGCCAAGATCGCAGCGGAGGCACCGGATCTGGTGGTGTTCAACGGCTACGCCGGACAATACGACCACGTGCCGCTGCCCGCCCGTGTCGGCGAGCGGGTGCGGATCTGGGTACTCGCGGCCGGACCCGACCGGGGCACCGCGTTCCATGTCGTCGGCGGGCAGTTCGACACGGTCTGGACCGAGGGCGACTATCGCCTGCGCCCGGGCGTCTCCGGTGCGCAGACGCTCGGCTTGTCGCCGTCCCAGGGCGGGTTCGTCGAGCTGACCTTCCCCGAGGAGGGCCGCTATCCCTTCGTCTCGCACGTGATGGTCGACGCCGAGCGGGGCGCGCACGGGGTTGTCGAGGTGCAGCCCTGAAACGCGGCTACCCGAGCGACGCGGGCAGGCTCACCCAGCCGCGGGTGAACGACGACTGCAGGCGTACCCCCGCACCCGGGTCGACCGACACGTGCGGATACCGGGACAGCAATTCCTCGAGGGCGACCCGGGACTGCAACTTCGCCAGGTGCGAGCCGATGCAGAAGTGGGGACCGCTGGAGAAACCCAGGTGCCGCGGAATGGAGCGGGTGATGTCGAACTGCTCGGCGGTGTCCCCGAATTCGCGTTCGTCCCGATTGGCCGCGCCGTAGAGCATCATCACCTTCTCCCCCGCGGGAATCGTCACCCCGTGCAGTTCGACGTCGCGCGTGGTGGTCCGCGCCAGTCCCTGCACCGATCCCTCCAGCCGCAGCGTCTCCATCAGCGCGCCCGGGATCCGGGCGGGGTCGTCGACGAGCAGGGCGCGCTGGCGGTGGTCGGTGTCGAGCAGCATCACCGCGTGCGAGATCAGGTTCCCGGTGGTGTCGTTGCCCCCGGCGACCATGACGAAGCAGAAGCCGAGGATCTCCCAGTCGGTGAGCAGTTCGCCGTCGGACTCGACTTCGGTCAACGCGCTGATCAGGTCGTCGCCGGGTGCGCGACGGCGCTCGGTGATCAACCCGGCGAAGTACTCGAACATCTCGGCGACGGCAGCGGGGGCGCTCATGGCGTTCAGGTCGAACCCGGAGTCCTGCAGCGCCGTGAGGGCAGCGACCCACGGATCGAAGCGCGGCCGGTCGGCTGCCGGCACCCCGAGCAGCTCGGCCAGCACGAATGTGGGTATCGGCGAGGAGAACTCGCGGTGCAGATCCACCTCACGCCAGCCCGCGAAGGAATCCAGCAGCACTCGGACGAATCCGCGCACCGCGTCCTCGAGAGCCGCGACGCGCCGGGGAGTGAAGCCCTTCGCGACGAGTCCACGCAGTTGTCCGTGCCGCGGCGGGTCGAGCATGACGATCGTCGGCGCGAGACCCAGTTTTCCGATCTCGTCGGGTACGAACGTCAATCCCTGTGCAGAGGAGTAGGTGCCGGTGTCGCGCACCGCGTTCCACACGTCCTCGAAGCGGGACAGCGCCCAGAACGGCGGGATGCCGTTCCGGGCGCTGACGTGGCGATGCACCGGATCCTCGTCCCGCAGCATCCGGTAGGCCGGGTAGGGGTCGGCCAGGAACTGCGGGTCGAAGGGATCGTAGACGGTCACCACCGGTCCGTCACCGGGCCGCGTTCAGCCGGTCGACGGCCTGCTCGTACCCCGCGACGAGCTCGGCCATGATCTCCGCGACCGGCCGGATCTCGTTCATCCGGCCGACGATCTGCCCTACGGGCATCGCGACGACCTCGGGATCGTCCGCGGCGGCGATCCGCTGGTGGGCTTCGCTCACGAGCAGGTTCTGTAACGGCATCGGCAGTGGTGACGGCGCCTCGGGCTTCGACCACGCCTCGGTCCACTTCGTCTTGAGCAGGCGGGCGGGCTTGCCCGAGTAGATCCGCGAGCGCACGGTGTCGGACGACGACGCGCCGAGCAGCGCTCGCTGGACCGACGACGGGCCGGCCGCGGCGGCGCCGAGCTTGTATTCGGAGGTGGTGAGCCAGTAGGAGCCCATCCACACTCCGGACGCGCCGAGCGCGAGCGCGGCGGCGATCTGCCGACCCGACCCCACTCCGCCGGCGGCAAGTACCGTCGCCGAATCGCCGAGGGCGTCGACGATTTCGGGCCAGAGCACCATCGAGGCCACCTCACCGGTGTGCCCGCCCGCCTCGTATCCCTGGGCGATGACGATGTCGACGCCGTTCTCGACGTGCCGCCGGGCATGCTCGACCGCCCCGGCGAGCGCCGCGACGGGCACCCCCTTCTCGTGGGCGAGGTCGATCACGTCCTTCGGCGGGGAGCCGAGTGCGTTGGCGATGAGGGCCGGACGGTGCCCGAGCGCGACGTCGACGTGGGAGCGGGCGACCGAATGCAGCCATCCGAGGACACCGGCTGCGTGTTCGGCGGACTCGTCGAGCGGCGGCACGCCGAGTTCGGCGAGGGTGCGCTCGACGAAGGCACGGTGCTCGGCGGGGATGAGCTTGTCGAGGTCGACGGCGGACCCCTCGGTGGGGACCTTCGCGGGCATCACGATGTCGACGCCGTAGGGCTTGCCGTCGGTGTTCTCGTCCATCCAGGTGAGGACGTCGTCGAGTTCGGCCGGGTCGTTGAACCGGACGCAGCCGAGGACGCCGAGACCACCGGCCCGGCTGATCGCGGCGGCGACGTGCTCGGACGGGGTGAACCCGAAGATCGGGTACTGGATTCCGAATTTCCTGCTGAGATCGGTGTGCATCCCGGTCCCTTCTAGCTCGCCGCAGCGGAGCCGTTGGTGTGGTGGTCGTCCGCTGGGCGCTGCTCGGTCTGCTCCTTGGCCCACCGGTAGTCGGGCTTGCCGGCCGGTGAGCGCTTGATGGCGTCGACGTACCAGACACTGCGCGGGATCTTGTAGCTGGCGATCTGCGTCCGGGCCACCTCGACGAGGTCGGCCAGCGCCGGCCGGGTGCCGGCCCGGGGGGCGATCACGGCGGACACGCGCTGTCCCCAGCGCTCGTCCGGCACGCCGACGACGAGGACGTCGAACACATCCGGGTGGGCCTTCAGGGCGCCCTCCACCTCCTCGGGGAACACCTTCTCGCCGCCGGTGTTGATGCAGACCGAGCCGCGGCCGAGCATGGTGACGGTGCCGTCGGCCTCGACCCGCGCGTGGTCCCCCGGGATGGAGTAGCGGACACCGTGGTACTCGCGGAAGGTCGCCTTGGTCTTGACCTCGTCCTTGTAGTAGCCGATCGGGATGTGGCCCTTGCGGGCGAGCACGCCCACCTGACCGGATCCGGGCTCGATCGGGTTCCCCTCGTCGTCGATCACGGCGGTGGAGGCGTCGATCTTGACGGTCGGGCCGCCCGCGTGGGTCTGTCCCTTGGCGACGATGCCGAGTCCGCCGAAGCCGGTCTCGGACGAGCCGATCGAGTCGGTGACGACCGTGTTGGGCATCAGGTCCAGGAAGCGCTCCTTCAGCGCCGGGGAGAACAGGGCCGCGCTCGACGCCATCGCGAACAGCGACGACAGGTCGTACTTCTCCCCCGTCCCGGGACGGCCGCTCTCGAGGGCGTCGAGCATCGGGCGGCCCATCGCGTCGCCGGTGATGAAGATGACGTTGACCTTGTGTTCCTCGATGACCCGCCACACCTCGTGGCCGTCGAACTCGGGATGCATGATGACCTTGCCGCCGCTGAACAGCGACTGCAGCACCGCCCACTGGGCACCGCCGTGGATGAGCGGCGGGATCGGGAAGCGCACCAGCGGCGCACCCGAGGCACCGGTCTTGGCGAGTTCCCATTCGTCGGCGACGTATTCGCCCGTCATGAAGTTGATGCCGCCGCCGAGCACGCGCCACACGTCCTCCTGACGCCACATCACGCCCTTGGGGCTGCCGGTGGTGCCTCCGGTGTAGAGGATGTAGAGGTCGTCGGCGCTGCGTTCGCCGAAGTCGCGCTCGGGTGAGCCCTGGGCCAGGGCGGACTCGTAGTCGACGCCGTCGTAGCCCGAGTAGTCGAGATCGGTGCCGTCGTCGACCACGACGACGGTACGGATCTGCGGACAGTGCGGCAGGACGGCGGCGACCTTGTCCGAATAGCGACGCTCGTGGACGAGCGCGACCATGTCCGAGTTGTCGAAGATGTACTGCAACTCGTTCTCGACGTACCGGTAGTTGACGTTCACCATCACGGCACGGATCTTGAACACCGCGACCATCGCCTCGATGGCTTCGATGGTGTTGCGGGAGTAGATCCCCACCTTGTCACCGGGCTTCACACCCTGTTCCTGCAGATAGTGGGCGAGCCGATTGGCGCGCTCCTCCAGCTGCGCGTAGGTGACCTCACGTCCGTCCGACGCGAGCGCGACGCGGTCGGGAACAAGGTCGATTGCGTGCTCTACGAGGTCTGCGATGTTAAGGGCCACGACACAAAAGTAGAACGTGTTACCGTTTCTGACAAGACCCGAATGAGATCCAGTTCACAACACCGCAGGAGTCCTCAGTGTCCACCACCGCATCGGAAGTTTCCGGCATTTCGGCAGCCGCTCCGCACTGCCTCGTCGAGCAGCGCGGTCCGGTCCTGATCGTCACCATGAACCGGCCCGAGGCGCGCAACGCCCTCTCCGGCGAGATGATGGCGATCATGGCCGAGGCGTGGGACCGCGTCGACAACGATCCGGAGATCCGGGTGGCCGTCCTGACCGGCGCGGGCGGCGCCTTCTGCGCGGGCGCCGACCTCAAGGCGATGAACCGGTCCGCCCCGGGCGACAAGTTCGAGCAGGGCGACGGCGGAGGATGGGACCTGTCCAGGCTGCCCGCGCTGCTCAAGGGCCGCCGCCTCACCAAACCGCTCATCGCCGCGGTGGAGGGGCCGGCCATCGCCGGCGGCACCGAGATCCTCCAGGGCACCGACATCAGGGTGGCCGGCGAGAGCGCGAAATTCGGTGTGTCCGAAGCAAAATGGGGCCTGTTCCCACTCGGTGGCTCGGCGGTGCGGCTCGTGCGTCAGATCCCCTACACGATCGCCGCCGACATCCTGCTCACCGGCCGGCACATCACGGCCCCCGAGGCGAAGGAGATCGGCCTGATCGGCCACGTCGTCCCCGACGGTCAGGCACTCGACAAGGCCCTCGAGATCGCCGGCACCATCGCCGCCAACGGCCCGCTCGCCGTCCGGGCCATCCTGAAGACCATCCGCGACACCGAGGGCATGCACGAGGAGGAGGCCTTCGAGATCGACGCGAAGCTCGGCGCCGAGGTCTTCAAGAGCGCCGACGCCAAGGAGGGCCCCCGCGCCTTCGCCGAGAAGCGGGCCCCGAAGTTCACCGGCGCCTGAGGGGCCTCTGCCCGCCCCCGCCGGCCGCCCCCGCCGACCGCCCCCGCCGACCGCCCCCGCCGACCGCCCCCGCCGACCGCCCCCGCCGACCGAATGTCACATCGCGTCGATCACATCGAACCGGTGTGACATTCGGCCACGCGGCAGCAGTGGGTGCGCGCCGGGGCGGCGTGATCAGCCCAGGACGACGTCCGCCAGGGAACGCACGTGCTCGGCGTCGTGGCAGCTCACCAGCAGCATCGTCACGCCCGCGTCGGACCAGCGCTTCACTCCGGCGCGGACCTCGTCGCGGTCGCCGACGATCATCGTCTCGGTGACCATCTCGTCGGGGATCGCGGCGGCGGCCTCGTCCTTGCGACCGGCGCGGAACAACCTGGTCACCTCGTCGACGACGTCGCCGTAGCCCATCCTCCGGTACACCTGGGCGTGGAAGTTCAGTTCGGGAGTGCCCATGCCTCCGACGTACAGGGCCGTGACGGGCTTGAGGCCCGCGACGGTCCCCGCCCGGTCGTCGGTGACGACGACCTGGCAGGTCGCGGCGATCTCGAAGTCGGCGCGGGTGCGCCGGGCGCCCGGACGGGAGAAGCCCTCGTCGAGCCACTCGTCGTACATCGGGGCCAGGCGCGGCGAGTAGTAGATGGCCAGCCATCCGTCGGCGATCTCGGCGGTCAACGCGACGTTCTTCGGTCCCTCGGCGCCGATCCAGATGGGGATGTCCGCGCGCAGCGGGTGCGTGATCGGCTTGAGCGGCTTGCCGAGACCGGTGGCGCCGGGACCGTCGTACGGCAGCGGGTAGTGCGGCCCCGGGTTGGTCACCGGCTCGCGGCGGTCGAGCACCCTGCGCACGACCGAGACGTATTCGCGGGTGCGAGCGAGCGGTTTGGCGAACGGCTCGCCGTACCATCCCTCGACGACCTGCGGGCCCGACACACCGAGGCCCAGGATGTGCCGACCGCCGCTGAGGTGGTCGAGGGTGAGGGCGTGCATGGCGCAGCTGGTGGGGGTGCGGGCGGAGACCTGCACGACGGACGTGCCGAGCCGCACCCGCTGCGTGCCCGAGCCCCACCAGGCGAGCGGTGTGAACGCATCCGAGCCCCACGACTCGGCGGCGAAGACCGCATCGAAGCCCTCCGCTTCGGCGGCAGTGACGAGTTCTCCGGCGTTCGCGGGCGGCTGCGCCCCCCAGTAGCCGAGCTGCAGACCCAGTTTCATTGCACACCATTCCTTTCGGGGTGGGCCGAAGGCACCGCTGCTCGGACAGTACCCTTGCCACCGTCTCTAGAACCTGTTCTACTCGAAGTTGTGAGCCTGGGAAAGAGCGCGACCGCGGAGAAACCGCTGAGCGCACCACTGAACCTGAAGTTCGACTACACCCGATCCACGGGGCCGACCGTCGGCGCGTTCGTCACCGGTCTGCGCGACGGACGAATCCTCGGCGCCCGCGGCTCGGACGGACGAGTCCTCGTGCCGCCCCCGGAGTTCGACGCGGTCACCCACGAACCGCTCACCGACTTCGTCGAGGTCGGGCAGAGCGGCACGGTTCGCAGCTGGACCTGGAATCCGGATCCGTTGCCGGGCCAGCCGTTCGACCGTCCCTTCGCGTGGGCGCTGATCCAGTTGGACGGGGCCGACACGACGCTGCTGCACGCGGTCGACGTCCCCGACCCGGCGGACATGCGCACCGGGATGCGGGTGCGCGTGCGCTGGGCCGACAACCGCGTCGGCCACATCCGCGACATCGCCGGGTTCGAGCCCGGCGAGGCCGGCACCGTGACGGTGCGGCCGGAGGACTCCGGCGAACCGGTGACGATGATGATCACCCCGCTGGACCTGCACTACACGCACAGCGCGTCGTCCGAGGAGTCCTACTACCTGCGCGGGCTGGCCGAGGGCCGACTGATCGGCGGGCGCACCGGTCCCGGCGGCAAGGTCTACATCCCGCCGCGCGGCGCGAACCCCACCGACGGCATCCCCACCCGCGAGCAGGTCGAGGTGTCCGACAAGGGCATCGTGACCACGTTCTGCATCGTCAACGTGCCGTTTCTCGGGCAGCAGATCACGCCGCCCTACGTCGCGGCGTACGTGCTGCTCGACGGTGCCGACATCCCGTTCCTGCACCTGATCCTCGAGTGCGACGCCTCCGAGGTGCGCATGGGCATGCGGGTGGAGGCGAAGTGGCGCCCGCGCGAGGAGTGGGACTACACGCTGCGCAACATCGAGTACTTCCGGCCGACCGGCGAGCCGGACGCCGCCTACGAGACCTTCGAACACCACCTGTAAGGGAGCCGCGCCCACCATGACAGACATCGCAGTCGTCGGCTTCGCGCAGGCACCTCACGTGCGCGAGACCACCGGCACCACCAACGGCGTCGAGATGCTCGTCCCGTGCTTCCGGGAGCTCTACGACAAGCTGGGTATCACCAAGTCCGACATCGGTTTCTGGTGTTCGGGCTCGTCGGACTACCTGGCCGGCCGGGCGTTCTCGTTCATCTCCGCCGTGGACGCGCTCGGCGCGGTGCCACCGATCAACGAATCCCACGTCGAGATGGACGCCGCCTGGGCGCTGTACGAGGCGTGGGTCAAGCTGCTCACCGGGGAGGTCGACACCGCGCTCGTGTACGGCTTCGGCAAGTCCTCGGCGGGCACGCTGCGCCAGGTCCTCGGCGTGCAACTCGACCCGTACCTCGTCGCACCGCTCGGCCTCGACTCCGTCTCGCTCGCCGGGCTGCAGGCCCGGTTCGGACTCGACGCCGGCAAGTGGACGGAGGAGGACATGGCGCAGGTCGCCGTCCGCGCACGGGCCGCCGCCAAGGACAATCCGAATGCCCAGATCAGCGGCGACGTCACGGTCGAGGAACTGCTCGACCGGCCCTACGTCGCCGACCCGTTGCGGAGGCACGACTGCGCCCCGGTCACCGACGGCGCCGCCGCCGTCGTGCTCGCCACCGGCGACCGGGCCCGCGAGCTGTGCGAGAACCCCGCCTGGATCACCGGCATCGAGCACCGCATCGACACCCCGAACTTCGGCTCGCGGGACCTGACGCAGGCACCGTCCGCCGCCGCGGCCGCCGCGGCGGTGACCGGCGGGGACACCGCCTTCGACGTCGCCGAGCTGCACGCCCCGTTCACGCATCAGGAGCTGATCCTGCGCGAGGCGCTCGGGCTCTCGGGCGCGACGGCGGTCAACCCGACCGGAGGTCCGCTCACCGGCAACCCCATGTTCTCCGGTGGACTCGAACGCATCGGCTGCGCCGCGCAGGCGATCATGGACGGCCGCGCCGGACGTGCGCTCGCACACGCGACGAGTGGAGCTGTGCTGCAACAGAATCTGGTAGCAGTTCTGGAGGGACGCAACTGATGGGCAAGCAACTCGCCGCTGTCCTCGGCACGGGACAGACCCACTACGTCGCCAAACGGCACGACGTGTCGATGTCCGGTCTCGTCCGCGAGGCGATCGACCGGGCGCTCGCGGACGCGGACGTGGGCTGGGACGACATCGACGCCGTCGTCATCGGCAAGGCCCCGGACCTGTTCGAGGGCGTGATGATGCCCGAGCTGGGCATGGTCGACGCGATCGGCGCCACCGGCAAGCCCATGCTGCGGGTCCACACCGCCGGGTCGGTCGGCGGGTCCACCGCCAACGTCGCCGCCAGCCTCGTCCAGGCCGGCGTGCACCGACGGGTGCTGGCCGTGGCGTGGGAGAAGCAGTCCGAATCGAACGCCATGTGGGCGTTGTCCACCCCGGTGCCGTTCACCATGCCGGTCGGGGCGGGCGCCGGTGGCTACTTCGCCCCCCACGTGCGCTCCTACATCCGGCGCTCGGGCGCCCCCGAGCACATCGGCGCGATGGTGGCCGTCAAGGACCGCCTCAACGGCGCGAAGAACCCCTACGCGCACCTCAAGCAGCCGGACATCACGCTCGAGTCGGTGCAGGCGTCGCAGATGCTGTGGGACCCCATCCGCTACGACGAGACCTGCCCCTCGTCGGACGGCGCGTGCGCCGTGGTGATCGGCGACGAGGACTCGGCCGCGGCAGTCGAGGCGCAGGGCCGGGGCGTCGCGTGGATCCACGCCACCGCGATGCGAACCGAGCCGACCACGTACGCGGGACGCGACCAGGTCAACCCCGAGGCGGGCCGGATGGCCGCGGCGGCGCTGTGGAAGGCCGCGGGGATCACCGACCCGCTCACCGAGATCGACTGCGCCGAGATCTACGTCCCCTTCTCGTGGTTCGAACCGATGTGGCTCGAGAACCTCGGCTTCACCCCGGAACGTTCCGGCTGGAAGCTCACCGAGTCCGGGGAAACGGCACTCGGTGGTCAGCTGCCGGTCAACATGTCCGGCGGGGTGCTCTCGTCCAACCCGATCGGCGCGTCCGGAATGATCCGATTCGCCGAGGCGGCGATGCAGGTGATGCACCGCGCCGGGGAACATCAGGTCGACGGTGCGCGCAAGGCGCTCGGGCATGCGTACGGTGGTGGCTCGCAGTACTTCTCGATGTGGGTCGTCAGCTCGGACCGACCGGAACGATAGGCACGGACCGTGGTGGACTTCACCGTCGGCGTCGCGATGACGCCGCTCGATCAACTCGCCGACCTGGCCCGCACTGCCGAAGAGTGCGGGTTCGCCTCGATCGCGCTGCCCGACTCCCTGTTCTACATGGAGAAGCAGAGCGTCGACTACCCGTACACTCCCGACGGGTCGCGGATGTGGACCGAGGACACCCCGTGGGTGGATCCGTTGATCGCCGCGGCCGCGATGGGGGCGGTCACGTCGACGCTCCGGTTCTACACCCAGGTCCTCAAGCTCGGCTCCCGCAACCCCGTGCTGCTGGCCCGCCAGGTCGGGTCGGTCGCCAACCTGACCGGGAACCGCTTCGGCTTCGGCGTGGGAATCGGCTGGGCCCCGGAGGAATTCGAGTGGTGCGGCGTCCCGTACGCGCGGCGCGGCAAGCGGGTCGACGAGATGATCGAGGTCATCAGGCTCATCCTCGGCGGCGGCATGGTCGAACACCACGGCGAGTTCTTCGACTTCGACCGCCTGCAGATGAGCCCCGCCCCCAGCGCACCGGTGCCGTTCTACATCGGCGGCCACACCGACGTCGCGCTGCGCCGCGCGGCCCGGATCGGCGACGGCTGGACCTCGGCGATGATCCGCTTCGACGACCTCGTCGACGTGGTCGCGCGACTGCGCGAACTGCGCGCCGAATACGGCCGCGCCGACGAGCCGTTCGAGATCCAGGCCGTGTGCGTCGACCGGTTCGGCAGCGCGGGGTACGCCGAACTCGAGGACGCCGGGGTCACCGACATCATCGTGGTGCCGTGGATCTTCGACGGGCACGGCTTCGACAGTCCCCTCGAGGCGAAGCAGGAGTCCCTGCACAGATTCGCCGACAGGTACATCCATCGAAGGGAGCAGGCATGAGCGACGAACATCCGGCGCGGGTGGCCGCGCGGGCGTCCCAAGCCGCGGCCAGCGGGAAGCGCAAGGACGAGTGGCTGGCGCTGTTCGCCGAGAACGGGGTCGTCGAGGACCCGGTCGGTCCGTCCGGGTTCGACCCGGAGGGCACGGGGCACCACGGGCGCGAGGCGATCTCGCGCTTCTACGACATGACCATCGCGAACACCGACCGGCTCGAGTTCCTCGTCGACGACGTGCTGGTGTGCGGCGACGAGTGCGTCAACATCGGCACCATCCGCACCACCCTCGGCGGCAACGTGATCGACGCCGAGGGCGTGTTCGTCTACCGCGTGGACGACGACGGCCGGATCGCGTCGCTGCGCGCCTTCTGGGAAGTCGAGCGGGCCATGAAGACGGTTCGCCCCGCAGCCGGGGCGGCGCGCGGCTAGAGTCCGGCCATGACCGTCGGCGGGATCGTCCTCGCGGCGGGGGGCGGCACGCGACTGGGCGGGCGCGCGAAAGCACTGCTCCCCCACCGCGGCCACCCGCTGCTGCACACCGTGGTGGCCGCGCTCACCGCCGGGGGCTGCGACGAGATCACGGTGGTCGCCGGCGCCTACGCCGACGACGTCGTCGCCGCGTGCCCGCCCGGCATCCGAACCGTCGTCAATCCGCGCTGGGCCGAGGGGATGTCGACGTCGCTGCGGGCCGGGATGGACGCCACGACGGGCCACGAGGTGATCGCCCTGACCGTCGTCGACTTTCCCGGCATCACCGCCGGACTCGTCCGAACCGTGCTGGCCGCGCACCGCCCCGGCACGATCACCGTGCCGATGTTCGGCGACCGCCCCGGCCATCCCGTGGTGTTCGACCGGCGTGATGCCGAGGCGGCGGCCCGGGAGGCCGTCGGCGACGAGGGCGCCCGGCGATTCCTCGCCGGCCACCGCGACCGGGTGCGGCGGCTGGACTGCACGGGTCTCGCCGATCCGGGAGACGTCGACGTGCCCGGCGATCTGGCGCTGCTGGACCGGCGGGACGTCACGCGCGGCGATACCTGATCGCCGAGCCCAGGACGATCGTCACGGCGCAGGACAGCACCAGCATCGTGCAGACGGCCCCGAGTGCGGCCACCGTCGGCGTGGCCGTCCCCGGCACCACCAGGGACGCGAGCAGGAGCGACGCCACCGAGGTGCCCACGGCCGACGCGGCGGTGCGCAGCACGGTCTGGCTGCCGGCCATCTCGCTCGTGTTGTGTTCCGGGACGGACTCGACGAGCAGGTTCGGCAGCGCGGTGTACGCGAACGCCGTCGCCACCGAGACGGCCACCACCAGCAGCGTCATCCCGAGCACCGAGGCCCGGAAGAAGAAGAATCCGGCGCACGCCACGAGGAACACCCCGCTGCCGAGCAGCAGCGACGACCGTGCCCCCACCGCGGCGGCGATCCGGCCCGCGACGGGCGTGAACGCCATGCCGATCATCGCGCCGACGAACGACAGCGTTCCGGCGTAGGTGGGTGTGAGTCCGAGGCCGAACGGCGCGGAGGTGGGGCTCTGCATGATGATCGGGATGATCATCGTCCCGACCCCGATCGGTCCGACGCCGAGGGCCACCCCGGCGAGCATCGTCAGCGCGACGTTGCGTTCGGCGAGCAGGCGCAGGTTCACGATCGGGGACGGCCGGCCGAGCTCCCACCACACCCACCAGGCGAAGATCGCCGTACCGACGACGATCGGCGCGAGGACGCGGCCGTCGCTCCAGCCCCAGGCGCGGCTCTGGGTCAACCCGAACAGGACGGCGGCCACGGCCGTCGCCAGGCCGGCCGCGCCCACCACGTCGATCGGCTGCCGGTGGTGGTGGCGGCGTCGCCACGGCAGCACGGCCTCGACCAGGAAGATGCAGGCGACGGCGTACGCCGCGGCGACGACGAAGATGTACCGCCAGTCCCCGAGATCGATGAGAATGCCGGCGACGAGCAGGGAGGCGGCCCCGGCCGCGACGGCGGATCCGGAGATCAGTGCGACGGCCATCGGGACGCGTTCCGCGGGCAGGTGCTCACGGGCGAGCCCGATGCACAGCGGCAGGATCGCGCCCGCCACCCCCTGGATCGCCCGGCCGGCGATGATGGCCTCGAGGGTCCCGAACGCCATGCTGACGATCGAGCCGGTGGCGGCGCAGGCCAGCACGAACATCAGCACCCGTTCGCGACCGTACATGTCGCCGAGCCGGCCGCACACCGCCGCCGAGGCCGCCGCCACCAGCAGAAACGCCGTCACGGTCCATCCGACCGCGGAGGCGTCCGCCTCGAAGACCCGGGCGAACGTCGGCAGCGCCGCGTACATCATCGACGTCTCGAATGCGCTGATGACTTCGACGGCGATGAGAATGGCCACCACCGCCCACACGGGTCGGGTCCGCTCGTAGCGGCGTTCGGCACGGGTCGAGGGTGCCCGTTCGGGTGCCAACGATGTACTCATGAATACTCCTACGGTTCGTCGGTGTGAACCGTACGGACGGAGTACGCCGAGTGTGACGCAGGACCCACTGAGCGGGACCGGGCGGCCGGCGTCGTCCTTACGCGCCGGCCATGTGCCGGACCGCCAGGTGGGCGAACAACGCGCTGGTGCCGATCGGGTTGCCGCCGCCGGGGTAGACGGTGCCGCTCGGGGCGGCCATCGTGTTGCCCGCCGCGTACAGCCCGGGGATGGGCGTCCCGGCGCCGTCGAGCACGCGGCCGACGGTGTCGGTGCGCAGGCCGCCCTTGGTGCCGAGGTCCGAGATGCCGAACTGCGCGGCGTGGAACGGGCCCTTCTCGATCGGGACCAGCGCCGAACCGCCGCCGGTGAACGCCACGTCGTAGGGCTCGTCCCCGCGGCCGAAGTCCTCGTCGACGCCGCCGGCGGCGAGGCGGTTGAACCGTGCGACGGTCGCCTCGAGCGCCTCGGCCGACACCCCGATCTGCCCGGCGAGTTCGGCGAGCGTGTCGGCGGTCTTCCACAGTCCCGCCGCCTCGTACTTCTCGGTCTCCACGAGCGGAACGTTCGTCGCCGCGATCGGCGGCACCACCCCGCTCCGGTCGTCGTAGATCATCCAGAACGGCAGCGTCATCTCGCCCTTGTCCATGCGGGCGATGATGTCGCGGCCGAGCCGGTCGTAGGGCGCGTACTCGTTGGTGAAGCGATTGCCGTCCTGGTCGACGAAGATGCCGCCGGTGAAGCACAGCGCGAAGGCCGAGCGCCCGTCGGGGTGGGTCAGCCCCGGCGACCACCACGCCTCGCTCATCAGGTCGACGTCGGCACCGATCGCGATGGCCGCCTGGTGGGCCTTGCCGAGGTTGGACCACGGCCCCATCGAATCGCGGGCCGCGCCGGGGACGCCGTACCGTGCGCGCATCTCGTCGTTGTGGTCGAATCCGCCGGCGGCGAGCACGACGCCCTTGCGGGCCCGCACCGCGCGCCGCTGCTCGCCGTGGGAGACGATCGCGCCGACCACGGCGCCGTCCTCGACGACGAGTTCCTCGAGCGGCGTGTTCCGGTGCAGCTGCACGTTCGGGTACTTGCGCATGGCGACCAGGAACCGGCCGATGAGGGCACGCCCACCGATCATCTTGTCCGGCAACGGATCCCCGTTGCGCTCGCGACCCAGCGGCCCGCGGACGGATTCGTTGAGTTCCGGGTCGTCGGCGACGGACCGCGGGGTCGGTGCGATGTGACGGCCCTTCGCGCTGGCCTTGGGAGCCTTGCCGAAGTAGTCCGGCCACGGGTAGGCCGTGAACTCGATGTCCTCGTCGGCCTCGAGGTAGTCGATCAGGGGTGCGCCGCCACGGACGTAGGCGTCCTGCAGGTCGCGGGGGGTGCGGTCGCCGACGACGGCATGGTAGTAGGTCAGGGCGTCGTCGATGGTGTCGTCGTCGCCGGCACGTCGCAGCACGGCGTTGGTGGGGAACCAGACCCCACCGCCGCCGGAGTAGGCGGTGGTGCCGCCGAAGTACTCGGAGGCCTCGACCAGGACGACCGACAGTCCCTCACGGGCGGCGGTGTACGCGCCGCAGCAGCCTCCCGCCCCCGATCCCACGACGAGGACGTCGCATTCCTCTGCCCAATCCACCATGCTCGAAGCCTTTCGCCGATTCCGTTCCGGGAGCACGTGACACTATTTCCGCAACCGCGGCGCACGGGAGAGGACGTCTCACTGGGCGGAACAACAGGCCCGGGCCCTGCCGCACGCGAGATCTCCGCCGTTCGGTCCGCACGGCCGGACCCGGCACGGCGACGTCGCACAGGCCGATCCCGGTCAGCAGGACCGGAGGCTACCGGCCCTCGGCGGCCGAAATACTGTGGCCGAGCACCCCGCCCTCACCCCCAATTTCGGCGGGGTGCACCCACCTCGCCGGCTTCTGCGGTACTCCCCACCTCTGTCCGACATCCCTCCGCGCGCCGATCCGGGAACGGCGACCGGATCCGCAGGACGCCGGGGCCAGCGGTCGGCACGGCGGCGCCGTAGGAGCCCCGATCGCCCCGGCGCCGTGGCATCGGGTCAGTGCTCGACGGGGCAGCCGCCCTCCGTCCTGTAGTCCACCCGGAACTCCTTGATGCCGTTGAGCCAGCCGGACCGCAACCGGCGCGGATCGGCGACCTTGGTGATGTCGGGCATGTAGTCGGCGATCGCGTTGAACACGAGGTCGATCTCCATCCGCGCCAGGTTGGCGCCGAGGCAGTAGTGCGCGCCGGTTCCGCCGAACGCGAGGTGCGGGTTGGGATCTCGCAGGATGTCGAATGTCCGGGGGTTCTCGAACACCTCCTCGTCGTTGTTCGCCGACGCGTACAGCATCACGACGCGGTCGCCCTTGCGAATCGTCTGCCCGCCGAGTTCGGTGTCCTCGAGCGCGGTGCGCTGGAACGACGTGACCGGCGTGGCCCAGCGGATGATCTCGTCGGCCGCGGTCTTCGGGCGGTCCCGCTTGAAGATCTCCCACTGCTCCGGGTTGTCGAGGAACGCCGCCATGCCGTGCGTGATCGCGTTGCGGGTGGTCTCGTTGCCGGCGACGGCGAGCACGATGAAGAAGAAGCCGAACTCCTCGGGTGAGAGCTCGTCCCCGTCGATGTCCGCCTCGATCAGCGTGGTGACGATGTCGTCCGCCGGGCACTCCTTGCGCGCGGCGGCCATCTGGTACGCGTAGCCGAGAACCTCCATCGACGCGGCCGCGGGGTCGGCGGTGTTGTCCGGATCGTCGTAGCCGGTCATCTGATTCGACCACTCGAAGATCTTGTCCCGGTCCTCCTGCGGGACGCCGATCAGTTCGGCGATGGCCTGCAGGGGCAGCTCGGCGGCGACCTGGGTGACGAAATCGCCCCGGCCGGCCTGGCAGGCTTCCTCGACGATCTTCTTCGCGCGGGCGTTCAGCTCGTCCCGGAGGCCGTTGATGGCGCGCGGGGTGAACCCGCGGGCGACGAGTTTGCGCAGCTTGGTGTGCTCGGGAGCGTCCTTGTTGAGCAGGACGTGCCGCTGCAGTTCGATGGCCTCGCGCGGGATGTCGTCGTTGAACCGCGGGATGGCGGTGTTCTCCCAGTTGGAGAACACGTCGCTGCGGCGGGAGACCTCACGGACCTCCTCGTGCCGGGACACGACCCAGAATCCCTCGTCGTGGAACCCGCCGACGTCCGGGGATTTCTTGTTCCACCAGACGGGGGCCGTCCTACGCAGCTCGGCGAACTCCTCGAACGGCATCCGCTCGGCGTAGAGATCCGGATCGGTGAAGTCGATGTCTTCGGGGATGTTGGGCTGCGCCACTGAATTCTCTCCTACCCTGACGAGTGCACCGGGTCGCGATGTGGAACACGTTCTAAAAGCATTCAAGCACAGGGCGGCCCGCAGGCCAAGGAATCGCCAAGTCCCGATCATTCGGACCACACCTTGTCCGCCACGACAACCTGTTCTACTTTTCGAGGACAAGGATCAGAAAGGAGCCCACCGTGGGCACACCAGTCATCGTCGAGGCGGCACGCACCCCGATCGGCAAGCGCGGCGGCTGGCTCGCCGGCCTGCACGCTGCCGAGATCCTCGGGGCCGCGCAGAGCGGACTGATCGAGCGTGCGGGCCTCGATCCCGCCCTCGTCGAGCAGGTGATCGGCGGGTGCGTCACACAGGCCGGCGCGCAGTCCAACAACATCACCCGCACCGCCTGGCTGCACGCCGGACTGCCGTGGCAGGTCGGCGCCACCACGATCGACTGCCAGTGCGGGTCGGCCCAGCAGGCCAACCACCTGATCGCCGGGCTCATCGCCACCGGCGCCATCGACGTCGGCATCGCCTGCGGTATCGAGGCGATGTCCCAGGTGCCGCTCGGCGCGAACGTCGGCGAACTCGCCGGCCCGCGCCGCCCCGAGTCGTGGAACATCGACATGCCCAACCAGTTCGAGGCGGCCGAGCGCATCGCTCGCCGGCGCGGCATCACCCGCGAGGACGTCGACGCCCTCGGCGTCCGGTCGCAGGCGCTGGCCGAGCAGGCCTGGGACGAGGGCCGATTCGACCGCGAGGTGCTGCCCGTCGTCGCACCCGTCGTCGACAAGGCGGGCGCGCTCACCGGCGAGAAGCAGACCGTCGCCCGCGACCAGGGCCTGCGCGAGACGACCGCGGAGTCGCTCGCGAAGCTGAAGCCGGTCCTCGACGGCGGCATCCACACGGCCGGCACCTCGTCGCAGATCTCCGACGGCGCGGCCGCGGTGCTGCTCATGGATTCCGACCGCGCCGCGGCGCTCGGCCTGAAGCCGCGGGCTCGGATCGTCTCGCAGGCCCTCGTCGGCGCCGAGCCCGAGTTCCATCTCGACGGACCGGTGCAGGCGACGAGCCGCGTCCTCGACAAGTCCGGGATGGCGATCGGCGACCTGGACCTGTTCGAGGTCAACGAGGCGTTCGCGTCGGTGCTGCTGTCGTGGGCGCGGGTGCACGAGCCCGACATGGACAAGGTCAACGTGAACGGTGGCGCGATCGCGCTCGGCCACCCCGTCGGCTCCACCGGCTCGCGGCTGATCACCACCGCCCTGCACGAGCTCGAGCGGCGCGACGGCTCGACCGCGCTGATCACCATGTGCGCCGGCGGCGCGCTGGCCACCGGCACGATCATCGAGCGGATCTGACATGAGCGCAGCCGCCGCGCCGAAGGGCCTCGACTCGAAGTGGACGGTGCCGGTCATCAAGTGGATGTCGCGCGCCAACGTGGCGGCCTACAAGGCCACCGGGGGCCGGATCGGTGGAAAGTGGCGGGTGGGCAGCGCCTTCCCGTGGGGCATCCCCGTCTGCCTGCTCACCACCACGGGCCGCAAGACCGGGCAGCCACGGACCGTCCCCCTGCTGTTCCTCGAGGACGGGGAGCGGGTGGTGCTCGTCGCATCCCAGGGCGGCCTGCCTCAGCACCCGCTGTGGTTCCGCAACATCCGCGCCGATCCGCGGGTGACCGTGCAGGTGCGCTCGCGGGTGCGGCAGATGACGGCGCGGGTGGCGACGCCCGAGGAGCGGTCGCACTACTGGCCGCGGCTGGTGGCGATGTACGCGGATTTCGACAATTATCAGTCCTGGACGGATCGGGTCATCCCGGTGGTGGTGTGCGAGTGATCTTCGCGGGAGCCGGCACGGCCGGGCACGAACCAGTGGGGTGCCCGGTCGAGCTGCTCTCGAGAAGGGATGTCACCCGATGACAACCGCCAACCACGACCGCGTACTCGACAAGCGGGAGATCGCCGCCGCACTGCTGCGCGCGCTCGAACGCCGGCACGAGGTCCTCGATGCCATCGTCGAGAGCGACGACCGGGCCGAGGCGGTCACGACCGTCGCGCGGCTGCTCGACACGAACGAGTCGTGCGCCGAAGCGGTGCTCAACCTTCCGTTCCGGCGGCTGACCAAGGCGGAGCGGAAGAAGATCCGGGAGGAACTCGACGACCTCGACGCGGTGCTGAAGTGGACGCCCGCCGAACGTCCGTACGCCACCGGTGCCCACTTCCGGCTGCGTCAGTTCAGCAACAGCGATCGGGACCGCGAGCTGTTCCGCGCGCGGTGCGAGGAGCAGCTCGGCGACGCCGGCGAGGAGCGGGTCGAGCAGGAACGCGCCGCCGGCCTGTCGCGCATCGACGACGAGTCCGCGGTGTGGCTGGTCGCCGAGGACCTGTCCGGCACCGACCCCAAGCCGGTCGGTTTCGCGTTCGGTGAGCTCCAGGGCCACGAGGTCGACGTCGCGATCTGGGTCCACCCGGAGCTGCGCAAGCAGGGCTACGGCACCGCGACCCTCAAGCACGCCCGCACCGAGCTGGCCGCGTACTTCCCCGGCACCACCATCATCGTCCGTTCGCCCGCATAGTCGCCCCCACCCGTGCGCGCTTTCGGTAGCGCCCGCTACCGAAAGCGCGCACGGCCGGTCAGGCGCCGTAGACCGGGGTCGGGGGCTCGCTGCGCGCGATCAGCTTCTCCACCACCGGGCCGAGTTCCTTCGGATCCCAGCGCTCGCCCTTGTCGATCGCCTCGCCGTGCCGCCAGCCGTCGGCGACGGAGACCTTGCCGCCCTCCACCTCGAAGACCCGGCCCGTGACCTCCTTGGACTCGGCGCTGCCGAGCCACACCACCAGCGGTGAGACGTTCTCCGGGGCCATCGCGTCGAACCCGTCCTCGGGGGCGGCCATCGACTCGGCCATCGCCCCGCCCGCGCCCACGGTCATGCGGGTCCGCGCGGCCGGCGCGATCGCGTTGACGGTGACGCCGTAGCGCGCGAACTCCGCGGCCGCCTGGATCGTGAGGGTGGCGATCCCCGCCTTCGCGGCGGCGTAGTTGCCCTGGCCGATGCTGCCCATCAGGCCGGCACCCGAGCTGGTGTTGACGATGCGGGCGTCGACCGGGTTGCCGGCCTTCGCCTCCCCGCGCCAGTACGCCATCGCGTGCCGCATCGGAGCGAAGTGGCCCTTCAGATGCACCCGGATCACCGCATCCCATTCCTCCTCGCTCATGTTGGCGAGCATGCGATCCCGCAGGAATCCGGCGTTGTTGACCAGGACGTCGAGCCGCCCGAAGGTGTCCAGGGCCGTCTGCACCAGGTTCTGCGCGCCGGCCCAGTCGGCGACGTCGTCACCGTTGACGACGGCCTCGCCGCCGGCCGCCCGGATCTCCGCGACGACCTGCTCCGCGGGGCTCTCCCCCGTCGCGGAACCGTCCGCGCCGGCCCCGATGTCGTTGACCACGACCTTCGCCCCCTCGGCGGCGAACGCCAGCGCGTGGGCCCGTCCGATACCGCGCCCCGCGCCGGTGACGATCACGACGCGCCCGTTGACCAGTCCACTCACTTGTCTTCTCCTCGAATAGATGTCGTTGTCGCGGAATTCGGGCGACACGCTCGCCCCGCCTCCACGATTCCGCTCCCTGGGGTCTTCGCCCCGCATGTGCTAACTTACCAAGCAATCGCTTGGTTCGGTACAGACGTTAGGAACCTGCCATGGGCATCACCTCGACCACCGACGGCGCGGGCATCACCACGGTCACCGTCGACTACCCGCCTGTGAACGCCATCCCCTCCCAGGGGTGGTTCGAACTGGCCGACGCGGTCCTCGCCGCAGGCAAGGATCCGGCCACGCACGTGGTGATCCTGCGCGCGGAGGGCCGCGGCTTCAATGCCGGCGTCGACATCAAGGAGATGCAGGCCACCGACGGGCACGACGCCCTCATCGCCGCCAACCGCGGCTGCGCCGCCGCCTTCGCCGCCGTCTACGACTGCGCCGTGCCCGTCGTGGTCGCCGTGAACGGCTTCTGCGTCGGCGGCGGAATAGGTCTCGTCGGCAACGCCGACGTCATCGTCGCCTCCGACGACGCCGTCTTCGGCCTGCCCGAGGTGGACCGCGGCGCGCTCGGCGCCGCCACCCACCTCGCCCGGCTCGTGCCGCAGCACATGATGCGCACCCTCTACTACACGGCGCAGAACGTCACGGCCCAGCAGCTCGAGCACTTCGGTTCCGTCTACAAGGTGGTCCCGCGCGCCGAACTCGACGCCACGGCCCGCGAGATCGCCGGGAAGATCGCGGCGAAGGACACCCGCGTCATCCGCTGCGCCAAGGAAGCCATCAACGGCATCGACCCGGTGGACGTGAAGGACAGCTACCGCTTCGAGCAGGGCTTCACCTTCGAACTCAACCTCGCCGGCGTCGCGGACGAGCACCGGGACGAGTTCGTCGCCACCGGCAAACCGCGCGCCAACCACTGACCAGGAGAGATGAAACACCATGCGTGAGAAGAGGATGTCGCTCGACGACGTGGTCGGCGAGCTGCGCAGCGGCATGACGATCGGCATCGGCGGCTGGGGGTCGCGGCGCAAGCCGATGGCGCTCGTCCGCGCGATCCTGCGCTCGGATCTGACGGACCTGACGGTCGTGACCTACGGGGGCCCGGACCTGGGCCTGTTGTGCTCGGCCGGGAAGGTGAAGAAGGCGTACTACGGGTTCGTCTCCCTCGACTCGGCCCCGTTCTACGACCCGTGGTTCGCCAAGGCCCGCACGAACGGGGAGATCGTCGCGCGGGAGATGGACGAGGGCATGGTCAAGTGCGGCCTCGAGGCGGCCGCCGCGCGACTGCCGTTCCTGCCGATCCGCGCCGGCCTCGGCTCGGCCGTCGTCGACTTCTGGGAGGGCGAGCTGCAGACCGTCACCTCGCCGTACCCCGGCGAGTCGGGCGAGGCCGAGACGCTGATCGCGATGCCGGCGCTGAATCTCGATGCGGCCCTGGTGCATCTGAACATCGGCGACGCGCACGGCAACGCCGCCTACACCGGCGTCGACCCCTACTTCGACGACCTGTACTGCCTGGCCGCCGAGAAGCGGTTCGTCTCGGTCGAACGCATCGTCGAGACCGAGGAGCTCGTCAAGTCCGTTCCGCTGCAGTCCCTCGTCCTCAACCGCATGATGGTCGACGGGGTCGTCGAGGCACCGAACGGCGCCCACTTCACCCTCGCCGGCGACAGTTACGGCCGCGACGAGAAGTTCCAGCGCCACTACGCCGAATCGGCGAAGGACCCGCAGACGTGGCAGGGGTTCGTCGACCGGTTCCTCTCCGGCAGCGAGGACGACTACCAGGCCGCAGTGCAGGCCTTCAGCGAGGAGCAGGCATGACCGAGACGACCACCCCGGCGACCTCCGGCACGGTGACCCGCGCCGAGTACTGCGCCATCGCCTGCGCCGAGATCTTCGCCGGCGCCGGCGAGATCATGGCCAGCCCGATGGCGACCCTGCCGCTCATCGGCGCCCGCCTCGCCCGGCTGACCACCGAACCGGACCTGCTCATCACCGACGGCGAGGCCCTGATCCTCGCGGAGACCCCCGCCGTCGGCGCGAAAGGCCCGATCGAGGGCTGGATGCCGTTCCGCAAGGTGTTCGACGTCGTCGCCTCCGGCCGACGCCACGTCGTGATGGGCGCCAACCAGATCGACCGGCACGGCAACCAGAACCTGTCGGCGTTCGGCCCGCTGCAGCACCCCACCCGGCAGATGTTCGGCGTGCGCGGCGCCCCCGGCAACACCATCAACCACGCGACGAGCTACTGGGTCGGCAAGCACAACACGCGCGTGTTCTGCGACAAGGTCGACATCGTCTCGGGTGTCGGCTACGACAAGGTCGATCCGGCCAACCCGGCGTTCCGGTTCCTGCACCTGCACCGGGTCGTCACCAACCTCGGCTCGTTCGACTTCGGCGGTCCCGGCCACACGTTCCGGGCGCTGACCCTGCACCCCGGGGTCACCGCCGAGCAGGTCGCCGAGAACACCTCCTTCGAGGTGGCGGGCCTCGACGAGGCCGGCCTCACCCGGGAGCCCACCGCCGAGGAACTGCGCCTGATCCGTGAGGTCCTCGATCCGCGTGGGCTGCGAGACCGGGAGGTCGCGGTATGAGTCCGCGCCTGACGACGGCCCTGACCGACCTGGTCGGCATCGAGCATCCGATCGTCCAGACCGGCATGGGCTGGGTGTCCGGCCCCCGGCTGACCGCCGCCACCGCCAACGCGGGCGGCCTCGGCATCCTGGCCTCGGCGACGATGACGTACGAGGAACTCGAGGTCGCCGTCGCGAAGACGAAGGCGGCCACGGACAAGCCCTTCGGCGTGAACATCCGGGCCGATGCGTCCGACGCCGCCCAGCGCATCGACCTGCTCATCCGCGAGAACGTCAAGGTCGCGTCCTTCGCGCTCGCGCCCAGGAAGGAACTGATCGCCGAGCTCAAGGATCACGGCGTCGTGGTGATCCCGTCCATCGGCGCCGCGAAGCACGCGGTGAAGGTGGCCTCGTGGGGCGCCGACGCGGTGATCGTGCAGGGCGGCGAAGGCGGCGGGCACACCGGACCGGTGGCCACCACGCTGCTGCTGCCGAGCGTGCTCGACGCCGTCGACATCCCGGTCGTCGCGGCCGGCGGGTTCTTCGACGGCCGGGGCCTGGCAGCGGCGCTCGCCTACGGGGCGGCCGGCGTCGCCATGGGCACCCGGTTCCTGCTCACCAGCGACAGCGCCGTGCCCGACTCGGTGAAGCAGGAGTACCTGAACCGGGGCCTGCAGGACACGACGGTCTCGGTCAAGGTCGACGGCATGCCGCACCGCGTGCTCAACACCGAGCTCGTCGACAGCCTCGAACACGGCAGCTACGCGAAGGGCCTCGCCGCCGCCGCCAGGAACGCGGCCAAGTTCAAGGCCATGACCGGGATGAAGTGGTCGACGCTCGTCAAGGACGGCATCGCGATGAAGCGGGCGAGCGACCGCACGTGGCAGCAGATCATCATGGCGGCCAACACCCCCATGCTGCTCAAGGCCGGGCTCGTCGAGGGCAACACCGAGGCCGGTGTGCTCGCCTCCGGGCAGGTCGTCGGCATGCTCGACGACCTGCCCAGCTGCCAGGAGCTGATCGACCGCATCGTCACCGAGGCCGTCGAGCGGATCGACGCGCTGGCCGCGCTGCGTGGTCAGGCCCAGGCGCCGCGCGCCGCCGCGCCGCGCGCGTAGGTCTCGAACGAGATCGATGGCCGGCCCGTCACCTCGGCGACGACGTCGTTCGGGGTGACGTCGCCGGTCGCCCGCAGCGCCTCGAAGGCCTCGATCTCGGCAAGCACCTGCGCCCGGTCCAGACCGAAACCGGTCATGGTCTCGAGGTAGGCGTCGGGCTCGCCGCGGTAACGCACCGGCCGCCCCGACTCGCGGGCGACGATCGCCGTCGCCTCCCCGAACGACAACGCGTCGGGTCCGCTCAGCTCGTACGTGCGACCCGCATGACCGGGCTCGGTCGGAGCCACCACCGCGACGGCGGCGATGTCCTCGGCGTCGTTGAACGCCTGCCGGACGTCGCCGAGCGGCACCACGACGTCGCCGGCGAGCACGGCGTCGCGCAGGAAGCCCTCGTCGAAGTTCTGATCGAACCAGTCCGCCCGGACCACTGTCGACTCCACTCCCGCCGAGGTGACCGCGCGTTCGGCGGCCAGCAGCCGCGTGTCGTTCATCGTGTCGATCGCCTTGCTGGACAGCAACACGAGCCGTGAGACTCCTTCTGCCACCGCCAGTTCCACGAACTCGTCGGCGATCGGCACGCCGTCGGGCGCCATGACGAACACCGCGCCGGACCCCGCGACGACGGGTACGCCCTATGGGTCTCGGGCCTGGCCTACTTCCATCTCGGCCGTGTCGACGACGTCGTCGGCGCGGCGGAACGGGCCCTGCGGATCCAGCGTGAGTTCAAGGACAAGATCTGCACGGCCCTGTCGATCGAACTCCTCGCGTGGTCCGCGGAAGCGGCCGGTCGCACCGAGCGGTCTGCCGCGCTCCTCGGTGCCGCCGAGGCGGTGTGGCAGCGACTCGGCACGTCCGTCGCCGCCTTCGGTCCCCACATCACGAACGACTCCGCGCACTGGAAGAAGCGGGTCCGGCAGACTCTCGGACCGAAGCGGTACGCCCGCCTGTCGACACCGCCGGCACGACTGACGATCGAGCAGACAGTCGACACGGCCCTCGGAACGCCTGCGGAGGAGTCGGTCACCACGGCGCCCGGCGCCTCGCCGTTGACGCGCAGGGAAGCGGAGGTGGCCGAACTCGTCGCCCGCGGCCTCAGCAACCGGGAAATCGCGGATCAGCTCGTGATCTCGCACCGGACGGTCGACGGGCACGTCGAGCACATCCTGGGCAAACTCGGGGTCGGATCCCGCACGCAGGTGGTTGCCTGGGTCCACGCCCGTGCCGCGGGAACGGCACCGGCGTCCGGCTGAGGCCCGTCGAGGACGTGGTTCAGCCGCGCGCTGCGATCCGCGCCTGCACCTCCGGCCGGCGCAGCGGCGGCACCGTCGGCGGCGGCTGGCGGCGCGGCGGGAGCCGGTCGAGCAGCCGCATGGTGACGGCCGTGACCTCGGCGACGGCCTCCTCGAACGGTTCGCGGGTGGCGTCGGACAGCTTGTGGACGCCGCTGACCTTGCGCACGTACTGACGGGCGGCGGCCTCGATCTCCTCGTCGGTCGCTGCCGGCTCGAGCCCGCGCAGTTCCGTGATGTTCCGGCACATGGACCGAGGGTAACGCCGGACCGTCAGCCGAGGCGACCGCCGAGCATGCCCCGCAGTGCGTTCAGGCACAGCTCCCGTAGCTGTTCGCCGGTGACGGCGGGGTGATCGTGCCAGTCGACGCAGACGCTGCGGACGAGGGCGATCCAGCCCTGCACGGCCACCGCGACGAGTTCGCGTTCGTCGTCGGGCGGGGCGAGGGCGTCGAGGATGCGCTCCTGCTGCACGCCGAGTTCGGCGTCGACGATCGCGCGGATGCCGGCGTCGGCGGAGTCCGCGGCCCGGTTGACCGCCGCGACGCCCTGCCGGTGCGAGGCGACGTAGTCGAGGTAGGCGTCGAGGCCCGCGGTGATCCGCTCGGCGACGGTGAGCCGCGGATCCGGTTCGGTGACGGCGAGCAGCCGGTCCGATTCGCGTTGGACGACCGCCGCCATGAAGTCTCGCTTGGTCGGAAAGTAGTGGTACATCAGGCCACGTGAAACCCCCGCGAGCTCGGCGACCTCCTCGATCCACACGTCGTCGTAGGCACGCTCGGCGAACAGACGCGCGCCGATGTCGAGCAGCTGCGCGCGGCGCTGCTCGGGATCGAGACGTCGGCGGGGTTGGGCCACGAATCCAATCTAGTTCTTGACAGACGTCCGTCCCGGCGTAGCGTGGCTACTGTACACGGATTCAATAGCTGGGGGTCGGAGCATGGTCATGGCCACGTCGCGGGTGTTCGACACCGAAATTCCACGCCCGCCGAAACGCCTGCCCCTCGCCGGCGACGTCCTGGGCATGTCGCTGAAGACCCCGGTGCAGAACTCGATGGCCACCCACAAGGCCCTCGGCCCGGTGTTCGAGCGGACGGCGTTCGGCCGTCGCTTCGTGTTCGTCTGCTCCGGCGAACTCACCGCCGAGCTGTCCGACGAGAAGCGCTTCGCCAAGCACCTCGCCCCGGGGGTCGAGGCCCTGCGGGCGATCGGCGGCGACGGGCTGTTCACCGCCTACAACGAGGAACCGAACTGGCGTCGCGCTCACGAACTGCTCATGCCGGCGTTCACGCAGCAGGCGATGCGCCGGTACCACGCCACGATGCTCGACGTCACCGCTCAGCTCGTCGCGCACTGGGACCGCCGGGCACGCAGCGGCGGCGACGTCGACGTCGCCGCGGACATGACGAAGCTGACCCTGGAGACCATCGGCCGCACCGGGTTCAGCTACTCGTTCGAGCCGTTCGACCGCGAAGAGCGGCACCCGTTCGTCGAGGCGATGGTCGGCGGCCTGTCGTTCTCGCAGCGCAGCATGCTGCGCACCGTTCCCGTCGTCGGGCGCTTCCTCTTCCCCGCCGCCAAGCGGCAGTACGACCTCGACCGGGCGCACATGCACGACGTCGTCGACGCAGTGATCCGCAGCAGGAGCGATGCGCCCGGCCCCGCCCCCGACGACCTGCTCGAGCTGATGCTGCGGGCGGCCCGCGAGGACGATCCCCACAGGCTCGACCCCGTCAACATCCGCAACCAGGTGCTCACCTTCCTCGTCGCCGGACACGAAACCACCTCGGGCGCGTTGTCGTTCGCCCTGTACTACCTGATGCGCGACCCACGGGCCTACGCGCGGGCACGGGCGGAGGTCGAGGAGGTCTGGGGCGACGGCGAGCCCGCCTTCGAACAGATCGCCAAGCTGCGCTACGTCCGCCGGGTGCTCGACGAGGCGCTGCGGCTGTGGCCGACCGCACCCGCGTACGCGCGGGAAGCGAAGGCGGACACCACCCTGGGTGGCCGGTACCGGATGCGCGCCGGCGACTGGGTGCTCGTGCTGCTGCCCGCGGTGCACCGGGACCGCGCGGTGTGGGGCGACGACGCCGACGAGTTCGACCCCGACCGATTCCTGCCCGAACGGGTCCGGGCCCGCCCCGCGCACGTGTACAAGCCGTTCGGCACCGGAGAACGCGCCTGCATCGGACGGCAGTTCGCGCTGCACGAGGCAACACTCGTGCTGGGAACCCTGTTGCGCCGGTACGACCTGACGATGGATCCCGGCTACCGGCTGAAGGTCGCCGAACGTCTCACGCTCATGCCGGAGGGCCTGCACGCCCGGGTGTCCTTCAAGTCCTGAGCGGCCGCCCGCCCGTGTCGTACGCTGTGCCCGACGGGTGGGAGAGGCCCGCACGGGAGGGAGAAGCCATGCGATTCGGGTATGCAGGTGCGACGGCGGCGGTGTTGTCCACGATCGTTACGGCAGTGGTTGTTCCGGCCACGGCCCAGGCGACCGCCACCGCCGACGTCGTCGCGGGTCGCGAGCGGGTGAAGGTGACGGTGCACGGCGTGCCCGTCCACCCGGAGAGCTGCCGCGTCGATCCGGACGCGGACGGGAACACCCGCAGTCTGCCTCTCGAGCCGTCCGGGTCGATGGTCGCCCATCAGGTGGCGCCCGGGCCCCGGCGGGTGGTCGTCTGGTGCCCGGACGGCGGCGTCGTCCACCAGCAGATCGTCCACGTCCTGCCCGCCGATCCGCTCGCCGATCTCGCGGACCATGCGTTCCGCACCGCCGGCAGCAGCGACCGCGTCACCGACCCGACCCTGCGCTGACGCGCCGGTGCGTCCTTTGGGTTGCCCTGACCGCCCAAAGGACACACCGGCGGCGCAGCCGCCCCGGCTACACGCGCTCGATGATCGTCACGTTCGCAGTGCCGCCGCCCTCGCAGATCGTCAGCAGCCCGTACCGGCCCTCGCGCCGCTCGAGCTCGTTGAGCAGCGTCGCCATCAGCTTGGTGCCGGTGGCGCCGAGCGGGTGACCCAGCGCGATGGCGCCGCCGTTGACGTTGACCTTGGCCGGGTCTGCGCCGATCTCCTTGATCCAGGCCAGCACGACGGGGGCGAAGGCCTCGTTGATCTCGACCAGATCGAGGTCGTCGATGCTCAGACCGGTCTTCGCCAGCGCGTGCTGCGTGGCCGGGATGGGCGCGCTGAGCATGAAGATCGGGTCGTCGCCGCGGGCGCTGAGGTGATGGATCCGTGCACGAGGCTTCAGGCCGTACGTGCGCACGGCCTCGTCGGAGGCGAGCAGCACCGCCGACGCACCGTCGGAGATCTGGCTGGCGACGGCGGCGGTGAGCCTGCCGCCCTCGACGAGCGTCGCGAGGGACGCCATCTTCTCGAGGCTCGTCTCGCGGGGCCCCTCGTCGACGGCGGCGTCGCCGAGCGGGACGATCTCGCCCTCGAAGCGGCCCTCGGCGATGGCCGCCTTGGCCCGCTCGTGGCTCTGCAGCGCCCAGCGCTCGAGGTCCTCACGACTGAGACCCCACTTGTCGGCGATCATCTCGGCACCGCGGAACTGCGAGACCTCCTGATCGCCGTAACGCTCGGTCCAGCCGGTCGAACCCCCGAACGGGGTGTCGAAGCCGTACTGCTGCCCGACGATCATCGCCGCCGAGATCGGGATCTGCGACATGTTCTGCACGCCGCCGGCGACGATGAGGTCGGCGGTGCCGGACAGGATGGCCTGCGCACCGAAGTGCAGGGCCTGCTGGCTCGACCCGCACTGCCGGTCGACGGTGACGCCGGGGACGTGCTGCGGGTAGCCGGCGGCGAGCCACGAGGTGCGGGCGATGTTGCCGGCCTGACCGCCGATGGCGTCGACGCAGCCGAAGACGACGTCGTCGACGTCGCTCGGGTCGATGCCGGTGCGGTCCACGATCGCCTTGATCACGTGCGCGCCCAGGTCGGCGGGGTGGACGGCGGACAGGCCGCCGTTCTTCTTGCCGATCGGGGTGCGTACCGCGTCGACGATGTATGCCTCGGTCATGAGGGACTCCTAGTCGGTTCCGGGAAAAGTCGGTTCAGGGATTGGCAAGTCCGTCGAGCACGATGGACAGGTACTGCTGGGCCACCTTGTCGGCGGTGAGGGTGCCACCGGGCCGGTACCAGCGCACGGCCACCCACACGGTGTCGCGCAGGAACCGGAAGACGAGTTCGACGTCGACGTCCGGCCGGAACGTGCCGTCGGCGATGCCGCGCTCGATCACCCCCACCCACAGGTCGCGGAATTCGGTGTTGCGCTCGGAGATGTAGGAGAACCGCTCGTTCTCCACGAGCCGCTTGGCCTCGTCCTGGTAGATCGCGACCGCGGCGTGCGACTTGTCGATCGACTCGTACGACGCGGTGATGAGCGCCTCGAGGGTGGCACGCGAGTCCGAACCCGAGGCGACGATCTCGCGGTAGCGACCGAACAGGTCGTCGAGAAATCCCCGCAGGATCTCGTCGACCATCGACTCCTTGGAGTCGAAGTGGTGGTAGAGACTGCCCGACAGGATGCCTGCGGCGTCGGCGATGTCGCGCACGGTGGTGGCACGCACCCCGCGCGAGGCGAACAGTTCCGCGGCGATGTCGAGCAGCTCGGCCCGACGCCCGGACTTGGTGGCATCGTCTCTGGGAGGAGTCATGAAGGCATCCTTTCAGGGCTGCCGTGCGCGGTTTCGGTAGCGGCCGCTACCGGAACCGCGCACGGGTCAGGCCCGCTGCGACGAGATCGAGACGACCTCACCGGTCAGGTACGTGGTGTAGTCGCTGGCGAGCATGGCGATGGTCGCGGCGATCTCCCAGACCTCCGCGGCCCGCCCGTACGCCTCGTCGGCGGCGAGCCGGTCGAGCAGTTCCTCGCTGGTGACCTTCGCGAGGAAGGCGTGCCGCGCGATCGACGGCGCGACGGCGTTGATCCGGACCCCGTACTCGGCGGCCTCGATCGCCGAGCAGCGGGTCAGCGCCATCACGCCGGCCTTGGCGGCCGCGTAGTGCGCCTGCGAGTGCTGCGCGCGCCACCCGAGCACGGAGGCGTTGTTGACGAGGACGCCGCCGTGGTCGGCCGACCGGAAGTAGCGCAGCGCCGCGCGCGTCGCACGGAAGGTGCTGGTGAGGGTGATGTCGAGGACGCGGTCCCACTGCTCGTCGGTCATGTCGACGACGGGGGTCTCGCCGCCGAGGCCGGCGTTGTTGACCAGCACGTCGATGCGCCCGAGTCGCTCGGCGGCCCCGGTGATCAGCGCATCGACCTGCTCGGTCGAGGAGACGTCGCACACGACGGACTCCACCTGCTGCGACGGGAACTCGGCGGCGAGCTTGTCGACCGTCTCCCCGAGCCGGCGCTCGTGGAAGTCGGAGACGAGCACGTCGCCGCCCTCGAGCAGGGCGCGACGGGCGGTCGCGAACCCGATGCCCGTGCCGGCGGCGGCGGTGACGACGACCTTCTTGCCGCTCAGCAGGCCGTGGCCCGGGGTCTCGACGGGCGGGGTGGCGAGGGGGGAAGTGGTCACGGACGGGCCTCTCGGGGAAGGCCGAGCACGCGCTCGGCGATGATGTTGCGCTGGATCTCGTTGGATCCGCCGTAGATGGTGTCGGCGCGGGTGAACAGGAACAGCCGCTGCCATTCGGCGAGCTCGAGGTGCTCGGGGTCCGAGAGCACCGACGGGTTGCCGGCGTGGTCGTGGTCCGGTCCGGTGAGCGAGGCGGGCCCCTGCACGTCCATTGCCAGGGCGCCGAGGTCGCGATGCCAGTTGGCCCACAGCAGCTTCGCCACCGACGCCTGGCCGGGGTCGGCGTCGCCGAGGGTGCGCACGGCGTGGGCCCGCATGACGCGCAGACCGATCCGGGCGCGGGCGATCCGTTCGCGGATGTGCGCGTCGTCGGCCGCACCGGTCGCGACCGCGAGATCGGCGATGCTCTGCAGCTCCCGGGCGAAGCCGATCTGCTGGCCGAGGGTCGACACTCCCCGCTCGAAGGTGAGCAGGCCCATCGCGACCTTCCAGCCGTCGCCGGGAGCACCGACGACGAGGTCGGCGTCGGTGACGGCGTCGTCGAAGAAGACCTCGTTGAACTCGGAGGTGCCGGTGAGCTGCTGGATGGGCCGGACCGTCACGCCCGGCTGATCGAGCGGCACGAGCAGGAAGCTCAGGCCGTGGTGCCGGGTCGAGCCGGGTTCGGTGCGGCACACCACGAACGCCCACTGCGCGACGTGCGCGAGCGACGTCCACACCTTCTGGCCGTTGATCACCCACTTGCCGTCCTCGAGCCGGGCGGTGGTGGAGACGTTGGCCAGGTCGGAGCCCGCACCGGGCTCGGAGTAGCCCTGCGCCCACAGTTCGGTGACGTTGCGGATCCCGGGCAGGAAGCGGCGCTTCTGTTCCTCGGTGCCGAAGGCGACGAGGGTGGGGCCGAGCAGTTCCTCGCCGAGGTGGTTCACCCGCGCCGGTGCGTTCGCCTTGGCGTACTCCTCGTGGAAGATCACCTGCTGCTCGAGGGTCGCACCGCGGCCACCGTGCTCGGTGGGCCAGCCGATGCAGGTCCATCCGGCGGCGGCGAGGTGCCGGTCCCAGGCCAGACGTTCCTCGAAGAACTCGTGCTCGCTGCCCGGTCCGCCCTTGCCTCTGAGCGCGGCGAACTCGCCGGTCAGGTTCTCCTCCAGCCACCGGCGGACGGTCGCGGCGAATTCGGTGTCGGCCAAACCCGTGTCGTCCAGTCTCTCGCTCTCATGCACGTCTGTACGATAACCTACCAAGCACTTGCTAGGTAGGGAGCTCCGTGACTGCACAACCGAGAACCACACCGGCCGCCGTCGAACGCGCCGCATCGGTGTACGCCGACCGGACCGCGATCGTCGACGGCGACGTGCGACCGACGTTCGCACAACTTCGCGATCACGTCCGCGAATTCGCCGCCGCACTCGTCGCCCACGGCGTCGGGCCCGGCGCACGCGTCGCGATCTGGTCGCCCAACACCCACCACTGGATAGTCGCTGCGCTCGGGATCCAGTGGGCCGGCGGCGTCGTCGTCCCCGTCAACACCCGCTACACCGGGGCCGAGGCGCACGACATCCTCGACCGCATCCGTGCCGAGGCCCTCGTCGTCGCCGGCGACTTCCTCGGCACGGACAGGTACGCCGCCCTGCGCGCCGCCGCGCCCGGCCTGCACGTGCCCACCGTGGTGCGGGTCCCGCTGGGTGGGACCGACGCACCGGCCGACGGCGTCGTGGACTGGGACGACTTCCTCGCCGCGGCGACGGCGGACGCGCGCACCGAGGCCGACGCCCGGGCGCGGGCCGTCTCCCCCGACGACGTCAGCGACATCCTGTTCACCTCGGGCACGACCGGGCGCAGCAAGGGCGTGCTCAGCGCCCACCGGCAGCTGATCGGGGTCGCGCAGGCGTGGGCCGAGTGCGCCGAGCTCACGCCGGACGACAACTACCTGATCATCAATCCGTTCTTCCACAGCTTCGGCTACAAGGCCGGGTTCGTCGCCGCGCTGCTCGCGGGCGCGACCGCCGTGCCGATGGCGGTGTTCGACGTCGAGAAGGTCATGGCCACCGTCGCCGACCGGCGGATCAGCGTGCTGCCGGGCGCACCGACGATCTACCAGAGCATCCTCGACCACCCCCGCCGCGACGAGTTCGACATGTCGTCCCTGCGGATCGCGGTCACCGGGGCCGCACCCGTGCCCGTCGCGCTCGTCGAGCGCATGCAGAACGAACTGAGCTTCGACGCCGTGCTCACCGCGTACGGCCAGACCGAGGCCGTGGTCGCGACGATGTGCCGCACCGACGACGATCCCGTCACCGTCTCCACCTCCTCCGGCCGCGCCGCCGCCGGCTTCGAGGTCCGCATCGGCGACAAGGGCGAGATCCTGCTGCGCGGCCCGAACGTGATGCTCGGTTACCTCGACGACCCGGAGGCCACCGCCGAGACGATCGACGCCGACGGCTGGCTGCACACCGGCGACGTCGGCACCCTCGACGAACGCGGCTACCTCGACATCACCGACCGGCTCAAGGACATGTACATCAGCGGGGGGTTCAACGTCTATCCCGCCGAGATCGAGGCGGCGTTGATGCGCCTGCCCGGCGTCCACGAGGTCGCGGTCGTCGGCGTGCCCGACGAGCGCATGGGCGAGGTCGGCCGCGCGCACGTCGTCGCCCTCGAGGGCAGCGGCCTCACCGAGGAGTCGGTGATCGCGTTCTGCAAGGAGAAGCTGGCCAACTTCAAGGTGCCGCGCTCGGTTCGCTTCACCGGGCACCTGCCCCGTAACCCGTCCGGCAAGGTTCTGAAAAACATTCTGCGTGAGGAGAAGTCATGACCGTCCCCTACGAGCCCGATGTCGTCACCTACGAGGTGCGCGACGGCATCGCGATCGTCACCCTCAACCGGCCGGACTACCGCAACGCGCAGAACTCCGTGATGACCTACGCGCTCGACGCCGCCTTCGAACGCGCCGTCGAGGACGACGAGGTCAAGGTGATCGTGCTCGCCGGCAACGGCAAGCACTTCTCCGCCGGGCACGACCTGGGCACCCCCGGTCGTGACCACCACGTCCACTACGACAACAAGGCCGTCATGTGGTGGGACCACGTCGACAAGCCCGGCGGCGACCAGCGGTACGCCCGCGAGATGGAGGTGTACCTGGGCATGTGCCGCCGCTGGCGGGAGATCCCCAAGCCGACGGTGGCGATGGTGCAGGGCGCATGCATCGCCGGCGGCCTCATGCTCGCGTGGGTGTGCGACCTGATCGTCGCCTCGGAGGACGCGTTCTTCTCGGATCCGGTGGTGCGGATGGGCATTCCCGGCGTGGAGTACTTCGCCCACCCCTGGGTCCTGGGCACGCGCTTCGCCAAGGAGATCCTCTACACCGGTGACCGCTTCGGTGCCCAGCGCGCCTACGAGGTCGGCATGGTCAATCGTGTCGTGCCACGCGAGAAGCTCGAGGAGGAGACCCTCGCCCTGGCCGGACGGATCGCGGAGATGCCGCGGTTCGGGCTGGCCCTGACCAAGCGCGCCGTCAACCAGTGCGAGGACCAGATGGGCATGCGCAACGGCATGGACTCGGTGTTCGGCCTGCACCACTTCGCGCACGCCCACAACGCCGAGGTCGGCACCGACTCCCTCGGCGGCATGAACGCGAAATCGATGGCCGCGAGCGCACGCCCGGTGAGCGGCTCTGCCGCGCAGGAAGGAACGAAGTAGTGGATCTGCAACTCGACGACGCGACCCTCGCCTTCCGCGACGAGGTCCGCGCCTTCCTCACCGAGAACGTCCCGTCGAGCCCGCTGAAGTCCATGGACACGGCCGAGGGCTTCGAGGAACACCGCGAGTGGGAACGCACCCTCGCCGAGGCCCGTCTGTCGGTCGTCTCGTGGCCCGAAGAACTCGGCGGGCGCAACGCCACGCTGCAGCAGTGGGTGGTGTTCGAGGAGGAGTACTACCGCGCCGGAGCGCCGGGCCGGGTCAGCCAGAACGGTATCTTCCTGCTCGCTCCCACGCTGTTCGAGCACGCCCACCCCGACCAGCTCGCGCGCATCATGCCGCGCATGGCCCGCGCCGACGACATCTGGGCCCAGGCCTGGTCCGAGCCGGAGTCCGGCAGCGACCTCGCGTCGCTGCGCTCGACCGCCCGGCGGGTCGACGGCGGGTGGCTGCTCAACGGGCAGAAGACGTGGAGCTCGCGGGCGTCCTTCGCGGACATGGGCTTCGGCCTGTTCCGTTCCGACCCGGATGCGCAGCGACACAAGGGCATCACCTACTTCATGTTCGATCTGCGTGCCGAGGGCGTCACCGTCCGGCCCATCGACCAGCTCGACGGCGAACCCGGCTTCGCGGAGATCTTCCTCGAAGACGTGTTCGTCCCGGACGATCCCGCCGACCCCGGCGAGTCCGGCGTGATCGGCGGCGTGAACGAGGGATGGCGCGTCGCGATGAGCACCGCCTCGAACGAACGCGGACTGTCGCTGCGCTCCCCCGGACGGTTCCTCGCCACCGCCGACCGCCTGCTGGCGCTGTACGCGGCGTCGGACCGGCACGGGGACGCGGCCCTGCGCAACCGCGTCGCCGACGCGTGGATCGGGGCGCGCGCATACGAGTTGTCCACCTGGGCCACCGTCACCCGGCTGCAGGACGGCGGCCAGCTCGGCGCCGAGTCGTCCATCAACAAGGTGTTCTGGTCGGACTGGGACATCGCCGCCCACGAGACCGCGCTGGACCTGCAGGGCCCGGCCGCGGAGATCGCCGACGGCTGGACCGACGGCTACCTGTTCTCGCTGTCGGGGCCGATCTACGCGGGCACCAACGAAATCCAGAAGAACGTCATCGCCGAGCGGCTGCTCGGCCTTCCGAAGGGCGACCGATGAGATTCGCGCTCGACTCCTCCCACGAGGACTTCGCGTCCAGCATCGACGCGCTGCTCGCCAAGTCCGATCTGCCTGCGGTCGTCCGGTCGTGGGCCGCCGGTGACACCGGCCCCGGCCTGAAGGTGTGGCAACGGCTCGCCGAGGTCGGCGTCGGCGCGCTGCTCGTCGACGAGGACCACGACGGTCTCGGGGCCGACGCCGTCGACCTCGTCGTCGCCATGGAACAGCTCGGTCGCCACGCGGTGCCCGGCCCGATCGTGGAGACCGTGGCCGTCGCGCCGATCCTGCTGGCCGCCGTCGCTCCGGACCGGCTGCCCGCACTCGCCTCCGGTGAGCTCGCGACGGTCGCCGCGGCACCGCACGTGCCGTACGCGGTCGACGCCGACGTCGCCGACCTCGTGCTGCACGTCGACGGCGGCACGGTCTCGACGGGCACCGCCGGCGACGTTCGGCAGTCCGTCGACCCGGCCCGTCGTCTGCATGCCGTCGCCGCGGCGGACGCATTGGGCGACACGGACTTCGGCGCGGCGTTCGACTACGGAGCCCTGGCCACCGCGGCGCAGCTGCAGGGGCTCGGACGCACCCTCCTCGACACCACGGTCGAGTACGCGCAGCAGCGCAAGCAGTTCGGTCGCGCCATCGGCTCGTTCCAGGCCGTCAAGCACCACCTCGCCGAGGTCGCCGTCGGCCTCGAGATGGCGCGCCCGCTGCTGCTCGGTGCGGCCCTCGCGGTGCGCGACGGCGCAGCGACCGCCTCCCGCGACGTCTCGGCCGCGAAAGTCGCCTGCGGCGACGCGGCCTACCGGGCGGCACGGACGGCACTGCAGGTGCACGGCGCCATCGGCTACACCCTCGAACACGATCTGTCGCTGGCGTTGACCCGGGTGCGGGCCCTCGTCACCGCGTGGGGCACCGCGGACGTGCACCGGGCGCGGGTAGTCGACGCACTGGAGGACGCATCGTGACCTTCGAGACCGAGGATCGCGCCGCGCTGCGCGAGTCGGTGCGCAGCCTGCTCGCCCGGCACTCCGATTCCGCGGCGGTGCGCAAGGCCATCACCCTCCCGGACGGCTACGACGCCGACCTGTGGCAGAAGCTGGTCGAACAGATCGGGGTCGCAGCCCTCGCCGTGCCCGAGGAATACGACGGTGTCGGCGCCTCCCTCGCCGAGACCCACGTCGTGCTCGAGGAACTCGGCCGCACGCTCACCCCGTCGCCGATGCTCGGCTCGGCGGTGCTCTCGGCCCAGGCTCTGCTGCTCTCCGGCGACACCGACGCATGCACCCGCCTGTTGCCGGGCATCGCCGCCGGGGAGATCGCCGCGGTGTGCTGGGCTTCCGAAGCCGGCTGGTCCACACCCGGTGTCGTCCTCGAGGGCGGCCGGCTCGACGGCACCGCCCACTACGTGCTCGGCGGGGACGTCGCGACGACCTTGCTGGTGCTCGCGGCCGACGGGGACGACGTCGCGCTCGTCGAGGTGGATCCGGACGCCGACGGTGTCGTGCGACGCCGGGTGCCGACGATGGATCCGACCCGCACCCTCGCCGAGGTGCGCTTCGAGGGGGTGACGGGCCGGCGGCTCGCGGCGTCCGCCGCTCTCGAGGAGCGCCTGCGGACCGTCGCGCTGATCGCGCTGTCGGCCGAGCAGGTCGGCGCGGCCCGGGCCGCGCTGGATCTGACGGTGGAGTACTCGAAGAACCGCAGGCAGTTCGGCCGGGTCATCGGGTCGTTCCAGGCGCTCAAGCACCGCATGGCCGACATGTACGCACTGGTGGAGACCGCACGCTCGATGTCGTACGCGGCCGCGCTGTCGCAGGACACGCAGGACGCGTACGCGGCGAAGGTGTACTGCTCGGAGGCCTTCGAACAGGTGGCCGCGGAAGCGATCCAGTTGCACGGGGGCATCGCGATCACCTGGGAACACGACGCGCAGCTGTACTTCAAACGCGCGCACGGGGCGGCCCAGCTGTTCGGGCAACCGCGGGAGTTCCTGACCGCGATCGCGCGTTGAGCGCGGGCGGCACCCGCATCCGGGTGCCGCCACCGTTGCCGGCGGCGGCACCGTCCGTACACCGTCTGCCCGGTCCGTAGCAGCGGGACATGCACATCGTCCGCTCGGTTCGGTACCCACGCCTCCCCGCCCCGGGCCCGGGCAAGCAACCTTGCCGGATCGAGTGCGGTGCCCTTATCTTCAGAGAGGACGCAGCAGCTGCCAACTGCCCGGCCTGTTCCTCGGGTGACCCTCGACAGACGTCGCGCACCATGGCGTCCCGCTCCCGAGCGCCGGCCGGGGAAGGAGGGGTCATGCCGGCTCGGTCTTCCGGCGGGAGCTCTGACGAGGCCCGCCGCGCGGTGGGGATCCCCGATGTCGTCGAGACGGACCTGGGGACATTCCGATTCGACGACGGTGTCCCGGACCTGGACACGATGGCGTTGTGCTGGGATCGTCTCGACCTGCTGCGCGGCGTCGACGTGTTCCTGAACGCGGTTCCCGGCGCGTCGCTCGCGGCCGCACGTGCCGCGTTCCCGTCGCTGGGAATCCACACGTCGCGGGACATGGCCGTGTGCGCGCGCATGGATTCGGTGCCCTACCTCCTGACAGCCAACACCGAGACGACCTATGGGTTCACCTTGCTCGACCTGCGGGCCGACGGGCCGACGGTGGTCGAGTGCCCGCCGATGTCACTCGACGTGGTCGACGACTTCTGGTTCCGGTACGTGGCCGACCTGGGCAATGCCGGGCCCGACAGGGGGCAGGGCGGGAAGTACCTGTTCCTGCCGCCGGGCTACGAGGGCGAGGTCCCCGAGGGCTACTTCACCTTCCGCTCGCGCACGTTCACCAACTTCCTGTTCGCCCGCAACCTCGGCGGGCTCGATGTCATCGAGCAGACCCGTATCTATCCGCTCGACCAGGCCGGTGACCCGCCGGAGATGCGGTTCGTGAAAGCAGACGGCGTGCCGTACAACACCGTCCACTCGAACGACTTCTCGTTCTACGAAGAGGTCGACCAGATCGTCCAGGAAGAACCGGTCGACGCACTCGATCCCGAGCTTGCCGGTCAGCTGGCGGCGATCGGCATCGTCAAGGGCCGGCCGTTCGCTCCCGATCAGCGGATGCGCGCAATCCTGTCTCAGGCGGCGCCGATCGGTGCGGCGATTGCGCGCACTCTCGCGTACCGGCCACGTGACCCGCAGTCCTACATCTACGGCCGGGACGTGTCGTCGTGGAAGACGGCCTTCGTGGGCGGAAGCTCCGAGTTCCTGCACGACGGTGTTCGTCTCCTGGATGCCCGTACGCTGTTCCACTACGTCGCCACCGTCGTCACGCCGGCGATGGCGACGCCGACGGTGGGAGTGGGCTCGCAGTACGCCTACACCGCCGAGGACTCCGAGGGACAGTGGCTGGACGGGGGCCGCACCTACCGGGTGCACCTGCCCGCAGGCATTCCCGCCAAGGACTTCTGGTCGCTGTGCGTCTACGACTGCCAGTCCCGCTCCCTGCTGCAGACCGACAACCCGTACCCGTCACTCAACAGCAACACCGGGACGGTCGCAGCCGACGAAGACTGCTCCGTGGACGTCTACTTCGGACCCGCATCACCGGCGGGCCGGGAGTCGAACTGGATCCAGACGGTCCCGGACAAGTCCTGGTTCCTGCTCCTGCGCCTCTACGGACCACTCCAGGCATGGTTCGATCGGACCTGGCGACCCAGTGAGATCGAACCCCTCGCCTGACCGAGACGCGGGGGGCGGTCTCGGCGCAGGAAGACTGCTCGCGTGATCGCACCTCCTGGCCCCGCTGGAGCGGCGATCGGACTTCGAGCGTGCTCGTCCGGTGGCGTTTCCCGACGGGGCACCGAACCACGATTCCGCAGTATCCCGCTGGGCGAGTGAGCGACGGACTCGAGCGCGGCAGGACACCTTCGGACTCGTTAGCCTGGGACGATGAGCACTCCCGTCATCACGCTGAATTCCGGTACCACCATCCCGCAGCTCGGCCTGGGAGTCTGGCAGGCCACCGACGAGCAGACCGAACACGCCGTGCGCTACGCCCTCGACGAGGCGGGCTACCGGCACATCGACACCGCCGCCGCGTACGGCAACGAGGAGGGTGTCGGACGCGGGATCGCGTCGGCGTCCGTCCCGCGGGAGGACGTCTTTCTCACCACGAAGTTGTGGAACTCCGACCAGGGCTACGATCGGGCGTCGAAGGCGTTCGACGAGAGTCTGCGCCGCCTCGGCACCGACTACGTCGACCTGTACCTGATCCACTGGCCGCTGCAGGACGACAACCGGCTGCTGCGCACGTGGGACGCGCTCGAGAAGATCGCCGAGTCCGGACGGGCCAAGGCGATCGGCGTGTGCAACTTCGAGCCGCACCACCTGCAGCTGCTCGTCCATCGCGGCGGCATGCTGCCCGCCGTCGACCAGGTGGAGCTGCACCCGCACCTTCCCCAGCAGGAGATCCGCGCCTTCGCGGCCGACCACGGGATCGCCGTCGAATCGTGGAGCCCGCTGGGCGGTACCAGCAACTCGGGCTGGGGCCGCGAGTCCAAGCCGAACACGCTCCTGGTGGATCCGATCATCACTCGCATCGCGGACCGGCACAGCAAGTCGGCTGCCCAGGTGCTGATTCGCTGGCACCTGCAGAACGGGTTGATCGTCATTCCGAAGTCCGTCCACGACGAGCGGATCACGCAGAACATCGACGTGTTCGACTTCGAGCTCGACGACCTCGATCTGAGCGAGATCGCGACCCTCGACGACGGCACGCGTGTCGGCATGCACCCGGACGAGATGAACCTCGGCGCACCGAGCTGACGGACCCACCCTGCACGGGCGGCCGCGCCCATCCGGCGCGGCTGCCCGCTCTGCTGCCCGCTCTTCGGACGCATTCGCCGACCACTCTTGCGCTCCCAGCACGGACCACGAATAGTAGAACACGTTCTCATCCGCAACCCGGCCGGCCACCGCCGGGTGCGCGATCGGTCCGCGCAGAAGGGGCAGGGCGTGACGACACACATGATCTCGGGCACCGCGATCGAGATGCCGGTGCGAGTCCGGACCGCGACGGCATTCACGGCGATGTACTCGGTGCCCGCCGCGCCGGCTCAGGCGCTGATCGACCACTCTGGACTCGAACTGCTGCACCCCCGCCCGGGTCGCGGAGTCTGCATCCTGGTGTTCGTGGACTACGTCGACGGTGATCTCGGACCCTACAACGAGTTCGGCGTGTGCTTCCTCGTTCGCGACCACCGCCGGCGCGGCGGCACCGCGCTGCGGGATCTGCGGGAACTCGTCCGCGGCGGCGCGGGTGCCCTCATCCACCGGCTCCCGGTGGACGGCGAGTTCACCCTGGCGGCGGGACGCGGGATCTGGGGATTCCCCAAGACTCTCGCCGACTTCGACGCCGACCACACCGGCGACGTCAAGCGCGCGTCGGTGCGCAGCGACGGGCAGCTGATCGCGGAACTGTCGGTCCGGCCGGGTTTCGCGGTTCCCGGCCGGGGCGCGGCCGCCTCCGTCACGGCCTACTCGCATCTGGGCGGCGTCACCCGGCGCACCGGATGGGCGATGCATCCCGCCGGCGTGCGCAGCCGCATCGGCGGCGCCGACCTGCGGCTGGGCACCCACCCCATCGCCGGTGAACTGCGCACCCTGGGTCTGCCCCGGCGCGCGCTGCTCACGTCGTCGATCTCCCGTCTGCAGATGACGTTCGGAGACGCCGAACCGATCTGACCCGACCGCCGGGTTTCGGCGCGCGCCGCAGTGGGCACCCACCGAGTCGAAGACACAATCGATCGGTGAGGTCACCATGATCAACAACAGCGACATCGATGCGCTCGTCGGCGCCACCGTCCACGGTCCCGGCGGCGACAAGCTCGGCAAGGTCGGCGAGGTCTATCTCGACAACCGGACCGGCAACCCTGCGTGGATCACCGTCGTCACCGGCCTGTTCGGCACCCGTCGGCACTTCGTGCCGATCGACGTCGCCGAGTTGGACGGTAAGGACGTCCGTCTGCCGTTCGACAAGGACACGGTGACCGGCGCCCCGAACATCGACGAGGACGGCCGTCTCACCCCCGAGGAGGAGACGCAGCTCTATCGGTACTACGACAGGGCGGATACCGATACCGACACCGGACGCGCGCCGGATAGCGACCGGACACCCGACACCGGTCGCGACACCGGCCGGACACCCGACACCGACCGACTGCGCGACGCCGATCGGACACCGTCCACCGGTGCGCCGGGTGTCGCGACCTCGGCGCCGCCGTCGGCACCGTCGCACGGCGGCGGCACCGGCGGGACACCGCAGCAGGGCACGCCACAGCACGGCACGCCACAGCAGCACGGCACGCCCTCGCCCGGTCCGCGGCTCCACAAGCGGGTCGTGACCACCGAGTACTACGTCGACGAGGGCGCCCCCGGCCAGCATCCCGGCCAGCATCCCGACCAGGAGGACCGACGATGATCGAACGCGAACCCGCCGGGGCCAGCGCCGCCGGCAGAGACCCGATTCCCAACCGCGACCGCGTTTCCGACCGCGACCGTGTAGTGGCGGACGACCGCGTCACCACCACCACCGCCGCCCCCTTCGAGGAGCGGGTGACGACGAAGCCCGCCAAGACGAGCGTCGCTGCCGCACTCGCACTCGCGGTCGGCACGGCCGCACTCGTGTGCGTGCTCTCGCTCGTCCTGTCGCCGGTGGGCCTCGTGCTGTCCATCATCGGCATCGTGCTCGGTATCGTCGGCCTACGCGCCGCCCGGCGCCTCGGCGTGACCGGACGGGGCGTTGCCATCGCGGGCATCGTCCTGAGCGTCGTCTCGCTCGTGCTGTCCATCGCGTACGTCGCGGGCGTCGTCACGGTGCTCAACAACGACCGCATGGTCGAGCAGCTCGAGCAGCAGCTCGATCGGGCCCGCGACCAGCTGCCCGACAGCATCGAGGTGCCGCAACCCGGCCAGTGACGGACCGATGCCTGCCGGAGCCGGCCCCTAGAGCCAGGTGTCCTCGGAGGTGCTCGTGAGAAACGCCTCGAGGTCGTCCCGCCAGGGGGCCGGCACCGTCTTGTCCGGCTCGATCCCGGTGTACTGGCCTCGATAGAACAGCAGCGGCCGTTCCTTCTCGTCCCGCACCTCGCTCAGCGACGACACCCGACCGAACACCACCCAGTGGTCGCCCCCGTCGTGCACGGTCTCCACCGTGCAGTCGATGTGGGCGAGGGAGCCGGCGAGGATGGGCGAGCCGAGCGGCGACGGACGCCACTCGACACCGGCGAACTTGTCCGGCTCGCGGGATCCGAACCGCGCGCATGTGTCCCGCTGTTCCTCCGCGAGCACGTTGACGCAGAAGCGCCCGGAGCGTTCGATGGCGGTCCACGACCGCGACATTTTCGTCGGGCAGAACAGCACCAGGGGCGGGTCCAGCGACAGCGCCGCGAACGACTGGCAGGCGAATCCCACCGGCTCGCCGGCGTCGACTGTGGTGATGATCGTGACACCCGTACAGAACTGGCCGAGCACGGTGCGGAAGGTGCGAGGGTCGATCGTGACGTCGCCGGGTCCGGTCATGGCTGCAAGCCTACGCTGAAGTCGTGGCCCCACAGGCTGACGGCTGTGGACTCGCGGGCGATCCACTCCCGGTCCTCGACCTGCCTTCCCTCGCAGCCGAACTCGACGTCGAAACCGCCGGGGGTCTTCATGTAGAACGAGAGCATCAGATCGTTGACGTGCCGGCCCAGCGTCGCCGACATCTTGACCTTGCGGCGCAGGGCCCGGTCCAGGCACAGCCCGACGTCGTCGGAATTCTCCACCTCGATCATCAGGTGCACGATGCCACTCGGCGTGGGCATCGGAAGGAACGCCAGGCTGTGGTGCCGGGGATTGCATCCGAAGAAGCGGAGCCAGGCCGGTTTCCCGTCGGCCGGGCGGCCCACCATCTGCGGCGGCATGCGCATCGAGTCCCGCAACCGGAAGCCGAGGACGTCGCGGTAGAAGTGCAGCGCCTCCTCGTCGTCGCGGGTGGACAGGACGACGTGCCCGAGTCCCTGCTCTCCGGTGACGAACCGGTGCCCGTACGGACTCACGACGCGGCGGTGCTCGAGCGCGACCCCGTGGAACGCCTCGAGAGTATTGCCGGACGGGTCCTGGAACACGATGAGTTCGTCGACCCGGCGGTCGGCGAGTTGCTCGGCCGTGCCCTCCTTGAACGGCACTTCGGCGGCCGCGAGGTTGTCACGCACCTCCTGCAGCTCGGCGGCGTTCGCGGTCTCCCAGCCGGAGACGAGCAGCCGGTCGCTCTCGTGCGGCTCGATGACCAGCCGGGCCGGGAAATCGTCCATCCGGAGGTAGAGCGCCGCGGGATCGACGCCCTTGCCCTCGACCATGCCGAGCACCTTCAGACCGTATTCCCGCCAGGCGTCCATGTCGGTGGCGCCGATGCGCAGGTAGGCGAGGGATCGGATACCCATGTCAGTTGCTCCTGTCCGTCAGGAAGTCCGTTGTCAGGCGGTTGAACTCGTCGAACTTCTCGAGCTGAGCCCAGTGTCCGCAGCCACCGAAGACGTGCAGTTGCGCCCGCGGGATCATCTTGAGCGCGACGAGCGCGCCGTCGAGCGGGTTGACCCGGTCCTCGCGCCCCCAGATCAGCAGCACCCGCTGCCGGAGCTTGTAGGCGTCGCGCCAGAGCATGCCGAGCTCGAAGTCCGGACCGGAGAACGACTTCCCCATCGCGCGTGCGGCAGCGAGGGATTCCGAGGTGCTCGCGGCGGCGAACCGTTCGTCGACCAGCTCGTCGGTGATCAGCGACTGGTCGTAGACCATCACCCGGAGGAACGCCTCGAGCTTCTCCCGGGTGGGGCCCTCCGGCGGCGCCGCGAACCGGCCGAGGTTCTTCACGCCCTCGGTGGGGTCGGGGGCGAAGAGGTTGACGCTCAATCCGCCCGGCCCCATGAGCACGAGCCGTCCGGCGCGGTCCGGGAAGTCCAGCGCGAATCGCACTGCGGCGCCGCCGCCGAGCGAGTTGCCGAGCAGGTGCACGCGCCCCTCGAGCCCGAGGTGGTCGAGCAGGTCCTTCAGCGCGGTGGCGCTGTGCACGAAGTACTGCGGGTGTTCGGTGGGCTTGTCGGACCTGCCGTAGCCGGGCTGGTCGACACACAGGACGTGGAAATGCTCGGCCAGCACGGGGATGTTGCGGGCGAAGTTGGACCAGCCGGAGGCGCCCGGCCCGCCGCCGTGCAGCAGGACGATCGTGGTGTCGTTGCCGACCCCCGCCTCGTGGTAGTGCAACCGCAGGTCGTCCCGCACCTGCGCGAACCGGGACGTGGACTCGTAGGTGATCTCTTCCGTCGCAGTCAATTCGATATCCCCTACACCATCGTGTCGGTGATCGGCAGGCCGAACTCGCCGGCGCCGAACATCACGTAGGCGCGTTCGGCGTCGTTGGCGGCGTGGACCCGCCCGGCGTGGGCGTCGCGCCAGAACCGCTGGATCGGCGTGCCGTTGGCGAGGGCGGTGGCGCCGGAGTTCTCGAACAGCAGGTCGATGGAGGCGATGGCGCGGCCCGTCGCCCGGACCTGGTCGCGACGGGCACGCAACCGCAGGTCCATCGGGACCTCCTCGCCGGCGACGAGGTGCGCGTACTCCTCGGCGACGTTGCCCGACAGCTGACGCCACGCGGCGTCGATGTCGCTGGACGCCTCCGCGATCCGGACCTTGGAGAACGGATCGTCCTTGGCCTTCTCCCCCGCGTACGCGGCACGAACCCGCTTACCCTGATGGTCGACGTGGGCCCGGTACGCGCCGAAGGCCATGCCGACGATCGGCGTCGAGATCGTCGTGGGATGGATGGTGCCCCAAGGCATCTTGTAGACGGGTGCGGTGTTGCGCTCGAGCCCCGGCGCGGTGAGCTCGCTCATGGCGCGGAAGCTGAGGAAGCGGTGCCGCGGCACGAACACGTCCTGCACCACCACGGTGTTCGATCCGGTACCCCGGAGCCCGACGACGTTCCAGACGTCGTCGATCGCGTAGTCCGCGCGCGGGATCAGGAAGCTGCCGAAGTCGACGGGGCGGCCGTCCTTGATCACCGGGCCGCCCACGACGACCCAGGTGGCGTGGTCGCACCCGGAGGACCAGGCCCACGCACCGTTGACCTTGTATCCGCCGTCGACGACCTCGCCGGCGCCCATGGGGGCGTAGGACGAGGAGATGCGGACATCGGTGTCCTCGCCCCACACGTCTTCCTGGGCCTGCTGCGCGAACAGCGCCAGATGCCAGTTGTGGACACCGATGATGCCGGAGACCCAGCCGGTGGAGCCGCACGCGGCGGCGATGTTGCGGACCGCCGTGTAGAAGGTGACCGGATCGGCTTCGTACCCGCCCCACTGGCTCGGTTGGAGCAGTCGGAAGAAGCCGGTCTCCTGCAGCGCCTTGATCGAGTCGTCGGGGATGCGGCGAAGGTCTTCGGTCTCCTGTGCACGTTCCCGCAGGGCGGGCAGCAGCGCGTCGATCCGCTGCAGCACCTCGTGGCTCTCGTGGTCGCCCACTGGACGCTCCCGTCTGTTCCGGAATTGATCGCTTGATTCGAGACTAGAACACGTTCCCATTTGTGTCGAGACCGGAACCGCGTCCCAGGTCGACGGGCTTTCCGTGGGACGAAAGTCCTCGAACGCTTCCGGTACGCGCCAAAATTCTATAACGTGTTCTACCAAGCATCCGAAGGAAAGTGAGGGGACGATGGCACAGGTTCGCGAGATCGACGTCGGAGAGGTCCGCACGCGGTTCGCGCGGGGGTGGCACTGCCTCGGGCTGGCCCGGACGTTCAAGGACGGCAAGCCGCACGCCGTCGAGGCCTTCGGAACCAAACTCGTGGTCTGGGCCGACAGCGCGGGCGACCTGAAGATCCTCGACGCCTACTGCCGCCACATGGGCGGCGACCTGTCCCAGGGCGAGGTCAAGGGCGACTCCGTCGCCTGCCCCTTCCACGACTGGCGATGGGGAGGAAACGGCAAGTGCACCGACATCCCCTACGCCCGCCGTGTGCCACCGCTCGCCCGCACCCGCGCCTGGCTCGCGATGGAGAAGAACGGTCAGCTCTTCGTCTGGAACGACCCCGAAGGCAACACCCCGCCGCCGGAGGTCACGATCCCGGACATCGAGCAGTACGGGTCGGACGAATGGACCGACTGGACCTGGAACTCGATCCTCATCGAGGGCGCCAACTGCCGGGAGATCATCGACAACGTCGTGGACATGGCGCACTTCTACTACATCCACTACGCCTTCCCGACGTACTTCAAGAACGTCTTCGAGGGGCACGTCGCCGCGCAGTACCTCAACACCCGGGGCCGTCCCGACAAGGGCATGTCCACCCAGTACGGCATGGAGTCGCTGCTGAAGTCGTTCGCCGCGTACTACGGCCCGTCCTACATGATCAATCCGCTGACCAACAGCTACGGCGGCTACGAGGTCGAGTCGGTGCTGATCAACTGCCACTACCCCGTCACACACGACTCGTTCGTGCTGCAGTACGGCATCATCGTCAAGAAGCCGACGGGCATGCCCGAGGAGGCGTCGAACAAGCTGGCCGCGAAGCTGACCGAAGGCATCGGCGAGGGCTTCCTGCAGGACGTCGAGATCTGGAAGAACAAGACCAAGATCGAGAATCCGTTGCTGTGCGAGGAGGACGGCCCGGTCTACCAGCTGCGACGCTGGTACGAGCAGTTCTACGTCGACGTCGCCGACGTCACCGAGAAGATGACGCAGCGCTTCGAGTACGAGGTCGACACCACCAAGGCCAACGAGGCATGGCAGGCGGAGGTCGCCGAGAACCTCGCGCGGCAGAAGGCCGACCAGGGCAAGCAGGAAGCGGAGGTCTGACGATGGATCCCTCGACCCGGGCGCGCAGCTGGGCGAAGGCCCCGGACTTCGCCGGCCAGCCCGCCCGGGTCGAGGCGGTCCGCGCCCAGACCGCCATCGACAAGATCAACTATCTCGATTCGGGCCTGCACGAGGTGCAGTGCCGCGAGTGCGGCACCTGTGTCCTGGTGCGCAAGAACAGCTTCGACCACACGACCGTGCAATGGCGCGAGGACCCCGCGGCGGTGTGCCCGAATTTCCGGGGCTCCGAGGTCCCGGGCGCCCTGCGCGACGGCTGCCCGCAGCTGCGCGCCAGCATCGAGCAGGCCGTACTCGACGGCCGGATCACGATTCCGGACTGACAGCGCCACGCCGCACTATGCTGGCGTCGTGTTCCTCCTCTTCGGCTTCAGCACCAAGCGGCAACACCTCGGCTCCGGGCAGACCCGAACGTGCCCGAACTGCCACAACACCACACAGTGGGCACGGATCCGCGAATTCAACCAGTTCACGTTGTTCTTCGTCCCGGTCGCGCGATGGAAGCGCCGGCAGCTGGAGCAATGTGGCATCTGCGGCACCGCCGTCGAAGTCTGAGCGCCTTCATTCCGGGCGACCGTCACCGCCGGAGCGTCGGCGCACTCAGCCGATACCCGGATCGACGAGCCGAATCGAGCACCGGAGCTGTTCCGACAACTGCAACGCTGTGTGCTGCCAGACAAAAACAGTTGAGCAACATAGCTTTTCGTGTGCAGGTGAGACATTCCGTCACGGACGCCGCCTACCGGGCGTGCAACTGTTCCACAACTCCGCCCCCTCGACCGCCGGACCGGCCACCAGCGCGTCGGCGAGAATCCGGCCTCGGTCGCGCCGAGAGCGTGATCGTCGAATTTCCTCGTAGCGTCCTCGGCATCGCTCTTGCTTGTTGCGGCACCTCTTTCCACGAATCAGCCAGATCGTCCACCATTTCAGAACGCGACACCGTCATCGTCTTCCGCGAGTGCCGCAATACCGCTCGCATCGCACGAAACTCGGTACCGCACGAGCGGCCGTTCTCCGGTACGACCTGCGCGATCGATCGAGGCGAGGGAGAGATGTGCACCGCCCCTCGAGCCCGGACTGCCGGGCACCGCACGGACGCCACCGCAGGACCGGCCGGGACCGATGCACCGCGAGGTCGGTCGAAGAGCATGAAGTCAGATGCCGTCACAGCGATGAGTCCGCCGCCTCCCACGGGTCTACCTTTGCGACGGAGACACACCACTTCACCGGGAGCCGAGCCATGGGCCTGATCGACATCGAACTGTTCACCACCCTCGACCTCGTCGGACAGGCACCCGGCGGCCCCGACGAAGACCCGGAAGGATTCCCGTTCGGCGGGTGGCAGGCGCCCCTGCTCGACGAGGTCACCGGCGCGCAGATCGGGGCCGCCTACGACGGCACCGACGCCCTGCTGCTCGGCCGCCGGACCTACGACATCTTCGCCGCCTACTGGCCGCACCAGCACAGCGGCGAGGACCACGACATCGCCACACTGTTCAACAGCGTCCCGAAGTACGTGGCCTCCCGCGGCCGGCCCGACCTCTCCTGGTCCGGATCCACACAGCTCGGCCCCGATCTGGCCGGTGCGGTGCGCGAGATCCGGGACCGGCACGAGCACATCAAGGTCGTCGGGAGCCTGGACCTGGTCCAGACCCTGCTGCGCGAGAAACTCTTCGACCGGCTCGACCTGTGGGTGCACCCGATCGTGCTCGGCGTCGGGAAGAAGGTGTTCGACGCCGGCGCGGTGCCCACCAACCTCACTCTCCTCGCACCGCCGGTAGCCGGCCCGACGGGCACCGTGTACCTGCGCTACGCGCTCGCCGACGGCATACCCGGCACCGGGGACATGAGCGCCCCCGACCGCGGCGCCGGGAGGGACGGCTGAACCCGCCCCACCTGGGTCCGTGTGCTCGGCGGTGCCTCCGCCGGGTCTGCCGCCGTCGTTCCCCTCGGCGCATCACCGACGACGTAGCCCCCCCGGGGACGAACACAGTCGTACCCGGCGGCGTGCACTCGGGCGTCAGGTGCCGCAGAAGGTTCGGAAGGTTGCGCTGAACGACGGCGGGGCAGGGGTGGTGTAGTCGGACCATTCGTCGCGACGATCGAACGGATGCGTGACGACGTCGAGCAGCTTCTCGAACGGGGCGAACTCTCCGTCGGTCGCGGCCCGCAACGCGGCATCGAGCTGATGATTGCGCGGGATGTACAGCGGGTTCACCCGGTCCATCGCGTCCGCGGTCGCCACCGCCTCGCGCCCCTGTGCGGTCAGTGCGCCGCGCCAGCGCTGCACCCAGGGCCCCATACGCTCGCGGGGAATCAGGGCATGCAACGGCGTCGAATGTCCCCGCAGTTCTTCCGCGAGCGCACGGAAGCTGCCCGTCCAGTCGGCGCCGTGCCCGGCCATCAGCCTCAGCAGGTCGTCGACGAGCGCACGGTCGAGGAGTGTGCCCGCCGCCCCGAGTTTGGCCGCCATCCCGGCCGCGTAGTGGCCCTCGTACCGCTCCTCGAAGGTGTCGAGGACTGCCGATACCGCGCCGATCGCGTTCTCCGGCGTCGTGTCGATCAGCGGCAGCAGTGTTTCCGCGAAGCGCGCCAGATTCCATTTCAGGACAGCCGGCTGGTTGCCGAACGCGTAGCGGCCGCTGTGATCGATCGAACTGAACACCGCCGCGGGGTCGAACGCATCGAGGAAGGCGCACGGACCGTAGTCGATGGTCTGTCCCGAAATGGTCGTGTTGTCGGTGTTCATCACCCCGTGCACGAAGCCGGTGAGCGTCCACTGCGCCACCAGTGCTGCCTGTGCCTCGACCACCGCCTCGAAGAATGCCAGGTAGCGACTGCCCTCCCCCGTGGCCGGCAGCTCGGCCACCTCCGGGTAGTGGCGGGCGATCGCGTAGTCGGCCAGCCGCTGCAGGACTCCCTCCTGTCGGGCCGCGAATTCGAAGGTCCCGACCCGCAGGTGACTGGCCGCGACCCGGGCGAGCACCGCACCGGGCTGTGCGCCGTCCCGGCGTACGCGGCGGCCCGTCGCGACCACCGACAGCGCGCGCGTCGTGGGAATACCGAGAGCGTGTATGGCCTCGCTGACCAGGTACTCGCGCAGCATCGGGCCGAGGACCGCGTAGCCGTCACCGCCCCGAGAGAACGGCGTGGGCCCCGAGCCCTTCAGGTGCAGATCCACCCGCCGACCGTCACTGCCCACCACTTCGCCGAGCAGCAACGCCCGGCCGTCCCCGAGCAGCGGCGCGTACCCACCGAACTGATGGCCCGCATACGCCATCGCCACCGGCGTGGCCCCGGCCGGCGCCGTCGATCCGGACAACACCCCGACCCCGGCCTCGCTCCGCAGCACCTCCACGTCCCATCCCAGCGACACCGCGAGCCGCTCGTTGAGCACCAGCAACTTCGGGTCGGGAACATGAACACCCTGCCACGGCACGGCCAGAGCACCCAGCTCGTCGGCAAAAGTGCTTTCGAAGCCGGCCACAGCCGAGTTCGTGCTCACCGTGGACTCCGGGAATGCAGCCATCAGTCGAGGGTAACCACACCCAACCCTGTCCCGCCGCTCACGACCGGGAACACACCCGGTGGCCGACGTCGCCGGGCCACGAGGCCCCACCGCACTCGCCTGCAAGGGCTCGTCACCCCGCGGGGGCGGCGCCGGTCGGCATGGCCCACCGCGTGAGCAGCGGGCCTGCAATCAGAGGGGTGCGCCGCGAGCGCAGACGGGGGGCTGCCGGTCGGGGGCGGCGCCGGGTCACTGCGCAGCACCCCGCGCCGGCGGACCGGTCGGGCGCTCACGACGCGGGCGCGGGACCGGAGCCATGTCCGGAGCGGCGACGAGCGCGAGCCAGAGCGAGCCCGCCGAGGACCGTGCCGGTCAGTCCCAGCGCCACGGCGACGACGGCGCCGGCGAGCCCGTTGCCGGTGCCGAGGCCCCCGGCGGCGTTGACCCCGTGTACTCCACCGGCGATCACGCTGAGCGGCCCCAGCACCACGGCCACGATCGTCCGGGCTGGTCCGGTGCCGGGCCGGCGGGATCGGGCCAGGGCCAGCCCCCCGGCGACGGCGCTGATCAACCCCAGTACGGCTGCCGCTGTGGGCACGGCTCGTCCGACGCCGAGTTCGTAGCCGGCAGCGAGAACGACGACCTGTGTCGTCGCCGGTGTGGCAAGCAAGTCGAGGACAGGCATTGCGGATCCTTTCGGTCGAACGACGGCTACCGGAGGCCTCCGTCGCTGAGCGGACGCACTCGATCGTCGTGTCTCGGCAACGCGGTGTCCTCGGGCGGCGGGCGGCAGCGGATACGGAGTTCGACGTAGGTCGCTCACCCGCAACCACGCTCCTCGACGTAGGCGGTTGCGCAGTTCGGGGGAGTTGTCATCCCGGCCCGGAGCCATATGATCGCGCCATGCAGGAGCGCGTCACGTTGTTCCGCCCGCCCGCCTGGGCGCAGGATGTGCTCCTGGCGGTGTTCATCACGGTGATGCAGGTCCAGGGCACGGTCGTCCGCAACGGCGGGGAACCGGAGGCCGTGCTGCGCCCGCTGTCCGACCTCGGGAATCTCGGCTACCTCCTCTTGGTCACCGGCGGCGCGGTCCTGGTCTGGCGCCGCCGCCGTCCCGTCGCAGTGTTCGTCGTGACCGCGCTCGCGAGCATGGTGTACTACGCGCTCGATTTCCCGGACGGTCCCACATGGCTGGGCCTGTTCGTGGCCCTCTACACCCTCACCGCCCGCGGCGACGGACGTCGCTCGCTGGTGGTGGCCGGGGTCGGCATTGCAGCACTGTCCGCGGTGTGGCTGCTCGCCGCGGCCGACATCGAGCCCCCCGCCGCGGTCGGCTGGGTGTACTTCCGGATCGGCGCCGCGGGCATGAGTGCCGCCCTCGGGGAGAGCGTCCGCTCGAGGAGAGTCATCGCGGAGGAAGCGCTCGAGCGCGCCGAACTGGCAGAACGCTCTCGTGAGGACGAAGCACGCGCCCGGGTCGACGAGGAACGGCTCAGGATCGCACGCGAGGTCCACGACACCGTCGCGCACGCCATCGCCGTCATCAACGTGCAATCCGGGGTCACCGCGCACGTGCTGGACAAGCGACCCGAACAAGCACGCCGGACGCTCGAGGCCATCGAGCAGACCAGTTCCCGGGCACTGCAGGAGATGCGGGCCATCCTCGGAGTCCTTCGCGACGACCGCGACGACCGCCTCCCGCCGCCGGGCCTCGCGCAGGTCGGCGAACTCACCGCCAGGGCGCGCGACGCCGGGCTCGACGTCGAGTTGGAGACGATCTCACCCCCGCCGCCCGTACCCGGCGCGGTCGGCAGCGCCGTGTACCGGATCCTGCAGGAGTCGATCACCAATGTGATTCGCCACGTCGGCCCGACCCGGGTCGCGGTCGTACTCGACTACGGCCCCGACGCCGTGGAAGTCCGCGTGACGAACGACGGCCCGCGCATCGGTGGGGACACCGAGGAAGCAGCCGACCGTGCCGACGGTGGGTTCGCCGGCACGGGCACACGCGGACACGGGATCGTGGGAATGCGCGAGCGTTGCCAGCTCCTGGGCGGAGACTTCGACGCCGGTCCGCTCCCGGGCGGTGGCTTCGCCGTCACCGCCCGGCTGCCCTTGGCCCCGACCGGAACGGTGAACGCATGAACCCGGGCGCCTCCGGCCCCGACGCCCCCATCAAGGTCCTGCTCGTAGACGACGAGCATCTCGTGCGGTTCGGTTTCAGGATCCTGCTCGAGGTCGAGGACGGCATCACGGTGGTCGGGGAAGCCGCAACCGGCGCCGAGGCCGTGGAGCAGGCCCGCGCCGTGCGCCCGGACGTCGTCCTCATGGATATCCGGATGCCGAAGATGGACGGCATCGAGGCCACCCGGCAGATCACCACCACCCCCGGGCTCCAGCACGTACGCATCCTCATCCTGACCACCTACGACACCGACGCCTACGTCTTCGAAGGCTTGCAGGCCGGCGCCAGCGGCTTCCTGCTCAAGGACGCCGGCCCCGCCGAGCTCCTGCACGGTATCCGCGTGATCGCCGCCGGAGAGGCTCTGCTCGCACCGCGCATCACGCGCCGACTCATCGCCCAGTTCACCGCACAGCGCACCGCCGACAAGGCCGCCGATCGTCGGCTCGAGGTTCTCACCGACCGGGAACGTGAGGTCCTGACGCTCGTAGGTATGGGCATGAGCAACAAGGAGATCGGCGCCGAACTCTGCCTCAGCCCGGCCACCGCCCGTACCCACGTCAGCCATGCCATGGTGAAACTCGGGGCTCGCGACCGCGCGCAACTGGTCGTCATCGCCTACCGAACAGGACTCGTGAAGCCGTGAGCGATCCCCCGCCTGTGAGCGCAGCGACGCGCCCCCGGGGGGCCGAATGTCACATCGCGTCGATCGGATCGACGCGATGTGACATTCGGTCGGGCAGGCGGGCGGGGGGTCGGTCGGGGGTCGGGCAGGCGGTCGGTCAGGCGGACTGCTGCTCGCGCTGGAGTTCGAGGGCGATGTCGATCAACTGGTCCTCCTGGCCACCGATGAGCTTGCGCTTGCCCGCCCGCACCAGCAGTTCCGCGGCGGAGACCCCGTACCGCTCGGCCTGGCGCTCGGCGTGGCGCAGGAAGCTCGAGTACACCCCGGCGTAGCCCATCATCAGGGCCTGACGGTCGAGGAGGCATTCGGCGGGCATCACCGGGCGCACGACGTCCTCCGCGGCGTCGGCGATCGCGAAGAAGTCGATGCCGGTCTTGATCCCCAACTTGTCGCACACCCCGACGAACGCCTCGACCGGGGTGTTGCCGGCACCCGCGCCGAACCGGCGGGCCGACCCGTCGATCTGCCTGGCACCCGCGCGGACCGCGGCGATCGAATTCGCCACGCCCAGGCCGAGATTCTCATGTCCGTGGAATCCGACCTGTGCGTCGGAGCCGAGTTCGGCGACGAGCGCCTCGACGCGCTCGGTGACCTGTTCGAGGACGAGCGCGCCGGCCGAGTCCACGACGTACACGCACTGGCAGCCGGCGTCGGCCATGATGCGGGCCTGCTCGGCGAGCTTCTCCGGGGTGACGGTGTGCGCCATCATCAGGAAGCCCACGGTCTCGAGTCCGCGCTCGCGGGCGAGCCCGAAGTGCTGGACGGACACGTCGGCCTCGGTGCAGTGCGTGGCGATGCGGCAGATCGAGGCGCCGTTGTCCTGCGCCTCGACGATGTCCTCCTTGATGCCGACACCGGGGAGCATGAGGAACGCGATCTTCGCGTGCTGGGCGGTGTCGACGGCGATCTTGATCAGTTCCTGCTCGGGCACCTTCGAGAACCCGTAGTTGAACGACGAGCCCCCGAGACCGTCGCCGTGGGTGACCTCGATGACGGGGACGCCCGAGAGGTCGAGGGCGGCGACGACGGCACGCACCTCCTCCCGGTCGAACTGGTGACGCTTGTGGTGGGAGCCGTCGCGCAGCGACGTGTCGGTCACGCGGATGTCCCACGACGGTTCGAAGAAGATGTCGTCGCGGCGGTCGGTAGCGGTCATCGGATTCACGCCTTCACGGAGGTGTTCGAGGGGAGGGCGTCCGCCGAGAGGAGTGCGCGGGCGATCTCCTCGCCCACCTTGGTGGCGGCCGCGGTCATGATGTCGAGGTTGCCGGCGTACGGCGGCAGGAAGTCGCCGGCGCCCTCGACCTCGACGAAGGTGGTGACGGTGGCTTGCCCGCCGGACACGACGGTCGGATCGTCGAACTGCGGTTCGTTGAGCAGACGGTAGCCGGGCACGTACTGCTGCACGTCGGCGACGACGCGGTGGATGGATTCGGCGATCGCGTCCCGGTCTGCGTCCTCGGGGATGGCACAGAAGATGGTGTCGCGCATGATCATCGGCGGGTCCGCCGGATTGAGGACGATGATCGCCTTGCCTCTGCGGGCACCGCCGATGGTCTCGATGCCCCGGCTGGTGGTCTTGGTGAACTCGTCGATGTTGGCGCGGGTGCCCGGACCGGCGGATACCGACGCCACGGACGCCACGATCTCGGCGTAGGGCACGTCCACCACGCGGGAGACGGCGTGCACGATCGGGATGGTGGCCTGGCCGCCGCAGGTGATCATGTTGACGTTGGGCACGTCCAGGTGCGCACCGAGGTTCGCGGGCGGCACGACGGCCGGTCCGACGGCCGCGGGGGTGAGATCGATCGCCCGGATGCCGGCCGCCTCGTACCTCGGTGCGGCCTCCCGGTGCACGTATGCGGACGTCGCCTCGAACACCAGGTCCGGCTTCTCCGGCTGCTCGAGCAACCAGTCGATCCCCTCGGCCGACGTCTCCAGGCCGAGCGTGCGGGCGCGGGCGAGTCCCTCGCTCGCGGGGTCGATACCGATCATCCAGCGAGGCTCGAGCACATCCGAGCGTTGCAGCTTGTAGAGCAGGTCGGTGCTGATGTTGCCCGACCCGACGATTGCGACACGTGCCTTGGCCATGGTTTCTCCTTGCAGTCGGGACCGGGTGGTCACGAGAACGTGAGCGAGACGGAGCCCAGTCCCGCGAACTCGGCGTGGAACTCGTCGCCGGGGCGCGCATCGATCGCCCGCGTGCACGAACCGGGCAGGACGATGTCGCCCGCCTTCAGCCGCACCCCGAAACTGTCGACCTTGCGGGCGAGCCACGCGACCGCGGTGACGGGATTGCCGAGCACCGCGTCGCTGCGTCCCTCGGCGATCCGCTCGCCGTTGCGGGTGAGCACCGCGTCGATGCCCTTGATGTCGATGCCGGACGGCGCGACCCGCTGCGTGCCGAGCACCCAGCCGGCAGACGAGGCATTGTCGGCGATGGTGTCCGCGAGGCCGATCTTCCAGTCCTTGATCCGGCTGTCGATCAGTTCGATGGACGGCGCGAACGCGACGGTGGCATCGAGGACGTCGTTCTCGGCGCAGTCCGCCCCGGGCAGGTCCTTGCCGAGCACGAAGGCCACCTCGACCTCCACCCGCGGAAAGCAGTATCGCGAGGTGTCGACGGGCCGGTCCTCGAAGACCTGCATGTCGTCGAGCAGATGACCGTAGTCGGGCTCGTCCACACCCATCATCTGCTGCATGGCCAGGGACGACAGCCCCACCTTGTGGCCGACCACGCGAGCACCGGCCGCGAGGCGACGCCGGATGTTGATCAGCTGGATCTCGTAGGCGTCGACGACGTCGATGTCGGGGTGCCGGGCCACGAGCGGGTCGACGGGGGTACGGTCGCGCTCGGCGGCCTCGAGCTCGTCCGCCAGCCGGGTGCGCAGTTGCGTCGGCAGCATTGCGGTTCCTTCCTGTTCACCGGCGACCGGCATGTTCTGCAACCTGTTTCCGTTCGACGCGTGGTGTGCGGGTGATCTTCCTGGCAGAAGGGATGGACTCACCGCGCCATCATTCTATAACGTGTTCTACATGATCAAGCAGGAATACGACATCGTCGTCGTCGGCAGCGGCGCCGGCGGAATGACCGCCGCGCTGACCGCCGCGCACCGGGGCGCGAGCGTCGTCCTGGTCGAGAAGGCACCGCACTACGGCGGTTCGAGTGCGCGCTCGGGCGGCGGGGTGTGGATTCCGAACAACGAGGTCCTCGGGGCGGCGGGCGTCACCGACACCCCGGAGGCGGCCCGCACCTACCTGCACAGCATCATCGGCGACGTGGTGCCCGCCGACAAGATCGACACCTACATCGACCGCGGGCCCGAGATGCTGTCCTTCGTCCTGGAGCACAGCGCCCTGGAACTGCAGTGGGTGCCGGGCTACTCCGACTACTACCCCGAGGCCCCCGGCGGCCGGCTCGGCGGGCGGTCCGTCGAACCGAAGCCGTTCGACGGCAAGCGACTCGGCGACGACCTCGCCCTGCTCGAACCCGACTATGTCAAGGGCCCACCCAACTTCGTCATCACCCAGGCCGACTACAAGTGGCTCAACCTGCTCATGCGCAATCCCCGCGGGCCGGTCCGCGCCGCGAAGGTCGGCGTGCGGTACCTGTGGGCGCGGGCCCGCAGAAGGCACCTGCTGGTCCGCGGCCAGGCACTCATGGCCGGACTCCGCATGGGTCTGCGTGACGCCGGAGTACCGCTGCTGCTGAACACCGCTTTGACGGACCTCGTCGTCGAGGACGGGGTGGTGCGCGGTGTGCGGGTCGAGTCGGACGGACAGCAGCGCACCGTCCGGGCCCGCCGCGGCGTCGTGATCGCCTCCGGCGGTTTCGAACACAACGAGCAGATGCGCACGCAGTACCAGCGCGCGCCGATCGGCACCGAGTGGACCGTCGGCGCGAAGGCCAACACCGGGGACGGCATCCGCGCGGGCCAGTCCCTCGGCGCCGCCGTCGATTTCATGGACGACGCCTGGTGGGGCCCGTCCTTCCCGCTCACCGGCGGCCCGTGGTTCGCCCTGTCCGAGCGCAGCCTGCCGGGCTCGATGATGGTCAACGCGGCGGGCCGGCGCTTCGTCAACGAATCCGCCCCGTACGTCGAAGCGGTGCACGCCATGTACGGCGGTCGGCACGGCCGGGGCGACGGGCCCGGCGAGAACATCCCGTGCTGGATGATCCTCGACCAGCGCTACCGCAACCGCTACACCTTCGCCGGCATCACGCCCCGCAGCCCCTTCCCCAAGCGCTGGCTGAAGGCGGGTGTCGTCGTCCGCGCCGGCTCGATCGCCGAGCTCGCCGGGAAGATCGGGGTTCCGGCCGCCGCCCTCACCGCGACGGTGGAACGCTTCAACGGTTTCGCCCGGGCGGGCCGGGACGAGGACTTCGGGCGCGGGGAATCGGGCTACGACCACTACTACGGCGACCCGCGCAACAAGCCCAACCCGAGTCTCGGCGTCATCGACAAAGCCCCCTTCTACGCGATCAAGGTGGTGCCCGGCGATCTAGGCACCAAGGGTGGCCTGCGCACCGACGCCGACGCCCGGGTCCTGCGCGAGGACGGGACCGTGATCGAGGGCCTCTACGCGGCCGGCAATGCCAGCGGTCCCGTCATGGGCCACACGTACGCCGGACCGGGCGCCACGATCGGCCCGGCCATGACCTTCGCCTATCTCGCGGTCCTCGATGCACTCGCCCGGCCGGAGCAGCCGGCGGTGCCGCCGGTCTCCGAGACCGTCGAACAGCACTGACCCGCACCCGGCCGCGCCGATCTCCGTCCGCCGAACAGAAAGGCTCATTCGTGCCCATCGATCCCGCCGTCGCGCTCGGCGCCGAACTGCCCGTCCAGGAATTCACCTGGAGCAGCAGCGACGTCCAGCTCTATCACCTCGGCCTCGGCGCCGGAGCCCGTCCCACCGACCTCGGTGAGCTCCGCTACCTGCGCGACGGCGACCCGCAGGTCCTGCCCACCTTCGCCACCGTCGCGGCGACGTTCCACGCGACCGAGCCGCCGAAGGTGTCGTTCCCGGGTGTCGAGATCGACCTGGCGAAGGTGGTGCACGGCAGCCAGGAGGTGACGGTGCACGCTCCCCTGCCGCCGGAAGGCAAGGGCCGCACCGTGACCCGGATCGCCGAGGTGTGGGACAAGGGCAAGGCCGCGGTCATCGTCCAGGAGTCGACGACCACAGATCCGGCCGGTAGTCCGCTGTGGACGGCCCGTTCGTCCATCTTCGCCCGCGGCGAGGGCGGCTTCGGCGGCGAACGCGGACCGTCCGAGTCCGTCGAACTTCCCGGCCGGGCACCCGATTTCGAGGTGGACGTCGCGACGCTGCCGCAGCAGGCCCTGCTGTACCGGCTGTGCGGCGACCGCAACCCGCTGCACTCGGATCCGGAGTTCGCGACAGCCGCCGGATTTCCCGCCCCGATCCTGCACGGGCTGTGCACCTACGGGATCGTCTGCAAGACGATCACGGATGCGGCCCTCGCCGGGGATGCCGTGGCCGTACGGGGATTCAAGGCTCGATTCGCCGGCGTCGTCTTTCCCGGCGAGACACTGCGGGTGCGCGCCTGGCGGACCGGCGACCGCGTGCTCGCGACAGCCGCGGTGGTCGAGCGTGACCTCGCCCCCGCCCTCACCGACGTCGTCCTCACCCTCGCCTGACCCCGTCCTCCCCCAGCACCGCCCTCCCCCAGCACCGCCCTCTCCCAGCACCGCCCTCCCCCAGCACCGTCCCGGCACGGGGCGGTGAGAAAGCAGCGCATCCATGACGATTCGCACCGAACCCCTGCGCCTGTCCCGTCGCGGTTTCCTCGCGGCCGGCGCGGGTGCCCTCGCGGCCACCGCGCTCGGCGGCTGGACCCCCGTCCACGCCGTGCCGGCCGGCTCGTCCGGCGCCACGCTGCCCACCCCGGCCGCCTTCCCCGACGGCATCGCCCTGTACCAGCAGGCCTACCAGAACTGGTCCAAGGAGATCATGCTGGACGCCATCTGGACCTGCGCCCCGCGCAGTCCCGAGGACGTCGTCCGCCTCGCGAACTGGGCCCACGCCCACGGGTACACCATCCGGCCACGCGGCGCGATGCACGGGTGGACGCCGCTGACCATCGTCAACGGCGCACCGATCGACAAGGTGATCCTGGCGGACACGATGGTGCACCTGAACGCAGTGTCGGTGAACCCCGGATCGGCACCCGCCACCGTCACCGCCGGTGCGGGCGCGACGCTCGACGCGATCACCACGGCGCTGCAGGCGAACGGACTCGGCTGGGCCAACCTTCCCGCGCCCGGCGTACTGTCCGTCGCCGGTTCCCTGGCCGTCAACGCCCACGGCGCCGCGTTACCCGCCGACGGCGAAGCGCAGGTGCCGGGGAACACGTTCGGCTCGCTGAGCAACCTCGTCACGGAACTGACCGTGGTGGCGTGGAACGGGAGCGAGTACGCGCTGCGCACCGTCACGCGCGCGGACGCCGACAGCACCGCACTGCTCACGCACCTGGGTCGCACGTTCGTCACCTCGGTCACCCTGCAGGCCGGGCCGAACACGCGGATGCGGTGCCAGAGCTACACCGACATCGACTGGCGCGAACTCTTCGCCCCCGCCGGCGCCGCCGGACGCACCTTCGAGAGCTTCGTGCGCGCTTCCGGGCGTGCGGAGGCGATCTGGTACCCCTTCACCGACAAGCCGTGGATGAAGGTGTGGTCCCTCGCCCCCGAACGGCCGGCCACGTCCCGCGAGGTGTTCGGCCCCTACAACTACCCGTTCTCGGACAACGTCCCCGAGCCGGTCACCGATCTGCTCGGGCAGATGACCGCCGGGAATCCGGCCGTCGCCCCGGCCTTCGGCCAGGTCTACTACAACACCACCGTCGCGGGCCTCGCCGCCACGAACTCGAGCGACATCTGGGGCTGGTCGAAGGATCTGCAGTTCTACATCAAGGCCACCACCCTGCGGCTCACGGAGGGCGGCGGCGCGGTCCTCACCAACCGCGCCAACATCGCGAACGTGATCCACGACTTCACGCAGTGGTTCCATCAGCGCATCGAGCACTACCGGGCACTGGGGCAGTACCCGCTCAACGGCCCCGTCGAGATCCGATGCTGCGGACTCGACCAGCCCGACGACGTGCAGGTCCCGTCCGCCGGGCCGCCGACCATCTCCGCGACCCGCCCGCGACCCGATCACCCCGAATGGGACACCGCGATCTGGCTCAACGTGCTCGGGGTGCCCGGTACACCCGGGATGTTCGCGTTCTACCGCGAGATGGAGCAGTGGATGCGCGGACACTACGACAACGGCAGCGCCACGTTCCGTCCCGAATGGTCCAAGGGCTGGGCGTTCGGTCCCGAGCTGCCCTACACGGACCAGCGGATCGTCGAGCAGGTCCTGCCCGACACCTACCGCGAGGGCGTGCCCGCGGACGAGAACTGGGACTCGGCGCGAGCGGTGTACAACCGCCTCGACCCGCACCGGATCTTCAGCAACAGCTTCATCGACCGGCTGCTGCCCTGACGAGAGGCCGGCCCGTATCCGCGCCCCCCGGTGCTACTTGCGCGCGTCCTCACGCGCGCGAGTAGCACCGGACCGCGCGAGCATCGCGTCGACGGGACCCCTGCCCAAGCGGCCCCACAGCTGTCCCAGCCGCACCCACAGCTGCCAGTACGCCACACCCACGACGAGTGACGCCGCGAACGCGAGCCACGGGTCGATGTCCCGCAGTTGCGGATAGACCGTGAAGTGGGTCAGGTAGATGTACAGCGACGACGCGGCGAGCACCTCGGCCGGCCGCACCAGCAGCACCGGCCACCACATCCGCGGCACCCAGATCAACAGGAGCAGCCCACCGATCACGAGCGCGGTGCGCTCGGGTTCGGCGTGGAAGAACCCCGGTACGGTCGCGATCGCCACGGCGGAGACCACCAGCCGTTGCCACCCCGCGTCGGCCCGGGCTGCCGCCCAGCCCAGCGGAAAGAGCCAGAACACCACGTACGAGGCGAGGATCTGACTGGTCGGCATGTCCGGCCCGAGCACCTCGTACCGGGTCAGCAGCCCCAGGCCCACCAGTCCGAGCGGGAACGCGAACGGGAATCGTCGCTCGTGCCGGTCGAACCACGGAACGGCGAGCAGCAGAGCCACCGCGACCAGCGCGTACACCAGTGCCTCGACGAACCAGTACCGCCACTCCCTCGTCCAGGCGGGCGGTCCGAACACCCCGTTGAGCAGCAGCACACTCGACCAGCGGTACTCGCCGGTGATCACGTGTACCGCGCCGATCCACACGGCGGCGGGTGCGGCGACCCGCGCGACACTGAGCAGGGTGGTGCGCAGCCGTTCGGCGCGAGGCTTGGGCAGCTGGAACCGCGCGTAGTTGTAGCCCGCGGCGGCGAGCAGCACATGCGCTCCCCCCACGAGGGCGAACAGGTGCAGGTGCGAGCCGACGATGAACACGATCGCCACGGCACGGATGAGCACGTTGGTCTCGACGGTCCGCCAGCCTCGCGGTGTCCGGCGCGACGACGGGCTCAGCTCGCGCAGCGGCGTCGTCGGCCAGTCCGCGGGCAGGTGCCCGAGCAGCCGCTCGAGCCGCACCGACATGCGCACGTACGACAGCGAGTCGCCCCCGAGGCCGACGAACGTGCTGTCGTCGGTGACGTCGTCGCGGCTGAGTACGTCCGCGTAGAGCTCCCGCAGTTGCCGGAGGTCGGCGGCCCGAGATTCGGGGGCCGGCCGCGGCGGCACCGGGGTAGCGCCCAGAGCGGCGACAGCGCGGTAGTCCGGTTTGCCGTTCGGTGTGCGGGGCAGCTCGGCCACGACGCACACCCGCACCGCGGACTCGGGCAGTCCGCTCGCGCGCGCCGCGACCGCCCGTACGTGCGCGGTGTCGGCGGACTCGACGGCGACGATCAGTTCGTCGTCGCCGCCGGCGCAGCACGCGGCGAGTTCGTGGCGCGTGAGGACGGATTCGATGCGTTGCAGATCGATGCGAAGACCGAACAGCTTCGCGAAGCGCGATCGACGGCCGACGATCCGGTACAGCCCGGCGTCGGTGCGGACGGCGAGATCACCGGTGCGCAGTTCGTCGACGGTGCGCCCCAGAGCCAGATCGGACGGGTCCGTGGCATAGCCGAGCATGACGTTGGGCCCGGTGTAGACGAGTTCGCCGGCACCGTCGCCGGCCTCGGGCACGGGGTCGATGCGGAAGGCGCCGCCGGGGACGGGGACGCCGATCGTGTCGGGGTGCTCCGCGGCGAGATGCGGGGGCAGGTAGGCCATGCGGGCGGTGGCCTCGGTCTGCCCGTACATCACGAAGAACCGCCACCCGCGGCGATGGCCGAGGCCGACGTAGCGGCGGACGCGGTCGGGGTCGAGGCGACCGCCGGCCTGGGTGACGTAGCGCAGGTGCGGCAGGGCCATGTCCGCGAAACCGACACGGTCGAGCAGGTCGAAGGTGTACGGCACGCCGGCGAGTGCACTGATCCGGTGCCGGTGCACGAGGTCCCAGAATCCGGGGTCGGTGACGGACCGGTCGGTGAGCACGACGCCGGCGCCCCGCAACAGGTGGCTGTGCAGCACCGACAGCCCGTAGCAGTAGTGCATCGGCAGCGTGGTGATCGCGCGGTCGGTGTCGCGGATGTCGAGGTAGTCGGCGATGGCCTCGGCGTTGGCCTGCACGTTGCGGTGCGACAGGCGGACGAGCTTGGGCGAGCCGGTCGAGCCGGAGGTGCTCAACAGCAGCGCCAGGTCGGGGTGCAGGTCGTGGCCGGTGCCCTCGGCGAGTTCCTCCAGGCGGCCGCCGTCGACGACGACGTCGGGCCGGTACGCCTCGATCGTCGCGGCGAGGGCGTCGGGCCGGTCGCCGGGCACGAGCAGGACGGGATGGCCGGCGGACAGCGCCGCCAGGTAGGCGACGATCGCGTCGACGGTGTTGGCTCCGACGACGAGCACGAGCCGGCGGGTGGTGCCGAGTCGGTCGGCGATGCCGGCGACCCGCTCGGCCAGGTCGCGATAGGTGATCTCGGCGCCGTCGCAGACGAGTGCGGTCCGTTCGCCGTGCTCGGCGAGGCGTCGGACGAACGGAACCGTCGGACAGTCGACGAGCTCGGTGGAACGTGGTGACACCGCGGCAGTCTATAAGGTTTGGCTGTCCTGAATCCAGGCTCGGGCGGGTTCGCGGAGCAGGGCGAGGCGGCTGAGCAGCCGGTCGACGTCGGGTTCGGCGGGGACGGACGTCGCGAAGTCGGCGCGCGCGACGGTGGCGCACACGGTGAGCCGGGCGCCGGCGTCGCACAGCACATCGACGACGTTGCCGAAGCGGCGCAGGGCGTCCGGGTCGACCTCGCGCAACGGCGGGACGCCGGTGACGATCCACTCGCGGTGGTCGCGAAGGACTGCGAGGTAGTCGGCGGGCGCGGTGGGCGCGCAGCACAGGTCGGCGAAGTCGAACCAGACGACGCCGCCGCGCACGGCGAGCGCAGGCAGAGCCCGGCCCGACGGCCGCAGCGTTCGCCGCTCTCCCGGTTCCGGCAGGTCGAGGACGCCGGGCGAGAGGAACTCGCCCGACCCGAACCCGCCGTCCGGTGCGGGCGCGGCCGTGCGGCGACGGTCGATCGGCCCCCCGACCTCGACCACCTCCATCCGGCGTTCGAGCAGGACGATGGTGGGTTCGAACAGGTGGTGGAACAGGGGGTTGGGCAGCAACCCCGACGGCGGATAGTTGGAGGTGGCGACGAGCGCGACGCCCCGTCCGAGGAGGGTGCGCACGGCACGCGCGACGAGCATGCCGTCGCCGATGTCGTGGACGTGGAACTCGTCGAAGCACAGCACGCGGGCGTCGCCGACCGCGGCATCGACGGCGTCGTCGATCGAGCCGAGTCGATGCGCATGCGCATGCAGGGCGGTGAAGAAGCCGTGGAAGTGGTGCCGTCGCGCGGGCACGGGCACCGTCTCGAGAAACCGGTCCATCAGCCACGTCTTGCCCCGGCCGACCGGCCCCCACAGGTAGACGCCCGACGGGTAGGCCCGCCGGGCAGCGAGATCGCCACCGAGCCGATGCAGCGCCTCCGCGCCGGCGCGCTGGTGCGGATCGTCCACCGTCATCCTCCTCTGCACGTGCCGGGGACTCTACATGTGTAGAGTTCCGGGCATGGCCCGCAGTCCCGATCGCCGCGCCCTGATCGCCGAGACCACCCTCGACCTGATCGCCCGTGACGGACTGCGCGCCCTGACCCACCGGGCGGTGGACCGCGCCCTCGACCTTCCCGACGGTTCGTGCTCGTACTACTTCCGCACCCGCAGCGGTCTGATCGATGCGGCCGTGCGCCGTCTCACCGAACGCTCCCGTGCCGCGTTCGCACACTCCGGCCTCACCCGGCCACCGGCCCCGATCGACGTCGACGCCGCCGCGCGAGCGGTCGCGACGGTGCTCGACCACAACCTGAGCCACCGCCGCCGGGATCTGCTCGTGCGGTATGCCCTGGCCACCGATCCGACCATCGCCGCCGAACAGCGCGCCGCCCTGGCGACCTCTCTGTTCTCCCGCGAGGCCGCGCGCGGCCTCGCGCTCGCCTGCGAAGCCGAGGACGCCGACGGCGCAGCCGCCGATCTCGTGAGCCTGGCCGAGGGACTGACCGCGGACCGGCTGCTCGGCGCCCGGTCGCTGGACGGTGTCACCGCCGGCACGGAGGAGAGCGTCGCGCTACTGGCCCGGCCGATCGCGGTGTTCCTCCGGGGCCTGCGCCCCGAGCGGGACGTCGGCACCTGCGGAGGCACGCGCACGTAATCGATTGCGGCAGGCGAGAACCGGAGGTGGACGCACCGGGATCGCGGAGGCGGTCCACTGGCACACTCAGGTACCGATCCCGGCAAACGACTCGCTGAGCGCCGCGATACCGGCGCGCACCGCGGGCCGGTCGTTGTCCCGGCGCCGGAGGGCGTAGATTTCCCGCTCCAACGTCGGCCGTACCGGCACGATCGCGATCGTCTCCGGCACCCACACCCGAGCCAGGCGCGGCACCAGTGCGGCGGCGAGGCCGTGCGCGACGAACTCGAGCTGGGCAGCGAACTCCGGCACCTCGTAACGGACCCGGGGCTCGACGCCCCGCTTGCGCAGCGTCTGGACCAGCCAGGTGTGGAAGACGGCACCCTTCGTCCAGGTCGTCCACGGCATCTGCGCGATCTCGTCGAGATCGACGTAGTCCCGGTGCGCCAGAGGATGATCGATCGGAAGCGCAACGTCGGCGGAATCACGGTGCACGAGCGTGCATACCGCCGCTTCGGGGAGCTGGAACGGCATCGTGACCCAGCTGTCGACGACGGCCAGATCCAACTCACGCCGAACAACCGCAGGGACGAGTTCCTCGGTCTCACCGACGACGAAACCGATCCGGAGTCCGGCGTGGCGGCGCTGCAGGGCGGCGATCGCCGCCGGAGCGACGACCCGGCTCGCCGACGCGAACGACCCGATCCGCAGGTCTCCGACCACGTCGCGCTCGAGGGACACGACCTCCGATTCTGCTTGCGCCAGAAGGGATATCACCTCTCGCCCACGGCGCGCCAGCAGGCGGCCCGCATCGGTGAGCTGCACTCCGCGACCGGACGGCACCAGCAGCGCCACACCGACCTCGCGCTCGAACTTGTGCAACTGCTGCGATACCCCCGACGGGGTCACATGCAGGGCCTGCGCCGCCGCACTGATCGAACCGTACTCGGCGACCGCACACAGGGCCCGGAGGCGCTCGACGCTCAACACGGTAGTAACTCTACCGATTCATCGGCACGAATATTTACTTGTGCTCACGGGTCGGCCCCTCGAGAATTCGAGCATGACCTCCGGACCGCGCCTGCCGCCTGTGCTCGTCGCCCGCCCCCGCTTCACCGTCACCCCCGTGGATCCGCGGGTGACGGTGCTGGCAGGTGCCGCGGCGACGTCGCTGACGGCCGGCCTGATCAAGCTCTCCGGGGTGTCGCCGGCGACATCGACCCTCTTCCGGTGCGCATTCGCTCTTCCCGTACTGGGCCTTCTTGCCCTGCACGAGATTCGGCGACACGGAGGCATTTCACGCCGCGTGCTCGCCACCCAGGCGCTCGGCGGCGCGATGCTGGGCATCGACTTCGCGCTGTGGGCACGATCGATCGAGATGATCGGTGCCGGAATCGCCACGGTCGTCGTCAACGTCCAGGTCGTCGTCGTCCCGCTGCTGGCGTGGCTGGTCTTCCGCGAACGGGTTCCGGTGCGCTTCGTCCTGGCGGTTCCCTTCCTGTTCGCCGGTGTCGCGCTCGCCGGTGGAGCCCTGTTCGGCGGCGGCGAGACCGATCGGTCGATGTGGGGAACACTGCTGGCACTGGCCGCAGGCCTCGCGTACGGCACCTACCTCTTCGTCGCCGGTCGGGCGGGTTCGGAACGAAGAGCCTCCTCGCAGGTGTTCGTGTCGACTCTCGTCGCCGGCGTCGTCGGCACTTCCGTCGGCTCGCTGTGGGGCCCGGTCGACCTCACCCCCGGTTGGCCCGCCCTCGGATGGCTGGCGATGCTGGCGCTGAGCGGCCAGGTGCTCGGCTGGGTCCTGATCGGAATCGGCCTCCCCCGGCTCCCGTCCGAGGTCGGCGCGACGCTGTTGCTCGCTCAGCCCGTGCTGGCGATGGGGGTGGCGATCGCCCTCGTGCACGAGCGCCCCACTCTCGTCCAGTCGATCGGATGCGCGGTCGTGGTCGCCGCCGTCTGGTTCGTCAGCCGCGCACCGGCGACCCCCGAGCGGCACGACCGGCAGGCGCCACCCCCACAGATCGATCCCATCTCGTTATCCACCCGCCCCCGCGCCGTGTGCCCACCCGCCGACCTGGGGGCACGCCGCGGCGCACAGCAGAGTACATCGGTGTAATTCTCTGTGGCCCAGCGCAATTCTGCACTCGAGGGCTGCACATCGCGCTGCCGCACCGGATAATCCCTACCATGCCCCCAGCCCGCGCCTCCGTCCCGGCGCCGATGCTCGCCACCGCCGGCCGCCCGCCGATCGGCACCGGATGGGCGGTGGAGATGAAGTGGGACGGCGCACGCACGGTGGCGATGTGCGACGGCGAGCGGTGCCGGCTCCACAGCCGCAACGGCAGGGACGTCTCCGGGATCTACCCGGAGCTGACGATCGCGCTGTCGGCGCTGGCTCGCGGCCGTCCGACGGTCGTCGACGGCGAAATCGTCGCGCCCGACCCGCGGACCGGGGCGCCGTCGTTCCCCCGGCTGCAGAGCCGCATCCACGTGGCGAAACCGACGGCCGCGCTGATCAGGACCACACCCGTGGAGTTCTACGCGTTCGACCTGCTCGCGCTCGACGGCGCACCGACGACCGGGCTGCCGTACCTCGAACGCCGTCGCCGGCTGGTCGACCTGTCGATGTCCGGTCCTCTGGTCCGCACCCCACCGCACTGGATCGGCACCGATACGAAGATCCTGCTCGACCTCGCCCGCGACCACGGTCTCGAAGGCATCGTCTGCAAGCGGACCGACTCGACCTATCAGCCGGGACGCCGGTCCCCGGCATGGATCAAGACGGCGCTGCGCAGGAACACCGAGGCCGTCGTCGCCGGGTGGTTGCCGGGCACCGGTCCGCACCGCGCCACCTTCGGGTCCCTGGTCCTCGGCGCCCACGACGACGACGGTCGTCTCGTCCACATCGGCAACCTCGGCACGGGCTTCACCACCGCGGGGCGACGGGCCCTGTGGGAGCGGCTCGACGAACTCGAGCGGCCCACCTATCCGTTCGACGTCACGCCGCCGGCCCCCGTCGTCCGGGCCGCCCGGTGGGCCGAACCCGTACTGGTCGGCGACGTCGAGTACCGGGAGTTCACGGGCGACAGTCTCCGGCACCCCAGCTGGAAGGGGTTGCGACCGGACAAGGAGCCGGACGAGATCCTCGTTCCGCCGCTGCCGTAGCGCCGCGGGATCTCCCGGACGCGTCGTCCACCGTCACGGCGGCCGGTGGTGACCTCGGGTCACGGGAGTGGGACGCCGACCTCGTCGACCGCCAGCCACAGCCCGCCGAACTCCTCCACCCGGTGGCACAGCACCTGCCCGGGTTCCTCGTCGGCATAGAAGTACAGCGGATGCCCGGCGTACGTGACCTGGGTGGTCCCGTCGGAGCGCGCCGTGGTCCCCAGCAGTGCCTGGTCGGCGTCGCCGGCCGCGACGGGGGCGCCGACGGTGAGGACCGGCGGCCACGCCACGGCGCAGTCCCCGTAGCAGTCGGGAACCGTGCCCACCTCCCGGTCGAAGATGTAGATCGCCTGGTCCGTCCGGTCGAAGAGCATCTCACCGAGGGGACCGTTCGCCGTGGTGACCACCGTCGACTCTCCGGCCGCGGTCACCGCGGGGCCCGACTCCGGGGCGGCATCGTCGGTGCTGTCGTCCGTCGCCGCACAGGCGGTGGCGACGAGCATCGCGAGCGGGAGGATCGCGCACCGCGCGGCAGGGGCACGCCCGCCGAGTCGCGCCGTCACCGGTGCTCGGGATTCTCGAACGAAGGATGACAACCGGCATCCCACAGGGAGCGTTGATTGCCCCCGACTGGAAAACCGCCGGCCCGCACGAGCAGCGCGGCGGTGTGCATGAGGTTGTAGGTCATGAAGGCGGTGTTGCGGTTGGTGAAGTCGTTCTCCGGACCGCCCGACCCCGGATCGAGGTATGACGGGCCCGGACCGGCCTCCCCGATCCAGCCGGCGTCGGCCTGCGGCGGGATCACGTATCCGAGGTGCTGCAGGCTGTAGAGGATGTTCATCGCGCAGTGCTTGACGCCGTCCTCGTTGCCGGTGATCAGGCAACCGCCGGCGCGACCGTAGTACGCGTACTGGCCGTGCTCGTTGAGCAGCGACGAACAGCCGTAGAGACGTTCGACGACCTTCTTGGTGACCGACGAGTTGTCACCCAGCCAGATGGGGCCGGCGACGACGAGGATGTGCGCGGCGAGGATGCGCTCGAACAACTGCGGCCATTCGTCGCTCGGCCACCCGTGCTCCGTCATGTCGGGGTACACGCCCGTCGCGATGTCGTGGTCGACGGCCCGGATCTGGTCCACCCTGACGCCTTCCCGTTCCATCAGCGCCACACTGCGATCGATCAGCCCCTGCGTATTGCTGGTCTCGGGCGACCGTTTGAGTGTGCAGTTGACGAACATGGCGCGCAGCCCCTCGAACCGGCGCGATCCGTCCGTGCCCTGCAACCCCTCGAAAGCCGGTTCGGTCATGGGTCCTCCCACACGAGATCCGCACGCCCACGATAGACCGCGACGACTGCCCACGGAAGCGGTTCCGCGTCCGTCCTGCTGCCGGCGACCTCCGGTAACGTGCGGAACATCTGGCCCAGGGAAGGGACCGGCACCGGTGACGGACGAACTCGACGCAGCCTCCTACCGCGACCGGATCGCGGCCGCACTGACCACGTACGCCTGCGGAGACGCGTTCGGCGTCCCCTGGGAGGGCGCGGACTCCGCGGACATCGATCTCGGGACGGCGGCAACCCTGCCCGTCCGGCCGGGCCGGCCCCGGGGCGCGACGTCCGACGACACGGCGCTCACCCTCCTCGTGGCCGAGGTGCTGACGACGACCTCGAACGAGGACCCGGGCTCGAGGTTCCTGCGTCTGCTCAGCGAGCGCGCCGAGACCGTCCCGGGCCTGGGGCCCTCCACACTGGCCGCGATCCGGGCCTTCCGCGAATCGGGCCGGCGTCCCGAGACCGGTGGCGACACGAACGGCGCTGCGATGCGGGCTCTTCCGGCCGGTTGGGCGGTTCCGGTCGACGAACCGGATCGCCGGCGCGCACTCAGCCTGGGTCTGTCCCGGGTGACGCATCCGTCACCGGACGCGCAGTGCGCGGCAGCGGTGATCTCGGCGTGCGCCTCGTGGTCGCTGGAAGGCGCGGACGCGCAGCGGTTGCTCGAGGTGGCCCGCGACGAGGCGCGCATCGCGACCGGGGAATTCGGTGGTGGCCGTCGTCTGGGGGACCTCCTCGCCGCGGTCGCGACGGACCGCTGGAGCGCCGCCCCGTCGGGCGTTTCGCTCGAACCGTACGACACCGTCGCCGCCGTGCTGCACTGCATCGTCACGGCGCGGTCGCCGATCGACGCCATGCGCGCCGCCGTCGCGCTCGGCGGGGACACCGACACGGTCGCCGCCCTCGCAGGCGGTCTGCTCGGTGCCGGATTCCCGTCCGCGGAGGCAGCGCTCACGCAGATCCCCTGGTCGTCCGCGGTGCTGCTGCCGGACGCGGCCGTCGTCACCGGATTCGCGACCGGTCTTGCCGCGGCGCGAGCCGCCGGCCGGTAGACCGCCGGTCACAGGACGCGGTCTCGGTGCGGCGCCGCCGGCCGGGAGGCGAAGGCGCCGCGGCGTTCGTGCCGGTGTCGTCCATGACGGTCGACGGGAACGGGTGTGGCGTCTTCACGGGAGAGCGTGGAACTCGAGCTGGGCTGCCGGTGCGGAACCGTCGGAGCAGTTGCCGGGGTGCGCGTCGAGACGGGTATCGAACGTCAGGCCGCCTGTGCGACCTCCGCGCTCGTCACCGGGATCGACTGCTGCGATTCCGCCTGCGCGACGGCCGCCGAGGGCGCACCGCAATGCCCGGTCGCCCGGCACACCAGGTGTGTGGCCGCGCAGAAGATCCCACCGAGTACTGCCCACAGCAGCGAACCGAACATCCACAGCCCCACCACCGCCACGGCCAGAATCAGTATGCCGTCCAGCACGAAAGCCATCGTGGGATGTGCAACCAGCGGTTCGTCGTTGCCCTGCCGTTCCGACTCCATACGCCCGTCTCCTTTCCTGCCGACTCCGTATCCGATACCCCGCTCGGACGGAATCCACACCCCGGGTGCACGAACCCGGGAGGCGCCGCAACGAACGCGATACGCGTTCGACTGGCGACATCGTTTTGTGATGCGATACAAATCGGTGCATAATGTGAGAGCGATCACATTGTGGTACGGCAGGGGGTACATCGTGATCCATACCTTCGAGGGTCGGCACAGGTTACCGACCGATAACGACGAGGCCGACGAGTCCCGCTCGCGTCTGCGGCACACGTCCGGCACGGCGGGCGTCGCCTGCGCGGTAGCGGCAGCCATGACGGTCGCCGTCACCGGTTCGGTGCTGCTCGGACTCGCGATCGCGGTATCCGTTCTGGTGGCCGTGGCCGTCGCCGCCGTCATGATCTGACGTCGCGGGGCCGGCCTCGGGGAGCGCCGAGGACTCGGCACGGCGATCCGGATCGTGTTCTTCCGCGACGACTTCTTCCGCGACGACGACGCGCCGGCCTGCATGGCGAACGTCCCGCCCTCCGGCCGAGGGCGGGACGTTTCGGGCTCAGCTCAGCGCCGGTCGCGGACGGTGTGTGCGGCGTCGCGTGCGTCACCCTGCACCGTGCGCGCGGCGCCGGCACCTTCCTCGGCGACGGTCGTCGCGGCATCCCGAGCCGTGTCGGCGACCGCGTGCGCCGCCTCCTGCGCGGGCTGCGCGAGCCGCTGAGCGGTGTCCTTGGCAGCGTCGGTAGCTTCCTGCAATGCCGGCTCCGCGGTCTCCTTCAGCGCGACGGCGGCCTGCTGCTCGGACCGGCTGGCGGGCACCAGCGCGGCCGCCACGAGGCCGGCGCCGAACGCGATCAGCCCGACCGCCAAGGGATTGCCCTGCGCCTGCTGCTGCGCGGTGGCGGGCACGCCGCGTGCCGCGTCGGTCGCCGACGACACGGCCGAACGGCCGGTGTCCGACAACTGCGACGTCGCGTCCTGCGCCGTGCCCATGACCCTGTCCCGCATCCGGGACAGCGAGCCGCCGATCCCGCCGACCTTGCGCCGGGCGATCGTCGAGGGCCGCGCCCGATCGGCGAGCGTGTCGACGTCGGCGCTGAGACTGCGTCGCGTACGGTCTATTTCGGCGCGGATCCGATCCGGGTCGTCGGTGTTCGTCATCGCTTCTCCTGGGGATGAGGGGCAAGTGCTCCGGGCACCTGGGAAAGGGTTTCGGTGGTGCGGGGAAGTCCTTTGGCGCGAGCCAGCTCCGAGCGTCCCAGCACGGCCAGCAGCGTCGCGACGACCGCCCACACGACGGTCACGACGAGGGCCGACCAGCCGCGGCCGATCGCATTGCCCAGCGCCCACCATGCGGCGATGGACAGGAACAGCAGCACGAAGTGCGCCGCCACCGCGGCGCCGGCCAGCATGCCGGCGCCCTTGCGGGCACGGGTCGCGGTCTGGGTGGCCTCGGCCTTCGCCAGTGCCAGTTCCTGGCGCATCAGGGTGGACAGGTCACCGCTGACATCGGCGAGCAACTCGCCCAGCGAGCGCTGGTCGCCGGCTCGATTGTGTTCTGCGGGAGGAAGAGTCACGGCCGCACCTCCCCACCGGGATGCGGCGGTGCATATCCGCCGGGCGGCGGGGTGCCCGTCCCCGGCGCCGAGTAGCCGCCGGGCATCGGAGCCCCCGTCGCGGGTCCCGCAGGATACGTTCCGGGCGCCGACGTGCCGGGTCCCTGCGCCGGGTACGCGTATCCGGCGGGCCCGCCGGCGCCGGGATCGGCGGCGGTGAACCCGGGGTGCGCGACCCCTGGGGACTGCGCCGTCGGCGAATGAGGCGCGGGAGAAGCCGGGTCGGAGGAATGTGTTGTCGCGGAACCCGATCCGGAGTCCGCGTCCTTCAGTCCGCGACCGAGCCGGCCGAGGACGAATCCCGCTCCCGCAGCGAGGGCGATGAAGGCCCCCGGTCGACGCCGGGCGAAACCGCTGACCTCGTGCAGGACTCCACCCGGCTCCCGCTGTTCGAGCCAGGAGGCGACGGTGTCGGCTCGGTCGGCCGCCTGGCGGACGAGGTCACCGGCCATGCCGGGCTGCTCCGAGTCGCGCGCCATCGAACCGAACTGCGCTCCGAGCGTGCGCAACCCCTCGGCAACCTTCTTCTGCTGTCGAGCGGCCTGGTCGGTCAGTTCGTCCCGGGTGCGCCGCAGCACGTCCTGGGCCTGCGCAGTCGCTTCGTTCTTCACGCGGGCAGCCTGATCGCCGGCCGTTCCGGCCACCTCCCGGCCTGCGTCCGCGGCTCGCCCGGCGACCCGGCCGGCCTGTTCCTGCGCGACCTGCGCCGACGACGCATCGTCCGGTTCGCCGCGTGCCGTCCGATACTCGTCGAGACGGTGCCGGGGCTCCGGTATCGGACCGTCCGGGGAGGTGAAGGGTTGCTCGGTGAGCGGGTCGGTGCTCCGTCCGCCCGGGTCCGGGTATCCGCTGTACGTCATCAGTGTTGTCCTTCCGAGGGGATCGGGAATACGGCCGGCACTTCTGCACGGTCCTGCCTGTGCCGGGCCGTCCCGCCGTGTCACCGGCGGTCGCCGATGGTCGTCGATCTCCACCAGCCGTACGCCCCCCGCTTACCCGGGTCCGGGAGAGGCAAACGTGCCGCATATCCGGCATTACCGACGGTTCCGGCAGTTCCGGCAGTTCCGGCGGTCGGCCGGAACCCGCCACCCCGTAGCCCGCATCAGCCGGTGACCACCAGCAGCCAATCCTCCGCGCCACCGACGTTCGTTCCCGGCGTGGACACGTTTCCGTCCCGGTCCACCTGCGCCGGCAACGCGGGCGCTGCGGCATCGGCGGGATCGATCCAGGCGTAGCTCGCTCCCTGCGGGATCAGGGAGAGCGCGAGCCGGATCGTCCGCTCCGTCGGCACATAGACGACGGCGAGGGCGCCGTCCGGCGTGCGTGCGGCGGTGACGTAGTCGTTGTCCAGGACGTCCACCGTCTCGTCGTCCGTCGCGCGGGTCCCGCGCCCGTCGAGGACGAACGGGTCGTCGACGTCCGGCACCAACTGCCACCACGCCCACGACGCCCACAGGTCACGGAGAGCTCGGAGTTGCGTGACGGCGGGGGTATCGAGACGCGCTTCCCAGCCGTCCCGGAACTCCCAGTCGTCGGAGCCGCGGAACTCCCCCGGGGAGCCGGATGTCAACGCCCACAGCGCTTGGCGGCGAAGCGTCTCGTCGGTCGTCGGCGCAGTCTCGGGCTGGTTGTTCTCGCCCTCGTAGTTGCCCTCCGCGAACACGGCAGGACGCGGATCCCGGACGCCTGCCGGTCGCTCGTACCCGTCCAGCACGGCCTTGTAGGTCGGCAGGTAGGTGTAGACGAAGTTCCAGTCCACCAGTGGCTCCCAGAACGGGTTGTCCGTGGAGAGCGATTTCTGGGGGCCGAGCTGTATCGAGAACGGCCTGTCCGAGCCGGCCGCCCTGATCCCGTCGAGCACGGCGCGCAGTACCCGGTCCGATTCGGCCCCGGCGGCAGCGTCGTCCGTGTCGGGCGAATAGTCACCGCCGGTCAGCCAGACGATGTTCGGGAACCGGGCGTATCGCTGGGCGATCATCCGGCCGTAGACCGCAGCCTGTTCGGGAGTGGCCGATGCGAACACGCCCGAGAGGTTCCACCCGTCGATCGGATACAGGAACAACGTGTTTCCGTACCGGCACGCGATTCGGGCGTACTCGTCGACGCGCTCCCAGTACGGCTCGTTCCATGCGGTGATGTCGCCGCCGACGAACGGTTCGATGCCGTCGAAAGTGGCTCCGTTCTCGTTCGGCCCGCCGTTGTCGGGGTCGGCGATCACGGAGACGAGGGCCGCGTCGAACCCGTGCGCTGCTCGATTCGCGAAGTACAGCTCGGCCTGCTCGGGCGACCAGTCCGCCATGCCGGACCACGGCGAGTCCCCGCGGATCAGAATCGGGTCACCGTGCTGATCCTCGAAGTAGCGGCCGTTGCGACCGACGGAGGAGACGTAGCGATGGCCGGCGCTCTCGGCGACGTCGCACGCGGCGGCCGCCGGGACGGTCGCCGGCGGCGACGAAGGAACCCGCGGCCCGCCGCGGTCCGTGCAACCGGCGACGCAGAGCAGGACCAGAAGGGACAGGGCGGAGTGTCTGTTCACGGTTCTCCCACCCGGCTGCGCGCTCGACGGAGTGCGCGTCCGACGAGGCTTCAGCCGTTCCACCGGCCCCGGGGCCGTACGGGTTCGGCTCCGGATGCGCTCAGCCGAGTCTATGCCGTCGCGACCCGGCCGGCCTGAGCCTTCCGTGCCGGACACCGGCCCGATCGGTCCTGAGCGGTCCCCGTGCCGTGAGCCGAGCGCCCGTTCCGCCTCGAACGCCACCCGGTCCGGCTTACCGTGAGCGTGCGGCGGCATGTTCGCGCCCGGGCGATCACCGGCCGCACACACACGGAGAGGGAGCACGTTGAACGATCTCCTCCGGCAGGTCGCCGAACTGCGCACGGATCTGCGGGCCCTGGACCGGCGGGTGCGCTCCCTCGCCGATGCGTTCGACATGGTGGAGCCGGCGGCGGACGACGACACCGGCGAGGCCAACCTGCGGGAGGTCATCGACAGCCTCAGCGACGCCCATCTGGATCTGAGCACAGCGGACAAGCATCTCGAAGCTGTCGCGTCCCACGCGGCACGCCTGCGCGGCTGAGCTCGTTGGCCGTCGCGGCGGACATCACCGCGGTAGGCTCGGGCTCGCCACTGTTCGACCACGACGGCCGGTCCCACCGGCGCCGCAGGAGGCAGTTACATGAACGGTGCCGTCGGCAGCGACCCGCGGATCGCCCACCACCCCGCCTCCAGGGGTGCGCCCGACACCGGGCATCTGCCGCAGCGGCCCCGCGTGGTGGTCGTCGGCGCCGGCATCGCAGGACTGACCGCCGCCACCGCGCTCGCCGAGCGCGGCGTGGAAGTCGAGGTGCTCGAACGCGAGGCGTACCTGGGCGGACGGGTCGGCGGCTGGCGTGAACGTCTCGACGACGGCACCGGACTCGCCATGAACCGCGGGTTCCACGCCTTCTTCCGGCAGTACTACAACCTGCGCCGGTTGTTGCGACGGACCGACCCCGATCTGCAGCGGCTGACGGCGGTCGACGACTATCCGCTCGTCGACGGCGCGGGCCGGCGCGACACCTTTCGCGGAATTCCCAACACCCCACCGTGGAACGCACTGGTGTTCGCGCTGCGCAGTCCCACGTTCCGGCTGCAGGATCTGGTGCGCATCGACGTGCGGGCCGCGGCCCCGCTCGCGACCGTGTCCGTGCCGGAGATCTACGACCGGCTCGACGACGTCGACGCCCAGACCTTCCTGCAGCGCATCCGTTTTCCGGAGGCGGCCAATCACCTCGCGTTCGAGGTGTTCTCGCGCAGCTTCTTCGCGCCCCCGGCCGGGATGTCGGCCGCCGAGCTGGCCACGATGTTCCACATCTACTTCCTCGGCTCCGCGGAGGGCCTGCTGTTCGACGTCGCCACCGGCAACTTCGACACCGCCCTGTGGGGACCGCTCGGCCGGTATCTCGAGGGCCACGGCGCGCGCATCCGGACCGCCACCGCGGTGACCGGCATCGAACCCGGCGGCACCCGGACCTTCCGCATCCACGACGACACCGGCGGCAGCACCGACGCCGACGGCCTCGTCCTCGCACTCGACGTGGCCGGATTGCGCGCCCTCGTCGACGCCTCGCCCGATCTCGGTGATTCCGGGTGGCGCTCGCGGGTGCAGCACCTGCGGTCCGCTCCCCCGTTCCTGGTGCAGCGGCTCTGGCTGGATCGCCCAGTCGCCACGGACCGCCCGGCATTCCTCGGCACCGGCGGCCTGCGCCCGCTCGACAACATCAGCGTGCTCGACCGCTACGAGGAGGAGGCCCGCGGCTGGGCCGCTCGCACGGGCGGTTCGGTCGTGGAACTGCACGCGTACGCCGCCACCGGCGACGGAGTCGGCGAATCGCGTTCGCCCGAGGATGTGCAGGCGCAGGTGCTCGCGCGCCTGCACGCGATCTACCCCGAGACCGCCGCCGCCCGCGTCGTCGAGGAACGCACGCTGTGGCGCCAGGACTGCCCCCTGTTCGGGGTGGGCGATTTCGCGCACCGGCCCACCGTCCGCACCCCGCACGAGCGGCTGATGCTCGCCGGCGACGGCATCCGCATCGACCTGCCGGTGGCCCTCATGGAACGCGCGGCCACCACGGGGTGGGAGGCCGCCAATGCCCTTCTCGCCCAATGGGGCATTGCCGGCCACGACCTGTACACGGTTCCCACCCGGGGCCGCTCGACGGTCCTGCGCCGGCTCGCCGCCCTGGAAAGGCGCCCCGCATGAGCGTGCTCGATCCGCTGTACCGTCGCTGGCCCGCCACCTGGCCCGTCCAGCCCATGGATCCGGACCACTGGGCCGCACAGGCGCCCACCTACCGGGGTGCCCGCCCCGAGCTGATCAACGCCGTCCTCGACCGCTCGCAGCGCCGCCCCTCCGGCAACTGGTACGTCGTGGCCGCCAGCCGGGACATCGGTGCGGAGCGTCCCTTCGGCGTCACCGTCGCCGATGTCGAACTCGTCGCCTGGCGCGACGGCGAGCAGGTGATCGTCGGCCCCGGCGCGTGCCCCCACCTCGGCGCGCCGATGTCGCTGGCAGCGGTGGACTGCGGTGCGCTGGTCTGCCGTTGGCACGGTCTACGCATCGACGCCGCAGGCGCGTACGGCTGGAAACCCTTCCCGAGTCACGACGACGGGGTGCTCGTATGGGTCCGGCTCGACCACGTCGGCGGGGAGACACCGACGGAACTGCCCGTCGTCCCCGAGCGTCCGACCGCCGACTCCCGCATCGCAGCCGTCGCCACCCTCGTCGGGGTGTGCGAACCCACCGACATCGTCGCCAACCGCCTCGACCCGTGGCACGGCGCCTGGTTCCATCCGTACTCGTTCGCCCGCCTCGAGGTGGTCGAGGCACCCTCCACCCACGGCAGCCCGGGCGACGAGGACCGGTTCGTCGTCGACGTCACCTTCCGGGTCGCCGGCCGGATCGGGGTTCCGGTCCGCGCGGAATTCACCAGCCCCGAACCGCGCACCGTCGTCATGCGCATCGTCTCGGGCGAAGGCGTCGGGAGCGTGGTCGAGACCCACGCGACCCCGCGTGGCACCGGCCCGGACGGCCGTCCCCGGACGGCGATCGTCGAGGCCGTCGTCGCCGACTCCCCCCGCCCGGGGTTCGGCATGGCCACCCGGCGCGCGGCCGCCGCCCTCCGCCCCCTCATGCAGCGCACGGCCACCCGGCTGTGGCGCGACGACCTGGACTACGCCGAGCGTCGCTATCAGCTCCGTGCCGCGACCTCACCGGGCCCCGTGCCCGGACGCTGACTGCGCCGCATCCCCGTCCCGCCGCCGCACCGTAGGTCGCCTCGGATTCGGGTCCGAGGACCCTGGTCCGCGCCGCGGCCCGCGCGCACAGTCGAGACATGCTCGACACCGTCCTCGACATCTTCCGGGTGCGCCAGTACTTCGACGTTCTCGCCCGCGGTCGGGACGTGGTCGACGGCGTGCGCACCGACACCGGATTCCTCGTCGACGTCGCGCGGGCGGCCCTGCAGCGGCCGTCGGGCCTACGGGACCGGGAACTGCATCCGTTTCCCGCGTTCGAGCCCTTCCGGGTCCGTGTCCGGGAGGGCGATCGGATCGCGCTGGCCGCGACCGGGGGCAGCGGAGCGCTCGCATCGCTGGTCGGGGTGGCCCGCGCACTGGAGGAGGGCGGGATCCGGCCGTCGGTCGTCTCGCTGTGCTCCGGTTCCGCGCTGTTCGGCTTCCCGATCGCAGCGGGCGTCCCCGCCGACGAGGTCGCAGCATTCACCCTCGCACTCGACCCCGCGGACTACATCGACGTCGACTGGCGACGCCTGCTCACCGTCGCACCGACCGTGGGCCGCGGCTTCGCCGGCATCCTGCGTGGCGACGCGCTCGAGGCCACGTACCGCCGCCTGCTCGGCGACATGACGCTCGCCGCGCTGCCCGTACCCGCCTACGCGCCGATCTGGAACATCGAGCAGAACCGCCTCGAGTACCTCGGGCCGCGAACGTATCCCGACCTGCCGGTGGCCCGGGCCGTGCACATGGCGGTCGCGCTGCCGCTGTTCGTCGCCCCCGTCGCACTCGGTGGGTTCCACTGGTGCGACGGCGGGATCGTCGACATCTTCCCCGTCCACCCGCTGCTCGACCTCGAGCAGCCTTGCGAGGTCACTCTCGCCGTGAACGGCTTCTACCCGCCCGGCTTCGAAGGCGAGGACGCCACCGGCTGGGCCGAACGCCGCGCGAGCATCCTCTACATCGCCGCTCAGGTCCGCACGTCCCAGCAGGTCGAGCTGGCACGGGAGAACCTGGCGCGGCTGCGCGCGGCCTCGCGCGTCTCGATGATCGAGCCGGTGCCGTACGCGAAGGTGCGGGGCGTCGGTTTCTACCGGCAGTTCCTCGGCACCCGGGACTGGCCGGAGTTCATGCGCGCCGGACGCGCCGCCGCCCGCCGTGTCCTGACGGCATGACTCGTCGGCAGCCGAAGTTGTCGGACCCCTGCGGCACTGTGTACAGCGTGCCCGTACGGGTACCACTCGACCGAACGGCTCGGGAGATTCCACGGGAGGTTCGACATGGCGAACGTAACGATGTTCCGTCGGGTGATCGCGCCGACCGCGGTGGCGTTCCCCTCCTCCGCGCTCGCGGACGCCCTGGTCGCTGCTGCGGCCGACGTGCCGCTGCACGGATCGGTGGCCCGCACGGTGGCGAGCAGCGTGGACGACGCGGCGCGGGCGCTGACCGCCGACGAGGGCGGGTTGTTCCCGTCGCAGGCGGCCGCCCTCGTCTACGAGTGCTTCGTCGGGGCGATACACGGGCTCGACACGATCGACACCGCGGTGGCACTCGGCGCCGTCTTCACCGCCTACCTGGACCGGCTCACCGCCGCCGGTCCCGTTCCGACGGACGTCGCGGCAGCCTGACCGGCCGGCGGACCGGCCCGCGACGTGCAGGTCCGCGTTCCCGGGCCCCGCCGTGACCGCCGGTCACCGGTAGACTGAAGGTCGACCCTGCCGTGCACGGCAACCTGGTATGACGAGAAGCAGGCTCGGTAGATCGTGAGTGAAGGACGGAGTGGGCACGCGGTTTCGCCCGGCCGGGCCGAGGCCCGGACCCCGGTATCCCCGTTGCGCCGGCTGAAGCAGCGATGGCTCCGCTGGCGGCGGCGCATCGAGCGGCGTCCCTCCCTGAACCTGACGTACCGCATCACCGTCGGGACCTTCGGAACACTGGTGTTCCTGGCCGGCATCGTGGCCATCCCCTATCCCGGCCCGGGCTGGCTCATCGTCTTCGCCGGCCTGGGGATCCTGGCCTCGGAGTTCGCCTGGGCGCACCGTCTGCTGCACTTCGCGCGGGGCCGCTACGACCGCTTCATGCACTGGTTCGGACAACAGTCGCTGGTGGTACGGGGTGCGGGAGCGCTCACGACCGGCGCGATCGTGGTCATGACCCTGTGGCTGCTCGGCACCCTCAGTCTGGCCGGCGGCTGGGTCGGGGTCGACTACTCGTGGCTCGAAAGCCCGCTCTGAGCTTCTCCCGGATCGTCACAGCATCCGCACCGTGTCGCCCGGATGCAGGCGTTCGACCCGGCCCCGGCACTCGATCTCGATCGGCCGCTGGATGCCCGCGCCCGCACTGACCTCGACCTGACGGCCGGAGATCCGCACCTGCAGGTGGTGTCCCCGGTAGAAGATCGGGAAGGCGAGCACACCGAGTTCCTCCGGCCACTGCGGGCCGAAGACCAGGCGGTCACCGCGGGCTTCGAGACCGGAGAAGCAACGCTGCAGCAGGTCGACGCTGCCGGCCATGGCCGCGAGATGGATCCCCTCCGACGTGGTGCCGCCCTGGATGTCGGCGATGTCGGACGCCAGCACGCGGTCGAAGAATTCCATCGCCTGACCGCGGTGTGCCCGGGCCAGTACCCACGAGTGGACGACCGCGCTCAGCGTCGACCCGTGCGACGTCCGTGCCATGTAGTAGTCGATCGTCCGCGGGATGGTCTCACCAGTCAGCTCGTAGCCGAGCCTCTCGAACAACTCCCGCAGTTCGTCCGCCGACAGCAGGTAGAACAGCATGAGCACGTCGGCCTGCTTCGACGCGCGGTAGCGGTTGACGTCGTCGCCCTCGGCCTCGAGAAGCCGGTCCAGGCGCTGGACGTCGCCGTGCCGGCGCCGGTATCCCTCCCAGTCGAGTTCGGCGAGGTCCCCGTAGCCTTCGAACTGGCTGATGACCTGATCGTGGAAGGGCACGAACATACGCCGGCTGACATCCTCCCAGCGCGCGGTCTCGCGCGCGGTCAGACCGAGGGTGTCGACCAGTTCGGTGCGCATCCGCAGCGGGATGATCTCCAGCGCGTCGAGGGCGCGCAGGATCACCCAGACCGCCATGACGTTGGTGTAGGCGTTGTTGTCGATACCGTCGAACGGCGCGTCCGGATAACCGGAATGGAACTCGTCGGGGCCGATGACGCCCCGGATGACGTACCGGTCGCGGGCGTGGTCGTAGGTGGCGATGTCGGCGAAGAACCGGGCGATCTCCACCAGCATCTCGGCACCGTAATCCGCGAGGAACCCGAGGTCCCCGGTCACCTGGTAGTACTGCCACACGTTGTGCGCGACCGCGACCCCGATGTGATGCTGGCGCCAGCTCGCGTCGGGATTCCACCGTCCCGACTTCGGATTGAGGTGAACCTGCTGGCTCTCCTCACGGCCGTCGCTGCCGGACTGCCACGGGAACATCGCGCCGGTGTGACCGGCCTCCCGCGCCGCGCGGCGCGCCTCGTCCAGCCGGCGGTACCGATAGCGCAGAAGGGAGCGGGTCAGTCCCGGCAACCGCAGGTTCAGCACCGGCAGCACGAACAGCTCGTCCCAGAAGATGTGCCCGCGGTACGCCTCCCCGTGCAGCCCCCGCGCCGGAACGCCGACGTCGAGCTCCGCGGTGTTCGGCGACAGCGTCTGCAGCATCTGCAGCAGGTGCAACCGCACGATGCGCAGACCTTCGCCGTCGCCCCCGAGGTAGATGTCCACCCGGTCCCACAGGTGCACCCAGGCGAGAACATGTCCTTCGAGCGTTTCCTCGAAGCGTCCCGTGCGGGCCAGCCAGCGGGCCGCTTCCTCCGACGGCTCGGACACCGCCAGGTCACGCCCGGTGAACAGGGTCGCCATCTTCTCCAGGGTCACGGGCTGGTGGGCCGCCACGTCGAGCGCGATGATGTGTCCGACCCGTCCTCCCGAATCGAGCAGGGTGTACTCGGCGGGGACGCGTTCGCCGTCGCGCCACAGCGTGCTGCGGGCAGCCACGGCGACGGGAATCCGGGACTGGTTGGTCAGGACCGTCATACACACCGAGTCCTCGGACAGCCGGGCGGTGTGCAGCAGCCGCAGATGGTTGCCGTCGAGGTGCCGGTAGCGTTCGACGAGCGTGTTGCGGACCGAGCCGTCGACTTCCGACCGGATCTCGAGCCGCCCCGTCCAGTCCTCCGGGACGATCGTCGTCTCGAGGCCGCACACGTGCGGCTGGTGCATCGCGACGAACCGTCGCTGCACGACCGTCGTGCTGCGGCCCGCAGCGTCGCGGAAACGCAACCGCCGGGTGAGCACGGCCCGGCGCAGATCGAGGTACTGGCAGTACTCCCGCACGTCGACGGCGTCGATGTCGAACCACTCACCGCCGTCGATGCGGAAGGTGACCGGCAGCCAGTTCGGCAGGTTCACCATGCTCTCGTTGTCGATGGTGCGACCCGCCACCTCGTCCGTCAGGCGGTTGAAGATCCCGGCGGCGTACGTGCCGGGGTAGTGCACGGTGCCGGCGTGGGATTCGGGGGCGCAGCCACGGGTGGCGAAGTACCCGTTGCCGACGGTGCACACGGCCTCGCGCAGTTTCTCGGCCGGCGGATCGTAACCCTCGAAGTACAGCGTCCAGGCGTCGTGGCGCGGACCGACCTCCTGGTTCCCGCCCCACAGTTCGGCGAGCTGCTGCAGCAGTCGGCGGACCTGCTCGGGACCGTCCAGCGAGAACTGCGCTGCCGACCGGCGGTCACCGTCCTCGTTGTGGCACACCACGATTCCGAGCCCGGTGCCGGCAAGCGCGTCGAACGCGTCCTCGTCGGAGATGTCGTCCCCGATGTAGACCGGCATCGGGTCGTCCTCGTCGCGCACGTGCTCGAGCACCCATTCGACGGCGCGGCCCTTGTCCCAGTCGACATCGGGGCGGAGCTCGACGACCTTGCGACCGGTCGTGACCCGGAGGTGGTCCTCGGCAGCGGCGATCTCGCGCACATCGGCGACGAGTCCGTCGGCGCGGTCCGGGGGGACGTTGCGGTAGTGCACGGCCACGGTGAACCGCTTGTGCTCGATCACGACGCCCGGCACGTCGTCGAGCCGTTCCTGCAGGGCGGCGGCGGCCCGCTCGAGGCAGGGCACGGCGGCCAGGGCCGCGTCGTTCTGCCGGTGCTGCCCGTCGGGGCCGACCAGCTCGAAGCCGTGGCTTCCGACGTACCACAGTCCCGGGAGACCGACGCGGGTCTGCACATCGGCGAGGTCCCGCCCGGAGACGACGGCGACGGTGCACTCGCTCGCCAGCGTGGACAGCACCGCCGACGCGCCGTCGAGAAGCGTGGCGGCTGCGGGATCGTTCACGATCTCGGAGAGCGTGCCGTCGAAGTCGAGAAAGACCGCGGGCCGGCGTTTGCCGAGCAGTGCGGTCAGCTGCTGGAACGAGGCCAGGCCGTCCGGAATCTGGGACATCCGGCGGTCGCCGGTGCGCACCGCCAGCTCGGCGAGGTCCTCGACCACCACGTCGGCGCCGCGGCGCTGCAGTTCCTCGCGATGGTGGACGCGGTCCACGCCGACGACGAGCCCGAATCCACCGCGTCGGCCCGCGGCGACGCCCGCCTCCGCGTCCTCGACGACGACGGACCGGGCCGGGCGGACCCCGAGCCGGTGGGCGGCCTCGAGCATGGCTGCGGGGTCGGGCTTGCCGGGCAGCCCGAGTTCGTCGGAGACCACGCCGTCGACTCGGACGCCGAACAGATCCGCGAGCCCGGCGGATTCGAGCACGAGCGTGCAGTTGCGGCTCGAGGTGACGACCGCGGTGTCGAGTCCGGCCTTCTGCACCCGGCGCACGAGCTCGACGCTCGACTCGAACACCGGGACCCCGTCGCGATGGATGCGCTCCCGGAACATCTCGTCCTTGCGGGCACCGAGACCGCACACGGTCTCCATGTCCGGGCCGTCGTCGGGATTCCCCCACGGCAACGTGATCCCGCGCGAGGCCAGGAAGTCCGCGACGCCGTCGACACGCGGCTTGCCGTCGACGAACTTGCGGTAGTCCTCGTCGGTGAACTCGCGGTGGTTCTCACCGTCGTGGTCGGGGCGCTGCGAGAGATACCGGTCGAACAGTTCCGCCCATGCCGCGGCGTGGACCGCTGCGGTGTCGGTGACCACTCCGTCGAGGTCGAAGATCACCGCGTCGTGACGGCGAGGGTCGATCACCGGCCCGCTCATCGCTCTCTCCCGGTCGATTCGTCCATGTCGGCCTGCTTCCCTGTCCTGGCTCGGCAGGCCCACTATCCCACGCCGACCGGCCTCGCTCCGGCTCCTTGGGACATCCGGCGTCGACCGGGGACCTGCGCCTCCGGTCCAAGGTCCCTCAGCGGCTGACGGCCTTCTGGTAGCGACGGATCGCGAAGGGCACGAAGACGATCAGCATGGCGGCCGTCCACAGCAGCGACGCGAGGATCGGGTTCTGCAACGGCCACGCATCCGAGACGGGCATCGTCGGATTGGTGTTGCCGAACAGCTCCCGCACCGCCTGCGTCAGCGCCGAGACCGGGTTCCATTCCGCGATCGTCTGCAGCACCGGTGGCAGCGAGGAGATGTCGACGAAGGTGTTGGCGACGAACGACAGCGGAAAGATCACCATGAAACTCGCGTTGTTGAACACCTCCGGCGTGCGGATCCACATCCCCACCACCGCCATCACCCAGGACAGCGCGTAGGCGAACAACAGCAGCAGCGCGTATCCGGCGAGGGCCTCCCCGAACGACGAGTGGATCCGCCACCCGACGAGCAGACCCGTCAGCGACATGACCACCAGGCTGAGCACGTTGATGAGGACGTCGGTGGAGGTGCGGCCCACCAGCACCGCCGACGGCGCCATGGGCAACGAGCGGAACCGGTCGATGATGCCCTTCTGCAGGTCCTCGACCATGCCCAGACCGGTCCAGGTCGCCCCGAAGATCACCGTCTGGGTGAAGATGCCGGCGATGAGGAACTCGCGGTAGGACATCCCCGGAACCTGGATCGCGCTGCCGAACACGTACGCGAACAGCAGCACGAACATGATCGGTGAGAGCATCGTGAAGACGATGAGATCGGGCACCCGCTTGATCTTGATGACGTTGCGCTTGGCGATGGTGACGCCGTCCGACACCATCATCTGAGCCGTGTTCATCCCACCGCCTCCTCGATCTTCTCGTCCGCCTCGTGCCCCGTGAGGGCGAGGAACACGTCGTCCAGTGTCGGTTTGCGCAGCGCCACATCGGTGACGCGGATGCCGGCCGCGGACAGGCGGCCGAGCGCCGTGGCCAGCGCATCGGCGCCGCTGCCCGTCGAGCCGGGGTCGCTGAGCGGCACGGTGACGCGCCCGGAGCCCGCGTCGGCCTGGATCTCGCCGACCGCGAGGTCGTCGAGCTCGCGGCGCACGGCCGGGATCGTGGCGGCGTCCGCGACCCCCAGCTCGATGCGTTCCCCGCCGACGAGGCGCTTGAGTTCGTCGGCGGTACCGCGGGCGATCACGACCCCCCGGTCGATGACCGCGATCCGGTCCGCGAGCCGCTCCGCCTCCTCCATGTACTGGGTGGTGAGCAGCAGCGTCGTCCCTCGCGCGACGAGCTGGTCGATGACCTCCCACAGCTGCAGCCGGGCCCGCGGGTCCAGACCGGTGGTGGGTTCGTCCAGGAACAGCACGGGTGGTTGCGCCACGAGCGCACCGGCGAGGTCGAGCCGGCGCCGCATGCCGCCGGAGTAGCCCTTGACCGGCCGGTCCCCCGCCTCGACCAGGTCGAACTGTTCGAGCAACTCACGTGCCCGCTCGCGGCTGCGTTTGATGCCCAGATGATAGAGGCGGCCGACCATTTCGAGATTCTCGAAGCCGGTGAGGTATTCGTCGACCGCGGCGTACTGGCCCGAGGCGCCGATGCGCGCACGCAGAGCGCGTGCATCGGCGACGACGTCGAGTCCCGCTACGGTGGCCCGGCCCTCGTCCGGCACGAGCAGGGTGGTGAGCACCCGCACCGTGGTCGTCTTGCCGGCGCCGTTGGGCCCGAGCAGCGCCGTCACCGTCCCTTCCGGGACTCGCAGATCGATTCCGTCGAGGGCCGTGACCGGTCCGTACCTCTTGATCAACCCCTCGGCGACTATGGCGTCGGCCATGAGTCCTCCCCGTCGTCGGATGTGCGCCCCAGTGTGCTACAGACCTCCGACAGGTTTCGAGCGGTTTTCCCGGCTCGTCAGATACCGGCCAGCAACCGTTCCTGATAGCGCCGCATTCCGGCGAGCCAACGGTCGTAGTCGGCTCCCTTCATCCGGTACATGTCGAGGACCTCGGGGTGCGGGAGGATCAGGAACTGCTCGGCCTCGACGCCCGCGAGCACCACCTCCGCGACGTCGGCCGGTTCGAGGACCGCGCCCGCGGACGTGACGGCCCGTGTGGCCGCCGCGCCCAGGCCGCCGCCGGCGGTCTCGCCCTCGTGCAGCAACTGGGTGTTCACTCCCATGGGGCACACGCAACTGACGCGGATTCCCTTGCCGCCGTAAGTGACCGACAACCACTCGGCGAATCCGACCGCGGCGTGCTTGGTGGCCGAGTAGGTCGCCGATCCGATCTGGGTGAGCAACCCTGCGGCGGAAGCCGTGCTCACGAAGTAGCCCTCCCCTCGCTCGAGCCACCGCGGCACCATCAGTTGCGCGGCGCGCACGTGCGCGCGCAGGTTCACATCGAGTGCGCGGTCCCAGGCGGCTTCGTCGGCGTCGAGTCCCGCCCCGCCCCCGATCCCGGCATTGGCGAAGTACAGCGCCACGGGACCGAGGTCGGTCTCGGCGCGGTCGACGATCGCACGGATACGGTCGGGATCGGAAACGTCGGCACCGACGCCCACGGCCAGACCGGCGCCCTCCGGATCGAGTTCGCGAGCCACCCGGCACGCGGCGTCGCCGTCGAGGTCGGCGACGAGCACCCGTGCGCCCGCGGCTACGAGCCGGGCCGCGAGTGCCGCGCCGATTCCGTTCCCGGCTCCGGTGACAACGGCAACCTTGTCTTCGACGTGCACGGGGCTTTCCTCTCGTCGCGGGATGGTCCCCCCTGTTTAGTTGAATCAGACTTCAAGTTCAAGTGGTTGCGGCGGCTCGCTCCGGAATCCGCAGGGCGTTCGCCCACAGCCGCGTCAGAGTGGACACCAGCACATCGAAATCCACGCCGTCGCCGTCGCCCAGTGCGAGCGTCGAGTAGGCGAGGCGGCTGACCATGCCCGACAGGGCACGCGAGGCGAGCATCGGATCGATCTCCGGATCGGCGATGCCCCGCTTCTGCAGGTCCGCGATGCTGCGCGCATTACGGCGGATGAAGGTCTCACCGCGCCGGCGCCGCAGCTCGCGGAACCGCGGATCGATGCTGGCGACCTGCTCGAGCAGCACCATGAGACGGGCGTTACGACGGTACGCCTCGAGGTACGCCCGGTTGCTGGCCTCGAGCACCGCGTACGGATCGTCGGTCCCGGCGACCCGGCCCATCCCCGGGTGCAACATGTCCTCCTGGGCCTCCTGGAGGACGGCTGCGAACACCTCCTCCTTGTTGTTGAAGTAGGTGTAGAAGGATCCCGTCGAGCACTTGGCCTCACGCGTGATGTCGGTGAGCTTGCTGTCGAGGAACCCGGACCGTTCGAAGACGACCCGCGCCGCTGCGATCAGCTCGGCACGGCGGCGCGCCCCGCGCTGGGTGACCGGCGGGTCGTGCAGCAGGTCCGCCGGCGCCATGGACGGTGCCGGGCCGTCCCAGTCGGCGTCGCGGCCCGCGTCGCCGCGGCCTGAGTGTGAGGCGGAATTCATGTCCTACTTATACCGTCCCGCTCGATTCCCGGCCGTGATGTCCCGCCGGATCCCTCCGGGTCCGGGCCGGCGTCACCGCCCTCAGCCCCGCGTCAGCACCAGTCCCGACGTCGGCACCCCGGTGCCTGCGGTGACCAGCACGTTCTCCACGTCGGGAACCTGATTGACGGAGGTGCCGCGAACCTGACGCACCCCCTCGGCGATGCCGTTCATCCCGTGGATGTACGCCTCACCGAGCTGGCCGCCGTGGGTGTTGAGCGGCAGCCGCCCGCCGACCTCGATCGCGCCGTCGGCGACGAAGTCCTTCGCCTCACCGGGTGCGCAGAAGCCGAGTTCCTCGAGCTGCATGAGCACGTACGGGGTGAAGTGGTCGTAGAGCACGGCCGTCTGCACGTCCTGCGGGCCGAGACCGGACTGCTCCCACAGCTGGCGGCCGACGATGCCCATCTCGGGCAGCCCCGTCAGCCCGTCCCGGTAGTAGCTGGCCATGATGTACTGGTCCGGTCCGCTGCCCTGCGCGGCGGCCGCCACCACGGCGGGCGGCTGCGGCAGGTCCCGGGCCCGGTCGGTGGTGGTGACGACGAGCGCGACACCCCCGTCGGATTCCTGGCAGCAGTCGAGCAGGTGCAGCGGTTCCGCGATCCACCGCGAATTCTGGTGGTCGTCGAGGGTGATCGGCTTGCCGTGGAAGAAGGCGTGCGGATTCGTCGCGGCGTGCCTGCGCGCGGCGACGGCGACCTTCCCGAAGTCCGCGCTGGTGGCGCCGGTGACGTGCATGTAGCGTCGGGCGGCCATCGCCACGAACGACGCCGGGGTACCCAGACCGTGCGGATAGGAGAAGGCGTAGTCGGTGCCCGAGGAATTGACCTGTGTGGACAGCGCGGTGTTGACCTGGCCGTACCGCGCACCGGAGCGTTCGTTGAATGCCCGGTACACCACCACGACCTCCGCGACCCCCGTGGCGACGGCCATTGCCGCCTGCTGCACGGTGGCACAGGCCGCGCCGCCGCCGTAGTGGACCCGCGAGAAGAACTTCAGGCTCGGGATGCCCACCGCACGGGCGACGGCGATCTCGGTGTTGGTGTCCATCGTGAAGGAGGTCAGGCCGTCGACGTCCGCAGGGCGCAGTCCGGCGTCGGCCAGCGCCGCCCGCACCGCCTCCGCGGCCAGGCGCAGTTCACTGCGGCCGGAGTCCTTGGAGAAGTCGGTGGCGCCGATACCGACGACGGCGGCGCGACGGGACAATTCGCTCATGCGGTGCCTCCGATCACGAGGACGGCCTTCGCGGTGATGTGATCGCCCAGACCGTTCCTCCCGACGACGTCGACGGTGATGCGACCGTCGTCCTCGACGGCGGCGACGGTTCCGGTCAGCGTGAGCGAGTCGTACGCGTACCAGGGCACCCCCAGCCGCAACGAGATCGACTTCAGCACCGCGCGCGGGCCCGCCCAGTCGGTGATGTACCGCTGCACCAGTCCGGTGTCGGTGAGGATGTTGACGAAGATGTCCTTCGAGCCGCGCTCCTGTGCCTTGTCGCGGTCGTGGTGCACATCCTGGAAGTCCCTGGTGGCCAGCGCAGTCGAGACGACGAATGTCGGGTCGGCCCGGATCGTCAACGGCGGCAGGGCTTGTCCGGCCGTTGCCACGTTCATGCGCGCTCCTCGCTCGGCTGCCAGGCGTACAGGGTCCAGGGGTCACCGCCGGTGTCGTCGTCGCCCGGGAAATCGAGAAAGATTGCCTCGACGGGCATCCCGACGCGCACGTCGCCGGGGTCCACCCCGCGCAGCTCCCCGAGCATCCGGACGCCCTCGGCGAGTTCGACGAGGGCGACGACGAACGGCACCGTCCGGCCCGGCACCTTCGGCGCGTGGTGCACCACGTAGCTGAAGACGGTGCCCCGGCCGGACGCGACGACGTAGTCCGTCGTCTCGTCCTTGTCGAGCCACAGGGCCGGCACCGGGGGATGCTGCAGCGTGCCGTCGGGGCGCCGCTGGATCCGCAGTTCGTGCGCGGCGACACCGTCCCAGAAGAACCGGGTGTCCTGCGACGCGGACGGCCGCAGCATGCGGGTGGGGTCGAGATCCTCCGGAACCGTGAGGGCCGAATGTGACATCGGTTCGATCGAATCGACGGGATGTGACATTCGGTCGGTAGCGCGGGAAGGTGGCGCGAACTTCAGGATGCGGAAGAGCATCTCGGCGACCACCTCGTCGCCGACCTTCCACACGCTGCGGGTGGTGAAGAACCAGCCCTCGCCGAGGCCGGTCTTCTTCGGTCCGGCGAGGTCCTCGAGGGTGGACTCGATGGTCACCTCCTCGCCGTGGCGCAGATAGCGGTGGTAGAGCTGATCGCAGTTCGTGGCGACGACCGACGTGTAGCCCGCCTCGTCGAGGATCTCCGTCATCCGGCGGAGCGGATCGTCCTCCTCGCGCTTGGCGCCGAGGCCTCGCATGGTCCACACCTGTGCCATCGCCGGCGGCGCGACGGGGCCGGCGTGGCCGGCCGCGATCGCGGCGGCGTCGTCGGTGTAGATCGGGTTCTCGTCGCCGATCGCCTCGAGCCAGTTGCGGATCAGCGGCAGGTTCACCGGGTCACGGCCCGCCCGCGGCTTGGACGGCCCGTCGGCGCGGACGCGCTCGGCGGCCGCGCGGATCTCGTCGTGGGGACCCGGCACGCCGGTGCTCATCGACACGTCCTCCTTCACCGCGGAACCCTGGGCATGGCCAGGCCCGCCGTCGCGATCAGCTCGCGCATCACCTCGTTGACACCGCCGCCGAAGGTGATCACCAGGTTCCGCTTGACCTGCATGTCGAGCCAGCGCAGCAGGTCCGCGGTCGGCGGGTCGCCCGGGTCCCCGAACCGGCCGACGATCTCCTCCGCGAGCCGGCCCGCGCGCTGGATGCGTTCGGTGGCGAACACCTTGGTGGCCGACGCGTCCGCGATGTCCACGGCCTCGGATTCGCTGGCGGCGACCTGCCAGTTGAGCAGTTCGTTGAGCCGGAACGTCGCATGGATCTCGCCGAGCGCGCGCCGCACGTCGGGCTCGCCGAGCAGGTCCCGGGAACGGGCCCAGGCGGACAACCGATCGTAGAGCCCGCCCACGCGACCGGCGGGGCCGAGCATGACGCGTTCGTGGTTGAGCTGGGTGGTGATCAGCCGCCAGCCCTTGTTCTCCTCGCCGACGAGCATCTCGACCGGGACGCGCACGTCGCTGTAGTAGGTGGCGTTGACGTGATGCGCGCCGTCGCAGGTGATGATGGGCGTCCAGCCGAAGCCGGGATCCTTGGTGTCCACGATGAGGATCGAGATGCCGCGATGCCGCGAGTCGGCGCTGCCGGTGCGAACCGCGAGCCAGATGTAGTCGGCGTCGTGGCCGCCGGTGGTGAAGATCTTCTGCCCGTTCACCACATAGTGGTCGCCGTCGCGCACGGCCGTGGTGCGCAGCGCCGCGAGGTCGGTTCCGGCGTCGGGCTCGGAATAGCCGATCGCGAAGTGCACCTCCCCCGCGAGGATGGCGGGCAGGAACTTCCGCTTCTGTTCCTCCGTCCCGTAGACCTGCAGGGTCGGCCCGACGGTCTGCAGGGTGACGCTGGGCAGCGGCACGTCGGCGCGCACGGCTTCGTTGACGAAGATCTGCTGCTCGACCTCACCGAAGCCGCGGCCGCCGAATTCGACGGGCCAGCCGACTCCGAGCCAGCCGTCCTTGCCCATCCGGCGCACGACCTCCCGATAGGTGGGTCCGTGGCGCTCGGTGCGCATGATCGCGGCTTCCTCGGGCGAGATCAGATCTGCGAAGTACCGTCGCAGTTCCGCCTGCAGCGCGCACTGCTCGTCGGTCAGGTCGATGAACACCGGGCCCCCACGAGGTCTAGTCGGTACGAGGCGCCGCCGAGCAGGCGCGCCAGGTCCTTTGCGGTCGAGGAATAGCGGTGCAGCGGGTAGGTCTCGTCCACGCCGAGACCGCCGTGCAAGTGGTGCAGCACGCCCATCGCGGGCGGCAGCTCCGCGGCGATCCAGTACGCGGCGACGTCGAGGTCGTCGTCCGCGGCGGCGCTGCGGGCGTCCTGCGCGACGCGCCAGGCCGCGGCGAGTGCCGCGACGTGCAGGGTGCGGGAGGTGACGTAGACGTCGGCGATCTGCTGGGCCACCGCCTGGAACGTGGCGAGCGGCCTGCCGAACTGATGGCGGGTGCTCACGTGCTGTGCGGTGAGTTGCGTTGCCCCCGAGAGCAGTCCGTCCGCGTAGGCACCGACCGCGGCGAGCGCCAGACGGTACAGGGCGGCGACGTCGGCGGCCGGCTCGGCGCCGTCGCCGAGGCGCAGGCCCGGCGCGGAGTCGAGCCGCACGGAGAACTCGGGAGCACGGGCCGACGACGGGCTCTCGATGAGGGTGACGCCCGGCGCCGTGGGCTCGACGGCGATCACACCGGCGGCGGTGGGCACCAGGATCCGTCGCGCCGTCGCCGCGTAGGGGACGCCGACGAAGTGCCCGGTGACGGCGTGGCGTTCCCCGTCGGGTACCGCCGTGGCGGTAGGCGACGCCGGGAAGGCCCGGCCGGCCTCGGCGAGAGCGGCGGTGAGGACGGCGCCGTCACCGACGTCCGCGAGCAGCTCGTCCTGCTGCGCCGCGGTGGCGAGGGTCCGGACGGGCAGCACGCCGAAGCCCAGGGTGGCCAGGGCCGGCACGGGTGCGGCGCCGCGTCCGATCTCGGTGAGCAGAGCGGCGACCTCGGCGACACCGAGATCGTCACCGCCGAGCCGCGCGGGCAGGGCGAGAGAGAGCAGGTCGGCGTCGGCGAGGGCACGCCACAGTTCGTCCGGGCCCAGGCCGCGGGCCAGCAGGCCCACCGCGACCTCGGCCACGGCCTCCTGCGTGTCGTCACGAGCGAAGTCCACGGATCCACCTTCGATTAGAACGTGTTCTAGTTGTATCACCTCGGCGCGGCACGTGGAAGTACCGCTCAGCCGCGCGGCAGACCCAGCAGGCGCTCCGCTGCGAGGGTGAGCAGGATCTGCTCGGTGCCGCCGGCGATCGTCAGGCAACGCGTGTTGAGGAACTCGCGCGTCAGCGGCCCCTCGACCCAGCCGGCCTCGCCGGCGAGATCCATCGCGAGCTCCGCGGTGTCCTGACGCTGCCGCACGCCGATCAGCTTGCGCACGCTCGATGCCGGACCGGGATCCTGACCGTCGAGCTGCGCCAGGGTGGTCCGCAGCTCGAGCAGCGAGCCGGCCGTGGCCTCGGCGACGAGCCCGCCGATCCGGTCCTCGGCCACCGGGTCGCCGGGCGCCACCAGGTCCAGCAGTTGCTCGACCGCCTTCCCGAGCGAGGACCCGCCGCTCATCGCGACCCGTTCGTTGGCGAGCGTGGTGCGGGCGAGCCGCCACCCGCCGCCGAGCGGACCGACGACGCACTCGTCGGGGACGAACACGCCGTCGAGGAACACCTCGTTGAAGAGCGCGTCGCCGGTGATCTCCCGGAGCGGCGAGACGGTGATGCCCGCGGACTTCATGTCGACGAGGAAGTAGGTGATGCCCTTGTGCTTCGGGGCGTCACGATCGGTGCGGGCCAGGCAGATCGCCCAGTCCGCCTCCTGCGCGAGCGACGTCCACACCTTCTGCCCCTGCAGGCGCCAGCCGCCGTCGACCCGTTCCGCGGTGGTGCGCAGCGACGCCAGATCGGATCCTGCGCCCGGTTCGGAGAACAGCTGGCACCAGACGATCTCCCCGCGCAGTGTCGGTGCGGCGAAACGTTCGATCTGCCCGGCGGTGCCGTGCTCGAGGATGGTCGGCACGGCCCACCACCCGATGACCAGATCGGGCCGCTCCACCCCGGCGGACGCGAGTTCCTCCTCGATGAGGATCTGCTGCGCGGCGTGTGCGCCCCGTCCGTACGGCGGCGGCCAGTGCGGGGCCAGGAACCCGGCCTCGGCGAGCGCGGCCCGCTGCTGCGGTCCGGGCCGGTCGAGGTGCTGTGCGATCTCGGCGCGGATACGCGCGCGTTCGTCGTCGAATGCGCTCAGATCGACGGTGAGGTGCCGACGCGCGCCGGAGCGGGCGAGGCCGGCGACCCGGGCCCGCCAGGCCGCGGAGCCGCCGAGCAGCTGGCGGGTGGCGACGGCGCGGCGCAGGTACAGGTGCGCGTCGTGCTCCCACGTGAAGCCGATGCCGCCGAGCACCTGGATGACATCCTTGGCGTTCTGCACGGCGGCGTCGAGAGCCACGGCAGCGGCGACGGCCGCGGCCAGTGGCAGTTCGTGCGGCGCCGCATCGGCCGCCACGGCGGCGTCCCAGGCCGTCGCCCGGATCTTCTCGGTGCGGCACAGCATCTCGGCACACAGGTGTTTGACCGCCTGGAAGGAGCCGATGGGCCTTCCGAACTGTTCGCGGATCTTGGCGTACTCCACGGCCGTGGTCAGTGCCCAGCCGGCGACACCGGCCAGTTCGACCGCGGCGAGGGTGGCGGCGAGGTCGCGGACCAGACCTGCCGGAACGGAGACGACGCGGTCGGTCGGGACTGCGACGCGGGTGAGCCGCACTCGCGTGAGGGCCCGGGACTTGTCGAGGGTGTCGAGCGGTTCGAGGCTCAGCCCGGGGGTGTCCGCCTCGAGCAGCGCCCAGCATTCGGCTCCGTCGCCGGCGCCGATACGGGCGAGGACCGCGACCCCGGGCTCGCCGCCGATCGCCGTTCCCGCATCGCCGTCGAGGTCGTACCCGCCCTCCCGCGCGGTCGCGGTGAGTGCGCCGTCCAGCGCGACCGCGGTGGGCAGGGCGCCCTCGGCGAGCAGCTCCGCCCACTTGGCGCCGTCCGAACCGGCGGCACGCCCGAAGACGAGGGCGGCCAGCGCGGTGGGCAGCACCGGCCCGGTCGCGAGGTGGTACGCAGCCTGTTCGAGCATCGTCGCCAGGTCGACGACGGTGGCGTCGGCGCCGCCCGCGGCCTCGGGCACGGCGACGGCGAAGATCCCGAGTTCGGCGAGGGACGCCCACCCCGGCTGCCACATTCCGGCCGGGTGGTCACGTAGGTTCTGGATCGGCAGCGTGGCGCGCGCCCAGGCCTGCACAGAGGCCTGGGCGGCCAGCTGTTCGTCGGTGGTGGCGATGCTCACAGCGGGTTTCCGCCTTTCGGGAATGACACAATGCCTAGAACGTGTTCTAATATGACAGCCGGTTCAGAGTCAAGGCAGAGGAAGACATCTCGATGACGACATCGTCCCGCTCGCGTTCCACCGGCAGCGGAACTCTCACCGCCCTCACCGAGGACGACCTCAGTTCCAACGCCCAGAAGGAACGCCGCAAGCGGATACTCGACGCCACCCTGGCGCTCGCGTCCAAGGGCGGGTACGAGGCCGTGCAGATGCGCTCCGTCGCCGAGAAGGCCGACGTGGCAGTCGGCACCCTGTACCGGTACTTCCCGTCGAAGGTGCATCTGCTCGTCTCCGCCCTCGGTCGCGAGTTCGCACGCATCGAAGGCAAGGGCAAGATCCCGCCCGGTCACACCCCGCTCGAGCGGATGCAGCTGATCCTGAGCCTGATCACCAAGGCCATGCAGCGCGACCCGCTGCTCACCGAAGCCATGACCCGGGCGTTCATGTTCGCCGACGCCTCCGCCGCCGCCGAGGTCGATCAGGTCGGCCTGCTCATGGACCGGCTGTTCGCCCGCGCGATGAACGAGGGCGAGCCCACCGAAGAGGAGCTCGCGATCGCCCGGGTGATCAGCGACGTGTGGTTGTCGAACCTCGTGGCGTGGCTGACGCGGCGTTCGTCCGCGACGGACGTCGCGCGGCGGCTGGAGCTGACCGTCGAGCTGCTGCTCGGCGACGGCTCGCACCGGCCGGCCTCGATTCCGGTCCAGGAAGGCTGACCTGCGCCGCGAGTCGCGCAACTGTAACGGGAAACACGTCCCGAACCGGACATGGGAGACGACGCCGGCGGCCCGATCACCTACCTTTGAGTGAGTGAGCGCCCAAGACCTCCCGATCGACCTGCGCCGCGCCCTCGTCGCGCTGGCGCGGACCCCGCGACTCCTCGTGGCCTCCGACTACGACGGAACCGTCGCGCCGATCGTCTCGGATCCGGACAAGGCGTTCCCGAACGCCGAGTCGGTCCGCGCTCTGCGCGCGCTCGCCGGTCTGCCGTCCACGGCTGCCGCCGTGATCTCCGGCCGGGCCCTGAAGGATCTCGCCGCCCTGTCCCGCCTGCCCGCCGAGGTGCAGCTCGTCGGTAGCCACGGCTCCGAGTTCGACATCGGCTTCGTGCACGCCATCGACAGCGATGCCCGGCAGCTGCTGCGCGACATCGTCGCCGAGCTCGAAGTGATCGCCGCCCGCTACGAGGGTGTGCACGTCGAGTCGAAGCCGGCGAGTGCTGCGCTGCACGTGCGCAACGCCGACCCGGGGGATGCCGAGCAGGCACTGTCGCTGGTCCGCGGCGATCTCGCCCGGCACCCGGGGGTGCAGGTCACCGAGGGCAAGGCCGTGATCGAGCTGGCGGTCGTGCCCACCGACAAGGGCCACGCGCTGGACATCATCCGCCATCAGGAGTCGGCGAGCGCCGCGGTCTTCTTCGGCGACGACGTGACGGACGAGAAGGCCTTCGCGTCCCTCCACGGCCCGGACGTGGGGGTCAAGGTCGGCGACGGCGAGACCGCCGCGCAATACCGGATCGGCACGGTCGAGGATGTCGCGGCCGCGCTGGCGTTCCTGCTCGAGCAGCGCCGCACATGGCTCTCGGGGGCGGCGGCCTGCCCGATCGAGCGGCTGACGATGCTCGCGAGCCCGCGTGCGAAGGCCCTGCTGACCCCGGACGGCACGGTGACGTGGCTGTGCCATCCCGAGCCGGACTCCGCCGCCGTGTTCGCGCACCTGCTCGGCGGCGAACCCGCCGGGCACTTCACCATCGGGCCGAGCCGTGAGGCCCTGCCCCTGAGCCAGCGCTACATCGACGGCACCATGACCGTGGTGACCCGCTGGGCGAGCCTCGCGGTGATCGACTACCTTCCGCACGACGTCGAGCCGGGCCGCACCGACCTGACCCGCGTCATCACCGGCAAGGCCCGGGCGGTGGTGACGTTCGCCCCGCGCCCCGAGTTCGGCCAGGGCCAGGTCGGGCTCGAGCCCGTGGCGGACGGCCTGCGGGTACTGGGCTTCAACGAGCCGTACGTGCTGCGCTCCCCCGGCGTCGAGTGGAACATCACCACCGACGGCGCCCATCAGACCGCGCACGCCGTCGTCGACCCGTCGGACGGCGACATCATCCTCGAATTCCGTTGCGGCACAGACGACATCGGCCCACACCCCGTCGCGGAGGTGCAGCGGCGCGCATCCGCGGAGGAGTACTGGTGGAAGTGGGCGGCGGGCCTGGACCTGCCGCCGCTCAAGCGGGACCTGATGAAGCGGTCGGCACTGACCCTGCGCGGCCTCGTGCACGCGCCGACGGGCTCCATCATGGCGGCCGCGACCACGTCGCTGCCCGAGGAGATCGGCGGCGTCCGCAACTGGGACTACCGCTACTGCTGGCTGCGCGATGCCGCGCTGACCGCGCATGCCCTGGTGAGCGTGGGGTCGCTCGCCGAGGCGGACGCCTACCTGGACTGGGTGCACCGTGTGCTCGACACCGTTCCGGGCCCCGAGCGCCTGCACCCGCTGTACACGCTGGCGGGTGGTGCCCTGCCGCCCGAGGCAGTCATCGACACGCTGCCCGGCTACGCGGGCTCCCGGCCCGTGCGGGTCGGCAACGCCGCGAGCCAGCAGGTCCAGCTCGACGTGTTCGGTCCGATCGTGGACCTGATCTCGGCGCTGGCACACCGCCGGGAGGAACGCGGCGTCCCGCACGACCGGGCCCTCACCGACCGGGACTGGGAACTGGTGTGCGCCATGGTCACCGCCGTGGAGTGCCGCTGGTTCGAGCCCGACCACGGCATCTGGGAGATCCGCGACAACCCGCGCCACCACGTCTACTCGAAGGTCATGGGCTGGCTGACCGTGGACCGCGCGCTGACACTGGCCGAGAATTTCGGGCGCACCGCCGGCGACGGCTGGGCCGGCCTGCGCGCGGAGATCGCGGAGGAGGTGCTGGAGAAGGGCTGGAACGAGGACGTCTGCTCCTACACCGCGGCCTACGACGGCACCGACCTCGACGCGGCGACGCTGTTCATCGGCCTGTCCGGGCTCATCGACCCCGAGGACCCGCGATTCCACGCGACGGTCGTCGCCACGGAGGCGGAACTGCGCAGCGGGTCGACGGTGTACCGCTACCTGCACGACGACGGCCTTCCCGGCACCGAGGGCGGCTTCCACCTGTGCGCGGCGTGGCTGGTGGAGGCATACCTCCTCGTGGGTGCCCGTCCGCAGGCGGAGGCGCTGTTCGCGCAGCTCGTCGACGCGGCAGGCCCCACGGGCCTGCTCAGCGAGGAGTACGACCCCGTGGCCGAGCGGTCACTCGGCAACCACCCCCAGGCGTACAGCCACCTCGGGCTGCTGCGGTGCGCGCAGCTGCTGGCGGCACCGGCGGAGGCGGACCGGACGCTGTCGGCCGTCGATCACTCGGCGTAGATCGACGTCTCGTCGTGCACGCCGGTGGTCTGGCCGATGAGCAGTTCCGTCGGGAGCGTCTCCACCGTCGCGACCCCGGAGTGTGACGGTGCGGCCATGAGCAGGGCGCCGGTGCGCCTGCCCTTCTCCTCCTGAGGCTGGCGCACGGTGGTCACGCCCTCGCGCAGGGCTTCGCCGATCCCGTCGAAGCCGGTGATCGACAACTGTCCGGGCACCTCGAGACCGGCGCTGCGCGCCCACGCCAGCGCGCCGAGCGCGAGAACGTCGGTGGTGCACATCAGGGCGGTGATCGTCGGGTCCGCCGCCAGCGCCTGCGCGGCACCGGAGGCGCCGTCCTCCGCGGTGTGCGCATAGCGTTCGACGACGGTGAGGCTCGCGGGGTCGAGCCCGGCCGCCCGCAGGGCTTCCTGCACGCCGATGATCCGCTCGTGCTGGACGTGGAAGCGGTCGGACTCGAAGCGGGCGGGATCGACGACGCCGTCGCGGCGGTCACGGCCGAGACGCATGCACAGCACCCCGATCCGGTGGTGGCCGAGACCGATGAGGTGCTCGGCGAGCCCACGCATCGCGCCGCGGTCGTCGATGCCGACCAGCGGCGCGCTCGCGATGCCGCGGGGTTGGTCGCACACCACCAGGGGCAGGTTCCGCTCGAGGACGGCCGCGAGATACGGGTCGTCGGACGGCACCGAGTAGACGACGAAGCCGTCGACCGCGGCGCCGTGCACGACCTGGGCCGCCTCCTCCTCGTCGCGGCCCGGCCCGGCGGGGATGAGCAGCAGTCCCTCGCCGGCAGCCTCGCAGGACTCGGACAGGCCGGACAGGAAACTCATCGCGGCCGGATCCCGGAACGAGTAGCTCAGCGCTTCGGTGAGCAGCACGCCCACCGCCCCGGCCCGGCGGGTACGCAGCGAACGGGCCATCGGGTCCGGGCCGGCGTAGCCCCGGCGCTTGGCGACCTCGAGGATCTGCTCGCGAAGCTCGGCGGACAGCTGGTCCGGCCGGTTGTAGGCGTTGGAGACGGTGGTGCGGGAGATCTTCAGCTCGGCAGCGATCGACGCCAGGGTGGCCTGGGGACGCGGCTGACGAGACCTGGGCATGAACGGACGGTATCGGGTCGGCGCCGCGGCGACGAATCGGGCCGGATGGGCGCGGACCCGGACATCCGCTAAAGTGGAACGGTAACGGTTTCCAATAAGGTGGAACCGCGCCCCTCCCGGCCGTCCGGCCGAACGTGATCACAGGAGATGGAACAGTGCGACTGCCCCGCCGAATGCGCGCCGCCACCGCGACCGTGGGCTTGACCTGCGCCGCCGCGCTCACCCTCGCCGCGTGCGGCAGCGACTCGGGCGGCAGCGGCTCGGGCGGCAGCGACTCCGGCGAGATCCGCATCGTCGCCTCCACCAACGTGTGGGGCTCGGTCGCGCAGGCCGTCGCCGGGGACCGCGCCCAGGTGCAGTCGCTGATCACCGAGCCGTCCGCCGACCCGCACTCGTACGAGGCCAGCCCCGCCGACGCGGCCGCGATCAGCGACGCGTCCCTCGTCGTCTACAACGGCGGCGGCTACGACCAGTTCGTCGACGACATCCTCGACTCGACCGGAGCCGGCGCCGCCACGGTCGACGCCATGGCCCTGTTCGAGTCCGGCACCGGCAGCGACCTCGACGACGGTCACGACCACTCGGCGGGCAGCCACTCGGCGGGCAGCGCACCGGAAGACGGGACCCACGAGGGCGAGACCCATGCGACCGAGGAACGCGAGGCCGAGTCCCATGCCGCCGAGGAAGGCGACGCCCACGCCGGTCACGACCACAGCGGCATCAACGAGCACGTCTGGTACGACCTGGCCGCCGCCGACGCCGTCGCCCATGCCGTCGCCGACCGCCTCGCCGAGCTCGATCCGGCCGGGGCCGACACCTACCGCGCCAACGCCGACGCGTTCCACTCGCAGCTGCACGAGGTCACCGACGTGACCGCCGCGATCGCCGCCGCACACGCGAACACCCCCGTCGCGCAGACCGAATCCATCGGCTACTACCTCGTCACGTCCGCGAAGCTCGAGGACCGCACCCCCGCCGACTTCACGAACGCGATCGAGAACGGCACCGACCCGTCGCCCGCCGCGATCGCCGCGACCCGCCAGCTGCTCCTCGACAAGCAGGTCGACGTCCTGGTCCACAACCCCCAGACCGAGGACAAGGTCAGCCGCGACATGCGGGCGACCGCGGAGTCCGCGGGCATCCCCGTCGTCGAAGTCACGGAGACCCTGCCCGAGGGTGTGGACTACATTCAGTGGCAGAAGCAGACGGCCGAGGCGCTCGCCGCCGCCCTCGACGCCGCCCGCTGACCCTTCGAGCAGGGCAAGGACATCACTTCCGTGACCACACCGGCCGACGTCACCCCGGGCGGCACCGCCGCGGCACCGGGCGCGCCTGCGACGACCCCCGGACACAGCGCCGCCGTCGAACTCCGCGGCGCGTGCATGGCCTTCGGCGACCGCGTCCTGTGGCGGGATCTCGACCTCACCGTCGAGCCCGGCGAGTTCGTCGCAGTGCTCGGCCCCAACGGCGCGGGCAAGTCCACGCTGCTGAAGGTCCTGCTCGGTCAGCTCCCCCTCAGCGGCGGCACCGCCACGATCGCCGGCGTGCCCGCGCGCACGGGCAACTCGCACGTCGGCTACGTGCCGCAACAGAAGTCGCTTGACGAAGGTGTGCCGCTGCGCGGACGCGACCTCGTCGGACTCGGCGTCGACGGCCACCGTTGGGGCACCGGCCTGCGCTACTGGAAGACCCGCCGGGGCGCCGTCGACGCCGCGATCCGGCAGGTCGGCGCCGAGGCCTACGCGAACGCCCCGATCGGCTCCCTCTCCGGTGGCGAACAGCAGCGGCTGCGCATCGCGCAGGCACTCGTCGGCGACCCCCGGGTCATGCTCTGCGACGAACCGCTGCTCAGCCTGGACCTGGCCAACCAGCACCTCGTGTCGTCCCTCATCGACCGTCGCCGCCGCGAACACGGCACCGCCGTACTGTTCGTCACCCACGAGATCAACCCGATTCTGCCGCTGGTCGACCGCGTGCTGTATCTCGTCGACGGGCAGTTCCGCATCGGCACCCCGGCCGAGGTCATGACCTCCGAGGTGCTCTCCGAGCTGTACCGGACCGACGTCGAAGTCCTCGAGATCCGCGGCCGTCTCGTCGTCGTCGGCACCGGCGACGCCATCGACGCGCTCGGCAGCGCCGGCGGACTGCGCCCCGGGGAGGGCGTCCACCACGACCATCACGAGGATCAGCATTGAGCAGCAAGTTCACCGACGCGATGGGCCGGATGTTCGACGTGCAGGCCACCGTCGACCTGCTCCAGTACGACTTCGTGCAGCAGGCGCTGCTCGCCGGCGCGATCCTCGGCCTGCTCGCCGGCGTGATCGGACCCCTGGTGATCAGCCGGCAGATGGCGTTCTCCGTGCACGGCACCTCCGAACTCTCCCTCACCGGTGCCGCCGCGGCCCTGATCGTCGGCGTCTCCGTCGGGCTCGGTGCCGTGGCCGGTGCTGTGGTGGCGGCCGTCCTCTTCGGCGTCCTCGGCACCCGAGCCCGCGAACGCGACTCGGTCATCGGTGTCGTCATGGCGTTCGGGCTCGGGCTGGCCGTGCTGCTGCTGTGGGCCTACGACGGCCGCACCGGCGCCGCGTTCTCCCTCCTCACCGGCCAGATCGTCGCGCCGGGCGGCACCGGCATCGCGTTGCTCGCCGCGTGCGCCGTCGGCGTCATCGGCACCATGCTGGTCATCTACCGGCCGCTGCTGTTCGCCAGCACCGACCCCGAGGTCGCCGCGGCACGTGGAGTGCCGGTGCGGGCGCTGTCCATCGTCTTCGCCGTCCTGGTCGGAATCACCGCCGCCCTGGGCGTGCAGATCGTCGGGGCGCTGCTCGTGATGGCGTTGCTCATCACCCCGGCCGCCGCAGCCGCCCGCGTGGCGAGCGGCCCGCTGGCCGCGACGGTGCTGTCCGTGCTCTTCGCGGAGGTCTCCGCGGTCGGTGGCATCCTGCTCGCCCTCGCCCCCGGGGTTCCGGTCTCGGCGTTCATCACCGCCATCGCATTCGTCATCTACCTGGCGTGCCGCGGGATCGGCGCGGCCCGCACCCGACGCGGCATCGGACGCGGGGAGGTCGCGCCGGCCCCGGAGACAGCCGGCGCCGTCACCGCCTGAGTCCCGCGGTCCCGTCCGTCCCCTACGCGGTGACTAACCTGCTGGCATGGCGACAGCGGAGCAGACGAGCGGACGAGACCGGGCACCCGGGCGCTGGGAGTTCTGGGTGGACCGCGGCGGCACCTTCACCGATGTGGTCGCCCGCCGGCCCGACGGCACCCTGGTGACCCACAAGCTGCTGTCGGAGAACCCGTCCCGATACCGGGACGCGGCCGTGGCCGGGATCCGGGAACTGCTCGGGGTACCGGCCGGCGACCCCGTCACCCCCGGCCTCGCCGAGCAGGTGCGCATGGGCACCACCGTCGCGACGAACGCGCTGCTCGAGCGCACGGGCGACCGGACCGTGCTGGTGATCACCTCAGGTTTCCGAGACGCGCTGCGCATCGGCTACCAGAACCGGCCGCGGATCTTCGACCGCAACATCGTGCTGCCCGAGCTGCTCTACGAGCGGGTGATCGAGGTCGACGAACGCATCCGAGCCGACGGCACGGTGCTGCGGGCCCCGGACCTGGACCGGCTCGAGCGCGATCTGAGGCAGGTGCGCGACGACGGGATCGACTCCGTCGCCGTGGTGTGCATGCACAGCCACCTGTACCCGCAGCACGAGCACGCCGTCGGCGACCTCGCCGAGCGCCTCGGCTTCGGCCAGATCTCCCTGTCCGCGGACGCGAGCCCGCTGATGAAGCTCGTGCCACGCGGCGACACCACCGTCGTCGACGCGTACCTGTCCCCCGTGCTCCGCCACTACGTCGATCGCGTGGCCGACCAGCTGCCGGGTGTCCGGCTGATGTTCATGCAGTCCAACGGCGGGCTCACCGAGGCGATGCACTTCCGCGGCAAGGACGCGATCCTCTCCGGGCCGGCGGGAGGCATCGTCGGCATGAGCCGGATGTCGGCCCTGGCCGGGTTCGACAAGGTGATCGGGTTCGACATGGGTGGCACGTCGACGGACGTGTCGCACTTCGCCGGCGAATACGAGCGCGTCTTCCACACCGTCGTCGCCGGGGTGCGGTTGCGGGCCCCCATGATGGACATCCACACCGTGGCCGCCGGCGGAGGATCGATTCTGCACTTCGACGGCAGCCGGTACCGGGTGGGGCCCGACTCCGCCGGCGCCGACCCGGGTCCGGCCTGCTACCGGGGCGGCGGCCCCCTCACCGTCACCGACGCCAACGTCATGCTCGGGCGCGTGCAGCCCGCCCACTTCCCGCACGTGTTCGGTCCCGGCGGCGACGAACCGCTGGACGAGCAGACGGTGCGGGCCCGGTTCACCGCGCTCGCGGCCGAGATCCGGGAGACGACCGGCGACGACCGCAGCCCCGAGGAGGTCGCCGCGGGCTTCCTGCAGATCGCGGTCGCGAACATGGCCAACGCCGTCAAGCGCATCTCGGTGCAGAAGGGCCACGACGTCACCGAGTACGCCTTGACGACCTTCGGCGGGGCCGGCGGACAGCACGCCTGCGCGGTCGCCGACGCGCTCGGCATCCGGACCGTCCTCGTGCCGCCGCTGGCCGGTGTCCTGTCCGCGCTGGGTATGGGTCTCGCGGACACCACCGCGATGCGCGAGCAGTCCGTCGTCGTCGAACTGGACGACGAGGCGATGCCCCGGCTGCGCGACGTCGCCGCCGAACTCGAGGCCGCGGCGCGCACGGAACTGCTCGACGAGGACGTGCCCACCGAGCGCATCGACGTGACCGTCCGGGCACACCTGCGCTACGACGGCACCGACACCTCCGTGCCCGTCGCGCTCGCCGACCCGGCGACGATGACCGCGGAGTTCGAGGCCGTGCACCGGCGCACCTACTCGTTCCTCATGGACCGGCCGCTGATCGTCGATGCCGTCGCGGTCGAGGCCGTCGGGGCCACGCGCCGGCCCGATCTGTCCGGGCTCGGTCGCGCCGACAGCGACGCGACCGGGTCCACCCGCCCGTCCCCCGACACCGTCCGGATGTTCGTCGACGGGTCGTGGCGCGAGGCACCGCTGTACCGTCGCGAGCACCTCGCCCCCGGCGACTCCGTGGCCGGCCCGGCCATCGTCGCGGAGGACAACTCGACCACCGTCGTCGAGGCCGGCTGGGAGGCGGCGATGTCGGAACAGGGTCATCTCGTGCTGGCCCGGGTGCGCGCCCACGACGACGCGGAGGTGGGCACCCACGCCGATCCGGTCATGCTCGAGATCTTCAACAACCTGTTCATGTCGATCGCCGAGCAGATGGGCACGACTCTCGAGTCCACCGCGCAGTCCGTGAACATCAAGGAGCGTCTGGACTTCTCGTGCGCGCTGTTCGATCCGGACGGAAACCTGATCGCGAACGCGCCGCACATCCCCGTCCATCTCGGCTCGATGGGCACGAGCGTGCAGGAAGTGGTGCGCCGCCGGCACGGGTCGATGAAACCCGGTGACGTGTACGCGGTCAACGACCCGTACCACGGCGGTACCCACCTGCCGGACGTCACGGTGATCACGCCCGTGTTCGACGGGTCCGGCGAGCACATCCTCTTCTTCGTCGCCTCCCGCGGTCACCACGCCGAAATAGGCGGAACCACACCGGGTTCCATGCCCGCCGCCAGCCGCGACATCCGCGAGGAGGGCATCCTGTTCGACAACTGGCTGCTCGTCGAGAACGGAGCCTTCCGGGAGGCCGAGACCCGTGCGCTGCTCAGCGGCGGCCCGTACCCGTCCCGGAACCCCGACACCAACCTCGCGGACCTGCGCGCCCAGGTCGCGGCCAACGCGCGCGGCGTGGTCGAGGTGGGCCGGATGATCGACCACTTCGGTCTCGACGTCGTCGAGGCCTACATGCGGCACGTGCAGGACAACGCCGAGGAGGAAGTGCGCCGTGTCGTCGACCGTCTCCACGACGGCGAGTACCGCTACGAGATGGACTCCGGTGCGGTGATCGCGGTCCGGATCACCGTCGACCGGCAGGCACGCTCGGCGACGATCGACTTCACCGGCACGTCACCGCAACTCGCGTCGAACTTCAACGCGCCGGCCTCGGTCGCGCGGGCCGCGACGCTGTACGTCTTCCGCACGCTCGTCGCCGACGACATCCCCCTCAACGACGGTTGTCTGCGTCCGCTGCACATCGTCGTCCCCGACGGGTCGATGCTCGCCCCCGAATTCCCCGCCGCGGTCGTCGCCGGCAACGTCGAGACGTCGCAGGCCGTCACCGGCGCGCTCTACGCGGCGCTGCGGGTGCAGGCCGAGGGTGCCGGGACCATGAACAACGTCACCTTCGGCAACGAGCGGTACCAGTACTACGAGACGCTCGGCTCCGGGTCGGGTGCGGGCGAGGGCTTCGACGGGACATCGGTGGTGCAGACACACATGACCAACTCGCGTCTGACCGATCCCGAGGTACTGGAGTGGCGCCTGCCGGTGTTGCTGGAGGCGTTCACGATTCGTCACGGCAGCGGTGGCGGCGGCCGGTGGCGCGGCGGCGACGGCGCCGTGCGACGGCTCCGGTTCCTCGAGCCGATGACCGTCAGCACGCTGTCCGGACACCGGCGCGTGCCGCCGTACGGGATGGCCGGTGGCGAGCCGGGCGCCCTGGGCGGCAACCGCATCGAACGCGCCGAAGGCACCGTCACCCGCATGGCCGGCTGCGACTCCGTCGAGGTCGGGGCCGGTGACGTGCTCGTGGTCGAGACCCCGGGCGGTGGCGGCTACGGACGATAGGACGAACGGGACTCCGGGACGGGATCGAGTTCCCGCAGGACGGGCAGCGCGAAGCACACCGCCGCGACACCGACCATCGGCAGGGCCAGCGCGAAGAACGTCGTGCGCACACCCGTCGCGTCGATCAGGGGCCCGGCGACCAGGATCCCGGCCGGGCCCGCCGCGTACGCGGTCGAGGTCATCACACCGACGACGCGGCCCCGCATGTGCTCCGGGCTGCGGGTCTGCATGGCCCAGTTCGCGATCGGCCCCACCGGACCGTACGCCAGGCCGATGAGGATGCCCAGCAGCACGAGGACCCCCAGCGGCGGCAGGAACGCCATGCCGATCGTCGCCGCACCCAGCACCGTGACCGCGACGAGCATCAGGGTGCGGCGCCGCAGACGCGACGCGAAGGCGCCGTAAGCCAGGGCACCCACCAGACCACCGACACTCAGCGACATCATCACCCAGCCGAGCCGGGCCGGCGCGTCCATCCCGGTGAAGTAGGTCGGAAGCAGCACCGACTCGATCGGCAGGAACAACGCCACGACGATCATGTCGACCAGTGCGAGCGTGCGCAGCAACCGGTCTCGCCACACGAACCGCAGCCCCTCGAGGGTGCCGGCCCACAGCGAAGCCGGGCGGGTGGACCGGTCGGGCCGGCCGGCGTGCTCGAGCCGGAGGAAGGCGACGGTCACGAGGGAGAGCACGAAGCACGCCGACGTCACCCACAGGGTGTTCTCGGGGCCGACGGCGGCGATGAGGACGCCGCCGACACCCGGGCCGATCAGGTAGGCGAGGTTGTAGTTCGCCTCGTAGAGGCTGTTGGCGCGGTCCAGTGACCACCCTGCGGCGCGGGTCGCCGCCGGCAGCATCGATTCGCGCGCCGAGATGCCCGCCGGGTCGAAGACGGCGCCGAGGGCCGCGAGCGCGGCCAGCAGGGGCACCGAGAGTCCGACGGTCGCGGCGAGGACCGGGATGGCCGCGACCGACAGCGCCGAGAGCGCATCGGAGACCAGGGCGGTGCGCCGGCGCCCGAACCGGTCGACGACGGTCCCGGTGAGCAGGCTCGCCAGCAGCAGCGGCACGGTGGCTGCACCCGCGACGATCGCCGCGTCGGTGGCCCGGCCGGTCTGTTCGAGCACCAGCCACGGCAGTGCGACGACCACGATGCCGTTGCCGGTGGCGGACAGCAGGGTGGCGACGCCGAGCAGGGTCAGGGGCGCGAAGCGGCGGGTGGTCAGGTCGAGGGCGGTCACGTCGATCGGCATTCACTCGGAGGCGGGGGTGCCGCGACGCTAGCAGGAGCCCGGGGGTCGGCACGAGCGATTTTCCGGCGGGGGCGCCGTCCCGAACCGAGCGCGACGGGCGCCGCGGCATCGAGGATCCGATGCCGCGGCGCACGACGCGACCGGCGGGTCCGCCGCCGGGCTGCCGCTACCGGAGCGCCTCGCCGGACGCTCGGCGCGACCTCATCCCCATCGCGGTGGCGGCACTCGCGAGCGCGACCACTGCGATCGCCCACCATGCGTACGTGAACACCGCCAGCGTCTCGGCGTCGGCGGAACCGAACTCGCCGAGAATGGCGACCAGCATGGACACGCCCAGCACGTACCCCATCTGACGGCTGGTGTTGACCACCGCACTGCCCGTGGACACTCGTGCGGGCGGCAGATCGACCGTGGCCTTGGCCAGGAGGTTGGGCAGCGAGAACCCGACGCCCACACCGACGAGGAGCCAGCCCGGCAGCACCTGCGTGGCGTAGTTCACCTCCTCGGTGGCGCTGACGGCCAGCATGATCACGCCCACGCCGACGAGCACGTTGCCGATCGCAACGAGGGTGGACGGCGCGAGACGATTCGACAGGCGCTGGCTCACCGCCGCGAAGATCGGCACCATCAGCGGGCTGGGTGCCACCGCCAGACCCGTGACCAGGGCGCTGTAGTGCGCACCCGTCTGCAGGCGGAGGATCACGCTCAGCAGTACCGCGCCGAAGGCCGTGCAGAACAGCAGGGCGGTGACGTTCGACCAGAAGAAGGACCGCACCCGCAGCAGCGCGGGATCCACGACCGGCGCCGGGTGCCGTCGCATCCGGACGGCCACTGCGGCGAGCCCGACGACGGCGACCGCGAAGGCAGTCAGGGTGCCGGTTCCCGACCAGCCCCACTCCTGCCCCTTCACCAGCGCGAGGGCGAGCGAGCCCAGGGCCACCGCGAGCACCGCCGCGCCGAGGACGTCGGGAATCCGCGTCACGGTGGCGTCCTTCGTCTCGGGCAGCAGCACGACGGCCCCCACCACCGCCGCGATGCCGACCGGCACGTTGATCAGGAACACCCACTGCCAGGACACCTTCACGAGCGCCCCGCCGATCACCGGCCCGACCGCCGCGGCCAGGGAGGTCGACGTGGCCCAGATCTTCACCGCAGTGGCGCGCCGCTCGGGCGGCAGTGCCGTCAGCAGCAGACCCAGGCTCGTGGGAGTCAGGGCCGCCGCCCCGACCGCCTGCAGGACCCGGAATCCGACGAGCCACCAGAGCGTCGGACCGAGCGCGCACGCCAGACTCGCGACCGTGAACACCACGAGCCCGACGACGAACCCCGCTCTGCGACCGTAGCGGTCGGCCAGCCGGCCGGCCGGAATGAGCAGGGCCGCATACACAATGGTGTACGCATTCAGGACCCAGCTCAGGTCCGCCAGGGACGATCCGGGATACCCCTCCCCGATCGCGGCGAAGGCGACGCTGACGACGAACACGTCGAGCATCGCCATGAACGCCGCCGAGCACAGTACGAGCAACATGAGATTGGACCGGTCCCGAACCGGGGCGTCACCCGTCTGCTCGCCGACCATCGTCCGACTTGATTCGACCATGGCCCGACTCTAAACGGCTGACTATGGTCTACACAAGTCTGATCCGGCCGGACGACGAAACATTCTGTCCCGGACCGTCTTCGCGTCGACGAGATGCTCCCGTGGACCCGAACGGCACGAGTGACCCCCGCAGCGACGTGCGCCGAAGGGTGAGAGCGTCGCGCACATAGTTCCTGGCCCGCCAGGGATCTCGATCTCCGTGACGCGGAAACCGATCGACCGACCGGCAGATGTACCCCGACGACAGGTCCAGGAAGGGACGCGCCGCCAGCGTCTCCTCCCGGCGCGGCACCACCGGCACCTGCCCGTTGCGGTCGATATGGCTCAGCACCCTGCACATCACGCGTGCGTTGAGATCCGCGCGCAACGTCCACGACGCATTCGCATATCCGATCCCCGCCGCGAAATTCGGCACCCCGGTCACCATCGTGCCCTGCCAGAGGAACTCGTCGGACATCGTCACCGGCCGGCCGTCCACGACGAAGTCGATGCCGCCGAACACCTGCATCTGCAATCCGGTTGCGGTGACGACGATATCGGCTTCGAGGACACGCCCCGACCGCAGACGAATCCCCGCGGGGACGAACCGGTCGACGTGGTCGGTCACCATCGTGACCGTGCCGTGCCGGATCGCGGTGAACAAATCCTCGTCCACGACGGCACACAGCCGCTGATCCCACGGCGCATAGGTGGGGGTGAAGTGCTCGGCGACGGTGTCCCGATCCCGCAGGGAGCGGGTGACCAGACGGGTCAGCAGCGACCGTGCGGCCCGCGGATACCGTCGACAGAACCAGTACAGCGAGCCGGTGAAGGCGATGTTCTTCGCACGCATCAACCGATGGGCTGCGAGCGGCGGCAGCACCGCCCGCGCCCAGTCCGCAGCGATGTCCCGGCGCGGCAGCGGGAACACCCACGTCGGTGAGCGCTGCAGCATCGTCACGTGCTCGGCGCGCTCCGCCATCGACGGCGCCAAGGTGATGGCCGTGGCTCCGCTCCCGATGATCACGACGCGTCGGCCCGTGTAGTCCAGTTCCCCGGGCCAGAACTGCGGATGGACCACCGTTCCGGTGAACGACTCGATGCCCTCGAAATCGGGGGTGTACGCGCGTTCGTAGTCGTAGTACCCGGCACAGGCGTAGAGGAACGCACACGTCACGGTGCGGCGGGCCGTCTCGTCCGGGCCGACCCGCTGTTCGACGGTGAGACTCCACCGCGAGCGGGCCGAATCCCACGACGCCTCGACGACACGGCTGTTGTACCGGATCCTGCCGGCGATGCCGCCCTCCGCCGCGGCCTCCTCGAGATAGTCCAGAATCGCCTGCCGGCCGGCGATCGCGTCCGCGCCGCGCCACGGCTTGAACGGGTAACTCAGGGTGAACATGTCGGAGTCGGATCGGACCCCCGGATAGGTGAACAGACTCCAGGTGCCACCGAGGCACGCGCGTGCCTCGAAGATCGCGAACGTCTTGTCCGGAAGTTCCCGCCCGAGACGACAGGCGGCGCCGATACCGGACAGCCCGGCCCCCACGATGACGACATCGAAGTGCTCGGTCATTTCCGGTTCCGATCCGCTGCGACGGTGAACGGATTGGTCACGGCCAGTACCCGCTGATACCCCGCTCCGGTCACCCGCTGAAACATGTCGAGCCCCTTCGCCTCCCAGCCGATCACCACGCGCGCCCTGCGACGTCGCACCCCGGCGACGATGGCCCGGGCCGCCATCTCCGGTGAATGGAACGCCAGCCGCCGATCGAAGATCTCCGCGACCGACGCCGCGTCGATCCCCCGAGCCGTCGTCGCGTTGCGTGCCACCGCAGTCCTGATCCCACCCGGATGCACGCACGTGACCCGGACCGGAAGCCGTTCGGCGATCATCTCCTGGCGCAGCGCTTCGGTGAACCCTCGGACGGCGAACTTCGCCGAGTTGTACGCGCTCTGCCCGCCCAGCGAGAGCAAGCCGAAAAGGCTCGAGATGTTGACGACGTGACCGTCACCCGACGCGACGAGGTGCGGCAGGAACGCCTTCGTCCCGTGTACGACGCCCCAGTAGTCCACCGCCAGGACGCGTTCCATGTCGGCGAAGTCCGACTCCAGGACACTGCCGAAGTAGGCGATGCCCGCGTTGTTGTACACCTGGTGCACGATGCCGAACTCCGCCACCACCTCCTCGGCGTACCGCGAGACGGCGTCTCGATCGGACACGTCGAGAAGTGCCGTCGACACGTAGGCACCGTGGGATTCGCATCGGCGCGCAGTCTCGGCCAGAGTGCTGCCGTCGATGTCGGAGAGAGCGAGTCGCGCACCCCGACCGGCCAGGTTCTCCGCGAGTGCGCGGCCGATTCCGGACCCGGCACCGGTGACCACACAGGTCTTTCCCATGAACACGGTCGGGCTCACAGCGTCACCGCCTTCGTGGTGCGTCGCCGGGCCACTACGCGAGCTCCCCGCGACGGAACGGTCGTGATGTTGCGTGCCTTCTGCTTCTCCGGACGCCGGCCGGGCGGGCTGAGATCGTAGGCGCGCAACACCTCCCGCAGGACGACCGTCATCTCCATGGCCGCGAACGCGGCACCCGGACACCGGCGTGCACCGCCGCCGAACGGAATCCAGGTGTTCGCCGCGGGCTGGACGCCCAGGAACCGCTCCGGCCGGAACTCGCCCGGTGATTCGTGATGCTCGGGGTCGGCGTGAACGATGCCGATCGCGGGGAGCACGGTGATGCCCGCGGGCAACCGGTATCCGCCCAGTTCCACGGGTGCGGTGAGCTGGCGGGCCACATCCTGGATCACCGGCTTGAGGCGCAGCGCCTCCTTGGCCACCGCGCCGAGATACTCGTCGTCCCCCGCGTCCGCCGCCTTCTGCGCGTCTGCCAGTACGCCGGGGTTGCGGACCAGTTCGTGGAAGGCCCATGCCAGCCCCGTGGCCGTGGTGTCGTGACCGGCCAGGAGAATGGAGATGAGCTGATCCCGCAGTTCTGCATCGCCGAGCCCACCGTCTGCGTCGTCCACCGCGGCCTGCACCAGCCGGGAGAGCACGTCGGTTCGGTCGTGCAGGTCGCCCGCGACCCGACGTTCGGAGATCTCGGCGTAGACGATCTCGTCGAATCTGCGCTGATGCTTCCAGTGCGTGCTCCAGGGCCGGATCCGCGCAAGCTTCGGGCTGTGCAGTCCCATCAACGTGATCGGGTCGATCTCCGTGATGTGCCGGATCGCGGGTCGCAACTCGGCGAGGCGGTCGGGCGCGGTGACACCCAGCACGACGGTGAGGATGACCTCCAGCATGAGGTCCTGCAGCCGCTCCAATGTGGCGAAGGGGCGGCCCACGGGCCAGTGCGCGACCTCGTGCCGGACCAGCGTGGTCACGTCGTCGCGGTAGCCCTGCAGCGCCCGAGCACTGAACGCGGGCGTGAGCAGCCGCCGGACCCGCTTGTGCCGGTCCTCGTCGGTGACCAGCACGGCGTGCTCGCCCATGACCGGGCGCATGATGGCGTTGCCCTCGCCGGCATGGTAGATCTCGGGGCTGCCGGCGAAGACCGTCCGGATGTCCTCCTGCCGTCCGAGCACCACCATGGGCCGGTACGGCGCGGTGGGCTCGATCAGGAAGGTGTCGCCGTAGCGCCGCGTGAGCACGGGATAGATGCGATGCCGCGCCAGCGTGAACAGCAGGGTCTGGACCACGGCGGGCAACCTCGGGCCGGGCGGCAGCGATGTCGGGGGATGCGAGGTTTCGGATCGGGACAGGGTCATCGTGGTTCCTCGAGTGAGACGGTGCCGGCCCCGGACCGGGACTCGGCGGGTCGCGCGCCGGGTTCCTCCGCGGCAGCGCGGTCGGAGCGGCCGACGGCGCGGCGCAGGATGGGCGGGGCCATGACGGACGTGACGACGGCGACCAGGACCAGGGCCGTGTACGCCTCGGTGCCGAGCACTCCCAGGCTCAGGCCGACGGTGGCGATGATCACCTCCACCACACCGCGTGCGTTCATCCCGGCCCCCAGGGCGATACATTCCGCGCGGTCGAGACCGCTGAGCCTGCCGCCGACGAACGCACCGGCAAACTTCCCGGCGACGGCCACGACGAGGAGCCCGGTCGTCGCCAGCAGGACACCGGGCCGGAGCAGACCGGACAGGTCCATCCGGAGCCCCGCGGTGGCGAAGAACAGCGGGGCGAGGACCGACATGACAACCGCATGCAGGGGTGCGAGGACCGGCGCGCGCACGCCGCCGGAGCCGATGAGGACGCCGGCGACGAACGCGCCCAGGATCGGCTCCAGTCCCATGGCGTGCGTGGCCGCCGCACCGCCGAGGACGAGGATCACCGTCGTACTCACCATCGCAGTCGAATCGCGTGACGCCTCGGCGTGGCGCACCGCGCGGCGCACGAGCATCCTGCCGATCGTCGCGGCGAAGAGCACGACACCGGCGAGACATCCGACCGGCTCCAGCACGTCCGATACCCCCAGTGCCCCGGCCGTCACCAACGCGGACACCAGCGAGAGCAGGAACCAGGCGATGACGTCGTCGATCACCGCTGCGGACAGGACGAGCTGCCCGATCCTGCGGTCGGTCAGCCCGAGTTCCATGAGCACCTTGGCGATGACCGGGACTGCGGTCACGCAGATCGCCACCCCGACGAACATCGCGAAGATGGCCGGGCTCGTGCCCTCCGGGCGCATGGGGGGCGGCGCGATCGCACCGATGCCGACACCGAGTGCGAGGGGGATCAGCAGGCCGGCAAGGCTGATCTTGGCTGCCGGGCCGGCCAGTCGTCGCAGACGCCCGACGTCCACGTGCATTCCCGCCAGACCGACGAGCAGCAGTACGCCGAACTGGCCGACGGCGTCGAGAAGGTGGACCTGCCCGCCCTCCGCAGGGAACAGCCACCCCCACACGCCGGGAGCAACGTGCGCCAGGACGGACGGACCGAGCAGCACTCCGGCCAGCAATTCCCCGGCAAGCGCGGGCAGGCCGAGCCTGACCGCCAGGCCGCCGAGGACCCGCGCACCCAGCAACAGCACGGTGACCTGCACCAGGAACACCAGCAACCAGTGCGCCGGCAGCGGCGCGGTGAGGTCGAGTGCCAATGTCATCGGAGTCGCCTAGTCGAGTCCGCCGACCCGACGCCAGTCCCGGTTGCGATACGACACCATGTCGCGGGCCACCTGCATGCTCAGCCCGCTGCCGTGGCGCAGCTCCGACAGATACAACTTGCCCGCTTCCTTCGCCACTCCGGCGAATCCGTTGGTGAAGTAGGTTCCGCGGATGTGGGGCGGACTGGCGTACTTGCCCCACAACAGAAGCCGGGTCATGTCCCACAGCGTGAACTCACCCGTGGGCAGACGATTGTCCGGGTCGAGCGCTCGCCAACCGGTCCAGCGCGCGGACGGAACCAGCTCGCTCTCCTTCAGCGCGACGTGGATGCGATGGCCGGCCTCGGTCGCGTCGATCTCCTTGTCGCGGTATGCCTGCATCGCCGCGCACGCCGCATCGAACATCGCAGCGAACCGCGGATTGTCGACGGCCTGCAGCCCGCGGTAGGGCGGTTGCTCCAACCGGTCGAACACCGCCTTGTCCCTGGTCTTCTCGTACTCCATGACGGTCTGCATCTGCGCGTTGGCGCCGTACATGGTGGCCAGGCACCACACCCGGTGCCATGCATTCCACAGGTCGAAGTGGTCCCAGGAGGTGTACGAGAAGCTGACGAGATCGTCGTAGTACCGGAACGACCGCTTCGTCCAGGTCTGGACGTACTCGAACCGCTCCACCGAGAAGTCGTCCTCCCGGACGGCGGAGATCAGACGGTGACCGAGTGCGTTGAGGATCATCATGGTGACCGCGAGACCGCTGGAGAACAGCGGATCGATGAAGTCGGAGGCATGCGGGAGCAGGACCCAGCGATCGCCGACGATCCGCTTCGATGCGAACTGGCTCCGGTTCGAGGACGTGTACGGCCGCACCGCCCTGGCCGCCCGCATCTGCCGCTGGATCGTGGGAAAGCGATCGACGTGCGCCCAGAACTCCTCCTCCGGCGTCTCGCCGTCTCGTTTCGGGTACACGTCGATATCGAGATTGATTCCGACACTGCACAGTTGACTGGTGGTGCCCACGTGGTTGTCGAAGGGGATCACCCACGCCCAGCCGCCCTCGAACAGGTGGTGCAGCGTTCCCTGGGAGAACGGGCTCGGCATCAGGTGCTGCTTGCGCGGCGGGGCCACGCGGTCGAACGGTTCGACACCCACGAAGTGGTTGAAGATCGTGCGGGACCGGGTCCGGTACGGCGGGTCGATGCGCAGATCGAGCTGCTCGCCCAGCAGACTGCGCATGCCTCCCGCGTCCACCACGAAGCCGGCCCGGAAGTCACCGCTCGACGCGGTCCGGATGGTCGCCCCGTCGGAGTCGAAGTCGACCGCGGTGACCGGTGTGTAGGTCAGACCCGTCGCACCGTACGACAGCGCGACCTGGAACATGTAGGCGTCGACGTCCTGCCGGAAGAAGTGCGAATCCGGGCCGATGGGCGGGCTCCACGTCGGATGCTGTGTGCATTCCTCGGCCGCGAACGGCTCTCCTTCGCGGTGGTACGCGAATCCGAAATTGCGTTTCACACCGGATGCGGCACTGACCTTCCGGCGAAGTGTGTTGTGCCCGGCCAGGTATCCCAGCTCCGGGACGTCGTAGCGACGCGCCAGCACCCGCAGCCCGACGATCGTCTCCGGCACGGTCGATTCCCCGATCGCGAAGCGTGGGTGTCCGCCGGCTTCGATCATCACGACCCGGACGCCGTTGCGGGCGAGGATCGCCGCGAGCGCGGTTCCGCCGATGCCGCCACCGATGATGGCGACGTCGAAGGTGCGGGTGTCGTCGGCCACCTCGGGTCTACTGATTTCCAGCATCGTCTCAGCTCTCCTGGTTCGTCGAGATTGCGGCAGCCGGCACCGAGCTGGTGCGCTGCACGAAGTCCGCGAGCAGCTGTGCCACTTCGAACGGTTTGTCCTCGGGAAGCAGCGAACACGAGTCGGCGATCCACTCGAGTCCGGCATCCGCGAAATCCCCGGCGAGACGCTCGGCGTGTTCGGGTGGGAACACGCGATCCTCCCGGGACCACACGACCAGCACCGGCCCCGGGAAGTCGCCGAACGACTCTGCGGCCGCGAGGACAGCGCTCGGTTCCAGGCTGCGGAGCATACGGCGGAGGTCTGCGTAGACAGCGTCGCTCTCGAGGGCCGGGAGGACCCACGAGTCGGAGGTGGCCGGTTCGACCGGTCGACGCGCGAGCCAGCCGTAGGACATCGGGAGCCGCCGCAGGGCCCGGATGCGCAACGGGCCGAGGATCAGTTCACGCGCCGCCGGCGCGTAGGCGATGGCCTTCATGATCGCCCGGTACCGCCGCGGTGGGCAGTTGTCGTACGCACCGCCGGCCGTCAGGACCAGCCGTCGGACGAGGTCCGGCCGCGTCGTGGCAACCAGTTGAGCGACGGGGGTGCCGCCGTCGTTGCCGACCAGCGTCACCTCACGCAGATCGAGTGCTTCGAGCGCCTCCGTCACGATCGCCGCCAATCCGGCGAAGGACAGATCCGCGTCGGGCATCGGGACGGAATGGGCGCCGAAGGGAAGGTCCAGCGCGATGCAGCGGAAGCGCCCGGACAGAGCGGCAACCACCTTGCGCCAGACGTTCGCATTCGTGAGTGGACCGTGGAGGAGAACGATCGGTTCACCGGCACCGGCCTCGAAGTAGGCGAGCCGGCCGGTGGACAGTGTGAGCTCGCGCCGTGTGCCGAGACTGCGATGGCGCCACCATGCGCGACGATCATCGGTCATGTGGGACTCTCGTTTCGGTCGTGGTGATGAAGTGGGAGACGAGTGCGGCCACCCGCTCGGGTCGGTCCTCGGGTGCGAGGGTGTAGGCGTCCTGGATCCACTCCAGCCGTGCATCCGGAAAGTCCCTCGTGAGCCGGTGCGCATTGGCAGGCGGACAGAATCGGTCCTCCCGGGACCACGCGACGAGGACGGGACTGTCGAACCTGTCGAAGTGCCGCGCTGCTTCCAGTGTGTGCCGCGACTGCAGACCGGTCACCACTCGCGCCAGGTCCCGACGCACTCCGCGATTCCGGATCGCCGGCAGCACATACGAATCCGAGATGTGGGGCGGAAGTGCTCGTCGGGTGAGCCAGCCCTGGGCGATCGGCAGACGCCGCAAGGACCGCACCGTCATCGGCGCCAGAATCGGGAGCAGGCCTCCCGGCACCGACGCCGCGAGCTTGAAGAAGCCGAATGCCGCGGGCGGACAGTCACCGTACGCATCACTGGAGGTGAGGACCAGGCGTCCGACGAGATCGGGACGTTGTGCGACGACGAGCTGCGCGACCGCGCCGCCCGTGTCGTTCGCCAGCACGGTTGCGCCACTGAGCCCGAGCGTCTCGATCGAGTCGACGACCAGTCGCGCCAGCCCGGGGAGTGACAGGTCGACGTGGGGCACGCCGACGTCGTGCGATCCGAACGGCAGGTCGAGCGTCACGCACCGGAACTGCGTCGACAGCGGGGGCACGACTCGGCGCCACAGGTTCGCGTTGACCATCGCGCCGTGGACGAGGACGATCGGTTCGCCGTCTCCGCGTTCGAAGTAGCGTACCGCCCCCGACCCGATACGCACGTCGCCGCGTTCGCCGAGATCGGGATGCCGCCAGCCGGGCTGGAATCGATTGTGCACCGTCACGTCACCTCGCCTGCTTCCGGCCGAACTGCCGGTACAGCGATGCCCGCGCATCGTCGACGACGGAGACCACCGAGTTGTGCGGCCGACTCGCGGCACGGACCATGGACACCGCCGCGGGCAGACCCATCAGCCTGCGTGGGTTGTACTCGTGCCTCAGCATGAGCGTGAGATTGTCCCTGCGCCGCCGGGACGCACTGATGTATCGGAACAGTTCGATGTCCACCGAATTGGTCGGAAGACCCAGTCCGATCGACCGGGAGAAGTAGTACATCGGACGCGCTTCGGCGTCGCGTTCCTTCCACCACCGTCGGGTAGCGCGGTCGATGGTGCGCGGGCTCCCCCATTCCGGCAGCACCGTGCGGGTGAACATCCGCACCTGCCGCAGGGCATCGGAGATCCCCTGGCCGGTGATGACGTCCTTGAAGTGCCCGGAGTCGCCGATCAGCACCCAGCCCGGTCCCGCCGCCTCCCGGAAGTAGCCGTCCATCCGACGTACCTGGCGGACGTCACCGACCTGTTCCGCGGCGGCCATGAGACCGCGCAACGTGGGGATGATGCGCTGCGCGTTCTCCTCGAACACCTCCCTGTTCCGGTAGTCGCGGGGGTCGTCGCGGGGCGGCTGGGCGACCACCAGGGTCAGGCCGTCGTCGCACGGGACCATGAAGTAGATGTCGCGGCCGTCACGAACCAGCTGGAACTCGGGCGGCACCGGCAGATTCCGGTAGTACCGCCAGACGGCATCACGATCGTTGGTGGTGACCGCGTACTTGGCGGAACCCACGAGCTTGGCAACCGTCGAGTTCCTGCCGTCCGCACCCACGACCAGCGGTGCCAGGATCCGGATCTCGCTGCCGTCGGCTCTCGTCGCCAGCACCCCCCGCACCCGTCCGTTGTTCTCCTTCAGCAGCCGTCGCACCGTCACGCCGGTGCGCACCGGCACCCCGACGGCTTCGACCCTGCGGCGCAGGAGCTCGTCGAGGCCCGACCGTCGCACACACATCCGCGGCCACTGCGGGTGATGCACGGACATGTCCACTCCGTCCATGACCGTTCGAGTGGAATGCAGTGGTGGAGCACCGAACTCGTGCAACTCACGCAGCACACCCAGCTCGTCCCACAGCCGCAGGTCCTGCAGGTAGTGGGTGGAGAGCACATCCGTTTCCCGCTCACCACGATCGAGCAGCGCCACGCGCTTTCCCGCCTCCGCGAAGCGGACGGCGAGTGCACACCCCGCGATCCGGGCGCCGACGATCACGATGTCGGCGGTCTCGATGCACGGTTCACCGGTCGAGCTCGAGCTGCTCGCCCCCTCGCAGGATCCCGCACCGCTCGGCGGCACGGGATCCTGCGTCCCGGCACCGGGCGGGATGTCGTCCGTCGGCGGCGCCAGGACGGCCGAATCGATCTTCGCGCTCATGAGAAGACTCCTTCCTCGGCCGGAGCGACGCGTCCGGGCACGTCCTCCCGGGACTTCGGCGATCCGGTCCGCAGGTCGTGCCGATCGGCGAGGTCGAGCATCCGCAGGTATGCCCTCGTGCCGGCCTCGAGCGCGGGCTTCGGCAGTGTCAGGCCCCGCAGGCGGGTCCACGGCAGGGTGCTGTCGGCCGCGCTGCCGCCCACCGTCCGCCCGAAGCGCCAGGCGGAATCCACGGCGAGCGACAGACCGTGACCACACCAGGCGCCCGCGTAGAGGACACCGGGCCGTCCGGGCACCGGAGCGACGACCGGCAGCCGGTCCTCGGTGCTCCCGGCCAGCGCAGTCCATCTCGCCACCACCGGCACATCCTTCAGAATCGGGAATCTCTCACCGATCTCGCGACGAAGTCTCTGCTGTACCGCATCCGCGGTGCGGGCGTCGGGGACGGGATCGCCGGTCGGTACGACGACCGGTCCCCCGCCGAACACCAGCCGGTGGTCGGCGGTCATTCGGTAGTAGTTGAAATAGTTTCGCTGGTCGATGATTCCGCCACGACCGTTCCAGCCGAGGGCGGCGCGCTGTTCGAAGCTCAGCGGGTCGGTGGCCAGTACGTGAGCTCGGATCGTCACCACCGAGTTCGGGAAGGGATTGAGCTTCTGCGCGTACCCGTCCACGGCCAACAGGACACGGTCCGCGGTGATGTCGGCCGACGCGGTGTAGAGCTTGGTCGCACCCCCTCGTGCCGGCTGCATGTCGACGACACGACTGTGCTCGTGGATCTCGACACCGCGGCGGCGTAGTGCGTCGGCCAGACCGAGCAGCAGGCGGTACGGATCCACGAGCAGCACGTTCTCGTACGAGAATCCGGCCACGTATCCCGGTCCCGCCCGTTCGACGAGGTCCTGCGGCCCGAGCCACTCGACGCCGTAGCCGAGTTGTTCGAGGTGCATCAGGTGGGCCGCCATCCGCTCGCGCTGACGAGGCGTGAGCGCCGCGAGCGTGTGCGGTTCCTCTCGCGCATCACAGTCGATCTGCTCGGTCCGGATGAGCTCGCGCAGCAGGTTCACCCCGTGCTGGGAGGCGCCGAAGGCGGCGCGCGCCGTGGTGTCGCCGTACTTCCTCCTCAGCGACGCGAGCGGAATCTTCAGACCGGGACCGACGATGCCGGTGCTGGCGCCCGTCGCCCCCGATCCGATCCGGCCGGCCTCCAGGACGGTGATGTTCAGTTCGGGCCGTTCCCTGGCCGCGTAGTAGGCCGCGGTGAGTCCGGCGAGTCCGGCGCCGACGACCACGAGGTCGGCCCCGGCCGACCCGCGAAGTCGTGGTGCATCGGGGACGTAATCCGCCAGTTGCTTCCAGATCGGTGCCGTGTCCAGGCACCGGGTCGCATCGACCATTGTTCCTCCTTTCAGAGCGAATTCGTCGCCCGGGCGAGACTCCAGAGGTCTCGCAGGCGAACACGACCGGGAAATGCGATGTACTCCGGCGTCACCAGGGTGGGACGCCATTTGAGCTTGAAGGCCAGCTGACTCGCGGCCGGATAGACGGCCGAACCGTGCTTCGCGATCAGTCCTGTTGCGGTGCTCAGCATGCGGGACGCACCCGGAAGAGCAGCGTCCGGGTCGATGCCGACGAACGGTGTGAGCCCCAGGTGCAGCCAGGGCGCATCGTCCTCGCGCAGCACCTGTGCCGCCTCGGCGAAGATGTGCTCGACAACGCCGGGTGGCGCGTCCGGGGATCGCCGCGTCAAGTCGTAGAGCCAGCCGGCCTTCTCGCCGAAGACGGGCGAGTAGGAGATGTACGCGACGATCCGGCCGGCGGCTTCGGCGACGAAGAGCCGGCGTTGCTCCTGGACCTCGCCGCCGCGCTCCCCGACCATCAGCTTGAGTCCCTTGACGTGACGCCCCTTGTTCCGCAACCACGCGGCATCGAGCCGGTCCAGTCGGGTGGCGAACGCGGGGTCGGTCAGCTGCTCCGGCGTCGCCTCGCGCACGGTCACCCCCTCACGACGCGAACGGGTGATCATGTTGCGGGTCTTGACGAACTTCCGGCCGCGCAGGCTGAATGCGGAGAGGTCGATGCTGTACGAGGATCCGAACTGATTGACCACCCATCCGTTCGCGGCTGCGCGCTCGGCATCGGACCGCTCCAGTTGCACGGCCACGACCCGTTTCCCGGCGCGCTTCGCCGCTTCGGCGAAGGCATGGTCGACGGCGGATCGATCGTGCTCGGGGGTGACGGCACCGGTGAACTGGATCCAGTAACGTCGGCCGACCGGCCGGTAGGCGACGAACCCGGTGCGACCCGGCACCGTGAAGTACCGGTTGCCCTCGTTGAGTGCGAGGAACGCGGACGAACTCCGGGCGTAGTCCCGCAGCACGGCGAGCGCATCTCGCCGCGCGAGGTGCTGCGCGGCGTCCTGGGTGGTGGTCACGCGTCGACCGCCAGCGCCGGCTGTCGTATCTCGCCGAACAACCCGGACAGGATGAGGGCGATGTTCTCGCGCAGCGCACCCTCGGCGACCGGGTCGAGAATGTCGGCCAGTGACGGAATGCCCAGGTCGAACCGGGCGTCGAAGACCACCGACGCGCCGTCTTCCGTCCGGCCGATGCGCCAGGTTCCGTCGAACACCTCGAAGTCCCCTTCGAGTTGCGTGAACGCGATCGTTCCGGCGTCGCGGTCGAGCACATCGTGCTCGGTCCAGCGCAGCAGCCCCTTGCGGAACTTGACGGTCCAGCTGGACCGGACTTCGCCGGCGTCCCCGGGGGCCACCTCGACCGCGACCACAGCCTCGGTCAATCGGGGGTAGCTCTCGAAGTCGCCGATCCGGTCGAAGGCGGCGCTCGGGTCGATTCCGGGGAGGACGAACGACATGGTGACACTGCGCATGGGGGTTCTCCTTGCTGTAGGGCTCAGGCGAAAAAGGCAGCGGACAGCGCGTCGGTGAACGCGGTCAGGAAGAAGTCCAGTTCACCGTCGGAAAGGACGGCCGGCGGGGTGAGACGTAGCACTGTCGGCGAATTCAGGGAGTGGTTGACCAGAACCCCGCGATCGACGAGGTTCAGGTACAGGTCTCCGACCGATCGAGGATCGTCGAACTCGATGCCGATCAGCAGTCCGCGGCCGCGGACCTCGATGCGGTGCGCCGAGGAGTGAGCCGCCACGGCGTTCCCGACGGCGTGGACGAGGCGCCGGCCCAGATCCGCCGCCTTGCCGACGATGTCGTCGTCGCGCATGACCCGGATCGTCGCCGCGGCTGCCGCACACGCGATCGGCGAGGCCGCGAAGGTCGAGGAATGCAGGTACGGGTCCTTGGCGAACGGTTGATACGTCTCTGCTGTGGCGACCATCGCGGAGATCGGGACGACACCGCCCGAGAGTCCCTTACCGACGAGCATGATGTCCGGAACGATCCGAGCGTCGTCGATACCCCACCACGTGCCCAAGCGCCCCAGACCGGTCTGGATCTCGTCGACGATCAACAGCGCGTCGTGCTGTCGGCACAGATCGGCCGCGGCGGCGAGATAGCCGGGAGGGGGCACGATCACCCCTCCCTCACCCTGTACCGGCTCGACGATGAGGACGCCCCGGCCCGCGACCCGGGCGAGCGCGGCGTCGAGTTCGGCGGCGTCCCCGTACCGCACGGCGGTCACCCCCGGCAGCAGCGGCTCGAACGGCCTCTGGAAGACCGGGCGGGCGGTGACACTCAGTGCCCCCAGGGTCTTGCCGTGGAAGCCGTTGACGGTCGTGACGATCTCGGTCTTGCCATGTGCCCGCGCCAGCTTCAACGCCGCCTCGGTGGCCTCGGCGCCCGAGTTGACGAAGTGCACGAGGTCCAGGCCCGCAGGCGTGACGGCGGACAGTGCCGCCGCCGCGTGCACGCCCGCGGGTTCGAAGAAGACGCGCGTCGACATCGGGTGCGTGTCGATCTGCCGGTGCACCGCTGCCGTCACCTCCGGATGCCGGTGCCCGAGCAGATACACCCCGTGGCCGCCGAAGTTCAGGAAGCGCCGACCGTCCGCGACGACGACCCAGGCGCCCTCCGACGCGATCTCCTCCATGCCCCCGAGCAGACGGCCCAGAGCGGCCCGCCCGCTGCCCTGGTGAGCACGGCAGAGGTCCTCGATCCCGGTCCGGACGCCCGAGGCGGTCACGCCGCCCGCCCGTCGTCGTCGCCGGCCACGAGCCCCTTCACCTGCGCCCAGTAGCGCATCGACAGGTAGGCCGTCTTCCGGAGCTCCTCCGTGGTGACCTGCGCGGCGAAGCCCAGTTCCGGCAGCGAGTTCGGCAACGGGTCGGCGCTCTGGAAGAGCCAGGCGAACTCGAGCAGATCGCGGAACTTCGCCTGGAGCGGGGCCGGAAGCGAATCCTCCAGCAGCGGAAGGATCAGGCGGTCCACGGCTTCGGTCGGGATGAGACGCGGTTCCCGCGTCGACAGACCCAGGTCACCCGCCAGGCCCATGCACAGGTCCATGATCTGCCGTGCACACAATGCCTGGTCGCCGGCTGTGAGCCAGTACTCGCCGGAGGTGACCTCCTGACGTACGAGCCGGCCGATGACGGCCGCAACCAGGTCCTGCGGTACGAAGTCGATGAGAGCGTTCGCCGGCATCGGGATCATCGGTGCGGCGCCCCGCACGATCGCTCCCAGCACGGCGTGCAGACCCTGGAACGCCGCCATCCGCCCGTCCGCCGAATCACCGATGACGATCGACGGCCGCACGATCACACTCGGCACGGCATGCGACCGGACGAGCGCCTCGGCTTCGATCTTGGACTGCACATAGGCCGCGGCTCCCGGCGAATGTCCCTGTGCCGAAGGTGGATCCGCGACGAAGGCGGTACTGAAGAAGTACAGCGGCGCCGATGCCTGCGTCGCCAGCTCCAGCAATGCCGTCGGGCCACCGAGATTGACCTCACGAATCCGTCGCGGGTCCTCCCGCCAACTGGTTGCCGCCGCCGCGTGCACGATCACATCCACCCGGCGGGACAGCACGGCGTAGTCGCCGGCGGACAGGCCGAGCCGCGGTTCGGCGAAGGACCCGGCGAACTCGCTGACCCGGACGTCGTCGACCGGGTTGCGGTTGCGCATGCAGACCACGTCGAAGTCGTGCGACAGTTCGTCGATCAGTGCCCGTCCGACGACGCCGGAGCCGCCGGTCAACAACAGTGTCTTTCTACGCCACGTCATTCTTCGCTCCTCATGCGATCTCGAGGGGGCTGCCCGCGAAATAGCGCGTCAGCGGTCCCGCCATTCGCGTGCGCGACGGCGGGTGGAAGCCGAGGCCGTTGACGGCCGCGGCGAGGTATCCGACGTCGTCCGACGTCATGAAATTCATGCCACCGAGCAGTTCGACCGCTCGGGGTACCACCGACGCGATCGTGTCCTGTACCGCGTACCGCACCAACAGGGTGTCGGCCAGGAGCCCCGCGTCCGTCTGCGCGTGCGGGACCTGCCGGGCGATGTTCTCGATCGCCGCGTGCGCGCTCTCGGTGCGCGAGACGAGCTGCATCCGCTCGACGTCGGCGGATCGTTCCACCGACAGCACACGCTCGACCAGTGCGCTGGCCGCACCCAGGTACGAGGCGGCCATGAGCAGCTCGAACCACACGAAACCCGCGGTCTGGACGGCGTCGAGCCGCCCGTCCTCGGTCACCTCCGTGAGTACCACCAGATCCGCAGGCACCAGGACGTCGTCGATCGTCACCTGATCGCTCTCGGCGCCGGCGAGAGCGAAGCTGGACCAGAACGGAGCGACCGTCACACCCGGGTCGTCGGCGGGAATGAGGGCGACGGCCAGCCGGTCCCCGCGACCGTCCGGGGAGGGCAGCCGGAGACTGGCCGTGAGCAGGTCCATGGACCGCGCCAGACTGCACGGTCGTTTCGTCCCGCTGACCCGGACCCCGTCGGCCGTCACGGTGGCGTCCATGGTCGGGGTGAGGATGTGGCCGTCGGGGCGGCCCTCCGCGAATCCGGACGCGACGAGCATGTTCTTCGCGGAGATCGCTTCGAGGACGAGCCACTCCTTCCCCCCGGTCTCGGCGAGCAGCACGAGGCTGGACACGGAGAAGTGGTGCATGGTGCTCGCCACGGCCAGGGACGGCGACCGCGAGCCCAGTGCCCGCTGGATCCTGACGGCATCGAGAGCATTCGCGCCCTTGCCCTTGTATTCGACCGGAATCACGAGTCCGGCTCCGCCGGCATCACGCAGCAGCGGGATACCGAGGGCCGCACTGCCCTCGAGGTCCGCGAGCGGGACATCGGCCAGCGCGTCGTCGAGTCCCGGCAGGAACTGCTCGAGTACGGCACGTTCACGCGCGAGGAAGCGCACGTCGAAACCCCCTGTGGTTCGTGGAATCGTCGGAGCGGACACCGACGCGGTGGTAGGCACGGTCGAAGGCATCGAACTCCGGATGCTTCACCGGTTCGAACGAGATTCCGAACGGCTTCATGGTGTTTCCGAACAGAGCTCGGTCTCCGCACAGATGGATCGGCAGTGCGAGAAGCGCCCATTCCGGACCGAAGATCAGCGACCATGCCGCCGCAATCGCGGCTGCCGTGAGGAAGCTGTGCATCACGTTGTAGGCGACATAGTAGCCCTTCGCAACCGCGTGATCCGCGCTGCGCCGGTACGCGATCGCGCCCGGAATGTAGCCGATGATGTCGATGATCAGAAAGAGCGCGACGAACGCCACCCAGTCGATCTCGTCGAGATGGGCGACGGCCAGCACCACGACGACCACCAGTGCGAGAAACCACTCGGCCCGCGCGACCGCATGCGTGGCCTCGGTTTCGAATCTGTTCAGGTTGTCCACAGCGACTGCTCTTTTCGTAGTTCTGGGATCGGGACCGCTTCCCCTTCGCGGAATCCGCGTCTGGCGTGCCATCGGGCCAGCGGCGCGGGCGCCCACCAGTTGTACCGGCCCGTCAGTGCCATGACGGCCGGGACGAGGAACGTGCGCACCACGAACGCGTCCACCAGCACGCAGATGGTCAGTCCGAGGCCGAGTCCGCGCATGAACGAAACCTCCCCGGCGGTGATCGCCAGGAAGACCACCGTCATGACGACCGCGGCGGCCGTGACGATGCGACCTGTCCGCGCCAGGCCGGCACACACCGACCTCTGGTTGTTCCCGGTCGCCAGCCATTCCTCGCGGATGCGCGACAACACGAAGACCTCGTAGTCCATCGAGAGCGCATAGGCAATGGCAGCGAGCAGGGGTGGAACGAACGCCGTGACGTGTCCGGTCGCGGTGGTACCCAGACCCCCGAGGTTGCCGTCCTGGAAGATCCACACCATGGCGCCGAATCCGGCTGTGAGCGAGAGGGCGTTGGTGACCAGCGCTTTGACCGGAAGCACCACGCTGCCGGTCATCAGGAACATGAGCACGAACGTCGCGAGAGCGATCAGCGCGACTGCGACGGGCACGCGGTCGGTGATGCCGTGCACGTTGTCGAGGTCACGCTGCGCGAGGCCGCCGAAGAGTGTGGGTGCCGGCGACCGGACCTCGCGCAACCGTTCGAGCTGCTCTTTGCCCTCCTGCGAGTACGGGTCCTTCGTGGTCGAGACCGTGACGTATGCGCTGTCACCGGAGATTGCCGAATCGACTCGGAGTGGGCTGATCTGCATGCCCTTCGCATACACCCCGCCGGGGCTGCTGACCGACAGGACACCGTCGATTGTCGAGAGTTCCCTCGCGTAGTCCGCGACCTGCGGCACGGTCGTCACTGCACCGGTCAGAACGATCGGGGTCGAGCCGGCGAAGTCCTGGGCGAAATCGGCTCGCAGAATGTCGCCCGTCTGCCGCGAAGTCGTCGACTCCGGCAGCGCCCGGTCGTCGGGATACGCCAACTGCACACCCTGGAACGGCCACGCGAGGGTCAGCAGCGCGATCGTGAGCGTCACCAGGACGACGACCGGTCGTCGCATCACCGCCGCCGACGTGCGGTACCAGAACGAATCCTCGACGGCGCGGATCGGCACGGCTTCGCGACGGAACCAGCGTCGCAGCGGCTTTCGCACATCGAGTGCGTCGATGCGATCTCCTGCGAGAACGATCAGCGCCGGCGCGACGCACAGCGCACCTGCCATCGCGAATCCGACACTCGCAAGTCCGGCATATGCCAGGGAGCGAAGCAGATACGGTTCGAAGATCAGCAACGTCGCCAGGGTCACCGCCATGGTCAGCGCCGAATAGAACACGGTCCGGCCGGCCGTCAGCATGGTGCGTACCAGCGCCGCGTGTGCGTCGGTCCCCGCATCCCGTTCCTCACGGAATCGGTTGACGATGAACAGCGTGTAGTCGACCGCGAGAGCCAAGCACAGGCCCGTCGCCAGGTTCACCGCGAACACCGAGACGTCGGTGACGGCGTACAGCGCCCAGAGGCAGGCACCGGTGCCGACGACAGCGATAGCCGCGACGAGCAGCGGGAGCAGCGCCGCGACGAGACTGCCGAACACCCAGACCAGCGCGATGAAGGTCAGCGGTACCGCAATGATCTCGAGCCGGATCAGATCACTTCGGGACTGTTGTGTGCCTTCGTAGTACGTGATGGCCTGACCACCGGCGGTGACGGTCACACCGTCGCGGGTTCCGACGAGGGACGCCGCGATCTCGTGCGCCCTGATCGGTGCCTCCCGATCGTCGCCGGCGATTCGTGCGACGACCAGCCCGGTGTTCCGGTCCGCACTCAGCAGGGCCTGGTCGAGCGGGGAGGGTGCGGTCCAGTACGACGCAATCTGGCCCGCGTGTGGCGAATCTTGCAGTGCCGCAACAATCCTGGAGGATTCGCCGCGCGCTCGCACGCTGCCGGCTCCCGCAGGGTCGGTGACCGTGAACACCACCGGCAGTCCACCCGTTCGGAACGTTTGGTCCAGAATCTGTTCTGCCCGAGCTGATTCCGATGACGGAACATCGTATCCACCGGACGGCAGCCGGGTTGCGGCCGGCGCTGCATAGACACCTGCGACGACGAGGAACAGCATCGCCGCCCCGACCACGGTGCGAGGTAGACGCCATGCCACGTCGGCGAGTCTGCCAAGGATCATGCGCTGTGCCCATTCTGATCAATCACCGGCACGGCAACCTGGACGTCGGCGACCTCGTTGTACACCGACATCCAGATGTGTTGCCGTAACGGTGAATCCCCCCAATGACCTGCCACCGGGGTCCCCTACCCGGTGTGGCCGCTGTCTCGACAGCCATGCGCCGGCGCCCCCATCGGCCGGTCGGACCGACGGCGGCGCCGTTGCCGATGATCATGCCCGAGGGCACCCCCGGCGTCAACCTGTCGGCGAACAACCTCGACGACGCTCGGACCGGTCACCCGGATCCCGACGAGTTGGACGTTCCTGTGCATATTGTTGCCCCACAACGAAGTCGGAGATCCCCGGCTCACGGGGGCCCGTCATCGAATCGCGCCGGATCACACGCGTGAGACCGCGCCCTATCGGACGGTTCGCCCCGGCGGACGCAGCAGTCCTTCCACGATGCGTCGGACCTTGTCCCCCGCCGCTCCGTCTCCGAGGCGCATGGCGGTGTTCGCGGACCGCAGCACCGCGTCGATCTGGAATGCCGCGAGATCCGCATCGAGATCGGCGATTTCACCGTTCTCGACGGCGACGGCGAGCTCGCCGGAGAGCGCGTCGACCCACTCCTGCTGGTTGCGCGCGAGCGCGTCCCGAACCGGGCCGGGCCGGCTGTCGAACTCCGTCAGATTGGCGGCCTGGAAACAGCCGCCGGCGAACAGTGGCCGTTCCGCGTAGACGATCCAGCGTCCGATGAGCTCCCGGATCCGCGCCACCCCTCGGGGTTCGGACAGGGCAGGACGAACGACGAAATCGACGAACATCGACCGGGCATGATCGACGGTGGCGAGTTGCAGCGCCTCCTTGGTACGGAACAGACTCTGGATACCGGCCTTGCTGAGACCGGTGTCGGTGGCGAGGCGTCCGAAGCTCAGCCCCTCGAGACCGTCCAGCGACGCGAGGTCGACGGCCCGGTCCAGGACCGCGCGACGAGTGCGGGCACCCCGAAGAAGCCGCTTGTCGGTGATGTCACCGACAAGCGGACTTGCCGTTCCCGACGACGGGGGTGTCGCGCTCGACATGCGGTGAATTTTACGTCACCCGATTCTCCAGCGATTTCGTGGCGGATCCAGTCCTGCCCCTAGGCCCGGTCGGCGCCCACCCGGGCCGCGAGCTGTTCGAGGACCAACGTCGCGAGGACGGCCTGCCCGGTGGTGGCGAAGTGAATCTTGTCCTCACTCAGCAGGTTCTCGCGGTCGTTGAGCGGGTGGTCCCACGAATCGGCGAGGACGGCGTCGAACTCGCTGGCGAGTTTCCGGGTGATGTCGTTGAGGCGGGCGACACGCTCGGTCCAGTCCGGGAAGGCCGGGATGACGAATGCGCGACCCAACGTCAGGACGCTGAGCTGGGCGCCGGTCCCCGCCGCCCAGGTGTACATCGTGCGCAGTCCGTCTTCGATCCGATGCCAGTCGGGATTGCGGCGCAGGAGATCGTTCGCACCGCTGTTGACGTGCAGCAGGTCGGGTTCGAAGGCGGCGATCCGCTCGGCCTGCTCCTCCAGCGCCTGCGCCGTGGTGGCACCGATGCGCGCCGTGTTGAGGTATCGGAGGTCGGGTTCGACCATTCGAAGAACCCGTTCGACCCGAGCGGGCCATCCGAGGTTGTCGTAGCCGGGCGTGGGATCGCCTGCGCCCACCGACAGGCTGTCGCCGAACACGGCGTACCGCTTCCACGGTGCACCCTCGAGCATCGCGGCGGCCGTGGCCGGTGGCAGGACGTGCGGATCGGTGTCCTCGGTGAGCGGCTTCGATACTGTCGTCATGCGGATGAGCATACGATCGACCGTATTACTTCGGCAAGATGTGGCGCGCCTCGCCGTCGCTCGGAGGGGCTGCGTGTCGCTCGCCGGCTGATCGCCGACCGCCGGTCCGGGACGGATATGTTCGGGGGCAGCGAGATCCCCCGGACGCGCCCGCCGCAGGCGGCGGGGCGAGGACAATTTCCCCCATGCAAGGGCTCGAAGTCGTCCACAGCGGAATGTTCACCACCGTCCAGGACCGCGGCCGGCCGGGACGCGAGGACCAGGGGCTGGGCGTATCGGGCGCCGCCGACCGAACGGCGCACGACGCTGCGAACCGCCTGGTCGGCAACGACCCGTCTGCGGCGACGCTCGAGATCACCGCCGGCGGTCTGACGGTGCGCAGCATCGGCGCGAACGTCGTTGCGGTGACGGGCGCCCGCGTGCCGGTCACCGTCGACGGCCACCCCGAGGCCGACTACTCGGTGCTCAGGCTGGACGACGGCGCCGTGCTGGCCCTCGGTAATCCGACGAGCGGAGTGCGCTCGTATCTGGCGGTACGCGGCGGAATCGACGTGCCCGAGACCCACGGCAGCCGATCCACCGACACCCTGACCGGGACCGGGCCCGACCGGCTCAGGGACGGCGACCGGATACCGGTCGGCACCCTGACGGGCGAGCTACCCGGCGAGGAACAGATCCCGCCACCGGCCCCGCCCGAGGACCCGGCACTGCTCCGCGTGCATCTGGGCCCGCACCCCGGAGAGTTCAGCGCCGGTTCGGTGCATGCGCTGCTGCACGAGACATGGGCCGTGACCCCGCAGCTGGACCGCATCGGCATCCGCTTGCAGGGACCCGGCAAGCTGCATCTCGCGCGTGGCGGAACCGATCGTCCGGAGCCGACCGCCCCGGGCTCGGTGCAGGTCCCCCCGGACGGCAACCCCATCCTGTTCCTGGCCGACCATCCCGTCGTCGGCGACCACCCGGTGATCGCCGTCGTCCTGCCCGCCGATCTTCCCGTCGCCGCGCAGCTCGGGCCGGGACATCGGGTGCGGTTCGTCGCCACCCTCACGCGATGACTGCGAAACAGCTCAGGACACCGCCACATCTCCCGGAGGCCGGACCACGGGACTCGGCCCGGCGACGACGCACTCCTGGACATGGTTGTCCCGCACGGTGATTCGTCGCAGCGTGCCGGCCGGTGTGCGGACGTCGACCGTGCCGGTGAGAACGTGATCGAACGTGAAGTTCCCGGACGGGACCGCCGCACGCGAGGCACGCCGCAGCCGCGCCCGGCGCGAGAGGAAGGTGTCGATCAGGTAGGCCAGCCACTCCGTGTAGAAGTAGAAGCACTCGCCGCCGTTCCACACCAGCGCGGCGCCGTCGGCGGTGGGTACCCACTGGCACCACGACAGCGGTCGCCCCCGGGTGGGCAGCCCGTCGGCCGGGGACCGGTGGGGGCCACTGGCCGATCCGGCGAACGCGACGAGAAAGTCGATCTCGTGTCGGTTCAGCGGCGGATCGATTCCGATCCGTCCCGTGAATTCGGTTCGTTGTGCCATGTGTCCCCCGTCCGCTGTCGATCAGCTCTACCCGATTCGACGCGGCCGGAAGCGGAACGGTTCCCCGACCCCCGCCGCACGGCCGACGGAACGACACCGGCCGCACGGCCGACGGAACGACACCGGCCGCACGGCCGACGGAACTACAGCATGCGGCGTTGACGCGCGATGTCCGCGAGCACGACACCGGCAGCGACGGACGCATTGAGCGACTCCACGTCACCGGCCATCGGGATCGACAGGATCGAGTCGCACGTCTCGCGGACCAGTCGGGACAGCCCCTTGCCTTCGGAGCCGACGACGATCACCACCGGGTCCGTACCGTCGAAATCGTCGAGGGTGGTATCGCCCCCCGCATCCAGACCGACGACCCGGACCCCACGGGACTGCCAGTCCTTGAGGGTGCGCGTCAGATTGGTCGCCCGGGCGACGGGGAGGCGGGCCGCGGCACCCGCGCTGGTTCGCCATGCCACCGCCGAGACGGCAGCGCTGCGACGCTGCGGGATCAGCACGCCGTGGCCGCCGAACGCTGCGACCGACCGGATCACCGCACCGAGGTTCCGCGGGTCGGTGATGTTGTCGAGAGCCACCAACAGCGGCCGCTCGTGGTTGTCGTGGGCGACGGCCAGCAGGTCGTCCGGATGGGCGTAGCGATACGGCGGAACCTGCAATCCGATGCCCTGGTGCATGCCGTTGGCGGTGAGCCGGTCGAGCTCGCCGCGCGGGACCTCCAGGATCGAGATGCCGGCGTCCCCGGCCCGCTGCACGGCCTCCTTGAGTCGCTCGTCCGCCTCGGCGCCCACGGCGACGTACAGTGCCGTCGCGGGAACGTCCGCGCGGAGGCACTCCACCACCGGGTTGCGGCCCAGCACCATCTCCGGGCCGTCCTCGCCCTTGCGGCCGGCCGTGCTGCGGCCGCGCTTGTCGGCGGTCTTCGCCGCAGCACGGGCGCGCCGCGCGGCGGGATGGTAGGGACGGTCCTCGGCCTTGGGGGTGGCACCGCGGCCCTCGAGGCCGCGGCGGCGCTGCCCACCGGACCCGACGACCTGTCCCTTCTTGGTGCCGCCCTTGCGGACCGCACCTCGTCGCTGAGAATTACCAGCCATCACTGCCCTGCTTTCAGGGACCACTCGGGTCCGTTGGGCGTATCGGTCACCTCGATGCCCGCCGCCGTCAATCGATCGCGCACCTCGTCGGCGAGCGCCCAGTTCTTCGCAGCCCGCGCCGCCTGCCGGCGTTCGAGTTCTGCGGACACCAGCACCTCGAGGGCCTCGAGGGCCGCCGAATCGCTGCCGGCCACCTCGGCCCAGTGCGGGTCGAGCGGGTCCACCCCGAGGATCCCGAGCATGGCGCGTACCTGTCCGGCGATGTGCACCGCGGTGTCCAGGTCGCCGGCGTCGAGCGCCTTGTTGCCCTCGCTGCGCCGACCGTGGATCTCGGCGAGCGCCTTCGGCACGCCGAGATCGTCGTCGAGGGCGGCGGCGAACTCCTCGGTCCACGTTCCCACCGGGATCTCGCCGGCCCGGTCCCGGGTCTTGAGGACGAACGACTCCAGTCCGCGGTACCCCGCCGCCGCCTCGTGCAGAGCCGCGTCGGAGTATTCGAGCATGGACCGGTAATGGGCACTGCCCAGGTAGTAGCGCAGCTCCTGCGGGCGCACCCGGGCGAGGACGTTCGGGATGGACAGCACGTTGCCGAGCGACTTGGACATCTTCTCGCCGCCCATCGTCACCCAGCCGTTGTGCAGCCAGTACCGCGCGAACCCGTCGCCGGCAGCCTTGGCCTGGGCGATCTCGTTCTCGTGGTGCGGGAAGACCAGGTCCATGCCGCCGCAGTGGATGTCGAAGGACTCCCCGAGGTAGTACTCGGCCATCGCGGAGCACTCGAGGTGCCAGCCCGGGCGGCCGCGACCCCAGGGCGTCGGCCACGACGGCTCGTCCGGCTTGGCCGCCTTCCACAGGGTGAAGTCACGTGGGTCCCGCTTGCCGCTCCCCGCGCTCTCCCCCTGGTGGACATCGTCGATCCGGTGCCCCGACAACCGGCCGTACTCGGGGTAGCTGAGCACGTCGAAATACACGTTGCCGTCGGCCGCGTAGGCGTGGCCGGCGTCGATCAGGCGCTGCATCAGCTCGACCATCTGGGTGACGTGGCCCGTCGCGCGCGGCTCCACGGACGGCGGCAGCACTCCGAGCCGATCGTAGGCGTGCGCGAAGGCCCGCTCGTACGTCGTTTTCCACTCCCACCAGGGGCGGCCTGCCTCGGCGGCCTTGCGCAAAATCTTGTCGTCGATGTCTGTGACGTTTCTCACAAAGGCGACATCCAGGCCCTTCGCCATCAGCCAGCGCCGCAGCACGTCGAACGCGACGCCGCTGCGCACGTGGCCGATGTGGGGCTCGCCCTGGACCGTCGCGCCACAGAGGTACACCGAAGCCCGGCCGGGGATCAGCGGAACGAAATCCCGCACGGCCCGCGATTCGGTGTCGAACAAGCGCAAGGTCACGACCGGCAATCCTACCGGTCGTCGTCGCGCGGAAGGACGAGTGCCGTCGCGACGGCGGCGACGCCCTCGCCGCGCCCGGTCAGCCCGAGCCCGTCCGTCGTCGTCGCGGACACCGACACCGGCGCCCCGAGGACCTCGGACAGCACCTGCTGCGCCTCGTCGCGGCGGGGACCGATCTTCGGCCTGTTCCCGATCACCTGGACGGCCGCGTTCCCGATCGTGAAGCCCTGCAGGTCGAGCAGGCGCCGCACCTCGGCGAGCATCGACACCCCGCTCGCGCCGTGCATCTCCGGGCGGCCGGTACCGAAGACCGAACCGAGGTCGCCGAGACCGGCCGCGGAGAGCAGGGCGTCGCACAGCGCGTGCGCCGCGACGTCCCCGTCCGAATGCCCTGCGCACCCGTCGGCATCCTCGAACAGCAACCCGGCCAGCCGGCACGGCCGTCCGGGTTCGATCGGATGGACATCGGTACCGATCCCGACGCGCACTCAGCTCTCCTGTCCGACGGGGGTCCCGGCCGCGAGCACGGCGCGGGCCAGGACCAGATCGAGCGGTGTGGTGATCTTGAAGGCGAGCGGTTCGCCCGGAACGGTGTACACGCTCTCGCCGAGACGCTCGACGAGGCCCGCGTCGTCCGTGGCGTCGCCGGCGCCGGCGTTGGCTCGGCGCAACAGGTCGGCGGCGAATCCCTGCGGCGTCTGCACCGCGCGGAGAGCGGACCGGTCGGGGGTGCCGGTGACCCGGCCCGCGCCGTCGACGCTCTTGACGGTGTCTGCCACCGGCAGCACCGGGATCACCGCGCGGCGACCGCCGCGCAGTTCCGCCACGATCCGGGCGAACAGCTCCGGTGGGGTCAGGGCGCGTGCGGCGTCGTGCACCAGGACGTGGGCGGCGTCCTCCGCGGCCGCCAGTCCGGCGCGCACCGAATCGGTGCGTTCCGCGCCGCCCGCCACCACTTGCACCTGCGGCGGCGCCGTGGCTGCGACGGACGTCACCAGGTCCGGCGGCACCACCACGACGACCCGGTCGACCACCGCCGAGGTCAGCATGGCCTCGACGGCCCGGTCCAGCATCGTGCGCCCGTCGAGTTCGACGAACGCCTTGGGCAGGGATTCGCCCAGGCGGACACCACGGCCGGCCGCCGGAATGATTCCGACGACCGGCCCGTTGCGATCGTTCATCTGCAGTTCTGCGGTGCGCGTGGCCGCTCAGGAGGCGGCGGCGAGCACCTCGTCGAGCAGGCTGTCGGCCTTGACGTCGTCCGTGCCTTCCGCGAGGGCGAGTTCGCCCACGAGGATCTGCCGGGCCTTGGCCAGCATCCGCTTCTCACCTGCGGACAAGCCGCGGTCCTGCTCCCGCCGCCACAGGTCGCGCACGACCTCGGCGACCTTGTTCACGTCTCCGGAGGCCAACTTCTCGAGGTTGGCCTTGTACCGCCGCGACCAGTTGGTCGGCTCTTCGGTGTGCGGTGCGCGCAGCACCTGGAAAACCTTGTCGAGGCCTTCTTGCCCGACCACGTCGCGAACACCGACGTATTCCGCATTATCCGCAGGTACCCGAACCGTCAGGTCGCCCTGGGCGACTTTCAGAACGAGATATTCCTTCTGCTCACCCTTGATGGTGCGAGTTTCGATAGCTTCGATCAGCGCCGCACCGTGATGGGGGTATACGACGGTATCTCCGACCTTGAAAATCATGTGTCCCGTGCCCCTTTCGATTCTTCGAGTTTAACACGTGCTCACATCCGGCTCCCATCAACGGCGCAGGTCAGGGGCACAGAGGCGCGCGCGTAGGACTTGACAGCCAACCGGTTCCGTGTATCCCGTGATATTCGACACGTCGCCCGGGGCGGCCCCCGGCGGCCCCGCCGAGTCGGTCCGGGCAGGACGAAAGCCACGACTTCCGCCCCCGGCGCAGACTCGGCGCTCTTCGACTACTACTCTGCCTAGTGGATTGCGAGCCTTACTCGAGTGGAGGACAACCCGTGACTGCTCTCAAAGCGCCGACTCGCCGAGTCGCGACCGCTCTCGCCCTGGCCGCGGGTGCGGCGCTCACGCTGTCCGCCTGCGGCGCCGGCCAGATCAGCCAGACCGCCACCCAGGTGGCGGCGGTCAACGGCAACAGCGCCGAACTCGGGGACATCGCGCTGCGCAACGTGCACGTGATCTACCCGGACTCCGAGGAGTACAGCCTCGAACCCGGAGGCAAGGCCGCACTCGGCTTCACCGTGGTGAACCTGAGCGAGACCACTCCCGACGAGCTGACGCGTATCACGACCGACTTCGCGTCGTCGACCACCGGCGTGTCCGGTCTGCGCATCGAGCCGCAGGCGTCGATCTCGGCCGGCCTGACCGGCGAGACCCTCGCCGAGGACGCGACCGCCGAGGCCGCAACCGACGAGTCCCCGCGTCCCGCCGAGGCCGCGGAGTCCTCCGATACCCCGTCCGTCGCCCAGGTCGAGCTCACCGGCCTGAAGGAGGGCGTGCGCCCGGGCCTGACCATTCCGGTCACGTTCACCTTCGCCGAGGCCGGCGACGTCACCATGCAGGTCCCGGTCGACGCAGGCACGGACGTCGAGCGCAACGTTTCCGAGAAGTCGCCGGTCGAGGGCGACGGCCACTGACCGGCACCCCGACGCATCCCGGGGCCCGGCCCGAGCACTCCGCTCGGTCCGGGCCCCGTTCTCGTGTCGGCCCCCGGTCCTAGGCTGACGCGGTGGCAAAGACGAAGTCGATCTACCGGTGCACCGACTGCGGGCACACCGTCGCGAAGTGGGTGGGCCGCTGTCCCGACTGCGGGACGTGGGGTTCGATGGACGAGGCACCGGCGTTGCCCGCCGCGGTGGCGGCGCGGCCCGGCACCTCGCTCGCCCGCGCCGGGGCCGCCGCACTGCTCCCGACCACCCCCGCCACACCGCTGACCCTCGTCGACAGCAGGACCACCCACGCGAAGCCCACCGGCATCGAGGAACTCGACCGAGTGCTCGGCGGGGGCGTCGTTCCCGGCTCGGTGGTACTGCTCGCCGGGGAACCCGGCGTCGGTAAGTCCACACTTCTGCTCGAGGTGGTCCATCGCTGGGCGCAGCGCGGCAGCGACGACCGGGCCCTCTACGTCACCGGGGAGGAATCCGCGGGCCAGGTGCGCCTGCGCGCCGACCGCACTGGTTCGGTGCACGAACGCGTCTTCCTCGCCGCCGAGTCGGACCTGGCGACCGTCTTCGGTCACATCGAGCAGGTGAAACCGACCCTCCTCGTCGTCGACTCCGTGCAGACGATGCTCGCCGCCGACGTCGACGGCGTGTCCGGCGGCGTCACCCAGGTCCGGGCGGTGACCAGCGCGCTGACCTCGCTCGCGAAAGCCAGCGGTGTCCCGGTGCTGCTCATCGGGCACGTCACCAAGGACGGTGCGGTGGCGGGGCCGCGCTCGCTCGAGCACCTGGTCGACGTGGTTCTGCACTTCGAGGGCGACAAGCACTCCACCCTGCGCATGGTGCGGGGTGTGAAGAACCGCTTCGGCGCCGCCGACGAGGTGGGCTGTTTCGAACTGACCGAGGGCGGCATCGTGGGCGTCAGCGATCCGTCGGGACTGTTCCTGCACCACCGGACCGAGGAGGTGGCGGGGACCGCCGTGACCGTCACCATGGACGGTAAACGGCCCCTGCTCGGCGAACTGCAGGCCCTGGTCGTGCCGACGCAGAACCCTGCACCCCGGCGTGCCGTCAGCGGTCTGGATGCGGCACGGGTCGCGATGGTACTGGCCGTCCTCGAGCGGCGATGCCGGCTGCCGCTGGGCAAGTGCGACGTCTACGCCTCGACCGTCGGCGGCATGCGCATCACCGATCCGGCGGCGGACCTGGCGCTGGCCTTGGCGGTCGCGTCGGCTGCGCGCGAGCGCCCCCTGCCGCCGGGCACGGTGCTGCTCGGCGAGGTCGGCCTCGCCGGCGAGGTCCGCCGGGTCACCGGAGCCGGCCGCCGCATCGCAGAGGCGAGCCGGCTCGGTTTCGGCCGCGCGATCGTGCCGCACGAACTCGCGCAGCCGGGGCGGCGGACGTCGCGGCCCCCGGGCTCCGACGGCGGTCCGATCGAGGTCGGCAACGTCGGTCAGGCCCTGGCCGCGCTGGGACTGTAGTCCTGTCGGAGCCGGATGCGAACATGTGTTCGTGTCCGGTCTCGCGACCATCCTGCATGCCGACCTCGACTCGTTCTACGCCTCGGTCGAACAACGCGACGACCCGCGCCTGCGCGGCCGTCCCGTGATCGTGGGCGGGGGCGGCGTCGTTCTCGCCGCCAGCTACGAGGCGAAAGCCTTCGGCGTCGCGACGGCGATGTCCGGGCGCGGCGCCCGCGCCCTGTGCCCGGCGGCGATCGTCGTTCCTCCCCGCATGCACGCGTACACGCGGGCCAGCCGCGCCGTGTTCGCGGTGTTCGAGCAGACCACGCCACTCGTCGAGGCGCTCTCCATCGACGAAGCCTTCCTCGACGTCGCCGGCCTGTGGCGGATCGACGGCACCCCGGGGGACATCGCCGCCCGGCTGCGGCGCGACGTCGCCGAACAGGTCGGGTTGCCGATCACGGTGGGGGTGGCCCGGACCAAGTTCCTCGCCAAGGTCGCGAGCGGCGTCGCGAAGCCGGACGGGCTGCTGGTGGTGCCACCCGACCGGGAACTCGAGTTCCTGCGTCCGTTACCGGTCGAACGGCTGTGGGGCGTCGGCAGGGTGACCGCCGCGACGCTGCACGCGCACGGCCTCCACCGCGTGGCCGACCTCGCGCGGGAGAGCGAGGTCGAACTCGTCGCGCTGCTCGGCAGGTCGGTGGGACGCCATCTGCATGCGCTGGCGCACGGACACGATCCGCGGCCCGTCCGGCCCCACCGTCGGCGCCGGTCCGTGGGGGCGCAGCACGCCCTCGGCCGGCCCCGCAGCGCCGCCGGACACGATCCCGGGTTGGTCGACGCGACCCTGCGGATGCTGGTGGAACGGGTCACCGGCCGCATGCGTGCGGCCGGGCGTGCCGGCCGCACCGTGGTGCTGCGCCTGCGCTTCGCCGACTACTCCCGGGCGACGCGATCGCACACGCTGCGCGCACCCACGGCCCGCACGGACGTCGTCCTCGGCGCCGCGCGGGAACTGCTCGGCCTCGCGCAGCCACTGGTCTCGGACCGGGGGCTGACCCTGATCGGGGTGGCCGTGTCGAATCTCGACTCCGCGGGCACCGAACAGCTCGAGCTGCCGTTCGACGAACCGGCCCGCGACGGCGCGGCAGCCGGTCACCCGGCCCTCGACCGTCACGCACTGGACGCCGTGCTCGACGATGTGCACGGCCGGTTCGGCACTCGCGCGCTCACCTCGGCCTCGGTGCTCGGCCGGCGGCCGCACCCGGCCGTGCCCCTCCTCCCGGAGTGACCCGGTGTCAGACGGACCGGTGTCAGACGGACCCGGTGTCGGACGGACCCGGTGTCAGACGGACGAGGTGCCGTGCGGCGACACGGGGACCCCGTCGACGAAGTCCTTCGCCCTGTCGAAGTGCTGCGCACCGACGGTGAGGAACAGCCCGCGCGACGTCGCGACGACGACATCCGGATCGGCGAACGGTCCCTCGACGATGCGGGCCTCCGCGCTGGTGTAGACCTTGCGGCGCACGGTGCCGTCGATCCGCGCGCGCAGTTCCAGCACCGACCCGAGCGGGATGGGCGCGGCGAAGTCGATCTGCAGGTGGCCGGTGACGACGGGCCGGCGCAGCACCATGCACGCCATGCCCTGCGCCTCGTCGAACGCCGTCGTCAGGATCCCGCCGTGGATGAAACCGGGACCGCCCTGGTAGCGGTTCGCGACGTCGAGCATGCCGGTGACCTCGAGGCCCTCCCCGAAGGTGAACTGCATCGCCATTCCCGCGGGCTGGTCGTCCCCGCAGCCGAAGCACTTGCTCCAATGAGACGGAATCGGTGCGCCCGCCCCGGGATGGTCGTCGGGAAGCTCGGGAAGGGCGAGGTCGTCGGGCAGGGTCCAGGTACCGCTCATGGGGAAGTAATCTAGTCGGCGGTTCGGTCGGCTCCACCGGGCGGACCGACACGAAGTGACGTTCGCCGCACCGGCCGGACACGGGAAGGAACCATCGATGACCGATGTGGCACCGTCCGTGACGCTGCGCGAGACCATCGCCCGGCTGGCACCCGGCACCGCCCTGCGCGACGGTCTCGAGCGCATCCTGCGCGGCCGCACCGGAGGCCTCATCGTTCTCGGTTTCGACGACGAGGTGGCGGCGCTGTGCGACGGCGGCTTCGAGCTGGACGTGGAGTTCGCTCCCACCCGGCTGCGTGAGCTGTCGAAGATGGACGGCGCGGTCGTGGTGTCCACCGACGGCAGCCGGATCGTGCGGGCCAACGTGCAGCTGGTACCCGATCACCGGATCCCGACCGTCGAATCGGGAACGCGGCACCGCGCCGCGGAGCGCACCGCGATCCAGACCGGCTACCCGGTGGTGTCGGTGAGCCAGTCGATGAGCATCGTGACCGTCTACGTCGACAGTCAGCGGCACGTGATCAACGATTCGGCGACCATTCTCTCGCGCGCCAACCAGGCCGTCGCGACGCTCGAGCGCTACAAGTCGCGGCTGGACGAGGTCACCCGGCAGCTGTCGGTGGTGGAGATCGAGGACTTCGTGACGCTGCGCGATGCGCTCACCGTCGCGCAGCGGCTCGAGATGGTGCGGCGCGTCTCGGTGGAGATCGAACAGGAGGTGCTCCAACTGGGCACCGACGGCCGCCAGCTGGCGCTGCAGCTCGAGGAGCTGGTGGGCGACAACGACCTGGCCCGCCAGCTGATCGTGCGGGACTATCTGGCCGGTTCGGAGGCCCCGCAACTCGTCGCGGTCGAGCAGACCCTGGCCGCGCTGGATCGGCTCACCGACGTCGACCTGCTGGATCTGACGACGTTGGCGCGCGTGTTCGGGTATCCGGGCACGATCGAGGCCCTGGACACCGCGACGAGTCCGCGTGGCTATCGCGTGCTGCATCGCGTGCCGCGGCTGCAGTCCTCGCAGATCCATCGGCTGGTGAGCTCGTTCGGGAGCTTGCAGGGCCTGCTCGCGGCAACGGCGGCGGACCTGCAGTCCGTGGAGGGGATCGGCGGGCTGTGGGCGCGCTCCATCCGCGAAGGCCTGTCGCGTCTGGCGGAGTCGTCGATCAACGGCCCGTACGACTGATCCGCGGCTCGCAGCGGCGCCGGTCGGGCGACGGATCAGGCGATGTTGAACGGCTCGGGGGTGCTGCGCAGGCCGCCGAGCTGGCCGACCACCGTGTACGCGCCGGCCGGAACCCGCTCCCGTGGCGCCTGGCATCCGGGCTCGGAGGTCGTTCCGGACCACTTCACCGCGAAGGCGGCCTGGTCGCCCGGAGCCAGCTTGCGCACATCGGCGGTCGACTCGGGGAAGCAGTCGGTATTCGACCACAAGCGCCGGCTGCCGTCGAGCGAGTACACCAGCACCTGCTGCAGACCCGCGCCGAGATCACGCTCGCACGCGGTCGTGCCGATGTTCGTGATGACGATCGTGAACTCGGGTTCCTCACCCACCTGGTAGTTGGGCCGGTCCGCGGTCACCCGCACGGCGAGCGCCTGGTCCGGGCACTGCCCGGCGGCGACGGCGGATGCGCTCGCCGCCGCGGAACTCGAGGACGCGGCGGATCCCGACGGCGTGCTCGACTGGGACGACCCCGACTGGGACGACCCCGACTGGGTGCCGCCGGAGGACCCGCCGGGCCCGGCCGCGGCGACACCGTCGGCCGTATCCTCGTCCGTCTCCTCCCCCGTGCTGCTGGTCGGGGTGCGGGTGGTGCTGGTCTCGGACGTCAGGACGCCGGCGGCCGCCGGATCCGGCTCCGGGTCGTCGCCCCCGCCGGTCAGGGACAGGACGAGCCACACGACGAGCGCGAGCACGACCACGCCGACACCCACGGCGAGCGCGCGTCGACGCCAGTAGATCTCGGGGGGCAGCGGCCCGTTCGGTTCAAGCACGTCTCCCACGGTATGTGCCACCGGCGAGGGGCCGCCGCACCGAAGTCGGCGTGTCGCGTCAGTCGACCGTCACACCGATGTCGCCGACGTGTCCCTGCAGCTGGACGTGTCCGTCGGAGAGCTTGTAGGTCACGCCCGCGATGGCGCACTGCCCGTTGGCGATGCGCTCGGCGATGATCTGGGACCGCTGACCGATCAGCTTCGCGGTCTCCACCACATGCCGGCCCTCGAGCTCGTCGACGGTGGACAGCCCGTCGTTGCGACCCATGAGGATCGACGGTGCGACCCGCTCGACGATGTCCCGGATGAACCCCGGAGGAATCCGACCCTCGTCGAGGGCGTCCAGGGTCGCCTTGACCGCGCCGCAGCTGTCGTGTCCGAGCACGATGATCAGCGGCACGTTCAGCACACCCACGGCGTACTCGATCGAACCGAGGACGGCGCTGTCGATCACGTGCCCCGCGGTGCGCACGACGAACATGTCACCGAGGCCCTGGTCGAAGATGATCTCGGCGGCCACCCGGGAGTCACCGCATCCGAAGAGCACGGCGATGGGGTGCTGCCCGTTGACCAGTTCGGCGCGACGGTCGATGCCCTGGCTGGGATGCAGCGGGGTACCACTGACGAAGCGCTGGTTACCCTCGGTCAGGGCCTTCCAGGCGGAGATGGGGTTGGAGTTCGGCATACGGACATTATCCACCCTGGCCTGTGACGCGCCCCGCACGGCCGGGTTACCGCGAGGTCACATCGGTCCGACATTCCGACAGGAGGACGTGAGAGATGCCGGTCGACGCGACCGCCCTGCTGCGGTGGTACGCCGCCGAGGCGAGGGATCTGCCGTGGCGCGAGGACGGGGTGACCGGCTGGCAGATCCTGATGAGTGAGGTGATGCTGCAGCAGACCCCGGTGGTCCGGGTGGCCCCGATCTGGCTGGAGTGGGTGCAGCGCTGGCCGGTGCCGTCGGCGATGGCCGCGTCGAGCCGGGCCGACGTGCTGCGCGCGTGGGGCAAGCTCGGATATCCGCGACGGGCCCTGCGGCTGCACGAGTGCGCCGGCGTCCTGGCCGCCGAGCACGGCGACGAGGTGCCGGCGGACGTGGACGTGCTGCTGACCCTGCCCGGCATCGGCGCCTACACGGCGCGTGCCGTCGCCTGTTTCGCGTACGGCCGGCGGGTCCCGGTGGTGGACACGAACGTCCGCCGGGTCGTCGCACGCGCGGTGCACGGCGCGGCCGAGCCCGGCAATCCCTCGACGACGCGGGACCTGGCCGACGTCGAGGCGCTGCTGCCGCGCACCCGCGAGCGGGCGGCGACGTTCTCCGCAGCCCTGATGGAACTCGGCGCGACGATCTGCACGGCCCGCTCACCCGACTGCGCCCGGTGTCCGCTCCCGCGGTGCGAGTGGGTGGAGGCCGGCCGGCCCGCCCACGACGGCCCGCAGCGACGGGTGCAGAAGTTCACGGGCACCGACCGTCAGGTGCGGGGCAAGCTCATGGCGGTGTTGCGCGAGAGCGACGTCCCCGTCGAGCGGCCGGTGCTGGACCGGGTGTGGCTCGCGGATCCGGGGCAGCGCGACCGGGCGCTGCACTCGCTGCTCGTGGACGGCCTGGTCGAGCAGACCGACGACGGGCGTTTCGCGCTCGCCGGCGAAGGCTGAGCCGCGCTCACTCGTCGAGCGTGTCGAGGAATCGCTCGACCTCGGCGCGGTACTCGCCGGGGCGCTCGTCGTGCACCAGGTGCCCCGCGCCCGGGACCCGGACGTACCGGGACCGGGGGTGCTCGGCGGCCATCCGCCGCATCTGCCCTTCGGGCGTGATGGTGAACTCGCCCTCGACGAGCAGGGCCGGCACCGAGATCGACCGCCACTGGTCCCAGAAGTGCCGGGAGCCCCACTCCTCGGAGATGTCCCTGAAGGTGCCCACCTCCCCGTGCAGGTACCAGCCGTCGGCGCGATGCTCGAAGGAATCGAGGAAGTACCGCCCGGCGACGTCGCCGAAGTAGCCGACGACCGCGTCCTCGTCCGGAAACGGCTGCGGCCACTGCGCGATCATCGCGGCCCAGTCCGCGGCGGTGCGGCCACGGAAGTCGGGGGCCATGTCCTCGACGACGAGGCCGGCCACCCGGTCGGGGTGCGCGGCGGCGAAGCACCACCCGTGCAGCGCGCCCATCGAGTGCCCGATCACCACCAGGGGTTCACCGATGTCGTCCACATGCGCAGCGAGGTCGGCGACGAACGCCTCGGTGGTGAGCCGGTCCGGGGCGGGACGCCCGTGGCCGGCGGCATCGAAGGTGTGGACGCGACCGTGGCTGCGCAGCCACGGCACGTGCCGTCGCCAGGTGCGGGAGCTGCCCATCAGGCCGTGCAGCAGCAGGATCGGCCGCCCGGAACCACCTTCGTCGTGCAACACAACCGCCAAGGTAGCGGAGTACGCTCGCCGCCATGGCAGTGGTGAAGATCAACGCAATCGAGGTCCCCGAGGGCGCCGGCCCGGAACTGGAGACGCGCTTCGCGCATCGGGCGCACACCGTGGAGAACTCCCCCGGATTCCTCGGATTCCAGCTCCTGCGTCCGGTGCAGGGCGAGTCGCGCTACTTCGTGGTGACCCAGTGGGAGTCGGAGGAGGCGTTCGCGGCCTGGCGGGACGGCCCGGCCCGGCAGGCGCACGCCGGTGAGGCGAAGCGACCGGTCGCATCGGGTGCGTCGTTGCTCGAGTTCGAGGTCGTACTCGACGTCAAAGCCACCGGCGAGGACGCCGCCCGGGACTGAGCGTGCCGACGTGAACGCACAGCGCTCGTTCAACTACCCGCACGTCGGCGCGACCCGCGGCGAGACGCCGGCGGGGTTCCGGCACGCGCACCTGACCTCCCGCCTCGGCTCGGGCGATGTCGCGTTCCGCACCGCCGTCGGGGCCCTCGAAAGCTGGAATATGCAGCGGCATGCGGGTTTTCGCGTCGATTCACACACCCCCGCCCCGCGGGCGGGACTGGAGGTACGGCTGGATCCCCCTTTCGGTCCGGTGCGCTGGGGGGGCGTGGTGCCGGGTGGTCTACGTCGTCGACGAGCCGAACCGTCGCGGCTTCGCCTACGGCACGCTCGAGGGACACCCCATCAGCGGGGAAGAGGCGTTCGTGGTCGAGCGACGACCCGACGGCGTGGTGTTCGGGCACATCACTGCCGTCTCCCGGCCCGGTCGCTGGTTCACCCGCCTCGGTGCACCGGTCCTGTCGCTCGCTCAGCGGTGGATGATGGGCCGTTACCTCGACGCGCTCACCGGCGGCTGAAACAGCGCGAGTGCGCACCTCCCGGCGGTCGTCGCCGCGGGACGTGCGCACTCGCCGGGTCGTTCAGGATTCGAGCGCTGCGTCGAGCGTGATGTCCACCCCGGTCAGGGCCTTGCTGACCGGGCACCCCTCCTTGGCTCCCTGCGCCGCCTTCGCGAACCCGTCGGCGTCGAGACCGTCGACCTCGCCGCGGACCGTCAGCTTGATGCCGGTGAGCCGGAATCCGCCGTTCGGGTCCGGGCCGAGCGAGACGTCGGCCGTGACGTCGAGGCTCTGCGGTGTGCCGCCGGCCTCGGCGATGAGCGCCGAGAGCTGCATCGCGTAGCACGACGAGTGCGCCGCGGCGATGAGTTCCTCCGGGCTGGTGGTGCCGTCGGCGTCGTCCGCCGCCCGCTTGGGGAACGAGACATCGAACGTGGCGCGGCCGGAGCTGGTGAGTTCGACCTGGCCTGCGCCGTCCTGCAGGCCACCGTTCCAGGCTGTGCGAGAGGTACGTGTGGGCATCAATCGGTCCCTTTCGTCGTAGCGTGTCCTCTCAGCCGAACCTACGCCACGTCGCGCGGCGCGGCGCTGCTTCCGCACGGCGGCGAGCCGCCCGGGCAACGGCGGCGAGCCGCCCCGGCAACGGCGGCGAGGCGCCCGGGCAACAGCGGCGAGCGCCCCGGCAACAGCGGCGAGCCGCCCCGGCACGCGCCGCACGAACCACAATCTGCACGACGCCGGGCCGCGCCCACTAGGTTCGCGGGTGTGTTCACCCGGCCGACGCTGCGCCGCGAATCGCGACTGTTCGTCGTCGGTTCCGCCCTGTTCGGGGCCGGTGCCGGCGGCGTGCTCGTCCTCCCCGCCGCCACCTCCAATCTGCTCTACTTCGTGGGCTCGTGGTTCTTCACCGCGGCGGCGACGGTGCAACTGCTGCTGACGCACCGCCCGCCGACGGTGACCCGCGTGGACCGGTACGACTGGTGGTCGGCCGCGGTGCAGTGGGTCGGCACGCTCGCATTCAACGTGAGCACGGGATTCGCGCTCGTCGCCGGTCTGACGGCGACCGAGGAGCGGAATCTGGTGTGGCGCCCCGACGCTGTCGGCTCGGTGTGCTTCCTCGTCAGCAGTGCCCTGGCGGTGGTGGCCACCACCGACACCGATGCGCTGTGGGATCCGCACGCCCGCAACTGGCGCAGCACCTGGCTGAACATGCTCGGTTCGCTCGCCTTCGGTGCCGCGGCCGTCGGCGCCCACGTCGACCCGGCGGGCGCAACGTTCGCGCCGAGGCTCGCCGACGTCGGCACGTTCGTCGGGGCGCTGTGCTTCCTCGTCGCGGCGCTGTCGATGCGTCCGGCCGACCCGCCGGGCCCGCATCGAACCTGACGTCCCGGGTCTCGGCAGGAGACCGGCGCGGGTGGTCCAATGGAAACGTGGCCACGGGTGGCGACCGGGTGCGGGTCGAGGTGCTCGGCCCGATCCGCGTGCTGGACGGGGATCGTCGGGACATCACTCCCGACGGGCTGCTGCAGCGGCGCCTGCTGGCCCTGCTGGTGCTTCGGCGGGGCCGGGTGGTGCCCGCGCACTCCGCCGTCGACGCCCTGTGGCCGTCCAGGCTGCCGGCGGATCCGGCCGCCGCCCTGCAGAACCACATGTTCCGGCTGCGTCGTGGCCTGCCCTACGGCCTGATCGAGTCCGTCGGTGAGGGCTATCGGCTCGATCCGGCCCGCGTGGAGGTCGACGCCGACCGCCTCGTCGCGGTCTCGACGGGGGGAACGACCGATGCAGCCGAGATCGAGGCCGTGCTCGCGCGCTGGCAGGGTCCCGCCTACCCGGAGCTCGACGACGTGGACGAGGCCCGCGTGGAGGCGACGCGGCTGGAGGAACTGCGGTTCCGGGCCCGCGAGGTGCGGGCCGAGGCGCGGCTCGCGCGGGGCGACACCGACGGCCTCGTTGCCGAACTGGCCGCACTGGCCGACGCGCAGCCGTCGAGGGAACGACCGCGTGGGCTTCTGATGACGGCGCTCGCGGCAACGGGACGCCGGGCCGAGGCGCTGCGCGTCTACGACGATTTCCGGCGGCTGATCGGCGACGAGCTGGGCATCGAGCCGTCGCCGGCACTGGCGGCCCACCACGCGGAACTGCTCGCCGGTGCCACCGATCGGGTGTGGGCTCCGGTGGGCAGGCTGCCGGTTCCGGCGACGTCACTCGTCGGCCGGGACGCCCTCGCTGCGGAGGTGACCGGGCTGACGGAGTCGGGGCGACTGGTGACCCTGGTCGGCCCGGGTGGGGTGGGCAAGACCCGGCTGCTCCTCGAGACCGGGCACCGGCTCCGCGCCGCCCGCCCGGACCGTCCGGTGGTGCTGTGCGAGCTGGCCACCGCCGAGCCGGACTCCGCGGTCGATGTGGTCGCCGCCGCCCTGCGGATCGACGCCCGGCCCGGCACCGCACTCGCCGAGCGGGTGGCCGACGTGCTGGGCGAGACCGAGATCGTGCTGTTGCTCGACAACTGCGAGCACGTGCTCGAGCCGATCGCCGCCTTCGTCGAACGCCTGCTCGGCACATGTGCGAACGTGCGGGTCGTGGCGACGAGCCGGGAACGGCTCCGCGTCGTGGGCGAGCACGTCCGCAGGGTGCCGCCGCTGCCGTACGACGGCGAGGACGCCCCGGCCGTGCGGCTGTTCGAGGAGCGGGCGCGGGCCGTCGTCCCCGGCTTCGAGCCGGACGGGAGGGAACGTGCCTGCATCGCCGAGATCGTGCGACGCCTGGACGGGTTGCCGCTGGCGATCGAGCTGGCGGCGGCGTGCCTGCACACCCACGAGGTCGCGGAGGTCGCGGCGGGCCTGGACCACCGCTTCGAGCTGCTGGCGTCGGGGTACCGCACGACCCCACGGCACGCGTCGCTGGCCGCGGCCGTGTCGTGGTCGTTCGGGCTGCTCCCGGAGGATCTGCGGCGGACCTTCGCGGACCTGTCGGTGTTCGCGGGCTCGTTCGACGCGGCCGACGCCGCGGCGGTCTGCGGCACGGATCCCGGGACGACCGTCGCGGCGTTGACGCACCTCGTGGAGCGTTCGCTGGTGATGCGGATGCCCGGTCGCCGGTACATGCTGCTCGAGACGTTGCGGGCGTTCGGCGCCGAACAGCTCGTCCGTGCGGGCCGAGCCGACACGGTCGCGGAGCGGCACGCCCGGCACCTCGTCGACTGGGTCGACCGTGCGGATTCCCGACTGCTGCAGCCGGGTGAGCCGGTCCTGTCGCAGATCGACGCCGCCGTACCGGAGTTGCGCAGTGCGCTCGGCTGGATGCTCGACCACGACGAGATCGCCCCGGCGGGCCGACTCGTCAACGCCCTGCTGGACTACGGAATCTTCCGGTTGCGACCGGACGTACTGAACTGGGCACGGATGGTGATCGCCGCCGACGCGGAGGGACGGAGCCCGTTCGCCGCGCGCGTGCAGGTGGTGGCCGCCTACGCGGCGTGGATGTCCGGCGACGTGACCGAGACCGGCCGGCTCAGTGTCGCTGCGCTGCGTGCGGTGGAGCGGGTGAAGACCGAGCCGGCGGCCGAAGCACTGACCGTCCGCGGGAGCTACGAGTTGTTCGAAGGTCACCTGGACGCGGCCGCCGCCTGGTACCGGCGGGCCGCCGCGGCAGCCGTGCACGACCCGGCGCAGCGCCTCATGGCACGTGCCAGCGAGCTGCTGCCGCTGGGCTATGCGGGCGCACCGGCCGCCGTCGGGCTGGCCGCGGCACTCCTCACCGAGATCGGCGATGCACGCACACCGCACGCGGCGTACGTCTGGCACTGCGCCGGGGAGGCGGACCTGGCGGTCGACGTCGAACGGGCCCGCGCCCGCTTCGCACGGGCACTGGAGATCGCGGAGCAGACGAACGCCTCGTTCGTCACCGGCCTCGCCGGTGCGTCGAAGGCGTCCATCGACGCCCGGATCGGTGACCCCGTGGCGGCCGCCGCCGAGTACCGGCGGCTGATCCCGCACTGGCGGCGGGCCGGGATGTGGTCGACGCAGTGGACGATGCTGCGCTCGATCGCCGGACTTCTCGAACGCCTGGGCCGCTACCGGGACGCCGCGGTGCTCGAGGGGGCCGTGCGTACGACAGCGGCCGGTCACCGCATCTTCGGTGCCGACGAGGTGGCTCTGGACGATCTCGGCGTGCGGTTGCGCACCGAGCTCGGCGACGACGAGTACGAGGCGGCGCGGCGGCGCGGGGCGCTGCTCGACGGCGAGGCCGCCGCCGAGCATGCGCTCCGCGCCCTGTGACCGCGGGGGACCCGGGACCTCACCATCGGGGCTGTTCGCCGAGGATGCCGAGCAACGACTTGCCGACGAGTTCGTGGGTGAGCGCGTCGTTCCCGGGGTGGAATCCCCCGCACCGCACGTCGCGGTAGAGGCGTTCGAGCTCGTTCCCGGTGAACATGCCGGCGCCGCCGGCCACGTCGAGGGCGATGTCGACGACCCGTTTGGCCGCCTCCACCGCTCGCCACTTCATCGCGTACACCTTGGGAACCCATTCGTCGCCGTGGTCCGCGCCGGCCACCCGGTCCGCGACGAACCGGTCGAGCGTCGCCGAGGCGGCGTCCAGCTCGAGATACATCTGTGCAACCTGATGCTGCACGAACGGGTTGTAGGCGTATGCGCCCCGCTCGATCGCCACCGAGGTCTTGCGGCGGGCGCTGCGGACAGCGAGTTCGAGGGCGCGGTCGGCGATCCCCAGATACACCGCCGCCATGAGCGCGAGCGGCCACATCGTCATCGCCACGAGAAACGGATCGCTGCCGTCGCCCGCGGGAACCACCCGCCCGATGCGGTCGTCGGGCACGAAGACGTCGTCGAGGACCGTGTCGTGGCTCTGCGTCGGCCGCATGCCGAGGGTGTCCCACGTCGGCACGACGTTCACCCCCGCGCTGCCTCGCTCGACGAACGCGTGCACGATGTGCGGCCCGCCGGCCGCGTCCGCGTCGACGGCATGCGCGCCGAGCCACCGCCACGCCGGACCGTTGGAGCCGAACTGTTTGCGGCCGGTCAGGCGGTAGCCGCCCGCCACGCGCTGCGCCCTGCACGTCGACAGGAGCACCGGGATGTCGTTGCCCGTCTCGGCGTGTCCGGCAGCGAACACGTCGCCGGCCGCCGCGGCCTCCGAGATCCAGCGGAGCGACGTGTCGCCCGTGCGTTCCAGTTCGGTCGCGATCCCGATCCAGTACGAGTGCATCGTCATCGCGAGCGCAGTGGCCGGTGCATAGCGCGCGAGGCGCCGCTGACTCGCGGCCAGCCGGGCCAGATCGAGACCCCATCCCCCGTAGCGGACGGGTACGGCGGCGGCGAGGTAGCCGGCCGCTCGCAGTTCCGCGAGGTCCTCGTCGAAGTAGGAGTTGGACCGGTCGAGTTCGCCGGCACGGGAGCGGAACCGCTCCAGCATCTCTGTCGGCAGCTCGGCCGCCCCGTTGCGGGTCGAGTTCATGGTGAGTGTGGTGTCCATGGCCACGACGATGCGCCGGTCTGCTCCCACCGCGCTCCCACCGGATCACACCGCCGTGAGAGCACGTGGGGGCGCCGTGGGAGTCCTCTCCCGCACCGTGACAGGCATGAACGCGACGACCTCCCGGCTCGGGACGATCCTGTCGATCTGGGCCCACCCCGACGACGAGACCTATCTCGCGGCGGGGATCATGGCCGCCGCCCGCGACGCCGGCCGGCGCGTCGTGTGCGCGTCGGCCAGCGCCGGCGAGCACGGAACCGCAGATCCTCGCTCGTGGCCGCCGGAACGCCTGGGCCGGGTCCGCCGCTGGGAGGCGGCCGCCGCCATGGCCGTGCTCGGCGTCGAGGAGCACCACGTCCTCGGCCTGCCGGACGGCGCCCTCACCGATCACGACGACGCCGGTCTCTCGTGGGCCGGCCGGCTCCTCGACGACCTCCGCCCCGACACGATCCTGACCTTCGGTGCCGACGGAATGACCTACCACCCGGATCACAACGCCGTGCACCGCTGGGTCACCCGCGCCTGGCGTGACCGCGGCGGCCGGTCCCGGTTGCTGTACGCCACGCCGACCGTGGAGCATCTCGACCGGTTCCGGGACCTCTACGAGGAATGGGGCATGTACATGAGCGACGAGCGCCCCACCGGCATCCCCGAAGAGCAGCTCGCGGTCCACGTCCGGCTGCAGGGACCCGAGCTCGACCGCAAACTCACCGCACTGCGGGCCATGGCCACCCAGACCGGCGACCTCGTCGCGCGGATCGATCCCGCGATCTACGCGGCCCAGATCGCGGAGGAGGCGTTCGTCGACGCTCTCCGCGTCCCCGACCACGACGAGGCAACGACAGGCACGGCGAGGACAGGCACGGCGGCGGCGGTGTGAGAGGCAGGGCTACCGGTGCCGCTCGGCGAGGTGCTCCGCCGCCGACCGGACCTGTTCCCGGAGCTCGGGCGGTCCGAGCAGCTCGGCGTCGTCCCCCAGCTGCCACATCGCGGCCCCGGCGTGGCCGGCCCCACCGAACTCCACCTCGGTCTCCCACCACCCGTCGCCCGTGGGCCGCTGCGTGACGATGCGGATCGCGATCACCGCGAGGTCGTCCCGGCGCCGGTCCCGGATCTTCACCGCGGCGGTGACCGTGCCCAGGCCGGCCCGGAACTCGGCGCGGTGCCGGCGCCAGATCCGGGCGAGATCGACGTCGGGCGGGCGGTGCGCCGCGGTGTCGAGCAGTTGCACCCGTTCCATCCGGGAGAGGCGGTAGGTGCGTTCGGCGCCGCGATGCAGGGCTACGAGGTACCAGCGGCCCGCCGCGCTGACCAACCCGAGCGGATCGACGGTCCGCCACCGCGTCTCGGCGCCACGGGAACGGTAGTGGATGCGCAGACGACGATCGGTGAAGACGGCCTGCTGGACGACGCCGAGGTGCTCGTCCCGCCGGTGGTCGACCACCCACCCGGACGAGCTGACGACGATCCGCTCCCCGACGCGCGCCGCGGCGGTGCGCTGCGCCTCGGGCAGCGCGACGGTCACCTTCCGCATCGCCGAGGCGAACGCGGGCGCCATGCCGAGCGAGTCGGGCGTGGCCGAGGCGCTCGCCGCGAGCAGGGCGGTCGCCTCGTCGACGGTCAGACCGGTCAGGTCGGTGGTGAAGCCGGGCAGCAACGAGAACCCGCCGGCGCGTCCGCGTTCGGCGTAGACGGGGATGCCTGCCGTGGACAACGCCTCGACGTCGCGCAGCACGGTGCGCACCGAAACCTCGAGTTCCCGGGCGATTGCGGGCGCGGTCATCCGGCCGCGGTGCCGCAGCAGCAGGACGAGGGACAGCAACCGATCCGCGCGCATGCCGGCACTCTCGCAGAGATACCTGACAGGAGATGTCGTGTTTGGAAGGAAGCATCGTGTCCGCCGACATCGACACACCACCGGGAGGCCCGACATGAGCACCGTCACCGATCCCCGTCCCCTCTACCGTGACGCCCTGGCATGGGTGGACACGCTGTTCGCGCAAGTGCGCCCCGAGCAGATGACCGACCCGACTCCCTGCCCGCAGTTCGACGTGCGTGCCCTGCTCGGCCACCTCGTCGCGACCGTGGACAGGGGGCGGGTGATCGGCAGCGGCGGCGACCCGTTGAGCATCCCGGAATTCCTCACCGGTGTCCCCGACGACGCGTGGCGGGCCGAGCTCGAACGGGCGCAGGCCCACTACCGGAAGGTGTGGAGCGACGACGACGTGCTCGACCGGTCCGTCGTCGCGCCGTGGGGAACGGTACCCGGACGCGCCGCGGTGCTGAGCAACCTCAACGAGGCCCTCGTGCACGGATGGGACCTCTCCGCCGCCACCGGTCTGCAGACCGAGCCCGACGCGGCGCTCGTGGAGGCCGCGTTCGCCGTCGCGCGCCGCAGCATTCCCGCAGCCCGGCGCGGCGGACGGGTGCCCTTCGGCACGGTCGTCGAGTCCGCACCGGATGCGAGCCCCCTCGAACGGCTCGCGAACTGGTCCGGGCGGGAGACCGCCGCGTGGCGGCGCTGATCCGGACACACCGACGCCGACGGGCGGCACCCGCAGAGGGTGCCGCCCGTCGGCGTTCGTTACAGCAGGACTACTCGGCGTCCTTGGCCAGGGCCACCGCCGGGGTGTCGGGCACCGCAGCCGGCTTCTCGCTCGGGGTGAAGGTGAACTTCGCGTTCTCGCCGGCACCCTCGCCGTCCCAGCCTTCGACGTCGACCAGGACGATCTGGCCGGGGCCGATCTCGTTGAAGAGAATCTTCTCCGAGAGCTGGTCCTCGATCTCGCGCTGGATCGTGCGACGCAGCGGCCGGGCGCCGAGGACCGGGTCGAAGCCGCGCTTGGCGAGCAGCGACTTCGCCTTCTCGGTGAGCTCGATGCCCATGTCCTTGTTCTTCAGCTGCACCTCGACACGACCGATCATCAGGTCCACCATCTCGATGATCTGCTCCTGGGTGAGCTGGTGGAAGACGATGATGTCGTCGATGCGGTTGAGGAACTCGGGCCGGAAGTGCTTCTTGAGCTCGTCGTTCACCTTGAGCTTCATCCGCTCGTAGTTCGACTCGGCGCCGGTGCCCTTGGTGAAGCCCAGGCCCACCGCCTTCGAGATGTCGGCGGTACCGAGGTTCGAGGTGAAGATCAGCACGGTGTTCTTGAAGTCGACCGTGCGTCCCTGGCCGTCGGTGAGGCGGCCGTCCTCGAGGACCTGCAGGAGGGTGTTGTAGATCTCCTGGTGGGCCTTCTCGATCTCGTCGAACAGAACCACGGAGAACGGCTTGCGGCGCACCTTCTCGGTGAGCTGGCCGCCCTCTTCGTAGCCGACGTAGCCCGGAGGGGCACCGAACAGGCGCGACGCGGTGAACCGGTCGTGGAACTCGCCCATGTCGATCTGGATGAGCGCGTCGTCCTCGCCGAACAGGAAGTTCGCGAGCGCCTTCGACAGCTCGGTCTTACCGACGCCGGACGGGCCGGCGAAGATGAACGAACCGGCGGGACGCTTCGGGTCCTTCAGGCCGGCGCGGGTACGCCGGATCGCCTTGGCGACGGCCTTGACGGCGTCCTCCTGGCCGATGATCCGCTTGTGCAGCTCGTCCTCCATGCGGAGCAGACGGGTGGTCTCCTCCTCGGTGAGCTTGAACACCGGGATGCCGGTCCAGTTGGCGAGAACCTCGGCGATCTGCTCCTCGTCGACCTCGGCGATGACGTCGAGATCACCGGCGCGCCACTGCTTCTCGCGCTCGGCACGCTGCGCGACGAGCTGCTTCTCCTTGTCGCGCAGGTTCGCGGCCTTCTCGAAGTCCTGCGCGTCGATCGCGGACTCCTTCTCCCGGCGCGCGTCGGCGATCTTGTCGTCGAACTCGCGCAGGTCCGGCGGCGCGGTCATCCGGCGGATGCGCATGCGCGCACCGGCCTCGTCGATGAGGTCGATCGCCTTGTCCGGCAGGAAGCGGTCGTTGATGTAGCGGTCCGCGAGGCTCGCCGCGGCGACCAGCGCCTTGTCGGTGATGGACACGCGGTGGTGCGCCTCGTACCGGTCGCGCAGACCCTTGAGGATCTCGATGGTGTGCTCGACCGTGGGCTCGCCGACCTGCACCGGCTGGAACCGGCGCTCGAGCGCGGCGTCCTTCTCGATGTACTTGCGGTACTCGTCGAGGGTGGTGGCACCGATGGTCTGCAGCTCGCCGCGCGCCAGCTTCGGCTTCAGGATCGACGCCGCGTCGATGGCGCCCTCGGCGGCACCCGCACCGACCAGCGTGTGCAGCTCGTCGATGAACAGGATGATGTCGCCGCGGCTGTTGATCTCCTTGAGGACCTTCTTCAGGCGTTCCTCGAAGTCACCGCGGTAACGGCTGCCCGCGACGAGCGAGCCGAGGTCGAGGGTGTAGAGCTGCTTGTCCTTGAGGGTCTCGGGGACCTCACCGTTGACGATGGCCTGCGCCAGGCCCTCGACGACGGCGGTCTTGCCGACGCCCGGCTCGCCGATGAGCACCGGGTTGTTCTTGGTGCGACGGCTCAGGACCTGCATCACGCGCTCGATTTCCTTCGCGCGTCCGATGACGGGGTCGAGCTTGCCTTCGAGCGCGGCCTGCGTGAGGTTGCGGCCGAACTGATCGAGCACCAGCGACGTCGACGGGGTGCCGGCCTCGCCACGGCTGGTGCCGGATTCCTGGGGCTCCTTGCCCTGGTATCCGGAGAGCAGCTGGATGACCTGCTGACGGACCCGGTTCAGGTCGGCGCCGAGCTTGACGAGCACCTGCGCCGCGACGCCCTCACCCTCGCGGATGAGGCCGAGCAGGATGTGCTCGGTACCGATGTAGTTGTGTCCGAGCTGCAGCGCCTCACGCAGGCTGAGCTCGAGCACCTTCTTGGCACGGGGCGTGAACGGGATGTGACCCGAGGGGGCCTGCTGTCCCTGGCCGATGATCTCCTCGACCTGGCTGCGGACGCCTTCGAGGGAGATCCCCAAAGATTCGAGCGACTTGGCCGCTACGCCCTCGCCTTCGTGAATGAGGCCCAGGAGAATGTGCTCCGTGCCGATGTAGTTGTGGTTGAGCATCCTGGCCTCTTCCTGAGCCAGGACGACGACGCGCCGCGCGCGATCGGTGAACCTTTCGAACATCGCACTCCCTCACACTCTCCGGCCGACAGGTCCGGTACGCGGATCGTTCCGGACCCGGCTGCCGCGTTTCGCTCCGGCACTCGAGTCGTCGAGTGGAACCAGGTTCCACGACCCCACTCGACACTCTAGTTGCCGCCGTTTCGAGGCGCTGCCCCTCCACCCGATCGGCACCGGCGGCAACTCCGGCTACGAGGGGTAACGCCGCACGTCGACCCGGCGTTCCCACCTCCGTGTACGCCAGCAGCGAACACGCTGCTCAGCGGGGCATCAACCGGCGAATGCGCTGTCCGACGCGCTGCGGGGCGCGTTCGGGGTCGACGAGTTCGTTCTCCGCGAGGGGGCTGTCCTCGTCGGCGACGGTGCCGGGCTCGAACCGCTCGAGCGTCCGGCCCGGTCCGCGCAGCCGTTCCACCGCGGCGACGAGCGAGCCTTCGGACCGGACGGCGGAGGCGACGTCCTGCGGGGACACCCCCAGGTGCTCGGACAGCAGACGCTCCCGCATCTCGACGACCGCACGGCTGATGTGGTCGCCCTCGTGATCCGCCTCGACGAAGAGATCGCACTCGGTGTCGAAGCCCAGGGACCGGTTGTTCAGGTTCGACGAGCCGATGCGCAGCAGCACGTCGTCCATGACGACGACCTTCGCGTGCACGTAGATCGGCGCTCCGCCCGCGGTGACCGGGTAGTAGGCGGCGAACCGCCCGTGGACGTCGGCGTTCCACAGCATGTGCAGCAGCTTGCGACGGGCACCGTCCATCGCCTTCTGCTCGAGCCATCCCTCGGCGTTGCGCGGCAGGACCAGCACGATCTGCGGGCCGTCCGGTTCGTGCAGCCGCTTCGCGAGGGCTTCGGCGAGGGTCCGGGACGCCAGGTACTGGCTCTCCATGTAGAGCGTGCGACGGGCGCCGGCGATCACCGCCAGGTAGAGGGCTTCGATCTCCCGGACCTCGGCGCGGTCGCGGAGTTCGGGCAGGGTGCGGGCGACGGCGACGTCGACATCGCGCAGCGCCGGGCGCAACCCCTCGGGCCAGATGGTGTGATCGGCCTCGACCGGCTCGAGGTCCTCCCCGGTCGCAGCCTTCCACCGGGCACGGGCCTGCTCGCCGATCGCGCGGGCGGCCGCGCCGTCCACCGCGGTGGTGACGTCGTGCCACGGTCCGTACCGGCGACCGTTCGGCTCCCGCCGGTAACGGCTGCGGTCGGGATGTTCGCTGGTGTCCCACCGGTCCACGGTCATGTCGATGCCACCGCAGAACGCGACGACGTCGTCGATCACGATGATCTTCTGATGATGCGCCGCTCCCACGGGGTGGGCACCGTCGATCTCGAGCCGGAGCCGGGGGTCGCTCAGCCAGTTCAGCACGAAGACAGGTGTCATCCCGCGTCCGATGGCGGCGAATGCGCCGATGTTCCACTTCAGCAGCATCACCTCGAGATCCGGCTGCCGACGTGGCAACCACTTGAGGAAGGCACCCAGCCGGTTCGGTCCCTCGAGGGTCTTGCGATCGGGTTCGAATTTGATCCTCGTGTCGAAGTCCCACCCGATCAGGAGGATCCGTCTGCGGGCCTGCAGCATCGCCGACTTGGCGTACCGGAAATAGTCTGCGGCGTCGACGATGCAGGCGAGACGATCGGCCCGATCGACCCGCCAGCACGTCTCGCCCGGGGCGGCAATCCGCTCTGCCATGGCCGACACGCTACCCGGGAATCTCGCCCGCGCGCCGCGAGAGACGAAAGGCCGGGCAGTTGTGACGATTGTCTCCGCTTCGCGACAGCGCACCGTTCCGAGCGACCGATCCGCTTTCCGGACGAATAGGGAACGAAATCTGCGCGCCACGACGACGAGGCGATATCCGGGACTGTTGTCGCGGATATCGCCTCGTCGGCCGGAAGACGGCACCTGTGCTCGGTGTGCCTTTGCGGCTTTGCCGCCGGTGTGCCTTTGCGGCTTTGCCGCCGGTGTGCCTTTGCGGCTTACCGCCGGTGCGCCTTGTCGAGCCGTGCTGTCAGTGTGCCTTGTTGTAGGCCTCGATGATTTCGGCGGAGATGCGTCCCCGGGCGGAGACGGGCATGTCGTTGTTACGGGCCCATTCCCGGATTTCCGCGGTTCGTTCCGAACCACCACGCGCGGACTTGCGCGCTGCGGGCGCGGTGGGCACGACCTTCGCGCGCTTACGGCCACCGACCTTGCGGGCATGGGTGACCCAGAACTCCAATTCTTCCCGGAGCTTGGCCGCGTTTTCCTCGGACAGATCGATCTCGTAGGTGACTCCGTCGAGCCCGAATTCCACGGATTCGTCCGCCGCCGTCTCCCCGTCCACATCGTCGATCAGGGTAACGGTGACTTTCTTTGCCATGTGCTGCAAATCCTCTCGAATGAAGAAGCGCGGCCCCCCGCGGTACGAGACAACAATACCCGGGAATCAATTCATGGCAATACGGAAATCGAATGCGACCAATTACCTCGCCGGACGAACAATTGGGAACAGGATTGTTTCCCGGATTCCGAGGCCCGTCAGCGCCATCAGCAATCGATCGATTCCCATGCCGGTCCCGGTCGTCGGAGGCATTCCCTGTTCCATCGCCGCGAGGAAATCCTCGTCGAGGACCATCGCCTCGTCGTCACCAGCCGAGGCCAGCCGCGCCTGGTCGACGAATCGCTCGCGCTGGATCACGGGGTCGACGAGTTCCGAGTAGCCGGTGGCCAGTTCGAAGCCGCGTACGTACAGGTCCCATTTCTCGGTCACACCGTTCTTGCTGCGGTGCTGCCGGGTGAGCGGCGAGGTCTCGACGGGGTAGTCCCGCACGAACGTCGGCTCGTGCAACTGGTCGCCGCACTGGTGCTCCCACAACTCCTCGACGAGTTTCCCGTGGCCCCAGCCCTTGCCCTCCGGAACCTCGAGACCCACCCGATCGGCGAGCGCATGCAGCTCCTCGAGGGACGTCTCGGGCGTGACCTCGGTGCCGATGGCCGCGGACAGTGACGGGTACATCTCCATCACTTTCCATTCGCCGCCGAGGTCGTACTCGGTGCCGTCGGCGAGGGTGACGACGTGGGTGCCGAACACCGCCATCGCCACCTCCTGGATGAGCTCGCGAATCATCGTCGCCGAATCGTCGTACGTGCCGTACGCCTCGTAGGTCTCGAGCATGGCGAATTCGGGCGAGTGCGTGGAGTCCGCACCCTCGTTGCGAAAGTTGCGGTTGATCTCGAAGACCTTCTCGATGCCACCCACCACGCAGCGCTTGAGGAACAGTTCCGGCGCGATGCGCAGGTACAGATCCATGTCGAGCGCGTTCGAATGGGTGACGAACGGACGCGCCGTCGCACCACCGTGCAGGGTCTGCAGCATCGGGGTCTCGACCTCGAGGAAGCCGCGCCGCTCGAGGGCATTGCGCAGCTCGCGCACCACCGCGACACGCATGCGGGCGTTGGCGCGGGCCTCGGGACGCACGATCAGGTCGGCGTAGCGCTGCCGGACCCGGGTCTCCTCGTTCATCTCCTTGTGCGCGACCGGCAGCGGGCGCAGCGCCTTGGCGGCCATCTGCCACGAGTCCGCCATGACGCTGAGCTCGCCGCGACGAGAACTGATCACCTCGCCGTGCACGAACACGAAGTCACCGAGGTCCACCTCGTGCTTCCACGCCGCGAGGGATTCCTCGCCGACACCGTTCAGGCTGATCATCGCCTGCAACTGGGTGCCGTCGCCCTCCTGCAGCGTGGCGAAGCAGAGCTTGCCGGTGTTGCGGAAGAAGATGACCCGGCCGGCGACGCCGACCTCCTCACCGGTGACGGTGTCGGGCTCGAGGTCGGGGTACTTCTCGCGGATCTCCGCGAGGGTGTGAGTGCGCGGAACGACGACGGGATACGCGTCCTTGCCCTGCGCCAGGATCCGTTCGCGCTTCTCGCGGCGGATACGGATCTGCTCGGGGGTGTCGTCGGACTGCTGAACCGGTGCATCACTCACGGGTGACCAGACTATCGGACCGCGTCGGACGCCCGCGCAGGACCGACGCGCCCGGGGAGACCGGCGCCCCGACGGATCAGTGTGCGGTGACGCGCGCCACGTCGTCCTCGACGTGCGGGGCGGCGGCGATCGCACCGGTCACCCCGGCCGCCGCCAGGGCCGCGTACCCGCCGACGAGACCGGTGACGCGGCGCAGGCCGAGGGCCTGCAGCCCCGCGACGACGGCATCGGTCTCCGCGCCGGAGGCCGAGACCACGACCCACTCGACGTCACGGTCGACGGCCACCGCCAGGCGCTCGTCGTCGGCGGGATGCAGACGCCGGGGCAACAGTTCCGCGGAGATGGCCAGGGCACCGGGCAGGGTGCCCTGAGCGGCGCGTTCGGCGTGGGAACGGATGTCGACGACCACCGCGCCGCGCGCGACGGTCGCGGCCAGTCCGGCCGGATAGATGCGCTCGGTGGTGAGCGGGAGGGGATGGGCGGGTGCGGCGACGAAGGATGCAGCAAGCGCAGTGCGCATGAGAGTGACTCCAGGAAGGTGTGAACGGTCGAGGCGGACGTCAGCCTCGACAACACTCCTGGGCGCTCATGCAGCGGATCACGGCGACTATTCTTGCACAGGATCGCGGTGGGCGGAACCCACTGCGGCGGATCGGGCGCCGCGCCGTGCGAGATTGCGCTCGTACACCAGGCGCAGCCCCTCCAGCGTCAGGTCCGGTTCGTGGTGCTCGAGCATCTCGGATTCCGGCATGATCAGCGGCGCACGGTCGCCGGTCCCGATGACCGCGACGTCGTCACCGTCGAAGCCGCGCTGCTCGGAACGCACCAGCCGCACCAGCCCGTCGACCATCCCGGCGAATCCGAAAACCGCACCGGACTGCATGCATTCGACGGTGTTCTTGCCGACCACGGCGCGCGGGCGCAGCAGCTCCACCTTGCGCAGCGCCGCGGACTGGGAGGCGAGCGCGTCCATCGACACCTCGATGCCGGGGGCGATGATGCCGCCGAGGAACTCCCCCTTCGCCGAGACCACGTCCACGCACGTGGACGTCCCGAAGTCCACCACGATGCACGGACCGTCGTAGAAGTGGTGTGCCGCAAGACTGTTGACGATGCGGTCGGCGCCGACCTCCTTGGGGTTGTCGACGAGCAGCGGCACCCCGGTGCGCACGCCCGGTTCGACGACCACGTGCGGCACGTGTTCCCAGTAGCGGGCCAACATCACCCGGATCTCGCGCAGCACCGACGGCACCGTGGACAGCGCGGTCACCCCGGTGATCTGATCGACGTAGCCGCCGAGCAGGCCACGGAAGATGAGCGCGAGCTCGTCGGCGGTCATCCGCGGATCGGTACGCATCCGCCAGTCCCGCAACAACTTCGCATGCGAGCCGCTGCCGGTGAACAGACCGAGGACGACGTTGGTGTTCCGGACGTCGACGGCGAGGAGCACTGTTACACCAACGAACCGGAGTCGAGCGTGGCGAGCATGCGCGGGGTGATCAGACCGGAACCCTCCGGCGCGTGCGCCGGATCGTTGCCGAGTTCGACCTGCCGGTTGTCCGCGTCGACGAACACCACGCGCGGGTTGTAGTCGCGGCATTCCTGCTCGTTCATCACGCCGTAGGCGATGAGGATGACGAGATCGCCGGGGCTCACGAGACGTGCTGCGGCACCGTTGATCCCGATGACGCCGGAGCCTCGCTCGCCCGCGATGACGTAGGTTTCGAGACGGTTGCCGTTGTCGATGTCGACGATCGCGACCTGCTCGCCCTCGAGCAGGTCGGCGGCGTCCATCAGGTCCTGGTCGACGGTCACCGAGCCCACGTAGTGCAGATCGGCGTGGGTCACCGTGGCGCGGTGGATCTTCGACTTCATCATCGTGCGGAACATGGTGTCTCCTCAGCTTTTCGTGCCGGTCGCGCTATCGGCGGGTGAGCAGGTCGTCGGGGGTGGACGCGTCGACCGGGCCGGTCTCGCGTTCGAGGAATCCGGTGCCGATTGCGACACCGACGTTGTCGATGAGCCGGGTGGTGCCGATCCGAGCGGCGATCAGCAGCCGGCCGTCGCCACGTTCCGGAGCGGGACCGAGATCCGCACCCCGCAGTTCGAGATAGTCCAGCTCCACCGAGGGCTCGGCGGCGAGCACCGCGCGTGCGGCGGTGAGCACGGCCTCCGGCCCGCCGGCGGCGGCGTGCGCCCCGGCGACCAGCGCCGCGGACAGCACGGTGGCGATCCGGCGCTGCTCCGGATCCAGGTAGCGGTTGCGCGACGACAGCGCGAGCCCGTCCTGCTCGCGCACCGTCGGCACACCCACGATGCGGACGTCGAAGTTCAGGTCCTGCACCATCTGCCGGACCAGGGCGAGCTGCTGGTAGTCCTTCTCGCCGAAGAACACGACGTTGGGCGCCGCGATCTGCAGCAGCTTCGCGACGACGGTGAGCATGCCCGCGAAGTGCGTCGGGCGGCTGCCACCCTCGAGCTCCGCTCCCAGGGGGCCCGGATGGATCATGGTCCGCCTGCCCTCGGGGTACATCGCGGCCGCCGTCGGTGCGAACGCCAGGTCGACACCGGCCTCGCGCAGCAGCGCGAGGTCCGCGTCGAGGGTGCGGGGGTAGGCGTCGAGGTCCTCACCGGCGCCGAACTGCAGCGGATTGACGAAGATCGACACCACCACCACGGCACCGGTGAGCTTCGCCTGCCGTACGAGTTCGAGGTGACCGGCGTGCAGGGCACCCATCGTCGGCACGAGCGCCACGGTGCGGCCGACGCCGCGCAGCGCCTTGGTGACCTTGGTCAGGCCGGCGGGATCGTGGTGCACGGTCAACTCGCCGCGCACGTAGCCGCCCTGTTGCGTTTCACTCACCGTGATCAGCCCCTTCGAGGATCTCCATCAGTTCCGGTTTCGCACCGGCGCGCTGCGCCGAACGCAGCGACATCGCCCGGTAGCCGGCGGCGATCCGAGGTTCGACCTCGTCGAGCACCCGCAGGTGCGTGGCCACGGCCTGCGCGTCGCCGCGAGCGACCGGACCGGTCAGCGCGGACGGTCCGCGGCGCAGCGCGTTGTCGAGCGCCGCCGCCAGCAGCGGCTGCAGCACCCGCTCCGCGACACCACCGGGCGCGTCGTCGACGAGTTGCTGGCCGAGCAGTTCGTCACCCTCGAGCGCCACCCGCAGCGCCTCCACCGCATCGACCACGAGGGTGACGAGGTGGTTGCTGCCGTGGGCGAGCGCGGCGTGGTACAGCGCGCGCCGCTCCTCGCGGACGCGCACGGGTTCGCCGCCGATCTCGAGCACGAGGGACTGGGCGATCGCGTAGCCGACGTCGTCGGCGGCCGTGATGCCGAAGCACGCCGACGCGAGCCGGACGGTGTCCTCGTCGTGGCCGGTGAACGTCATCGCCGGATGGATGGCGAGCGGCACGACGCCCTGGTCTGCCAGCGGAGCGAGAACACCGACGCCGTTCGCGCCGGACGTGTGGGCGACGATCGTGCCGCGCGATACGGAACCGGTGGCGGCGAGGCCGCGGACGAGGGCGTGGAGTTCCGAGTCCGGGACGGCGAGGAGCAGCAGGTCGCAGCGAGCGGCGACCTCGTCGACGGGGAGAATTTCGGTGTCCGGGAGCCGGGTGCGGGCGCGGTGCTTGGACTGTTCGGAAACGGCGGAACAGGCCACGACCAGGTGGCCGACGCGTTCGAGTGCCGCGCCGATCGCCGTGCCCACCCGCCCGGCGGAAACGATTCCGACCGTCAGTCGTGCAGGCGCAGGCTCGTTGGTGATCCCGAAGGAGGTCACGGGAGTCCTCTCGTTCGTTCCAGTCCCGCTCGGCGGGTACCAGACGTTCCGATCGACGATAGCGCGGTGCGAGCGACCACGGCCACGGCAGAGAACGTGATCTGCGCCTCACCCGCCGTGGCGGGTGCTCAGCGCTCGGCGGACAGGGCAGCGAGGATCTCCGCGACCGTGCGCCCCTGGCTGTGCGCGCCCTCGCCCGCGTCGTCCGCCCGCCGTCGCCGGGCGCGCCGGCCCGTGGGCTCGGCGTCGCCGTCCGCGTCCGAGGCCCCGTCCTCGGGTGGCTCCGGCTGGGACCCGGCGTCCTCGGGCTGTTCCGGTCGTGTCCCGGCGTCCTCGGGTTCCTCCGGCTGTGTCCCGGCGTCCTCGGGTTCCTCCGGCTGTGTCCCGGCGTCCTCGGGCTGTTCCGGTCGTGTCCCGGCGTCCTCGGGCGGTTCCGGTCGTGTCCCGGCGTCCTCGGGTTCCTCCGGCTGTGTCCCGGCCTCGGTCCGGTCCTCGGGGCCGGTCCCGTCCTGTCGTCGCGGGTCCGGCGACGCGCCGGGAGCGGCCGTCGCTCCCGCCGGGCGGCGGGGCACAGCGGTCGTCGTGTCGCCGTCGGTGACCACCGTGGTCTCGGCGGTCACCGGCTCGTCGTCGGGCGACGCGAAGAACGGTCCCGCCGGGCGGGGCGCGGCGGTGACCCGGAAGTTCCCGCCGCCGAGCTCCTGCAGTTGTCCCCGGCCCGCCCACAACGCGGCGCGGTCCTCGGGCAGCCGGCCGTCGAAGAGCACCTCGAGGTTGCGTCGCAGCGCAGCGAGCTCGGCCCGCAGGGCCGCCATCTGGTCGGCGTCGATGCGCAGCTCCGAGCGGACCTTCTCCTCGACGGTCAGCTCGTACTCGCGGCGTGCCGCGATCTCCCGTTCGAGCTGCAGTTCGTACACGGTCTGCAGATCCCGGACCTTGGCGCGGTCCAGTGCCGACTCGCGTCGGTACTTCGTCATGGCGATCGCGCCGACGGTGGCAGCCCACAGCGCGACCACCAGCCCGACACGCAACAGCTGGACGCTGTCGCTGAAGACCAGGAACAGCGACGCGATCAGCGCCAGGGCGAGCAGTGCCGCCACGATCACAGAACTCGCGCTGCGCCGTGGCCGACGACCCTTCCTCGTTCGCACCGGAGTCCCCATGGGCTCCAGACTACTGGGCGTGGCCGCCGTGACCCGAAAGTCGAGCGCACCCGGACCGCCGCCGCCGTCAGGTCGCCGGCTCGTCGGGATCTTCCGGTGTCCGGCAACAATGTTCGAGCCACAGGGCGGCACCCGCGAGTGCCACACCGGCGAGCAGCCCGACGATCACACCGGCGCTGTCCTCGACCGCGGCCTGGAGCACCGGTCGCTGCGGCACCAGGTACAGCAGGAACCCCGCCCAGATGCCCGCGCTGGCCGCACCGACCAATGCCGATGCCTTCGCGAGCGCCACCGCACGAGCCGCCGTGATGGGATGCAACTGGTGCGGCCCGTCGCCGATCTCGTGCTTGCCGACGCGGGAACGGATCATGAAGGCCAGCACCACCTCGACGATCGCGACCGGATACAGCGACGCTCCCGCATAGACGGGGATCGGCGGCAGCGTGCCGTACAGGCCGCGCGCCAGCAGCCATGCCGCGACGGCGGCGAGCACCGCCAGCGCCAGCAGATCCCGGATACGCGTCGGCTTCATCACCGCGGCGGCTCCAGCCGGTACTCGGTGCGGCGCACACCTTCGCGTTCGTCGACGGCGAGAGCCGCGAGCCACTCCGTCAACGGCCGTCGCGTGCCGTCGACCACCAGCGTCGCCTGCGGTTCGACGTCCCACCACGGGACGAGCACGAAGGCGCGCAGGTGGGCGCGCGGATGCGGCAGGGTCAGCTCGGGATCGTCGCTGAGAACCTCGCGGCCGTCCGAGTCGTGGCAGGTGACCACGTCCACGTCGAGGCTGCGCGGACCCCACCGCTGTTCCCGGACCCGGTCGGCGGCAGCCTCGAGCTGCCGGCCCAGGTCGAGCCAGCCGCGGCAGTCCAGCGACGGGTCCTCGGCGACGACGACGGCGTTGAGGAAGTCCTGCTGCTCGACCCCGCCCCACGGCGCGGTCGAATACACCGGCGACACGGCCACGATCCGGTCGGCGAGGGCTTCGGTGACCGAGCGCAGGTGCGCGGTCCGGTCCCCGATGTTCGAGCCGATGGACAGCACCGCCCGGCTCACGAGCCGCTCCGGGTGCGCTCGACCACCACCGCCACGTCCGCGAAGGTCAGCGGGATCGGCGCCGACGGCTTGTGCAGGGTGACCTCGACCCGGGTGACCCGCGGGTCGGTGAGGACGTCGGCGGCGATCTCACCGGCAACGGTCTCGATGAGGTCGCGTGACGGGCCCGCGACGATCGCGGCGGCCCGCTCGGCGAGGATGCCGTAGTGCAGGGTGTCGTCGAGGGCGTCGCTCGCCGCAGCCGGTGCGAGATCGAGCCACGCGACGATGTCCACCAGGAAGTCCTGGCCGTCGCGCTTCTCGTGGTCGAACACCCCGTGGTGGCCGCGGACCCGCAGTCCGCGCAGTTCGATCCGGTCGCTCACGCCGATCCTCCCGCCGCACTGCCGCGCTGCCACGCCCCGACGACGGCGACAGCGTCCAGCGACGCCCGCACGTCGTGCACGCGCACTCCCCACGCCCCGTGCTCCGCCGCGAGCGCCGACACGACGGCCGTGGCCACCTCGCGGCCACCGGGTGGCCGGATCGTGCCGTCGGGGGCGGCGAGCAGGGAACCGAGGAAGCGTTTGCGCGACGCACCGATCAGCACCGGGTAGCCGAGTTCGGTGAGCTCGGGCAGGCGGCGCAGCAGTTCCCAGTTGTGGTCGGCGTCCTTCACGAAGCCGAGGCCGGGATCGAGGATGATGTTCGCCGGATCCACGCCGGCCGCGATCGCGGCGTCCACCTGCACCATCAGCTCCCCGCGCACTTCGCGGACCACGTCGTCGTAGTGGGTGGATCCGCCGGCGTGCACGAAGCCGCCGGCGGGTCGCCAGTGCATGAGGATCCACGGCACGCCGGCCGCGGCCACGACCGCGGCCATGCGAGAGTCGGCGCGTCCACCCGAGACGTCGTTGACGATGGTGACCCCGGCCTCGATCGCCGCCTCGGCCACGGAGGCACGCATGGTGTCGACACTGGTGGGAATGCCGGCGGCGCTCAACGCGGCGACGACCGGCGCGACCCGCGCGGCCTCGACCTCCGGGTCGACGCGAGCCGCTCCGGGACGGGTGGATTCCCCACCGACGTCGACGATGTCCACACCCAGGTCACGCAGTTCCAGGCCGTGCGCGATCGCCGCGTCGCGGTCGAGGTACCGGCCGCCGTCCGAGAACGAATCCCGCGTCACGTTCAGCACACCCATCACCACCGGGCGACCGGGGTTCGGCAGCATGCTCACCGGCGCAGGATCAGATCCAGGGCCTCGGCACGCGCCGCCGAGTTGGTCTGCAGCAACCCCCGCACCGCCGAGGTCGTGGTGCTCGCCCCCGGCTTGCGGATGCCCCGCATGGCCATGCACAGATGCTCGGCCTCGACGACCACGATCACCCCGACCGGATCCAGCTTGCGCATCAGCGCATCCGCCACCTGACTGGTCAGCCGCTCCTGCACCTGCGGCCGCTTGGCGTACAGATCCACCACCCGCGCCAGCTTCGACAGGCCCGTCACCCGGCCGGTGGGACCGGGGATGTAGCCGACGTGCGCGACCCCGTGGAACGAGACCAGGTGGTGCTCGCACGTCGAGTACATCGGAATGTCGCGGACCAGGACGAGTTCCTGATGGCCCTCGTCGAAGGTCTTGTCCAGGACCGAGTCCGGATCGGTGTACAGACCGGCGAACATCTCCCGGTACGCCCGCGCGACCCGGGCCGGGGTGTCGAGCAGCCCTTCGCGCTCGGGGTCCTCCCCCACCGCGATCAGCAGTTCCCGCACGGCCGCCTCCGCGCGAGCCTGATCGAAGGCCCGGCCCGATTCCCGGCTGCGCAGGAGCTCGCCGTCACCGCCGATCGACACGGAATCCGCCTCGGAATCCAGGTGGTTCACCGACACCAGACCGTACCTCCACTCTTCTCGACTCGGGTTCAGCGCGGACCGGTCGGCCCCTCCCACGGCTGTGTCGGCGGTGACTCGGGAGCCACGTTCCGCTCGGCCTGTCGCTCGTCCTCGTCGGCCGGGCGCGCGGGCTGGGTCCATTGCGGATACCCAGGATAGGTGCTCTGCGGCCGCTCGGACTCGGCAGGCGGCCAACCGGGTGCCGACCAGCCCGCCGGGGCGCCGTAGTCGGGCCGGGTGGCGTGGCGGGGTCCGCCCGGGTACGGCGGCTGCCCGAAGCCCGGCAGCGGCTCCGACGCGGGCGCCGGCACCGGCGCCGGATGCCCGTTGGTCGGCGCCGCGGGCTGCGACTGCGGCAGCGGCTGGGGCTGCGGCTGCGGCTGCGGCTGGGGCTGGGGCTGGGGCTGGGCAGGCTTGGTGAAGGACGGGCGCACCGCTTCCGGCGGCCACGGCTCACCGCGTTCCTTCGCCCGCTCGGCCGGCGTCTTGATGGGGGGCTTGTCCGACGGCGTGCGTCCACCGAAGTCGTTGAACTCGGTGATCCGCGGCCGCTTCTCGACGGAGGCGAGGATCCGCTCGAGATCCTTGCGGGTGAGGGTCTCGTGTTCGAGCAGTTCCCCGGCGAGCACGTCCAGCACGTCGCGGTAGTCGTTGAGGATCGCCCAGGCCTCGGTGTGCGCGGCCTCGATGAGGTTGCGCACCTCCTCGTCGATCTCGCGGGCCACCTCGTGCGAGTAGTCGGACTGCACGCCCATCGAGCGGCCGAGGAACGGGTCGCCGTGTTCCTGCCCGTAGCGGACGGCGCCGAGGCGGGCGCTCATGCCGTACTCGGTGACCATCGCACGGGCGATCTTGGTGGCCTGGTCGATGTCCGAGGAGGCACCCGTCGTCGGCTCGTGGAACACGAGTTCCTCGGCCGCGCGGCCACCCATGGCCATCACCAGGCGGGCGATCATCTCCGAGCGGGTCATCAGGCCCTTGTCGTCCTCGGGGACGGTCATCGCGTGACCGCCGGTGCGGCCGCGGGCGAGGATCGTCACCTTGTAGACGGGCTCGATGTCCGGCATCGCCCACGCGGCGAGCGTGTGCCCACCCTCGTGGTAGGCGGTGATCTTCTTCTCGTGCTCGCTGATGATGCGGCTCTTGCGGCGCGGGCCGCCGATCACCCGGTCCACCGACTCCTCGAGTGCGGCCTCGGTGATCACGGTGCCGTTCTCGCGCGCGGTGAGCAGCGCAGCCTCGTTCACGACGTTGGCCAGGTCCGCGCCGGACATGCCGACGGTGCGCTTGGCCAGCCCCTCGAGGTCGGCGTGCTGGTCGAGCGGCTTGCCCTTGGAATGCACCTGCAGGATCGCCCGGCGCCCGGCGAGGTCGGGGTTGGTGACCGGGATCTGCCGGTCGAACCGGCCCGGCCGCAGCAGGGCCGGATCCAGGATGTCGGGACGGTTGGTGGCGGCGATGAGGATGATGCCCTGCCGGTCCCCGAAGCCGTCCATTTCGACGAGCAGCTGGTTGAGCGTCTGCTCCCGTTCGTCGTGGCCGCCGCCGAGGCCGGCACCACGCTGACGGCCGACCGCGTCGATCTCGTCGACGAAGATGATGCAGGGGCTGTTCTGCTTGGCCTGCTCGAACAGGTCGCGCACGCGGGACGCACCGACGCCGACGAACATCTCCACGAAGTCCGAACCGGAGATGGTGAAGAACGGGACGCCGGCCTCACCGGCAACCGCGCGGGCGAGCAGGGTCTTGCCCGTGCCGGGAGGGCCGTACAGCAGGACGCCCTTCGGGATCTTCGCGCCGAGGGCCTGGTAGCGCGCCGGGTTCTGGAGGAAGTCCTTGATCTCGTACAGCTCTTCGACGGCCTCGTCCGCACCGGCGACGTCGGCGAACGTGGTCTTGGGCATGTCCTTGGTCAGCTGCTTGGCCTTGGACTTGCCGAAGCCCATCATCCCGCCGCGGCCACCGCCCTGCATGCGGCTCATCACGAAGAAGAACACCCCGAGCAGGATGATCATCGGGAGCACGAACAGCAGGATCGACGTCAGCCAGCTCTCCTGGGTGACGGTGGTGTCGAACTTCTCGAGGCCCGCGCCGGCGACTTTGTCGAAGATCTGCTCGGACGCCGACTCCGGGTACTTGGCGAGGATTTCGGTGTCGTCCCCGGTCGCCTCGTTGCCGCTCTTCAGCCACAGGCGTACCTGCTGCTCGCGGTCGTCGATCTGCGCCCGGCTGACGTTGTCCGCATCGAGCTGAGCAAGCGCGACAGACGTGTCCACCTTGGTGAAACCGCGGGTGTCGTCGCCGAAGTAGCTGAAGGCGTAGATGACCAACAGGATGCCGGCGACGATCGCCAGATTACGGAACACTGTCTTGCGGTTCATACAGGTTCGGCCCGGCCGGCCGGTCCTTTCGATAGTGCGGTCATCATCGTGGTCGTCCCGAGGAGTCCGGCGACGAACCGGACACCGCAAGGTTACCGCGTGTACGCGCAGCGTTGCCCTCGCGCGCCCGCACGGTTCGAGGGGTCAACGTCCGGGGCCACCCGGAGGTTCCCGCCGGTCGCGTCAGCCGCCTGCGGGCACGGGCCCCACCGTGGTTATCATTTCGCATGGCCATGCAGGAGCCGGAATCTGCAACCGAGGCCGACCCGACCCATTCCGCTGCGGCCGAGCCGACCCGCACGGTTGCGGCCGATCCCACCCGTACAGCCGAGGCGGAGCCGACCCGCACCGCCGAGGCCGACCCGACCCGCACCGCCGAGGCCGACCCGACCCGCACCGCCGAGGCCGACCCGACCCGCACCGCCGAGGCGGAGCCGACCCGCGCCGCCGAGGCCGAGCCGACCCGCACCGCCGAGGCCGACCCGACCCGCACCGCCGAGGCCGACCCGACCCGCACGGCCGCCGTGGAGCTCACCCGTACGGCCGATGCGCCCACCGAACCAGCCCGTACCAGCGCGGTCGTCCCTCGCGGCGAAGCGACGACCGAGCCGTTCCCGGTCCGCGTCCCGACCGGTATCGACGACGTCGAAGCCGGGAACCGGATCGACGACTTCGACCTGCTCACCAACCTCGGCCGCGGCGCCTTCGGGCGGGTGTTCCTGGCCCGGCAGCACTCGATGCAGCGGCTCGTCGCCGTGAAGATCTCCCCCGACCGCGGTACCGAGGCCCAGACCCTCGCCCAGCTCGACCACGACTACATCGTCCGTGTCTTCGACCAGCGGATCCTGCCGGACCACGGCCTGCGGCTGCTGTACATGCAGTATCTGCCGGGTGGGACGCTGCTGCGGGTGCTGCACCGGGTGCGCACCACCCCACCCGAGCAGCGCAGCGGCCGGCTCCTGCTCGACGTCGTCGACGAGACCCTCGCCGAGAAGGGGGAGATCCGGCCCGCCGAGTCGACCGTGCGCAGCCGGCTCGAGAACCTGAGCTGGCCCGAGACCGTCGCGTGGCTCGGGCGCCGGCTCGCGTCCGCACTGGACTACGCCGATCGGCGCGGAGTGCTGCACCGCGACGTGAAGCCCGCCAACGTTCTGCTCACGGCGGAGGGCGTGCCCAAGCTCGCCGACTTCAACATCAGTTTCGCCGAGTCCGTCGGTGGCACGTCGGCCGTGGCGTACCTCGGCGGGTCCCTGGCGTACATGTCGCCCGAGCAGCTCGAGGCGTGCCATCCCGGTCTGCCCGGCACCGCCGCGGACATGGACACCCGCAGCGACATCTACGCGCTCGGGGTCATGTTGTGGGAACTGCTCACGGGTGGCCGGCCCAACAGCGAGGACGACCTAGGCGCCGAAACCCTGCCCGCACTCGAGACGATGCTCGCGCGGCGACGCTCCGGACTGACCGCGGCCGCGCGCGAGCGGATCCCGGCCGACTGCCCCCAGACTCTGCTGCGGGTGCTCGCGAAGTGCCTCGAACCGGATCCGGCGGATCGGTGGGCGTCGGGTGCGGAGCTGGCACAGCAGTTCGACCTGTGCCTCGATCCGCGGGCCCGGGACCTCGTCGACCCGCCGCCGCACAGCTGGCGCGCCCGGCTCCGGCGCCCCGTGGTGCCGATCCTCACCGCCGCAATCGCGATCCCGAACGTGCTGGCCGCGCTCTACAACTACCAGCACAATGCGAACCTGATCGTCGACCGGCTCCCACCGGACACCCAGCGCGAATTCGAGCAGCTCGCGCTGATCATCAACGGGATCACCTTCCCGCTCGGCACGGTGATCATCGTGTATCTGTGCCGACGGTTGATCACCGTCCCGCGCGGTCTGCACCGCGGCCGCAGCTACGACGCAGTGGAACTCGCCCGGGCGCGGCACGACGCACTGCTGATCAGCGATCGCGTCGCCGCCGTGGTGATGACCCTGTGGACGGTCGCCGGCATCGCGTTCCCGGTGGCACTGCACTTCGTCGGCGGCAACATCGACGGCCCCTCCGCCGCGCACTTCCTCACGTCGATCCTGGTGTGCGGGGCGATCGCCGTCGCCTATCCGTTCTTCCTGGTCGCCTTCTACATGGTGCGATCGTTGTATCCGGCCTTCCTGCCGCACGGGGCGACCGACGCCACGGATGCCCGCGAACTCGAGGGCCTGCACCGCCGCAGTGTGCGCTACCTGGCGCTGGCGGCGGCCGTTCCGCTCGTCGGGGTGGCCGGCGTGACGTACCTCTCACCCGAGGAGATCCAGCAGGTCCTCGTCGCGGTGCGGGTACTGGCGGTGGGCAGCATCGCCGCGTTCGTGCTCGTGTACTGGTTGTTCCGCATCATGGAGGACGACCTGCGCGCCCTGCAGCGCGGCGTGGCCCCGACCCGGGCGACGCGCGAGCCGGTGAAGCCGGGCCCGGATCAGTCGGTGTAGACCTTCGGGTCGAGGGTGCCGATGTACGGCAGATCGCGGTAGCGCTCGTCGTAGTCGAGGCCGTAGCCGACGACGAACTCGTCCGGGATGTCGAATCCCACGTCGGCGACGTGGACGTCGACCTTCACGGCCTCCGGTTTGCGCAGCAGCGTCACCACCTCGAGGGACGCCGGGTTCCGGGAGGAGAGGTTGCGCATGAGCCAGGACAGCGTGAGGCCGGAGTCGATGATGTCCTCGACGATCAGCACGTTCCGGCCGGCGATGTCCTTGTCGAGGTCCTTGAGGATGCGCACCACGCCGGACGACGAGGTGGACGACCCGTACGAGCTGACCGCCATGAATTCCATCTGGGTGGGGATCGGCAGCGCCCGCGCGAAGTCGGTCATGAAGAAGATCGCGCCCTTGAGCACGCCGATGAGCAGCAGATCACCTTCCGGTGCGCCCACCGGATAGCGCGCGGCGATGGTCTCGGCCAGCTCCTTCGTGCGCTGTTCGATCTGTTCCTCGGAGATCAGTACCGACGCGATGTCGTTCTCGTACACCGGGTTCATCCTGCCTTCCCTCAGTCGTCCGCACCCTGTCGCCGGCCGACGAACTCGACGATCAGCCTGCCACGCCGACGCGTGACGACCAACCTGACGCCGGGCTGCGGCCCGCCGCCCACGGCGACGCCGCCCTGGCCGCGCCACTGCCCGATCAGGTCGTCGACGGCTCGCAGCTTGCGGTCCGTCGGGGCGGAGGCCCCCGAGTCGAGCAGCCATCGTCGCAGGATCCGTCGTCGTACCGCGACGGGCGTGCCGGCGAGGACGTCCACCGCCAGCCCGGTCCCGACCCGGGCCTCCCCCAGCCGGCGCCCGGCCAGTTCCTCCAGCGCGTCCTCGTCCTCGCGCAGCTGCGCGGCCGTGCGCGCGAGGGCCGGTGCGACCCCACCGCCGAGCACGTCCTCGAGCAGCGGCAGCACCTCCTCACGCAGCCGCACCCTGGTGAAACGACGGTCGCTGTTGTGCGCGTCGTCGTAGGGCGTGTACCCCAGTTCCGCACAGGCCCGGCGGGTGACGTCGCGACGCACGCCGAGCAGGGGGCGCCCCCACGGCTCGTCGAACTCGCACATGCCGCGCAGGGAGCGGGCCCCGGAACCGCGGCCCAGCCCCAGCAGCACCGTCTCGGCCTGATCGTCGAGCGTGTGCCCGAGCAGCACCGGCAATCCCGCCCGGGCCTCGTCGAGCGCCCGGTAGCGGGCCGCACGCGCGGCCGCCTCGGGACCGCCGGGGCCGGTCACCGCGACGCGGACGACCTGTACCGACACGCATCCGGCCGACCGGGCGAATGCCGCGGCGCGGGCGGCGACGTCGCCGGAGCCGGGCTGCAGGCCGTGGTCGACGACGACGGCGTGCACCGAATCCGCCTCGGCGACGGCGGCGACGGTCAGAGCCGACGAGTCGGCGCCGCCGGACAGGCCGACCGCGACGGACCGGCCGTGGGTCGCGACCCAGCGACGGACGGCCAGACGCACCTCGTGGACGGCAGGGGTCTCGGGCAGGAGCGGTCGATCGGACGACACCGTCAGGCCAGTACCCGTGCGATCCACGCGTCGGGGTCGTCGATCTCGGCGAGGGTCGGCATCGCGTCGGGTCCGCTCCAGACGGTGTTGAACCGGGCCATGCCCACCCGTTCGACGACGGTGTCGACGAACTTCTTGCCCTGCACGTACTGGGCCATCTTGGCGTCCATCCCGAGCAGTGCACGGACGATGCGGTGGACGGGGTTCACGGCGCGCCGGCGACGGTTGTCGAACGCGCGCCGGATCTGCGCGACGGCGGGCACCACGGAGGGTCCGACCGCGTCCATCACGTGGTCGGCGTGGCCCTCGAGCACGGTACCCAGGGCCAGCATGCGGTCGAGGGCGGTGCGCTGGGGTTCGGACTGCACCGCTCGGACGAGACCGAGCACACCGCGCTCGGCCATGGGCTTCTCCTCCCCCGGCCGGCGATCGCGCAGGACCCCGGTGATCCGGCCGGCGAGATCGGTGAACGACTCGTCCACGGTCCGGCCCAGCTCCGCCGCCGCCTCGCGCATCAGGTCCGCCATCCACGGGGCCTCGGCGAACTGCACGCGGTGGGTGACCTCGTGCAGGCACACCCACATCCGGAAGTCGGCGGTGGGCACCCGCAGCGCCCGCTCGACGGCGACGACGTTCGGGGCCACGAGCAGCAGCGACCGCGAGAACGGGTCGTACTGACCGAGCACGGCGGTGGACAGGTACGCGAGCATCGCGCCGGCCTGCATGCCGGCGGGCTTGCCGACCCACCGGCCCTCGGTGGGCCCGGAACCGGTGAGGTCCGCCATCGACCTGGCGGCGGCGTGCACCCATTCGGACCGGTCGACCACCGCGGCCGGCGGCACGTCTCGCCCGTCGCCGAGGCCGGTCAGCTCCCGCACCGGTGGCTCGGCGCGGTCGGCGGCCGAGGCCAGCTCGGCGACGACGGTCTCGGCGGTGTACCGCGACATCGCCGGGCCCGGCCGGGTCAGGCGCGCTCCGACCCCGGCCGCGAACTTCCAGTCGATCGCGTCACCCAGCGTCCGGTCCCGGTCGGTCATCGGCATCCGCATCCTCGGAGGGTCGCCGCCACCGCGTCGAGGGCAGGTCGGCTCTCGCCCGGCGAACGGTCGTTGGACAACAGGGCGAACGTCAGCACCCGGCCGTCGGTGTCGACGACGAATCCGGTCAGACCGCTCGCCTGCGACAGGGTGCCCGTCTTCGCGCGAACCCAACCCGCCCCGTCGCGGTTGGTCGAGGCGTAGCGCTCCGAGAGGGTGCCGGTGGCGCCCGCGACCGGCAGGTAGTCCAGCATCGGGCGCAGCGACGCCTGTTCGGTTCCGGCGGCGGCGGCCATCACCGCGTCGAGGAGCCGAGCGGGAATCCGGTTGTCGACGGACAGGCCGCTCACGTCGTGGAGGGTGAGCCCGGTCAGGTCGAATCCGGCCTCGCGCAGGGCCGCGGCGACGCTGTCGACCGCGCCGCGGAAGGACGGCTCGACACCCTCGGCCGCGGCGATCTCGCGGCCGACGGCCTCGGCCAGGACATTGTCGGAGTAACCCATCATCTGCCCCAGCCGATCGCGCAGCGGCGCCGACTGCACAGCGGCCAGCGGAGCCGCTCCGGGCCGGACTGTCCCGGTGGCGACCCGGGCGGGGTCCGCGCCGAGCGCGGCGGCGAGGGCCCGGCCGGCATCGAGGGCGGGGGTGGGGGTGCGCGGCGACTCGTCCTCGAGGGGGTTCAGCCGGCCGCCGTCGAGCATCACCGGTTCGATCGGCGCCACGGAGCCGCCGGCGATGTCGGCGGGGAACCATCCGGTGGCCAGGGCGTCACCGGCGTAGGCACCGGTGTCGACGAGCACCGTGTCGACGACGACGCCGCTGCGCTGGATCTGCTGCACGAGGTCGGCGATGCGCGGGGCGCCGGCGTAGAAGCCGGGCTCGCCGGGGGGCTGGGCGGTGAGGGTGGGATCGCCACCGGCGACGAGCACGATCTCCCCCGGCCGGCTGCCCTCGACGACCTTGGTGGTGACCCGGTGTTCGGCGGGCAGGGCGAGCAGCGCTGCGGCGGCGGTGAGAACCTTCGTCGTCGACGCCGGGATCATCGGCCGGGCCGGGTCCTTCGACCACAGCACGGTGCCCGTGGCGGCGTCGGTGATCGAACCGGTGAAGTTGCCCAGCCCCGCGTTCCCCAGCGCCGGCGCGAGCGTGGCGGCCAGGGCGGGGCCGGTGGGGGCGAGGGCGTCGGCCGGTACCGGGGCCACCTGCGGGGTCGCGGTGACGGGCGCCGGTGCCGGCGCTATCGCGGCGGCGGCCTCGCCGCTGCGGAAGTCGGAGAGCGCGAAGGCCCCTCCCACGAGCAGCGCGACGGTCCCCGCTGCCCAGATGGTGAACAGGATCCGGAGGTTCCGGCGGCGCCGTCCCGCCAGTGTGCCCAGCTTCTTCTTGCCCTGCCCCGCCAACACGCCTCCGCTGTGTCGAATCCCGCGGCGTTCGCCCCGGCGAATCCCGCGCCCTGGTGACCGCCCCGGTGGTCCGGCACCTGCGCCACCAGCGTAGCGCCGACCCGTTATCCTCTGTGCGGACCATCACCGCAGATACGGCAGTCGTATCGATCTACAAGTGAGGACACGGCGTGGAGTTCGAGGTCACCATCGAGATCCCCAAGGGGCAGCGCAACAAGTACGAGGTCGATCACGAAACCGGCCGCGTGAAGCTGGACCGCTACCTCTACACCTCGTTCGGCTACCCCGCCGACTACGGCTACATCGAGAACACCCTCGGCGAGGACGGGGACCCGCTGGACTGCATGGTGCTGCTGCCCGAGTCCGTGTTCCCCGGCGTCATCGTCGAGGCCCGTCCGGTGGGCATGTTCAAGATGGTCGACGAGGCCGGCGGCGACGACAAGGTCCTCGCCGTGCCCGCGGGCGATCCGCGCTGGGACCACGTCAAGGACATCAGCGACGTCTCGCAGTTCGAACTGGACGCGATCAAGCACTTCTTCGTCCACTACAAGGACCTGGAGCCGGGCAAGCACGTCGAGGCCGCGGACTGGGTCGGCCGCGCCGAGGCCGAGGCCGAGGTCTCCGCGTCGATCGAGCGCCTGAAGGCGAACGGCGGGCACTGACCCCACGCGCCGTTCGGGCTCCGCGGCCGCCGGCTGCGGAGCCCGAACGCGTTCTCAGCCGCTGCGCTCGATCGCGTCCCGGATGTCGGCGAGCCGATCGAGCAGGCGCGGCCGGAGCCGGGCGTCCACCCGCGCCGACCACGGCCGCAGCAGGCGCCGCGACCGCAGGACGACGTGCTGTCGCAGGAGACATCCCTGCGGGGTGGACTCGATCCGGTAGTCGACGTGGCCGGTGAACCAGGCGCTGCGGAAGTCCATCGCGAGCAGGTCCGGGTCCTCGATCGCGGTCACGACGCTGTCGACGGGCATCCACCAGCCGGGCGCGAGCCGCACCCGCTCGTGCCACCGGGTGCCCTCGGTGGTCGGACCGGACGGGGACTTGCCCGTCCGGACGCCGCTGCGCGCCGGTGCGCCCACGTGGTCCTGCACGTCGGCGAGCAGCGCGAACACCATCCCGGCGGGTCGGCGCACCGGAATCCGAAGCCGGAAATCCATTGGGGTTACTGGACTTTCGTCGACCGGCGGCGGACCGCCCCGTCGGCGCCGCGCGTGTTGCTCCGCTCGGTCCCGGATCCCCAGCAGCATTCGCCGGGACATCACGAAGTCGCCCACGTCCATGAGGACGGCCCAACCGACCGCGAACGGCGACGGGGGAATCCGGAATCGCACGCGATGCACCAGCCGGCTGCGTCCGGGCCCGTCCGGACGCAACGTCAGCGCGACGGTGACCGAACCCCCGTCGTGCGAGTGGGCATACACGAGGGAACGTCCGGGATCGATCGACTCCACCCGGAAGGCGGCCGGGGAACCCGCGACCAGCCGGACCCGGTCACCGACCTCGAGCCGCTGCAGTTCGGGCCGGATCTCGCGGGCGCTCGGCTTCCCGCCGTTGTCGACGAGGTCGTAGCTGTACCAACCGGCACGGTCCCCGGCGCCCATCTGGACCAGCCACGGCCACACGTCCTCCGCCTCGGCCACGATCGACACCGCTCGGGTCGCCGACAAGTGAGGCCGGGGCACGATCTCGTCCCCCGGCATCCGTCCGGCCACCTCGGTCCTCGTCGCACCCCAGTGCAACTGCCAGGGCCGGTAGACCGTCAGATACACCAGCGGGACGGCCGGCAGCAGCCGGCCGCCCCACGTCAGGACCGGGCGCACCCGTCCATCCTCTACCGGCCCCGGAACTCCGGGGGCCGCTTCTCGAAGACCGCCGCGACGGCCTCGGTCAGATCCTCCGACGGCAGGAACGCGGAGTTCCAGGCCGCGACGTAGCGCAGGCTGTCGTCGACGCGCGGCGAGCGGCTGTGGTCGAGAACGGCCTTGATGCCGTGCACGACCAGCGGCGGATTCGCCGCGATCTCGGCGGCGGTGGCCTGTGCGGCGGTCAGGACGGCATCCGCGTCCTCGAAGACGTCGTTGACCAGACCGATCTTCTCCGCGCGTGCCGCGTCGATGTCCTTGCCGGTGAGGGCCAGCTCGCGCAGGTGCCCGTCGCCGATGATCAGCGGCAGGCGCGCGAGACTGCCCACGTCGGCGACCATCCCGACCTTGACCTCACGGACGCTGAACTTCGCGTCGGCGCTGGCGTACCGGATGTCGGCCGCGGAGATCAGATCGACGCCGCCGCCGATGCACCAGCCCTGCACGGCCGCGACGACGGGCTTGCGGCAGTCCGCGACCGCGGTGATCGCCGCCTGCATCCGCTTGACCATCTCGTGGAACTCGGTGCGCGGGGCGGCCAGCGCCTTGTCCGCGAGGACCTTGCCCAGGTCGCCGCTCATGGCGGGCAGGTCGAGACCGAAGGAGAAGTGCTTGCCGGCGCCGGCGAGCACGACGGCACGCACGTCCGGATCCGCGTCGAGCTCGCCGAACAACAGCGGCAGCTCGGTCCAGAAGTCGGGGCCCATGGCGTTGCCTTTGCCCGGACCGACGAGGGTGACGAGCGCGACGTGGTCCGCGACGTCGACCGTGAACGCTTTCCAGCGAGATTCCTGAGTCATTACTCGAGAGTAATATGCGGGCGCCGATCCGCTGGCACGGACCACTCGTTACAGCCTGGAAAATTCCGCGCTCCGCCTCTGGTGGCCGACACGCCGCGGACGGATCCTGAGGGCACGAACGGTCCGGCTCGTAGAGGAGGGACTGTCATGTTGATGCACCAGGGCATCGGTCTGGGCGCCTTCAACGCCCTGTCCCGGCGGGGCGCCACCCACGCGCTGTACGAGTGCTGCGCGTCGCTCACCTGGGCCCAGGAGGTAGCGGCGGGACGTCCCTATGCGAGCTATCCGGAACTGTTCGCCCGCGCCGACGCCGCCCTGTTCTCCGCGAGCGACGCGGAGATCGCGGCGGCCCTCGACTGTCACCCGGTGGTGGGCCGTCGGCGCGGCAGCACCGCCTCGCGGCTCGAACAGTGCTCGCTGTGGGACGAGGACGAGGCCTTGACGACCGCGATCACCGCTGCCGCCGCCGCGTACGAGGAGCGCTTCGGCTACCGCTACCTGTGGTGCCCGCAGGGCCGCGGACTGCGGGATCTGCTGACCGACCTCCGCCACCGGCTCGCACACGACCCCGAGGCGGAACGCAAGGTGTGCACGGAGGAACTCGCCAAGATCACCCGCACCCGGCTCGAGCGCATGCTCGGACCCGAGGACGGCTTTCCGCTGTACTGACCCCGGCCGCGGCCGGACCTGCCGATCGGAGCCACGGACGGCGGCAGCCTCCTAGGCTGGAACCATGTCCGGGACACTGCATCCGAATGCCGCTCGAGTGGCCGACACGCTCATCGCGCGCGGGCACCACGGGTTGATCACGACCCAACCGGAGTCGGTGCACACCGCCGAGCAGGCGGCGGCCGCGCTCGGGGTCGACGTGGGCGCGATCGTCAAGTCGCTGGTGTTCCTGCTCGACGACGAACCGGTACTGCTGCTGGTCTCGGGTGCCCATCGGGTGAATCCGGAACGAACCGGCAAGCGTCTCGGCGGTGTGCTCGTCGCGGCGCCCCCGGACGTCGTCACCGAGGTCACGGGTCAGCCCGTCGGCGGGGTGGCGCCGCTCGGGCATCCGACGAACCTGACCACGTACGTCGACACCGCCCTGGCCGCCTTCCCCCAGCTCTGGGCCTCCGGCGGGCATCCACGCACGCTGTTCCGCACGACGTTCCGCGAACTGATGCGCATCACGGCAGCCGTCGACGTCGAGGTCGACTAGCCCTGCCGGCCCGGACGACGGGCCCGGCCGGTGCGACGGCCCGCCGGGGAACCGGTCAGCTGCACTGCGCCGCGCCGGCGGTGGACTCCGCCAGGCCCGGACGGGTCTCGGGCGACGGCCCCCACAGTCCGTCGGTCTTCGCGTAGGTCCAGCCGGGACCGGCATCGACGAGCGTGCGCAGCGCGTCGAGCAGACGATCCACGTCGGCGGAGGAACTGCCGAGACCGAGAGAGGCACGAACCGCGCCGCCGGGCAGCCCGACCCGGGCGAGCAGCGGGTGCGCGCAGAACCGGCCGTCGCGCACCCCGATTCCGTGCTCGGCGGACAGATACGACGCCACCTCGCCGGGCTCGAAGCCGGCGACCGTGAAGGTGACGATGCCCACGGAGTCCGGGGAGTCGCTCCACAGCCGCAGGATCTCGACACCGTCGACACCGCGCAACCCGTCGAGCAGGCGCCGGCACAACGCCTCCTCGTGCGCGGTGACGGCATCGGCGTCGAAACCGGCGAGCGCGTCGCACGCCGCGGCGAGGGCCGCGACGCCGAGCACGTTGGGCGTGCCCGCCTCGTGTCGCGCCGGGGCGCAAGCCCATTCGGTGTGGCCGAGACTCACGTCGCGGACCGCACCACCCCCTGCGAGGTGCGGTTCCGCGACGTCGAGCCAGTCCCGGCGCCCCACCAGAGCACCGGCACCGAACGGAGCGTAGAGCTTGTGCCCCGAGAACGCGAGGTAGTCGACGCCGAGCGCGGCGAGGTCGATCCGCCGGTGCGGAACCAATTGTGCTCCGTCGACGAGGATCCGGGCACCGCAGGCATGCGCGACGTCGGCGAGTTCGGCGATCGGGAGGACCTCGCCGGTGACGTTGGAGGCGCCGGTGACGGCGAGCAGCGCGGCGGGCCGGCTGCACAGTTCCGCGACGAGCCGGCGGACCGTCTCGGCGACGGTGTCCGCAGCCTCGACAACGCGAGCGTTCTTCCAGGGCAACAGGTTTGCGTGGTGCTCGACGTCGAGCACCACCACGTCGCCGGGCACGGCTCCGGCCAGGAGATTGAGCGAGTCGGTGGTGTTGCGGGTGAACACGACCACCTGATCGTCTGCGGCACAGACGAATCGAGCCACCGACTTCCGGGCCTGCTCGTAGCTGGTGGTGGAGATCCTCGAGGCGTAACCGGCACCGCGATGCACGCTGGCGTAGTACGGCAGGAGTTCGGCGATCCGCTCGGTCACCGCTTCGAGGGCCGGCGCGCTCGCCGCGTAGTCGAAGTTGGCGTAGGTGCAGGTACCGCCCTGCACTAGGGGCACCTGGAGATCACATCCGGTGACCCGGGCGAACGGGGCGATACAGGTGTCGGCGGTCAGTACAGCGGCAGTCATGACGTTCCCTCGTCGTTCAGGGATTCGCCGGTGGTCGCCTCGTCGCCCGAGTACGATCACGGTCCGAATCCGCGCTTGCCGTGTCCGGTGTGGAAACACGGCCAGGTCGTCACCCGGAGCACCCCACCGCGGAGGAGGGTTGCCGACCAGCTAGCCGGGGCTTGTCGCTGGTTCTCGTGACCTGCGGAAGAGGATGGCAAAAGCGCGCGCGGATGTCAAACCGGGACCGCACCGTCGGTCGTCCGGAACGCGAATCCCCAGGGAGAGGCGGTTTCTCACGCCGAGCCGGACATCGGGCCGGGATTCCGGCGTTGCGGGACGCGGAAGAATCCACCGCGCGAGTGGGCACCGACACACCCGATGTTCACCCTCCGTCCACCTGACCGTGAGATAACCGGACGAACGCACCACCAGGCCGAGAGAAGGACATGCGATTGCCTGCCCAGCCCACGACGGATTCGGATCGGTCGTATCGCATCCCCGAGGAGTTCCTCCGCTCCTCCCATGCCCCGGCCCCGCGCACTCTCGTCGACATCCTGCGTGCCACCGCCGACACCCACCCTGACGCTCCGGCCGTCGACGACGGATCCGTCACCCTCAGCTACGCCGAACTCGTCGAGGAGGTCGTCGCCTGCTCCTACCGGCTCGCCGACGCGGGAGTCGGTGGCGGGGACCGCGTCGGCGTGCGCATGCCGTCCGGCTCCGCGGACCTGTACGTGACGATCCTGGGCATTCTCGCGGCCGGCGCGGCCTACGTGCCGGTGGACGCGGACGACCCCGACGAACGCGCCGAGCTCGTGTTCGGGGAAGCGCAGGTCACCGCCGTCGTCACCGCCGACGGCATCGGTCCGGGCACCGCGCCGCCGTCGCCGAAGCCGCAGCTGCGCGGTCCGCGCCTCGACGACGCCGCCTGGATCATCTTCACCTCCGGCTCCACCGGCACCCCCAAGGGTGTCGCCGTCAGCCATCTCAGCGCCGCCGCCTTCGTCGACGCCGAGGCCCGGCTGTTCCTGCGCGAGAACCCGATCGGCCCCGGCGACCGCGTGCTGGCCGGTCTGTCGGTCGCATTCGACGCGTCCTGCGAGGAGATGTGGCTCGCCTGGCGGCACGGCGCGTGCCTCGTCCCCGCGCCCCGCTCCCTCGTGCGGTCCGGGATGGACCTCGGACCGTGGCTGGTCTCCCGCGACATCAGCGTCGTCTCCACCGTTCCGACCCTCGCGGCGATGTGGCCGGCCGAGGCGCTCGAAGCGGTGCGGCTGTTGATCTTCGGCGGGGAGGCCTGCCCACCGGATCTCGCCGAGCGGCTGGCTGTGCCCGGACGCGAGGTGTGGAACACGTACGGACCCACCGAGGCCACCGTGGTCGCGTGTGCGGCGACGATGGACGGCACCGGCCCGGTCCGCATCGGCCTGCCGCTCGACGGCTGGGATCTCGCCGTGGTGGACGGCGAGGGCCGCCCCGTCCCGGAGGGCGGCACCGGCGAACTCGTCATCGGCGGTGTCGGCCTGGCCCGCTATCTGGACCCGGCCAAGGACGCCGAGAAGTACGCCCCCATGCCCACCCTCGGCTGGGACCGCGCCTACCGCAGCGGCGACCTGGTCACCCTCGACCGCGCGGGGCTGCTGTTCCAGGGACGCGCCGACGATCAGGTCAAGATCGGCGGCCGCCGCATCGAACTCGGCGAAGTCGACAACGCTCTGCAGAACCTGCCCGGCGTCGCCGGCGGCGCGGCCGCCGTGCGCAAGACGGCGGCCGGGCACTCGATCCTCGTCGGCTACATCGCCAGCACCGATCCCGAGTTCGACCTCGCCTCCGCGCGCGACCTCCTCGGCGAGCAGCTGCCCGCAGCCCTGGTCCCGAGACTGGCGCTGGTCGACGAACTGCCCACCCGAACCTCCGGCAAGGTGGACCGCAACGCGCTTCCGTGGCCGCTGCCCGGCGCCGAGGCCGCCGCCGCCGAGGCTCTCGGCCTCGACCCGACCGCCGAATGGGTCGCCGGGCTGTGGGTGTCGATTCTCGGCACCCCGATCGAGAGCGTCGACGACGACTTCTTCGAACTCGGCGGCGGCTCCCTCGCCGCGGCCCAGCTGGTGACGGCCCTGCGCGAACGCTATCCCGCGATGACCGTCGCCGAACTGTACGACCATCCGCGACTCGGTTCGCTCGCCGAGTACCTCGACGACCTTGCGCCGTCCGCGGTGATCGCCCCGCGGCAGGTGGCCCCCGTTCCGCGCCGCGCGCAGCTGCTGCAACTGGCCGTCACGGTGCCACTCACCACTCTCACGGGGCTGCAGTGGGTGACCTGGCTCGCGATCGCGAACAACGTCTTCTCGCTGTTCGTCGACGTGCCGTGGCTCGCTCCGGTGTCGTGGTGGTGGGTGACGGTCGGCATCCTGCTGTTCCTGACCCCGCTCGGCCGCATGTCCGTCGCCGTCGCCGGGACGCGGCTGCTGCTGCGCAACCTGCAAGCCGGCACCTATCGGAGAGGCGGCAGCGAACACCTCCGGCTGTGGACGGCGCTGCGGCTGTCGGAGGCCAGCGGTGCGGTGAACCTGTCCGGGGCGCCGTGGATGCTGTACTACGCCCGCGCCCTGGGCGCGAAGGTCGGAAAGGGCGTCGACCTGCACAGTCTGCCGCCGGTCACCGGCATGCTCGAGCTCGGTGACGGCTGTTCCATCGAACCCGAGGTCGACCTGTCCGGACACTGGGTCGACGGCGACGAGGTCCACATCGGCAGCATCCGGGTCGGAGCCGGCGCGACCGTCGGCGCCCGCTCGACTCTGGCCCCGGGCGCCCGAATCGGTAAGAACGCCGAGGTCGCGGCCGGCTCTGCCGTGTTCGGCCGCGTCAAGGCCGGCCAGCACTGGGCCGGCTCCCCCGCCCGGAAGGTCGGCAAGGCCCTGCATCCGTGGCCGGCCGAACCGCCGCGGCGTGCCTCGTGGTGGGTGCCGATCTTCGGCCTCACCTCGATGGTGCTGGCCTCGCTGCCGATCGTCTCGATCGGCGCCGGGCTCACACTCGTCGGATGGTGGATCCGCGACGCCGCCGACCTGACCGACGCGTTGCTCCGCAGCGCGGCGATCCTGCCGGTGGCGGCACTGTGGACCCTGTTCGTGTTCGCCGCGCTCACGGTGCTGTCGGTGCGTGCCCTGGCCGTCGGTATGACGGAGGGACATCATCCCGTCCGCAGCCGCGTCGGCTGGCAGGTATGGGCGACCGAGCGACTGATGGACAGCTCACGCACGTTCCTGTTCCCGCTCTACGCCTCGATGCTCACGCCGGGCTGGCTGCGACTGCTCGGCGCCGACATCGGCAAGGACGTCGAGGCCTCCACGGTGCTGATGGTGCCCAAGTTCACCCGGGTCGCCGACGGCGCCTTCCTTGCGGACGACACCATGGTCGCCAGCTACGAGCTCGGTGGCGGCTGGCTGTACATCTCCCGGGCCAAGGTGGGCAAGCGCGCATTCCTGGGCAATTCCGGTATGGCCGCCCCCGGGCGACGAGTCCCCAAGTACGGACTCGTCGCGGTGCTCTCGGCCGCGCCGTCGAAGGCCAAGTCGGGTTCCTCGTGGCTCGGCAGCCCACCGGTGCGGCTGCGTCGCGCCGCGAACGAAAGCGATTCGAGCCGCACGTTCGCGCCCCCGCGGCGGCTGCGCGTGGCCCGTGGCTTCGTCGAGACCTTCCGCCTGCTGCCGATGATCGTCACGTTCGGTATCGGCCTCGGCGTGCTGTTCGCCCTGCAGTCGCTGGCGACCTCGGTGGGGTACGCGCCGGCCGCAGCACTGAGCGGACTGGTGCTCATCCTCGCCGGCGCCGTGGCCGGCGTCGTGTCCGTCGCCGCCAAATGGGTGGCCGTCGGACGCATCGGCCGGGAGGAGCACCCGCTGTGGAGCTGGTTCGTGTGGCGCAACGAGGTGGCCGACACCTTCGTCGAAACGGTCGCGGCACCGTGGTTCGCCCGGCCCGCCACCGGGACGGCCGTGATGAACCTGTGGCTGCGTGGCCTGGGCGCGAAGATCGGCCGCGGGGTGTGGTGCGAGAGCTACTGGCTGCCCGAGGCCGACCTGGTGACTCTCGGTGACGGCGCGACGGTGGAACGCGGGTGTGTCGTGCAAACGCACCTGTTCCATGATCGGATCATGTCCATGGACACCGTCACGCTCGGCGCCGGCGCCACCCTCGGCCCCCAGTGCGTCGCACTGCCCGCCGCCGGAATCGGGGCCGGCGCCACCGTCGGCCCGGCCTCGCTGGTGATGCGCGGCGACGTCGTTCCGGATTCGACCAGATGGCAGGGCAATCCGATCGCGCCGTGGTCGCACCCGAGCGATTGGTCCCCGCTGTGAAGCCGGGGAACGACCCGAAGAAGACCCGCGAGAACGGCAGGACCTCGAAACCGGACGCGCCGATCGATCCGTACCTGCCGCGCAGCGGCAACCGTGGGTACCGCGTGTCGAGGTACGAACTCGATCTGAACTACCGGGTCGTGGCCAACCGGCTCACCGGCACGGCCACCGTCGTCGCCACCACCACCGACGAGCGTGGCAAGTTCGCGCTCGACCTCGCGCCGACGATGCGGGTGACGAAGCTGTCGGTCAACGGGTCCCGGCCCGCCAAGTACGCCCAGCGTGACGGCAAACTCGTCGTCACCCCCGCCCGGAAGATCCCCGTGGGCGGCGTGCTGACGATCGTCGTCCACTATCACGGCACACCGAAACCGATCCGCAGTCCCTGGGGCGAAGTCGGCTGGGAGGAACTCGAGGAGGGGGCGCTGGTCGCGAGCCAGCCCAACGGCGCCTCGTCGTGGTTCCCCTGCGACGACCATCCCGGCGCGAAGGCGAGCTACCGGATCACGGTCACTGCCGACTCCCCCTTCCAGGTGATCGCGAACGGCACCCTGGTACGCAAGACGACGAGGGCCAGCCAGACCACCTGGGTGTACGAGCAGCCCGAACCGATGGCGACCTACCTGGCCACGGTGCAGATCGGGAACTACGAGACCCGCAGGTTGTCCGAGACACCGGTGCCGCTCGTCGCGGTGCATCCGCCGCGCCTGCGGGCGAACTTCGACCGGGACTTCGGCCGGCAACCACAGATGATGGAGATCTTCTGCCGGCTCTTCGGGCCGTACCCGTTCCCGCACTACAGCGTCGTCGTCACCGAGGACGAACTCGAGATCCCGATCGAGGCGCAGACCCTGTCGATCTTCGGCGCGAACCACTGCGACGGCACCCGGAGCGAAGAGCGGCTCGTCGCACACGAACTCGCGCACCAGTGGTTCGGCAACAGCCTCACCCTGTCACGGTGGCGCGACATCTGGCTGAACGAGGGCTTCGCCTGCTACGCGGAGTGGCTGTGGTCGGAGAACTCCGACGGGCCGTCGGCGCAGACGATCGCCGAGGACGCGCACCGCGGGCTCGGTCGCAAACCTCAGGACCTACTCCTCGGTGACCCCGGGCCGGACCTGATGTTCGACGACCGCGTCTACAAGCGGGGTGCCCTGACGCTGCACGCACTGCGCCTGCGCCTCGGCGACGAGAAGTTCTTCGCGCTGATTCGGCAGTGGACCGCGGAATACCGGCACGCGACCGTCACCACAGATCAGTTCACCGACTTGGCGGCCCGATTCGCGGACGCGCCGCTGCGTCCACTGTGGGACGCGTGGCTCGCCGAGAAGGCACTGCCGCCGATGCCCGAGGCGTGAGAGGTCAGGCCGGTACTCGTTCCGGCAGGTGTGCCTGCCATTTCACCAGGACGAGCACCAGGCACGCGGCCGCCGCGACCGCGCCCACGACGAACATGGCCGGGTAGGTCAGGACCGGGTATGTCTGGGACAGGTACACCATGACGGCCGGCACCGCGAACCCCAGATAGCTCAGCGAATAGAACACCGCGGTGAGCCCGGCGAGGTCGTCGGGGCGGGCGATACGCTGCACTTCCTGCAGGCCCGACACCAGCGCCATGCCGTAGCCGCAGCCCAGGACGACCGCCGCCAGCAGAGCGAGCGGCACGGTCAGGGCGGCGGCCGCGACCGCCGCCGTGACCATCCCCACCACGAGCAACGTCAGTGCCACCGCCACCGCACGGGCATTGCGGGGGGTGTCGATCCGGCGGCCCAGCGACTGGATCGCGAAACCGGCACCGAGGGCGACGACGCACAGCAGCGCCGAGAACGCGATCGGGGCGTCGCCGCTGTGGCCGGTCATCAGCGCCGGGAGGATCGCGTACGCCGAACTGGCGGCGCCGAACACCCAGGGAGCAACGGGGGCGATCACGAACAGGAAGCGGGCGTGCCCGGCCGCCGGGATCTTCAGGTCTTCGCGCAGCGCGGTCCGTTCCGCTTCCGGCTGCGCCGGCCGGGTCTCCGGCGTCCGCAGCAGTGCCACACCTGCGCCGATACTCAGCCCGATATGCACGAGGTAGGACAGGGCACTGGGCATCGGCGCCCACTGCGCGAGGGCACCCGCGATGCCGGCCCCGACGCCGAAGCCGGCGGTCAGGCTCATCGCGGCCCGTCGTGCCCCGGCGCCGGGCGTCGCGCGCGGATCCCAGCGCGGGTCGGACAGTTCCTTCAGCCAACTGCCACCGACCGCCATGCCGAGTCCGAGCGCGATCCCGCAGAGGATGCGACCGAGGATGAGCAGCGCCGCGGAGTCCGATCCGAGGGCGAGCACCGCGGAACCGACGAGGGCGACGAACGGTGCGGGCACCATGACAGGCCGACGACCGAGCCGGTCGGAGAGCGGACCGCCGACGAGCAGGGCCGGCACGATGCCCAGGACATACGCGAAGAGGAACAGGTCGACGACGACCGGCGCGAAACCGTGTTCGAGCCGGTACATCACCAGCAGCGGGGTGAACTCGTTGCCGCCCCAGGCGACAGCGAACATCGCGGCGGCCACGAGCAGCCACGTCCTGCGAGGAACGGCATCCGTACCGGTGGGCAGACGGCCCGGTTCGGTGGCAGTTGCGGTCACAGTCGTCCCCCTCCGAGTCCGTGCACCTCACGCATGTGCACGTCGAGCGCCGCGTCGAATGCGTCGGCGTCCCCGGCGGCGACGAGATCCACCAGATGCGTGTGGTCGGCGATGATCTTCTGCAGCTGCGCCGGATCCCGGGCGACCGAACGGGCCGTCATCCGTCGCTGGCGCTCCCGCAGGCCGGCATAGAAGGTGTCGAGAAGCGGATTGCCGCCCGCGGCCACGATGCTGCGGTGGAAGTCGGCGTCGGCACCGCTGAAGGCACCGACGTCACCACGCTCGGCAAGCTCGCGCTGCGTGTCCAGACTTGCGCGCAGGGTGCGTCCGAGTCGCTCTCGCGCCGGCGGAACAGAGGCGACGGCGCGTACCGCGTGGGTCTCGAGCAGCCGTCGCGCATCGACGACGTGCTCGGCCTCCCCGTCCGCCACAGGAACGACCAATGCGCCGCGCTTGGGGTACAGACGCATCCAGCCCTCGGCCTCGAGACGAAGGAAGGCCTCGCGCACCGGGGTACGGCTGCACGACATCCGGGCCGCGATCTCTCCTTCGCTGATCAGATCGCCGCCGGGTAACTCGCCCGACAGGATCAATTCCTTGACCTCGCGATAGACCGACTCGGCCGCTGAATACGACATAGACACAAGATGTATTTATACCGGATGCCGTCGGAGTGGCGCCACGCGGCCCTGTCCCGTGCGAAAGGCCGCCCAGGTGAACGACTCCCTGCGGCGCTGGGAGCAGCCATACTCGAAGACGCCGGGGAGAAGAGAGGCGGGAGGAGGATGACGAGGCAAGGACAGGCCCGGAGTGACCGTCTGCACGCGGCTGCGATGGGCAGTGTCGCCACCGGCGTCGCAGCGTACTGGCTCGACTACTTCACCGCCGGACACGTCCGGTCGTCCGACGACCCCGCCTACATCGCGTTCGAGAACGCCTTCCCGGCCGCCGACGGGCTGATGGCCGCGAGTTTCGCAGTGAGCGCCTGGCACCTGACGAGGGGGCGGGCAGTCGCCGTCCCGCTGGGGATCGCGGCCGGCGGCGCGATGACATTCCTCGGTGCGATGGACACGCTGTGGAATCTCGAGCACGGCAACTACCGGCGAATGACTACCGAAATGGCCGTCGAGACGGGCATCAACGTCGTCTCGCTCGTGTTCGGACCGTGGACTGTCGCCCGGCTGTGGCGGCGGCGCGAGGCGCTCGCCGGCTGAGCGGACGGTCGCACGGTGACCGCGGGCTCCGTCGGGACCATCGGCCGGACCCGGAAATGCCGGAAGCCCCCCGACGAGGTCGGGGGGCTTCCGGTAACGGGTGTTCGGCGGTGTCCTACTCTCCCACACCCTGTCGGGTGCAGTACCATCGGCGCAGACAGGCTTAGCTTCC
>Ga0255338_1000238_pt1 | contig 220579 bp, 192 predicted proteins | sample MeOH1_35cm_T4_19_FD_203715 | JGI IMG/M metagenome (GOLD analysis project Ga0255338, IMG submission 203715) | Sandy soil microbial communities from University of British Columbia, Vancouver, Canada - MeOH1_35cm_T4_195 | ecosystem: Engineered > Artificial ecosystem > Sand microcosm >...
AGCAGCTGGCCCACAACGCCGAGTTCGGCATCACGCCCGAGACCGTGAAGCGCAACCTGGACGACGTCATGGGCGAGGCCCTGGCCCGGGAGTTCATCAACGTCACCAAGGAGGAGCGGGCCGCCGAGGAGCCGCTGCTCTACCTGGAGGACAAGGCCTTCGAGCGCGAAGTCGCCAAGCTCGAGAAGCGCATGAAGGAGCTCGCCTCCCAGATGAAGTTCGAAGATGCGGCGGAGTTACGCGACCGGATCCTTCGTGCCCGACGCGAACGGTTGACCGCGGCGATATGACGCGAGAGGTCTCGCGTATGCCGCAGGCATGCCGAGTGGATGCGGCGGAATTACGCGACCGCATTCTTCGTGCCCGACGCGAACGGCTGCTGGGCGCGGGCCTGATTCCGGCCACCGGACCGGGGGCCTAACCCATCAGCACGTGCCCCAGCGTGCGCACCAGGATGCCGGCGCAGGCGCCCAGGACGGCGGGTTTCCAGACCGCAGCCACCCGGCGGCCCGCAGAGATCAGCACCGCCACGCCTGGAACATCCAGGGGATGGATGAGGAAGCCCGCGCTCCGGTTGACCAGCGCTCCGGTGATCTGGGCCTGGCGGGTCATCTCGTCCACCACGCCCATCATGGCGGTGCCTCCAGCCAGGTACTTGGTCAGCGTGGGCAGGATCAGGGCCGTATCAAGCCGCAGGGCCGTCATGGCCGGACTCAGGACCCGGGTGAGCAGGGCAATGGCCCCGGCGCTCCGGAGGAGGGTGATCACGGCCAGGGACAGGACCAGCATGGGGATGGCGCCGATGGCGATGCGGAAGGCCTCGGCGCCGGCCCGGTTGATGGCTTCGAGCAGGCCCTTGGTGGAGTCGGCGACGGGATGGGGGAGGGTCTCCTCCAATGGCCGTTCGGCGGCGTCCAGGCGGCGCCCGAAGCCGTGGTAGGTGGCCGCCGCGGCCACCAGGCCTCCCAGCAGGGAGAGGGCCAGGACTGGCAGGAGGCGGAGCCCCATGGTCGTCATGGGGAACACGGTGTTGGCCTGGGCCATGGCCAGCACCATGGCCAGGGTGGCGGCCAGGTGCCGGTCCGAGGCGCCCCGCTGTTCCATCATGGCCAGGGTCGCCACCGGCGCGGCGAAGCTCACGAAGCTGATCTGCAGGGCCGCGAACACGCCCAGGCCCGTGAGGCCCAGGGGCCGGAGGAGAGGCGCGAGACGCGCCACCAGCCAGTCCAGCACGCCCCTCGCCTCCAGCAGCCGCATGGCGGAGAGCATCACCACCATGATGGGGAGGAGCACAAAGAGGGACAGCTCCACGGCCGCCCGCCCGGCCCGCAGGATGGCGTCGAAGAGCAGCTCCATTCAGCGCAGTCCTTCGTAGAGGTAGAGCTCGGACAGCACCCGGCGGTAGGCGTAGGCGTAGCCTTTGGCATCCGGGGTGAGGAGGAAGTTGCTGACGGTCAGCCCCGCCAGGTCTTCCGGGGCGATCTCCAGGAGCTTCCTCCGGGCGCCCGTGGCGAGGTCCAGGTGGTGGATGGTGCAGGGCATCTCGTGCAGGTCGACCACCCACAGCGCCTTGCCATCGAGCGTCCAGCGGACCACGCGTTCCTGGGGATCCAGGCCCGGGATCGGCTGGGAGTGGCCGTCCTCCAGCGTGAAGATCCTGTCCTCCTGCTCGCTGACCCGGGTAATGATGCGGCGCCCGTCCGGGCTGATGGGTTGACCGAAGAATTGATGTCCTGGCGGGGTGAGGGGTTCGGCTGGCTTGCCGTCGAGGGGAACGGCGAACAGCCGCGTACCCTCACCGGGGCGGTTGGCCTGCACCAGGAGCCGCTGTCCATCGGGGAACCAGCGCAACCGGTGGATCGTTTCCAGGCCCGAATCGGGGAGGGTGAGGACGTCTCCGGCACCGGTGGGGAGGATCTGGATTTTGCGGGGCGTTCCGATGGCTACGGCCGCCACGCGGCGCCCATCGGGGCTGAGGATGGGATAGGCGCCCTTGGCCAGGCGCACGGCGGGGCTTCCGTCCGTCCGGCGCAGGTAGATGTCGTAGTGGGCGCCCGACCCTTCACCCTGCTCGTTGAAGATGAGGGTGGAGCCGTCCGCGGAGAGATCCTGCACCAGCGACCAGTCCAGCCAGGACAGTTCACGCTCACGATCCGCGCCTGGGCGGAGGCTCTGGATGCCAGTGCGCATGACCTCCTTGGCGAGGAGTACGCGGCGTCCGTCCCGGGAGATATCGTGCAGGGTAAGGGGGGCGGGCACCTTCAGGATCAGCCTCGGAGCGCCCCGGTCAACGGCGTACAGGCCACGCGCCACGCCATGCTCGGCGGCTGTGAACCACACTTCATCCCCCTTCCAGGCCAGCCCCTGGATGCTGGGCCAAGCGCCGGTCAGAGGGTGTTGGACGCCCTGCCGGTCCACCACGACGGGATAGCCTGCGTCATCCCCGGACACCGGGTGCTCCAGGTAGGCCACGCGGTCGCCCTTGGGCGAGACTCTGGGATGGCTGATCCAGCCTGAGGATTCAGCGATGGGGTGGCCCAAGGGGAATTCAAGCCTGGCTTTGCCCTCCGCACTGCGCACCACCAGGAGTTCGGAGCCATCGGGACTCCAGTCGGCCGCGACGACCTGTTCCATCAAGGCCCTGGGGGCGCCTCCGGCCAGGGGGACAGCGGCCAGGGTGCCCCGCCACATCCAGCTCTGGATGGGGCGGCTGCCCAGGGCGATCGCCAGGTCCCCGGAGCGGGACAGGCCGAGCAGGTCCGCCCCTGGCAGTTCCAAGGCGTGGCTTTCAGGGCTGTCGGGCCGGGTGGAGAAAATTTGGAGGGGGCCGCCGGACCACGCGGCGCTGTAGAGCACCTCTTGGCCGTCGGGGCTCAGCCGGGCGTTCCGGATCAACCCCTGCCGGAAGGTGAGCCGCTTGAGGGTGGGGGGATCCCGGTGGCCCCAGCGGTGGCCGAGACCCAGGCCCAGGCCCCCCAGCGCCAGGGCCAGAGCCACCCAGCCCGCGCGGCCCTGGAAGAGCCTGCCGAGCCCCTGGAGCGCGACCCCCTTGTGCTGGAGCGCCGCCAGGCGTGAGGCCAGCTGCTGGGCGGTGGGGATGCGATCCTCCGGGTTCTTCTCGAGGCAGTGTTTCAGCAGCTCGATCAGCTCCGGCGAGTAGGGGCCGGGAGAGGTGGCCCGGAGGGGTGGCTCCTCCTTGAGGATGGCGTTGAGGACTTCCACCGGAGAGTCGCCGGAGAAGGCCCGCCGGCCGAAAAGCATCTCGTAGAGCAGGATGCCGCAGACGAAGAGATCGGCGCGGGGATCCAAGTCCCGTCCCCGCACCTGCTCGGGGGCCATGTAACCGACGGTGCCCATCATGGTGCCGACCTGGGTCTGATGGCTCGTTTCGGGGCGCTGGATCAGGGTCTGCTCATCCAGGAGGGTGGGAAGGGCCTTGGACAACCCGAAATCCAGGATCTTCAGCCGCCCTTCCGTGGTGATGAACAGGTTCCCGGGCTTCAAGTCCCGGTGGATGATCCCCCGCTCGTGGGTGGCCGCCAGCCCCAACGCGAGCTGGTGGGCCAGGTCCAGGGCTTCTTTGGGGGGGATGGCCCCCCGCCGCAGCCTCTGTTGCAAGGTCTCCCCTTCCAGGAGTTCCATGGCGATGTATGGTGTCGGGTCGTCCGTGCTCCATTCGTAGATGGCCGGAAGGGCGGGATGCTCGATGGCCGCCAGCGTCCGCGCCTCCTGCTGGAAGCGGGCCAGCCGCTCCCCGTCATGGACCAGCGTCCCCCTGAGCACTTTGAGGGCGACGGGCTGCTGGGTCCGGGTATCGAGCGCCCGGTAGACCTGCCCCATGCCCCCTGAGCCAAGGGGCGATTGGATCTCGTAGGGGCCGAGGTGGGTTCCGGGTGGGAGCATGAGGTTGGGAAGATTGTGGCCGCACGTTGGTGGAAACCCAAGGAAGATCCTGGGTGCTCCAAGGTTCAGGGCTTCGTGGTGGCGTACTGCCCGATCACGCGCTCGATGGCGGCCCTGCAGGCGGCGCAGAAGCCCACGTCGTCCCGGGTGAACATGAGGCAGTCCTCCTGGCTGCGGAAGTACCCCTTGGCCTCGTAGTTGGCCCCCTCGAACGCGCCCACCTTGCCACTGTGGGCGTCAGTGCCAAGCAGCTTCGTCTCGTAGACCTTCTCCTTGGCGAAGAGGGCGTCCATCTCGGATTCAGGTTTGTTGGCGGCGCGGATGGCCCGGCGTTCCTTTTGGTAGGCGTGGCTGTGGGCTTCGAATTCGTCCTTCTTCCAGGGCGTGGGCAGGGGCACGCCGGGCGTCAGCAGGGCAGCCCACTTCGGATGCTTCGGGTCCGAGGTGGCATTGGGCTCCCAGGGCTCGGGACGGGAAGGGCTGTTGGTGATGGCCACATCCGACGTGTAGTACTCGTCCGCCAGGCCCGCGAAATGGTGGCCGAACTCGTGCACGAAGAGGTACCCGATGGTGCTGTTGCCTGCGGAGGCGGTGCTGTAGAGGTTGTGGATGCCGCCGCCGCCGTAGGTATCGGCGTTCACCAGGATCTCCACGAACTCGTAGGGCGCCTGGGCCGCAATATCGCGGAAGGCGCGGTTGTCGAAGGTGAGCACATAGCGTTCGCTGCCGAAGGCGTCGTAGGTGGCGCCGAGGGGTGTGCGCTTGTGGACGCCCGTGGAGGGCCGGGAGATGCCGCTTTCCTTCGAGGGCGGGCAGAGGGCCCAGACGTTGAAGTCCTTCCGGTGCTCCTTGAAGGGGGTCTGTTCGAAGAGCAGTTCCATCACCTTGCGGGCCTGGGCCTCGAACTTGCCCCGCTCGGCAGAGGTGTAGCCGTCGCCCAGGATGAGGAAGTCCACTTTGTCTGCGGGATCACCGGCCTTCTGGAGGGCGATGAGGGCGCCTGCGTCTGGGGCTGGGGCCCGCTCGATGAGGGAATCCTTGGGATCGAGGTCGAAGGTCCACAGGGTCTTGAAGGCGTTCCGTTCGTCGCGCTTCCGCACCTGGATGCGTACGGGGGCATCGGGTAGGGGGAAACGCAGGGACTCGGAGAAGGTGCGGCTCAGGGCCTTTGCCTCGTCCGTGGTCTCCCACTCGCCGTAGATGCTGGCGAAGCCCCGGGAGTAGAGGAGCTTCCCCGTGGCCTTGTCCGCCACCTCGAAGCAGTATTTCCCGAGGTTGCTGGTGTCCACGGCCTTGGCGGGATCCCCGGGCCAGGGCAGGGGCTCCAGCACCACGCGATCCACGCCGAACCGCTCGGACGCGGCATCCCCTGTATGACCGTAGTCCACCCTCAGGGTGCGGGGCGGGGCGGCCAGGCAGGCCAGGGTGGCGAGGGAGAGCAGCAGGAGACGAAGCATGGGGGCACCTCGGCTTCCACGATAAACTGATCGCCTGGAGATCCGATGCTCACCTCGAAACAGCGCCAGTTCCTCAAGGCCCAAGCGCACAAGCTCAAGCCCGTCATGCATGTCGGGAAGGGCGGTGTGACCCCTGCCCAGGCTGCGGAACTCGACGTGATGGTGGACAGCCTCGAACTCGTGAAGGTCAAGATCAACCAGAACAGTTTCGAGGATGAAGACACGGCCGCTGCGGCCCTCTGCGCTGCCGTTCCCGGCATTGAACATGTCTGGACTGTCGGCCACACGATGCTGTTCTTCCGGCCCAGCCGCACCCGCGACACGCGGTATCCTTTGCCCGCCTGATTCAAGTCCGGGGCACCCTGTCCCGAGAAGCCGGAAAAGGAGTTCCGATGCCCTACCTGTCATGGATGGAGGGGGACCAGCCCTTCCGGCATGCCGTGGCGGAGGATCCCTGTGTGCTGGGCCGCGACCCCGGGGCATGCGCCCTGGCTCAACCAGCGCTCGGCACGGTCTCGCCCGTTCATGCCGCCATCAGCCGGGCCGGAAATGGATGGCAGGTGAAGGATCTGGGATCGGCCCACGGCACGAGCTTGAACGGGCTTCCCGTGGACCAGGCCCTGGGCCGCCCCCTGCGGGACGGGGATGTGCTGGTGCTGGGCGCCTGGCGGCTGTCCTTCACGGCGGGGTTCCCGGGGCTCGATGGAACCACCTTCGTGGAGCGGGTCGGGGACCTCTTCGATGAGCTGAGGGCCCATCCGGAGCGGACCTACCTTCCTGAACTGCGTCAGCTGTACGCCGCGACCGAGCGGCTCCTGGGGGAAGTGGATTCGGACGCCCTGGAAAGGACCATGCTGGAAGAATGCCTGCGTTTGGTGGCCGGCGATCGCGGCTTCTGCGTCCGGCGCCAGGAGCCGGACGCCTGGCACTCGATCCACCAGTTGGGAGCGGTGCGTGAGGGGACCGGGCCTGCGCAGGTGGTGCTCGACTACGTGGCGCGGGAACATACGGCGATCCTTTCCAATCATCCCGGGGCGGACCCCAGGTTCGAGGAGGCGGGTCCCCAGGAACTGGGGCGCGGTCCCCTTCTTTGTGCCGCCTTGGCCGGAGAGGATGGGATGGCGGGGGTCATCTACCTGGAGCGCGAATCCGGTGAACGCCCCTTCAGCCGTCTCGATCTGGCGACCCTCCAGGCCTATGCCCGCCGGGGGTCCCTGGTCCTCCGCCAGGCCAGGCTGGGCCGGGCTCTCAACGAGGCGGATCTGCAAAGAGGCCAGGCCCTGGCCACCGAGCGCCTGGAGTCCTTCCGCCAACTGGCCGGAACCCTCAAGCACGAGATCAACAACCCTCTGACGGTCATCTCCATGCAAGTGGAGATGCTCCAGCGGAAGTACCCGGAGGAGGCCAGGCTGGCTAAGATCGGGGAGATGGCCGACCGCATCAAGGTTCTGCTCCAGGGCCTGCAGCAGATGCGGGAGACCCCCACGGAAGGCTACGCGGATGGATCGAGCATCCTGAAGCTGGAGTAGGTTCAAGGCCTCAGTCCTCATCTCAGCTGGAGGAAGCCGCGCTCGCTCAGGAGGGCCTGGACGGGCCAGTCGTGGGGGTCGATGGGGACGGGCAGATGCATCTGGGACTCGAAGCCGACGCCGACGGTGAGGATCTCCTCCGGCAGTTTCGCGAGAAGGGCATCGTAGAAGCCGCGGCCATAGCCGATGCGGAAGCCCTCGTCGTCGAAGGCGAGGCCTGGCACAAGAAGCAATTGCACGGGCGGGAGGAAATGCTGGGCAAGGGCTGGCTCCAGGAGGCCCCAGTGGCCCTTCTCCAGGGGTTCCGCGCCCCAAGCCAGCCGCGGCGGCTGGGTGGAGGCCACACGCGGGAAGAACCAGAGCCAGTCCGGGTGGGCCGTGACGGCCGGCCGCAGGTCGATCTCCGAGCCGAAGGGCCAGAAGGCACCGATGCGGGTGATATGGCGGTTCCGGCAGAGGCGGTCGAGATGGGCCGCGATGGCTGCGGACCAGGCCCCGCGCGATTCGGTGGGAAGGGCGTCCCGGCGGGCCTTCAGGTGGGCGCGGAACTCGGCCTTGGTGTCCATGCCTTCACCTCATCAGGGGCGGAGGGTCTGCGTCAACGGAGTATCCTCGCAGCTGGAGTGACGCCATGACCCCCCGATCCCTGCTGCTGGTCCTCGCCGCCTGCCTGGTCCTCAGCGCCCCCCAGTCTGCGCGGGCGCAGCCCGGGATCCAGCCTCCGGCGCCGGCCACGCGCCTGGTGCAATCCATCCCCGCGGAGACGGACCTTGCCGATCCCGCGCTGCCCTTCGCCAAGGATGAATGGGTGGACATGATCCGCGGGGCGAAGACCAGCGTGGACGCCGCGGAATTCTATGTCACCAACCGCCCTGGCAGCACCCTGGAGCCCGTGCTGGCGGAGCTGGAGAAGGCCGGTGCCCGGGGGGTAAAGGTGCGCTTCCTGCTGTCAGCTAAGATGCTGGATCAGGATCCGGCCTCCGTGGCCCGGCTCCGCCGGATACCCGGCGCCGAGGTCCGCAGTTTCGATCTGACGGGCATTTCGAGGGGCATTCTCCACGCCAAATACTTCGTGGTGGATGGACGGGAGGCGGCCCTGGGCAGCCAGAACTTCGACTGGCGGGCCCTGGAGCACATCCACGAGCTGGGGGTGCGGACCTCCGATGCGCGCATCGTCACCCGGCTGATCGAGCTGTATTCCATCGACTGGGCCTTCGCCGGGAGCGGGAAGCTGCCGGACTTTCCCGGGCGGCCGGCCCTCACCCTCCGGCCTGACGTGGAACTGGTGGCCAGCCCGCCCTTCCTGATGCCCAAAAGCATCCGGCCTTCCATCGAGGCGCTGGTGGAACTGATCGGCCAGGCGAAACAGTCAGTCCGCGTGCAGCTGCTGACCTATTCGCCGGTCGCGGGCCAGGACCGTTTCTGGCCGGTGCTTGACAATGCTCTCCGCGCCGCGGCTGTGCGCGGAGTGAAGGTGCGGCTGCTGGTGTCGGACTGGGTGCTGGGCGGCCGGGCGCAGCCGCACCTGAAGGCCCTTTCCTTGATCCCAAACCTGGAGGTGAGAGTGGTCTCCATCCCGGAAGCGAAGGAGGGCCACATCCCCTTCTCCCGCACCATCCACAGCAAGTATCTGGTGGTGGATGAGACACACTTGATTCTTGGCACCAGCAACTGGGAGGAGAGCTACTTCACCGAATCCCGGAACGTCGAGCTGATCTTCCGCGACTCGCTCCTGGCCGTCCAGGCCATGCACATCCACGACCGTCTGTGGAACAGCCGCTATGCCTTCGCGCTGGACCCCGCGAAGAGCTATGAGAAGCGAAAGGTCGACTAGACCTGGGCATAGACGTTGTAGAGGTTGTCCCGCTCCAGAGCCTCGAACCCGGCCTCCTCGATGAGGCGGACCAACTCGTCCCGCGTCAGGCCCTGGGGGGTCTTGGCGCCGGCATCGTGGGCGATCTCCTCCGCGATGACAGTGCCGTCCACGTCGTCCGCCCCGTAGCTCAAGCCGGCCTGGGCCAGACCCGGCGAGATCATCACCCAGTAGGCCTTGATGTGCGGGATGTTGTCGAGCAGCAGGCGGGCCACGGCGATCTCTCGCAGATCCTGGGTGCCCGTGGTCTCGTGGATGACGTGGGTGGCGCTCAGCTCGTTGTCTTCGTTCTGGTAGGCCAGGGGGATGAAAGCCAGAAAGCCCTGGTAGCCCGCGGCCTGGGAGCGGTCCTGCAGGTCCCGCAGCCGCAGCAGGTGATCCACCCGATGGCGGGCCTCCTCGATGTGGCCGTAGAGCATGGTGCAGTTGGTGGGCAGGCCCTTGCGGTGGCAGAGCTCGGCCGTGTCCAGCCACACCTGGGCGTCCTTCTTGCCGATGCAGATCTTCTCGCGCAATTCCTCGTCGAAGATCTCCGCGCCGCCGCCGGGGCAGCTCTCCAGGCCCGCGGCCATGCAGCGATCGAGGAAGGCCTCGGTGGACAGGCCGGAAATGCGGGCGTAGTAGTCCATCTCGATCATGGTGAAGACCTTGAGGTGGATGGACGGGAAGTGCGCCTTGATCTTGGTGAACAGGTCCTCGAAGTAGTCGATCTTCAGCTTCGGGTTGTGGCCCGAGGTCATGTGCAGCTCGCGGACGCCGTTGTTCTCGGGCTTCTCCAGCTCCGCGATGATGTCCTCGGCGGAGAGCGCGTAGGCCCGGGGATCGCCGGGCTTGGCCTGGAAGGCGCAGAACTGGCAGTGGGTGAAGCAGACGTTGGTGTAGGACAGCCGGCGGCTCATGACGTAGTAGGCGGCCCGGCCGTTCTTCTGGAGGCGCACATGGTGGGCCATGGCCCCGATGCCCGTGAGGTCGGGGGTCTCGTAAAGCAGCAGGCCGTCATCAAAGGTCAGGCGTTCGCCGCGCAGCACCTTGTCCGCCAGGGGCAGCAGGCGCGGATCGCGGATCTTCGAATGGAGTGACAACATCGAAACCTCGGCCCTCCAGTGTAGCGCCGCCAAGGCGCCGCTCCGAGCGCGATTCAGAGGTCCTGCGGTATCAATCCCTGGTGGATCCGCGAGACCAGCGTCGGCCCTTCAAAGATGAGGGCGCTGTAGATCTGGGCGAGTGCAGCACCATCGTCGAGGGCGCCCTGGACATCCTCCGCCGAGCCCAGCCCGCCGCAGGCCACCAGGGGCAGGCGGCCGCGCAGGGCTGTGAGAAGGTGGCGGCGGACATCCCGCGCCTTGGCCTTGAGGGGAAGACCGCTGAGGCCGCCGGCGCCCTTGGATTCGACGAGGGGTCGGAGAGGCCCGGCCACAACACTGCGATCCAGGGTGGTGTTGGTGGCGATGAGGCCGGAGATGCCCGATGCCACAGCCACCTCCACGATGGCGTCCAGGTCTTCCGGCGCGAGATCCGGGGCCAGCTTGAGCAGCATTGGCTGGCGCTCCAGGCCCATCTCCTTCCGCAGCTCCAGCATACCCGCCAGGAGCGGCTTCAGCGCCTCGGGGGCCTGGAGGTTGCGCAGGCCCGGCGTGTTGGGGCTGCTCACGTTGAGGGCCACGTAGTCCACCTGCGGCGCGATGAGGCGGTAGGCGGCGCGGTAGTCGTCCAGGGCCTGGGCCTCGGGCGTCTCCTTGTTCTTGCCCAGGTTGCCACCCACGATCAGGTCAGCGGGGCGGTGCTTCAGCCGCATGGCCACCACCTCGGCGCCCTCACTGTTGAAGCCCATGCGGTTGAGGATCAGGCCCGCCTCGGGGAAGCGGAACAGGCGGGGCTTCGGATTGCCGGGCTGAGGCCGCGGTGTCACCGTGCCGATCTCCACATGGCCGAAGCCCAGGCTCTTCCACAGGGGAAGCAACGTCGCCCCTTTGTCCAGGCCGGCGGCCAAGCCCAGAGGTGTGGGGAAATCGAGGCCGAAGGCGGTTCGGCGGAAGGAGGCTGGATGATCTGGCTTCGGCAGCCAGGGCCAAGAGCAGGCGCGCTCCCCCAGCCAGAAGGCCAGATTGTGGGCGGTTTCCGGGTCGAGGCGAAAGATCAGGGGCCGCAGGGCGGCGTACAGATCCATCACTTCACCGTGACGGTGGCCGTGGCCGAGACCTCCGGGAAGTCCTCGCGCTTGACCTGCACATGGTAGGTGCCGGCCGCGGCGGGGGCCGTGTAGAGGCCGGCGCCGTCGATGGTGCCGCCCTCAGGTTCCACCACGCGCCAGGCCACAGGCTGGCGCATGTAGCGCATACCCTCGGGGTAGTTGATCTCCGCCTGGAAGGCCTGGGTGGCGCCCTTGGCCAGGCTGACGGCCACGGGGCGGAGGCTCAGGAGGGGCTGGAAGGGTTCGGCGGGTTTGGCGGGCACGGCATCCCCCGGGGCGGTGCAGGCGAGGGCCAGCAGCAAGGTCGAGAAGGGCAGGGAACGTTTCAGCATGGAAGCCTCACACACCGGTCATTTCGGTCACATGGTCCATCACAAGCGGGGGTTCGGTGCGGGCCTGGACCTCCTCGCGGGTGACGCCCGGCGCCACTTCCACCAGCCGCAGACCTTCGCGGCCCGGCACCACGTCAATGACGGCCAGATCCGTGATGATGCGGTGGACGCAGCGCTGGCCTGTGAGAGGCAGGTTGCACTTGCGGAGGATCTTGAACTCGCCGTCCTTGCTGGTGTGGTCCATGACCACCACCACGCGCTTGGCGGCGGCCACCAGGTCCATGGCGCCGCCCATGCCCTTGACCATCTTGCCGGGGATCATCCAGTTGGCGAGGTTGCCCTCCATGTCCACCTGCATGGCGCCCAGGATGCTGAGATCGATCTTGCCCCCGCGGATCATGGCGAAGCTGTCGGCGCTGTTGAAGAAGCTGGCGCCCGGCGCCGCGGTCACCGTCTGTTTCCCGGCATTGATGAGATCCGCGTCCACCTCCTCCGGCGTGGGGAAGGGGCCGATGCCCAGCAGGCCGTTCTCGCTCTGGAGGACCACCTCCATGCCCTCGGGGATGGCGCTGGCGATGAGCGTGGGGATGCCGATGCCGAGGTTGACGTAATACCCGTCACGCAGCTCCTGCGCCGCTCTGCGGACCAGTTGATCGCGGGACAACGCCATGCGTACCTCGAGAAAGGAAACCAGGATAACGCAGGGCGTCCAGGCCTCAGAACACGCGGAAACTCTGGAAGACGCTGAAGGCCCAGCCCCAGCGGGATGTGGCCCCATTGACGAACTGGGGGTTCCGGTCGCGTTCCGATGAGATCGACGCTCCGATGCGTCCCACCGGTGTGCGCCACTGGGCGTCCATCTGGAGGAACCAGAAGCGGTCGAGTTCGGGCACCGATCCGGGATGGGCGGCGCTCCACAGCTCGAGGCTATCCCGGAAGGCCCGGGTGCCCCTCACCACCTTGAGCCGGCCCTTGCCCTCCAGGAACAGGGGCATGCCGAGGTCCATGGTACGGGTGATGGCGTCGCCCCCGAAGGCCATGCCCAGGGGATCGCCGTAGCGTGAATAGCCGGCGAGGTAGGTGTCGTGGGAATAGACCCGGTATCCACCCCCGTCCCAGGGGACGTTCACGGTATCCGCGTACTCGAGGCCCAGGTCCCAGCGGTCCCAGACGAGCTGGAGGCCGAGGATATCGTTGGCGTGCTCCAAGGTGGGCACCGCTTCGCGGATGCCCCGGCCCCAGATGCTGTCTGTATAGCCTCCACCGGTGATCTTGAAACGCTTGAGGAGGTCCCAGTCCTTGCTCAGATCCCGGTGGATGGCCGCACCCGGGTGGTGGAGGAAGTCCTTCCACTGCCAGTTCACGTTCTTCGATCCCCGGCTCAGGTAGACCGAAGCGCCCTTGGCCCCGAAGTACTCCGCCAGGGCGGGGATGCGCACCCGGGCCTCGGCCAGCGCATGGCCCATGGAGATCTGCTTGAAATTGCTCTCATTGAAGTTGAAGGGACTGCCGCTGGCCTCGGTGCGGCCGATGTTCTCGGCGCCGAGGAAGCCCAGAGCATAGTCCTGCCAGCCATAGCCCCGCCGGCGGCTGTTGCCCTGGGGGTCCAATCCGCCCCACATGGATACGACACCGAGGTTCAGCTCCACGTGGGGACCGAACCGCCCCTGCACCATCAGGCCGGAGAGGTCGGGCCGCCGGATGTCGCCAACCTTGGCCACTTGGGCTTCCTGGTTCAGCCGATTGGCCATCCATTCCGGGATGGGCCGGTTCCACTCGAGTCGACCGTAGAACAGCTCCGCCCGCCAGCGGCCCAGGGGAACGCGCCACAGATGCAGAGTGGCTTCCGGCGTGCCCATGGACACCCGCGGGAAGGGGCGGGCCGAATCCCCCATGAGGTAGCCGCCATTGAGGCCGAACCCCCACTGGAAGGGCGCCTGCTCAAGGGCGAAGCGCCAGCCACCTTCCGTCTGATAGGCGATGGCGCCTCTTTGCAGGATCCCCCGGGTGGTCTCTCCATCCCGGAAGGCCACGGCGGTGGCGGACACGGACCAACCACCGTGGAAGTACTTCCCCTGGAGGCCGATGCCCCAGCCCTGCATGCCGTGGCCGAATCCCTCGCCGCCCACGAGCGGAGCATAGAGGCCCTCGGAACCGGCTCCGCCCAGGCCCACCTCCAGCGAGGGAACGCGGAACGGAGGCGGCGCGGGCTCGCCCACGGCCCAGGCGAGCCGCGCCTGACGGAGTTCCTCGGCCCCGTCCTGGAGCAGGGGCGCCTGGGCCAGGGCCGCCGGAACGGCGCCGCAGATCAGGGTCGCAAGGTGGAGGAATCGGCGTGGGAGGAACAGGGAAGGCTCCGTTCGAAGGGGTCAGGAATCCAGCACGGTGATCGACTCGATCACCGCGCCCAGTTCCAGGTCGTCGAGGATCTTCATGGCGCGATCGAGGTCTTCCACCTCGCCCATGCGGGTGTACCGGCCCGTGAGGTGGGGCGCGGCGTTGGTGGTGATGAAGAACTGGCTGCCGCCCGTGTCCTTGCCCGAGAGCGCCATGCCCACGCTGCCGGGGCCGTACCAGTCCAGCGAGTCCTCGCAGCGCACCGTGTGGCCGGGCCCGCCGTCCATGGTGTCCACCGGGCTGCCCATCTGGACCACGAAGTCCGGCACCACGCGGGGCACCAACCGGCCATTGAAGTAGCCCCTGCGGGCCAGCAGCACCAGGTTGGCGACGTTCATGGGGGCCACGCGAGGGTCGAGCCGGAGCGTGACGCTGCGCGTTCCGCTTAGTGAAATGCGTAGGCGAACGGGCTTGCCGCGCTCGGCGAGGCGCGTGGCCTCCTTCATGATGGCTTCATCGACCTGCGTGGGTTTCGAGGCCGCGGGCCAGGGGGTGGCGGGATCCAGCTTCGCCAGGGCCTCGTAGGCCTCCCAGCGGCAGGTCCAGTTGGGATGCTGGAGCCAGGGACGCAGCTGGACCTTCTGATCCTTCGGCGCCAGCTTCCAGCGGGCATAGCTCTGGATGAGCGTCTGCTGGGTCTCGAACTGCGTGTCGGCCCAGACGCGCCTGGTCAGCACCTCGAGGTCGGTGGGAGGCGCGGGCAGATCCTCGATGGCGGCTGCGCGGGCGATGGGGTCCGCTCCCGCCAGAAGTTGAGTCCGCACCAGGTCCGCCCGCCCGGGGTTCTGGATCCGCATGGCGGGGAGCAGCGCACCCAGCAGCAGGAGGTTGGAGGCGCCGAGGGGACGGTCCTGTTCCATGCGCATCCGGAGGCCGGGCAGAGGCGATTCGAGTTTAGCCAGCGCCTGGAATCCGTACCACTGGGCCAGTGGGCTGCTTGAGCAGGGCCAAGGCGCGCCCCCCACCTCGAAAGCCTCCACAGGCGCTGGTTTGGGGACGCCCTCAGCCAGCCTTGAGAGGATGCCGACGCAGGCCTGATCCAGAGTGGCCTGACCCGGATTGCGGAGACCCATCCGGGCCCAGGCCGGTGATTCTGGCGAGAGCGATGTGAAGGCCGCCAGTGTCAGGTCCCGGCGGAGGGGCCATGGCCCCCGATTCCAGGCATCCATCAGGGCCAGAATGCGCCCCGGTGTCGCGGGCAGCAGCGGCAGCAACTCCTTCTCTTTCCCCGCCATCACCAGCCGTAGCTGTGCGGCCTGGGCACGGGCGGGATCTACCTTGCCGGCCTTCTGCAGGGCGTGGAGGAAGGCCTGCAGGGCGGGAGAGATCTCGGCGCCGTTCAGGCGTGCCGTGGCGAGGGAGGCTTCCAGGTGCAGATGTCTCGGCCAAGAGGTGGCGTCGGCGGTGGTGAGGCCCTCCAGAGCCGTGAGGGCCTTCGATCTCTTGAGCCGATTCAGGAAGAACAGGGCCGTGAAGCGCGCCGGGGGCGTACGGGCGATTTTCGCCTGGGCTTCCCAGGCCTCCGCTGTGGGCTTGTCCAGTTCGGGTGGCAGCAGGTTGGGGGTGGTCGGAGCGCCGATGCGCTGGATCGCCCGTTCCAGCCGCGCCCGGTCCTCGGGGGGCAAGGCGGTTTTCTGCGCCTCGGTCCAGGCCAGTGGCTGGCGGGCCCATTCAGCCTTGATGGCGTCCCGGACATTGAACCGGGAAGACTGAGCCAGGAGGGGAAGGCAGGCCAGAAAGATGACGGAGGCGCGGCGCATCATCGTGACGCCAGGTCCCGCAGGGGCTGGACGGAGTTCGTTTCCAGATCCAGCACCGGCAGGTGGGCGATGGCGGCCAGACGGGCGGGACCGCTGAGGCGGTTCATCCGCCCCTGCTCATCCCGGGATTCGCGGAAGCGGCTGTCCACGAAGCCCTCTTCCGGCGTGAGGATCAGGAAAGGGCCGGCCAGATCCTTGCGAACGAAATAGGCGTTGTTGCCGGCACTGTTGCAGCCTACGAAGGCGTAGCCCTTCGCTTCCGCCAACCGGCATAGGGCGCGGAGGGAGGCGCCGAAGTAGAGCCAGGAATGATGAGCCGCCTGGCGGGTGAAGGCGGGATCGTAGGGAATGGTGATGGCGGAGCCGGGACCGAAGACCGCGTTGTACTCGACGACCACGACCTGGGGATCGATGCAGGTGATCGCCTTCCATACCCAGTAGTCGTTGCCGTCGATGTCGATGCTCAAGAGGCCGATCTCGCCCGATAAACCGGCGCCGAGGAGCAGGCTGTTGATGTTTTCCGCAGTGATGAAGGCGCTCCGGATCTCCAGATCGTGCATCATCGGGAGGCCCTGGGCCGATACCGCGGCGTCGAGATCCGGCCGCCCATCGAGGATGAGGCCCCGCCAGTCATCGTGGACGAGTAGGAAGCGCGTATTGGCTTCCATGTAGTCCTCGACACCAAACTCCACGAAGCTGCGAACGGCGGGGATCCGGCTGAAGAGATACTGGATGATGCCGTCATCCCCGAACTGCGAGTGGACGCGGAATTCGGCCCTCCTCAGCGGCAATTGGTCTGGGAGGGCCGCCACTCGCCGGCACTCGAGCCCGCCCACCAGCTCGGCGCTGGCCGCCACCTGGCGGCGCAGAGCCACCATCTCCGCCTTGATGAACTCGATCCGGCGGCCCGTCCGAGTGGACCAGAGGCGCCGCAATCTGCGCGGGAGATCTCGGAGGACGGTGCCCATGGGCTCAGCGGTAGCCGGCGCGGGGCGCCTCGGCGTGGCCAGCCTCGCGGAGCACCAGTTCCTTCTGGGCCAGCCGGAGGTCCGAATCCACCATCATGGCCGCCAGGGCCCGGATGTCTGTCTTCGGTTCCCAGCCCAGGATGCGGTGGCCCTTGCTGGCGTCGCCCTCCAGGTGGTCCACCTCGGCGGGCCGGAAGTAGCGGGGATCGATCTCGACGTGCTTCTGCCAGTCCAGGTCCAGGCGGCCGAAGGTCAGCCCCAGGAAGTCGCGGATGGTGATGCTTTCTCCGGTGGCCACCGCGTAGTCATCGGGCTGGTCCTGCTGGAGCATGCGCCACATGGCCTCCACGTAGTCACCGGCAAAGCCCCAATCGCGCCGGGCGTCCAGGTTGCCCAGGAACAGCTTGTCCTGCAGTCCCAGCTTGATCCGCGTGGCGGCCCGGGTGATCTTGCGGGTGACGAAGGTCTCGCCACGCCGCGGGCTCTCGTGGTTGAACAGGATGCCATTGCAGGCGAAGAGGCCGTAGCTCTCCCGGTGGTTGATCACCTGGTAGTGGGCGTAGACCTTGGCGCAGGCATAGGGGCTGCGGGGCTCGAAGCGGGTGCCTTCGTGCTGCCGGGGCTTGGCGCTGCCGAACATCTCGGAGCTGCCGGCCTGGTAGAAGCGGATCTGCTTCTTCGTGTGTTTCATGTAGCTGCGGATGGCCTCCAGCAGCCGGATGACGCCCACGCCCACCACGTCCACGGTGTACTCGGGCTGGTCGAAGCTCACGCGCACGTGGCTCTGGGCCCCCAGGTTGTAGACCTCGTCGGGCTGGATCTCGTCCAGCAGGTTCCGCAGGGCGCCCGCATCGGACAGGTCGCCGTAGTGCAGGAAGAACGCGGGATCCGGCGTCTCCCCCACGTGCAGATGATCGATGCGGTCCGTGTTGAACAGGCTGGCCCGGCGCACCACGCCATGAACCTGGTAGCCCTTGGACAGAAGCAGCTCGGCCAGATAGCTGCCGTCCTGGCCGGTCACGCCCGTGATGAGTGCGGTTTTCTGCATGGGATCCTCAAATCAGATGGGAAACCATCACTTTAACCCGCGGGATCGATCAAGCGGAAGGACAGGTCTCGGCCTGGTCTCATCGCAGGGAGATGATGGCCTTGGCGGTTTCATCGAGGCTGAACCTTGGTGACCAGCCGGTGGCTTCCAGCAGACACGAGGAATCTCCGACCATGGTCTCCACGGCCGGATCTGCGAACTGGATGGTTCGCTCCAGGCCATGCGCCTGGAGCAGGGCGCGGACCAGGGCGGAAACTCGGGTTGGACGGCCCGAACAGAGGTTCCAAACGGACCCGCTGGGGGCGTCGAGCTCCAGCAGGTGGAGGTAGGCTTCCACGGCGTCCCGCCAGTCGAGGAAGTCCCTGATGTCGTCGCGGCCTTGCATCATGAGAGGGTTCTCGCCGCTCCGGATGCGCTCCAGGAGGTCGGGCACGAGCAGGCCAGCCGCCATGCCGGGTCCGATCAGGTTGAAAGGGCGGACGATGAACACGTTCAGGGAGGTCTGCCGGCTCCGGGCCCAGATTTCCCCCAAGTGCTTGGACAGAGCGTAGGGATGCGAGGAATCGAGGGGGTCCGTTTCCTTGATCGGCCGGCTGCCCCGGACGTAGACGAAGGCGCTGGAGGCGAAGATGGCCTTGCAGCCGGGAGCGGTGGCCGCCAGATGGTCGAAGACCCGCGCCGTCATCCGCAGGTTGGCGAAGATCAGGTCCTGGTTCCAGGCCATCCCGGGCACCGAATAGGCGGCGAGATGGATGGCGGCATCCCAGGGGTCGCCTTCCGGTTCCGGCAGTGCGTCGTTGCCGAGGAGGTCCACCGCCTGGCATCGCAGTCCGGGGGCTTCCGCCTGGGGGGCCCGGTCCCAGATCTCGACTTCATGGGCCGCTTCCAGAAGCCGGGCCGTCAGGGCTCTTCCGACAAAACCGGAGCCTCCCACCACAAGGATTTTCATGCATTCCGCTCCATAGACCTGAAGGCGACCCGAGGCTCCGGTGTAACTCCGGCGCGGGCCCCGTCTAGCGAGGCCTGGCGAAATGCTACCATCTAGCCCTTTGGAACTCTGGTGTTGAAGCGGTTCATCAAGGAGGCCTGATGCGGCTCGGCGTATTCCATCCAGCTTTCGAGACGGTGGGTGGGGCGGAACTGCTGGTGGCGGCCCAGGCGCAGTTTTTCCGTGCCCAGGGCGCGGCGCCCGAGATCGTGACCATGGGGTTCGATGAGGCTCGGTGGGGCTCCCGCTTGGCGGGGATCCCCGTTCACACGGTCCAGAAGCGGCACTGGAGTGATGTGTTGTACGGCTGGAGCCGTCTGGCCAAGCTGCGCCGGCGGGGAATGCGCGCCGCGAAGGCCCTGAAGGGGTACGACTTGGTGATTGCCCACAACTTCCCCGCCAGCGCGATGCTGGGGGCCGCTCCGATCCATGCCCGCAAGGTCTGGCAGTGCAATGAGCCCCCCCGGGGCATCCACCGGCGGGACGCGAACCCCGTCCTGACTGCGAGGGTCCTGGCCACCGGAGGGAGGGGACCGGAAGAGGCGACCCTCGCCTTTGCCAGGAGCCTGGAACTTCACGAGCTGGGACTGGCTCGTGATACCAGTGTCCGCGCCCGCCACATCTATGACTTGGAGGTCACACGAGGCCTGGATGTCATCTACGCCATCAGCGAGTTCAGCCGGGACAACGCCCGGCGCATCTATGGCCGCTGCCGGGATGAGGTGATCTACCCCATCGTGCGTTTCCCCGAAAGCGGCCGGAACCGCACGGGGCTGGAACGCTCGGTGCGCCGGATACTGGTCCATTCCCGCCTGGAAGTGCTCAAGAACATCGATACAGTCATCCGGGGTTTCTCCAGCTTCCAGGCGGCCAGCCCAGTCCCCTGTGAGCTGCATGTGGTGGGTGAGGGACCCTTCCGGACCCGGCTGGAAGCCCTGGCCGGGGAGATCTGCCCCCCGGGATCGATCCGTTTCCACGGCTATCTCTCCGATGAAGAACTGCGCCAGGTCTCCGAGGCCTGTGATGTCCTCGCCCTGTTGACGCTGGATGAACCCTTCGGGATGGTCTACCCGGAGGCCGCGGCCAAAGGGCTGCTTCTGGTGGGTCCCGATCATGGGGGCCCCTTGGAAATCCTCGACGGGGGCCGGTTCGGCTGGGCTGTGGACGCGTTTTCCCCGGAGGCATTGGCTGGAGCCCTCGAGCAGATCTGGAGTCTGGACGATGCCGAGGTGGACCGCCGCAGGGCCGCCGCCGACCTGGCCTGCCGGGCCCGCTACGGTATCGAAGCCGTGGGGCCCCAGCTCATGGCGCTTTTATCGGAGGGCTGATTTAGACTGGGGAATGCTCTTCGCCTCCCCTTCGTCTTTCGGCCGCACCTTCCGCATCGTCACCTTCGGCGAAAGCCACGGGGCCGCCGTGGGCGTGGTGATGGATGGTGTGAAACCGGGCCTGCCCTTCGATCTGGAGGCCATCCAGAAGGAACTGGATCGCCGGCGGCCGGGCCAGTCGGATCTGGTGACGCCGCGGAACGAGGCGGACCGCGTGCAGGTGCTCAGTGGCGTCTTCGAGGGCCGCACCACTGGGCATCCCATCGCCCTGGCGGTGTTCAACGAGAACCAGAGGAGCGGCGATTACAAGGCTATCTCCGACTTGTTCAGGCCCGGCCACGCGGACCTCACCTATGACCGCAAGTACGGGATCCGGGATCCGCGGGGCGGGGGGCGCAGCAGTGGCCGGGAGACCCTGGCGCGGGTGGCGGCCGGCGCCTGGGCCAAGCAGCAGCTCGCTGCTTTGGGCGTGACGGTGCGGGGCTTCAACCGGGAAATCGCCGGCATCGCGGGGACGGCGGTGGATTGGGGTTTCGTGGAAGCCAACCCGCTCCGGGTGGCAGATCCAGCGACGTTCCCGGCCCAGCGAGCCGCCGTGGAATCCGCCCTCGCCGAAGGCGACAGCGTGGGGGGTGTCTGCGAGGTATGGATCGAGGGGCTGCCCGTGGGCCTTGGAGATCCTGCCTTCGGCAAGCTCGACGGCCTGCTGGCCCTGGCCTGCATGTCCATCGGCGCGGTGAAGGGGGTGGAACTCGGCGCGGGCTTCGAAAGCGCCCGGCGCCGGGGCAGCGAGAACAACGACCCGCTGGGGCCTGGCGGGCCGCTCAAGAACGATGCCGGCGGCACCCTGGGGGGCATCAGCACTGGCGCCCCGGTGGTGGTGCGCCTGGCGGTGAAACCCACCAGTTCGATCTCCAAGATCCAGCGGACCATCGACCGTGAGGGACATCCCGCCGAGATTTCCACGAAGGGGCGCCACGATCCCTGCATCGCCCCCCGCATCGTGCCCGTGGCCGAAGCCATGTGCGCCCTGGTGGTCTACGACGCCTGGCTCACCCAGCAGGCCCTCCGGGAGGGCTCGGTGACGGCGATGGCGGAATGGAACTGGGATGCCATCGAGGCGCTGTTCTCAAGATGATTTGATTGTGATGGCCGCCACATCGCGGCCGCATGACGAACCGATGACCTTGCCCTCTCCGGGCCAATTGACAATCGAATCCGATATGGAACCCGTCCTCCTCAGTTTCCACGCCCCCGTCCACGACCTGGACCAGGTGGCCCAGCACGTGGTGCGGGATGGCGTGCCGGCCCGGCTCCGGGAATGGCAGCGCGCCTCAGGGGCCCGAGAGCTCGTCTACCTGGCCACCTGCCAGCGGGTGCTCTGGATGGTCTGGGGCGGCGATGCCGGGGCCCTGGACCCGGGCCCGGGCGTCCGGCGCTACGAGGGCGAAGAGGCCTGGGTGCATCTGCTCGGCATGTCGGCCGGGCTGGAATCCGCCAACCTGGGCGATCGCGAGATCCCCGGCCAGATGAAGAATGCCCTCGAGCAGGCCCGCCAGGTGGGCGTGGCCGGCGACGAGGCCCGGGCAGTTTTCGAGGATGTGATCCGCGAGGGTCAGCGCCTGCGCTCACGCCTCGGGCTGGCCGATGGCAATGTCAGCGTCGCCACGGTGGCTCTCAAGCACCTGTGCGAGGGCCTTCCGGAAGGATCCTCCATCGCGCTGGTGGGGGTGGGCCCCATGACCCAGTACCTCGCCGAGCGCCTGCCGGAGCGCGGGTTCAAGGTCTCCGTGGCCAATCGCACCAGGAGCAAAGCCCATGACCTGGCGGACCCCCTGGGCCTCACGGTGGTGGACCTGCCCCAGCTCCAACACGATCCCGCCGGCTTCCAGGCCATCGTGAGCGCCACCGCCGCGCCTGAACCGATTTTCACCCTGGAGGCCTGGCAGCCCCTCAAGCGCCCGATCCTGCGCATCCTCGACCTGGCCCTGCCACCGGACTCCGAGCCCGGCCTGGAACAACTGCCCTGGGTCCATCGCGTGGATCTGACGGCCTTTCTCGCCGAGACTGCCACGGCGCGGGCCCAGCGGGCCGAGGCGGCCACGAAGGCCGAGGCCTTCCTTGTGGGCGCCGCGGGCCGCCTGCGTCACCGGGCCCACGCCCGGGGGCACAAGCGCCATCTGGCCAGTGCGCAGGAACGCCTGGACTCGGCCTGGGGCGCCCTGGAGGCGGAAGTGAAGGCCCTGGAGGACTCCATGCAGGGCTTGGACGAGGTCCAGCGCGAGGCCCTCAAAGAGATCCTGACCCGGGGACGCACTCTGGCCTTCCGCGCCCTGATCCAGACCAAGCCCAAGCCCAACCCGATCGAAGAGGCGGACCTCCCATGAGAACAAAGCAGGTGCGTCGTTCCACTTTGGCGACCATTCGCCGAAGGCGAATAGGACCGGCTGCGGAGCAGACGGCCCCGAAGGGGCGAGCGCCAAGGGCGCGAGTCAAGCCGAAGCCCGTAGGGTGCGGCACAGGAGGTGCCGCATGAAGCACGTGACCGTCGCCACCCGTGGATCCGCCTTGGCCGTGGGCCAGGCCGAGCCTCTGGTGAGGTTCCTCGAATCGAAGGGCTACGAAGTCTCCTGGCGGAAGTTCTCCACCTCCGGCGACCAGTGGCTCCAGGGGCCGCTGGACAAGCAAGTTGGCGGCGGATTCTTCACCAAGGAACTGGAAGATGCCATGGCCGCGGGCGCGGCCGACCTCCTCATCCACAGCCTCAAGGACGTATCCCTGGAGCGGCCCGCGGGCATCGTGTCCGCCTGCATCCCCAAGCGCGAGGACCCCTCGGACTGGCTAGTGATGCGCCCCGACGCGCCCGAGGATCTCACCATCGGCACCAGTGCCGTGCGCCGGGAGCGGGTCCTGAGCCAGCTCTTCCCCAAGGCCCGCTTCACCTGGATCCGCGGCAACGTGCAGACCCGCCTGCAGCGCGTGCGGGACGGCGTCCTGCGCGAGGCGCCCCTCCACGCGACTCTGCTGGCCGCTGCGGGCCTGAAGCGCCTGGGGCTCGACTTGTCGGGGCTCACTGTGCGGCCGCTGACGCCGGAAGAACTGCCCTCGGCGCCGGGGCAGGGGGCTCTCCTGGCGGAGGCGCGGGCGGATCGTCCCGACCTGATCGAAGCTCTGGCAGAACTCCACGACGCCCTGACCGCCCGCTGCGTCACCCTCGAGCGCAAGGTGCTGGCCGGCATCGGCGGGGGCTGCCAGCAGCCTCTGGGCGCCCTGGCCACCCCCCAGGCGGATGGCACCCTGCTGCTCCGGGCGGCCTACGCGCCGGACGGGGAGCTTCGCCGGGCCGAGGCCCGGGGCACCGATGATGCAATCCTCCTGAAGACCGTCCTCCAGGGCATCGGCCTGTCATGACCTCGGCGGCCTCCCTCCCCCGCCTGGCTTTGGCCCGGCCCGCCCAGCACCCGCTGGCGGACACGGTGCGCAAGGCTGGCTGGGAGCCTGTGCCGTACGCGTTCACCAGCCTGAAGATCACCTCCAATCCACCCCCGATGGCCTTTGCGGCCGCCAGTGCTTTCGTGGCCCTGAGCCCTGCGGGAGCCAAGGTCGCCGCCCCGGCGCTCTCCGCCGGAATGGTCTGCCTGCTTCAAGGCGCGGGGACGGCCGACGCCTTGGGACGGGAGGATCTGGAGATCCGCCTTCCCGCTGAGGCCCGGGCCGAATCCCTGTGGGCCTTGCTGCAATCCCAGTTCCCCGCAGGTGGCGACTTCATCCTCGCTCGGGGAGAGCGGAGCCGGGAGTATCTGGAGGCGGCGGCCAAGGGCAGTGCCTGGCGGATCCACCCCTGGATCACCCACCGTGAAGCCGCACGGGATCCCTTTCCGCCCCTGCCGGAGGTGGAGGGCGTCCTGGCCATGAGTCCCCTGCAGGCGGAGATCCTGGCCCCCATCGCCCTGGGCGTGCAGCGCTTCGCCTGGGGAGAGGCTACGGCTGAGGCCTTCGCCCAGGCCGGCGCCCCTGCCCATGCCCGCTGTGAACCGAAGCCCGGCCTGCTCTGGGCCATGCTCGCGCAACATCTGAACAAGGAGGAGTCCCCATGCTGAACCGCTCCCGCCGCCTCCGCACCAGCGCCGCCATGCGCAACCTAGTCGCCGAAACGGACCTCCGCCCGCGCCACCTCATCCAGCCCCACTTCGTGCAGCCCCAGGCGGGCAGCACCGAGATCTCCAGCATGCCGGGCATCGTCAATGCCAGCGTGGAGGAGACGCTGCGGCAGGTGGAGAAGGACCTGAAGAAGGGCCTCGCCAGCGTGCTGCTGTTCGGTGTCCCGGATGATGCTTCCAAGACTCCGGATGCCCGCTATGCCTGCGACCACAATGGCGTGGTGCCCGTGGCCGTGAAGGCCCTGAAGAAGGCCTTCGGCGCGGACCTCATCGTCATGACGGACGTGTGCCTCTGCGGCTGCACCAGCCACGGCCACTGCGGCCTGGTGGATGAGAATGGCGTGGTGCAGAACGATGAGACCCTGCCCATCCTGGCGGAAATGGCCCTCCGCCACGCCGAAGCCGGCGCGGACGTGGCCTCCCCCAGCGACATGATGGACGGCCGCGTGGCGGCCATCCGCGACCTCCTGGATAAGAACGGCTTCACCCAGACCAGCATCCTCAGTTACGCCATCAAGCACTCCGGCGCCTACTACGGTCCCTTCCGCGAGGCGGCCCACAGCAGCCCCAAGTTCGGGGACCGCAAGACCTACCAGATGGACCCCCGCAACGCCCGCGAAGGACTGCGGGACGCCCTGCTCGATATCGAAGAGGGCGCGGACATGCTCATGGTCAAGCCCGCCCTGCCGAACCTCGACCTCATCTGGCGGCTGCGCGAGCGCGCCCTGGCACCCATCTGCGCCTACCACGTGTCCAGCGAGTTCAGCAGCGTGAAGGCCGCCGACCGCCTGGGCTGGGTGAACGGCGACCAGCTGATGCACGAGCACCTCCTCGCCATCCGGCGCGCCGGCGCCGACATGATCGTCACCTACGCCGGCCGTGAGGCCGTTGAAAAGGGTTGGATCTCCTAGAAAAGGTTCATCCACAGATTTCACAGATTCACACAGATTCAACTGCTGAAATCGCCGATGACTCTCACGTGCTCTTGCTTTTCTAATCTGTGGAATCTGTGGACAAAAATCCTTTGAGGTTTTCATGAGCAACGACACCCTCTTCCAGGAAGCCCTGACCCACTTCCCTGGCGGCGTCTCTAGCCCCGTGCGGGCGTTCCGGGCCGTGGGCGGCACGCCCAAGTTCTTCAAGAAGGCCAGCGGCGCCTGGTTCGAGGACGAGGACGGCCAGCGCTTCCTGGACCTCTGCATGTCCTGGGGTCCGCTGATCCTGGGCCACGCCCACCCGGACATCCTGGCGGCCGTGAACGAGGCCATGCAGGAAGGCCTCACCTTCGGCGCCCCCAGCCGCCGCGAGCTCTCCCTTGCCCGGAAGATCAAGGAGATGGTGCCCTTCATTGAGAAGATGCGCTTCGTGTCCTCGGGCACGGAGGCCGTCATGTCCGCCCTGCGCGCCGCCCGCGGCTTCACGGGCCGGGAGCGGATCCTGAAGTTCGAGGGCTGCTACCACGGGCACAGCGACGGCCTGCTGGTGAAGGCCGGATCCGGCCTCGTCACCTTCGGCGCCCCCACCAGCGCGGGCGTGCCCAAGGGCATCGCCGAACTGACCTCTGTGGTGACGCTGGATGACCTGGAGACCCTGGAGCGCACCTTTGCCGAGATCGGCAATGAGCTGGCCGCGGCCATCATCGAGCCCATCCCCGCCAACAACGGCCTGCTGCTTCAGCGCCCCGAGTTCCTCAAGCGTCTGCGTGAGCTGTGCACCAAGCATGGTGTGGTCCTCATCTTCGACGAGGTCATCAGCGGCTTCCGCGTGGCCCCCGGCGGGGCGGCGGAGCGCCTGGGCATCACGCCCGATATGGGCACCTACGGCAAGATCATCGGCGGCGGCATGCCTGTGGGTCTCTACGGCGGCCGCAAGGACATCATGGGCGTGGTGGCGCCGGATGGCCCGGTCTACCAGGCGGGCACGCTGTCGGGCAATCCCGTGGCCATGGCCGCGGGCCTCGCCACCATGGAGAAGCTGACCCCGGCCTTCTACGCAGGCCTGGAAGCCAGCGCCGCGAAGTGGGTCGCGGCCTTCGAGACCATCCCCGGTCTCCACTGTCCCCGCTACGGCAGCCTGCTCTGGCCCCTGTTCCAGGACGGCGTGCGCCGCAGCGACGCGGTGAAGGGCGAGGCCATCAGCACCTTCAACCGCCTGCACAAGGCGCTGCTCGGCCAGGGCGTCTACCTGCCGCCCAGCGGCTATGAAGTGGCGTTCCTCAGCGCCGCCCACGGCGAGCCCGAACTGGCCCACTTCAAGCAGGCCGTGGCCGCCGTGGCCAAGGGATTTATTTGAAACCGCAGATGGCGCAGATGACGCAGATGCTGACCCATTGAGTTCTTGTTTCCTTATCTGCGCAAGCTGCGACATCTGCGGTTAGAAGCTTTTTCTGGAGTTTCCATGCAGCCCCTTCTTCGTGTTCTCAACGGCGAAGTCCTCGACAAGCCCCCGGTGTGGTTCATGCGCCAGGCCGGCCGCTTCCTGCTGGAGTACCGCGAGGTACGGGCCAAGGTCACCTTCGAGCAGCTGCTCAATGATTCGGACCTGGCCGCGGAGGTGACGCTCCAGCCCATCCGCCGGTTCCCGCAGATCGATGGCGCGATCATCTTCAGCGACATCCTCGTGATCCTCGACGCCCTGGGCTGCGAGGTGACGATTCCCGAGGGCGGGCCCCGCATCGGCAAGACGCTGGACCAGATCGACATCAACCGGCCCCTGGACGAAAAGGTCTTCGAGCCCGTCTGCAACGCCATCCGCAAGGTGAAGGCGAACCTGCCGCCCAAGGTGACCATGCTGGGTTTCGCGGGCGCTCCCTGGACCCTGCTGGCCTACGGCATCGAAGGAAAGGGCAGCAAGAGCTGGTCGAAGGCCAAGGCTTTCATCCATCAGAATCCCGTGCTGGCCCAGAAGTGGATGGACAAGCTGGCCGACGCCGCCGCCCGCCTGCTGAACCTGCACATCGAGGCGGGTGCCCAGGGCGTGCAACTCTTCGATACCTGGGCCGGCGAGCTGGACGCCGATGACTACGCGACCTTCGCCCTGCCTTCCGTGGAGCGCACCCTCTCCCAGGTGACGGCGGCCCCGACCCTCTTCTTCGCCCGTACCGGCTACCTGCCGGATTCGTTGAACAACTTGCCCTGCAAGGGCCTGGCCGTGCCCTGGCAGGTGCCCATCAGCGAGGCCCGCCGCCGCTTCCCCAAGATGGTGCTCCAGGGCAACCTGGATCCCATCGCGCTGCTGGCGGGCGCCGACACCGCGAAGCGGAAGGCCCGCGCCATCGTGGACGCCATGAAGGGCCACCCCCACATCTTCAACCTCGGCCACGGTCTGGTGCCCGAGACCGATCCCGCGGTGGTCGCGGCCGTCCTTGACGAGGTGAAGGCATGAACCAGCTCGCCGATCTCATCCGCCGCTATGACCGGCCCGGTCCCCGCTACACGGGCTACCCCATGCCCCCGGTCTGGTCCGACGACTTTCCCGAGCCCGAGGTCCTCTCGGCCCTGGAGCGTGCCAACGCTCGCAAGGACGAGGCCCTGTCGCTCTACCTGCATATCCCCTTCTGCCCCCGCCGCTGCGCCTACTGTGGCTGCAATGTGGTGGTGAGCCCGCAATACGACCCCGTGGAAGCCTACCTGGCCGCGGTGACGAAGGAACTGGATCTGGTCTGCTCCCGCCTGCCGGACCGCCGCAAGGCGCTTCAGCTGCACTGGGGCGGCGGCACGCCCACCTACCTGAAGGCGGCGGACCTCAAACGCACCTTCAACCTGTTCAAGGAACGCTTCGAGTTCCAGCCGGGTGCCGAGATCGCCATCGAGGTGGATCCCACCTTCCTGGAACCCGATCAGCTGCCGGCGCTGCGCGAGATGGGCTTCAACCGCGTGTCCTTCGGGGTGCAAGACCTCGACGAGAACGTGCAGGCCCTCATCACTCGTGGCCAGACCTGGGATCACACCCTCACGGCCATGCGCCAGTGCCGGGATCTGGGCTTCGAAGGGGTGAACCTGGACCTGGTCTACGGACTGCCGGGCCAGACCATGGACACCTTCCGCCGGACGCTGGAATCCACCCTGGAGTTGTCGCCGGACCGCATGGCCATCTACGGATTCGCCTACCTGCCCAGCATCATGCCCTTCCAGCGGAGCATCCCCGAGGAGACCCTGCCCACGCCGGACCTGCGCCTGGATTTGCTCTTGCTGGCCTCGGACATTCTGGAGAAGTCGGGCTACGTAGCCATCGGCATGGACCACTTCGCCCATCCCGACGACCCCATGGCCAAGGCCGTGCTGGAGGGCAAGCTCATCCGCAACTTCATGGGCTATGCCGTGAAGGCGGGCACAGATCTGGTGGGCTTCGGCCCCAGCGCCATCTCCAACGTGGCAGGGGTGTACGCCCAGAACGAGAAGATCCTTTCCAAGTGGGAGCACAGCATCAGGGATGGCCACCTGGCGGTCCACAAGGGCCACCGCCTGTCCGAGGATGACGAGCTGCGCCGCTGGGTGATCCACCACCTCATGGGCCATTTCGAGCTGCGCTGGGACGACCTGAAGCAGCGCTTCAGCGTGGATGGGCCGGTGCTCTTCGCGGATGCCGTGGCCCAGCTCCAGGAGGAGGTGGGCCACGGCACCGTGGAGGTACGGCCAGAGGGCATCTTCATCACCGATCTGGGGCGCCGCTTCGTCCGCAACCTGGTGCAGCCCTTCGATGCCTACCTCGCGAAGCTCAGCGCAAAAACGCCTTTTTCCAGGACCGTCTGATCCGGGATTGCATACTTAACCCATAGATCTATATTTGAAAGCGTGGAGACCCGCCCGCCCGGGCCTTGGCTCCGCGGCCGATGGTCCCTCCGGTGGTCTCCGCGAACTGGCCTGGTTGTCCAGGCGATGTCGCGGAGGATCCCATGTACCGGACCCTGTTCCTGCTGCTCCCGGCCCTGATGCTTCAGGCCGAGGATTCGGCCATCCCGAACGCCGTGGAGGTGCGTTCCGGTGTCTTTGTCCTGCGGGGCTCACCCAACTTGGCGATCTGCGACGCCATGAAGAAGGAGCACATCACCCACGTCATCGACCTCCGGAGGGATGACGAACCCAACCTCGACTGCCAGTCTGAGTCTTCCCGCCTGCAGGAACTGGGGATCCATTACCAGCGCTACGCCATCAGCAAGACGCCTCCGGCCGCCGATCTCGATTTCCTGAGGGCGATGCTCCGCGACCTGCCCAGGGGGTCGAAGGTGGTCATCCATTGCAGCAACGGAAACCGGGCCGCGGCCGCCGTCTGCCCCTGGCTGGTGCTCGACAAGGGCATGCCGGTGGCCGAAGCCATGCGGATCGCCGCCGAGGCCGGGCTGAAGGCCCCTGAGACCCAGGAGGCCGTACGGCGCTACCTGGCCAGACAGGGCCGCACCTGAACGGCGCGCTGCAGGATCAGGCTTTGGGTTCCTGGTACATCCCCTCGATCTGGCTGGCGTACATCTGATTGATGACTCGCCGCTTCACCTTCAGGGAGGGTGTGAGCTGTCCGCCTTCGAGGGTCATCTCCTGGTCAAGGAGGACCATCTTCTTGATGCGCTCGTAGTTCGACAGGCGCTCATTGATGCGCTCGACTCGGCTGCCGATCTTGGCGAACACCAGGGGGTTCTGGATGAGTTCGGCATGGGTCTTGAAGGAGATCTTCTTGTAGCCAGCCCAGCGCACCAGGCTGTCGAAGTTCGGCACGATGAGGGCGCTGATGAAGTTGCGCTTGTCACCGATGAGCACGGCCTGGGAGATGTACTTGTCCACCTTGAGCAGGTTCTCGATGGGCTGCGGGGCGACCTTCTTGCCGCCGCTGGTGATGATGAGCTCCTTCTTCCGGTCCGTGATGTAGAGGCGTCCCTGGTCATCGAAATGGCCGATATCGCCGGTGTGGAAATAGCCTTCGGCGTCGATGGCCTCCTGGGTGGCCTTCTCGTTGTTCCAGTAGCCGGTCATGACGTTCGGGCCCTGGCAGAGGATCTCGCCATCTTCCGCGATCTTCACGAAGGGTTTGCCGTTCCATTCGGTGTACAGCGGGCGCCCGACGCAGCCGGGCATCACCTCGCCCAGTCGGTTCACGGTGATGACCGGGCTGGTCTCGGTAAGGCCGTAGCCTTCGAGAATGGGCAGCCCGAGGATCCAGAAGAACTCCATGATCTTGCCGCCCAGGGGCGCGCCACCGCTGATGGCGATCTTCATCCGGCCACCGGTCTTCTGGCGGATCTTCTCGAAGACAACGGCCTTGGCCGTGCGGTACCACATGCCTTTCCATGAGGGGGGTTCCTCCCCCTTCATCAGGTAGGGCACCGCCTGGCGGCCGGCCAGCATGGCCCAATGGAAGATCAGGCGCTTGAGGAAGCCGCCTGCGGACACGGTGTCGTAGATCTTCGCGAAGATCTTCTCGTAGATGCGGGGGACCGAGGCCATGAGCGTGGGACGGACTTCCAGCATGTCGGCCGCGACGGTGGCGACGCTCTCGGCGTAGTAGATCGAGGCCCCGGCGTGGAACCACAGGAAATGGCCGGCCATGCGCTCGAGGACGTGAGTGAGGGGCAGGAAGCTCAGGGCCCGCTCGTTGTCCGTGATGTTGGTCACCGTGGCCCTGGAGGCGAGGACATTGGACACCAGGTTGCCGTGGGTGAGCATGGCGCCCTTGGGATCCCCCGTGGTCCCGGAGGTGTAGATGAGGGTGAGGAGGTCCGAGGCTTTCCGCTGTTCTCCCCAGGCGCGAACCTCGGTCCGGCGGGCCTCCATGGCCTCCCCTTCATGCTGGAGATCCGACCAGAGCATCAGGGTCCGGCCCGTGCCTGAGGGGAGATCACCGTCGATCAGCACGGCGGCTTCGAGATCAGGCAATTCCGTCCAGTGGGCAAGCACTTTGTCGAGCTGCTCGCGGTTCGAGCAGAGCGCCCACCGCGACTGGCTGTCCCGGAGGATGAAGGCTGCCTGCTCGCTGTTCAACGTGGCATAGATGGTGACGTCTGGAATGCCCTGGATGGCGCAGGCGAAATCGGCGATGGCCCACTCGGGGCGGTTCTCCGACATAAAGGCGACCCGGTCCCCGGGTTTGAGGCCCCGGGCCGCCATGGCCAGTGCCAGCCGTTCGACCCGGGCCACCACCTCCACGTGGGAGATGGGCACGTAGACCCCGTTCTGCTTGGAGGCCAAGGCGTCTGGAAGGTTCTTCTCCGCGGCCACATAGAAAAGCTGGGCAATGGTTTCGATGGGCTGCGCCACAATGACTCCAGAACACTCGGGGATGTGGGTACATGGTAGCAGGGAAGGATGCAGCACCGCTGGGGGAGGGCATCCAGGCCTTCCACCTGGAGCAGCGTGCCCGTGGCGTGTCCCCGCACACGGCGCGCGCGCAGAGGGGGGACCTGGACAAGCTCCTGGATCACGCGGTCCGCTGCCAGTGGAGTGGCTGGGAAGTGACCCCCAGGACGGTGCGTGGCTTCGCGCTGGAGCTGGGGGACCGGGGCCTCGATCCCGCCAGCCAGGCCCGCATCCTCTCCACGGCCCGGGTGTACTTCCGCTGGCTGTGGGAGACGCGCCGCATCTCGAAGAATCCGGCCTCGGGCTTGCGCAACCCGAAGCAGCCTAAGCGGCTCCCCGCCTTCCTCACGGAGGGCGAGAGCCAGGCTTTGCTGGATCTCCCGCCCGCCGTGGATTTCCCCTCGGCGCGGCTGGCCTGTCTGCTGGAGCTGCTCTACGCTTCGGGCCTGCGTGTTTCCGAACTGGTGGGCCTGGACCTCCAGGACCTTCTGACGGAGCAGCGCACCTTGCGGGTGCTGGGCAAGGGACGCAAGGAACGGCTGGTGCCCTACCACGCGCAGGCGGCGGGAACCCTGGAGGTCTACCTCGGGTTCCGGTCGACCTTCCTCGCCCGGAAGGAACTCCCGCCAAGCCCGGCTCTCTTCCTCAACCAGCGGGGTGGCCGGCTCACGCCCACCAGCGTTCGCGCCCTCCTGCGGTCGGCCCTGGAGGCCGCGGCGGTGCGGTCCCGCGTGAGCCCCCATGCCCTGCGGCACAGCTTCGCCACGCACCTGCTGAACCGGGGCATGGACCTGCGGGCCATCCAGGAGCTGCTAGGGCATGCGAGCCTGAGCACCACGCAGCGCTACACTCATCTGGGCCTGGAGGAACTGGCCCGGACCTACGAAAAAGCCCATCCGCGGGCGAAGAGTTAGGAGTTCCGACATGGCATTCGTCATTCCCGCCCCCCCCATCCCGGCGCTTCCGGTCGCGGATTCTGACGCGCAATTCCCGGTGCGGCGGATCTACTGCGTGGGCAGGAACTACGCGGATCATGCGCGGGAGATGGGTGGTGATCCAAATCGGGAGCCCCCGTTCTTTTTCGGCAAGCCTTCGGATACGGTCGTGCCCCGCGGCGGCGACATCGCCTACCCGCCTCTCACGTCGAACCTGCACCACGAGGTGGAACTGGTGGTGGCCCTGGGCGGCGGCGGGCGGGACATTCCGGCAGAGAAGGCCCTGACCTGCGTCTACGGCTATGCCGTGGGCATCGACCTCACCCGGCGGGATCTCCAGGCCAAGTTCAAGGACAAGGGCCAGCCCTGGGAGATGGCCAAGGGCTTCGACCAGTCGGCGCCCGTGTCAGCGGTGATGCCGGCGGCGCGCTGCGGCCATCTGGCCTCCGGCGCCATCTGGCTATCGGTGGATGGGGCCGACCGCCAGCGGGGCGATCTCACCCAGATGACCTGGAATGTGGCGGAGGTGATCGCCCACCTGTCGGCCTATGTGGCGCTGGCGCCCGGCGATCTCATCTTCACCGGGACGCCCTCGGGTGTGGGTGCCTTGGTGCGCGGGAATCAGGTCCGTTGCGGCATCGATGGGATCGGCGAGCTGGAGATCGCCCTGGTCTGACCCAGGGGCCAGTTCCGCTCAGGGAGCGGGCCGCACCTTCACGTGCACGCCTTCGGACAGCCCCCAGGCCTGCATGAGCTCCTTGGGGATGGCGACATGCTTCTCGGGCAGCCCGGGCAGGAACTCCACCCGCTCCACGGCCGGCCCCTTGGGCCAGATGACCCGCAGGTTGCCGACGCCGTGGCGGTACGGACCGAGCACAGTCCACCAGCCCTCCATGGCCTTGGGCAGCCCGAGGTGGTCGGCCTTCTTGAAGAGGCCGGTCTTCAATTCCGCGACGGTGACATGGGCATCCGGCTCCAGTACGTCGAGGCGGCCTGCATCCTTGAGGAGAGAAGCCGCCTGGAGCACGGCGACATCGTTCTGCCCTGTGGCGGCCATGACCTCCTGGAAGTCGCGGTAGCCGTCAAAGAAGGGCATGATCCGGCGGTCCTCGGCGAACACCTTGATGCCCTCCAGGAGCTGGGGCGGGCGCATGGTGGGCCAGGGGACGGCGGTCAGCCTGGGGAAGATGCTGTGGAGGCGCCTCCGGCTGTCCTGGAGGCGCGCGGAATCCATGAGCATGTCCGGCACGGTGCGGCGGATCGATGCGGGGACCTGGATCTGGGTGGCGAGGAACTCGAAGTGGCCGGACACCCACTCGAGGATCTCGAAAGCGGCGGTCTCGCCGCGGGCCGAAACCGTTTCGGCGTGGATCACCTCGCCGCCGGAAAAGTAGAGCACGCCACTGGTCTTCCCCGAGGTCACCTGGAGCATGCCGGTCTTCCGGTTGACGTGGAGGAGCTGGGCCACGTCCGTGAGGGCAATGCTCTCCAGGGTCCCGCGGAGATTGCTCAAGGCCTGGCCTCCGCCATGGCCGCCAGCATCTCCTCCACGGACCGTTCCAGTCCCACGAGCACGGCCCGCCCGATGAGGCTGTGGCCGATGTTCAGTTCCTCGATCTCCGGGATGGCGGCGATGGGACCGACATTATGGAGATCCAGCCCGTGGCCGGCCAGGACACGCAGGCCCAGGCGGCTGCCCAGGCGGGCGGCATCGCGGATCCGGCCCAGTTCGAGGGTGGCGTCGGAGTCCATGGGCAGGTCGCTGTAGATCCCCGTGTTCAATTCCACCGCATCAGCCTCCAGCTTGGCGGCCATCTTCACCTGGTCCAGCACCGGGTCCACGAACAGGCTCACGCGGATGCCCGCGCTGCGGAGTTCCCGGATCACGGGGCGCAACATGCCCTGGAGGAAGATGGCGTCGAGGCCGCCCTGGGTGGTGAGTTCCTCGCGGCTCTCCGGCACCAGGGTCATCCAGGAGGGGCGAAAGGGGACGATGGCCTCAAGGGCCTCAGGTGTGGCCGCGCATTCCACGTTCAGCGGGATCGCCAGGACCTCCTTCAACACGCGGAGGTCGCGGTCCTGGATGTGCCGGCGGTCGCTCCTGAGGTGGACGGTGATGCCGTGGGCCCCTGCACTCTGGGCCAGCATGGCCGCCGCCACGGGCTCGGGTTCATGACCGCCCCGGGCCTGCCGGAGCGTGGCCACATGATCGATGTTCACGCCAAGCCTGAGGTTCAATGCGGGCTCCAGTAGCTGATGTCCCTTAGCTTACCCTCCAATCGGCATGAACGAGGCGGGGCTCAAGAATCAAAAAAAGAAGTTGAAACACATATATGAAAAGCCCATCCTTGCAGCATGGCCGGATCTCCCTCCCTCCCCACCCTGTTTCTCGCCCACGGCTCGCCCATGCTCGCCCTGGAGGGCGGGGCCTGGGGCGAAGCGGTGTCTGCCCTGGGACACCAGCTGCCGCCACTGCGCGCCATCCTGGTTTGCTCGGCCCACTGGGAAGCGCCGGGTCCGTTCCGGCTCTCCTCGGCAGAAGTTCCGGGCGTCATGCACGACTTCGGGGGCTTTCCCGAGGCGCTCTATTCGCTGGACTATCCTGCGCCCGGATCACCGGGCCTGGCTGCGGAAGCTGCCGGCCTGCTTAAGGCCGCGGGCCTGGAAGCCGGGCTGGAGGACCAGCGCCCCCTCGACCACGGTGCCTGGGTGCCCCTGCGCTACCTGGCGCCGAAGGCGGATGTACCCGTTGTTCAGCTCTCGCTGCCCCGGCCCCGGACGCCGGAGATGCTGATGGCGGCGGGCCGCGCCCTGGCGCCCCTACGGCAGTCGGGCGTGCTCATCCTCGGCAGCGGGGGGGTGGTCCACAACCTCCGCCGCCTGGACTGGCAGGACGCCTCCGGCCCGCAACCCTGGGCCCTGGCCTTCCAGGGCTGGGTCCAGGAGCGCCTGGCGGCCTGGGACGTCGCGGCACTCTCGAACTGGCGGAAGGCTCCCGGCGCGGCAGAGTCTGTGCCCACCTCTGAGCATCTCGATCCCCTGTTCGTGGCCCTGGGCGCCGCTGAGGCTGTGCCTGAACCGGTCTTCGAGGGCTGGCAGCTGGGTAGTCTCAGCCTGGCGAGCTACCAGTTCCCTTGATGCTTCATGCTTCCGCGCGCTTCATGCTGCGCAGGGCGATGGTCCAGATGAAGGCGGAGAGGCCGAGCAGCTTCAGCACCTCGGGCCAGAAGGCCTCCACGCCCACGCCGCGCAGCATGATGGCCCGGATGATGATGATGAAGTGGGTGAGCGGCATGATCTCGCCAAGCAGGTAGAAGGGCAGGGGCATGCCCTCCCGGGGGAAGATGTAGCCGCTGAGGAACACGAAGGGCAGGAAGGTGAGCATGCTCATCTGGGCGCTCTGGCCCTGGCTCTGCGCCTTGGTGGAGATGGTGATGCCGATGCCGAGCATGGGGATGATGAAGAGCGCGGCCATCAGGTAGAGCAGGACCGCCGAGCCTGCCACAGGCACGCGGAAGAAGAGGCGCGCCACCCCGAACAGCACGGTCATCTGGGCGTAAGCCATCACCACGACTGGAATGACCTTGCCCGCGAAGAGCTCGAAGGGCCGCACGGGCGTGACCATGATCTGGTCCAAGGTGCCCCGCTCCTTCTCCCGGACGATGGCGTTGGCCGCGAACATGATGCAGGTCATGGAGAGGATGACGCCCACGAGGCCGGGCACGATGAAGGTGGGGCTCCGGAGGTCCGGGTTGTACCAGGGCCGGATGCGAACCTCCACGGGCATGACGGGCTTCGCGGCATCCCCGTAGCCCATGCGGTCGTAGAGGAGCTGGGTGTTCCGGAGCTGGCCCACCCCCTGAGCCGTGGCCATGGCGTTGGAGGCGGTGGTGGGGCTGGAGCCGTCCACCAGGATCATCACCTGGCCTGTCTGGCCTGAGCGGATCCGGCGGGCGTAGTCCGGCGGGAACCATACGCCCACCTGGGCTTTCCCGCGATCAATGGCGGCGCGGAGTTCCGCCTCGGAGCCGACCTGGACTTTCGCGTCGAAGTACTGGGAGGCCACCAGCCCATCCACGAAGCTCCGGCTCTCCTGGCTCCGGGATTCATCCAGCACCGCGGCGGGCATGTGCTTCACGTCATAGTTGACGGCATAGCCGAAGATGATGAGCTGCATGAGCGGCATCCCCAGCGTGAAGGCCAGGGTCATCCGGTCGCGGCGGAGCTGGAGGAACTCCTTCCAGACCAGGGCTTTGATGCGGTTCCACATGGTCGTTTCCTCAGGCGGTACGGGAGCGTTGGACCAGGTCCACGAACAGGTCTTCGAGGGAGGGAAGCTCCGGCGGCAGGGCCTCGAAGGCATGGCCCCCCTGGCGGAGCGCTGAGAGCAGGCCGGCCGGGTCCTCGCCCGCGGGAAGGGAGAGGCGCACGCTGCGGCCGAGCAGTTCCGCGGACAACACGCCGGGAATCCGCCTGGCTGCGGTCTGGAGGTCCCGGAAATGGTCGGTGCGCAGCTCGACCACCTGGCGCACCAGACCTTCTTTCAGTGCCCGGGGCCGGCCATAGGCCATGAGCTTCCCGCTGAGGATGAAGGCCAGGCGGTCGCACTGATCGGCCTCGGCCAGGTTGTGGGTGGTGACGAGGATGCTCATGCCCTCCACCACCAGCTCGTCCATGGCTTCCCAGAAGAGGCGGCGCCGCAGAGGATCCACGCCGCTGGTGGGCTCGTCCAGGAAGAGGATTTCGGGGCGGTGCAGGGTGGCTGCGGCCAGGGCGACCCGCTGGCGCTCGCCGGTGGAGAGGGCCACCACCGCCAGATCCCGCTGGTCCCAGACCTGCATCTCGTGCAGGCGGAATTCGATCTCGGAAGCCAGTCCCGATCCCTCAAGTCCGTAGAGCCCGCCGAAGAAGCGCAGGTTCTCGGCCACGGTGAGATCAGCGAGCAGGCTCGACTTCTGGCTCATGTAGCCCATGCGGGCCCGCAGCTGATCGGCCTCCGTGAACAGGTCGCGCCCGAGGGCCCTGGCCTCGCCGGCGCTGGGGGCCAGCACCCCGCAGAGCATGCGGATGGTGGTGCTCTTGCCGGCGCCGTTGGGACCGAGGAATCCGAAGATCTCGCCGGGCTGGATCTCGAAGCTGAGGTCCGAGACTGCGGTGAAATCGCCGAAGCGGCGGGTGAGGCCGCGGACTTCCAGGACAGGTTCAGCCATGGCCGCCTCCGGCATTGGCCAGGGCGTAGAGGAAGACGTCCTCCACGGTCGGTTCCGACAGGCGGGCCTGCTCCACCCCGGGAAGCGCCGCCAGGCGGGCCAGCAACGAGGCGGGGTCCTGGGCGGCGAAACGGGCGCGGATGATCTCGCCTTCCGCGAAGAGGTCCAAGGGGTCCAAGGCGGCGACCGCCTTCTGGGCCTCGCGGCGGCGGGTGCTGACGAGGCGGATCACGAGCCCTGGCAGGCTCTGGCGGAAGGACGCCAGATCACCCTCCTGGAGAACCCACCCCTCGTGCATGAGCAGCATGCGGTGGGCGTACTCCGCCTCATCCATGTAGGGGCTGGAGAAGAGGATGGCCACGCCCTCGTCGTGGACGGTGTGGAGGAGTTCCCAGAATTCGCGGCGGCTCACGGGATCCACGCCCGTGGTGGGCTCGTCCAGCAGCAGCAGCCGTGGTTCGGTGAGCAGAGCGGCGCAGAGGGAGAGCTTCTGTTTCATGCCCCCTGAAAGGGCGCCCGAGGCCCGGTCCCGGAACGGGGCCAGATCCACGGACTCCAGCAGGCGCTGGATGCGGGGGCCGGGATCCCGCAGGCCGAAGAGTCCGGCCTGGAACTGCAAGGTCTCGGCCACCGTCAGCTCCGGGGGGAGACTGAAGGTCTGGGGCACGTAGCTGATGCCGACGCGGTCCAGGTTCCGGATGAGCTGGCCCCCACTGGGCTTCTGGAGGCCCACCAGCATGCGGAAGGTGGTGGTCTTGCCGGCGCCGTCGGGCCCGATCAGACCCACCAGCTCGCCTTCGGACAGGCTGAGGTCCAACCCTTTCACAGCCTCCTTGGGGCCGAAGCGGCAGGTGAGGCCCCGGGCCTCCAGCAGGCTCATCGCGCGGGTGCTCCCAGGCGGACGTCCACGGCCACGCCGGGGACCAGGCCCTTGTCCCAGCCGTCCTTGAGGTTCACGCGGGCGGGGTAGACCAGGTTCACCCGCTCTTCGCGGCTCTCCACCATCTTCGGAGTGAATTCGGCCTCGGTGGCCACTTCGTCCAGGGTGGCGTCGAGTACGCGCTTGTCCGGTGTCTCCACCGTGACGGTGGTTCCGATCCGCACCTGGCCCTGGATGGGCTGGGGGATGTAGATGCGCACCCAGAGCTGGTCCAGGCGGGCCAGGGTGAGCACCGGCTGGCCCGGGGCCAGGACGCTGCCGGGCTCCCGCAGGCGGTGGGTGACGATGCCGTCGAAGGGGGCGCGGACCTCGGTGAAGCCCGCCTGGGCGCGGCTCTGGTCGAGCACGGCCCGGGCCTTCCGGGCCTCCGCCGAGCCCGCCTGGCGCTGCTCGATGCGGGCGCCGGCCTTGAGTTCCGCCAGGGCCTTGGCCTGGAGGTTCAGGGCCGCGATGGCGCGGTCCCGGGCGCTCACGGCGCCATCGAGGTCCGCCTGGGACAGCACCCGTTCTGCCGAAAGCCGTTGCACCCGGCGGAGGTTCTCCTCGGCCAGCTTGAGGGCGGCCTCCGCGTCATGGACCCGGGCCTGGCCCTGGGCGATGTCCTCGGCCCGGGAGCCGCGGTCCAGTTCCAGGCGCTTGGCTTCGGCGCTGTCCAACCCCGCCTGGTCGCGGACCACGGCGGCATCCAGTTCTTCTGCGGCGACCCGTGCCAGCAGCTCGCCCGCCTTCACCCGCTGGCCTTCGCGGACGTGGAGTTCCATCAGGCGCCCGCCGGCCCGGGGACCCAAGTCCGTGAGGTAGGCCTCCACCCGGCCGTTCAACAGGGGGCGGCTGTCGCGATGGCAGGCGAAGAGGGCCAGGGGAAGCAGCAGAAAGGCCATGCGCATGGAAGTCCTCCCAGAGGTTTCAGGGCTAGGGTCTGTTTTCAAAGTGGGGGCGTGGGCGCGGAGGGATCCTCGGAGATGCCCCGCCAGAAGAGCTGCAGCCAGGCCTTCTCGCCTTCGGCCACGGCCTCCTCCGGCGACAGGCCCAGGATCCGGGGCGCCACCACAGGCAGGACGTCGAGGATCTCCAGCTGGAGCTTCAGCAGAAAGAATGTCGAGAGGAGTGGGTGGAGGTCCTTCCGCACCTCTCCGCGCTGGATTCCCTGGTCGAGGATGTTCCTGACGTGGTTGGCCCCGCCGAGCACGTGGCGCTGGATGAGTTCCTGGATGCCTTCGGTCCCCCGGACGATCTCACCTCGCACGAGGCCCCGGAGGCCAGGATCATTCCCGAGCCGGCGATGGTAGACGTGGAGGACATCCCAGAGACGCAATGCGGTGTGGCGGCCATCCGCAGGATCCGCCAGCCGGCTCAGGTCTTCGACCATGGGGGGGATCCCCCGGGCCAGCAGGGCCGTGAACATGGCCTCCTTGCTGGTGAAGTGGTAGTAGATCAGGGCCGGGTCGCAGCCGGCCTGCTTGGCGATGGCCCGCAGGCTGGCGGCCCGCAGGCCGTCCCGCGCGAAGACTTCCTTGGCGGCATCCAGGATCTGGTCGGGGTCCATCCGGGTGGGCTTGGGACCGCGGGGGCGGGCAGGCTGGGGCATGGTGCTCCAATTCAACAGACGTTGAATCATGATTTCCCCGGTAGAGCTTGGCAAGGACTATTTCATCGATTGTGGAAATCTTGACCAGACATGAAAAAGCCCCCGTTTGGAGGCTTTTCGGGGAAGGTTCAGCTTACTCGCCGGAGATGGGGACCACCGTCGTGTCCTCGATGGTGATGATCTCGGCCTCCTCGAAGGCGATGCGATTCTCCTCGACCTCGGCCATGGCCACCTGGCCCCAGAAGGAGGCGAGCTTGGGGGCATCCTGGGCCTGGCCGTGCTTGTTCACGGGCACGACCACTTCGACCTTGGGGAAGGCGCCGCGCTGGAGCTGGTCGCAGCGCTTGCCCGCCACGACGACGAAGCGGTACTTGTTGGCGATTTCTTCTGGAACACGGACGATGGTGCGCTGGGTCATGGGCCACTCCGAACCAGGAAGCATAACACCGGTAGAGCCATTGATCAACGTGCGTGGAGTAGCATGGAGGGTTCCAGGAGTCCCCCCGATGCAGATCCTCCTCGGCATCCCCGGCGGCATCGCCGCCTACAAGTCCGCCGATCTGGCCCGGTTGCTGGCCAATGACGGCCATCGGGTCCGCTGCATCCTCACCGAGGCGGGCGCGCGGTTCATCACGCCCCTCACCCTCAGCAGCCTGACCGCCGAGCCCTGTTACGGAGCCAATCCCGACCAGGGCGAGTGGCGCGCCAACCCGAGCATCGAGCACATCGAACTGGCCCGCTGGGCAGATCTGGCGGCCGTGGTGCCCGCCACGGCCGACATCATCGGGAAAACCGCCAATGGCTTGGCCTCGGATCTGCTCAGCACGGTGCTGCTGGCCACCCGGGCGCCGGTTCTGTGGGCCCCGGCCATGAACACCGGCATGTGGAGCCATCCGGCCGTCCAGGCCAATCTCGCCCGGCTGCGTTCCTTCGGGCACGCGGTGGTGGATCCGGATGATGGCATCCTGGCTTGCGGGGAAGAAGGCTCGGGCAAGCTCGCTCAGGTGGCCTCCATCGCCGAGGCCATCCTGATGCACGGCGCGCCGAAGCTCGGGAGCCTGGCGGGACGCAGGGTGCTCATCACTGCAGGTCCCACCCGCGAGGACCTGGATCCCGTCCGTACCCTGACCAACCGCAGCACCGGCGCCATGGGCATCGAGCTGGCCCGGGCCTTCCGCGATGCGGGCGCCCAAGTGCAACTGGTGCTGGGCGGGGACCTTCCCGCGCCCTGGGGTATCGAGACCGTCCGCGTCCGCAGCGCCCAGGACATGCTGGCCGCCTGTGAAGCCCGCTGGGCCGGGGCCGATGGCCTGGTGGGGGCGGCGGCGGTGGCTGACCAGCGGCCGGAGACCTTCGCCGCGGAGAAGGTGAAGAAGGGCGACGGGCCAGAAACCATGGTGCTGGTCCGCACCCCGGATATCCTCGCCACGCTTTCCGCCGCCCGGCGGCCTGGCCAATGGATCCTTGGTTTTGCCGCCGAAAGCGAAAACCACCTTGCCCACGCGGCTGCCAAGCTGCAGAGGAAGCAGCTCGACGCGGTGCTGGTGAACGATATCCAGGGCGGGCGGGCCTTCGGAGACCAGGTCAACACGCTGACGCCCGTCACGACTCAAGGCCCCCAGGCTCCCATCGGGCCCCTGCCCAAGAACGAGCTGGCCCGGGCGATCGTGCAGTGGTGGGGACACCGGATGGAAGCCCAGAAGAAGAATCACTAGCCTTCGTCCGCCCTCGTCAGAGCGCCGGATCCATCCAGGGGAGGACCTCGCTGGGCCGCCCGGGCACCTCGCCCAGGCGCACAGCCACGACGACGATCCAGCCCGGGGGACGCTGGAGGGATTTCAGGTCCATGACGAGGGTCTCGCCGGGTCCCGGCAGGTCCGGGCGCCGGCGCTCCAGCACCACCTCGCCCCGGGTGAAGACCTCTTCCGGGGTGGGCTTGGTGAGGCCCAGGGGCAGGTAAAGCACCCGCAGGGACTCGACCCCCGCCAAGGGGTTGCCTCTCACGTCCGTGGATGGCAGCGCCAGCCTGACTTTCCGCAGCCCTTCCAGCCTGGCCTCCATGGCCTGGGCCGCCGCCCGGGGCCTCGGGATGGGGTCGCCCTTCCGCCCGCAGTGGATTGCCAGGAAGCTCAGCGTGATGGCGAGCAGCGGGTTTGCTAGTCTGAGGGATCGCATCACCATCCATCATGCCCGAAGACGAGGCCCACCCATGCCCGTGACCAAGATCCTGATCGCCAATCGCGGGGAAATTGCCGTACGCGTCATCCGCACCTGCCGCGAGATGGGCATCCCCACCGTGGCGGTGTACTCCGAGGCCGACCGGAGCGCTCTGCATGTGCGCATGGCGGACGAAGCCTACTGCATCGGCCCCGCCGCGGCCCGCGAGAGCTACCTGGTCATCGAGAAGATCCTGGATGTCTGCAAGCGCAGCGGCGCGGATGCCGTGCATCCGGGCTATGGCTTCCTGTCGGAGAACGCCGCGGCTGCGCGGGCCTTCGCAGCCGCGGGCATCACTTTCATCGGGCCCCGGCCGGAATCCATCGAGAGCATGGGCTCTAAGACCGCCGCCCGGGTCGTGGCCCTTCAAGCGGGCTGTCCCGTGGTGCCGGGCATCCAGGAAACCATGGCCGACGAGGAACTGCTCGCGGCCTCCCAGAAGATCGGCTTCCCGGTGATGCTCAAAGCCGCCATGGGCGGCGGCGGCAAGGGCATGCGGCTCGTGCACAAGGCCGAGGAATTCACCTCCTCCCTGGCCCGGGCCCGGGGCGAAGCGCTCTCCTCCTTCGGCGACGACAGCGTGTATGTGGAGAAGGCCATCGTCCAGCCGCGCCACATCGAGATCCAGATCTTCGGAGATACCCACGGCAACCATGTCTACCTGCACGAGCGGGAATGTTCAGTGCAGCGCCGCCACCAGAAGGTGATCGAAGAGGCGCCGAGTCCCCACGTGACGCCGGAGATGCGCAAGGCCATGGGGGAGGCGGCCCTGAAGGTGGCCAAGGCCGTGGACTATGTAGGTGCGGGAACCGTCGAGTTCCTGGCGGACGCTGACCGGAATTTCTATTTCCTGGAATTGAACACCCGCCTGCAGGTGGAGCACCCGGTCACGGAATGGATCACGGGTCTCGACCTCGTGAAGTGGCAGATCCTCGTGGCCCGGGGCGAGAAGCTGCCCATGGCCCAGGAGGAGATCCCCCTGAACGGCTGGGCCATCGAGTGCCGGGTCTACGCGGAGGATCCCGACAAGAATTTCATGCCGAGCCCCGGGAAGATCACCTTCCTGCGCACCCCCAGCGGGCGGAATGTCCGCGACGACGGGGGCGTGTACGAGGGGGCCGAAGTGCCCATGTTCTACGACCCCATGATCAGCAAGCTGAGCACCTGGGGACCCACACGCCTGGAGGCCATCGAGCGCATGCGCGCGGCCCTGGGCGAGTACCGCATCGGGGGAATCCGCCACAATATCGCCTTCCACGAGGCCTTGATGGAACACGGGCCCTTCCGCGAGGGCGCGCTCCACACCGGCATGCTCGACAAGCCCTTTTGGAGGAAGAAGGAACAGGGCCCCCATCTCAAGTTCGCCGTGGCCGCAGCCCTGCTGCACGAGCTCGAATCCGAGCAGCGCCGGGCCGCCCAGCCGGCGGGCAGTGCCGACGGGACACCCGATGCCTGGAAGCACTGGGGCCGGTTCAACCGCCTTTAGGGAGAACAAGATGAAACGCACCCTCCTCATCGGCAAGGACTCCCAGGACGTGGAACTCCTCCACCAGGACGGCGTCACCACGCTGACCTGGGAGGGGCAGAGCCACCCCATCGATATCCTCGAGCTGGAGCCCGGCTGCTACTCGATCCTCATGGAAGGGCGCTCGGTGGAGGTCCGCCTGGACAGTGCCAAGTCACCGGACCCGGACACCCACGCCTACCGGGCCATGCTCTACGACGGCGCCTACGAGTTCGCTCTGGTGGATCCGCGGCGGGCGCTCCTGGCGGGCAGCCGCGGGGCTGGTGCGAGTGGTGGTGTGCTGTCGTCGCCCATGCCCGGCAAGATCGTGAAGCTCCTCGTGAAGCCCGGTGACACCGTCCAGGAAGGCCAGACCCTCCTCGTGATGGAAGCCATGAAAATGCAGAATGAATTGAAAACAACCACGACCGGAACCGTCGCCACCGTCCACGTCCAAGAGGGCGCCACCGTGGAGACGGGGGCAGCACTCATCACAGTCGTGGCGCCCGAAGCCTGAGGGGGAAAGTCTGGATCTACCCGAAGTCAATACGTGATGTCAATGCCCCGTAGTTGATTGAAATTCAAGGCATATTTGGCCGATTAGAGCTCAAATTGAATGTAGGAGTAATCGATTTATTCATATTACTCGGGTGGTGCGTCCATCTGATTTAGAAACAGCATAAAAAAGGAACTAGGTCCTATTTTTGTTGCAGCAAAGTGCGTTTCAGGATTAGTTTGTGGCGTGATGTGAATCACAATCGATGGAGGTAACATGAAAAAAACGCTCCTATTCCTGCTGGCGGGGGCCGCAATCACCCTGTCCGCTCAGGAGGGCAAGGCCTGGGTGATGGGCCATGTCGGCCAGACGATTTTCGAGAAGGATAAGAACTTTCCACCGCTCTCCTTCGAGTTGAAGGATCAGATCCACTACGGCCTGGGTGTCGGCCACTGGTACACCAACCGCTGGGGCCTGGACCTGCGGGCGCTGCACAGCGACCTCAAGGCTGACAAGATCCCGGGCGCCCCCACAGGAGATGAGACCCACCTCCTGCTTTCGGGCCTGTTCAACTTCCGTCCGGGCGCCGACAACTGGTACCCGTACCTCGCCGCGGGCGTGGGCGGAACGAATGTGAACAAGAACTATTCTCCGAGCGGCAAGGAAACCACTCGCCTCAACTACCACGGCGGCATCGGTGTGATGGGCCAGTTGGCCGAGCACTTCATGATGGATCTGAGTGCCAAGGCCGTGAGCGTGGAACTCCCCAAGTCCCGGATGGAGTACCTGGCCACTTTGGGTCTCGGCTACACCTGGGGAGGCGCCAAGAAGGCAGCGCCCGTCCCGCCGCCGCCTCCGCCGGCTCCCGCGCCAGCGCCCGAGCCCGTCGCTCCTCCCCCGCCCCCGCCGCCTCCGCCAGCCCCCGAGCCGCCCAAGGAAGTGGTGAAGCCCGTGCCGCCGCCCCCGGCGAAGATCGTCCTGGACGAGGCCGTGCTTCACTTCGCCAACGGCAAGGCCGATCTCGGCCCGGACGCCACCGCCGCCATCCGCAAGGTGGCTGACAGCCTGAAGGCCTATCCCGGAGAGTACTCTCTGGAAGTCAGCGGGCACACCTCCTCCACGGGCAGCAAGGCGGTGAACAAGGCTCTGGCTAAGCGCCGGGCTGATGCCGTGGCCAAGGTCCTGGTCGACTCCGGCATTCCCGCCGCCAAGGTCACCACTGTGGGCGTGGGTCCCGACAAGCCCATCGCCAACAACAAGACCAAGGACGGCCAAGCCAAGAACCGCCGCGTCGAGATCGACGTGAAGGTGAAGGACGGCAAGGCCGAGGTGCGCCAGATCACCACCGATACCGTGGAGTCCGCCCCGAAGAAGTAGTCCCTCGACGGGCGGAGGTCCTCCCGGGTCCCCGCCCATTCGAATCCGGAGGAACACCATGTCCATGAAGGACGAGTTCAAGGCCTTCATCATGAAGGGCAATGTGGTTGATCTGGCCATCGCCGTGGTCGTGGGCGGCGCCTTCGGGAAAATCATCACGGCCTTTGTGGACGGCCTCGTGATGCCCCTGGTGACCATGGTGCTCCCCGCCAATATCAAGTGGGAGGAGTGGGTGCTCGGCAAGTTCCGCATCGGCGCCGTGCTGGGCGCCACCGTGAACTTCCTGATCATCGCCCTGGTGATCTTCATCGTGCTGATCAAGTTCCTGGGCAAGTTCATCAAGAAGGAAGCGGCGGCTCCCACCACCAAGGAGTGCCCCGCCTGCCTGGAACAGGTGCCCCTCAAGGCCACCCGATGCAAGCACTGCACCAGCCAGTTGTAGGGATTGACGCATGGATGGGAAAGGGCCCGGCTTCCGGGCCCTTTCTCTTGTAGGAGAAGGGCTTCCCGTGCTGAACTGGAGGTTCAACCTCAGGGGCGCTCGGGTGCGCTCCTCCGACGCACGAGGGCGCCGATGAGCGAGCAGGCTCCGGTTAAAAAGTACTCCGTCTTCCTTCCGAAGACCGATTTTCCGATGAAGGCCGATCTGCCACAGCGCGAGCCGAAGCGCCTGGAGCGATGGAAGGCTGAAGGCCTGTATTCCCGCATCGAGGCCAAGCGCAGGGCGGACAACGCGGCCGGCCAGGGCAGGGGCCGCGAGGTGCTGCACGACGGCCCGCCCTACGCCAACGGCGCCATCCACATGGGCCACGCCCTCAACAAGATCCTCAAGGATGTGGTGGTGAAGTCCCGGTGGATGGAGGGCTACGAGTCGCCCTACGTGCCGGGCTGGGACTGCCACGGCCTGCCCATCGAGCATGCGGTCGAGAAGGATCTGGGGCCCAAGCGCCGGGAACTGAGCCGCGCCGAGTTCCTCCAGAAGTGCCGCGCCTACGCCCAGAAGTGGATCGACACCCAGCGCACGGCCTTCCAGCGCCTGGGTGTGCTGGGCGCCTGGGAACAGCCCTACGTCACCATGGATCCCCGCTACGAAGCCGAGACCGTGCGCCACCTGGCGAAGCTCTTCGACAGTGGATCCGTCACCCGCAAGCTGAAGGTCGTCCACTGGAGCTACGGTGCCCGCACGGCCCTGGCCGAGGCTGAGGTCGAGTACGCCGACCGGACCAGCCCCGCCATCACCGTGGCCTTCCCCGTGACCGATGCCGCGGCGAAGCACCTGGAACTGCCCGCCCCACTCTTCCTGCCCATCTGGACCACCACGCCCTGGACCCTGCCCAGCAACAAGGCCGTGGCCATGCACCCGGACCTGGAGTACGCCGTGGTCCGCGCAGGCGACCGCCACTACCTCGTGGCCGTGACCCTGCGGGAGGACCTCGCAAAGAAGATCGGCACTCCGCTGCACACCGTGGAGATCCGCAAGGGCAAAGAGTTCCAGACCCTCGTGGCGCGCCACCCCTGGCTCGACCGGGACAGCCCGGTGCTGCTGGGCGACCATGTCACCGCCGACACGGGCACCGGCCTGGTTCACACCGCCCCGGACCACGGCGTGGACGACTTCAACCTGGCCCATCACCTGGGCCTGCTCCAGCTCGTGGGGCCTGACGGCAAGTTCCTGCCCGCCGTAGAGGATCCCGAGCTGGAGGGGAAGAACATCTTCGACTGCAATCCACTGGTGGTGGAGCGCCTCCGGAGGGAAGGGCGGCTGCTCCACGAAGAGACCCTGACCCACAGCTATCCCCACTGCTGGCGCACCCGGACACCCATCCTCTTCCGCGCCACCGAGCAGTGGTTCATCACCATGGACTCGGAACTGGCCGGGAAGGGCCGCAGCCTGCGCGAGCTGGGCATCGAGGGCGTGGAACAGACCCAGTGGGTGCCCGCCCAGGGCCAGAACCGCATCCACGCCATGATCGCGGGCCGCCCCGACTGGTGCATCAGCCGCCAGCGCGCCTGGGGCACGCCCATCACCGTGCTGCGCTGCGAGGCCTGCGGCGAACCTCTGGTGGACCACTCAATCTTCGAGAAGGCTGCTTCCGCCATCGAGCAGGGTGGCATCGAGGTCTGGTCCGAGCTACCCGTCGAGGGCCTGGTGCCCGCCGGGGCCCGCTGCCAGTGCGGGTCCACGGCGTTCCAGAAGGAGACGGACATCCTCGATGTCTGGATCGATTCCGGCGTCAGCGCCTCCGTGGTGTGCGAGTCCCACCCGGAGCTGAGCCGCGGCGACTACAGCCAGTTCATCTACCTCGAGGGGTCGGACCAGCACCGGGGGTGGTTCCACAGTTCGCTGCTGTTCAACCTGGCCGCCACCGGCACCAAGCCCTACAAACAGGTCGTCACCCACGGCTTCGTGCTCGACGGCAAGGGCCAGAAGATGTCCAAGAGCCTGGGCAATGTCATCACGCCCGAGGAGATCCTCAAGACCCTGGGCGCGGACATCCTGCGCTGGTGGGCCGCCAGCAGCGACTACAGCGAGGACATCCGCATCTCCAAGGAGATCCTCGACCGCAGCGCCGACGCCTACCGCAAGACCCGGAACACCCTCCGATTCCTCTTGGGCGCCCTGGCGGACTTCGATCCCGCGAAGGATACGGTGGCGGCCGGGGATCTGGCGCCCTTGGACCGCTGGGTGCTGGATGCCTTCGGCCGCATGGCCCGGGAGGTGCGCGACGCCTACACCCGCTTCGAGTTCCATCGGGCCACCCAGGCCCTCCTGGGGTTCTGCCAGCTGGAGCTCTCGGGCCGCTACTTCGAGATCATCAAGGACCGCCTCTACTGTGATGCCCTGGATTCGGCCCGCCGCCGCAGCTGCCGCCACGCCTGCTGGGAACTGGCCAAGGGCCTCTGTACCCTGCTGGCGCCGGTCATGAGCTACACCGCGGACGAAGCCTGGGAGCAGATCCCGGGTTGTTCCGGCAGCGTCCACGAACAGCGGTTCCCGCAGGTCGACGGAGTTGCCGTTGATCCCAAGTGGGAGAAGCTCTGGGAGGTGCGGGGGGCTGTCCAGGCGGCCATGGAACCCCACCGTGCCGCCAAAACCATCGGCACCAGCCTGGATGCGTCGGTGGAGATCACCTTGAATCAGGCGGAATGGGACCTGTTGGATGGCCTCGGCGAATCCCTGGACGACCTGTTGGTGGTTTCCTCCATCGCCCGGATCGCAGATTCGAGCGCAGCTGCCGCTCCCATCGTCACGGTCACGACCCATCAGGGCACCAAGTGCCCCCGCTGCTGGAACCGCAAGGGCGGCCACGGCAAGGGCGAGGACGCGGCGCTCTGCGCCCGTTGTGCGACCGTGGTGGCCGAGTGAAGCGCCTACTCTGGCTTCTGCTTCCCGCCTCAGTCCTCGCCGTGGACCTCGGATCCAAGAGCTGGATCCTGCGGACACTGGGCGAAAACGAGTCCCTGCCTGTCATCAAGGGCTTCTTCTACCTGACCCTGGGCTTCAACCGCGGGGCCATCTTCGGCAGCCTGACCTGGATGCCGGAGGCGGCCCGGTTCGCCGTGTTCGGCCTGGCGGGCCTGGCGGCCCTGGTCTATTTCGGCCGGCTCTTCCTGGCGAAGGCGACCTCCACATGGGACCGCGTGGCCCTCGGCCTCATCCTCGGCGGGGCGCTGGGCAACGGCGTCGATCGCATCATGCGGGGCGCAGTCGTGGATTTCCTGGATTTCATCCTCGGCACCTGGCACTACTGGACCTTCAACCTCGCCGACACCTTCATCCTCGTGGGCGCCGCCCTCTATGGCCTGCGGATGCTCCTGGCGCCGAAGGCTGCGCATCGAACCACTGAAAACTGAGCCGTCATCTACTGTGCCTCGATGGCCTTGAGTAGCGCCGGGTCTCTGGGCAGCTGATCCACGTCGGCGAGCCGTGGCACGAGGCGCTTCCAGAAGGGCTCGGCGGCGAAGACCTGCCTGAAGATGGGCAAGGCTTCGTCGCGCCTGCCGCTGGAAGCCAGGGCCACGGCCTGCCAGAAAGGCATTTCCCAGATGCCGGGGGCCAGTTTCGCCGCGGCCTCATAGGCGCCCCTGGCCTCGGACCACTTGGCGGCGGTGACGAAGCCGTCGCCTTCGTCCATGAGGCGGTAGGCCCGGCGCAGCTGGATGAGGCGGGCCAGCTCCTTCAGCGGATCCGGGTTGTCCTCCACGCGCAAATCGAAGAGGCGGTCGTTCCAGGGCTGGCCCGAGGGCTTGCCCTTCACGATGAGGATGGCGGCGCTCTGCTGGCCACGGATGTCGCCGCCCTCGGCCTGGGCTGCGCGGAGGGCCGCCAGCAGCCGGTCCGCGAGGTCCCCCTTGGCGGCGCGGAAGGCCTTGGCCATGGCGGGCCAGACCGTGGCCTTGTCCATGAGGTTGGCCTCCACCGTGAAGCCCTCCCCCACCTCATGCCCGGCGGCCTGGATGCATTTGACGCCCGTGTGCGCCGCAGCGCGGCCCTGGGCATCGACCATGGCCACCTGCCGCACCTCGCGGTCTGGGTCCGCCGCCAGGAGGGCCTTCATCGCATCAGGTGCCGACTTGCCCGCCTTCATGAGGGCGAGGCCCAGGGCCCCGTAGCTGGGTTCCGTGAAGCTCTGCGTGGCCACGACACCCACGCCGGGTTCGGCCCAGGGCACCGAGGCGCCCACGGAGAACCAGTGGCTCTGCACGGCCACGCCCAGATCCCCCGTGACCGCGTCCCGGGCCACGATGGAGTAGGTGTGGACCGGGCGGCGGGGGACATCGTTCGCATGGGCGGGCAGCGCCAGAGCGAGGAGGACAAGGGCGAACAGGCGCATGGGAGCTCCGTGCGGAAAGGAGGTGGGTCCATCATCCTACCGCTCCGCTGGTACGATGGTTCCCATGCGCGGAATCCTGGTCTTCGCCACCTCCTGTCTCCTGCTCGGCGCGGCGCCGCCGCAGGATGCTTATGTGCAGGCCGTGGACGCCTGGCATGCGGGCCGCACGGCCCGCCTGGCGGCGGAGGACGGCTGGCTGAGCCTGGTGGGGCTGGACTGGCTCAATGCCGGAGAGAACACGCTCGGTACTGCGCCAGGATCGACGGTGCTCCTGCCTGAGGGCACGGCCCCGGCCCAGGCCGGGACCTTCACGGTCGCAGACGGCACGGTGCGGGTCCGGCTTGCGGCGGGCAGCGGGATTCTCGTGAATGGGCAGGCCGTGGCGGAAGCGGCGCTGAAGGCGGACACTGACGGCAAGCCGGATCTGCTGAGGGCGGGCCGCATCACCTTCTACGTCATCCGCCGGGGTGATCGTTTCGGGATCCGGATGAAGGATCCTGAGGCTCCCACGCGCAAGGCCTTCCATGGCGTGGCGCGGTTCCCCGTGGACCCGGCCTGGCGGGTGGAGGCGGACTTCATCCCCTACGCCACACCACAGACCCGGGCCATTCCCACTGTGCTGGGGACCTCGGAGCCCATGACGGCGCCGGGGCTGCTGCGCTTCAAGCTGAAGGGGCGGGCCTGCACCCTGGAGCCCCTCATCGAGGACCCGGCCCATCCAGAGCTCTTCATCATCTTCCGCGACGCCTCCAGCGGGAAGGGAACCTACCCGGCAGGGCGCTTCCTCTACGCCGCCATGCCCAAGGCTGGGAAGGTCACCCTGGATTTCAACCGGGCCTACAACCCCCCTTGCGCCTTCACACACTTCGCCACCTGCCCCCTGCCGCCCAAGCAGAACGACCTCCGCCTGGCGGTCCGAGCGGGGGAGAAGGACTACGGCCAGCACTGAGGATGGCCCGGCTGCAGCTGGACCCAGTAGATCCTTGGTTGGAGATGAAATAGGAAAATAGATGCATTGATTGTTTTGCTGGGAACGTTATGATCTGTCCCAACACCCCACAATCAGACCGGAGGATCCATGCCGCCCGGGAACACGCTTGCCAAGGCACCAGCCAAGGTGGTCGAGAAGGTGACGGTAGAGGCCTGCATCGCCATCGCCCATCGAGTACAGGTCGCCCGCCGCGTCTCCGGCGACGAGGCTGGGTCCGATGCGGCCAACCAGATCGCCGAGGTCATGCGCCAGGAACTTCTGCGCCAGCGGTAGGTCGGCCGCGCCCATCTGAGTGCGGAAGGGGCTCTCGCCGCGCTTGCGCGTCAGACCCGGAACTCGTCCGGCCGCCAGGTCTGGATGCGCTTCTTGATGGCCTCACCGTCCAGGTTCTCCTGGAAGGCTTCTCGCACTCGGTCGGCGGCTTCGGCATCAGACGCGAAACGCAACCCCACGAGCTGTTTGACCGTCAACTCGGAGATGCGGGCCTTCAGGTCCCCGGGGAGGAGATGGGCCAGGCGCAGCCGCTCTTCCAGACAGATGAGGCGGTCCTGTACCTTGAGGGCGTAAGTGCGGACCTGCACGGCAAGGGCCAGTACCGCCAGGGCCAACAGGGCGATCCAGAAGGTGGCCAGGGAGGGGCGGCGGACAAAGGTGTAGATCGTGGCGATGGCTGTGATCAGGAAGAAGGGAAGCAGGATGAAGTGGTGAAGAGGCTCGAAGCGACGATGGGTCGCGTAAGTCTGGGGTGCGGTCATGGGATCTCCAGGGGAGGATCCAGGTTACTCCAGGGGTCCGCTGCGCCGCCGCTTGATGTCAGAAGACCGCTTCTTGGCTTCCAGGCGCCGTTCCTTGGAGGCCTTCGTGGGCCGGGTGGCCCGCCTGGGGATGGGGCGCACCAAGGCGGCGCGGACGGCCTCGGCGGCCTTCTCCCGGGCATCTTCCAGGTTCTTGAGCTGGTCCCGGGTGCGGTCGCTGACGACGATCCAGAGACCCTCGGCATCGAGGCGGTTCCGCTGGGCCACCCTCAGCCGCACCAGGGCATCTTCCGGAAGGCCTTCGATGGCGACCAGATCGATGCGCAGCTCGACCTTGGACGAGACCTTGTTCACGTTCTGCCCGCCCGCGCCACCGGCCCGCACGGCCTTGAAGCGGATGGCGTCGCCGGGGATGCGGACGGAGGCGGTGACTTGGATGGGATCGGCCATGCGGAATCCTACCGCATCGCCTCCATGGGGCTCAGGCGCATGGCGCGGAAGGCGGGATAGAGGCCGAAGACCACTGCCAGGGCCAGCGCCACGATCCAGGCGGTGATCAGGCCCACGGGATTGACCACCAGGCCGTAGGGGAAGCTGGCCGAGAGGGCCTGGCAGAGCAGGCCGCCGGAGACGGTGCCCAGCAGGGCGCCGATGGCCGCGAGCACGACTGCCTCCAGCAGGAACTGGATGAAGATCTCGTGGTCGGAGGCGCCCAGGGCCTTGCGGAGACCGATCTCAAAGCGGCGGTCGCTGAAGCTGATGAGCATGACGGACAGCACGCCCACGCCGCCGACAAGGAGCACGGTGCCGGCCAAGCTGAGCAGCACCACCTTCCACCCGCGCATCTGCTCCAGGAAGTTCTGGTAGGCCTTGGCGGCCTCGGCATCCAGGTCTACCACCTCGGCATCCTCGATGCCGTGATGGGCCTGCCGCACCCGGCTCAACAGCATGGCGGAGACTTCGCCCAGATCCTCGGTGCGGCGCAGCTTCACCGTGATCTGGGCCAGCTTGTGGGCGGGATCCACACGGTCCATGTAGGCTTCCAGCGGGATGAGGATGCCGTTGGCGTCGGTGTAGTTCTCCTCGTTGAAGATCTGGCCCGGGGCCTGGACGCCCACGATGCGGTAAGGCACGCCCTCCACCACCAGATCTCGCCCGACGGGATCGGCCCCCCCGAAGAGCTTGGCGGCGAGGGTGGCGCCCACCACGGCCACGGTGGATCGCCGCCGCTGGTCGTCTTCGGTGAGGCCCCGGCCCATGCCGATGGGGCGGTTCATCCAGATGGCATAATCGGGGGTGACGCCAGTGACGAAGATGCGCTCGGTGTCTCCGGTCACGCGGACCGACGACGTGCGCTGGGCCCTAGGGAGGAAAGCCAGCACCTTGGGATGCGCGGCCGTGAGGCGCGATAGATCCTCCTGGCGCAGGCCGGGGCTCATGACAAAGCGGCTGCGCTCCTCGGCCGTCTCGGCGGTCTTGGGTGCGATGCGCACGGTGCCGTCCCAGCTCATGCCCGCGAAACCCGTGCTGATCTTGTCCATGACGCCATCGAGCACCGAGGTCATCACCACCAGGGCGAAGACGCCCAGCATGAGCAGGGTGAGGGTGAGGAGACTGCGGACCTTGTGGGCCCACAATTCCACCAGGCCGGTGCGGACCACCTCCCAGAGCATGGCCAGGCTGAAGCCGCGGGACTTGGCGGGCGGCACGGAGGCCTCGCCGTCCAGCAGGGAAGGGCCCGGAGAGCGGAGGAGGAAGGTCTCGTCACTCATATCGCAAGGCCTCCATCGGGGACAGCCGGGAAGCCTTCCAGGCCGGGTAGAGGGCGAAGAGGAAGCCGAAGGCCGCGGCCAGACCATAGGCCCAGACGAAGCTGGCGGGCGTCATGTAGAGGGGGATGCCGAGGCTCTTCGTGATGACCCAGGAGAAGCCCACGCCGAGCACCAGGCCCGCCAGACTGCCCAGGGCCGTGAGCAGCAGGGCCTCGGTCATGAAGCCCTTGAAGATCTCCCGGCCGGAGGCGCCGAGGGCCATCTTCACGCCCACCTCGCGGACGCGCTCCTTGAGGCCGGCCATCTGGATGTTCACGTTCACGATGCCGCCGCCCACCAGGGCCAGCACGCCCGAGAGCATGAAGATGATGTCGTAGACATCTCCCTGGCTGTTGCGGCGGCGGATCCGGGCGGCCACGTCATCCAGGCGGAAGTCCTCCTGGAGCCGGTGGTTGGCCTTCACGAGGTCGGAGAGCTGCTTGGCGAAGGCACCCATGGCCCCCATGTCGGGAATGCGGAAGGTGATGCGGTCCACCCGGCGGTAGGCGTCACCGTTCATGCGGCGCTGCACCAGGTTCGCAGGCACGGCGATGATGCGGTTCCGCCACCAGAACTGGTTGCGCTGGCCCTCGCGGAAGCGGAAGACCCGCTCCTCGAAGACGCCGATGACCGTGACGGGAACGCTCCCGATGCGGAGGGTCTGACCCAGGGCGTCGCCCTTGGGGAAGAAGACCTGGGCCGCCTCGGTGCCGAGGATGACGACGGGGGCGCCCGTATCCATCTCCGTGGCGGAGAAGCCACGTCCGTGGGCCACGCCGTAGCCGTTGGCCGGGATGAAGTCCCCGCCGATGCCGCTGATCTGGCGGTCCTGGTCCCCGTAGGCTGAGACCACCCGGGAACGGGCATTCTTCTGGCGGCTCACGCCCTGGATGGCGTCCGCCTTCAGGGCCTCACCGCCGATGGCGTCGGCATCCCGCAGGCCGAGGTTGGCCTGCTGCATCGCCGTGGGGCGGCCATCCCGCACGGCCGCCTTGGGTTGGACGTTCAGCTTGTCCAGACCGCCCATCTTCACGAACATCTGGTCCGCGCGCCGCCGCTGGCTGTCGGAGATGGAGAAGCCGCCGAGCACGGACGCCACCCCCAGCAGCACGCCCAGGGCCTGCAGGATGGAGCGGCCGAGGTTCTCCCGGATCTCCACCCAGGCCCCGGACAGCCGTTCGCGGAAGGCGCCCGAGGTTTTCACGCGGCACCCTCGTTGAGGGCGATCAGCCCGTCCCTGATTTCGACCCTGCGCTCTGCGAGCGCGGCGATGGAGGGATCGTGGGTCACCAGCAGCAGCGTGTTTCCCTGCTGGTGCAGCTCGCGGAACAGATCCAGCACCTCGGCGCCGGTCTTAGAGTCCAGCGCGCCTGTGGGTTCATCCGCCAGCAGCAGCGCAGGTTCGTTGGCGAGGGCCCGGGCCACGGCCACGCGCTGCTTCTGACCGCCGGAGAGCGTGCCCGGCAGCTTGTCGGCCTTGTCGGCGATGCCCACCTTCTCCAGCAGGGCCATGGCCCGTTCGCGGCGTTCCCTGCGGCCCACGCCCGCGTAGAGCATGGGCAGCTCCACGTTGCGGGCGATGCTGGCCTTGGGCAGCAGGTTGTAGCTCTGGAAGACGAAGCCCACCTTCTCGTTGCGGATCCGCGCCAGCTCGCCGCCGGATAGGCCCTGGACCTGGTGGCCATCCAGCGTGTAGGTGCCGGCCGAGGGCAGGTCCAGGCAGCCCAGGATGGCCATGAGGGTGGACTTGCCGGAGCCCGAAGGGCCGATGAGAGCCACGAACTCGCCCTTCTCGACGGTGAGGTCGATGCCACGCAGCGCGTGGACCGCGGCCCCGTTGGCGCCGTAGACCTTGGTCAGGGCCTGGGTCTGGATGATGCTGGACATGGTCGCTCCGCTTGCCGGTCCTCAGTCCTGAGTCTTCAGTCCTCAGTGAAAGCACGGGGATGGTGGTTCCATTGAAGACTGAGGACTGAATTCTGAAGACTGATCAATTGTTTTCATCGTCCTTCTCGACCTTCTTCTTGCTTGGGTCCTCCAGGCTCACCTGGTCGCTGGCCTTGAGGCCGGAAAGGATCTCCACGCGCTCAAGGGTGGCGATACCGGCCTTGACGGGGACGACGTCGAAGTATTCCTTCCAGTGGTCGGAGAGCCAGATGAACTTGCCGCGGCCCGAGAGGCCCTCCTTGGCCTTGGCCAGATCCTGGGGCTGGAGGTTCTCCTTCAGCCGGTAGACCACAGTCTGTCCGTCCCGGCGCTGGAGGGATTCGAGTGGCACGCTGATGGCCTTGTCCCGCTTCTCGCCGAGGATCTCCACGTTGGCGCTCATGCCCGTGCGGAAGGCGTCCGTGAGCTCATCGAGGGCCACCTCCACCTTGAAGACCTTGATCTTCTCCACCAGGTCCGCGGCCGGAGCCACGAAGCGCACCTTGCCTGTGAAGGCCTTCTGGGGATAGGCGTCCAGAGTGATGCGCACGGCTTGGCCCACCTTCACCTTGGCGATGTCCACCTCGTTGAGGTTCACCTTCACGATGAGGGAGGCCAGGTCCGCCACGGTGAACACCACGGTGCCGGAGTTGAAGGAACTGACGCCGGAAGTGATGGTGTCGCCCAACTCCACACCGCGCTTGATGACCACGCCGTTCATGGGGGCGGTGACCCGGGCTTTCTGGGTGGAGGCGTTGCCGCTGATGGGGATGCCCCGGTCCTCCACGATCTGGTACCGGGTCTGGGCGCTCTTGAAGGTCTCTTCGGCCAGATCGCGGGTGGTCCGGGCGCTCCGGTAGGCCTGATCGGAGATGAGCCCCGATTTGAAGAGCTCGGCCTGCTGGGCGAAGTCCCGTTCGGCATTCTTGAAGCTCACCCGGGCCTGGGAGACGCTGCCCTGGACGTCGGACAGGGTCTGGGCCTGGTTCACGTCGGGTTCCACTTCGGCGAGCACTTCACCGGCCTTCACGGTGGCACCCTCGCGGACCTTCAGGCCCACGATGCGGCCGGACACCGTGGACTTCACATCCACCTTGGTGAGGGGATCCACCACGCCCACCTCCCGGACGCTCACCTGGAGGTCCTCGGCCTGGACCTTGCCCAGGCGGAAGGGGGTGCTGGCCTCCGCCTTCTTCCCTTTGCCATCGCTGCCCTTGAGGGTGAAGAACATGCCGGTCGCCAAGGCGACTCCGGCCACGGAAACGATGACCCACCGCTTCTTCATGGAACCCCCTGATGGGAAAGACGCCGGACCTGCCGGGATGATGAATGGCCTACGGAGCAGAGTCTGGGGCCGTTTAGGGAGGGGCGGCGGCAGACATCGGCGGCCAGTGGGCCGCCGTCGGCCAATGGACGGGTCCGCCGGGGAGCGCCGATGTGGCGTCCCGCCACGGGGATGAGGCAACGATCCACGGCGGAGGCTTTAAACCTTTCTCAATTGCTAGGGAATAAAGATGTTGTGAATTGGCATGAGGGCGGCATGAGGGCCTTCCGGGACGATTCCCCTTCGCGGCCTGGCCGCACCAGGAGCACACCATGTCCAACATCCAGAAGCGCGTGGCTTTCATCGTGGCGGCGGGGCTCATCGGAGCCTTCCTCATGGCCCAGACCCCCGTGCCCCCGCCGACCGGCCAGCAGGTGGAAAAGAAGGGCGAGCGCGTCGAACGCCGCGGGGAGGCCCAGGAGCGCAAGGGCGAGCGCCAGGAACGCCGTGGCGCGCGCAACGAACGCCAGGGCGAGCGGAAAGAACGCCAGGGCGCCCGCATGGAAAAGCGGGGCGAGGCCCTCGAGGCCAAGGGTGATGTGAAGGCCGGGCAAGCGCTCGAGCGCAAGGGCGAGCGCCGCGAAGCGGTGGGCGCGGCGCAGGACGCCAAGGGCGAGCGGCAGGAACGGCGCGGAGCCCGCAATGAGCGCCAGGGCCAGCGGAAGGAAAACCGCGGCCAGCGCGTCGAACGCAAGGGCGAGCGCCTGGAGGCCAAGGGCAAGTAAGGTTTTCCCTCTCCTCACGAAAGCGGCCCCCGGACGGGGGCCGCTTTCGTGAAGGGCGAACGCGCTACCGCACGGTCTCCCGCGCGATCATCAGTTCCTCGTTGGTGGGCACCACGGTGACGACCACGCGGGAATCCGGCGTGCTGATGATGCGCTCGCCAGTGCCGTGCTCGTTGGCTTCGGGGTCCAGCTTGACGCCCAGGAAGCCGAGCTTGCTGCACACCTTGGCGCGGACATAGGTGCTGTGCGTGCCGATGCCGGCGGTGAAGGTGATAGCGTCCACCCCATCCAGGACGGTGGCGTAGGAGCCGATGAACTGGCGCACATTGTAGGTCAGCAGGTCCCGGGCCAGCCGCGCCCGGTCATTGCCGCTGTCGGCTGCCAGCTCGATTTCCCGGAAGTCGGACGACACGCCGGAGATGCCCAGCAGGCCTGACTTCTTGTTCAACAGGTCCGTGATGGCTGCGTAGTCCAGCTGTTCGTGCTCCATGAGCATCTCCACCACGCTGGGGTCGATGGTGCCGCAGCGGGTGCCCATGATGACGCCCTGGAGCGGCGTCATGCCCATGCTGGTGTCCATGCTCCTGCCCTGGCCCACGGCGCAGATGCTGGTGCCGTTGCCGATGTGGCAGGTGATGACCTTCAGGGCCCGGAGGGGACGGCAAAGCAGGATCGCCGTGCGGGCCGCCACGAAGGCGTGGCTGGTGCCGTGGAAGCCGTAGCGGCGGATGCCGTACTTCTGGCTCAGCTCGTAGGGAATGCCATAGGTGCGGGCATGGTCGGGGATGTTGTGGTGGAAGGCCGTGTCGAAGACCGCCACGTGGGGCACATCCGGGAAGGTTTCCCGGGCGACCCGGATGCCCAGGGCGTTGGCGGGGTTATGGAGCGGCGCATAGATGGCGAAGGCCTCGATGTCGTGGAGCACCTCGTCCGTCACCAGCACGGAGTCGCCGTACTTGGGCCCGCCGTGGACCACCCGGTGGCCCACAGCGTGGACGGGCGTGTCGTGCAGCACATTGGTGTGGAGGCGGTCCAGGATGGCCTCCAGGGCCTCCCGGTGGGTGGGCAGGGCGAGGGTCTCCTTCCGCTTCTCACCGTCGATGGTGCAGGCGAGGAGGCCGTCGGCCAAGCCGATGCGCTCCGCGATGCCCTCGGCGATGGACGCCTCGTTCACCATATCGAAGAGGTTGAACTTCAGGCTCGAAGAGCCAGCATTCAGAACGAGAACGAACACAGAATCCCCCATGACAGGAAAGTCTAGCGCTCAAGGAAAGTGACCGGTGACTCATTGTAGATGAACGGGTCCCAATGCCGATCCGTCCATGGCTCCTGCTTATCCGGGGGACGGCTGGCCTAGGTCGAGAAAACGCCTGAGTCGAGGTTGGCCGGATCCGGCCAAGGCGCGGCCAGGGCTGTCTCCGCGGTGGCGAGCAGGTCGGCCTCAAGGCGGGCCTGGAGGCCCGGGGCTGGCGCCCACCCCCGGTGCGCGAGCCAGGCCTCGAAGCGGGGCAGGGGATCCTTGGTGGCCCACTGGGCCAGCAGTTCGGGGTCCACATAGCGCTGATCGTCATGTTCCGCGTGGCCCTTCATGCGGAAGGTCTCGCAGACGAGGAAGGCCGGTCCCTTGCCTTCCAGACAGTGCTCCCGGGCCTGGGCGGCGGCGTCATAGACCGCGGCGGCATCATTGCCATCCACGGTGAGGGTGAAGGCCCCCTGGGAACGGGCCGACATCCGACCGGCCATCTGGCGGTCCGGCGGGGTGGAGAAGGCGTACCCGTTCGATTCGCCGACGACGATGAGAGGGAGTTTCTGCACGACCGCGAAGTTAAGCCCCTCGTAGAAGGCGCCCGTGGAACTGCCGCCATCCCCGATCCAGGTCATGGCGACGCGAGCCTCGCCCTTCTGGCGGAAGCTGAGGGCCACGCCCGCCAACACGGGGATGAGGGCGCCGAGCATGGACGTGGGCGCGAGGATGCCCCGCGCCACGGAACCGAAGTGGTTGTTGTGCTCACGGCCCCCCGTGGGGCCAGTGGCGCGGCCCAGGTACTGGAGGAAGAGTTCGAGCGGCGTGGCCCCCCGGACGAACATGGAGCCCAGGTTGCGGATCATCGGTGCGATCACATCGTCCGGCCCCAGGGCCATGGCCGTGGCGCAGGCGGTGGCCTCCTGGCCCAGGCTGCGGTAGATGCTGCCGAGGGTCTGGCCCTGGCGGAAGAGCTTCACCAGCCGCTCCTCCGCGAGCCGGGTGAGCAGCATGGCCTCGTGAAGGCGCAGCGCGGTTTCCTGATCCATGGAGTTAGCATAGACGCATGCTGAGCCTCCGTCCCGCCGTCCCCGCCGATGCCCCGCTGATCTTGCAGTACATCCGCGAGCTGGCGGCGTACGAGCGCGAGCCTGAGGCGGCGATCGCCACCGAGACGGACATCCATCGCTACGCCTTCTCGGACCACCCGCTGGTGAAGGTGACCATGGCGGAATGGGATGGCCAGCCCGCGGGCTTCGCCCTCTGGTTCCTGAACTTTAGCACCTGGGAAGGCAAGCCCGGCATCTACCTCGAAGACCTGTTCGTGCGCCCGGTCTTCCGGGGCAAGGGCATCGGCAAGGCTCTGCTTCAGCACCTCGCCGCTCTGGCGGTGAAAGAGGGCTGGACCCGCTTCGTATGGCAGGTGCTGGACTGGAACACACCGGCCATTGAGTTCTACGAAGCCCACGGGGCCAAGGTCATGCGGCCCTGGCTCACCTGCCGGGTGGAAGGCGAGGCGCTGGCGAAACTCGCTGGGGGCGTGGACTGATGTGGGCTCCACTGCTCCGTCTCAAGGCGGCCCTGGGGTCCGATGCGGAGCTGGTGGTGGTCGGGGGCGCTGTCCGCGATGAACTGCTGGGGCGTCCCCATGCGGACTGGGACCTGGCCACGAAGCTGATGCCCCGGGCTGTGATGGACCGGGCGCGGGCCGCCGGGATGAAAGTCATCCCCACGGGCCTTCAGCACGGCACGGTGACAGTGATCCTGGAGGATCGCCCCATCGAGATCACCACCTTCCGCAGCGACGGCGACTACCTGGATGGGCGCCGGCCTGAAACGGTGCAGCTGGGCGTCAGCCTGGAGGAGGACCTGTCCCGCCGGGACTTCACCATCAACGCCATGGCCCTTCCCGTGGGCGGCGGCGACCTGGTGGATCCCTTTGGCGGCCGGGCGGATCTCGGAGCGCGGATCATTCGTGCCGTGGGCGACCCGCTGCAGCGCTTCGCGGAGGATGGTCTCCGTACCCTGCGGGCCTGCCGCTTTGCCGCTCAACTGGGCTTCGAGATGGAGGCTGGGACCCTGGCGGCCATCCCCGAACGGCTCGAGGTGGCCAGGAAGGTGGCGGCGGAGCGTGTCCTCGCGGAGCTCACGAAGCTGCTCTGCGGTGCGGAACCCCGGCGGGGTCTGGATCTCCTGGCCCGGGCGGGCCTATTGGATCTCTGGCTGCCCGAGCTGCGTCCCATGCTCGGCTGCGGGCAGAACCGGCACCACCGCTGGGATGTGTGGGACCACACGCTGGAGGTGGTGTGCCGGGCGCCGGCCGACCCGGGCCTCCGCTGGGCGGCCCTGCTGCACGATGCCGGCAAGCCGGCGGCGCGGACCCTGGGGCCGGATGGCGAGGCGCGCTTCCACGGCCACGAGGCTGGTTCGCTGGCTCTCGCGGCGACCATCCTCGAGCGGCTCAAGGCTGCTCATGCACTCCGGCGCGAGGTCCTGGCCCTGGTGCGCCACCACGGCACCCACCCGACTGCGGAGTGGAGCGATGCGGCCTGCCGCCGATTCCTCCGCCACCTCAGTGAGGACGGGCTGGACCTGGCCCGTTGGGCGGCGTTCCGCCTGGCGGACCAGCAGGCCAAGGGGCTGGAGGTGGAAGCCCGGGAGCGGGACCATGCCGCGATCCTGGTCCGGCTCGAGGCCGTAGCCGCCGCAGCGCCGCCCCTGATGGTGAAGGCCCTGGCCCTGGATGGCGCGGCCCTCATGGCGCTCACCGGGCGGGAGGGTGGCCCCTGGCTGGGGAAGCTGCAGCGCGACCTGCTGGAGGCCGTGATCGAGGATCCCTCCCTCAACACGCCCGAGGCCTTGGCGGAGCTGGCCGAACAGAAGCTTCGCGGCTAGATCCGCTCGATGAGCACCACGGCCTGGGCCGCCAGGCCTTCGCCGCGCCCCGTGAACCCCAGCTTCTCGGTGGTGGTGGCCTTCACGTTCAGCGCGTCGGTGGGGATGCCCAGCAGCGGGGCGATGCGGTCCCGCATGCGCTGGCGGTGGGGCCCGATCTTCGGCCGCTCGCCGATGAGGCAGACGTCGGCATTGACCACCCGCCAGCCGCGCTCGGCGAGGTCGCCCAGCACCCGTCCGAGCAGGTCGGCGGAATCCGCGCCCCGGTAGGCGGGGTCCGTGTCCGGGAAGTGCAGGCCGATGTCGCCCAGGCCCGCAGCGCCGAGCAGAGCGTCCATGAGGGCGTGCAGCATCACATCCGCGTCACTGTGGCCCGCCAGGCCCCGGTCGTGGGGGATATCGCAGCCCATGAGCATCAGCGGGCGGCCTTCCTCGGGAGCCGCGAAGCGGTGGACATCGAATCCCAGGCCGGTGTGGATGGAGGTCATACCCGCTCAGCTCCCAGGTTGCGGTGTTCCCCCGTGGATTCGTCCGACAGCTTGATCGCCCCGGTGATGGGGTGATCGGGCAGGAGGAGGATGACCTCGGTCCCCTCGCCCTCCTCGCTGATGAACTCCAGGGTGCCTCCGTGTTCCTCGACGATCTTCTTCACGGTGGCCATGCCGAGCCCGGTCCCCTTCTTCTTGCCGTAGCTGAAGAAGGGCTCGAAGATCCGCTTGACCACGCGCTTGGGGATTCCCCGGCCCTGGTCCTTCACGCGGATCTGCACCCCGCCGGTGACTTGGATCCAGCTCACCAGCACCTCACCGCTGATGCCGACGGTGGCATCCAGGGCATTGGCCAGGAGATTCTCCATCACCCGGGTGAAGCGGCCGGGGTCCAGCTTGATCAGGCAGGATGGTCCCTCGGCCCGGAGGATCACCCCCATTTCGGCCGCCCTGGGGACCAGCGGCTCGATGATGGCGTCGAAGAAGGCGCGGAGATCCACCGTCTCCCGCCGGGGTTCCCGGACCTTGGCGAAATCGAGCACGTCCTGGCTGAGATGGGTGAGGCGGTCCACGCATTCCAGGATCTTGCGGCAGTGGTGGCGGACCTTGGTGTCTTCGGTGGACAGCTCAAGCAGATCGGCGTGCCCGCGCAGCACGAAGAGCCCGTTCTTGAAGTCGTGGACGATGGAACTGGCCACCTGGCCCACGGTGGCCAGCACATGGCTGCGCAGGTTCTCCTCGAACAGGCGGGTCCGCTCGATGGCGATGGCGCAGAGCGAGACGATGGCCTCGAAGGTCGGCCGGTCCGGCGGCTCGATGATCGGCCGGCGGCTGTCCAGGTAGACCACGCCGATACGCCGGCCCTGGAGCAGCAGCGGCAGGCAGAGGATGGTCCTCAGTTCGAGACGCTGGACCGAGTGCTGGCTGAGCAGCTGGCCGTCTTCGGCCACGTTCAGGATCCAGACGGGGTCGCCGGTCTCGAACACCTTGTGGACGCTGGACATCGACAGCTGGATCTGGCCCTCCAGTTCCTGTCCGAGGTTGCGCTGGACGCGGCAGGCCAGCTCGCCGTCTTCCAGGAGCATGAGAAATCCCCGGTCCGTTCCCGAGATGTTGAGCAGGCGATCCAGGGACTGCTCGAGCATGTCCTCCAGGTCCACTTCCTCGGCCAGGAGCTGGGCCGCTTCCAGGATGGCCTGGAGGTGGATTTCCGAGCTGCTGTGATCCGTGCGGACCAGGGTCAGGGTGTAGGCGCCGTCGGCCAGGAGCAGGGGGGTTCCGGGTTCCCAGGCAGTTCGCCCCAGCGGCTTGTCGTTGTAGAAGCTGCCGTGGGTGGTCTGGAGATCCTCGGCCCACCAGGTGTCGTCCCGCAGTTCCAGGCGCAGGTGATTGCGGCTGATCATGTTATCGGACAGCACCACGTCGCAGAGACTTTGCCGTCCCACGGTGACGGAGCGGGCGAGCGGCACGGTACGCTCGAACCCGTGCCGGTCTCGAATCAGGAGCTGGTAGCGCTGGGCCACGGCATCTCCCGGGCGGTCGTGAGGGATGGGATGGGTTCTGGACTGCGATCCCAAGATTATCCGGCCATCGGCTGGACACAAGTGGAAGTCCCGTGAGGGAATAGAGGTCATGCACCGGCACCCCGACCTCGACCCCTCCGCGAACCTGGAGGACCCCATTGAATATTCGCTGAGGCCGCAGCGCCTCCAGGAATATATCGGCCAGGCCAAGGTGAAGGCCCGGCTGGAAATCGCCCTCCAGGCCGCGGTCAAACGAGGCGATGTGCTGGACCATGTGCTCCTGTTCGGCCCTCCCGGACTGGGCAAGACCACCCTGGCGCACGTCCTGGCCAACGAAATGAGTGCCCCCTGCAAGGTGATCCAGGCCCCGGCCCTGGAGAAGAAGGGGGATCTGGCGGCCATCCTCACCAACCTTGAAGCGGGTGAGTTCCTCTTCATCGACGAGATCCACCGGCTGTCGGCGCCCATCGAAGAGCTGCTCTACGCGGCCATGGAAGACCGCAAGCTCGACATCCTCATCGGCCAGGGCCCCAGCGCCCAGACGCTGAAGGTGGATCTCCGGCCCTTCACCCTGGTGGGAGCCACCACCCGGGCCGGCCTCATTTCGAAACCGCTGCACGACCGCTTCGGCCTGGTCCACCGCCTGGAGTTCTACACCCGGGCTGATCTGGCCATCATCGCCCGCCGGTCGGCGGACCTGCTGGGCATCCACCTGGCCGCCGAGGGGGCCGAGGCCATCGCCCGCCGGAGCCGCGGGACGCCGCGCATCTGCAATCGTCTGCTCCGGCGCTGCCGGGACTACGCCGAGGTGAAGGGCGACGGCACCATCACCATGGAATCCGCCGAGGCCTGCCTGAGGCTTCACGAGGTGGACGACCTGGGCCTGGACGGCCTGGACCGGGACTACCTCCAGGCCATCTGCCACAAGCACCGGGGCGGGCCCGTAGGCCTGCGGACCCTGGCCGCGGCCCTGGGCGAGGACGAAGGCGCGCTGGAGGACCTGGTGGAGCCCTACCTCATGCAGGTGGGCTTCCTGGATCGCACGCCCCAGGGCCGGAAGGCCACCGATGCCGCCTACGCCTACCTGGGGGTGAAGTCTGATCCAGGGCCGCTGTTCCGGTAGGGGCGTGCTTCGCTCCCGTGTATCGGACAGCGCCCCGCGCTGCCCTCCCGCTCGCTCGGCCCCCGGGGGGGCCTTCGCTTGCGGACACGGGTCCCTCCACCAAGGGCGGAAGGCCACGGATGCGGCCTATGCCTACCTGGGCGTGAAATCCGATCCGGGCCCGCTATTCCGCTGACCCTGGCTGCTGATCAGAACTTGGTCTCGAGCGTATCGAGGGCCTTCTGGCCGGAGTGGGAGAGGGCGAGGGTGCCGCCCTTGGCCGTGCCCACGGCGTCCAGGTTGCGGGTCTGGTCCCTGCGGACGCACACGCCCTGGAGGGTGCCGCCTTCGTCCACGACGAGGGAGCCGACCTCCACATCCCCTTCCACGTAGCCGGTGCCATGAATCTCGAGGCACTCGGTGATCTTCATGGTCCCCTCGGCCCGGCCGGTCACCACGAGGTGCTTGGCGTAGATGGTGCCCTTCACCAGGCCCCCGGGAGCGATGGAGATCTCGCCTGTGGAATGGATGATCCCCTCGACGCTGCCTTCAATGCGGAGGCTCTGGGAGCCAGTGTGGATCTCGCCGGTGAGCCTCACATCCTTGCCCAGCAGGGAATGGATCGCGGGGGCGGAATCGGGCTTGGGCTTGCTGTTGCGGAAGACGGCCATGGTTCACTCCTTCACGGGTCAGGACGGCTTGCTCAGCGCCCGGATCCACTGGCGCTGGAGACGGAGGTAGGGCTGGGGATTCGTGGGCTTTCCGTTCAGCCGCACTTCGTAATGAAGGTGGACGCCGGTGGCGTTTCCCGAGCGTCCCATGGTCCCCAGGATATCCCCGCGGGACACTTTCTGCCCGGTCTTGACGTTCACGTGGTTCATATGGGCGTACAGGGTCTCCTGCTCACCGTTGTGCCGCACTCGCACGCCCCATCCATAGCGGTCCATCCACCCGGCTTCCTCCACCTCACCATCGGCGGTGACCTGGATCGGCGTATCGATGGAATTGCTGATGTCGATGCCCGTGTGATAGCCCAACAGCCCGTCTCCGGCTTCGTTGGAGCGGGAGAAAGGGTTGACCCGCACGCCGAATCCCGAACTGAGGTAGCCGGCCGTGGGTGGGATGGAGGGGGTGTGGGCCCAGGCGCGGATCACGGGTTCCATGCGGGCCCGCACCACCGCCGCCTGCTTGGCCGTGTAGTCCAGATCCTGTTTGAGGCGGGACAACCGCTCATGGACTCCCGGGGGCGCAGGAGCGGGAGTGGGTGTAGGTTGGCCTGACGGCGCGGGAAGCGGTGCCACGGCGGGGGCCTTGGGATCCAGCAGTTTCAACAGTTCCGTATGCTGCTGGCGGAGGGTGGCGACTTCCGCTTCCAGGGCCTGAGCCTGATCCAGGGAGGAGCGGAGCTGTTCCTGCTGTTCCTGAGTCTCTTTCTGGAGCCGGCCGAAGCTCATGATCTTCTTCGTGGCCCAGAACCCGTAACCCGACCCGATCATGGCCAGGGCCCAGAAGCCGGCCACGAGGCCGATGATCCAGAGCATCGTCCGCCGGGTCAGGGACCACCGGATGGTGCGGTGGCTGAAGACGACCATCACCGTGAGCCACCGCACAGGATCGGGGCGACTGGAGCGCACAGCGAGTCGGCGTTCGTGGTGAGGAGTGGACATGATTCCTCAGCATACCTGGGAATTCATGAAGCTTCGACTCGTCTTCTTACAACGAACGATCTAGATCGGCGCCAGGAGCGAACGCGAAAGCCACCATTCCAGAGCGTGCCCAAGGAAAAACACGAGTCCGATCAGGCTGTTCAGCGTGAAGAAAGCCTGGTCGATGCGGGACAGATCCCCCCCCCGTACCAGCCACTGCTCCCGGGCGAGCATGGTTGCCACCGTCGCCCATCCGGCCCAGGCCACGACGTGGCTGCCCATCTGGATGTTGAACATGGCCCAGGCCGCCAGGGCGAGGAGATGGAAGGCGCGGGAGAGGCCCAGGGAGCCCCCGGTACCGAACCTGGCAGGCACGGAATGCAGCCCCTTGTCGCGGTCGTAGTCCTGGTCCTGGAGCGCGTAGAGGATATCGAAACCGGCGGTCCAGGCGAGCACGCCACCGGAGAGCCAGAGGGCCGGGGCCTCGATGCGCCCCGACACGGCGATCCAGGCGCCCAGGGGCGCCCCGGAGAGGGCCAGTCCCAGCGCCAGATGGGCCCAGGAGGTGAAGCGCTTGCAGAGCGAATAGCCCAGGATGATCGCCAGGGCCAGCGGCGACAGGGCCCAGGTCAATGGGCCGAGGGCACCTGCGGCTAGGCCGAAGAGCACGATGCCAGCCCCCATGAGGACCATGGCCCCGGCCCGGGAGACCCGGCCCGCAGGCAGGGCGCGACCCGCCGTGCGGGGGTTCTCGGCATCCACATCCGCATCCACCAGACGGTTGAAGGTCATGGCCGCCGTCCGGGCGCCCACCATGGCCGCCAGGATCCACAGGATGGTCCGCAGTGGCGGGATCCCCTGAGCTGCTCCCAGCGCCCCCAGAAAGGCGAAGGGCAGCGCGAAGACCGTGTGCTCGAACTTGATCATATCCATGAGTTCGCGCAAGTTATTGAAAATAGATCTATTTGGAATCGAGAAAATTTCAGTGCGAACCATGTGCGAACTGGGCTCTAGTGGTGGTGGCTTTATGGAGGCCTCTTCAGGGCGCATGTGGGCAGCTTGTGGTGCCGAGTCTTGGGGAAATTCGCTAGGTTCGATCACGCTCCATGATCGGATGAATCGAGGTGTTTGTCTGCGTAGCGAGATCCAAGGCGCTGCCGGGACCCCTCAATGAACCCTGGTTCGCCCCTCCTTCTTGCCAGTTGAAAGCAGGAAGGGATGGTTCCGACTCCTACAATGGGAGAAGGGTCCAGGATCGAGTCAGATCGACCCGCCTGTCATTTGAAGTGCGTCATAGATACTCGCTGCATCGGATAACCACCTTTAATCGAGGTGGCACAGTTCTTGTGGTGGCAATCCCGGTCGACCAATTGAAATCGCCCAAACTCCAACCACTTTCGCCTTCTTTGGAGCGCTCCCATGACCCATGAAAATAAGCTCATGACCCTGATTTCGTTTAGCCTGCTCAGCACAGGCTTCGCCATGGCCCAGATGCCCGGCGGCGGCATGCCGGGCGGAGGCACCAAGCCCAGCATGATGGGCGGTCAGATGGGTTCCCAGATGATGGGCGGCCAGATGATGAAGGCCGAGATGATGCGTGGCATGGTCGGGACCATGAACCAGATGCACCAGATGATGGAGAAGATGGCTGGCGCGATGGAACGCAGCCAGGGCAAGGACGGGAAGACCGTGGCCGAGATGTCCAAGATGATGGATGACATGGCCGGGATGATGAAGACCATGGCTGCCCGGATGCGGGACGGTCGTATGGACGCTGCCCTGTTGAAGACCACGAACGAGCGCCTGGAGGTCATGGGCAAATCCCTGGCCGCCATGGAACCTAAAGCTGTCGCCAAGTCCTGAACGTTCACTTGGTCTCGATCGAGTGGTCACCGCATCTAGGAGTGCCCCGTGAACGACTGCTGTGAACCCAGCGCAAAGGCTCGGAAGCGGGCACTATGGCGGACGGTCTGGATCGTCGGCGGAGTGGTCGCCTTGGTGCTGGCCTCTACCTGTCTGAAGGCCCAGGAACCCGCGCTTTACCTGGAGGGCGGAGTCGGCCACAAGCAAGGCGATTTCGGAACGTCCACCCTGAGCAAGCTGAACCTGGCCTACGGCACCGTTGGTTACGCCTCTTCCACCTTCGATCTGAATGTGACGGTTCCCGTGTTGAACCTCTCCGCCCAGGGTGGCGGGGTGGATGCCTCATCCTCAGGCTTGGGGGATATCCTGGTCCGTGGCCAACATCGGTTCGTTCCAGAGACAGCCTCTGGTTTTTCGCTGGATGGCGGACTGGCCCTGAAGCTTCCCACCGCGAACAGCGACAAGGGACTGGGAACGGGTAAGGTCGATGCTGGAGGATACCTGGCGGTCCATCAGCGCTGGGATCGGGTCCAGATGAATCTGCTCGGGGGGTGGATCCAGAGCGGGTCTGCAAGTGGCACCACCATCCCAGCCACTCGCGACGGGATTTATATCGCTGGTGTTGGGCTCTCCTACTACGCGGATACGGCCAAATTCTCGGTGGGTTATGAGGCTCGCGGTGCTCTTTACACGGGCACTCAGGCTCCGCGTGAGATCGCCCTGGATGTGTTCAAGATGCTCAGCCCCAAGTTGGCCATGAAGGCGTCCTATATCGCTGGACTCACGGATGGCTCCCCGAAAACCAGCCTTGGGCTTGGCCTGGTGTACTGGCCCTAGCGTTCGTCCGATTTGCACCGTTCACTGATGGAGAGGAGGTAGTGCCCTGAGGCTTCTCTGGCCCGTATCGGCTGCCGCCCTGGCGCTCCTCCTGACCTTGTCGGGAGCCTTGGCACCGGTCGAACTGCTCGTTCGCGATGCCATGCTGAGGAACCTTCCATCGAGGCCTGCATCCAACGTCGCAGTGGTGCTCATTGATGAAGATGCCATTCGGGCCGCTGGTCGTTGGCCCTGGGACCGGGCTCAGCTTGCACGGCTGGTCGACAAAGTCTTCGCCGCAGGTGCGAAGGGCATCGCCATAGATCTCCTCTTTCCAGAGGAACGCGAGGGCGATGACCTCCTGGCGCAGGCGCTGAAGAAGGGACCATCTGTGATTGCCACAGGACTGGATGAGACCGGCAGGTGGCTACCCCCGAACCAGATCCTGAGGGCCACGGCGACGGGACATGTGAGCTTCGATCTGGATAGGGATGGCGTGGTGCGCAGGTTTGCCTCCATGAAACAACTCGGAGACAAGGTGCTGCCCGCGATGCCAGTGGCGGCAGCCCGGCTTGCCGATGACAGGCTTCCCATCCCGGTGGGCATGATGCTGAGGCCCGGTTTTCAGACACGACCGATTTCCCAGATCAGTGCCGCAGCCGTCCTCGAATCCCGTGGGGTGGATGTCCTCCGGGGGCGTGTGGTCTTCATCGGCACCAGCGCGGCTGGGGTGGGTGATCGGTTCATCTCTCCCATCTCCCAGGGTGGGTCCCCGGAGCCCGGCGTCATGGTGGAGGCCATCTCCGCCGAGGCCATCCTGTCGAAGGATCTGCTTTACTTGGCCTCTCCCCTCATCAACGCCGTGCTTGCTTTGGCATTGGGCTGGCTTGGAACCCTCATGCTGGCCAGCCATGGTCGAACCGTTCCGCTGCTGGCTCCTGGCGTGGTCCTGGCGCCGCTCCTGATCTCTGCGCTATCGCTCAACCTCCTCCACCTGGAATTGGCCCCTGTGACGATCCTGGTGGCCCTGGTGCTGATTGGTGCCCTGATGGGATTCGCCCGTTCCCGCCGTACCAAGGTGGCCATGAGCGATGCCGAAGCGCGGATCTCGGAGTTGGAGAGGATTCAAGGAAGCCTTTCCGAGACTCGGCAACAGGATGCAGAAGCCCGTCGGGTGGTGGCCCACGAACTCAAGACCCCCCTGACTTCGGTGAAGGGGCTGGCCCAGCTTCTGGCGCAGTTTGATCTCTCAGGTCCTGAGCGGAACCGAGTGGCCCAGATGGTGGTCTCCGAGACCTCCCGGTTGGCAGAAATGGTCGATGCTCTGCTCGACCTGGAACGGTTGCGCCTGAGGGTCTTCGAGAGGGACGCCCAGCCATTGGATCTGTCCGGCCTCTGCACCGTCCGAGGGGATCTCCTGAGGGCAGGCACTAAGCGGGAGATCCTCACGGAGATTCAGGCAGACCTGCATGTTCTCGGCGACAAGGGGCTCCTGGAGAGGGTCATCGAGAACCTAGTGGCCAACGCGCTCAAGTTCTCACCAGATGAAACGCCGATCTTGATTCGGTTAAAGGCTGACGGTCCCTCTGCCCGCCTGGAAGTCGAAGATCGTGGGCCAGGCATTCCCATCCAGGAACGGGAAAGGATCTTCGGGCGCTTCGCCCGTGGGAGCACCCAGGGCCTTGCACCGGGACTTGGCCTGGGGCTGGCATTGGTCGCAGAAGTGGTCAACTGGCACGGCGGCACGGTGGAAGCGGATGAACGAGCCGGGGGTGGAAGCGTCTTCCGGATTCGGCTTCCGTTGAATTTGTCCCGAAAGGCCGAGTGAGGCAGGCATGAAACACATTCTCGTAGTGGATGACGACATGGCGATCCGGGAGATGGTCGCCATGGCCTTGGAGAAGAGTGGCTACCGGGTGGAACGGGCAGACGGTTTCGCTGCGGCGCGAGCAGCCCTTCAGCGGTTTCGGCCCGATCTCATCGTCAGCGACATCTACATGCCCGGTGGGAACGGCCTGGACCTGCTGAAGGAAGTCCGGGAACAAGCGGATCCACCACCCCTGATTCTGATGACGGCCAAGGGCAGCATTGAATCGGCGGCGGAGGCGATGAAGGATGGCGTGTTCGACTACCTCGCCAAGCCCTTCGACCTAGACGTCATGCTGGAGCGGGCACGGGCCGCACTCAAGGAACAGCCTTCCGTCTTGCCCGTTGTTGAGGATGGGCCTGGAAGCATGATCGTGGGCTCCCATCCCAGCATCGTGGAGGTCTACAAGTCCATAGGCCGAGTGGCCCCCATGAAGGTGCCAGTGCTGATCTATGGTGAAACGGGGACCGGCAAGGAACTCGTGGCCCAGGGGCTTCATCGATTTGGTCCCCACCCGAACGGGCCCTTTGTTCCCGTTCATTGCGGGGCCATCCCCGACACGCTGATCGAAAGTGAACTCTTCGGCCATCGGCGCGGAGCCTTCACCGATGCCAAGACCGACCGCCGAGGCGCTCTGGCTCAGGCGAATGGCGGCACGGTCTTCCTGGACGAAATCGGGGAGATCTCGCCGACGTTCCAGGTGAAGCTCCTGAGGTTTCTGGAGGACGGGCTGGTCCTGCCCCTCGGAGCGGAGAAGCCAGAGCCTGTGGAAGTTCGAGTGGTCGCGGCAACACACCGGGACCTGAAGGCCATGGTCGCCTCTGGAACATTTCGGCAGGATCTCTACTACCGCCTCGCCGGCTATGAAATTTTCATCCCGGCGTTGCAGGACCGAATCTCCGACCTCCCGACCTTGGTCACCCATTTCCAGCAGCGTTTCCATCGTGAACTCGGCCAGCCGGAGTCGGGGCCTCCGACCAAGAGGGTGCTCGCCCTCCTGGCGGCCCACCCTTGGCCAGGCAACATCCGAGAACTTGGGCATGTGATCCGGCGGATGATCATCGAGACTGGGGCCCTGGAGGATGAAGGGGTTCTTGGAAAGATCCTGGGCACCGCCATTCTCACGGAACCTCCAGAATCCCCCTCGATGTTCACCTACATGGGCTTCCAGCCACCCTATGGGCCGCTGGAAGACATGGAGCGGACCTACATCCTCTCGGTCCTGAATCACACCAAAGGCAACAAGACCGAAGCGGCTCGAATCCTCGGCATCGAGCGCAAGACCCTGGCCCGGAAGCTCAAACGAGCCGATGGTTCCGATATGGACGACCTGGAAGGAGGCGAACCATGAATCTCATGCTTGCTCCGTTGCTGTTTACATTGCTTCAGGCACCCGCGCCAGCGCCCGAGGCGCTCACCTACCGCTTCGAGGAGGTCAAGCGATCCGTCCTCCGCCAACCCGGAGGCGACAAGGCCAAGGAGATCAAGATCGCCAAGGGTGATTCAGCCCTTCCCGGGGATGGAGTGACCACCGGATGGTGGGCCCAGACAACCATCTCGGTTCCCGAACGGGCGTCGCGGTTCGAGGTGTATGCCAACACCCAGGTCAAGCTCGCGAGCGGCGAGCCGGGTGTCCTTCTCATTGTCGAGAGGGGGCGCATCAAGGCCTTCTTCCAATCCCTCGTGGAGGGCAACCGCCAGGAACGCCAGGTCGCGGTTCCTGGTGCCCTGCTGGCCGTGCGCGGGACCCGATACGGTGTGGAGGTGGACAAGAACGGCAAGTCCACGCTGGTGGTCTTCGAGGGGGTGGTGGAGGTTCTCCACAAGACCCCGCACACCGAATCGATCCGGGTGAAGGCTGGCGAATGGGCCACCTTCGGCCCCAACAACCTGCCTCAGATCCAGCCCATGTCCATGCGTGGGTTCCAAGAGGGTAGCTGGAGCCAGGGGATGCGCCCAGACGGAACCATGGGACCTGGAGCAATGGCACCCGGGTCCATGCAGAAGGGCAGCGGCCCCATGGGTCCTGGGCCCATGCATCACTGATCGTCTGAGTTCGATCAGCCAGAGCGAGCCTGGGAATCGGAGGAACAGTTCCCAGGCTCGATTTGCGTCCGCTTGGGCCTGTTCTGAAGGCAGGTTGGCTGAAATGGTTGATTAGACTGTCTGACGACAGCGACATCTCATCGTAGGGAGAGCCGCTCCGCTGAGGCTATGACATGTAATCCGGAAAGAGAGGCCCGGTCTCGCGCACTTTGGGGGGGACCATCTTTTTGGCGCCCGACGCGCAGCCATTGCATTGCCCGCAGCCGTTCGCCTCCTTGGAGTCTGGTTTTCCCTTGGATTCAGAGGCTGTGGTTTCGTGGTGCTTCCCGTCCTTTGCGGGTTCTTCAGCAATGGCGAAGGTGAAGGCGGCCAGGGCTAGGACGGCGAGAAAGGCCCGAGGATATTTCATGGTGTCTCCTTATTTGGGGCGACCATTGTGGCGGCCCAAATAAGGGATGCTGCTGGGGGCACTTTGTTCCATTCGTGGTTTGCCTCTCATACCAGAGGTGGGCGCAGTCCATCCTCGCTCTTTCGGAATGCCACAGTCAGAGCAGCGCCCAACCCTGGGACATTCAGCCCCTCCACCTGGGGGTGGGCGAGTCAGAGTGCCCCGGTTGTGCAGCTAAACCCATTGGATTCTGCTGGCATGCCTTTTGATAAGTCATTGATCGGCGCACAAGAACTCGCGTCGAGACATCCGAAAGGCGTATTGGTAAGAAGTCGATAAGGAATATGTTTAAACAGTTGATTTGATCCATCTCAGAAATTCCGTTCACCACTGATCCAGGAGGAAGACATGTTGCTTCGAAACACAACCCGGTTGGCCGCGAGCGCCCTCCTTCTTGTTGGCGGTCTCGGCTTGGTTGGCTGTGGGGGAAGTTCCTCCTCGGCCTCGATGGGAACCCCAACCCCGACTCCGACGCCCACGGCGACGCCCATGCAGGTGAGCCTGGGCGATGCCCCTGCGGATTGGATCATGGCCTTCGGCATGACCGTGAATTCCATCTCGCTCATGAACGCCAATGGAACAGCGGTGAACGTGGTCCCCACGTCCACCCCCATGGAGATGATGCAGTTGATGGCCACCGTGCAGCCGGTCTCGGCCCTGAACGTGCCCCAGGGCACCTACACCCAGGCCACGGTCACGGTCGTTTCCGTGTCCATGGGCTATATGGACCCCGTGTCGCACTCCTACAAGCAGAAGACGATGGCGGGCCCCTTCACAGCTACTGTTCCCTTCAGCCCCTCTATGACCGTGGGGACATCGCCCATGGCCTTGAACTTCGACATGAACATGGCCTCTTCCGTTTCCATTGATGGCCTGGGGAACGTGACCTTCAGCCCGGTCATGACCGCCGCCATGGGGTCCGTGTCCAGCACCGCTCCCGATCCCTTCCAGGGCGGCATGCAGCACATGGTCGGCAGCGTCACCAGCCAGTCCGGTTCCAAGTTCACCATGAGTTCCTTGATGGGGATGCAGACCTCGACCTTCACCACGAACAGCAGCACCCAGTTTCCCAGTTCCGGCATGAGCGGCATGGGCATGATGGGCAGCGGCAAGATGGTGGCCGTGGACGCCATGCTGCAGGCGGATGGTTCCTACTTGGCCCAGCGGGTCGAATACATGGGCACAGATGCGTCCGGGATGATGGGCGGTGGGCTGGTTTCCTCCATCACGGGAAATCCCCCGACCCAACTCACCCTGGTCGCCAATGGCGGCATGGGCAACGGCATGATGGCCTCCTCCATCGCCGGGACGATCACGGTAGCGCTGCCTGCTTCCGTCCCCTACAGCATCGATTCCAATGGTGTGGACCTCACGGGCCTATCCTTCACGCCTGCCTTTGGGGCGACCAGCCTGGTGAAGGGCCAGAAGGTTGAAGTGGTGAGCGGCGGCGGCATGATGGCCGGGGGCATGATGGGCGGCCTTGGCACCGTCACGGCCAGCCAGGTGCGCCTGGAGCAGCAGGGCCTCCACGGTGCGGTCTCCGCCTACACTGCCAATGGTTCCCAGGCTTCCTTCACCCTCACGCTTCCGACAGATTCAGCCTTCACCACCCTCACGGGCGCCGCCTCGATCCAGGTCTACCAGCGGACCGGAACCAAGCTTCGGGGGCTCACGACCGTTTCAAATGGAACCAACATCCAGACCCGAGGCCTGCTCTTCTACGACGCTGGCACCTACAAGCTCGTCGCCTCGGTCATTGAGCCCGGCGCTGCGGTGACTGTCACGCCTCCTGCTGCCGGATCCACCGCCATGCAGGTGGGCCTGGGCGATGCTCCCGCTGACTGGATCATGGCCTTCGGCAACACCGTCAACTCGATCATGCTCACGAAGGCCGATGGGAGCACCGTCAATGTGGTGCCCACCGCAGCGCCAGTAGAGATGATGCAGACCATGGGCACCATGCAGCCGATCTCGGCCATGAACGTGCTCCAGGGAACCTACACCCAGGCTGCGATCACCCTTTCGGCGGTCTCCATGGGCTACATGGACCCCACGACCCATACCTACACCCAGAAGACGATGGCGGGCCCTTTCACTGCGACGGTTCCCTTCAGCCCGATGCTGACCGTGGGGACATCCCCCATGGCCTTGAACTTCGACATGAACATGGCCTCCTCGGTTGCCATCGATGCTTCCGGCAATGTCATCTTCACCCCCACCATGACGGCGATGACCTCCACCGTGGCTGCCAATGGTGCCAATCCCTTCCAGGGCGGCATGCAGCACCGGGTGGGCCGAGTTTCCAGCATGTCCGGGTCGCAGTTCACCATGGGCTCGATGATGGGCTCCCAGACAACGACCTTCATGACGACCGGCATCACTCAGTTCCCCAGTTCGGGACTGACCGGCATGGGCATGATGAGCACCGGCATGATGGTGGCTGTTGATGCGACCCTTCAGGCTGACGGTTCGTACATGGCCCAGCGGGTGGGATACATGGGAACGGGCTCGACAGGCATGATGGGCGGTGGCCTCGTCACCTCCATCACAGGCAACCCCCCGACCCAACTCACACTGGTGGCCAATGGCGGCATGGGCGGCGGCATGATGGCTTCTTCCATCGGCGGCACGATCACGGTCACGCTTCCCGCCTCGGTTCCCTACAGCTTCGATGCGAATGGCGTGGATCTCACCAACCTGCCGTTCACACCCGCCTTCGGTCCTGGCACCCTCGTCAAAGGCCAGAAGCTGGAACTGGTCAGCACCAGCGGCATGATGGGCGGCGGAATGATGGGGGGCGGTTCTGGCCTTGGAACCCTCACGGCCAGCCAGGTTCGTCTTGAGCAGCAGGGCCTGCACGGTGTGGTTTCCGCTTACACCGCTACCGGTTCCCAGGCGACCTTCACCCTGACACTGCCAACGGATTCCGCCTTCGCGACCGTTGCTGGAACGACCACCATCAAGGTCTACCAGCAGGCGGGAACCCAGCTTCAAGGACTCGGATCCATCACCAACGGCAGCGATGTCCAGGTCCGGGGGTTGCTGTTCTACGACGCAACTGCCTACAAGTTCGTTGCGAGTTGGGTAACCGTTCACTAGGGATCAGCTTTCAATTCCAGAGTTTGCGGCACCATTGGGAGCTTCCCACTGGTGCCGCGATTTTCTTGAAGCGTATCGAGATCGGGTTCATTGAAATCTTGTAAGTCATTTTATATCAACACCGTATTGTCTGCAATCTTGATCATGTCGAGCAGTTCTCTTGAGCTGCTGAAAAAGCTGGGTTTGTGTCGATGCGTTTCCGGAGGGCGAACCAAATGCGGACCCCCGGAAGGGAGGCCGGCGGCATCCCTCAGTCCAGGGTTCTGGCTTGGCGAGGTCTCTTCAATCTGTTGGCGAGGGTCCGTGTTGCTGTCCATTGGAACCATGATCCAGCGAATCCGGATCGCTGTCTCGGGTCGGGTTCTAAGGCGCCTGTCCGCTGACGGGTTGTCGGGCCAGACCCTAGTCTTCCGTCCTCAGCCGGTAGCCCACGCCGGGTTCGGTCTGCAGGTACCGGGGGCGGGAGGGATCCTCTTCCAGCTTGTGCCGGAGCTGGGCCATGTACACACGGAGGTAGAGGGGCTGGGCTCCGGCGACGCCGCCCCAGACTTCCTTCAGGAGCTGCCGGTGGGTCACCACCTTCCCGGCATGGCGGATCAGGGTGGTGAAGAGCCGGTATTCGAGCGGGGTCAAGTGGACTTCCTGGCCCGCGACCAGGACCTGGCGTTTGGCCAGATCCACCCGCCACCGTCCCAAGGCGAACAGCGGGTCCTCGGCGGCGCCGGGGTCGGCATGGCGCAGCGCCACCCGGATGCGGGCCAGGAGCTCCCCTGTGCCGAAGGGCTTGGTGAGGTAGTCATCCGCTCCGACATCGAGGGCGCCGATCTTGTCGGTTTCCTGACCCCGGGCGGAGATGACGATGACCGGTGTCTGAGTCCATTCCCGGAGCCGCGTCATGAGGTCGAGGCCATCCATGTCGGGGAGTCCGAGGTCGAGCAGGATCACGTCCGGCCGGTGTTGGGCGGCCAGGGCCAGGCCTTCCCCTCCGGTGGTGGCTTCCAGGTAGCGGTAGCCGCTGCCTTCCAGGGCCACCCTCAGGAAGCGGCGCATCTGCGGTTCGTCTTCCACCAGAAGCACCTGAGGCGCGGAGCTGATCATGGTCCCTCCTGGGGGATCGCGGGAGGCGTTCCCAAGGGAAGGCTGATGAGGAATTGCGCCCCACCCTGGGGGTGGTTGACCGCCTGGATCTGGCCGCCATGGGCGGTCACGATGCCCTTGCAGATGGCCAGGCCCAGCCCGGCTCCAGGGCGGCTGATTCCTGCTTCACCCCGGGCCAGCTTCTCGAAAATGCGTGTTTCCTCACCAGGCGCGATTCCCGGGCCCTGGTCGGCGACCGAGAGCGTGAGGGATTTCCCGGCGGCCCAGGCCTTGATGTCCACCGGGGAACCGGGCGGCGAATACTTCAACGCATTGTCGACGAGGTTCACCAGCACTTGCTCCATGAGGACGGGGTCCATGGCGATCATCGGCAGGTCTTCAGGAAGGTGGGTTCTAACGCGTGCAACCTCTGAGCCCAGTTCCCGGCGGTTCAAGGCCGCGCCCACCACCTCCTCCATGGGAATCCATTCCGTTTGCAATTCCAAGGACCCGGCCTCGAGCCGCGTGATGTCCAGCAAATTGCTCACCAGGCGGTGCAGGCGCTGGGCCTCGTCCTGGGCCGAGGTCAGAAGGTCACGCCGGGTGGCGTCGGAGATGTCGGGGGTCTCCAGCGCCGTGCTCACGGCTCCGGTGATGACGCCGAGCGGAGTGCGCAGATCGTGGGACACGGAGCTGAGCAGCGCGTTCCGCAGGCGCTCTTCATCCGCGCGCCGGCGGTCGGCCGTGCTCTGCTCGGCCAGCAGGGACCGCTCGAGGGCTAGGGCCATCTGGTTGGCGAAGGCTTCCAGCAGCTGGCGCTGATCCGGTTCCACCCACTGGGGCGCGCCATCCGGGAGCACGCCCATCACGCCGAGGGTGCCTTTCGAGCCTTTGAGCGGCAGATAGGTGGCGCGGGCTCCCGGAAGCGTGAGCGTGCCCAAGCCGGCAGGCTCGTCATGCTCGAAGACCCACTGAGCCACACCCCGTTCCTGGTCGTTCAGGGGAAAGGCGAGGTGATGGGCGGGCGCCTCCAGCCGCCCGGAACCGTCCGGAAGCAGAACCACCGCATGGCTTTGGAACTGAGTCGCCACGTTTTGGATCGCGGAGGCCACCAGGGCCGTGGACCCGGCGCTGCGGGCCAGTTCCTGCCCCAGGCGGAAGAGGGCCTGGGTCCGTTGTTCCCGGGCCCTGGCCAGGCGCGCCTGGGCCCGGATGCGCTCGGTGAGGTTTCCGATCACCACCCCCACCAGGAGCATCACGGAGAAGGTGCCGACATGGCGGAAGTCGGATACCACGAACGTGAAATAGGGTGGCACGAAGATGAAGTCAAAGGCCGCGACGCTCAACAGAGAGGCCAGCAGGGAAGGACCCCGGCCAAACCGCGTGGCCACGATGAGAATGCCAAGCAAATAGATCATCACGATGTCCGCCAGCTCGGTGCGGCGGAAGATCAGGCCCGCGATGGCCGTCGCGAGCACCACCGTGATGACGCTGAGCAGGTAGTTCCGCAGCGGACTCGTGATGCGGGGCCGGAGACTGGGTGTACCCGCCTGTTTGGCCGTCTCGCCTGTGATGACGTAGATGTCGATGTCACCGCTGTGGCGGATGAGATCGTCCACGGGGGACCCGGCGAAGAGGTCCACCCACTTGGGCCGTGAGGGTTTGCCCACCACGATCTTGGTGATGTTGCGGTCCTGGGCGAAGGCCAGGATATCCTCGTCCGTTCTGCCACTTCCCTCGATGACGGCGGTTTCTCCTCCCAGTTTTTCGGCCAGACGGAGATTCTCTTCGACACGGCTCCGCTCTTCTTGGCTGAACTTGAAGTGCCTGGGCGATTCGACGTAGAGGGCCACCCACGAAGCCCCCAGGGAACCCGCCATCCGGCGCGTGGAGCGGATGAGGCGCTCCGAGAGGCCATCCGGCCCCACGCACACCAGGAGCCGGTCGCCGGCGGCCCAGGTCTTCCGGATGCCCTCTGATTCCATGTACCGCCGCATCTGGGCGTCGACGTTTTCCGCCGTGTGGCGCAGGGCCAGCTCACGCAGGGCAAGCAGGTTGCCTTTGCGGAAGAAGTGTTCACGGGCATGGCGGGCCTGGTCGGGAAGATAGACCTTGCCCTCCTTGAGCCGCACCAGGAGATCTTCCGGAGACAGATCCACCAGTTCGACATCGTCTGCCCGCTCCATGACCGTATCCGGGACGTTCTCCCGCACAGTGACGCCCGTGATCTGGGTGATGACGTCCTTGAGGCTTTCCAGATGCTGGACGTTCATCGTGGTGTAAACATCGATGCCCGCATCCAGCAGCTCCAGAACGTCCTGCCAGCGCTTGGCGTGGCGGGAGCCCAGCACGTTCGAGTGGGCCAGCTCGTCCACGAGAATCAGTTCCGGCCGGCGGGCCAGCGCGGCATCCAGGTCGAACTCGGGAAGGAACTGGCCGGCGTAGGCCAGTTCCTTCCGCGGCAGGACCTCCAACCCTTGGATCAGGGCGGCAGTCTCGCTCCGGCCGTGCGTCTCCACGATCCCGACGACCAGGTCGACGCCTTCCACGCTCCGCTCCCGGGCCTCGGAAAGCATGGCGTAGGTCTTTCCGACGCCCGGGGCGGCGCCAAAGAAGAGCTTGAGCTTCGCCCGATTCTCCCGGGCCTCCTCCGCCTGGACCTTCCGGAGCAGGACGTCTGGGTCGGGACGTTGAAGTGCCATGCCCTTACGCTATCTGGATTTCCAGCCGTTTGCCCCCAACTGGGTATCGAGGGCCAGATTCAGCTTCAGGACGTTCACCCGGGGTTCGCCCAGGAAGCCCAGTTGCGGGCCTTCGATGTGGGCCGCCACTAGGCTGCGGACGGCACCTTCGTCCAGGCCTCTCGCCATGGCCACCCTGCGGATCTGAAAGGCCGCCGCGGCCGGGCTGATGTGCGGATCCAGTCCGCTTCCCGAGGCTGTGACAAGGTCCACAGGCACGAGGCCCGTGGCCTCCGGATCGGCGGACCGGAGGGCGGCGATCCGGTCTTGGACGGCCTTCTGGAGTTGCGGGTTGCTGGGCGCAAGGTTGGAGCCGCCGCTGTTGGCGCCGTTGTAGGGCAGGGGCTTGCCCTCCCCATCCACGGTAGCGGAGAGGCGGCCCCAGAAGTCGCCAGGGGAGGTGAAGGATTGCCCGATCCATTCGGAACCGATCACCCGGCCCTCCTTGCGGATGAGGCTGCCCTCGGCTTGCCGAGGAAAGATCATCCTGGCCAGGCCCGTGACAAGCAGTGGATAGGCCAGACCGGTGATGGCGGTCAACGCGATGAAGGAGACGAGGGCGGGACGGAGTTGGAGGTTCATGGGATATCCTCAGGCGGCTAGGTGAAGTGCGACGAGCAGCCAGTCGATGGCCTTGATGCCGATGAAGGGCACTGCCAGGCCGCCAACCCCGTAGAGCAGCAGGTTCCTTTGCAGCAGCCGGGCGGCGCCCACGGGCCGGTACTTCACGCCGCGCAAGGCCAGCGGGATGAGCGCCACGATGATGAGGGCGTTGAAGATCACCGCCGAGAGGATGGCGCTCTCGGGACTGTGGAGGCCCATGATGTTCAGCGCGCCCAGGGCCGGGTACGTGGCCACGAAGGCCGCGGGCAGGATGGCGAAGTATTTGGCCACATCGTTGGCGATGCTGAAGGTGGTCAGGGATCCCCGCGTCATGAGCATCTGCTTGCCGATCTCCACGATCTCGATGAGCTTGGTGGGGTTGGAATCCAGATCCACCATGTTCCCGGCCTCCTTCGCGGCCTGGGTACCGCTGTTCATGGCCACGGCCACATCGGCCTGGGCCAGGGCGGGGGCGTCGTTGGTGCCGTCCCCGGTCATGGCCACGAGGCGCCCTCCGGCCTGATACTCGCGGATGAGCTTCAGCTTCGCCTCGGGGGTGGCCTGGGCGAGGAAGTCGTCCACCCCAGCCTCCGCGGCGATGGCGGCGGCGGTGAGGGGGTTGTCGCCGGTGATCATCACCGTCTTGATCCCCATGCCGCGCAGCTCGGCGAAGCGCTCCTTGATGCCGCCCTTCACGATGTCCTTGAGCTGGATGACACCTAGCGCCTGGGCGCCTTCGGCCACCACCAAGGGCGTGCCGCCGGCCATGGAGATCTGGTCCACCGTGCGACGCAGGTCGTCGGGAAACTTGCCGCCGTGGGACTGGACGTAGTCCTCGATGGCCGAGGCCGCGCCTTTGCGGATCTGGCGCTCTCCCAGATTGACGCCGCTCATGCGGGTCTGGGCGGTGAAGGGCACGAAGTGGGCGTCCAGGGCGTGGAGGTCCCGCTCGCGGAGGCCGTGCTGTTCCTTGGCCAGCACCACGATGCTGCGGCCCTCGGGGGTCTCGTCCGCCAGGGAGGAGAGCTGGGCCGCGTCCGCCAGGGCCTTGATATCCATTCCCTCGGCAGGCAGGAAGGCCACGGCCTGCCGGTTGCCCAGGGTGATGGTGCCCGTCTTGTCCAGCAGCAGCACATCCACGTCCCCCGCCGCTTCCACGGCACGGCCGGAGGTCGCGATGACGTTGGCCTGGATCATGCGATCCATGCCCGCGATGCCGATGGCGCTGAGCAGGCCGCCGATGGTGGTGGGGATGAGGCAGACGAGCAGCGAAACCAGCACGGTCAGCGTCACCGGATGGCCCTGCCCGGAACCAAGCAGACCTGAGGCCTGCGCGGCCCTGGTGGAGAAGATGGAATAGGGCAGCAGGGTGGTGGTGGCGAGGAGAAAGATGATGGTGAGGCCCGCCAGGAGGATGTCCAGGGCGATCTCGTTGGGTGTTTTCTGGCGCTTGGCGCCCTCCACCATGGCGATCATGCGGTCCAAGAAGCTGTCGCCGGGGTTGGATGAGATCCGAATCACCAGCCAGTCGGAGAGCACCAGGGTGCCTCCGGTGACGGCGGAGCGGTCGCCGCCGCTCTCCCGGATGACCGGCGCGCTTTCGCCGGTGATGGCGCTTTCGTTCACGGAGGCGACGCCTTCGACCACTTCGCCGTCACCGGGGATGGTCTCGCCAGCCTCGACGAGCACCAGATCGTTGATGCGCAGTTCCGGCGCGTCGACCACCTTGTGAGGGCCCAGGCGATCGGTGCCGGCGAGACGCTTGGCCTTCACGTCGCGCTTGGACTTGCGCAGCGAATCCGCCTGGGCCTTGCCCCGCCCCTCCGCCATGGCCTCCGCGAAATTGGCGAAAAGGAGGGTGAACCAGAGCCAGAGGGAGATGGCCAGGATGAAGCCGGGTCGGCCCTCCCCGCGGCCGGCCAGGGCCTGGATCCAGAGACCCGTGGCGAAGGCGCTGCAGATCCACACGGTGAACATGACGGGGTTCCGGAGCTGATGGAGCGGATTCAGTTTCCGGAACGAGTCGAACACCGCGCGGCGCACGATGCTGGGTTCGAAGAGGGGGCGGGCTTGAATGTCCTGCCTGGAATGGGAAACCATGAATGGCCTCGCAAAGAGAGCGCGTGAACTAGCGGGTGAGAGAGATTCCGACGAGAAGCAGCAGGACCGGCACCGTCATGACCAGGAGCAGCCGAAGCCAGGGCTCAGGCCCCTTGGAAGCGTCGAGAGGCTGGCCGGGTTCGGTGGTGGCGGTGGGCACGTTGGCAGGCATGGCGGGCCTCAGCGCAAGGCCAGATGCTCGGCGATGGGGCCGAGGGCCAGGGCGGGAATGAAGGTGAGTGCACCCACTAGGAGCACGACGCCGACGAGCACGCCGACAAAAAGTGGCGTATGCGTGGGCAAGGTGCCCAGACCCTCAGGCGTGTGCTTCTTCTTGGCCAGGGAGCCCGCGAGGGCCAGTACCGGCCAGATCACGCCGAAGCGGCCCAGGAGCATGGCCAGGGCCAGGCCGTAGTTGTAGAAGGGCGTGTTGACGCTGAGGCCGCCGAAGGCGCTGCCGTTGTTGTTGGAGGCGCTGCTCCAGGCATAGAGTATCTGGCTGAAGCCGTGGGGGCCGGGGTTGCTCACTGAAGCAGCGGCGTTGGCCACCAGCACGGAGATGGCGGTGCCGATGAGCACGGCGGCGCAAGGCAGGAGGATGGCGATGGAGGCCATCTTCATCTCGAAGGCTTCCACCTTCTTGCCCAGATATTCCGGGGTGCGGCCCACCATGAGGCCGCCGATGAAGACGCCCACCAGGGCGAACATGAGCATGCCGTAGAGGCCCGAACCCACGCCGCCGAAAACCACTTCGCCCAGCTGTATGAGCCACATGGGCACCAGGCCGCCCAGGGGCGTGAAGGAATCGTGCATGGCGTTCACCGAGCCGTTGGAGGCCGCCGTGGTGGCGGTGGCCCAGAGGGCCGAAGGACCGGGGCCGAAGCGCAGTTCCTTGCCCTCCATGTTCCCGCCGGGCTGCTCGGCGCCGGCCATCTGGCTGGCCACCTGGTTCGCGCCCAGGCGCGTGAGGGCCGGGTTGCCCTTCACTTCGGCCTGCGTGCAGACGGCGAGGGCCCCGACGAAGATCAGGGTCATGGCGGCCAGCAGGGCCCAGCCCTGGCGGCGGTCCTTCACCATGTGCCCGAAGGTGACACAGAGCGCCGCGGGGATGGCGAGGATGCTCAGTAGCTGCACGAAATTCGAAATCGGTGAGCTGTTCTCAAATGGATGGGCGCCATTGACGCCGAAAAACCCGCCGCCATTGGTGCCCAGCATCTTGATGGCGATCTGGGAGGCCGCGGGTCCCATGGCGAGCACTTGTCCGCTCGCCGTGTGGATGTAGGCCGACAGGTTCTGAATGACACCCTGGGATACGAGGAAGAGGGCGAAGATGAAGGACAGGGGCAGGAGGATGTAAAGGGTGCTGCGCACGAGATCCACCCAGGCATTGCCCAGGCCCGTGGTGCTGCGGCGCATGATGCCCCGGATGAGCGCCACCAGCACCGCGATACCGGTTGCTGCCGAGATGAAGTTCTGTACCGTCAGGCCCAGCATCTGGGTGAGGTAGCTCAGCGTCGTTTCGCCGCTGTAGGCCTGCCAGTTGGTGTTGGTGATGAAGCTCACGGCCGTGTTGAGCGAAAGGTCCGAGGCCACGTTGCTCTGGTGTTCGGGATTGAGAGGCAGGTGGACCTGCGTCTTCATCAGGAGGAAGACCGCCGCTAATCCCAGCAGCTTGATGAGCGTGATGGACCAGCCGTAGGCCTTCCAGCCCATGTCCTCCTCGGGATGGATGCCCATGAGCCGGTAGAGGCCGCGCTCCAGAGGACCGAGGATGGGGTGCAGGAAGGTGCGCTCGCCCTCCAGGACCTTGGCCATGAAGCGCCCGATGGGAAAGGCCAGGCCCAGCAGCAGGGCGGTGTAGAGCAGGTTCTGGATCCAGGCGTGGCTCATTGAAACTTCTCCGGCTTCAGCAGGGCGAAGGTGAGGTAGCTCAGGAGGCCCAGGGCCAGCAGGGAGGCGATGAGAAGGGTGGGGTTCATGGGAGGGTTCCTTAGTCAGATATGAACTGGGCTATCAGCCAGAAGAAGAGAGGAGAGAACATCAGGATCAACATCCACCACGCATTCCGTCGCCCGGTTGCTCCGTCGGTTCGCAGGTGGCGCGCCGCACGGACGCCCAGCCAGGCGGCCAGCGTGGCTAAGGGGAGAAACCAAGGCATCACGAGGTGCACGACTGCTCCTTCGGTGGCTCCAGCTTTCACCGCCAAGGTAAAGCTGGCCCGGCTCTCCGTTGTTTGAAGACCAGCCGGTCTGACAGCATGGTCTCGGCCGGCGTTAAGGCGCTGTTAGGAGTCAAGGCAGAAGCGTTAGGTTGCTGTTTAGGTAGGCGTTTTTGGGCTGAATTCCTAACGCCTTCTTAACACCCTTCCTGGCCACCCTATGGGCTGGCTGGCCCGGGGCATTGGTAAACCGGGCCGGGAGCGTCGACACTCTGTCTGGCTCAACCCGGATGGCCCAACAAACCCAGGAATCCTGAGCCATGCCCAATTACAGAACCTTTCTCCTGGGACGACGCCTCGCCAGTGAAGAAAGCCACGAGACCAAGATCAGCAATCCCATCGCCCTGGCGGTATTCAGTTCGGATGCGCTGTCATCGGTGGCCTACGGCACCCAGGAAATCATGGCTCCGCTTACGGCAGCCATTGCCGTGTTCGGGGCTGGGGTGCTTGGGTGGTCGTGGTGGGTGGCCCTCGGCATCGTCGCGCTGCTGCTTGTCCTCAATGTGAGCTACCGTCAGACCATTCACGCCTACCCCAGTGGCGGCGGCGCCTATCTGGTGGCCAAGGACAACCTGGGGGAGGTCGCCGCCCAGACGGCGGGCGCGTCCCTCCTCATCGACTACATCCTCACGGTGGCCGTGTCCGTTTCCGCGGGCGTATCGGCTATCGTGTCGGCGTTCCCGGGGCTGGAATCCCATCGCATTTTTCTCGCTGAAGGCATCATCGCCTTCATCGCCCTGATGAACCTGCGGGGCGTGAAGGAAAGCGGCCTGGTCTTCTCGATGCCGACCTACGGGTTCGTGATCTGCATCGTGGGGTTGTTGATCAAGGGCTTCTGGAATGTGGCCACCGGCCATGAAGTGGCCGCCACCCACGTCGCGGCAGCCCATATGGAAGGCACCTCCAAGCTGGCTGCGTTGTGGCTGCTGGCCCGGGCCTATAGCGCGGGCTGCACAGCTCTGACAGGCGTGGAAGCCATCAGCAACGGGGTCACGGCCTTCAAAGAACCTGTGTCAACCAATGCCTCGAAGACCATGACCTGGATGGTGGTCATCCTCGGGACCATGTTTCTCGGCATCACCTACCTGACGAACCACTACGGCCTGACTTATCATCCGGACTCGCCGGAAACCCTGCTCTCCCAACTGACGCGGCTCATCCTGGGCGGGGCTGAACACGGAATACCCAAGCTGATATATCTCGCCACCACGGGCTTCACCATGGCCATCCTGGCCTTGGCGGCGAACACGGCCTATGCGGACTTCCCCCGCCTGGCAGCGCTCCATGCCCGGGACGGGTTCCTGCCCCGCCAGTTCACCAGCCAGGGGGATCGCCTGGTCTTCTCCAACGGGATCTTCATCCTGTCCCTGGCAGCCGGTTTCCTGGTCCTGCTCTTCGGCGCGAAGGAAGATCACCTGTTGCCGCTCTATGCCGTGGGCGTCTTCCTCGGCTTCACCATCAGCCAGACGGGCATGGTGCGCCGCTGGTTCCGTCTCAAGGGCAGGGGTTGGCAGGTGAAGGCGCTGATCAATGGCCTGGGGGCCGTGACCACGCTCGTCGTCATGCTGGTGATCGCCGTGACGCGGTTTGCCCACGGGGCCTGGATCGTGATCGTGCTCGTGCCCCTGATGGTCATGACCTTCTTCAACATCCACCGGCACTACATCCGCATCAAGTCGATCCTTGCGGCGAGCCGCGTGGATTTTATCGGCCCCCGCCGGAACCGTGTGGTCGTGCTGGTATCCGGGATCCATGCCGGCGTGGTGCAGTCCTTGAACTATGCGAAGGTCATCGCGGAACATGGCGAAGTCGAGGCGCTGACCGTCGACTTCACGGATGAGCACGGCCGTGACAGCGCGATGCTCGAGAAACTGCGGTCGGATTGGCCGAGGTACAGCGAGGGAATTCCCCTCCGGGCCATCCGGAGCCCCTACCGGAAGGTGGTCGAGCCCATCGTGAACGAACTGGAGCGCATGCGGCAGGCGGAGCCGGAATACACCATCACGGTCATCCTTCCCGAGTTCGTCACCGGGCACTGGTGGGCAAACCTGCTTCACAACCAGACCGCCATGAGGATCAAGGGCACGCTGCTCCTCATGCCCAAGATCATCGTGATCTCGATTCCCTATCACGTGGAACCGCTGGTCGAGTAGAGCCGACGGAAACAAAACGCCCGGCGGCAGCCGGGCGTTTTGCATGGATGCGGACCGGGTTCAGCCCGCGCCGCCGCCACTGGTGCTCGCGGGACGATAGGTGAGGCTGGCCTTGATGAAGTCGCGGTTCATGCGGGCGATGTTCTCCATCTTGATGCCCTTGGGGCAGGCGGCTTCGCACTCGCCGTGGTTGGTGCAGGTGCCGAACTGCTCGGCGTCCATCTGCGCGACCATGTCGCGAACGCGGATATAGCGCTCTGGCTGGCCCTGGGGCAGTAGGCCCAGGTGGGTGACCTTGGCGGACAGGAACAGCATGGCGCTGGCATTGGGGCAGGCGGCCACGCAGGCGCCGCACCCGATGCAGGCGGCGGCGTCCATGGAGAGCTCGGCCTTCTCCTTGGGGATCGGCAGGGCGTTGGCGTCCTGGGGGGATCCCGTGGGCACGCTGATGAACCCACCGGCGGCGATGATGCGGTCGAAGGCGCCCCGGTCCACCATCAGATCCTTGATGACGGGGAAGGCCTCGGCGCGCCAGGGTTCGATGGTGACGCTGTCACCGTCCTTGAAGCTGCGCATGTGCAGCTGGCAGGTGGTGGTGCGCTCGCGGGGGCCATGGGGGCGCCCGTTGATCACCATGCTGCAGGTGCCGCAGATGCCTTCGCGGCAATCATGGTCGAAGGTGATGGGTTCCTCGCCCTTGCGGATGAGGCCCTCGTTCACGATGTCGAGCATCTCCAGGAAGGACATGTCGGGGCTGATGTTCTCGGCGGGGTACTCGACGAACTTGCCGTCGCACTTGGCGTTCTTCTGCCGCCACACGTGAAGGGTGAGATTGAGGTGCTTGGACATGGCTCAGATCCTCACTTGTAGCTGCGGGTCGCGAGGTGGACGTTATCGAAGGTGAGCTGCTCGACGTGGCGCACCGGCGCCTGGCCTTCACCCTTGTATTCCCAGGCGGCCACGTGGGCGAAGTTCTCATCGTCACGCAGGGCTTCTCCCTCCGCCGTCTGCCATTCCTCGCGGAAGTGGCCGCCGCAGGATTCGCGGCGCTCGAGGGCGTCCAGGCACATCAGCTCTCCGATCTCCAGGAAGTCGGCCACGCGGCCGGCCGTCTCGAGGGACTGGTTCAGGTCGTTGCCGCTACCGGGGATGCGGAGGTTCGTCCAGAACTCCTCGCGGATCTTCGGGATCAGTTCCAGGGCCTTCTTGAGCCCGGCCTCGTTGCGGCCCATGCCGCACATTTCCCACATGACCTTGCCCAGTTCGCGATGGAAGTGGTCTGGAGTTTCCTTCCCGCCGATGGACATGAGCTGGCTCATGCGGTCCGAAACGGCTTGTTCCGCGGCCTTCACGGCCGGATCGTCGGCCTTGATGCGAGTGCCGGGCTTGATGCCGGCCAGGTAGCCGCCGATGGTGTAGGGGATCACGAAGTAGCCGTCGGCCAGGCCCTGCATGAGCGCCGAGGCACCCAGGCGGTTGGCGCCGTGGTCGGAGAAGTTGGCCTCGCCGAGCACGAAGAGGCCGGGGATGGTGCTCATGAGGTTGTAGTCCACCCACAGGCCGCCCATGGTGTAGTGGCTGGCCGGGAAGATGCGCATGGGCGTCTTGTAGGGGTTCTCGTCCGTGATGCGCTCATACATCTCGAAGAGGTTGCCGTACTTCTCCTCGATCTTGGCGGCGCCCAGGCGCTTGATGGCATCGCTGAAGTCGAGGTAGACGCCGAGCCGGGTGGGGCCGACGCCGCGGCCCTCGTCGCACACCTGCTTGGCGGCGCGGCTGGAGACGTCACGGGGGGCGAGGTTGCCGTACGAGGGGTACTTGCGCTCCAGGTAGTAGTCGCGATCCTCCTCGGGGATCTCGGCGGCGGGCTTGCCGCAGTCCTCCTTGCGCTTGGGCACCCAGATGCGGCCATCGTTGCGCAGCGATTCAGACATGAGCGTGAGCTTGCTCTGGTGGTCGCCGGTGACAGGGATGCAGGTGGGGTGGATCTGCGTGAAGCAGGGGTTCGCGAAGGCGGCCCCCTTCTTGTAGGCGCGCCAGATGGCCGTGCCGTTGCAGCCCTTGGCATTGGTGGAGAGGTAGAAGACGTTGCCATAGCCGCCGGTGGCCAGGCAGACCGCATCGGCCACATGGGATTCGACCTCGCCGGTCACCATGTCCCGGGTGACGATGCCCTTGGCCACGCCGTCCACGACGATCACTTCCAGCATCTCGTGGCGGGGGAACATCTTCACCTTGCCGAGGCCGATCTGGCGTTCCAGGGCCTGGTAGGCGCCGATGAGCAGCTGCTGGCCGGTCTGCCCGCGGGCGTAGAAGGTGCGGCTCACCTGGGCGCCGCCGAAGGAGCGGTTGTCCAGCAGTCCGCCATATTCGCGGGCGAAGGGCACGCCCTGGCCCACGCACTGGTCGATGATGTTGTTGCTGACTTCGGCCAGGCGATGCACGTTGGCTTCGCGGGCCCGGAAGTCGCCACCCTTCACCGTGTCGTAGAAGAGGCGATAGATGCTGTCGCCGTCATTCTGGTAGTTCTTGGCGGCATTGATGCCGCCCTGGGCCGCGATGGAGTGGGCGCGGCGGGGGCTGTCCTGGTAGCAGTAGCACTCGACCTCGTAGCCGAGTTCGGCCAGGGAGGCAGCGGCGGCGCCACCGGCGAGGCCGGAGCCCACCACGAGCACCTTGTATTTGCGCTTGTTGGCCGGATTCACGAGCTTGAGATCAAAGCGGTGCTTTTCCCACTTCTTGTCGATCGGGCCGTCTGGGATTCGGGCATTGAGTTCCATGGAGCGCTCCCTGGGATCAGTGGATGAAGCCGGTCAGGACGGCGATGGGATAGGAGATGTTCACGCCCACCACGAGGACGGTGAGGCCCGTGGCGAAGTTGCGCCGCAAGCGGTCGTAGCGGGGATGGGCCAGACCGAGGCTCTGGGTCCAGCTCCACACGCCGTGCCACATGTGCAGGCCGAGGCAGAGCTGGGCCACGATGTAGAAGCCGGCGGCGGCCGGAACCTTGAAGCCATTCACGAAGTTCGCGTAGGGATTCGTGTGGTCGAAGTTGGGATGAACGGTGCCAGTGGTCAGGTGCAGGAGGTGGTAGATGATGAAGGCGGCGAGGATGACGCCGCTCCAGCGCATGGTTCGGGAGGACCAGGTGGAGGCGCTGTTCTGCTGGTTCCGGTACCCCACGGGGCGGGCGGCGCGGTTGTCGAGGGTGAGGGACACGGCGGCCCAGATGTGGAGGCCGGCCGCGGTGAGCAGCACCGCCCGGAACACCCAGATGCCCATGCCGTGGACCATGGTGTGCAGGAACTCAGCGTAGTGGTTCATCGCCTCGGCACCCATGTAGGACGTCAGGTTCCCCAGCATGTGGACGGTGACGAACCCGAAGAGGATGACTCCGGTAGCCGCCATGACGACCTTCCGGCCGACCGAGGACACCAGGAAACCGTGGCCGCGTGCTTCCGCGCCCGCGATGCTCTGTTCAGCAACGGACATAGGGGGACTCCTTTGAAAAACGGGGAGGTGGATCGGAGCACCCGCAGCGTGCGGCGGGGCCCACTTTCAACGACAGGTCCATATCTGACCCGATTATCTTCGGACGCCCGTCGATTCCAAGCGCTAATGCTGGAGCAAGACAAGCTGTGACAATGTGCATCTTCGGTCCCACGCCGGTGGAACCTTGGCCGGGGCCCCAGCCTGAAGTCTTGCGGTTGCAACCCCGCGTCAGCTAAAATCAAGCCCGATCTAGACATGATCTTTTGGTGGAACGCCCCCGGGTGGGGGCTCGTGCCGCTTTCGTGCTGGCCGCCATGATCCGGACCGTTTCCCGCCGCTTCAACTTCCCAGTCTCCCTCTCCTTAACCCAATTGGAGGAACAACCATGGTGACGATGAAACGTCTCCTCGACTCTCTGGCGTCGACCAGACTCTTCAAGTGGGGGATGACTGCGCTCTTCGCCATTCTGCTCGCCCCCCCGGCCTTCGCCGGCGGCGAGGCCGAGCTGAAGATCCCCTCGTTGAAGGACCAGGCCCAGCATTTCATGGGGACGACCGGCCACAACCTGTTGCTGATCGGCCTCTTCATCTGCCTGCTCGGTGTGGCCTTCGGTCTGGTGCAGTACTCCCAGATCCGGAAGCTCCCGGTCCACAAGTCCATGCTGGAAATCTCTGAGCTGATCTACGAGACCTGCAAGACCTACCTGGTCACCCAGATCAAGTTCATTTCGGTCCTCTGGGCCTTCATCGCGGTCATCATCGTCGCCTACTTCAAATACCTCGCCCACACGCCCATGGGCTGGGGCCAGGTGATCGTGATCCTGCTCTTCTCGATCATCGGCATCCTCGGGTCCCTGGCTGTGGCCTGGTTCGGCATCCGCATCAACACCTTTGCCAACTCCCGCACGGCCTTCGCCAGCCTGCGCGGCAAGCCCTTCCCGACCATGGAGATCCCCCTGAAGGCCGGCATGTCCATCGGCATGCTGCTCATCTCCGTCGAGCTGTTCCTCATGCTCGCGATCCTGCTCTTCATCCCCGGCGACAGCGCCGGCCCCTGCTTCATCGGCTTCGCCATCGGCGAGTCGCTGGGGGCCGCCGCCCTCCGCATCGCGGGCGGCATCTTCACCAAGATCGCCGACATCGGTTCCGATCTCATGAAGATCGTCTTCAAGATCAAGGAAGACGATGCCCGCAATCCCGGCGTCATCGCCGACTGCGTGGGTGACAACGCTGGCGACTCCGTGGGTCCCACGGCAGACGGTTTCGAAACCTACGGCGTCACGGGCGTTGCGCTCATCACCTTCATCCTGCTGGCGGTTCCCCAGCCCACCATCCAGGTGGCGCTGCTGGTGTGGATCTTCGTCATGCGCGTGGGCATGATCGTGACCTCCGCGGCCTCCTACTGGATCAATGGACTCTGGGCGAAGGCCAAGTTCGGCGCCGCCGCCAAGTTCGAGTTCGAAACCCCGCTGACCACGCTCGTCTGGCTGACCTCGATCCTTTCGATCGTGATGACCTACGTCCTATCCTGGGTGCTCATCGGGAACCTCCCCGACCACCTCTGGTGCAAGCTCTCCACCATCATCACTTGCGGAACCCTGGCCGGCGCCCTGATCCCCGAGCTGGTGAAGGCGTTCACGTCCACCAACTCCGGCCATGTACGTGAGGTCGTGACCGCCTCCAAGGAAGGCGGCGCCTCGCTCAACATCATCTCCGGCCTGGTGGCGGGCTACTTCTCCGCCTACTGGATGGGCCTCACCATCGTCGCCCTCATGGGTGCCGCCTACTACGTGTCCACCTTCGGCCTGGCGGGCTTCATGGCCGCCCCGGCCATCTTCTCCTTCGGCCTCGTGGCCTTCGGATTCCTGGGCATGGGCCCCGTCACCATCGCCGTGGACTCCTACGGACCCGTCACCGACAACGCCCAGTCCGTCTACGAGCTCTCCACCATCGAGGAGATCCCCGGCATCGAAGCGGAGATCCAGAAGGACTTCGGATTCAAGCCCGATTTCGAGAACGGGAAGATGTATCTCGAAGAGAACGATGGCGCCGGCAACACCTTCAAGGCCACCGCCAAGCCCGTGCTCATCGGCACCGCGGTCGTGGGCGCCACCACCCTGATCTTCTCCATCATCCAGGTGCTGAACGGCAAGTTCGGCGTCCTGAAGGTGGTCGAGGGGCTGTCCATCATCAATCCCCTCTTCCTCCTCGGCATCATCACGGGCGGCGCCATCATCTTCTGGTTCTCCGGCGCGGCCTGCCAGGCTGTCGCCACGGGTGCCTACCGCGCCGTGGAGTTCATCAAGCAGAACATCAACCTCGACGCGGGTGCCACCAAGGCCTCTGTCGAAGACTCCAAGAAGGTCGTGGAGATCTGCACCCAGTACGCCCAGAAGGGCATGTTCAATATCTTCCTGGCGGTGTTCTTCTCCACCCTCGCCTTTGCTTGCGCGAACCACTACTTCTTCATCGGCTACCTGATCTCCATCGCCGTCTTCGGCCTCTACCAGGCCATCTTCATGGCCAATGCCGGCGGCGCCTGGGACAATGCGAAGAAGCTCGTGGAAACTGAGCTCAAGGCCAAAGGCACGCCCCTCCACGATGCCTGCGTCGTGGGCGACACCGTGGGCGATCCCTTCAAGGACACGTCCTCGGTGGCCCTGAACCCGGTCATCAAGTTCACGACCCTCTTCGGCCTCCTGGCTGTCGAGCTGGCCATCGAGCTCAACCCGGTCACGGCCCATATCTGGGCCCTGGTCTTCTTCCTGGTCTCCGCGGTCTTCGTGTGGCGTTCGTTCTACGGCATGCGCATTCCCGTCATGGAAACCAAATAGGCCACTTCGCCGCCAAGGCGATCCACGGAATGGGAGGGACCCTGCGGGGTCCCTCCTTGTGTGATACCTTGTATCGTGAGGTTTTAAAGATGAACCGATTATTTCACATCCCCGTCACTCTGCTTGCTTGCGGGAGTCTCATGGCTGCCGATCCTGCCCCGACCCCACCCACCGCGCCTCAGCGGGAACACACCAGCCTTTGGCACGGCGAAAAGGTGAGTGACCCCTGGTTCTGGTTGCGGGAGAAGAGCAATCCCGCAGTGGTGACCTACCTGAATGCGGAGAACGCCTACACCGAGGCCATGACCAAGGACCTCCAGCCCTTCTCCGAAGCCCTGTACAAGGAGATGCTGGCCCGCATCAAGCAGACCGACCTCAGCGTGCCCGTGCGTCGCGGGGCTTTCTATTACTACTCGCGCACCGAGGAGGGGAAGCAGTACCCCATCCAGTGCCGCCGGAGGGCAGGGAAGGGTGGCGTCCATGACGAGAAGGCCCCCGAGGAAGTCCTGCTGGACCAGAACGAGCTGGCCAAGGGCCTGAAGTTCCTCAGCCTGGGTGGCATGACCGTCAGCGATGACGACCGCACCCTGCTGTTCAGCACCGATGCCACGGGCTTCCGCCAGTACAAGCTCTTCACGAAGGACCTGGCCACGGGCAAGGTGGAGGGTCCCCTCGCCGAGCGTGTGACCTCCTTCACCTGGGCCTCGGATTCCCGGCATCTCTTCTTCGTCACTGAGGACGACGTCACCAAGCGCTCCGACCAGCTCTGGCGGCTGGATCTGAAGGGCGGCAAACCGGAACTGGTATTTGAGGAAAAGGATGAGCTCTACCGTCTCGGGGTAGGTCGCACCAAGGACCGCAAGTACCTTCTGGTGGAAAGCCAGTCCACAGACACCTGGGAGACCCGGTACCTGGAGGCGTCCAAGCCTGCTGGAACCTTCAAGGTGCTGCTGCCGCGTGAGAAGGGCCACAAGTACGACCTGGAGCATCGCGAAGGAACGTTCTACATCCGCACCAACAAGGGCGCCAAGAATTTCCGCCTGGTCACTGCTCCAGCGGCCACGCCGGATCCCAAACATTGGAAGACCTTCCTCGACCACCGGACCGATGTGCTCCTCGAAGGCATCGAGCCCTTCAAGGACTTCCTGGTGGTGGCCGAGAAGAGCCAGGGTCTGGAGCGGTTCCGCATCCAGGACCTCAAGACCGGCGCCTGGAAGGAGGTCGCCTTCCCGGAGAGCGTTTACGCCGCCCTCCCTGGTGGGACGCCCGAATATTCGTCCAAGGCTTTCCGTTTCGTCTACCAGTCCATGGTGACGCCGCAGAGCGTCTACGACTGCGACATGGGCTCCGGCAAACAGACCCTTCTCAAGGAAACGGAGGTTCTGGGCGGCTATGACAAGGCCCGATACGCCACCGAGCGCCTCTGGGCCACGGCCCGGGATGGCGTGAAGGTGCCCCTCTCCGTGGTGTACAAAAAGGGCGTGAAGCGGGATGGCACCGCGCCGCTCTTCCTCTACGCCTATGGCTCGTACGGTTATGGCTCGGCCGCGGCCTTCTCCATTCCGCGCATCAGCCTGCTGGACCGCGGCATGGTCTATGTCATCGCCCATATCCGCGGCGGCAACGAGATGGGCGAGGCTTGGCACGATGACGGCATGCTGATGAAAAAGATGAACACCTTCACTGATTTCATCGATTCCGCCGAGTTTCTGGTCAAGGAGAAATGGACTGCCAAGGATCGCCTGGTCATCGAGGGCGGCAGCGCCGGTGGCCTGCTCATGGGTGCCGTCACCAACCTGCGGCCCGACCTGTTCAAGGCCGTGCACAGCGCCGTGCCCTTCGTGGACGTGATGAACACCATGATGGATGCCAGCCTGCCCCTCACCGTGGGCGAATACCTGGAGTGGGGGAATCCCAACGAGAAGGCGGCCTTCGATTACATGCGGGCCTACAGCCCCTACGACAACCTGGCGAAGAGGGCCTACCCGGCCATCCTCGTCACCACCAGTTTCAACGACAGCCAGGTGATGTACTGGGAACCCGCGAAGTACGTCGCCAAGCTGCGCACCCTCAAGACCGACGACAACCCGCTGCTCCTGAAGATCAAGATGGATCCCGCCGGCCATGGTGGTGCCTCCGGCCGCTACGACGCTCTGAAGGACAAGGCCTTCGAGACGGCGTGGATGTTGAAGCAGGTCGGGATTACCAAGTAGCTGTTCATCCCTCCAAACGGCGCGTTCGCGCCCTTTGGAGATAAATTAGGAAAGGGAGGTGGGGCATGGCTGTATCACCGGTTCCTGCTGGCTACCACAGGGTCACGCCCTACCTGGTCGTGGCGGATGGGGAGGGCCTTCTCGCCTTTCTCCGCGGTGCCTTCCAGGCGGAGGAGTGCAGCCGTACAGTCCGTCCCGATGGGTCCATCGCCAACGCCGAGGTGCGCATCGGCGATTCCATGGTGATGGTGGCCCAGGCCCGGGAACCCTGGAAGCCCATGCCCGCGGGCTTCTACCTCTATGTGCCCGATACTGACGCTGCCTATGCGGCGGCCTTGGCGGCAGGCGGGGCCTCGCTTCTGGAGCCCGCCGACCAGTTCTACGGGGACCGCAACGCCGGAGTGCAGGATCCCTGGGGCAACAACTGGTGGATCGCCACCCACATCGAGGATGTGGACGAGACGGAGATCCAGCGGCGGATGGCGGCCCGGGGTTGAGTCCCGGGCCCAGTCCCGGGACAATGGACAAGCGCGGCGGCCCGCCGCGCTTTGTCATGTCTGGAAAATCATGGGTCTTCTTGAAGAAATCCAGCGGCGACGCACCTTCGCCATCATCAGCCACCCCGACGCAGGCAAGACCACGCTGACGGAGAAGCTGCTGCTCTATGGCGGCGCCATCGACCGGGCGGGCAGCGTGAAGGCCCGGGAGGGCGGCGCGGCGGCCCACTCGGACTGGATGAGCATTGAACAGGAGCGTGGCATCAGCGTCACTTCGGCGGCCATGCAGTTCGAATACCAGGGCCGGGCCATCAACCTGCTGGACACACCGGGCCACCAGGATTTCAGCGAGGACACCTACCGAGCACTCACGGCGGCGGATTCGGTCGTGATGCTCCTGGACTGCGCCAAGGGCGTGGAAGAGCAGACCAAGAAGCTCTTCCGCGTGGCCAGCGAGCGCAGGCTCCCCATCTTCACCTTCGTGAACAAGCTGGACCGCCCCGGCCGCGATCCCGTGGAACTCATCGACGAAGTGGAGGAACTCTTCGGCCTCCACGCCGTGCCCATGACCTGGCCCATTGGGTCCGGCACCGACTTCAAGGGCGTGTACGTGCGCGCCACGGGCCAGATCCAGGTGTTCGAGCGGGCCAAGGCGGGCCGGAAGGCACGCGTGGCGGGGCAGGGCGGGCTGGACGATCCGGAGATCGCGGCCCTGCTCACGGCGGCCGAGCTGCAGCAGCTCAAGGACGACGTGGATCTCATGAACCATGTGCTGCCCGCCTTCGACCGGGAGGCATTCCTGCGCGGCGAGCAGTCGCCGATGTTCTTTGGCTCGGCCGTGAACAACTTCGGCGTGGCGGAATTCCTGGAGGAGTTCCTGGAATTGGCTCCCCCACCCGGTGCACGGCCCCTCATGAATGGTGGCGAGGTCGCGCCGGAGCAGCCCTTCACGGCCTTCGTGTTCAAGGTTCAGGCCAACATGAACAAGGCCCACCGGGATCGTGTGGCCTTCGCCCGCATCGTGTCCGGGAAGTTCGACCGGGGCATGGACGCGCTCCACGTGCGGGAGAAGAAGTCCATCAAGCTGAACTATCCCCACATGTTCTTCGGCCGCGAGCGGCAGATCGTCGACGAGGCCTACCCCGGCGACATCCTGGGCCTCATCAACCCCGGCCTCTTCCGCATCGGGGACGTGCTCAGCGCCTCCGGGGCCATCGAGTTCCACGCCGTGCCGCGCTTTTCGCCCGAGCAGTTCGCTTCTGTGCGCCTGGCGGATCCCGGCGCTCGCAAGGGTTTTCTCAAGGGCCTCAGCCAGATCGCGGAAGAGGGTGTGGTGCAGGTCTTCTGGCCCAAGGGCGGCGCGCCCCTGCCCATCCTCGGCGCCATCGGCCGCCTCCAGTTCGAGGTGCTCCAGCACCGCCTGAAGGAGGAGTACGCCAGCCCCGTGCTCTTGGAGCCCCGCGGCTTCCAGATGGCCCGCTGGCTCGAAGGCGGCTGGCCCGAGCCCAGCCGGTTCTGGGGCGAGCTGGTGGAAGACACCGAGGGCAACCCCGCCATCCTCTTCGAGAACGACTGGCAGCGGCGGACCACCGCCGAGAAGAGCCCGGGGCTGACGTTCCTGGAGCACCCGCCGAAGTAGTGGCCAGGAGAGCTCGGAATGCTTCGCATTCCGAGCTAGGAAAGGGCAGAAGGGCAAAAAGAAGAGCGGCGCGAATGCGCCGCTCTTCTATTCTCGAAACGCACAGCGTTCCGAGCGACTGCTACACCTTCGCGAACGTATCCATCACCGCATGCAACAACTTAATCGCTTCAGCCTTCGGCCGCTGGAAGGCGTTGCGGCCCATGATGGAACCGAAGGCGCCGCCCGCGGCGATCTCGGCCACTTCCTTCAGGACTTCTTCGGTGCCCTTGGCCTCGCCGCCGCTGAAGATCACGATGCGGCGGCCGTTGAAGGCGCTCTGCACCACGTGGGCGATGCGGTCCTTCAGGGTGGCGGTGGGGATGCCGTGCTTCTCGTAGACCTTCTTGGCCTCGGCCTGCTCCACGTGATCCTTGGGCGGCTTCACCTTGATGATGTGGGCGCCCAGCTGGGCCGCGGTATGGGCGGCATAGGCCACCACGTCCACGGCGGTCTCGCCCTCCTTGCTGAGGCCGGCGCCGCGCGGATAGGCCCAGAGCACGGTGGGCAGACCCACGGCCTTGGCCTCGAGGATCAGTTCGCGCAGGTCCTCGTACTGGATGTTGCGGTCGCCGCTGCCGGGGTAGATGGTGTAGCCGATGGCGGCGCAACCGAGGCGCAGCGCATCCTCTACGCTGCCGGTGATGGCGCTGCAGGGCTCGTTGCCCTTGCTCAGGCTGTCGCTGTTGTTGAGCTTCAGGATGAGGGGGATGTCCCCGGCGTAATCCGACGCCACGTGCTCGATGAAACCCAGGGGCGCGGCGTAGGCGTTGCAACCGGCCTCGATGGCCAGCTCCACGTGGTAGCGGGGGTCGTAGCCGCCGGGGTTCGGCGCGAAGCTGCGGGCGGGGCCGTGCTCGAAGCCCTGGTCCACGGGCAGGATGACGAATTTGCCGGTGCCGGCCAGGCGGCCCGTGTTCATGAGGCGGGCCAGGTTGGCCTTCACGCCGGGGTTTTCAGAACTGTACCAGGACAGGATCTCGCGGACTTTGGCCGTGGCCATGGGGGCACCTCGCATGGATTCAATCGGTCATTCTAGCTGGAAATGGCCGGTCTGGCTCGCGCCAGGACTGGGATCAGGCCTTGCTGTAGTCGTAGAAACCACGCCCGCTCTTCTTGCCTAGCCAGCCCGCGTCCACGTACTTGATGAGCAGGGGGCAGGGGCGGTACTTGGGATCGCCCAGGCCCTCATGCAGCACGTTGAGGATGAAGAGGCAGGTGTCCAGGCCGATGAAGTCCGCCAGGGTGAGGGGGCCCATGGGGTGGTTCATGCCCAGCTTCATGATCCCGTCGATGCTCTCCACGGAAGCCACGCCTTCATAGAGGGCGTAGATGGCCTCGTTGATCATGGGCAGCAGCACGCGGTTGCTCACGAAACCGGGGAAGTCGTTGCAGTGGATGGGCGTCTTGCCCAGCTTCTTCGACAGCTCCATCACCGCGTCGAAGGTGGCGTCGCCGGTGGCCAGGCCGCGGATGACCTCGATGAGCTGCATGACCGGCACGGGGTTCATGAAGTGCATGCCGATGAAGGCCTCGGGGCGCTTGGTGACAGCGGCCAGCTTGGTGATGGAGATGCTGCTCGTGTTGCTCGCCAGGATCGCGCCCGGCTTGCAGACCTTGTCGAGGGTCTCGAAGATCTGCTTCTTGACCTCCCACTTTTCCGTAGCCGCCTCGATGACGATGTCACAGGCGGCCAGGTCCTCGAGCTTCGTGGTGGTGCGGACCCGGCCCAGGATGGCGGCCTTCTCCTCGGCGGTCATCTTGCCCTTGTCCACGCCCCGCTGGAGGTTCTTGTCGATGGTGGCCACGCCCTTGGCGGCGAAGGCCTCGCTGATGTCCTGCATCAGCACACTGAAGCCCGCCTGGGCGAAGACATGGGCGATGCCGTTGCCCATCTGGCCCGCGCCGATGACACCGATGTTCTGGATGCTCATAACGACCTCTCCATTGGAAATGATGATCAGGGGGATGCGTGTGGTGGGGCTTCAAAGGCCTTGCCGGGAGAGGTCTCGCGTATCCGCAGAGTGGATACCGAGATTGGGAATCCTCCAACCCCCAATCATAGCGGAGGATGGGGTCACCAGCCTGCGAGCAGGGCGGGCAGGTCGCGGATGGATTCGAGCACGGGGAAGGGCGATTCCACTGGCGTGGCAACCACCTCGTGGGCCCAGGTCAGGTGGTAGGGGATGTGGATCGCCCGGGCGCCCAGGGCCAAGACCGGCAGGATGTCGGACTTCACGGAATTGCCCACCATCGTAAAGGCGCCGGGCCGGATGGCGTGGCGCTGGAGCACGGAGAGGTAGGCGGCCTCATCCTTCTCCGACACGATCTCCACCTTCGAAAAGTGGCCTCCCAGACCCGATTTCGCCAGCTTCGTCTCCTGGTCGAAGAGGTCGCCCTTGGTGATCACCATGAGGTCGAAGGTCCCCGCCAGCTCCGCCAGCACCTCGGCCACGCCGGGCAAAGGCTCCACGGGCTTGTCCAGCATGGCCTTGCCCAGGTCAAGCACCTGCCTGAGACCGGGGCCGTCGAGGCGGTTCTCGGTGAGTTCCAGGGCCGTTTCGATCATGGAGAGGGTGAAGCCCTTGATGCCGTAGCCGTACCGGCCGAGGTTGCGCATCTCCGTGTCGTGGAGGCGCGCATCGATCCAGGCATCGTCGTGGAAGGGCCGCAGCAGCGCCCGGAAGGCCTCCTGGGTCTCCGCGTAGTGGTTCTCGTTGTGCCAGAGGGTGTCGTCGGCGTCGAAAGCAAGGGTGGGGCGCATGGGGATCCAGGTGGAAAGATCCCAGCCTACAATGAACCTTTCCCGGGGAATCCATGGCCGCCTCCAAGACCCGTACCGACTGGGCCCTCCTCTTGCTCCGCCTCGCCGTGGGCGGCATGGCGGTGGTACAGGGTTTCGAGGTGCTCCGGCGCGCCCACGGGGCCATCACCATGGCCCATGCCTCCACCTGGGGCCTGGCTCTGGGTGAGCTCGCCTGCGGCGGCCTGATCCTCCTCGGCATCTGGGTGCCCTTGGCCGGCGGCATCCTGGTGGCCGTGCTGGGCTGGCCCTTGGTGCACGGCTGGATCCACGGTGCCGGCCCGCTGGCCAATCTGCCCGCCCTCTTCCGCCTGCTCGTGGGCCTGGCCTGCGCCGTGGGCGGCGGGGGCAAGTGGGCCCTGGAGAAGTAGCCATGCTGCGACCTCCCCATCCTCAGATCTTCGCCTTCGACGCCGAGTGGGTGCCGGACCCCGCCACGGGCCGGCGCGTGCTCGATCTCCCGAAGGACATGCCCGACGACGAGGTGGTGGCGCGCATGTGGGCCTACGGGGGTGCCACGGACGCAGATCCCAGGCCCTATCTCAAGACCATCCTCTGCCGCGTGGTGTCCATTGCGGCGGTGATCCGCACCGTGAAGCACGGTGAGGTCCATCACAAGCTGTTCGCCCTGCCGGAGGGCCCCGACCCGCTGCCGGAAGATGATCTGCTGCGCCGCTTCCTGCTGGCCCTCGGCGACAAGAAGCCCCAGCTCGTGGGCTTCAACTCACGGGACGCTGACCTGCCCATCCTCGTGCAGCGCGCCATGGTCCACCGCCTGTCCATCCCGGGCCTGGGGCGCAGCGCGGAGAAGTGGGCCCCCGGCGACTTCTTCGACCGCTACGGGAACCAGCACATCGACTTGCGCGAGATCACCGGCGCCTGGGGCAAGGCCTCGTCCACCCTGCATGAGCTGGCCACGGCCTGCGGCATTCCCGGCAAGCTGGGCACCGACGGCAAGAGTGTCATCGACCTCTGGCGGACCGGGGATGTGGCCGGCATCGTCCGCTACAACCAGTTCGATGCCCTCACCACCTTCCTGGTGTGGCTGCGCGCCATGACGCTGTCGGGCCACCTCACACCGGAGCAGATGGAGGCCGAGGAGGCCCAGATCCGGGCCCTCATCCAGCAGAAGGTGGCCGTGGATCCCGTCTTCGGACTCTTCCTCGAAGGGTGGGCCCGCCTTTCCTGACCGCTTCCGCTTGAATTCGCTTCCTGGGCCGCTAGACTGGCCCCGAACTTCCGGTCACCACTCGTTTCTTCCCAAGGGAGGCAGTGTGAACAAGCGGCTTGTTGCGGAGTTTTTCGGAACCCTCTGGCTGGTGTTGGGCGGGTGCGGCAGCGCGGTGCTGGCCGCGGCCTTCCCGGGTGTGGGCATCGGCCTCCACGGGGTGGCCGTGGCCTTCGGCCTCACGGTGCTGACCATGGCCTTCGCCATCGGCCCCATCTCGGGCTGCCACCTGAACCCGGCTGTGACTCTGGGGCTGGCCGTGGGTGGACGCTTCCCCTACAAGGACATCCCGGGGTACTGGGGCGCCCAGGTGCTGGGGGCCATGGCCGCGTCCCTCATCCTCTATGTCATTGCGACGGGCAATGGATCCCCCATCGGCGGCTTCGCGGCCAACGGCTTCGGGGAGCACTCCCCGGGCAAGTACGGGCTGGGCTCGGCCTTCCTGACCGAAGTGGTGATGACCTTCTTCTTCCTCATGGTGATCCTGGGCAGCACGGCGCGGAAGGCGGCTCCCGGCTTCGCCCCCATCGCCATCGGTCTCTGCCTGACCCTCATCCACCTCATCAGCATTCCGGTGACGAACACCTCCGTGAACCCCGCCCGCAGCACCGGGCCCGCCCTGTTCGTGGGTGGCTGGGCCCTCGGGCAGCTCTGGCTCTTCTGGGTGGCGCCCCTGATCGGCGCGGCCCTGGCGGGACTGCTCTTCCCGAAATTGGAGGACTGAGGACCGGATATTCTCCGGCGGCTCAGAGTTGCCGGAGGATCCGTTCGATCCCTGTGGCCTTGCGGCCCTCGGTGGTGACGAGTACGGCGTGGAGCTGCAGGTCGCCCTCGGCGACTTCGTATTTGGGGCGCTGCACTTTGAGGAAGCGCCCCAGGCTGGATTCCTTCTTCATGCCAATGACACCGCCGTAGGGCCCGGTCATGCCGATGTCGGTGACGTAGGCCGTGCCGCCGGGCAGCACCTTGGCGTCCAGGGTGGGCACATGGGTATGGGTGCCCAGGACGGCCGCGGCCCGGCCCTCCAGGTAGTAGCCCATGGCCTGGGCCTCGCTGGTGGCCTCGGCGTGCATGTCCACGATGACCAGGTCGGCCCGCTCCTTCTGGAGGATGGCGTCCACGCCCCGGAAGGGGCAGTCGCAGACGGGCATGTGCACCCGCCCCATGAGGTTGATGATCAGCACCTCGGCGCCGGAAGGGGTGTGCAGCTTCACCCACCCGTTCCCCGGTGTGTCGGGGGGATGGTTGGCGGGTCGCAGCAGGCGGGGTTCCTGGCGGAAGTAGCTCTCGATCCCCTTCACGTCAAAGGCGTGGTTGCCGGTGGTGATGACATCGACCCCGAGCCCGTCGAACCATTCCCGGGCGATGGTGTCGGTGATGCCGTGGCCGTGGGCGGCGTTCTCACCATTCACGATCACGAGGTCGGCCCCGGTCTCCCGGCGGAGGTCGGGCACGAAGGCCTCCACCAGCCGCCGCCCCGGTTCCCCCACCACATCGCCGAGCGCCAGGATCTTCATGGAACCAGGGTAAAGGAAAAGGGCGGCGCTGGTGCGCCGCCCTTTTCCTGGTGACGGTGGAACTAGAACGCGAAGCGGGCGCCGAGCTGGATCTGGCGGGCGGAGCCCTGCCAGTTCTGCTGCAGCTGGAGCTGCGGGACGGCGTCCGTGCTGGCGGAGTTGATCCTGGTGGACAGGTAGGTGTCCTGGCGGTTCAGGACGTTGAACACGTCCAGGGAGAGGGTCATCTTCAGCGTGCGGGTGAAGGCGATGTCCCGGCGCAGGCCCAGGTCGAGGAAGAGCTGGGAGCCGGCGCGGTAGGTGTTGCGGCCGTAGTCCACCCCGTTCGCGAAGAAGCGATCGTTGGAGGAGTTGCCGTCGTTGTTCATGTCCTTCGTGTAGGTCAGGGTGTACGGCATACCGGTCTGGTAGCGGATGGAGACGGAGGTGAGGATGCCCGTCACCTGCTTGTCCAGGAAGCTGAAGTAGCCGGTCAGCACCTGGCGGCGGTCCGTGTCGGCATAGCCCCACTGGGCGCCCAGGTTGCCGGCGTCCTGGATGCTGATGCCGGAGTAGTTGCGCTCGTTGGAGTCGCTGTCCTTGTTGATGGCGTAGGTGTAGAACAACTGGGCGTCGAAGGGACTGCCGTCCTTGTGGTACTTCAGGCTGGCCGTGTAGGCGTGGTAGAGGCTGGTGGCGTCCGAGAAGTACATCCCCATGGTGCCGTAGGCGGTGTTGGGCCGGGCTGGGTACATCAGGCGGCCATAGGCGCCCATGGTGGGGATGCCCACGTTCACGTCGGCGGTGCGCTCCAGCTGCTTGCCCATGGCGTAGGTGGCGGACAGGCCGAGCACCAGGTCATTGAAGAATGGCCGTTCGGCACCGATGTTCACACGATCGGTGTATGGGTTCTTGAAGTCGGGATTGAAGGTCCAGAGGTTGAAGCCAGTGAGGGTGACCCCGGTGGGCATGGAGGCGAGCCAGAAGGGGTTCGCTGCGTTGAAGGAGGCACCGCGGGGGATGCCGTAGGTGGCGGCCTCGGCGGGCTGGAAGTCCTTGGAGCCGGTGCGGACGCCGTTGGCGGCATAGGCCTGGTAGAAGAACACGGCGGGGGTGGTGCTGACGTAGCGGCCGATGCTGCCGCGGATCACGGTCTTGCCCTGGTCGAAGGCGGGGGTCCAGGTGAAGGACACGCGAGGCGAGAACTGGGAATCCGAGGGGATCTTGGTGGTGATGGGCATGGGGTTAGCCAACGGATCGCTCATATCCAGAATCGGATAGTCGGGATTCTTCTGCTTGTCCCAACGGACACCGGCACCAAGCTTGAAGGTGTCAGTGAGGCGCCACTCGGTCTGGATGAAGGCGGCCATCTGCTTGTAGCTGGTGTCGAAGAGGCCCGCCTGCTTCACGGGGCTGTTCAGGCCGAAGTTCTGGCGGTAGTAGGACCAGTTGCCGAGGCGGAAGTTCGCCAGGGAGCTGAACTGGTAGACACCCTGCCAGTTGCCCGCGAAGAACTCGGACACGTTGATGTCGTTGTAGTCCACGCCCGCCTTCACCTGGAAGGTGGGCGTCACGTAGCTGATGTTCTCCTGGAACTGGGTGCGCTTGGTGTTGTAGGTGCGGTCGAAGGGATAGGCGCCGTAGTAACCCACATTTGTGATGCTGACCTCGGGGATCTTCGAATAGGTCGACCGGGGCATGTCGTCCTTGGTGTGGCTCACCCGGAACTCGTTCATCCAGTTCCCATTGATCACCCAGTTCCACTGCAGCACGTAGGCGTCCGTTGTGACGTCATCGGAGGCGAGGTTCTCGGAAGCGGCCATGGTGCTGGCACCGGTGACGCCCTTGAACTTGGAGTGGTTGATCCGGAACTGGATGCTGTGGTCGACGGTGGGATTCCAGTCGAAGCGGATGAAGTAGACGTCCGAATCTGCCTTGGCGGAGTAGTCGCCGGCCTTGGCCAGGAGTACCGCATCGTTGGGATTGGCCACGGGATCGAGGGTCACAGGGGTGTTCCCGCCCCAAACCTGGTGGTAGGGCGTCTTCATCCGCTGGGCGTCATAGGCCACGAAGTAGAACAGCTTGTCCTTGAGGATGGGGCCACCCACGCTGAAGCCGAACTGCTCCTGCCGGAAGTCGCCGACGGGATTGGTGGTGGTGGTTCCGTTGGGCTGGCGCAGGGTCGGGCCGGCTTCCACCCAGCCGCGGGGGCGCATGTAGTAGAAGAGGCTGCCGCTGAGATCGTTGGTGCCGTTCTTGGTGATGGCATTCACGTAGCCGCCGCCCATGCGGCCGAACTCGGCGCTGGCGCCGTCGGTGATGACCTGGAACTCGCGGATGGCCTCGATGGAGATGGTGAAGGGGGTCTTGCCCTCGGCCGCGCCGGTGGCGCCGCCGAAGAAGGGCTCGTTGTTGTCGCCGCCGTCGATGTTGATGGAGGTGTTCACGCCGCGCTGACCGGCGATGGCCAGGTTGCCGCGTCCGGCGTTGTCGATCGTGACCTGGGGCGCACCCAGGGCAAGGTTGGTGAAGTTGCGATTGAAGACCGGCAGGTTGGTGAGGTTGTCAGGGGAGATGATGGCGGCGGCGCTGGCGCGCTCGGAATCCACCGCGGACGTGGTGGCGATCACTTCCACCACGGCGCCGGTCTCGGGTGCCAGCTTGATGGTCAGGGGGGCGGCGTCACCCAGGTTCAGGTTCACCTTCACGTTGCTGGCAGTCTGGAAGCCGGCTTTGGTGACCGTGACGTTGTAAGGACCCACGGGCAGCAGGGTGGCCAGATAGCGGCCCTCGCTGCTGGTCTGCAGGGTGCGGGTCAGTCCGGTCTCAGTGTTGCGGATGACCACCGTGGCGCCGGCAACAGACCCACCCTTGGTATCGAGCACCCGGCCACCCAACTGGGTGGACACACCCTGGGCCATGATGGGGGCCGCTGCCACCAGCAGGGCCATGAGAGATGAGCTGCTGAGATGCCTTAATCGCATAAGAAGTTCCTCCAAGTGCCAAAAGAATACCCACGGGTCACCTCGCAATAAAAGGGATCTATTGGTCAAGGAACGAAAATGTTGCCTAGAGCATCTGAAATTCACAGGGGCGCCCGATCGGCGGCCGTCCCGGTTCCCGGGCCGGTCCTGCTAGGCTTCAATCATTCCTTGAGATATCGATGAGACTGGTCGCCCTTGCCTTCGCCCTCCTTTCCCTGGCTCCCCTGGCTGGCCAAGGGCCCACCACCTTGGGTGTCTCCGAGATCCGGTCCGGCATGAAGGGTTATGGCCGGACCGTGTTCCAGGGCGGGAAGATTGAGCGTTTCGACTTCGAAGTCCTGGGCGTGCAGAGGAATGCGGCCCCAGGCAAAAGCCGCATCATGGTCCGGGCCTCCGGCGGCCCCCTGGCGGACACCGGCATCCTGGCCGGCATGAGCGGCAGCCCTTGCTACATCGATGGGAAACTCATCGGGGCCCTGAGCACGGGCATCCTCTTCGAGAAGGAGGCCATCGGCGGCATCACGCCCATCGCGGAGATGCTGGACCAGCTCCGGGATATCCCGGAGACCGCGCCCAGCCGCACGCCACTGATCCTGCCCAAGCTGGAGCCGCCCAAGGTTCTCAAGGCTGCCATGTCCGGACAGATGCTGGATTTCCGGACCCTGATGGGCGAGACGGATCCCCAGGCCCTGCCCATGGCCATTGTCGGCAGCGCCCTGGGATCCGAGGCCCAGCGCCTGTGGGCGGGGCTGCCTATCACCTTTGCCGCCGCGCCGATCCTGTCCGGGGGGCGGGAAGAGGCCAGCCCCGTCGAACCCGGCGGCATGGCGGCCATCACCCTCATGCAGGGAGACCTGGATCTGGCCGCTGCGGGCACCATCACCTACATCTCGGGCAAGCGGGTGCTGCTCTTCGGGCACCAGCTGTTCAATCTCGGCTCCGTGGACCTGCCCCTCTGGTCCGCCACCGTGGCCAGCACGGTGGCCAGCTACCAGAGCTCGTTCAAGATGGCCATGCCCGTGGCGCCCATCGGCGCTCTGCGGCTGGACCGCAGCTCAGGCGTGGCAGGCCTGCTAGGGGCCGAGGCGCACATGGTTCCGCTGCGGATCGGCCTGAACCTGGCCGGCAAGCGCACCCTGAATTTCCGCTTCGAGCTGATGGACCATCCGGTGGCGACGCCGGCCCTGGTGGCCACGGCCGTGGCCCAGACGCTGGATGCCCATACCCGGGGCCTCGGGCTCCAGAGCCTGTCCATGCAGGGCAACATCAAGCTGGCCGGGCATCCCGCCATCCTGATCGAGAACGTCATCGCGGACCTGAACCCGTCGCGCATGTCCCAGTACGTGGGCGCCATGCTTCAGGCCATCACCCTCAATCCCTTCGAGAAGCCGGTGTTCGAGGGCATCTCCCTCACCATCAAGGCCGAAGAACGGCTGGATTTGTCCGGCATCGCCGGGGTGCGCCTGCTGAAGGCCCGGGCCAAGCGGGGCGAGGTGCTGCCGGTGCTCGTGACCCTCCAGAACGTCCAGGGCGTGCGGGAGACGGCCACCTTCAACATCCAGGTGCCCTCCTCGGCCGTCAAGGGGAAGGCCACCCTCATGGTGGGTGACGGCTTCAGCCTCATGGCCGCGGATCCCGACGAACGGGTGATCGAGGTGGCCAACCTGGGCGATGTGGTGCGCCTCTTGAACGGGGCCCTCCGGAACAACCACGCCTATGCCCTGCTGGTGCAGGCCCAGCCTGGCGCGGGCCTGCGCGGCAGCCGCATCGAGGGCATCCCGCCCACGGTGGCCAGCCTGGTGAGCGGTGACGGGGCCAGCAGCGACAACAAGCTCCAGCGGCGCATCGTCGGGCGGGCCGTCCTGCCCCTGGATCGCGAGGTGCGGGGACTCAGCCAGCTGGACGTGGAAATCGAGTGAAGACTGGCCCTAAACGACGAAAGGGATCTATGCGCTGGATGACCTTCCTTCTTTCCGCCGCCATGGGTGTGACGGTCCTGGCGGACCAGCCCACGGCCACCTTTTCGGGGTTCAACGACTGGCTGGGTTCCGAGACCCGCGGCGTCCGCATCGGCGCCGATGGGCGTCTGCGCCTGGCCCCGAATCTGCGCCGTGTCGGGCAGCTGCCCGAAGGTGTGATCTGGGCGGCGGTGCCGGACGGCTCCGGTGGCGCCTACCTGTCCGCAGGCACGGATGGCAAGTTGTTCCACTACACTGGCGGCCAGGTGAAGCCCCTGGGCCAGGTCAAAGGTGGCATCGTCTTCGCTCTGGCGCGTCTGGGCCAGGATCTGATCGTGGCGCCCACGGGCGAGAGCAAGCTGTTCCGCGTGTCGCCCTCGGGCGACGTGAAGCCCTTCGCGGACATCGAGGCGCGCATCGTCTGGGCTCTGGCCGTGGAGGGGGACGCGGTGATCGCGGCGGGTGGCTCCGAGAAGGGCGCCGTGCTGGTCCAGGCCCGGAGCGGTTCCAGCCGCCGCCTGGCGGAACTGGCCGATGAAACGGCCTTCACGGCCCTGACGCCGGACGGGCAGGGGGGCTGGTACCTGGGCAGCCACGGCCGGGGCCTGGTACTCCGCTACAGCCGCCAGGGCGACCGCCTGGAGACGCTCCTGGACACGCCCTTCGAGGAGGTGCGCGCCCTGGCGGTGTCGGACGGTCAGCTCTACATCGGCGCGGACAACGGGCTCACCCCCAAGTTCAGCACGGGCCAGCTGGAGCGGCGGGAGGGCTACCTCCAGGCGGACACCGCCGTCGCCGCCCGCTCCGCCGTCATCCGCCTGGACAAGGATCGCGTGCCCGAGACCCTGTGGCAGAGCGCCCAGAGCCAGGTCTACGCCCTGGCGGCCTGGAAGGGGCAGCTGCTGGTGGGCACGGGCAACCGCTCGCGCCTGTTCTCCCTGCCGCTGGGCAAGGTCCGGGACACGGACCCCTTCGCGGTGGTGCAGGAGCTGGGCACGGCCCAGGCTACGGCCTTCCTGCCCTCGGGCGGGGATCTGCTGGTGGTGGGCTCCAACCCCGCCGAGCTGCACTTGCTCTCCGAGGCCCAGGCCACCGAAGGCACGCTGGAATCCAAGATCCTGAAGGGGGCACCCCTGGCGGATTGGGGCCGGGCCTACCTCGATGCCGACACACCCACGGGCACCAACGTGGAATTCCAGTTCCGGACCGGGAGCACCGAGATGCCGGATGCGACCTGGAGCCCCTGGACGCCACCGCTGCGCAGCGGTGAGCGGCCAGCCCTGCCACCCTCCCGCTTCGCCCAGTTCCGCCTGCGTCTCAGCAGCACCCGGGGCGGCGCCACGCCGACGGTGGAGACCGTCACCGTGCATTGGGCCCACCGCAACCTGGCTCCAGTCTGGGAAGGCGTGGACATCATGCCGGCGGGCCTGATCATCACCCGCACGGCTCCGCCCGATGACATCGGCATCGAGCGGGTGCCCCTGGAGACCCAGAAGCTCATCCCGGCCCTGGGCTACATGGGTGCCGAGAAGCGCAGCTTCCGCCGTGCTGGCCAGAGTTTTGTCTTCCGGGTGAGCGATCCCAACGCCGACACCCTTGAGTTCGCCATCCGGCTGGTGCCTGACCGCGGGGCGCCCCTGCTCCTGGAGAAGGCCTGGAAGGAGAAGTTCTTCAGCTTCGACACCCTGCCCGTGCCCGACGGCCGCTACCGCCTGGAGGTGACCGCCTCCGACGCGCCCACGGCCCCGTTCAACGCCGCCCTCACGAGCACCTGGCGCACGGCCCCCTTCATCATTGACCACACGCCCCCGGCTATCTCCGAACTCAGCGCCGTGCCTGAAGGCGAGGGGGTCCGCGTCCGCTTTGCGGCCAGGGACGAGACCTCCGTGCTGAAGGAAGCCGCCATCAGCGCCGACGGCGAGCGCTGGCTCCAGATCGTGCCCGAAGACCGGGTCTTCGACCAGAAAGAGGAGCGGTTCGACGTGCTCGTGCCTCGCAGTGCCGTGCGGGGCGACCGCATCCTTGTGAAGGTCGCCGACCAGAACAGCAATGAGCAGACGGCGGCCGTGACGCTTGGCGCCGTCGGCGCCAAGCGATAGCCGTTACATGCTTCAAAAAAGGCGGGCCATCTGGCCCGTCTTTTTTGAAGCCAAGGAACGACTACAAACCCTTGAACTGCGCCTGGCGTTTCTCCAGGAAGGCGCCCATGCCTTCCTGCATGTCCTGGGTGGCGGCCAGGAGGCCGAAGAGGGCGGCTTCGTACTGGAGGCCCTGGTCCTGGGGCATCTCGATGCCTTCGTTGACAGCGGCCAGGGCACTGCGCAGGGCCAGGGGGCCGCGGGAGAGGATGGTCTTCGCCAGCTTCTCGGCGGTGGTCTTCAGGTCGGCCTGGGGCACCACGCGGCTCACGAGGCCCATGCGGAGGGCGTCGGCGGCGGGGGTCATCTCGGCGCTGAGGATCATGTCGAGGGCTACGCCCTTGCCTACGAGGCGGGGCAGGCGCTGAGTGCCGCCGTAGCCGGGGATGATGCCGAGGCTCACCTCGGGAAGGCCGAACCGGGCGTTCTCGCTGGCGATGCGGATGTGGCAGGCCAGGGCAAGCTCGCAGCCGCCACCCAGGGCGAAGCCGTTCACGGCGGCGATGACGGGCTTGGACATGGACTCGATGCGCTGGTACACGGCTTGGCCGCGGAGGGCCTGGACCCGGGCGCTGGCGGTGTCCAGCGTCTTCAGTTCGGCGATGTCGGCGCCGGCCACGAAGGCCTTCTCCCCGGCGCCGGTGACTACCACGACGCCGACCGTGGCGTCCTGCTCCAGGTCCGCGAAGATCTGCTCCAGCTCCTTGAGCACCTCATTGTTGAGCGCATTGAGCTTCTCCGGGCGGTTGAGGGTCACCCAGGCGATGCGATCGGTTTTCTCGACGAGGACGAAGGACATGGGGTCTCCTGGTTTTGGACCATTGTAGGCTGGGGAGGGAGTGACCGATGTTCCATCCCCCGCACCCCGAGACCTACCGCGACCAGCTTCGCGCCTTCCTGCGCGAGGACTGGGGGACCCAGGACTGGAGCACGGCCGCAGTGCCGGATCGCCCCATGACAGCCCGGGTGGTAGCCAAAGGTGATCTGGTGCTGGCAGGACTCCCTATGGCGGTGGAGACATTCCGGCTTACCTGCCCGAACGTCAACGCGGATCTGGCGCGGCGCGATGGCCAGCGGGTCGGCCCGGGCACCGAGGTGATGCGCCTGCGCGGCTCCAGCCACGGCATTTTGCTGGCGGAACGGGTGATGCTGAACCTCCTCCAGCGGCTCTCAGGCACGGCCACGCTCACGCGACGGTTCGTGGATGCGGTCGAGGGCACGGGTGCCCGCATCCTCGACACGCGCAAGACCACCCCCGGCCTCAAGCTGCTGGAGAAATACGCCGTGCGCTGCGGCGGGGGCGTGAATCACCGCCTGACCCTGGGCGACGGGGTGCTGTTGAAGGAAAACCATCTCGCCGCGGCGGGCGGCGTCCGGGCCGCGGTGGAGGCGGCCCGGCGCACGGCGCCGAACCTGGTGAAGATCGAGGTCGAGGTGGAGACCCTGGGCCAGCTCAAGGCCTGCCTGGACCTGCCGGACGTGGACGGGGTGCTGCTGGACAACATGGCCCTGGAGCAGATGCGCGAAGCCGTGGCCCTGCGGGATCGCAGCGGGCGGCGCCTCTTCCTTGAGGCCAGCGGCAACATCACCCTCGAGCGGGCCCGCGCCGTGGCGGAGACCGGCGTGGACTTCCTCAGCGTGGGCGCGCTCACCCACAGCGCCCCCGCGGTGGATCTCAGCCTGCGGATGGACTGACCTTCCTTTTGGCTCCGCCCCTGCGCGGTGGAGCTAGCTGAGAAACGGGCCCCGTCCGGGGCCCGTTTCTCAGCAGGGAACGAACCTTATTTGACTTCGAGCTTCCGCGCTTCCAGCAGGTGCCCCAGGGCCTTCTCCAGGGCGGTGACGGCCTTGGCGTAGGTGATCTGGGACTGGAGTTCGCTGCTCTTGGCGGTGTCCAGGTCGTTCTGCTTGGAGAGCACCAGGAAGTTGGTGCTCATGCCGTTCTCGAACTTCTTCTGCTCGGCCTCGAGATCTTTCTCCCGGAAGATGCGGGTCTTCTCGGCGGCGGCCACGCCCTTGGCGGAGGCATCCACATTGCGGAAGGCCTGGCGGACCTCCAGGGTGATGCCCAGCTCGAGGTCGCGGAGGCTCCATTCGCTCTGCCGGCGGTTGGCGCGGGCCTGGGCCTGGCTGCCGCGGGCGGCGCGGTTCTGGATGGGCATGGAGAACTGCAGGCCCACGGTGTAGCCAGGGTAGGCGCCCTTGGTGAGGTCCTTGTTGACCGCCGACAGGCCCTCCGAAGCGATCTGGGAAGCGGCGTTCCCGTTGTAGGAGGCGAAGGCGTCCAGCTGGGGCAGGGTCCGGTTGTTGGCCGCGGTTTCGAGGGCCTGCTTGGATTCCAGGTCGAGCCGGGCGGTCTTCAGTTCGATGCGGTTGGCCAGGGCCTGCTTCTCGGCGGCAGCCTCGTCCAGCTCCAGGGGCCGGATGCTGGGGGCATCCGCCGGTTCCAGGCCCGCCGGGCGCTCGGAGGACGGGTAGAGGGCGCGGATGAGAGCGTCCTTCGCGTTCGCGAACTGGGCGTCGGCGGCGATGATGTCCTGCTCGCGCTGGGCCACGGAGGCTTCGGAAGAGGTCACCTCGATGGGAGCCAGGGTGCCCACCTGCACGCGGATCTGGTTCTCCTTGAGCTGCTTCTGGGCCAGGGCCAGGGCCTGCTGCTTGTTCTCCAGGTTCCGCTGGGCGAAGACCACGTCCCAGTAGAGCGATTCCGTGCTGGCCACCAAATCGATGATGGCCTTCTGGAAGCCGAGATCGGCGGCCTGGGCGCTCTTCCGGGCCACGATGAGGCGGCTCTCGGTGGCATCCCGGCCGAAGCCCCTCAGCAGGCTCTGCGTGTAGGTGGCCGAGAAGCTGCCGTCATACGGGTTGGTGGTGAAGGGGGTCTCCGGTCCGCCGTTCACCGTGCCCTTGGTGAAGCGGTAGGTGGGGGCGTAGTTCAGACTCAGGTTGCCGCCCCAGCCGAAGGCCTTGGTGGAGCCCAGGGTGAAGTTGCGGCTGAAGCTGGTGGTCTCGGAGGAAGTGAAGGGCCCGCCAGGGAAATTCTGGACACGGCTAGCGTCCTGGTTCTTGCTGAGATTCAGGCTGCTGGTGAGGTTCCAGTCGAAGGCGCCCTCCTCGATCGTCAGGCCCGCCCGGGTGAAGTCCCGGGTCTCCGTGGCGATCTGCACCTGCAGGTTGTTCCTCAGTGAGGTCTCGATGGCGCTCTGGAGCGTCAGCTTGGTGATGCCGGGCTTGGCTCCATCAGCCTTGGGAGCCTCCTGGCCGACCAGGGAAAAGGCCACGAGCAGGGCCGGGAGGATCGGGGGATGCATCATCACCACTCCTTGGATCATCGAAAAGAGCCGCCACGGGGACAAGCTGCCTACGGACGGGCCCGGGAGCCGGTTTAGAGGGCCCCGCAGAAGCAGCATGCCGCCCTCGCATGATGAGGGCAAGGGGTATTTCATCACGCGTTGAAAAGAACCTATTTCAAGAGTTCCCTGGCGATGACCATGCGTTGGATCTCGCTGGTTCCCTCGTAGATGGTGGTCACGCGCACATCCCGGTAGAGCCGCTCGACGGTGTATTCGCGGGAGTAGCCGTAGCCGCCATGGATCTGTACGGCCCGGTCGCAGATCCACACGGCGCTTTCGGTGGTGAACAGCTTGGCGGTGGCGGCCTCCACGGTGCAGGACTTCCCGGCGCCTTTCAGGGTGGCGGCCCGGTAGACCAGCAGGCGGGCGGCCTGGAGCCGGGCTTCCATCTCCGCCAGGTAGGTCTGGATCATCTGGTGCTCGCCGATGGGCTTGCCGAAGGAGACGCGGGCCTTGGCGTAGGCCACGCTCTCGTCCATGGCCCGCTGGGCGATGCCCAGGGCCTGGGCGGCGATGCCCACGCGGCCGCCATCGAGGCCGCCGAAGGCCACCTTCAGGCCATCGCCGGGCTTGCCCAGCATCGCGTCCTCGGGCACGAAGGCATCCTCCAGGGCCACCATCACGGTCTTGCTGGAGCGCAGGCCCATCTTCTCTTCGGGCCGGCCCATCACCACGCCGGGCTGGTCCGCATCAAGGATGAAGGCGCTGATGCCCTTCTTCCCCTTGTCAGGATCCGTGCGGGCCATGGTGACGAAGTAGCGGGCCACGCCGCCGTTGGTGATCCAGGCCTTGGCGCCATTCAGATGCCAGCCGCCGTCCACTTTGGTGGCGCGGGTCTTCAGCGCGGAAGCGTCCGATCCGGCATCGGGTTCCGTGAGCATGAAGCCGCCCAGGACCTCGCCACTGGCCAGGGGCTTGAGGAAGGTCTGCTTCTGCGCCTCCGTGCCGAAGGCCAGGATGGGGGCGCAGGCCACGGAGTTGTTCACGCTCATGGCCACGGCCACGGAGGCGTCGGCGTAGGCCACCTGTTCGAGCGCCAGGATGTAGCTGAGGAAGTCCACGCCCGCGCCGCCGTAGGCCTCAGGGACTGTCATGCCCAGGAAGCCCATCTCGCCCAGCTGCTTGAACAGGTCCTTGGGGAATTCCCCGCTGGCATCGCGGGCGGCGGCCCCGGGTGCGATTTCCGATTGGGCGAAATCCCGGGCGGCATCGCGGACGGCGGTCTGATCTTCGGTGAACTGGGGGAACATGGGCACTCCAGAAGACGTTTCCAGGTTAGCCGCCCCATCCAGGGGCATTCCGGAACCACGGTCCCGGCGTGCTGCGGATCACAGACCGCAGGCCGGAGGGGACCCCACCTGCGAACCGAGGGCTTCCAGGTCTGCCTGGGTCCGAGGCTCAGGCGTGGGCTAACCAGGCCTCGAGAAGCTTCAGGGCCGCCTTGGAACCCTCCCACTTCATCAGCGCGTGGGCCTCGGCGAGTCCGCACCACTTGAACTCGCTGTGCTCCATGGGCTCCAGGCGGACCGGGGCCTCCGCGGGGACTTCCATGGAGAAGCAGGTCTCGGTGTTGAACCGGGGCTCGGCGTCGGGGAAGTGCACGATGGCGGGATCCACCCAGAAGCTGTGGGAGAGGCCCAGGGGCCGCAGCGTGCCCGTGAGGCCGGTCTCTTCCATGAGCTCGCGGTGGGCGGTCTGTTCCGGAGTTTCACCGGGCTCCATCATGCCGGTGACGCTCTGCCACCAGAGGCCGTGCGCGGGGACGCGCAGCATCATGAGAATCTCGGGACCGGCGGAACCGCGGCGCCAAGTCATGGCCGACACGCTGCGGCTGGGTTCCCGCACGTACTGGAGGTCCAGGGCCAGGGAAGCCGTAAGGTGCGCCTGGAGGCGATCCGCCGCTTGTTCCCAGGTCGGCGCGTCCGCGCCCAGCAGCGAATGGAGGCTGCACACACCCTTGTCGGTAAAGCCACAAGGTGTGATCCAGCGGAAGTGATCCAGGTTGGGGCGCACGTTGAAGGCGATGCCGTGCGTGGTGATCCAGCGGCTGAGGTGGAGGCCGATGGCGCCGAGTTTCTCCAGGCCCCGCGGGGTTTCGACCCAGATGCCCGGTGCGCCCTTGAGCCGGCCGGCCGGCACGCTGAAATCCTCGGCGGTGCGGATCATGGCCTCCTCGAGTCCCCGCACCAGACGGCCCACGTCCTCCCGGCCGCCTCGTAGGTTGCAGATGGGATAGGCCACGATCTGGCCGGGGCCGTGGTAGGTCACTTCGCCCCCCCGGTCCGTGCGGTGGACGCTCACGCCCTGGGCCGCCAGGAAGTCGTCGCTCATGTGGATGTCGGCGGGTGTCGCGTTGCGGCCCAGGGTGAAGACCGGATCGTGCTCCAGGATCACGAGCTGATCGGGATTTCCCTCGAGGCTGACATGGGCCGCCAGGGCCTTCTGCAGGCGGAGTCCGGCGGGGTAGAACACCCGCCCGAAGCGGCGGAGCTGGGCGGGGCGGGGGACGGAGAAGCCGGCTTCGGACATGCCTCGAGTGTAGCCGGGGCGACGGTCTGGTCCGGCTCTGGCATGATCGGTGGAAGGATGAGTCTGGATCCTTCCACCATCGGCCGCTTCAAGGTCCTAGGTACCCTCGGCTCCGGCGCGATGGGCACGGTGTATCTGGCGGAAGACCCCCTGCTCAAGCGGGCCCTGGCCATCAAGGTGGTCCGCGAGGGCACCGGTGACGCCGAGGTGCTGCTCCGCTTCAAGCGCGAGGCCGAGATCTCGGCCCGGCTGAACCACCCCAACGCCATCACCGTCTTCGACGTGGGCGACATGCCGGACCTGGGGCCCTACCTCGTCATGGAGTATGTGGAAGGGGAATCCCTGTCGGACCGGATCCAGCGGGGCCCGCTGGATCCAGACGAAGTGGCGGGCCTCCTGATCCAGGCCGCGGACGCCCTGGCGGCCGTGCATGGCCTGGGCATCCTCCACCGGGACATCAAGCCCGGCAACTTCATGGTGGCCAAGGATGGCCGCCTGAAGCTCATGGATTTCGGCATCGCCCGTGGCGACCAGGGGCGCTTGACCACGACCTCGGCCTTCCTGGGGACGCCAGCTTATGCGGCGCCTGAGGTGTTGAACGGCGCCCGGGCCACGCCCGCCTCCGACCAGTGGGCCCTGGTGCTCACGGCCTTCGAAATGCTGACGGGGACCTTGCCCTTCGCGGCGGACAACGTGGGCGCCACGCTTTACCGCATCGTGCACGAGGCCCCGGTCTGGCCGCCGGATTTCGTACCGGACTTGGCGGCGGTTTTCGGGAAGGCCCTGGACAAGAATCCGGAGAAGCGATTCCCAGATCTAACGGCCTTCCTCCACGCCCTGATCGAGGCCCTTCCCCTGGAGCCGGAGCGCCGAACGGCCCACTTCGCCCAGCTCGCCTCCACGGCGCCGGTGAAGGCCACGGGCACCCTGAGGATCGAGCGCGCGCTCGCGGGCTCCACGCCCCGGGTCCGCTGGCTCTGGGGTGGCGGCGCCCTGCTGGCGGTCCTGGGACTCGGATTCCTCCTCCTTCGGCCCGAACCCAGCCGGGTGCTGTCCATCGAATCGAGACCCGGCGGCGCCGAGGTGTTCCTCGATGGCACCTCCCTGGGGCGGACGCCGCTGCGCCAGGTGGTGGTCAAGGGCAAGGCGGACTTGCTGCGCCTGGAGAAGCCGGACTATCTGCCCCTGGCCTACCGCCTGAAGGCCGAGGACAAGGATCTGGCCCTGCGCCTTCAGCCTGCCCCCTTCCAGGTGCAGTTGACCAGCGAGCCTCCGGGCGCCGAGATCTTCCTGGACGGAGAACCCAGGGGGAAGACGCCCGCGGCCATCGAGGTTCCAGGCGAAGGCACCCACCAGTTGCGGTTGAGCTTGGAGGGCTACCAGACCTGGGCCACGGTGCCCGAGCGCCACAAGGCGCTGTCCGACCCCATCCATCTCCAGAAGCAGCGCGGCAAGAAGGGCGCTGGCGGCGGCAAGATCAAGAAGTTCTTCAAGGGGATCTTCCAGTAGGGGGCTGTCAGCTCTCAGCAAAAGAAACGGCGGCCCAAGGGCCGCCGTGCCGTGACTGACAGCCGATAGCTGATAGCTGACAGCCAGTTCCGCCATGATGGTTCCATGGCGAGCGTGATCGTGGTCGGTGGCGGTGCGGCGGGGCTGGTGGCGGCCTGGCGGGCGGCCTCGCTGGGCCACGCGGTCACGCTGCTGGAGGCCAACGGCCGGCTGGGCGTGAAGCTCCGCATCAGCGGCGGCGGCAAGTGCAACATCACCCACGAGGGCCCCCCGAAGGCCCTGATGGCGGCCTTCGCCGTGGAGCAGGCGCGCTTTCTGCGGCCCTCGCTGCACGCCTTCGACAACCGGGCCGTGCTCGACCTGTTGCGCCGGGAGGGCGTGGAGACGTACACCCGCGACAATGGCCGCGTGTTTCCCCTGGATCGCCCCGGCAGCGCGGCGGCGGTGGTGGCCGCCTTCGAGGCCTTGGCGCACCGGGCGGGCGTGGACGTGCGCAAGGGCGCCCGCGTGACCGCGCTGGAGGGCAGGGCCCCGCGCCTGGCCGCCCTGAAGGTGGGTGACGAACGGCTCACGGCCGATACCTTCATCCTCGCCACCGGGGGCGCCAGCTATCCCGAGACCGGCACCCGGGGCGAGGTGCTGGGGTGGCTGAAGCAGCTGGGCGTGCCCGTGCAGCCATGGTTTCCGGCCTTGGCGCCCATCCCCCTGGCGCGTCCCCGTCCCGCCTGGGAGGGCGTGGCCCTGCGCGGCGGTGAACTGCGCCTGAGCGCCGGGCCGGGCGGCCGTCGTCTGGGGGCCTTCGCGGGGGATCTCCTCTTCACGAAGGCCGGTGTCAGCGGTCCCGCCGCCCTGGAACTGAGCCAGGCCGTGGAGCGGGCCCGCCGCGCCGGGGTGGCCTGGCTCGGCTACGCCTCGCTTCTGGACGCGCCGGAGGCCGTGGACGCTTCGCTCCAGGCGGAGTCCCGCGCCAATCCCCGTCTGCTGGCGGCCAGCTGGCTGCAGCGGCACCTGCCGGAACGGCTGGTGGATCCGCTCCTGGAGGAGGCCGGAATCGCTCACGGCCTCATGCTGAAGGACCTGTCGAAGCCTGCCCGGAAAGCCCTGGTGAGCCTGGCCACGGCCCTCCCTCTAGGAGAACCCCAGCCCGTGCCCCTGGCCCGGGGCGAAGTGGCCGCGGGCGGCGTGGAGCTGGCGGCCGTGGGTCCCCGTACCATGGCCCTGCGCGGCTGGGAGAACCTGCGGGTCTGCGGTGAGCTGCTCGACCTCGATGGCCCCGTGGGCGGCTACAACCTCCAGGCGGCCTTCAGCACAGGCTTTGTGGCGGGAACGATCTAGATTCTTCCAGCCAGATTCATGACCAGCTCGCCGAGCCGCGCGGCATAGCCCGTCTCGTTGTCGTGCCAGCCGAAGACCTTCACGAAGCGCGGGCCGAGGGTCATGGTGAGGTCCAGATCCATCAACACGCTTTCCGGCCGTCCAGTGATGTCGCTGCTGACGGCGTGGGGAGGCGCCAGGCCGACGATGTTCTTCCAGGATCCGGCGGCGGACTGGTAGGCGGCTCTGACGGAGGCGACGTCCGCATCGCGGCGCAGGGTGGCCACCAGGTCCACCAGGTTCACGTTGAGGGTGGGCACGCGGAGGGCCACGCCATCGAAGGCGGAGGGCAGGCCCGGCATGACGCGGTGCAGGGCTCCGAAGGCACTCGAGGTGGTGGGGATGATGCTCATGAAGGCGGCCCGGGCCCGCCGCAGATCCTTGTGGGGAAGATCCAGGAGGCGCTGGTCGTTGGTGGCCACATGCACGGTGCTCATGCCTGCGTGCTCCAGGCCGAAGGTGTCATCCAGGATCTTCAGCATGGGCGCCGTGGCATGAGCGGTGCAGCTGGCGTTGGAGATCACACGATGGCGATGGGGATCGAGCTCGGCGCCGTTCACCGGGGCGATGACGGTGAAATCCGCATCGGGGCTGGGGGCGCTGATCAGCACATGGGACACGCCGCCCTTGAGGTGGCGGGCCGCATCGGCCCGGCGCGTGAACCGCCCGCTGGCCTCCACCACCAGGCGGGTGGGAGCGGGGAAGGGGATCTCCCCGGGATCAGTGGCGTGAAAAAGAGGAACGCGATGATCCCCCAGCAGCAGGAAGTCCTGATCGCCTTCCGTGAAGCCTTCGATGGGTCTGTCGCTGGGGCCGTGGACGGAGTCGTACCGGAGCAGATGCACCAGCTGGTCCAGGGGTGCGGGGTCGTTGACGGCGCCCAGGAGCCCGGGCCTGGAAGCGCCCAGACGACGCACCAGCAAGCGGCCGATGCGGCCGAGGCCATTCAGAGCAAGGGTATTCATCGGCTAGATGCGCTCCAGCACATGCACGCAGAGATCCTTCAGGCGGGCGGCATAGCCGAACTCGTTGTCGTACCAGGCGAAGACTTTGACCAGGCGGGGGCCCAGCAGCTTCGTGAGGTAGGGGTCGTACAGGCTGCTGGCGGTCCGGCCCCGCAGATCCGCGCTCACCAGCTCCGCGTCGAGAACCTCCAGGTAGGGCGCCAGGGGACCGGTCTCGGCGGCCCGGCGGAAGGCCTCCTGCACGGCCTCCAGGGTGGCGTCGGACTTGAGGGTGGCGGTGAGGTCCACGATGCTCACGTCGGGAGTGGGGACGCGCACCGCCAGACCGTCCATGCGGCCCTTGAGGTGGGGCAGCACCAGGCCGATGGCCTTGGCGGCGCCGGTGCTGGTGGGGATCATGCTCAGGGCCGCGGCCCGGGCCCGCCGGAGGTCCTTGTGGGGCAGGTCGAGCAGGCGCTGGTCGTTGGTGTAGCTGTGCACCGTGGTCATGAAGCCGTATTCGATGCCGAAGGTGTCGTCCATCACCTTCACGACCGGCCCGAGGCAGTTGGTCGTGCAGCTCGCGTTGGAGATCACGTGTTCGGTCGCGGGGTCCAGGGTCCTTTCGTTCACGCCCATGACCACCGTGCGGTCCGCATCGTCGGATGGGGCGCTGATCAGCACGTGGCTGACGCTGCCCTGGAGGTGGAGGGCGGCCCGCTCGCGCTTGGTGAATTTTCCGGTGCATTCCAGCACCACCTGGGCCCCCTGGGCGCCGAAGGGGATGAGCTGGGGGTCCTTCTCGGCGTAGACGCGAATGCGCCGGCCGTCCAGCACCAGGTAGTTCCCGTCGGAGGCCACGGGGAAGTCCGCGGAGCCGTGCACGGAGTCGTACTTCATGAGGTGGGCCAGGGTGGCGGCGTCCGTGAGGTCGTTCACCGCCACCACGCGGATGTGGGGAACCTTCATCAGGTGCCTCAGCACCAGCCGCCCGATCCGTCCCAGCCCGTTGATGGCCACCTTCTTCATGGCGCCCTCCGAACCCTTGTTGTAGCGGCCCGGGCCGGCTCTGTCGAAAGAAAAGGCGGCGTGGTATGCGAAATGAAAAACCCGGCAAAGCCGGGTTTCCGTCCGCGGGGAGGGAGGGAATCAGCTTGCGAGGCTCACGCGCCTGAGCCGGCTGGGCGGGGCCTCGAGCTTCTTGGCGAGGGTGTTCCGGTGGATGCCCAGCTCGCGGGCCGCGGCACTATGGTTGCCCTGGTGGGCCGCCAGCACTTCCTCCAGGTACACCCGTTCGAACTCGCGGCACGCCAGCTCCAGAGGCACGCCGCCACGCACCATTTCGGCTACGAGGGCACGCAGCTTTTCGCGCATTCAATCATCTCCATCAACCGTATCGGGATCACGAAGGTAGCACCGCGATGACAAGAGTGAAAGCCCCGTGACAACTTCAAAACGTAGGCGCAGACTGTGGAAAAGTGTGTGGAATGCGTGTGCAGGCGATGGGGGATGATGTGCGCAAGACCAAACTCGTGATGACCTTGGGACCTGCATTGATGCAGGGTGACCGTCTGCGGGAATCCCTCCGGGAGGCCGATGCGGTCCGCCTGAATGCCAGCCACGGGGATCCTGTGACCCGGCTGGAAGCCCTTCAGAAGGTGCGGTCCCTGGCGGTGGAACTCGGCCGGTCCATCCCGGTGTTCCTGGATCTCCAGGGGCCCAAGTGGCGGATCGGTGAACTGCAGGTTCCGCTGGAGCTGGCCGAGGGCAGTGAAGGCGCCTTCTTCGCGCCCGGGAGGCCGGTTCCGGCCGGGGTGGCCTGGGCCGCCCCGCTGCCCCACCCCGAGCTGTTCGAAGGCGCCGAGCCTGGGCAGCGCTGGCTGCTGGACGATGGGGCCATCACCGTGGAGATCCTCGCGCGGGGCGCCGACCTCCTGAAGGCCCGCGTGCTCATCGGCGGGCCCCTGAAGGGGCGCAAGGGCATCCATCCCATCGGCATGGAACTCAACATGGATCCACTCACGGAGAAGGATCATGCGGACATCCGGTGGGGGGTGGACCATGAGGTGGATCTCTTCGCGCAGAGCTTCGTCCGCCGCGCTTCGGACGTGCAGCAGCTCCAGGCCATCATCCAGCACCTGGGCGGGACTCAGCCCGTCATCGCCAAGATCGAGCATCCTGCGGCCCTCTCCCACCTGGGGGAGATTCTGGATGTGTCCTGGGGCGTGATGGTGGCCCGCGGCGACCTGGGTGTGGAACTGGGCGTGGAGCGCGTCCCCACTCTCCAGAAGCAGATCATCGGGGCGGCCCGCAAGGCCCTGAAGCCTGTCATCACCGCCACCCAGATGCTGGAGAGTATGATCGAGCACGCGCAGCCCACCCGCGCCGAGGCCAGCGATGTGGCAAACGCCATCTGGGACGGCACGGACGCCGTGATGCTCAGCGCCGAGAGCGCCACGGGCGCCCATCCTGTGGAAGCCGTCCAGTGGCTGGCCCGCATCGCCGCGGAGGCTGACGCCAACGTGAAGCAGCGCACTCCCACCCTGCCTGATGAGCTGGCGGAGAAGATCCTCTCCCGCACGGACATCTCCGTGGCCTTCGCCGCCTGCCGCACGGCGGATGAGATCAACGCCCGCTGGATCGTGGCCTTCACCGAAGGTGGCGGCACGGCCCGCATGGTGAGCCGGCTGGCGGGCCGCACCCCGGTGCTGGGCGCCACCGTGGACGAGGTCACTGCCCGGCGCATGGGCCTGCTGCGGGGCGTCACCGCCCTGATGATCCCGCGGGTCAGCAGCACGGATGAGATGGTGGCCGTGGTGCGCGAGCTGCTGGTGGCCAAGCACGAGCTGAAGAGCCTGGACCGCGTGGTCATGACCATGGGCCTGCCCTTGTGGAAGACCGGCAGCACGAACACCATGAAGGTGATGACCTTCTAGCCGAGGAGATCGCCATGAGCTTGAGCCGCCCGCTTCCCGGTGAATACGCCGAAGGCTACGCACCCTACATCGCCGAGGCTGGCGAAGGGGATGTGCTGGCCCTGCTCCAGGGCCAGCTGGGCGAGGTGGCGGCCCTGTTCGCCGGGCTGTCCGAAACGCAGGGCGCCTTCCGCTACGCCCCAGGCAAGTGGAGCCTGAAGGACCTGCTCCTGCACCTCGGCGACGCCGAGCGCATCTTCGCCTATCGCTGCCTCCGCATCGGCCGAGGCGACGCCACTCCCATGCCGGGTTTCGACGAAGATGCCTACGCTGCCGCCGCCCAGGCCGACGCACGCACCCTGGCTGACCTGCTGGCGGATTTCCGCGCCGTCCGCACAGCCAGCCTCACCCTCTTCCGCGGATTGCCCGACGGGGCCTGGCTGAATCTGGGCACCACCAACAACCGCGCCATCACCGCCCGTTGCATTCCCTTCATCGCATTGGGCCATGCGGCGCACCACCTGGCGGTGATCCGGGAGCGCTACCTGCCTGCGCTGAAATAGTCCTTCCAGCCGTCGAGCGCGTCCGCCAGCTTTTCGAGCTGGGTGGTCTCCGTGGTGCGGAAGCGGCTCACCAGCTTCCAGCCCTGGGCCACCTTCTGGTACCGGTGCAGCCAGAGGAAGGGGCCCTCCCAGTCACCTTCCGGGTCCGTCTTCGTCTTCACCAGGAAAGCCACGGTGGTCCAGGGACCACGCGCCAGGAACCGCCTGCCCAGTTCCTGGATGCCGGACTCCTCGTCGGATTCCAATACCAGGTCGTCCAGGTCCGGAATGATCATGGTGGCTCCTTCTGGGGCATGATTCTACGATGCGCATCGAATGCATCGCCATCGGGACCGAGCTGCTCACCACGCGGCGCCTCGACACCAACTCGGTGTGGCTGGGTGAGCGGCTGGCCGGCCTGGGCCTGGCCTTCCACCGCAAGACCGCCGTGGGGGACAACCGGGAGGATCTGGCCACGCTCTTCCGCGAAGCCCTGATGCGCTCCGACCTCATCCTCATCACCGGCGGCCTGGGGCCCACCTTCGACGACTTCACGAAGGAGTGCTTCGCGGAGGTCGTGGGCGCGAAGCTGCGCGAGGATGCCCAGAGCCGCGAGGACATGCTGGCGTTCTACGCCGCCCGGAAGCGCGTGCCGCCCGCTTCCAACTTCAAACAGGCACTGCTGCCCGAAGGGGCGGAAGCCCTGCGCAACCCGGTGGGCACCGCCCCTGGCGTGTGGTGGCAGGACCCGCCAGCCCATCCGGGGGTGCGCGTCGTGATGCTGCCGGGGGTGCCCCGCGAGATGAAGCGCATGTGGGAGGAGCAGGTGGAGCCTCGCTTGCGGGCCCTGGCGGGCCAGTCCGTCCGCACGCTGCGCATGGTGGTGGCGGGCGTGCCGGAAAGCGCGCTGGACGAGCGCATCCGCGAGGTCCGCGAACGGCACTGCCACCTGGACTGGACCATCCTGGCCAGCCTCACCCAGGTGGAATTGCTGGCCCGGGGGGCGGATCCCGCCGCCCTGGAAGCCGCCCGGGCCGATTTCCTGCCCGTGCTGGGCGAGGACCTCGTGGGCGTGGGGGGTGGCAATCTCGAAGACGCGGTGCTGGCGCTCCTGAAGGCCCGCGATGAGACCCTCGCCGTGGCCGAGAGCATGACCGGCGGCCTGCTGGCGGCCCGGCTCACGGCCATCCCGGGCGCCAGCGAGGTGTTCCTCGGGGGTGCCACGGTCTACTCGGCGAAGGCCAAGACCGCCCTCATGGGCCTGGGGGCCGGGCGGCTGGCGCATGAAGGCACCGTCTCCGAAGCCACCAGCCGCGCCCTTGCGGAAGCGGTACGGATGAAGCTCGGCGCCACCTGGGGCCTGGGGCTCACGGGCAATGCCGGCCCCGGCGCCGAAGGTGGCACCCCTCTCGGTACCGTGTTCATCGCCCTGGCGGGACCGGATGGCACCCAATCAAAGGCCTACACCCTGCCGGGCGATCGGGCGGATGTGCAATTGCGCGCCGCGGCCTGGGCCCTGGATCTGCTGCGACGGAGGCTCGGCTAGACCGTTCGGCCGAGCGACGCGGCATCCCTTCGGCCGCGTGGTGGCCGGATGGGCTGGGATTTCGGGATCGGACCCTGGCGGTATGGAGTCGGGAGCCGATATTGGGGCTTCAACTCACTGCCTCTCCCGAACAGGGAGGACGGAGCCGGACTCGGAGGTGGCGCATGATCCCATCCGCACGCACCCTGGCCGTTTCATGCGGTCTGGCCATGGCCTTCCTCGCCTGTGGCGGTTCAGGATCGGGCTCCGGGTCGGCCATGCCGCCGACCCAGGCCGCCTCGATCAAGGTCGCTGGCCTCGTATCCGGAACCTCCGCGACGCCGACATTCAATCGGCAGCCCATGCTCACGGGCGGGGCTACAGTCACCGTCAACGGCCAGCCCGCCACCGCGGCCCAGATCCGGCCGGGGGCCGTGATCCAAGGGACCGCCACCCGGACGGCTCAGGGCCTCCAGTTGGCGTCCGTCAACCTGCACCATGACCTGGAGGGGACCATCACCAGCCTCGATCTGGCCGGGTCCCGCTTCGTGGTGCTCGGGAAGACGGTCCTCCTGGATGCCCTGACGCGGATCGTCCAGGAGGGGCCTGGAGATGCCGAGACCAGCCTGGTCCTGGCCGACCTCAAGGTCGGGGATTTCGTGGAGGTCTACGGTTCGGAGAAGGCCGATGGGACGGTGCTTGCCACGCGCGTGGAACGCGAAGTGGTCGGCGCTGAGGTTGAGGACACCTTCCACGGCACTGTGAGTGGGCTGGACATCACTGCCAAGACCTTCCAGGCCGGCGGTTTCCTCGTCTCCTACGGCTCCGCCACGATCCAGGGGACCCTGGCCAACGGCGTGCGCGTCGAGGTGCGCGGCACGGCCTCGGGATCAGCCTTCGCTGCCGTGTGGATCAAAGTCGAGACGGAGGTGGGCGGGACCGAATCCGAGTTCGAACTGTCTGGGCCCATCAGCGGCCTTGATACCTCCGCGAAAACCTTCCTGCTCATGTCGTACAAAGTGGATTACAGCGCGGCAGAAGTGGAAGGAACCCTTGTCGAGGGCGCCCAGGTGGAGGTGGAAGGGACCGCCGGTCCCGCCGGCACCATGACGCTCATGGCCCGGGAGGTGTCCGTGCGGTTCGCCTCCGCTGGGAGCGGGGCGAGCGACATGGAACGGGAGGGCACCATCACCGCCGTCGATCCCGTCGCCGGGACGATCACCCTTGGCGGCGTCACCTACTGGACCGACGGTGCCACCCTGTTCGTGAGGTCGGGCGCCCGCGTCTCCTTCAGCGCCGTGACCGTGGGGGCCATGGTGGAACTCCACGCGCTCAGCACGAAGACCAACGCCGCGGGGCAGGCCTACGCCACGCTGGTGGAGGTGAAGGGAGGCTGAAGCTGCGGCCGGCCCCTCGTTCCAGAGAGGCGCCCACAGCTGATAATCTGAGCGGATGCCTGCGATCCACTCATCCGCTCCCCTCTTCTGGTGCCTCGCGGCCTTCCTCTGCGGCAGCATCCCCTTCGGCCTGCTGCTGGTGAAGCTGGCCGGAAAGGGGGATGTCCGCGCCCACGGCAGCGGCAACATCGGCGCCACCAACGTGAGCCGCGTGGGCGGCAAGGCCCTGGGCATCGTCACGCTGCTGCTGGACATCGCCAAGGGCTTCCTGCCGGTCTTCCTGGCCAAAAGGGCCGGACTCAGCGTCGATATGCTCGCCCTCATGGCCCTGGCGGCTGTGCTGGGCCACGTGTTCACGCCCTGGCTGAAGTTCCAGGGCGGCAAGGGTGTGGCCACGGCCCTGGGCGTGATCCTCGCCGCGGATGCCTCCATGGTCCTGCTGCCCATGGGCGCCTTCCTGTTCGTCCTCTGGCTCACGCGGCATGTGAGCCTGGGCAGCATCCTGGCCGCGGCCATGGTGCCCGTGCAGCTGCTGCTGGCCCGCGGGGCCCATCGCCCTGTGGAAGAGCTGCTGGGCCGAGGGCCGGCACCGGTCCTCCCCTGGGCTGCCCTGGCGATCCTGGTGATCTGGAAGCACCGCGAGAACATCCTGCGCCTGCAAGCGGGGACGGAGTCGAAGCTCTGGGGCGCCAAGAAGGAGGGCGCGCATGTCTAGGCGTGTGGACATCGGCGTCTTCGGGTCCGGCGCCTGGGGCACGGCCCTGGCCATCACCTGGGCCCGGGCGGGCGCCAAGGTGGCGCTCTGGGGCAGCTTTCCCGACGAGATGGCCCAGATGGCCGCCACGCGGCGGCACCTGCGCCTGAAGGATGTGGAGTTCCCTGACCGGCTGGAAACCTCGGATGATCCCACTGCGGCCTTCGCCGCGCCCCTCTGGATCTCCGCCATGCCCACCCAGGTGACGCCCGAAGCCTGGCGCAGCTTGCGTCCCAGAGCGCCCGGGGCCCCTGAGCTGGTGATCCACGTGAGCAAGGGCATCCTCCAGAGCACGCACCAGACGCTCTCCCAGGCCCTGACGAGCGTGCTCGATGTGCCGGTGGGCGTCCTCTCGGGCCCCACCTTCGCAGATGAAGTCAGTCGCGGGGTACCTTCCGCCATCGTGCTGGCCCTGCCGGGAACGGTTTCCCACGAACGCGCGAAGGCCCTCCAGGCCCACCTTTCCTCCGAGAAGCTGCGCATCTATCTCAGCCGGGATGTCGTGGGCACGGAACTCTGCGGCGCCCTCAAGAACGTCCTCGCCATCGCCGCCGGCCTGGTGGACGGCCTGAACCTGGGCTACAACGCCCGGGCGGCCCTCATCACCCGGGGCCTGGCGGAAATGGCCCGCCTTGTGGAGGTGCTGGGCGGTCAGCCGTCCACGGTGATGGGTCTGGCCGGCATGGGTGACCTGCTGCTCACGGCCACGGGACCGCAAAGCCGCAACCGCACCTTCGGGGAGCTGGTGGGGAAGGGGAACAGCGTCGATGCCGCCCGGGATGCCCTGGGTGGCCAGGTCATCGAAGGCATGTTCACCACGGAGGCCGCGCTGGCCCTGGCCAAGGAGCACGGCCTCGAACTGCCCATCGCCGCCGAAGTGCTGCGCCTCCTCAACGGCGAACGCCCGGAAGCGGCCGTGCGGCGACTGATGACGAGGTCGTTGAAGTCCGAGTGACCTGGAGGCCGCCATGGCCGATCCGTTCCGTTTCCGAGTGAACCAGCATGGCCCGGCGGGATCGCCCGTCCGCGAATCCTTCACGCCCGCTGACCCGAAGCCGGGCTGGGTGCGCCTTGAGCTGAAGGCCATGGCCCTGAACCGCCTGGACCTCTGGACCACGGAGGGGCTGCCGGGCTTCCCGCTGCCCCTGCCGCTCACACCGGGCTGCGATGGCGCCGGTGTGGTCGAAGCCGTGGGTGAGGGCACGGTGCTGCCTCCGGGCGTGGAACTGGGCGGCAGCGTGATGATCGCGCCGGGGCTCAGCTGCGGCGTCTGTCCCGCCTGCCTCCGGGGCGACGACATGCTCTGCCCCTCCTACGGCGTGCTGGGCCACGTCTGTGATGGCACGGCGGCCACCCATGTGCTGGTGCCCGCGGCCAACCTGCTGCCCATCCCCGGGAACTGGAGCTTCGAGCAGGCGGCGGCCTTCCCTCTCGTTTTCCTCACGGCCTGGGAGATGCTCGTCCACAAGGCGGCCCTGCGGCCTGGCGAGACCGTGCTGGTCTGGGGCGGGGGCAGCGGGGTGGGCAGCGCGGCCATCCAGCTGGTGAAGGCCCTGGGGGGCTCGGCCATCGCCGTGGTGGGCAACGAGGCCAAGGCCATGAAGTGCTGGGACCTGGGGGCTGAGCACGTGATCGTCCGGGGCGAGATGAAGGCCCTGGCCACCAAGGTGCGCGAGCTGACGGGCAAGCGCGGCGTGGAGGTGGTCTTCGAGCACACAGGCGCCGCCACCTGGACCACCAGCCTCTCCGTCTGCGCCCGGGGCGGGCGCATCGTCACCTGCGGGGCCACCACGGGCCGGGAAACAGCCTTCGACCTGGTGGCCCTCTTCGCCAAGCAGATCCAGATCCGCGGCTCGTACATGGGGCGCCGGGAACACCTCTGGACCCTGTTGTCGCTGCTGCGGAAAAACCTCACCAATCCACCCTTCCGCCCCGTGCTCGATCGCGTCTTCGACCTGGCCGAATACCCCGAGGCCCAGCGCCACCTCGACGCCGGCCAGGGCTTCGGCAAAGTGGTGTGCCGGGTGTCCTGATGCTGAGAAATCTGCCCCTTCCCGCAGGCTCCACCTTCACCTGGGTGGACCTGGTGGATCCCCCGGCCGCGGAAATGGCGGAGGTGGCTGAGCGCTATGGCCTCCATCCCGCCGCGGTGAGGGACCTCCTCAACCAGCCCCACCTGCCCAAATACGAGCGCCTGCCCGGCCAGCAGCTGCTCATCCTGCGGGCCTATGACGAGATGGCCAAGCGGGGCGACACCATCCAGGCCATGACCCGCCGTCTGGTGGTGCTGATGCTGGAGGGCGTCATCATCACGGTCCATCGGCGGGAACAGCCCTTCTTTGCAGAAGCCGCGCTGCGTGCGGCGGCAGGGCCGGCCCTTCGCCCGGAACAGCTGGTGCTGTCCCTTTGCGCGAGGGCCGTGGCGTCCTTCGACGAACCCCTGAAGGAGAGCGAGGAGAAGCTCGATCAGATCGAGGCCGCCCTCTTCATCCGCAAGGTCCCCCACCAGGGCATCCGGCAGGTCTATGGCCTCAAGCGCCGCTGCGCCGTCATCAAGCGGACCCTGGGGCGCATCACGACGGCCCTGGGGCCGCTGAAGGAGCAGGCCCGGGACGACCAGGGGCTGCTGGCGGACGTGGTGGAGGAGGCTGACCGCCTGCACACCTGGGCGGACGAACTGCTGGAAAACGCCACCCACCTGATGAACCTGGAGATCAATCTGGCCAGCCAGCGCACCAACGAAGTCATGCGCGTACTCACGATCTTCAGCGCCTTCTTCCTACCACTCACCTTCATCGCCGGGGTGTACGGCATGAACTTCAAGCGGATGCCCGAGCTGGAACATCGCTTCGGATATCCCCTGGTGATGGCCGCGATGTTCTTCACGGCCCTGGCCATCTGGGCCTGGTTCCGGCGGAAGGGGTGGCTCCGCTAATCTCCGGGGGGTCATCACCTCCAAAACGGGTAAACTGGTTCGTTTGCGCAAGGAGTCCCCGTGAAAGTCCTCATCCTGGGTGTCAACGGCTTCATCGGTTCCCATCTGGTGGACCGCATCATGCAGGACACCGATTGGGAGGTCTACGGCCTGGACCTGGGCACCAACAAGGTGGCCGACCACATGGCCAACCCCCGCTTCCACTTCGTGGAGGGGGACGTGACCATCTCCAAGGAGTGGATCGAATACCACATCAAGAAGTGCGACGTGGTGCTGCCCCTGGTGGCCATCGCCACGCCCAAGGTCTATGTCACCGACCCCCTGCGCGTCTTCGAGCTGGACTTCGAGGAGAACCTCCGCGTCGTCCGCCAGTGCGTGAAGTACAAGAAGCGTGTGGTCTTCCCCAGCACCTCCGAGGTCTACGGCATGTGCCCGGACGCGGAGTTCGACGAGCACGAGTCGCCCCTGGTGACGGGTCCCATCCCCATGAACCGCTGGATCTACAGCACCAGCAAGCAGCTGCTCGACCGCGTGATCTGGGCCTACGGCTTCCAGCAGGGCCTGCGCTTCACCCTCTTCCGCCCCTTCAACTGGATGGGCCCCAAGCTCGACAGCCTGAACACCGCCAAGGAGGGCAGCAGCCGCCTGGTGACCCAGTTCAGCTGGAACCTGTTCAATGGCGAGCCCCTGAACCTGGTGGATGGTGGGACCGCCCGCCGCTGCTTCATCGATGTGGCCGACGCCATGGATGGCCTCATGGCCGTCCTGCGCAACGAAGGTGGCAAGGCCGACGGCCAGATCTTCAACATCGGCAACCCCGTCAACGACTACAGCGTCCGCGAGATCGCCGAGATGATGATCGCCATCTGGAAGGAGCACCCCTTCCGCATCGAGCGCGGCATTCCCGAAGGCAGCATGGTCGAGACCAACAGCGGTGACTTCTACGGCAAGGGCTACCAGGACGTGGCCCGGCGCACCCCGAGCATCAAGCGCATGCAGGCCACCTTCGGCTTCCAACCCAAAGTGTCCATGAAGGATTCCCTGAAGAAGGCCATGGACTTTTTTGTGGAAGAGCACAAGGCGCTGGAGAAGGTCGTCGAGACCGAGAACTAGCCGCCCGAACCGCGCTACATGACGCGCCGCGAACGCACCTACCTCCTCGCCCTCTGGTTCTTCCTGGGCCTGCTGCCCCTGCTGGTGCGGCCCCTATGGGAGCCGGATGAGGGGCGCTATGCGGAGATCCCGCGGGAGATGCTGGCCACCGGCGACTGGCTGACGCCCCGGCTCAATGGGGTGCTCTACTTCGAGAAACCGCCCCTCCAGTACTGGCTGTCCGCCATCAGCATGAAGCTCTTCGGCCTGAACGGGGCCGCGGCGCGGCTGCCCCTGGCCCTGGCCTCGGGGCTCATGATCTGGGCGGCCTGGCGGCTGGCCAAGCGCCTCGGTGCCCGGGATCCCTTGTGGGCACCCTTCATGGCCGCCACGGGCCTGCTGGCCTTCCTGGTGGGGCAGCTCCTCACGCTCGACGCCCTCTTCAGCGCCTTCCTGGTGGCGGCCCTGGCTGCCTTCGTGGAGGCTGTGGCCCGGCGCAGGGAGGGGCAGGGTGCCCTGGGCTGGACGCTCGCGGCCTTCGCCTTCATGGCCGGCGCCATGCTCACCAAGGGGTTGGCCCAGGCGATCCTCATGGGCGGCATCCTGGTGTTCTCGCTGCCCTTCGCCTGGAAGGACGCCGCCCTCCGCCGGGCTGTGCTGCGCACTGGTTTCGATCCCCTGGGATGGCTGCTCTACCTGATCCTCGTGACGCCCTGGTTCTGGTTCGTGGATCGCGCCAACCCCGGGCATGCGCAGTTCTTCTTCATCCATGAGCACTTCACGCGCTTCCTCACCCATGAGCACGCGCGCCAGGGTTCCAACAACTGGCTGCTGGACAAGCTCTACTTCCTCGGGATCCTCGCCGTGGGCCTGCTGCCCTGGCTGTCGGCCACCTCCGTGGGGCTGAAGCGCACCTGGCCCTTCCTGAAGGGCAGGGGCCCCCAGGGGACGGACCACCTCGCCCGATGGATCGTCGGGACCACCGCCGTGGCCTTCCTCTGGCCCCTGGCCTTCTTCAGCCTGTCCGGTTCCAAGCTGCCGCCCTACATCCTGCCGGTCCTCGTGCCCCTGGCCGCGCTGGCCTGCGCCTTCGAGCGCGAAGGCGAGGAGCGCGCGGCCCTGCGCCGCATGGGCTGGGAATTGATGGCCCTGGGGGCCCTCTTCCTGCTGGCGGCCCCCGTCTTCCACAAAGAGCTGGGGAGCCCCGGGTGGCTGGTCGCCGTGGGTGCCGCCTTCGCGGGCCTGGGCCTCTGGGCCCGCCGGCCGAAGGGCCTGACCGGCCCGCGCCTGATGGCCGCCCTCGGCGCCGCCCTGTGGCTGCTGGTCCTCGCCGCCCAGGCCGCCGCAGGCCCCGGCAAGTCCGTGGCCGAACTCGCGCGGGCTGTTCCCGGCAATGCCCGGTGGATCAGCTACGGCAACTACTTCCAGGGCCTGCCGTTCTATGCCCGCACCCGGGCCGTCGTCGTCGCCGGGACCGGGGAACTGGCCTATGGCCGCGATCACCTGGCCGAGGCCGGCCAGTGGTTCAACGAGGATCCCGCGGCCCTCGGCGCCATGGCCGACCGCATGAAGCTGGAGGATCCGTCCCGGCCCGTCTTCGTGATGGCCAAGGAGGCTAGCTGGAAGCAGCTCGGCCCCGGGGAGAAGGCCCGCTGGGAGGAAGTGGCCCGCAGCCCGGCCGCCGTGGTGGCTCGGCGGCGGTAAGGCAGGCATACAGTCCGGACTCCAGACTGCTACTTCACCGCCTCTTTCTCGGACTCCCTTCGGGAGTGCCGAGACCTCTCCTTCCAACTGGTCGGGTCGGGCAGCAGTCCGGCTCCAATCGAGATGGAGGCTACTTCACCGCCTCTTTAACGCCTCGCCCAGCTTCCTTGGCGCCCTTGGCGACGCCCTTGCCGGCGGTCTTGGCGCCTCGGCCCACGGCCTTGCCGCCTTCCTTGGCAGCGTGGCCCACGGCCTTGCCGCCTTTCTTGAAGCCTTGGCCAATCTGCTTGCCGGCCTGCTTGATGTCGTCCTTCACGCCATCGGCGGAAACCGGGGCGGCGGCAAGCAGGAGGGTGAGGAGGGCGGGGACCATGAAACCATTCTACCTTGCTGGGCGAGAGAGGCCCTTCCAGGGGAAGATGGGGGGATGGATGGAACCCCAACCCAGCCGACCCGGCCGGCCCGCCTTGCGGGCTGGCTGCGCGCCCATGCGCCCGAGCTGCTCTTCGCCCTGCTGCTGCTGGCCGTGCTGCCCATGCGCGATCTCTGGGCGCCGGACGAGCCGGATTTCGCGCAGTGCGTGAAGGAGATGCGCCTGCGGGGCGACTGGCTGCTGCCCTGGCTGAACGGCGCGCCCTACAGCGAGAAGCCCATCCTCTACTACTGGGTGATGAAGGCCTCCTCGGTGGGGTTCGATACGCTGACGGGCGGGCTCGGCTTCACCCAGGGCGTGGCCGCCTGGGCCCTGCGCCTGCCCTCGGTGATCGCCGCCGTGGCCTTCCTGTCCGCCCTCCGCCGCTGGGCTGCGCGCTTCCTGGAGCCGGGCACCGCCGAGCCTGCGGCGCTCATCCTCGCCACCACGCCCCTCTGGTTCTGGCAGAGCCAGTTCATCCAGATCGACCTGCTCTTCTCGGCCCTGCTGGCCTGGAGCTGGTGCTGCTGGCTGGGCGGCTACCTCCTGCTCCGGGAACATGGCGTTGAGAGCGCACCGGGGGAACATCGCCGCTGGTTCCTGAAGGCCTACTTCTGGCTGGCCCTGGCCTTTCTGGCCAAGGGGCCGCTCGCCCCCGTGCTGTCCGTGCTCGTGCTGGCGGCCTTCCTGGCCTGGCAACGGGATTTCGCCGTCCTGCGCCGCGCGGGCATCGTCGCCGGCCTCTGCATCACCCTGCTGCTGGTGGCTCCCTGGTACGTGGCCGCGGGCCTGAAGGGCGGGGCCCACTACGCCTATGAGCTGATCATCTTCCAGAACTTCGAGCGGGCCACGAAAGCCTGGGACCACATCCACCCCTGGTGGAAGTACTTCGATTACATCCTGGGCGACTTCTTCCCATGGGTGCTCCTGCTGCCGGCGCTGGCCCTGCACCTGCGGCGGGCGCGGCGCCTGGGCGAGCCTGCGCAGCGGTTCCTGCTGGTGGCCTTCGTGGTGCCCTTCGCCTTCCTCAGCGCCGTGCAGAGCAAGCAGGGCAAGTACCTGCTGATGAGCTATCCATTCCTGGCCCTGCTGCTGGGGGACCTGTTCCGGTGGATGGAGGGCGCCCGCGCCCGCCGCCTCGGCCTGCTGCTGGCGGCCGGGCTCGCCCTGCCGGCCCTCGCCCTGACGGCCCTGGCCCTGGGGGCTGGCGGTGCGAAGCTGCAGAGCCAGGTGATCCCGTTCCTCGGCCCGATCCGGCTCATGGCCCTGTTGATGCTCAGCGGCACCCTCCTCCTGGCGATCCAGGCCTCGCGGAAAAGGGCGGGCGGCCTGGTTCCCGCTGCCGCCCTGAGTCTGGGCCTGCTCTACCTGGTGGGCGGCACCTGGGGCTTCCGCCTGCTGGATCCCGCGAAGAACTACCGGCGCTGGACAGCGGCTGTCCAACCGCTGATCAGCGGGCGGCAGGTCTTCTACTGGCAGACCATCCGCAGCGGCGTCATGGTCTACACGGACCACCTCATGCCCGAGCTGCGCAGCGCCGGGGCCCTGGAACGCCTGGATCCCGAGGCTCGCCTGGTGGCCCAGCGCGGCGAGTGGGAACAGGACGCCTGGGGCATGACCCCGGCCCTGCGCGCCCGCTTCGAGGTGCTGGCCGCCGTGCCCACGGGCGGCGGCGAGATCCTCCTGCTGAAGAGGAAGCCATGATCCCCGCGGGCGCCCACTGGATCCGCATGCCCCGCTTCGTGGGCGACGCCCTCCTGATGCACCAGGCAGCGGCGCCCCTCCTGGCCGGTGGCCTGCCTCTGGTGGCCTGGGGCCCGGCGGCCACGGTGGAGCTCTTCGAGGGCTCCCAGGGCTATGTTGGGGCATGTGCCGATCCAGCGAAGAAGATGGGCCTGCTGGAAGGCGCCTGGCTCTTGCGGACCCACCGGCCTGCTTCAATCCTGGCTCTGGCCAAGAGCTTGCGCGCCCCCGCCGCCGCCTTCGTTGCCCGGGTGCCCCGCCGCGTGGGCTGCGGCGATGGCGGTGCCTCGCTCTTGCTGACGGCCAGCCTCAACTACTGGGGTCGGGACGACCACTCCCTGGAGCGGTACCGGGATATCGTGCGGCTGGGCTATCCGGAGCTGGAGCCACCGTCCTTCCTGCCGTTCCGTCCCCGGCCGGAAAGTGTCGAGGCCGTGGCGGCGGCCCGCCGGGCGAACGGGTTCGACCGGGGCCCCTATCTGGCCTTCGCCATCGGCGCCGCCGCCGGCGCCAAGCGCCTCGGGCTCGAGCTGCTGGTGGATCTGGCTCAGCGCGCCTTGGCCCGGGGGTTCGGCATCGTGGTGCTGGGCGGTCCCGGCGACGATGTGATCTGGGGCAGGCGCCTGCAGGAGCGGGTGCCTGAGGTGCTGAACCTGACGGCGCAAATCCCCTGGTCCCAGAGCGCGGCCTGGCTAGCGGGCGCCGCCGCCGTGCTCGCCAATGATTCGGGACTGGCCCATCTGGCGGCGGCCTGCGGTGTGCCCGTGGTGACGGTCTTCGGTCCCACCATCCCCCGCCACACGGCGCCCCGGGGACCGCAGGTGACGGTGCTGCGCAAGGAAGGCCTTGCCTGCCTCGAGTGCCAACACTGGCATTGCCCCCTGCCGGACCATCCCTGCATGACCCAGGTGCCCGCCGAAACCATCTGGACCGCCCTCGAAGCCCACCTCGCCACCCCAGTCCTGGAGGCCCCATGAGCCCCAATGTGAAGGCTATCCCCCTCATCGTGCTGGGCGTGCTGCTCAATGCCGCGGCGCAGATCTGCCTGAAGAAGGGCCTCCAGGCCGCCGGGGGCATGCAGCTTTCGGTGGGCCCCCTGTTCTGCCTGATGCTCGAACCCTGGGTGATCGCTGGCCTCGCCTGCTATGCCGTGAGCGTGGTCGTGTGGCTGGGTGCGCTGTCCATGGTACAGGTGAACTACGCCTACCCCTTCCTGGCCCTCGGCTTCATCGCCAATGCCCTCATGGCCCGGGCTTTCCTTGGCGAAGCCATGACTCCCATGCGCTGGGTGGCTCTGTTCATCATTGTCATCGGCGTGGGCTTGCAGGCGTGGAGCGGACGGGGCCAGTGACCTGAAATATAAAACCGCAGATGACGCCGATGGGCGGGTCCCTATGCGTTTCTATCGGTGGGGACCTGCGGTTATCAGTTCTTGAATTCCTTTCCACAGACTCTGCTGAGTACGCCTGATTTCAGTTCTTCGGAACTGAACACCCCCCGATCCAGCACGAGGCTGGTGACGAGGTCCACGGGGGTGACGTCGAAGCTGGGGTTCCAGGCGGGCATGCCTTCCGGGGCCCAGCGCCAGGCCCCGTAGCCGCGCACCTCGGCGGGATCGCGCAGCTCGATGGGGATGGCCGTGCCGTTCGGGCAGGCCAGGTCCACGGTGGAGAAGGGGGCCACTGGATGGAAGGGCACGCCATGGTACTTCGCCTGCACGGCCACACCGTAGGTGCCCACCTTGTTGGCGAAGTCGCCGTTGGCGGCCACGCGGTCGGAACCCACTAGCACGCGCTGGACCTTGCCGTCGCGCATGAGCAGGGCGGCCATGCTGTCGGCGATGAGCGTCGAGGGGATGCCGAGCTTCTTCAACTCCCAGGTTGTGAGGCGGCCGCCTTGCAAGAGGGGCCGCGTCTCATCTGCATAGACGTGGATGCGCTTGCCCTGCTCATGGGCGCGACGGATGACGCCCAGGGCCGTGCCGATGCCCGCGGTGGCGAGGCCGCCCGTGTTGCAGTGGGTGAGGATGCCTTCGCCGTCCTGGATGAGGGCGGCGCCGTGCGTGGCCATGCCTTCGCAGAGCCGCACATCCTCCTCGAAGATGGCCTGCGCCTCGGTCAAAGGATCGCTGGTGGCCTTCATGCGATCCATGGCCCACATGAGGTTCACGGCCGTGGGGCGCGCCGCCCGCAGGGCCGCACAGGCGGCGGCGTACTCGGTCGCGGAGGCGCCGCGCTGAGCGAAGGTGGCCAGGCTCGCGGCTGCCGCCACACCGATGAGCGGCGCCCCGCGCACGGCAAGGCGCTTGATGAGGGCGACCATGGCCCCAGGGTCGCTGCCGTCCAGCCACACCTCCGCGTCCGGAAGCTGTGTCTGGTCCAGCACCCAGAGGGTGTGGCCGTCGTGTCGCAGACCCAGGGAATCGAAGGGGTTCATGGAAGACCTTTTTCTTTAACCGCAGATGACGCAGATTGCGCAGATGAAAACGCGTGATCTCGACCATTCAATCTGCGTCATCTGCGCCATCTGCGGTTTCAATTCAAATGATTTTCGGGCCGATCATCGCCCGCAGCGCGCGCAATTCCAGGAGTTCATCTGTGGACAATGGCTTCGCTCCGCCCAGGGTCTCGGCCTTCCACAGGATGACGGCCACCTGTTCCAGGCGCTCCAGGCCGCCCACGGCCTCGTCCAGGTGCTCGCCCCAGCAGAGGCCGCCGTGGCGGGCCAGGATCATCAGGCGGTGAGCGGGCAGGAAGGGCAGGAGGTTTGTGCCCATGGCCTCGGTGCCGGGGATGGCCATGGGGACGATGGGGATGCGGCCCGCGGCGAGGATCACTTCCGGCAGGCCGTCCGAAGGCAGTTCTTCCAGTTCGGGGCGCGCCAGGGACCAGGCGATGGCCGTGGGGGGATGGGCGTGCACCACCGCCTTCGCCGCAGGCACGGCGCGGTAGATGGCCAGGTGCATGGCCCGCTCGCTGCTGGGGCGGCCCGAGAGGATTTCGCCGTCCAGGGTGAGGTGGGCCAGGTCCTCCAGGCGTACCTTGGCCTTGGGCACGCCGCTCGGCGTCATGGCGATGAGACCGTTGGGCAGGCGCACGGAGAGGTTCCCGTCCGAGGCCGCCAGCAGGCCGCCCGCATGCAGGCGGCGGCAGCCGTCGAGGAGATCGTGGAGCAGGGCGTCGGACATGGAGTAAGTTTACGAGGAGACGGTCAATCGGTGGGCTTCAGCCACCATCTATCCACCAGGATCTGGGGCGGGGTAGGGGAGCTTTGGCTAAAGCGGGTTCGATATTAATTGCCAGGATTCGAATGAGCTGAACCAGCCAGGACGCTTCAAAGTGGATTCGTCGGAATGGGGCACGGATGACATTCGTGTAACTCACTCCCCTGCCTGGGGAGGCCATTGGGACTGCATCAGCGTATTCGGAGATTTGGTCCTCGTGTACATAAGCCGAGCGGACATGTTTGTAGAAGATGTTTCCATAGCTTTGGGCACGAATATCCCGCACGGTGATGGCCGGACATGAGGTGTGGACCAGGTGTTCTGAGGTATCCACCTCAGAACCCGCTACAACTCGTGAGAGGCAATCAAGGCCTTCTGGATGAGGGCTGATGGCTGTGAGTTGCTCCATTTCTACATGGCAGGATCGCATCTCAAGATCCGCTAACAGCAATGGAAGGCTGATGAGATTCATTCCCAGATTTGAAGTAGCGTAATCAGACCAAACTTGGACGAATCTCTTCCGATCTGGACAGTTTTCACCAGGCCAAAGAATGGAAGCAAACCCACTGATTGTGGATGACGCTACTAAGCATGCGTCGGCATACGTGCCCCCACATTCACCTTCATCAAGTGCTTCAATGAGGTGCGTCTTACGCTCGATATATGAGGCTAGGCGGGGATTCACAAACACCTACCGCTTTCTTGTCGCCGATGGCTTTTTCGGCTCGGGCAGCGCGTAGCGCTCGGCCTGGCGGAGGTTCTCGGCGAGAACGGGATCCTCGGGACGCAGCGCAAGCGCGGCGCGGAAATCGTCGCGGCTCTCCTTGTAGCGCTTCAACTCGAAGCGGGCCCGGCCGCGGTTGAACAGGGCCTCGAGCTGATTGGGCTCCAGGGCCAGGGCCTGGTCGAGGGCCTCGCAGGCTTCCGCCCAGGCCTTCTCCTCGTTGAGGCACCGCCCCAGGTTGTTCCAGGCGTAGGCGATCTTTGGATCCTTCGCCACGGCGGCCCGGAGGACGGGCTCGGCCTCCGCCAGTCGCGCCAGGCGGGCCAGGGCCTCGCCCCGCCAGGCGAGTCCCAGGGCATCCTCGGGGTGCTTCTGGAGCAGCTCGTCGGCGAAGGCCAGCAGCGCGTTCCAGTCCGAGGCGAGCCGGGCCTCCGCGCAGGCGTTGGGGAACCCGTCCGGGTAGCCCAGCCGGCCGTTCTCTTCGTGGGCCTGGGCGGCCTCCGCATGACGCCCCAGCTGGCTCAGGGCCTGGGCGCGGTAGAGGCGGTAGGTGGCCAGGCGGGGGCCGGATTTCGCCTCCAGCTGAGGCTGCAGGGCCTCGCAGACGGCCGCGAGCCGCTCCCAGCGCTGGCTCCGGTTGAGGGCCTGGATCCACATCTCGTAATGGGCCCCGCGGGTGGCCGGCGGCACGGTCTCGAACCAGTCCGCGAGACCGGCCCAGTCCCTGGCCTTGTAGAGGGCCTCTGCCGGAGCCGGCGGGGGCATGGCGAGACCCTGGGACTGGACCTGGGCGACAGGAGACAGGAGGAGCAGTGGGATCATGGGGTGTCCGGACAAGACAGGAGAGGTGCCTCCAAACCTACCAGTGAAAGGGGCGGCATCGCCGCCCCTTTCACTGGTAGCCGAGGGGGGACTACTTGGTCAGGTTCTTCCGCAGGGTGGCCTTCAGCGCCTCGGCCTCGGGGTTGGCCGCGGTGGGCACCACGCCTGCCAGCTGGCCGGCCTTCTCGCTGAGGAGGAGACCCAGCAGGCTCTCGATGAGGCTGCCGCCGCCCTTGTCGCCGCCGCCCATGTGGATCTTGGGGACCACATCCACCTGGGACTTCTCGATGGCCTCGGCGAAGCGGTTCATGACCTGCTGCACCAGCTGGAACTGGGGACCGCCGTAGGCGCGGACCTGCTCCTCGATGGCCATGGCCTGGGCGATGCCCACGCGGGCGGCCTGCTCGGCCTGGGCTTCGGCCATGACCTTGATGCGCTTGGCTTCGCCTTCGCCCATGAGGCGCACCTTCTCCGCCTCGGCGCCGGCCAGGGTCTGGATCTGCGCCGCCTGCTGCTGGGCCTTGGCGTATTCGGCCTTGCCCTGGTTGCTCTGCACCTCGATGCCGATGGCGGACTCCGTGAGCAGGGTCTGCTGCTTGGCGCGGGCCTCGGCCTCGCGCAGCTCCCGTTCCTTCACCGCGGCGCTCTGCTGGCGGCCGTAGGTCTCCACCTGCTCGTCGGCGATCTGGCGGCTGCGGAGCTGGACAAGGATCTGCTCGATCTGTCCGCCAGGCGCGCCGCTGGTGGGCGTGCCGATGAGCACTTCCTGCAATTCGAGGTTGTACTGGGCGAACTTCTCCTTCATCTGCGTGCCGCTCTGCTCCTGGATGGCGCTGCGGTCCTGGATGAGCTGGATGAGGGTGCGCGTCTGGCCGATGTTCTTGAAGTAGGCGCTGACCATGGGGTCAAGGGTCTGCTCGACGAGCTTCTTGATGTCGCCGAAGCGCTGGATGACCAGGGGCGCCTTGCGGTAGTCGATGTGCACCACCACGGAGAGCGGGAGGCTGGGCTCGAAGGCGTCCTTGGTGATGAGGCTCACCTCGGTCAGGTTCTCGTCGAACTTGTGGCTGCCCACCTCGCCCTTGGTCCACTTGAGGATGAAGTTGGTGGTCGGCACCATGAGCACCTTGCCGGCGTAGGTGTTGAAGGCGTACTTGCCGGGCAGCAGCGGCTCGCTCCACACGCCGCGCTGGCCCATGGTGACCAGCTCGCCGTGGCGGTAGTCCTGGCCGCTGATGTCCGCGCCCTTGGCGCCGGTGTAGCTCACCACCACGCCCACCGTGCCCACGTCCACGACCGTCTTGGGGATCAGTTCCACCGTCGCGAAGAGGCGGTTGATGTAGTAGGTGCCTTCCACCAGCACCTGGTACTGGCGGCCGCGCTGGCCGCCCGCCACCAGGAACTTGTCCGCGTCCTGGAAGTTGTTGTGGTACGTCGAGGCCTGGTGCGGATCCTCGCCCACGGTGGACGCGATGATCTCGCCACTGGCCAGGGAGGGGCCGTCATGCACGGTCACGATACCCACGGCGTCATCCGTGCCCTTGATGATCACGGGGCGCCAGCCGCCGCGCTCGGTGATGATGGCGCTCATCTTCTGGAAGGTCTCCACCTCGCTCTTGTCCAACGGCAGGTAGTAGACCTGATCTTCGGTGAGCACCACGAACTGGACGAGGTTGATGGCGTACATGCCCTCGCGCAGGATCTGCCGCTGGGGGCCCTTTTCCCCACCGCCCTGGATGAAGGCCACCACATCCTGGAAGTCGGCGCCGTGGGCATTGCTGGCCAGGGCCTGGGAGGGCGGCAGATCCTTGCCGTCCCGGGCGAACACGTAGCCGACCTTGCCCTGGGGGATGGTGACCATGGGCATCTTGTGGATGCGGTACTGGAAGGGTGTGAGCAGGTGCCAGCCGCCGCGCAGCAGGTTGGGTTGGAAGCCCGCCTCGCCGCCGAGGGCGATGAGGCCGGTCTTGACAGACCCTTTGCCGCTGATGAGCTTTTCCACGATGCCCACGCGGTTGTTGGGAATGTAGCGGATCCACTTGCCGAGGAGGGTCAGCGCGAAGGCGATGACGAGAAGGCCGAGCAGACTCAAGCCGGGGTTGGCGGATAGCCAGGTGAGGTCCATGAGGACTCCAGGGGAGGGATTTCTGCGAGTGTACCGGCCCGGCGCGCCCTCCCGCCCGGGTTCCGGGGGTTTTCCGCGGGTCCGCGCCCCAGCTCCGGGGGGAGCGGGTGGCCAAGATCCTGCGCGGAAAGAACCATACGAAGGCACGAATCATAGGCTTGTCCGTTGACGGCGCCGTGACGGACGTCACCATTCTGGGCATGCCCGTACCCTCCGGAGCGCCTCGAAGCCATGGCCGCCGGTTTTCCGGGGCCGTGGCGGCGGCGCTTCTGATGGGGTTCCCGCTCGCCGCCCAGGCCCCGCCCAGCTGGGAGGAACTGGAGGTCCGGCAGGCGCGGATCGCCGCTGTCGACCTCCGCCTCGGCGATGTCTTCGACCTCAGCCAGCCCCAGGAGAACCACTGGATCGGACGGATGGCGAACGCCCTGCACATCCAGACCCGGGAGCAAGTGGTGCGGCGGGAGCTGCTCTTCGGACCCGGCGACGTGGTGAATGCCCGCCTCATCCACGAGTCCGAGCGGAACCTGCGGGCCTTCAGGTTCCTCAAGGACGCCTGGATCGAACCCCGGATCGACGGCTCCGGGGCGGTCCGCGCGGTGGTGCACACGCAGGATGCCTGGACACTGAAGGGTAGCGTGGGGTTCACCCAGGTGGGCGGGCAGCGGGACTTCGGGTTCTCCCTGCATGAGGGCAATCTCCTCGGATTCGGCAAGGACCTGAGCCTGGCCCACGAGCGGACCCCCGAACGGTCCATCGACACCGTGCGCTACCTGGACCGGCAGCTCCTGGGCAGCGCCTGGATTCTGGAGTCCCGCTACCAGTCGCTCTCGGACGGGAAGACCCGCTTCCTCGAAGTCGCGAAACCCTACCGTGGGCTCGATACACCCTGGTCCATGACGTTCCGGGCCTCGGCCTCGGACGCCACCCAGTCCGTCTACAACCTGGAGCGGGTCGCCTATGCCTTCCCCTCCCGGCAGGCGGGCGCCCTCGTGGAAGGGTCCATGGCCATGGATCCGGTGGACGGGCGGGTGGTGCGCCTGGGTGGAGGCCTGGACCTGAGGCAGTCCCGGTATGGCCCGGTCAGGACCCTGGATCCAGCGGGCCTTCCGGTTCCCCGCCTACGGGACCGCCTGTTGTGGGGCGTCCATGCCTCGTGGAACCTCTTCGAAGAGCGGTTCCGCACTTTCCGCGACCTCGCGGGCATGACCCATTCCGAGGACTTCAACCTCGGCTGGGAGGCGACCGTCAACTTGGGCTCCCACCTCAAGCGCCTGGGAAGCGACGTCGACTCGCCCTTCCTCCTGGTCCACGCATCCAAGGGCTGGACGTCCGGGGCCAGCTCGCTCCTCCTGTTCCGGGGCCGGGCCGAGGGCCGCCACGAGTCCGGTGGATGGCAGGACGCCTTCCTCAACCTCAGCCTGACCGCCTACCACCAGGGCTTCCACGCGCAGACGCAGGCCGCCTACATGCGGGTGGACGCGGTCCTCCGGCCCGAACCCGAGAACCACCTCTATCTCGGCGGATTCGAGGGGCTGAGGGGCTACGGGAACCATCTGCTGCTGGGCGACCGCCGCTGGCTGGCCTCGCTGGAGGAACGGATCAACACCTCCTACGACTGGCTCGGCATCCTGCGGCTCGGCTTCGTGGTGTACGCGGACGCCGGGGGGATCCGGCGGGCGGACACCGGGGCGTGGAGCCGGACCTACGTGGACATGGGCGGCGGCCTGCGCTTCGGCAACCTGAAGAGCGCCACGGGGCGGGTGTTCCTGCTGACCGTGGCCTACCCGCTGGTGCGGGATCCCGGCACAGAGCACCATCAGTTCATCATCACGGACGTCGTGACGTTCTGAGCGAAGCTCCGCCCAGGGTAGCCTTGGGGAATGGACGGATGGCTCGAGGGACTGCGCGACCGCAAGGGGCTCCTGGCGGGGGTGGCCGTGGCCGCCCTCTTGGGGCTCTGGTGGTGGGAGGGCCGGCCTGTGTCTCAGCCCGCGGGCATCCTTGCACCCGGGGAGCCCGTCCAGGCAACCGCGGATCCTCAGGAACCCTGGAGCTTCCGGGAGCACCGGATCACTCCGTTGGCGCGCTTCGAAATTCGCGCCCGGGTGCTGAACGTGGAGCGCTACCGCTTCGACCGGGCGGCCGAACTGTCACCCGTGGACCTGGCCCTAGGCTGGGGGCCCATGTCCGATTCGCGGATCCTCGAAGCCTTCACCATCGAGCAGCGGGATCGCTGGTATTTCTGGCGGGCCGCCCACATGCCCATCCCAGAGGCTGAGGTCATCGGCCACAGCGCCAACATGCACATGATCCCCGCGAACGAAGGCATCGCCCGGCGCCTGAAGGCGGCCCGTGTGGGGCAGGTGGTCGACCTGAAAGGCCAGCTGGTCCGGGTGGATGGGAAGGATGGCTGGCACTGGGTCAGCAGCCTGAGCCGCACGGATACCGGGGATGGCTCCTGCGAGGTGATCTGGGTGGAGTCGGCCCGGGTCGCAGACCGGCCACCCGATATGTGACCGCAGGATCGGCAAAATAGAATCCCTCCGCTGCTAGACTCAGCGCTGCAAGGCCTTCCAAGCCCCGCGGAGCCCCATGTTTGACATCGAAGCCTCCCTCGACAGCCGATTGCTGGCCGTGCCCCGGAACCGGCCCACGGTGATGTTCCCCGAGGCCCTGGATCCGCGCACCCTCGAAGCCGCCTGCTTCCTGGGCCGCTTTATCCGGCCGGTCTTCCTGGCGCCAGAGGCCGAGGTGCGGGCCGTGGCCGCGCGGACCCTGGCCCATCTGGGCGCGGACCGGGTGGCCTACACCCTCTCGGAAAGCGCCTTCGTCGATCCCGTTTCCCGGCCCGACCTGGTGGAAGCCTTTGCCGCTGCCTGCGTGGCCTTCGGGCAGGCCCATGGCAAGCCCCTGGGGATGGACGAGGCCCGGGCGCTGGTCTCCGAGCCGGGCCGCTTCGGCATCTGGGCGGTGAAGCTGGGGCACGCCGACATGGTGGTGGGCGGCGCCATCCACGAGCCCAAGGCCTTCTTCCGCCCCATGGTGGACATCCTGGCCCAGCGGAGCGTCACCTGCGAGGCCGGCGTCTTCGTGCTGCCGGACGAACACCCCGAGGAGGTCTACCCCCACAACATCGTGGTCTTCGGGGATGTGGGCGTGAACGCGAGCATGACCCCGCGCACGCTGGCGGAGGTGGCTGTGGGCACCTGCGCCGTGGCCCGGGACCTCATCCCGGAGGACGTGCTGCCGGAGATCCGCTGCGCCATGGTGTCCTACTCGAACCGCGGCAGCGACGAGGGGCCCTCGCCGGAGCTGGTGCGCCAGGCGGCAGACCTGGTGCCGGACATACTCGCGGAGCGCATCGCCCACAGTCCCCGGTACGCCAGCATCCAGATCCGGGGCGAGGTGAAGGTCAGCGTGGCGCTGTCGCGCCGTTCCGCAGGCCTCTACCATGCGGACGGCCTGCCCTGGGAAGGCGTCCCCAATGTGATCGTGTGCCCCAACCTGGACATGGGGAACCTGCTCTACCACCTCTACGCCACCCGCTTCCCCGAGGCCAAGAAGTTCCCCGTGATGTTCGGCCTCTGGTTCCAGGGTGTGGACCTGCCCATGGACTGCACGCCCGAGGACATCCGGCTGGCCATGAAGGCCTCGCTGATGCGCCTCCATGCCTATGGTGAATGGAAGCGCACGCCCAAGGACACGTTCTTCCGGCGCCACCGCGTGCTGGTGCTGAACCCCGGCTCGACCTCCACCAAGACTTCGATCTTCGAGGGCGACGAGGAGCGGTTCACCGAGGAGCTCCAGCATCCCGCAGAGGAGCTGCAAGCCTTCGAGGGCAGGCCCATCACCGAGCAGTTCGGTTTCCGCAAGGAGGCCGTGCTGCGGTTCCTGGCCGGCAAGGGCCTTGCGCTGGCCGACCTCGATGCCGTGGCCGGACGCGGTGGCCTGCTGCGGCCCATCCCCCACGGCACGTGGAAGGTGGGGGCAGCCATGCTGGCGGACCTGAAGGCCGGCCAGCGCGGCGAGCACGCCTCGAACCTGGGCGCGCTCATCGCCTCAGAGCTGGTGGCGGGGAGCGGCACGCCCGCCTACATCGTGGATCCCGTGGTGGTGGACGAGGCCGATCCCAAGGTGCGGATCTCGGGCCTGAAGGAGCTGCCCCGCCGCGTCATCAGCCACGCCCTCAACCAGATCGCTACGGCCCGCCGCTACGCCGAGGAACACGAGACCTTCTACGAGCGCGTCAACGTCATCGTGGCCCACATGGGTGGCGGCATCACCGTGGGCGCCCACCGCAAGGGCCGCTACATCGACGTGAACAACGGCCTGGACGGCGAAGGGCCGTTCTCGCCCCAGCGCACGGGCACGCTGCCCGCGGGCCAGCTCATCGACCTCTGCTTCTCCGGCAAGTACACCAAGGCCGAGCTGAAGCTGAAGAACAAGGGCCGGGGCGGCATGATCGACCTGCTGGGCACCTCCGACATGCGTGAGGTGGAGCGGCGCGTGGAGGCCGGAGATGCCGAAGCCACGCTGGTCTACGACGCGATGATCTACCAGATCGCCAAGGCCATCACCGGCCAGGTGCCCGCCTTCGAGGGCGCGCCCATCGACGCCATCCTGCTCACCGGCGGCATGGCCCGGTCACCGAAGCTGGTGGGTGAGCTGCGCCGCCTCACCGCCGCCCTGGGCTGCCCCGTGAAGGTCTATCCCGGCGAGAACGAGATGGCCGCCCTCGCCAAGGGAGCCCTGCGAGTCCTCTCGGGCCGGGAGAACGCCCGGGACTATCCACCTGCCTAGGCCAGCAGGGCCGCCAGAGCGATGGAGCTGAGCTTGGTCTTGGCGGTGTCGCCGCGGCTGCTGAGGACGCAGGGCACCTTGGCGCCGGCCACCACGGCGGCGATCTCGGCGCCGCCGAGCTTGGTGCCGGCCTTGTAGAAGGTGTTGCCCGCTTCCAGGTTGGGGAAGAGCAGACAGTCGGCGTCGCCAGCCACGGGGCCGCCCATGCCCTTGATGCGGGCGGACTCCGGGTCGATGGCGCCATCCAGGGCCATGGGGCCGTCCACCAGGGCGCCCTTGATCTGGCCGCGATCCGCCATCTTGGACAACAGGGCCGCCTCGGCGCTGGCGCGCATCTTCGGCTGCACCTGCTCTGAGGCTGCCAGCACGGCGACCTTCGGGGTTTCGATGCCCAGGGCCTTGGCGGTCTTCACCAGGTAGCCGAGGATGGCGACCTTTTCCTTGAACTCCGGCTCGGGGATCACGGCCACATCGCCCGCGATGAGCAGCTTGGCGTGGCCGGGGTGCTCCATCACGGTCACATGGCTGAGGATGGCGCCGGGTTCCAGCAGGCCCTGGTCCTTGTTCAGGATGGCCTTCATGTACAGCTCCGTGCTCAGCAGGCCCTTCATGAGCAGGTCCGCCTCGCCGAAGCGGATCATGGCCACGGCCTTGTCGGCCGCCTCGGCGGCCGTGGATGAATGGACCACGCGGAAGCGCTCCTTCGGGAGGCCGAGCTCCTGGAACACCTTCGTCATGACCGCCTCGTCGCCCACCAGGATGGCCTCCACCAGGCCTGCCTCCACGGCCGCGTTCACCGCCTCCAGGGTGTGGGCGTCATTGGCCCAGGCCACCACCAGCCGCTTGTGGGGGCGGTCCTTCACGGCGCGGAGCAGGTCATCGAGGGTGTTGATCCGCATGGGGGATCCTGACAAATGACGCCGGGCCTCCGGCGGGTCCGCGAGGAAGGTAGCATGTCTCCATGGCCGTTTCCGTGAGCTTCCGCACATACCTCCTGGAGCAGATGGGGCAGATCCGCCCCGTGGACTCCCGCCGGATGTTTGGCGGTCTCTGCTTCTTCGCCGAGGGCCGCGCCTTCGCCTTGGCCGCGGACGACACGCTCTACTTCAAGGTGGACGACACGAACCGTCCCGACTTCGAGGCTGAGGGCATGGGGCCCTTCCTGCCCTTCGGCGACCCCACGCGGCCCATGCAGTACTACGAGCTGCCCGCCGAGGTGCTGGAGGACCCGGACCAGCTATCGGTCTGGATGGCCAAGGCCATCACCGTGGCCGCCCGCGCCAAAACGAAAACCCGTTCCAACCCCAAACGAAAGTAGCGCCCATGCCAGCCTTCACCATCCGCCCCGCCACGCCAGAGGACGCCGCCATCCTCGCGGATCTCGGCGCCCGCACCTTCCGCGAGACCTTCGAGCAGCACACCTCCGGCCCAGACCTGGAGGCCTTCCTGGCGGCCGCCTATGGCGAGGCCATCCAGCGCGCCGAGCTCGCGGATCCCTCCCGGCCCGCCCGGGTCCTGGAGGTCGATGGCGTGCCCGCGGGCTTCCTCCAGCTGCGCCTGGGCCACCGCGAGCCGGGCGTCCCCGGCGTGCGCCCGGTCGAACTGCAGCGCATCTACGTGCTGCGCGAGGCCCAGGGCGGCGGCCGCGGCGCGGCCCTGATGGCGGAGGCGTTGGAGATCGCGCGGGCCTGGGGGGCGGACATTCTCTGGCTGGGCGTCTGGGAGAACAACCACAAGGCCGTGGGCTTCTACGTCCGCAGCGGCTTCCGCGAGGTGGGGGACCACATCTTCCAGATCGGGGATCAGGTCGACCGCGACCTGATCCTGGCGCGGGACCTGCCTTGAACCTGGTGCTGCTGCTGCCGGAGGATCTGGCGGCTCCGGATTTCGCCCGGCTCACAGGCCGTCGCCTGGCCCATGTCCGCGGGGTGCATCGCGCCACGGTGGGTGAAGATCTGGCCGTAGGTCTGCTGGGCGGGAAGATGGGGATGGGCCGGGTGCTGCGGCTGGACGATGAGGCCCTGGAACTGGCCCTGACGCTGGACCAGGTGCCGCCGCCCAAGCTGCCCCTGACCCTGCTGATCGCTCTGCCGCGTCCCAAGGTGCTGAACCGCGTGGTGGCCGCCGCCGCCAGCCTTGGCGCGGCGCGCCTCGTCCTGCTGAACGCCTGGAAGGTGGAGAAGGCCTACTGGGCCAGCCCGAGGATGCAGCCCGAGAACCTCCGCGAACAGCTGCTCCTCGGACTCGAACAGGCCAAGGACACGGCGCTGCCGGAGCTGCGCCTGGCGCGGCTCTTCCGCCCCTTCGTGGAGGACGAGCTGCCGGGCCTGCTGGCGGGCGGCACGGGCCTGCTGGCCCACCCCGGCACGGGCGAGCCGCCGCCCAAGGTGCTGGTGGCCCCCGTCACCCTGGCCATCGGTCCCGAGGGCGGCTGGATCGAAGCCGAGGTGCAGAGCCTGCTGAAGGCCGGCCTGCATCCCCTGGACCTCGGCCCCCGCATCCTCCGCACCGAGACCGCCCTGGCCGCGCTGGTGGGGAAGCTGTTCTAGGCTAGGAACAGCCGGTACGCCGGGTTGTCGCCCTCATCCACGAACCGGTAGCCCAGGCCATCCAGGAAGGCCTGGAAAGCAACCTGATCTGCGGGGGGGACTTGGATGCCCGCCAGGACGCGACCGTAGTCGGCGCCGTGGTTGCGGTAGTGGAAGAGCGAGATGTTCCAGCCCCGGCTCATGCGCTCCAGGAAGCGCAGCAGGGCTCCGGGCCGTTCGGGGAACTCGAAGCGGTAGAGCCGCTCGTGGGTGGCCGCCGGGGCCCGGCCGCCCACCAGGTGGCGGACGTGGAGCTTGGCCATCTCGTTCTCGCTCAGATCCTGGGCCTCCAGCCCCTCGGCCCGCAGGCGCGCCAGCAGGGGTTCGAGCTCGGAGCGGTCGGCCATCTGGAGGCCCACAAAGATGTGCGCCCGCTCAGGATCCGCCAAGCGGTAGTTGAACTCGGTGATGGCCCGGTGGCCGATGAGCTCGCAGAAGGCCTTGAAGCTGCCGGGGCGTTCGGGGATGGTGACGGCGAGGATGGCCTCCCGCTTCTCGCCCAGCTCGGCCTGCTCCGCCACGAAGCGCAGGTTGTCGAAGTTGGCGTTGGCCCCGGACAGGATGGCCACCAGGTTCCCGCTGGCCGGATCAGCGTCCTGGCGGGCCGCCCAGGCCTTGAGCCCTGCCAGGGCCAGGGCCCCAGCGGGTTCCAGGATGGACCGGGTCTCCTCGAAGACATCCTTGATGGCGGCGCAGATCTCGTCGGTGTTCACCAGCACCATCTCGTCCACGTACTGCCGGCAGAGCTCGAAGGGCAGGGCGCCCACCTGGCTGACGGCCACGCCATCCGCGAACAGGCCCACCCGCTCCAGCTTGATGCGGTGGCCCGCCGCCAGGGAGCGGGTCATGGCGTCCGCATCCACGGGCTCCACGCCGATGACCTTGATCTCGGGCCTGAGCCGCTTGAGGTAGGCGGCGATGCCCGCGATGAGGCCTCCACCGCCCACGGGGACGAACACGGCCCGCAGGCCCCGGGGCATCTGGCGCAGCAGCTCCAGTCCGATGGTGCCCTGGCCCGCGATCACATCGGGATCGTCGTAGGGATGGATGTAGACCTTCCCCTCGGCGGCCATGAGGGCCTGGGAGTGGGCAAAGGCCTCGTCGAAGGAATCCCCGTGGAGGACCACCTCGGCGCCCAGGCGGCGCACGGCGTCCACCTTGATGCGGGGCGTGGTCACGGGCATGACGATCGTCGCCTGGAGGTGCAGCTTGCGTGCGGCCAGCGCCACGCCCTGCGCGTGGTTGCCAGCGGAGGCGGCGATGACACCCCGGGCCCGCTCCGCCGGGGCGAGCTGGGCGATCTTGTTGTAGGCGCCCCGCAGCTTGAAGGAGAACACCGGCTGGAGGTCCTCGCGCTTCAGCCACACGGGGCAGCCCACCCGGCTCGACAGGCGCGGGGCCGCCTCCAGGGGCGATTCGATGGCCACGTCGTAGACGAGGGCCGTGAGGATGCGCTCAAGGAGATCCTGGGGAGGCTGGACCGTGTCTGGGCTCATGGGGGCTCCATAAAGAAGAACCCCCCGACCTTGCGGTGCGGGGGGCTTGGAATCGTGGATCGGATCCGGCCTATGCCCCCTTGCGCGACGGAATCATCGCGATGGCGGCGGGAATGCTGGCGGAACCGGAACGGGACATGGAAAGCCTGTTGGAACCCCAAACTAGCACCAGTTTTCGGGCCTCACAAGGCGATTCAGGGCCTTCGCGTGCATCGGGTCTCGCATTCATCGCTAAACGATGTATAGTGATCCACCCCTCACCGGAGTCTTTGATGCCGTGCTTCCGTGCTTCCGCTGTATTCCTCGTGGCCTGTGCCCTCGTGGCCCAGGAGCGCGCGCCCCGTTTCGTGAGCTCGCCGGACGTGCGCGGCGACCGCGTGGTCTTCACCTGGGAGGATGATCTCTGGCTCGGCTCCCTCAAGGGGGGCGCGGCCCGGCGGCTGACGACCCATCCCGGCCTGGAGACCGCGGCCCGCTTCAGCCCCGACGGCAAGTGGATCGCCTTCAGCGCCCAGTACAACGGCGCGACTGAGGCCTACGTCATGCCCGCCGAGGGCGGCACGCCGAAGCGCCTCACCTGGACCGGGTACGCCGTCGTGCAGGGCTGGACGCCAGACAGCCTCAGCGTGGTATTCAAGGCCAGCGCCGGGTACGACCGCCGCGCTATCGAGCGGCTCTTCACCGTGGATCTGGAGGGACACGAGCCCACCGCCCTGGCGGTTCCGCGGGCCGTCCAGGGCACCCTGGCGCCGGATGGCCAGCGTCTGGCCTACAGCTCCAAGGGGCATGTCGAGTACTACTGGAAACGCTACAAGGGCGGACTGCACCAGGATCTCTGGCTGGCGGACCTCAAGGCCCAGCGCTTCGAGAAGCTCACCGACTACGTGGGCCGCAACGGTGCCCCCATCTGGGCGAACGGCAAGGTGCTCTTCGAATCGGACCGGGGCAGCAACGGCATCACGAACCTGTATGCCGTGGATCCCGCCACCAAGGCCATCGAGCAGTTGACTGATCTCAAGGACTTCGACGTGCAGCAGCCCAGCACGGACGGCCGGACGGTGGTCTTCGTGCAGGGCGGCCACCTCCAGGCCCTGGACCTCGCCACCAAGGCCGTGCATCCCGTGGCCGTCACCACCGCCAGCGACGGCTGGAAGGCCGCGCCGCGCCCCGTGAACCCGAAGGACTGGATCCAGGCCATGAGCCTGACGGGCCCGACCGCGGTCTTCGAGGCCCGGGGCGACGTGTTCCTCCTGCCCACGGACGCCACGAAGCCCGCGAAGAACCTCACGCAGACGCCGGGTGTGCGCGAGCGCTTCCCGCGCCTGTCGCCGGACGGCAAGCGCGTGGCCTACTTCAGCGATGCCAGCGGCGACTACGACCTCTACGTGCAGCCCGCGGAGGGCGGCGCGGCGGAGCGCGTGCCCACGGGCCTGAAGACGGCCCTCTACCATCTGGAATGGAGCCCCGACGGCACGAAGCTGCTCTTCGGGGACAAGAGCTTCGCCATCTACGTCATGGATGTGGCCACCAAGAAGCTCACCAAGGTGGACGAGTTCCACGACCTGAAGAACGATCAGTTCACCTGGGAGGTCAGCGACTACGCCTGGGCGCCGGATTCCCAGTGGATGGCCTATTCGGTGGTGGAGCCCAGCCGCAACGGCCGGATCTACCTGTTCAATCTGGCCACGAAGCAGAAGGTGGCCCTGACCGACGGCTTCTACGACTGCGTCAACCCCCGCTTCGACCTGGACGGCAGCACCCTGTACTTCCTCAGCTACAGCAACTTCCACACGAAGCTCGACCCCAGCCAGGACAACCACATCCAGTCCGCGCCCGTGCAGGTCATGGCCGTGAAGCTGAAGGCCGCTGAGGAGAAGGCGCCATCGGGTTCCTCTCTCTCATCCACTCCGGCCTTCCGCGTGGATGTGGCGGGCCTGTCCGACCGCATCGCGCCCCTGCCCGTGAAGGCGGGCAACCTGTTCCACCTCCAGGCCGGCCGTGGGCTGGTGGGCTGGGACGAGGTCGAGGGCTGGGATGACAGCGTGGTCGAGGAGTTCTACGCGCCCCGCGGGGATGAGAAGTGGAAGCTGCACCTCTACGATCCCGCCGCCAAGAAGGACAAGGAAGTGGTGCTGACCGACGCCATCAGCGACTGGACCTTCGACGCTGAGGGCAGGCGGCTGCTGCTCCGCAAGGGGGCGAACTACCATGTGGGCGAGGCGACGGCTGTGTTCACCTCCAAGGCCCTGCCCGAAAAACTGGATCTCGACCGCCTGATCATGACCGCTGATCCCCGGGCGGAGTGGAAGCAGATCTTCGAGGACACCTGGCGCTGGTACCGGGATTTCTTCTACGACACGGCCATGAACGGCAACGACTGGAACGCCATCGGCGCCAAGTTCCGCGCCTGGTTGCCGGAGCTGAACTCCCGCCAGGAGCTGAACTGGCTGCTGAGCCAGATGGTGGGCGAGCTGTGCGTGAGCCACACCTACGTGAGCGGCGGCGACCTGGGCCCCGCGCGGCCAGCGCCAAGCCCGGTCTACCCGGGATTCCTGGGCGCGGATTTCCGCGCCGAGCAGGGCGTCTACCGCTTCGCGAAGGTCTACGGCCCCACGGCCTACGCCCGCGACCTCAAGGCGCCCCTGGCCGATCCCGCGCCCAAGGTGAAGGAGGGTGAGTACCTGCTGGCCATCGACGGGAAGCCCCTGAAGGCACCCGAAGCCATCGCCGCGCGCCTCCAGGTCAGCAAGGGCCAGAAGGTGATGCTCACGGTGAACGCCAAGCCGACGTTGGAAGGCGCCCGCACCGTCGAAGTGGAACCCGTCCCCAACGATCGGGACCTGCGCTACGAGCGCTGGGTGGCCGACAACATCGCCGCCGTGGACAAGGCCTCCAACGGCCAGCTGGGCTACATGCACATCACCGCCATGGGCGACCAGAACATCGGCCAGTTCGACAAGTACTGGCGCGCCTTCCGCTACAAGAAGGGCATCGTCATCGACGTGCGCGGCAACGGCGGCGGCTGGACCGAGTTCTTCCTGATCGACAAGCTGGAGCGCCGCCAGGTGGGCTTCAACGTGCTGCGCGGCATGGGCGCCTTCCGCTACCCAGGCACCGCCAGCGATGGCCGCTACGTCTTCCTCACCAACGAGCAGAACGGCAGCGACGGCGAGGCCTTCCTCGAACACGTGAAGGCCCGGAAGCTGGGCACCATCGTGGGCGTGCCCAGCTGGGGCGGCCTGGTGGGCATCATCAACACCCAGTTCACCCTGGACGGCGGCCGCGTGGAGCAGAGCAACAACGGCTTCTACGGCCGGGAAGGGAAGTGGTGGGTGGAGAACCACGGCGCCGACCCCGACCTCACCGTCGAGAACGACCCCGCCAGCCTCATGCAGGGCCACGACCGCCAGCTCGAAGTGGGCATCGACACCCTGCTGAAGCAGCTGCGCGAGAATCCGACGCCTGCGCTCCCGGCGATTCCGGATTATCCGAAGCGATGAGCCGTTCGCGGCAAAAGAAGATTCACCACCAAGTATCTGTATGCCTCGCGTATCAGCGCAGCTGCTGCCGAGAAGACGCCAAGGTACCAAGGAAAGGTAAAGCAAGCTGCTGATGGACGAGGAGGGACGGTGGTGGGAGAGTGGTCCTATCACCGTCCTCTTCGCTCATCGGCGTCTAAACGTAGTTAGGTGGCTCCACCAGATGGCCCAAAAGATCGTCTTCACCTTCAAAGATGATTCGAAGGATGACCTCTTCGCTCGATCACAGCGAATGATTCGAAATGGGCCACCGTTCAAGCTGGTTGGAACTGGGCGTTCAGTCCAATTTCTTCGCGGAGTCTTCTCGCGAGCAAGCCTTTGCTTACCTGCTTTCTACTACTTTCTAGGTTCGGCCAGTGCGCATGATGAGGCAAAAACTTCACCTGATTTCCCATTTAAGGTTGCTCAAACCTATTCTGAATTCTCTGATTTAAACACTCTAAGCCTCAATTGCCGGAAAATATTTGATCATGCTTCCAAGCCAGACCTTACGGGAGCCAATTTCGCGAAATCATCTGATGCTACACTGCAAGAACATGCCAAGTATTGGTCAAACATTTCAGCACGTAGTATCCATGAGGCCCTTACCGCATTAAAGTTCTTGCGTCGATTTTTTTCTGAATGCTCGAAAACGGATACAGAACTTTTGCAGGCGGATAGTCAACTCCAGAAGAGAATTGGGTTACTAAAACAACATGCTGATAGAGCAGCCGCCCATCTTTCGCTCGAAAATTACGAGCTGGATATCAAGGACCTAGCTCACTTCACAGGAGCATGCGTTCTTGTTGGTGAGATCATCAGGAGTTTTGATTCACCAAGCTTGGGTCCGAACTATTTCAATGAAGTGGATGCAGGGTCGTATCAAGCAGCCAAGAGGATATTTCCACAAATTTCAAAATTTCAACTTTTTGCAAACATTAAACTCGAACAACAAGCTCGCATCTATTGGCAGTTTGAAGACGAAGGCATATACATGTTGCTCAACCGATTACATTACGCACTTGGCGGTGATCCGACCGAGCCGCCTAGCCCTCCGCTCAACTCGGACTCCGCCTGAAATGTCCCCCGGTCTCTCTCAGCTTCCTGCTTCCTCGGCCCTATTCGTGGTCTCGGCGCAGGCGTGACCGCATAGCTTCATTCTCAAACGATCGAGCCAAGAGACGCCACCATGTCCCCACGCGAAATCTCAAAGCTGCTTTTCACGACGGTCTATCCGCTGTACGTGCAAAAGGCCGAACGCAAGAATCGGACGAAGGAGGAGGTGGACACCATCATCTGCTGGTTGACGGGCTACAGTCGCGAGCAGCTCAGGCACCACACCGAGGTCAACATTGATTTTCAAGGTTTCTTTGACCAGGCCCCGGCGATCCACCCAAACCGTTCTCAAATCAAAGGTGTCGTTTGTGGCATTCGCGTCGAGGACATTCAAGACCCCATCACACAGAAGATCAGATACCTCGACAAGCTCATGGATGAACTCGCCAAGGGCAAATCCATGGACAAGATTTTGCGCCAGTAAACCCAACCCGATCCCATGCCGATGACGAATCTCCAAGACCGAATCACCACCAGCTTCCAGGCCCAGGGCCTGATGACGACGCTCGGGGCCACGCTGGCCCTGGTGTCGGAGGGGGAGGTGCACATCGCGCTGCCCTTCTCCGAGCGGCTGTCCCAGCAGCACGGCTATGTCCACGCGGGGGCCATCACGAGCATCCTCGACAGCGCCTGCGGGTATGCGGCGCTGACGAAGGCGCCGCCGGGCTGCGATGTGGTGACCGCCGAGTTCAAGATCAACCTGCTGCGGCCCGCCATCGGCGACCGCTTCCTGGCCATCGGGCGGGTCCAGAACGCGGGCCGGTCCCTTACGGTCTGCACCGGCGAGGTCCAGGCCTTCTCCGGGACCGGGGGCGCCCCCAAGGTGATCGCGCTCATGCAGGCCACCATCGCCAACCTGCGCCCCTGACGCGGCATCCTTCGATCTCCCCAGGCCCACCATGCCCCCCGACGGCACCAAGACACCAAGAAAAGCGAAAAGAATTGCTTTTGCAGTTCTTGGTGTCTTGGTGTCTTCTCGGCATCAGCTGCGCTGATACGCGAGACATACAGATATCTGGTGGTGAATCCGTTTCTTCCTTCGAGGGTGAACGCCCGCTGGAATCAGAACCCGACGGTGTAAGCTCCATCCCGCATGAGCGGCACCGTGGTTCCATCCCCCATCTGAAGGTCCACGGCCACGACCTTCACATCGGGCTGGGTTTCGGGGACGTAGACGCGGTCGATGTGGATGACGGCTTCGGGACCGCTGAAGTCCTTGGGGCCCACCTGGCCGCCGAAGTGGTCGCTGCGGCCGAAGGCGAGGTGGAGGCCCAGCTTCTCGTCCAGGAGGATCTCGCCGATGGGCTTGATGCCGAAGGCCGCCAGCACGCCCAGCCCCAGCTCGGCGAGGTTGCCATAGGCAGGTTCCCTGGCCAGCAGGGCGGCCTCCTTGCGGGACCTGGGGCCTTCCGAGATCACGTCCTGGGCCGTGTTCCCGGCGATGCGGTAGCGCACCACTTCCTCACCGAATTGCACGGGCATGATGCCCGCGGAGCGGCTGGGATCGCCCGCGAGCTCACCCTCGTAGGGCACGATGTAGGCCTCGCCCGAGGGCAGGTTGCCCGCCACGCCGGGCTTGGGCAGCAGCCCGCCGGACGCGTGCCCCGTGCGGTGGCGCAGGTCCAGGTGCAGCTCGCATGCACCTGACGGCGTGTCGAAGCGGAAGTCCGCGCCTTCGGCCCGGTCCAGCAGGTCCTTCAGCAGCTCCACGCGGCGGTTCACCTCGGTGTAGTCCAGGCGCAGGGCGGGGATCATGTCGGCCCGGAAGCCTGGCATGGTGGCGGCGCGGATGGGGTGCGTCTTCGCGGCCAGCTTCAGAGGCGCCGTGGCCGAGAATTTCGTCAGCGCGATGAGGATGGGGTGGGTGGCGTAGAGATCCGCGAAGTTGATGGAAGTCGCGGAATCCAGCGCCTCCACCGAGGGCAGGGGCCCGCCCGCGTGAAGCCAGGCCCGTTCCGGCAGGTCGCCGTTGTTGGTGTGGACATTGGGGTAGACCACCAGGTGTGTGTCCAGGCCCAGGTCGGCGCGGTGGGCGTTCAATTCGGCGGCCCAGGCGGCGGCGATGTCCCGGCGGGCCACCCAGTCGGCGTCATCCGGCACCTTGGCATCCGGCAGGTCCACCAGGATGGCCAGGGCCTTTTCGCCCGCCTGGGGCTGGAACACCCGCCGCACCAGGGCCACCAGTTCCTGACCCGTCAGCTGCTCGCTCATGCGACCCTCCGCCTGGGAGGATGCCACAGTGCGCCCGGGCTGGCATCCTGGAAGGATGGCGAAGAAGAAGCGTGGCTGGGGCGGACGGATCCTGGTGGTCCTGACTTGGATGGTGGGCCTGTTCCTGGGGCTCAGCCTGGTGCTGGTCCTGGTGTTCCGCTGGGTGCCGGTGCCGGTGTCGGCCCTCATGGTGCAGCGCCGGGTGGAATCCTGGTCCAGCGACAAGCGCTACACCCCGTACCACGCCTGGGTGCCCCTGGAGGACATCTCGCCCAGCCTGGGGGCGGCGGTGATCGCGGCGGAGGATCAGAACTTCCCGGATCACTTCGGCTTCGACTGGCAGGCCATCGAGAAGGCCATCCAGCACAACGAGCACACCCGCCGGAAGCGTGGCGCCTCCACGGTGTCCCAGCAGACGGCCAAGAACCTCTTCCTCTGGAACACCCGTTCCTGGACGCGGAAGGGCGCCGAGGCCTGGTTCACGCTGATGATCGAAGTGGGCTGGTCGAAGAAGCGGATCCTCGAGGTCTACCTGAACATCGTGGAGTTCGGGGAGGGCGTCTATGGCGCCGAGGCCGCCGCCCGCACCTACTTTGGGAAGTCCGCCAAGCGACTGACGCCCGGCGAGGCGGCCCTGCTGGCCGCCGTGCTGCCCAACCCCCGCAAGTTCCGCGCGAACGCCCCCAGCGACTACATCCGCGGCCGCCAGGCCTGGATCCTTGGCCAGATGCGCCAGCTGGGCGGCGAGCAGATGGTACGGGAGATGGAGGCGAAGGTCTTCTAGCCGCGCCTCAGTGCCAGACCAGATCCCCCTCGCGGGGGCTTTGGCGCAGGTCCACGGTGCCGGCCTGGGCGCAGAGGGCGGGGCCCTGGTCGAAGCGCTGGGCGAGGCCCTCTGGAAGGCCGGAGCGGGCGGCCACGCCCACCCAGCCGTCGCGGCCCGAGCGCTTGGCGGCATAGAGGCAGCGGTCCGCCACGCGCACCTGGTCCTCCCAGGAGGCGGCCTCCAGGTGGTCCGCCTGGAACGGGAAGAGCGAGAAGCCGATGGAGCAGGTGATGGTCACGGGCTGCCCGATCCCCAGGTCGAAGGCGTGTTCCCGCATGGCCTGGTGGAGGCGGGCCACCACCGTGGCCGCGCCGTCGAGGTCCGAGGTGTGGCCCACGAAGAGGATCTCCTCGCCGCCCCACCGGATCAGGAAGTCGGACTCGCGGGCCTCGCGGCGGAGGACGTCCGCCACCTGCTTCAGGGCCAGGTCCCCGGCGGCGTGGCTCCAGGTGTCGTTCACGCGCTTGAAGTGGTCCAGGTCGATCATGGCGAAGACGAGGCAGGCCTCGCTGGGGCTGTGCTCCGCGGCCAGATGGTCGCGCTGGTTGCGCAGGACGAGGGCGATGACCGGGGGCAACTCCTCCTCCAGGTAGCGCCGGTTCCGCAAGCCCGTGAGCGGGTCCGTGGTGGAGATGGTGGCCAGGGCGAGGTTGCTCAGCTCCAGGGCCTCGGTGCGCTGGTAGACCAGCAGCTTTAACTCCTCGTTGCGCTTCTCCAGGAGGCGGACGCGCCAGTGGAAGACCGCCAGGCCGGCGCAGACGGCCAGCCCGCCCCAGAGGGGCCAAACCCACCAGCGCAGCCACCAGGGGTGCAGCACCCGGAAGGCCGCGGAGGCGACGGGTCCGGCGGTGCCATCATCGAGCAGGGCGCGGACCTCCAGGACATAGCGCCCCGGAGACAGGGCGGAGTAGCGGAGATCCTGGTTGGGGATATCCACCCAGCCCTCGTCCAGCCCGGTCAGGCGGGACTGGAAGCGGAGGCGTCCTTCATGTTCGAAGGTCAGGGAGGTGAAGTGGGCCGCCAGGGTCCGATCCCCGAAAGGCACGGCGCCCAGATTCACGGGGCCCGCGAAGGGATGCGCCCACTGGCGGCTCCCCAGCCGGAAAGAGACGAAGAGAGTCCGGGGCAGGTTCTGGGCCTGGAGACCCGGCTCGGGCCGGTGGTGGAGGAGGCCCGCGGTGGAACCGAACCAGACGCCGCCGTCCGCGTCCACCCAGGTGGAGAAGGGATTGCAGTCGGTGCTGGTCAGGCCGTCCTCCCGCCGGAAGAGCCGGTGCTCCTGGCCTTCCAGCCGCTGGACACCCCGGGGTCCACCCACCCAGAGGCGGCCTGCGGAATCCGCCACGAGGCTGTAGACCGAATCGCTGACGAGGCCTTCCTGGCGGGTCCAGTGCCGCACCACCTGGGGCGCTTCGCCCCGCAGGTCCACGAGCGTGAGGCCCAGGGGCTCCCGGTAGGCCACCCAGGCCGTGCCGTCGGGCAGAGGGGCCAGGGCCGCCAGGGGCGCCGGCCGAAAGCCGATCTCCCGGCCCCAGAGCCGCCAGCCGGCCGGGTCCAGGCGGGCGAGGCCCTGGCCCGTGGCGGCCCAGAGGCGGCCCCGGGCGTCCTCGTGCAGCGCCGTGATGGCCTCTGTGGCCGCGGCACCGGGGAGCTTGGCCCGGTGGAACTCGGGGCGTCCCCCGGGATCGGAGACGTGCCACAGCCCGTCGTGGGAGGTGCCCACCCACAGGCTGCCGTCGCGCTCGAAGGCCAGGACCAGGGGTACCGCCATGCTCTGCGACGGCGGCAGCGGAACGCGGGTCAGGCTGGACCGGTCGGGACTGATGCGGATGAGGAAGGGATGCTCGCCTCCGCCCCAGATGGCGCCGTCCGGGCCTTCCTTGAGGGCGTACAGCACGAGACCGGCGGCGGGGGCGAAGGGCACGGGGCCCTTGGCCGTCATGCGGGCGACGCCCCCGCTGGCGCTGATCCAGAGCACGCCGGACCGGTCCCGGAGCAGGCCCCAGATGTTGTCCGCGGGGAGGCCGTCCAGGTGCGTGAAGTTCTCCCAGGCGCCGCGTCCCTGGAGCCGATGCAACCCCAGGCTCGCCACCCAGAGATTGCCGGCGCGGTCGACGAAGGCCTGGTTGGCCCAGCCCGAGGGCAGGCCCCGGGTTTCGTCGAGGAGGCGCCAGGTGCGGTCCATGACGTGGAGCAACCCCTTGGCCGTGGGGATGAACACGCCATCGTCGCCGTCGGGGCTGAGGGATTCCTCATAGAAGCTCACGCCCAGGGGCGGGAGGCCCAGGGCGGGAAGGGTCAGCCGGGTGTCCCCGGGCACGAGCACGCGGAGCTGGCTCGGTGTCCGCGCCCAGAGCGTGCCGGACTTGATCATCAGCAGGGCTTTCACGGGCTCCGCCGGCACGCCTTCGTGGGCGCTCCAGGTGCGCCAAGTGCCGTCTTCATCGAGGTGGTGGAGGACCGATGCCCCACCCACCCAGAGCGAAGTGCCGTCCTGGGCCAGGGCATAGGCCGGGCCACCCGGCCAACCTTGGACCAGCGTGAAATGCGGGCCGCCATCGGCGCTCTGGAACAGGCCGGAGTCGGCGGCGACCCAGACCCGGCCACGGTCATCCCGGAGGATCCGGTGGATCTGCGCCGAAGCCAGGGGATCGCCGGGCGCCAGGGCCTGCACCCGGCCATTCCGCAGCAGGCAGAGGCCCGCCCGGGTGCCGATCCACAGGCTGCCGTCGGCGTTGGGTCCGAAGGCGCGGACCCAGGCGGAGGGCAGGCCCTCGGGGAGGCTCCACAGCCGGAAGCCCGTGCCATCGAAGCGGTAGGCGCCACCTTCGGTGCCCACCCAGAGGAAGCCTTCCGCATCCTGCGCCAGGGTGGTGATGCTGGTGTGCTCCAGGCCTTCGGAAGGACCGTAGCTGCGGAAGACCATGCGTCCAGAGTTGGGGATGCCCGCAGCGGTGGCACCCAGCGCGAGACTGGTCAGCAGGAGGATCCGGGCGAAGCGGAGAAGGGTATGCATAAGCAGGTCAGATTCCATCCTAACGGAGGATTGACAACGGATCTTTCCTGTTGGCGTGATGGAGCGAATCTTTCCACGGGGCTGACGGGAAGATGGATATCGGTCACGGATTCCCGACCCGCCGGTTTCCTGTTCCGCCGCACGGTATAGAATGAGCCACATCTCCCAGGAGGATCACCATGAAGCCCCCCGTTCGCGTGGCCGTCACCGGCGCTGCCGGTCAGATCGGATACAGCCTGCTCTTCCGCATCGCCAGTGGCGCGATGCTCGGTGAAGACCAGCCTGTGATCCTCCAGCTCCTGGAGATCACCCCCGCCCTGAAGGCGCTGAACGGCGTGGTGATGGAGCTGAAGGACTGCGCCTTCCCGCTGCTGGCGGGTGTCGTCACCTCCGACGATCCCATGGTCGCCTTCAAGGATGCGGACTACGCGCTGCTCGTGGGCGCCCTGCCGCGCAAGGCCGGCATGGAGCGCAGCGACCTCCTGAATGCCAACGGCGGCATCTTCAAGCCCCAGGGCGAGGCCCTGAGCGAAGTGGCCAGCCGCACGGTGAAGGTGCTGGTGGTGGGCAACCCCGCCAACACGAACGCCTTCATCGCCCTGTCCAACGCCCCCAAGCTCAAGCCCAGCCAATTCCACGCCATGGTGCGCCTGGACCACAACCGCGCCATCTCCCAGCTGGCGGAGAAGACCGGCAAGCCCGTCACCGCCATCAAGCAGATGACCATCTGGGGCAACCACAGCGTCACCCAGTTCCCCGACCTCTACCACGCCACCGTGGACGGCAAGAACGCCTACGACCTGGTCAATGACCACGCCTGGTACGAGACCACCTACATCCCCACCGTGGCCAAGCGCGGCGCCGCCATCATCGAGGCCCGCGGCCTCAGCAGCGCCGCCAGCGCCGCCAATGCCGCCATCGACCACATGCGCTCCTGGGCGCTCGGCACCCCCGAGGGCGACTGGACCAGCATGGCCTTCCCCTCCGATGGCAGCTACGGCGTGCCCGAGGGCCTGGTCTACGGCTTCCCCGTCACCGTGAAGAACGGCCAGGTGGAGATCGTGAAGGGTCTGGAGATCAACGCCTTCAGCCGCGCCAAGATGGACGCCACCGCCAAGGAGCTCGAAGAGGAGCGCCAGGCTGTGAAGGATCTGGGCCTGGTCAAGTAGAAAGCCCAGTTACCGGAAAACCAGCACCAGAAACGCAGGAGGAGCGATCCTCCTGCGTTTTTTACAATGGCAGGACGTGGCCCGGAACCTATGTTTGGCTTGAGCCGGAGGTGGACCATGATCGAACAGGTCGAACGGCGCAAGAAGGCCTGGAGCCGCATCGTCGGGGTGGAGCGCCGGGCTGCGCCCCTGCACGATCTGGCCGGACACCCCCTGCCGGATCCGACGAAGCTGGAGGACGAGGAATTCGCCGCCACCCAGGCGGAACTCGCAGCGGCCAAGAAGAAGGCCCTTGAGCACCAGGATCGGTGGAACAATCCAGACCTGTTCGATTGACGGGTGCATGTCTTGACAGGTAGGGAGGCGATGGGGGAAAGTGGCGGGGCCTTGAGGCTCCTGCATGTCCCGAGTCGCATTCACAGCTAACCTCCAGCGCCATGTGGCGTGCCCGCCCTGCACGGTGGCGGGGGCCACGGTGCAGGAAAGCCTGCAGGCGGCCTTCGCCCTCTACCCCAGGCTCCGGGGCTACGTGCTGGACGAGCACGGCGCCCTGAGGTTCCACATGGCCGTCTTCGTGGACGGCGTTCCCATCGCGGATCGGCGGGGGCTCACCGATCCCGTGTCCGCGGCCAGCGAGATCTATGTCATGCAGGCCTTGTCCGGAGGGTGATATGTCTGACCAGCTGCTCGTGTCCACCCGCAAGGGGCTCTTCTCCGCCCGCCGCACGGGGAAGGGGGCCTGGGCCCTTGAAGGCGTGTCCTTCCTGGGGGACAACGTCTCGCTGACCATGCAGGATCCCCGCGACGGAGCCTGGTATGCGGCCCTGGACCACGGCCACTTCGGCGCCAAGCTGCACCGCTCCCGGGACCGCGGCGCCACCTGGGAGGAGCTCGGCGTGCCCGCCTATCCCACGCCGCCCGAGGGCCACGTGGAGAAGGACTTCATGGGCCGCGAGATCCCCTGGCGCCTCGTCCGCTTCTGGTGCCTGACGCCGGGGCTCGCGACCCAGCCCGGCGTGCTCTGGGCCGGCACGCTGCCGGGGGGCCTCTTCTGGAGCGAGGACCTCGGCGCCACCTGGCACATGGTGGAGGCCCTCTGGAACATGCCGGAACGCCGCAAGTGGGCCGGCGGCGGCGCCGACGTGCCGGGCATCCACTCCGTCGTCGTGGATCCGCGCGACGGAAATCGCGTGGTGGTGGCGGTTTCCAGCGGCGGCGTGTGGCACACCACGGATTGCGGAAAGACCTGGACCGCCCACACCAAGGGCATGCGGGCCGACTACGCGCCGCCGGAGCTGGTGGAGGCGCCGGAATCCCAGGATCCGCACCGCATGGTGCAGTGCCCGGGCGCGCCCCACGTCTGGTGGATCCAGCACCACAACGGCATCTTCCGCAGCACGGACGACGCCATGACCTGGACCGAGATCACGGACGTGAAGCCCTCGGTGTTCGGCTTCCCCGTGGTGGTGCATCCGAAGGATCCGGATACCGCGTGGTTCGTACCAGCCATCAAGGACGAGCGGCGCATTCCCGTGGAGGGGCGTGTGGTGGTGAACCGCACGCGCGACGGCGGCCGCACCTTCGAGACCCTGCACCGGGGACTGCCCCAGGGCTGGGCCTACGACCTGGTCTACCGTCACGCCCTGGATCTGGACGCCAGCGGTGAGCGCCTGGCCTTTGGTTCCACCACGGGCTCCGTGTGGATCAGCGAGAACAGCGGCGACGACTGGCTCACCCTCGCCGAGCACCTGCCGCCCGTGCATGCGGTGGCCTTCGTATGAAGCCCCGGGAACGGGGCCAGCCAAGGAGCGGGGTAAGATGAGGCTGCGGTGCGATGGGCATACCTCTCCTTGCATCCTGTCCCCGGAGGACCCGTGACCCGTACGACGCGCACCTTGGCTGCCTTGATGTTCGGCGGCACCCTGCTGATGGCCCAGATCCCCAACCCCCTGAACCTGCCCGATCCCCTGGGCCTTTCCAAGAAGCCCGCTCCGGCGCCAGCACCGCGGGAGGGCCGCCGAGTCGAGGGGAAAGCCAAGCGGGGCCGCCACGACAACGGCAAGCACAAGGGCCAGGAGAAGCGTGAGGACCGGGAAGGCGGCGACCGCAAGGGGCAAGGCAAGCACTAGGTTCCAGCCGACCACCTCTCCAGCAAGCTACAGCCCGATCCCGCTGAATTGGAGGACGCCCGCTGGTTCCGCCTCGATGACCTACCGCGACTCCCCAGCGCACTCAGCATCGCAAGGTGGATGCTGGAGGCAGCCGTGGCAGGAGGATAGGGTTCCTCCTGAGCGGTCGTGGGGCTCTCGGGGCTTGAAAGAATGTAGATAAGCGGAGGAAAGCGGAAGGGCAGAGGAGAGCGGAGGAATTCTTTATCTTTCTCCGCTCCCCTCCATCCCTCTGCTGTCCTCCGCTTGCATCAGCACTTCTTTTTGATTTTCTAGCTGCACCCCGTCGTGGCCCCGCAGGTCTGGCATTTCATGCAGGCGCCGTTGCGGACGAGGGTGAGGTGGCCGCACTCGGGGCAGGGATCGCCGGTGTAGCCCTTTTCGCGGGCGACCTGGGCGGCGGAGGCGACCCGGGCGCCTACACCCACGGGTTGCAGTACGGGCTGGAGTTCCTGCTCGTGGGCGGCGGCGCCGGCCTCGGGGAAGGGCAGGGGCGTGCCGGTGGGCAGGCTGGGGAGGTTCGCCACGCCGGGGGCCTGGCTGTTGGGGCGCAGGCCGGTGGCGGCATTCATGAGCTGCTCGGGCTCCACGTGGGCCAGGTCGTAGCGGCCCAGGTAGCTGATGGCCAGCTCCCGGAACACGAAGTCGATGAGGCTGGTGCTCAGCTTGATGGTGTCGCTGCCGGAGACCATGCCGCCGGGCTCGAAGCGGGTGAACAGGAAGGCATCGCAGAACTCTTCCAGGGGGACACCGTGCTGGAGGCCCATGCTCACGGCGATGGCGAAGCAGTTGAGCACGGCGCGGAAGGCGGCGCCCTCCTTGTGGATGTCGAGGAAGATCTCGCCGAGGCTGCCGTCCTCGTATTCGCCCGTGCGGAGGTAGAGCTTGGTGCCGCCGATGGTGGCCGCCTGGGTGTAGCCGCCACGGCGGTTGGGCAGGCGCCGGCGGTAGGTGCGCACCAGCTGAGAGGCCATCGCCTGGGCCAGGACCGGAACCTTCTCGGCGGCGGTGGCCTGGTCGTCCATCAGCGTATCGGCGCCGTCCAGCAGGTCCAGGCTGGTGGACATGGCCTGGCTCATCTTGGAGCCGTCGCGGTAGAGGGCCACGGCCTTGAGCATGAGCTGCCAGCTGGCCTCGTAGATGCGGCCGATCTCCTCCACGGTGGCTTCCGCGGGCAGGTTGATGGTCTTGCTGATGGCGCCGCTGAGGAAGGGCTGGGCCGCGCCCATCATGCGCAGGTGGCCCAGGGGGGCGATGTAGCGGCGGCCCGTGCGGCCGCAGCGGTTGGCGCAGTCGAAGATGGGCAGGTGCTCGTCCTTGAGGTGGGGCGCGCCCTCCACGGTCATGGTGCCGCTCAGGGCCAGGAGGAAGGTCTCCACCTGTCCGGCGTTGAAGTCCTTCTTCAGGCGCTCGACATCCATGGCGTAGGCGGGATCGAAGGCCGTGGGGAGCTTCTGCTCCACGGCGGCGATCTCCTCCTCGGCCCAGCCCGCGCCCTTCAGCATGCTGCGGGTGATGCCGGGGGTCTCGTCGGTGATCTGGAGCCAGCCCACGACGTGGCGCTCGATCTCCTGGATCTGGGTGGGGGCGTAGCCCAGGCGGGCCAGGGCCTCGGGGATGGCGCGGTTCACCAGCTTGAAGTAGCCGCCGCCCGCCAGCTTCTTGAACTTCACGAGGGCGAAGTCGGGCTCGACGCCGGTGGTGTCGCAGTCCATGAGGAGGCCGATGGTGCCCGTGGGCGCCAGCACCGTCACCTGGGCATTGCGGTAGCCCCACTGCTCGCCGTAGGTGAGGGCGGTATCCCAGCTTTCGCGGGCGGCCTCGACGATGCGCTTGGGCACGCCCGTGCCGGTAAGGCCCTGGGGGCGGATGGAGAGCTGCTCGTACTCCGAGCCCGGTGCGTGGTAGGCGGCGCGGCGGTGGTTGCGGATGACGCGCAGCATGTGGGCGGCGTTCTTCTGGTAGCCGGGGAAGGGCCCCAGCTCGCGGGCCATCTCGGCGCTGGCGGCATAGGCGTCGCCGGTGAGGATGGCCGTCAGGGCCGCGCACCACTGGGTGCCCTCGGCGCTGTCGTAGGGGATGCCCATGCGCATGAGCATGGCGCCCAGGTTCGCGTAGCCGAGGCCCAGGGTGCGGAAGTCGTAGCTGCGCTGCGCGATGGCTTCGCTGGGGAACTGCGCCATGAGCACGCTGATCTCGAGGACTACGGTCCAGAGGCGGATGGCGTGGCGGTAGCCCACCAGGTCGAAGCCGCCGTCATCGGTGAGGAAGGTGCACAGGTTCAGCGACGCCAGGTTGCAGGCGGTGTCGTCCAGGAACATGTACTCGGAGCAGGGGTTGCTCGCGTTGATGAGGCCATCCTCGGGGCAGGTGTGCCAGTCGTTGATGGTGGTGTTGAACTGGATGCCGGGATCCGCGCAGGCCCAGGCGGCGCGGTTCACCTTCTCCCAGAGATCCTTGGCGCGCAGCTTCTTGCTGGTCTTGCCATCGATGCGGCGCTTCAGCTCCCAGTCGCCGTCGATCTCCATGGCGCGCATGAAGGCATCGGGCACGCGCACGGAGTTGTTGGAGTTCATGCCGCCCACGGTGAGGTAGCCCTCGCCGTCCCAGGAGGTGTCGTAGCCCGCGAGATCCCGGGCGAAATCGCCTTCGGTGAGGCGGCCCAGGCACTGGGTGAGGAAGGCCGTGGGCACGCCCTCCCGCTTGGCGCGGGCCAGGGCCTTGCGGAGGGCTTCGTTGGTCGCGGGGTCGGCGTCCCGGCTGGTGGAGCCTTCCACCGTCTGGCAGATGGCCTCCCAGTGGCGGCGCAGCATGGCGCTGCCGGCGGCCAGCATGGCGACCTTGCGTTCCTCGGTCACCTTCCAGTCGATGAAGGCTTCGATGTCAGGGTGGTCGAGATCAAGGCAGACCATCTTGGCGGCTCGGCGCGTGGTGCCGCCGCTCTTGATGGCGCCCGCGGCGCGGTCGCCCACGGCCAGGAAGCTCATGAGGCCGGAGCTGCGGCCGCCGCCGGAGAGGGGTTCCTCGGAGCCGCGCACCTTGGAGAAGTTGGTGCCGGTGCCGGAGCCGTACTTGAAGATGCGGGCCTCGCGAGTCCACAGGTCCATGATGCCGCCCTCGTTCACGAGGTCGTCGGCCACGCTCTGGATGAAGCAGGCATGGGGCTGCGGGCGTTCGTAGGCGGAGGTGGACTTCATCATCTCGCCGGTGACCGGGTCCACGTAGCTGTGGCCCTGGGCCGGACCGGAGATGCCGTAGGCGAAGTGCAGGCCCGTGTTGAACCACTGCGGCGAGTTGGGCGCGCACATCTGGTCCGCGAGCATGTAGGTGAGCTCGTCGTAGAAGGCCTGGCCGTCATCCGTGGTGTCGAAGTAGCCGTGGGTCTCGCCCCAGTGGCGCCAGCAGCCCGCCAGGCGGTTGAATACCTGCCGCGCGTCCTTCTCCCCGCCGTTCTGGGCGTCGATGCCCTTCCGGCGGAAGTACTTCTGGGCGAGGATGTCCACGGCGACCTGGGACCAGGCCTCCGGAACCATCACATCCTTGGCCTCGAAGACCACGGTGCCATCGAGCTTGGAGATCCGGCTCGTCCGGGGGACGAAGCGGAAGCCTTCCAGGGGGTCGTGACCTGCCTTGGTGAAATGGCGGGCGATCTTCATGGGGGCTGTCCTGGGTAGGGGGGTGGATAGGGGCGTTCAAACAGGCAAGGCGCAACCGGCAAGGCACACGAAACTCTCCCTTACAGGAAGGGGGCTTGAGGGGAAACCTCTAGGGGTTGTGCCGGGAGAAAAGGATGGCCCCAACATGTAGGGGTGTCAAGGGGCCAGCACCGGATTTTTCCAGCAATTAAAAAACTCCATGAAATCCGTCACTTCGAGGGCCGGTGCGCCTCCGCGATGGCCCCTTCCGCTGGCGCGGCATGCCGCTTGCGGGCTACCCTGTATCCAAGCCGGGCCCCATGCATCGGGGTACGACGAACCGGGTCAGATCGGAAGAAGCAGCCCTAAGTCGTTCCCCCGAGTGCCGTGGCAAGCCCGGCCCCTTTGCGCCTTTGGCGGAAAAGGGCCGGACTTGCCATCGCTCAGGCTGCGCCTTCGCGAATGGGCACTGGTCTGCGCTCCCAGTGGGTCGCGCACATGGCCAGCCAGGCCTCGGTTCCAACGATCCCAAGGGCCTTGAAAATAAGGTGCTTAGGCTTTTTTATCTCGGAATCCGCGCAGCGGATTTCGAGCTGGCCCGGCACACGGTGTACAGCGGACACTCCGCGCAGGTAGCGCGTTTCCGCTCCCCAGGGCAATCCCCCAGGATGCCCAGGTGGCTGAGGGCGAAGTCGTAGCGCAGGGGGTCGGCGGGGTCCAGGCGGCGCAGGGCTTCGGTGACCTCCCGGGCCATTTTGCCGTCGGGCGTGGCCCGGTGGCTGAGGCCGATGAAGCGCGATACCCGGGCCACGTGGGTGTCGAGGGGGATGATGAGCTGATCCACGGGGTAGCGGGTCCAGAGGCCCAGGTCAGGCCAGCCCGGGCGCGCCATCCAACGCAGGAACATGCGCCACCGCTTGCAGGCGGCGCCTTCCTGGGGGTCGGGGAGGGAGAACCGGGAGCCGTACGAGGCCGGGAGTTCCGCCCGGAGGCGCTGGACCAGCCGGGAGAGCGCGGCGTCGGGGTCCCCGTCGGGGCCGGGCAGGAGGTGGGGTTCGAGGCCCCCGCCGCTTTCGCCGTCCAACCGCTTCCAGGCCAGCAGCCAGACCGCCAGGTCCTCGGCTGTGTGGAACCGCCAGGCCCAGCCCTCCAGGGCGCGGCCCAGGTCCCGCTGGATATCGGCCTGGGAGTGCTCCCGGAGCCAGGCTGCGGGGCTGGTCCCGAGGGGGGCCAGGGCGCCGCGCACGGCCCGGATCATGGGATCCACCCGGCCATAGGCGAGATGGGCCGCCACGAAGGCAGCCACCTCCCGGTCCAGAGGGGTTTCGTAGGCCAGCGCCACGGAGAGGGGATCCTTCACCAAAGCCCCGGCCGTGTCGTACCGGGCGCAAAGGCCGTCCAGCCGGGCCTTCAGGGAGGCGGTCGAGGTCCTCATGGAGCCCAGTGTCCCAGGACGGAATAAGCCAACGGCGGCAAAAAAACGCACCTCGGGTCGAAAATCACTATGTAAGCAAAGGTGTTGCCGTTATTCTTGTGAGCGGTGGCCCGTGGCCCCATTGGGAGTAGCAACCGCACATGATGACCCTGCGTGGCCTTGGAAACCTGGCGAAGATCCTGGAAGAAGCTGCAAAGCCCGACTCCGTGTTGCGTGAAGACCGCGAGAAGCCCAAGCCCAAGGTTCTCAAGAAGGGTGAGAAGGCCGGGAACACCCGGACCATCGATCCCAAGCGGAAAGTCTGGTACGAGAAGCGCCTGAAGGAGATCACGGCCAAGGCCGCCGCCTCCGAAGGCTCCGCATCTGGTCCCGTGAGCGCCCCTGTGGTGTCTGCCGCGCCGGCCCTGGCCAAGAGTGTGGCCTCCAAAGTCGGCGGCTCCCTGCTGCAGACCCTGGCCGCTGCCAAGGATGCCAAGCCCAAGGTCGAAGGGCAGAAACGCTCCGAGGCCTGGCGCCGCAAGCCCGGCGAATCCATCTTCTAAATCAGTCAACGGATCGCCCGATTCAGGCCCCAGCGGAAACTGGGGCCTGGATTTTGTACTTCCGCCCGATCCAGGTGCCGCCCAGGGGGCGCTCCATGCGGCCGCTCCGGAGGTCGCCCAGGGTGAGGAGGGCCAGGTCGAGAATCGGGGTGCCGGCACCCAGGGTGCCATCCTCCAGGCGGGCCTCCAGGTCCGCGCGGACGAAGGCCCGCAGGCCCCCCGGCAGGCGGGCGAGCACATCCTGGGAATCCTGCAGGCCGAGGCCGAGGCGGTCCGCGATCTGGCGCACGCCGCGCAGCATGCCGTCGATGGCGCAACCCGAGGGCTGGACCGCCAGGGTGGGTTCCGCGATGGCCAGGATCCGGTCCTCCAGGAGAGTCCAGGTTCCGTGGTACTCGACTCCCTTGTGGCGCCACCGGCCCAGGAGGGCCTCCACGTCAGGGGCAAGGCGCGCGGCCTCCACGGGCTGGCTGAAGGCCACCAGCCACAGCCGGGAGTTGTCGGGCAGGGCGGCGAAGGCGGACAGGGACGCAGGCGTGGACATGGCGGGCTCCATTGTCAGGACAGTCTATGGGATGTCCGCCGTCCCATCGTCATGCCGTGTTCGGGTTTCCGTGACGAAAGTTCCCGCAAGTCTCGCGTAAGGTGGAGGGTGATGCGAGATACAGCGATCCTGCTCCTGAACCTCGGTGGTCCGGTGAATCTGGACCAGGTTGAACCCTTCCTCGCAGCGCTCTTCGGCGATCGGGACCTCATCCGGCTGCCGGGTCCGGCCTGGCTGCAACCCCCGTTCGCGCGGCTCATCGCCAGATTGCGGGCCCCGGGCGCGAAGGGCCGCTATGCCCAGATCGGCGGCGGCTCGCCATTGCTGCGCGAGAGCGCCTTCCAGGCCACGGCGTTGCGGTCGGCCCTGCGTGCCGCCGGGCGCGATGAACCCGTGAAGCTGTGCTTCCGCTACGCTGCACCCCGGGCCGAAGGGCTGCTGAAGGCCCTGAAGCGCGATGGCATCCGCAAGCTGGTGCCCGTGACGCTCTATCCCCACGACTGCCGCGCCACCACCGGCTCCAGCCTGCGGGAGCTGGTGGTGGAGGCCGCGAAGGCCGGCCTGGAGATTCTGCCGGGCGTGGACCACTACGCCACGGATCCCGACTACCTTGACGCGCTGGAAGCCCCGCTTCGTGCGGCGTTGAAGGAGCTGCCGGGCGCCACGGTGATCTTCAGCGCCCACAGCCTGCCCGTGCGCCAGATCGAGGCCGGGGATCCCTATGAGCGGGAGATCCACGCCACCCGCGAGGCGCTGATCGCCCGCATCGGCGAGATCCCGGGTGGCTATCTCCAGGCCTACCAGAGCCGCACGGGCCCCGTGCGCTGGCTGGAGCCGCCACTGAAGTCGGTGCTGGAAGCCATGGGCGGCAAGGACGTGATCGTCGTGCCCATGAGCTTCGTGAGTGAGCACATCGAGACCCTGCACGAGCTGGACATCGAGTACCGGCACGTGGCCGACAAGGCCGGCATCCGCACCTACCGGCGCGTGGCCGCGCCCGGCACCGACCCCGCCTACATCCGCTGCCTCTCGCGGCGCGTTCTGGAGATTCTCCCATGAGCACCCTGATCCTTGGTGGAGGCGTGACGGGCCTGGCGGCAGCCTGGCACCTGCAGCAGCGCGGCGAGGCCGTCGAAGTGTGGGAGGCCGCCTCCAGTGTGGGTGGCTGGATGAAGACCCTGCCCTGGGAGGGGGGCCACTTCGAGACTGGCCCCCAGGGTGTGCTGTGGCAGAAGGGGACGGCGGTGGATCGCCTGTTCAGCGCCATCGAGCTGCCGTTCAAGTCCCCGGGCACCGGCGCCCGCTGGGTGGGGAAGGGCGGCAGCCTCATCCCCGTGCCGGCCTCGCCGCCGGCCCTGATGTTCTCGCCGCTCATGTCCGTGGGCGCCAAGCTGCGGATGATGCTGGAACCCTTCCAGCCAGTGCGTCCCGCCGAGCCGGAAGAGGGTCTCAGCGCCTTCATCACGCGGCGCCTGGGCAAGGGTGTGGCCACGGAGCTGCTGCCGTCCATGATCGCCGGCGTCCTGGCCGCTCCCGCGGAGATCCTGTCCGTGGACGCCATCCCCAAGCTGCGCCAGTGGGAAGCCACCGGCAGCCTGGTGAACGGCATCCGCAAGGGCGGCGTGAGCCACATGGTGGTGCCCGAAGGCGGCATGGGGCAGCTGCCCCTCCGCCTGACTGCGAAGCTCGCGGCGGTGCGCACGGGCCTGCGGGCAGAGCGCATGGAGCCGCTTCCCGGTGGCCGCTGGCGCGTGAGCGGCGGCGGTGAGGTGCGCGAGGCGGACCGCGTGGTGCTGGCATTGCCTGCTTACGAGGCAGCGGCTCTGCTCGGGCCCGTGGCGCAGCAGAGCGCGGAGGCCCTGGCAGCCATTCCGTACACCTCCGTGGACCTCTGGCACAGCCGCCACGCCCCGCTGCCGGCCCTGAAGGACAGCTTCGGCTTCCTCATCCACCCGCCCGAGGGCCGGGGGTATCTTGGTTCCCTCGTGCCGTCCTGGATGGACCCCCAGAGTGCGCCAGATGGGCTCATGCAGCTGCGCAGCTTCATCGGCGGGGCCTTCGGCAAGCCGGCGGATCTGGAGGCCTGGGAGGGCGTCTACGCCCGCCTGAAGCACTGGGTCCCCACGCTCGGCGATCCCGCTGCCGTGCGGCACGAGCGCGCGGAGCGCGCCATCCCGCGGCCCGAGCTGGGCCACCGGGCCCGGGTCAAGACCGCCTTGGAGGGCCTGCCTGCCGGCGTGGATTGGCTCAGCAACGCCCGCTTCGGGCCTGGCGTGCGCGACATCCTGGAGGGCCTGGAGACCTGGGTCTGATCATTCTGATATCCAGGTCGCGAACTCGGTGACATTTGCCCATGGCGGGCGCAGAATGGGGCCACCTTTTCAGGAGCCTGCCATGCGCGCCAGCCTGTTCCTCCCCTTCCTCGCCGCTGCGGCGCTTTTCGCCCAGGCACCCGCACCCAAGGCCGAGACCAAGCCCGCGGCGAAGGCGGAGGCCAAGGCCGAAACCAAGGCTGGCGCCGAGGTCAAGGTCGGCACAGGCGTCGAGAAGATGGAGCTCCAGGGCGAGTCCGCCTCGTTCAAGGTGGCCGCGGGCACGAAGATCTATGCCTGGACCAAGGTGAGCGGCGCCGCCGACAGCACCGTCACGGTGGCCTTCAGCAAGGGCGACCGCACCTCCAAGCAGGAGCTGAAGGTGCCCCGCTCCCCCTATCGCACCAACGCCTACCGCACCTTCCGCAAGGGTGACGAAGGCAGCTGGACCGTGAAGGTCCTGGCCGCGGACGGAGCGGAGCTGGGCAAGGCGGACTTCACGGTGGCCTTCGAGTAGACGTCGATCCCAGTCTTCAGCCTTCGGGGAGGATGGCGGCCGCCCGGGCGCCGCCCTCACCGATCAGGAGGTGCCATGTCCATCGTTGCGCTACTCGACGGTCCTCTGCCCGTGGGCGTGTCCATGTGGAGGATCGCCCAGCCCTGGTGGGAGTTCGTCCTCCGGGCTCTGCTGGTCTACGGCTTCCTGCTGGTGGGGCTGCGGCTCACGGGCAAGCGCCAGGTGGGCCAGCTGGCGCCCTTCGACTTCGTGATGCTGCTGGTCCTCAGCAACGCCGTGCAGAACAGCATGAACGCCGGCGACAACACGGTACTGGGGGGCTTCATCCTCGTGACCACGCTCCTGGCGCTGAACGCCCTGATGGGCTGGTGGACCTGGCGCAGCAAGCGGGCGGAGACCCTGCTGGAGGGCCGCCCTCAGATCCTGGTCCACAACGGTGTGCTGGACGAGGCCATGCTGGCCTCTGAGCGGATCACCCGGCATGAGCTGATGGCCGCAGTGCGGCAGGCCGGCGTGTCCGACGTGGCCGATATCCGGGTGGCCATCCTCGAGACCAACGGTCGCATCAACGTGATCGCCAAACCGCCGGTCGCCCCTTGACTTGACGAATAAAAAGCGAAAACTTGGGGCATGACCCCGCTGCCCCTTCCCATAGATCCTCCACCTCTCTTCAAGGGCTTGCTCGTGGAACCCGAGGAGGCGAGGTCCATCCTGCGACCCCAGAAGGACGAGCGCTATGGGTTCGGCTTCGCCCTCAGCCCCTACCGCGGCTGCAGCCACGGGTGCCGCTACTGCTACGTCCGCGAGTATCCCAATGCCCTGCACAGGCCCGAGGAGTGGGGCAACTGGGTGACGCCCAAGCTGAACGCCCCGGAGCTGCTCTGGTCCCAGCGGCACCGGCTCCATGGGGAGCGGGTCTTCATGGCCTCGGCCACGGATCCCTACCAGCCCCTGGAGCGGCAGTACCGCCTGAGCCGCCGCTGCCTGGAGGTGCTGCTGCTCTGCCCCACCACCGAGGTGATCGTCCACACGAGGTCGCCCATGGTGCTCCAGGATCTGGACCTGTTGCGGGCCTTCGGCGACCGGCTGATGGTCGGCCTTTCGATCCCCACGGATGACGACACCGTGCGTCAGACCGTGGAGCCCCACGCCCCCGCCATCCCCAGCCGCTGGGCCGCGGTGGAGCGTCTGGCGGCGGCTGGCATCGGGGTGACGGTGGCCGTGACGCCCTTGATGGCCGTGCACGATGCCCAGGCGTTCGCCCGGCGCGCCAAGGCCAGCGGTGCCTCGGGCGCCTGGGTGGGCGGCCTCCGCCTCCTGAAGCAGGATCCCTTCTACAAGGTGCTGGCGGATCATGGCTGGCTGAGGGTGCTGGATCCGACCTACGCCGAGGGCATCCGCCAGGCCTTCCGGGAAGCGTTCCCGGCCCGCCGCCGGGTCCGCGAGCGCCCGGCGAAGCCCGTTCCGCCCCCGCCGCCGCCCATCCGCCAGCCGGGCCTGTTCGACCGGGTGGGGTAGGGGGCTCGGTGGATCACCCGGCCTGGGTCAGCTGCCGGGCGATGGCCACGGGTACGAAGGGGGCGAAGGCCGTGAGGGTCGCCGGCCAATCTTCGAGCAGGGCCCCGGCGGTGCGGCTCCCGGTCCCGGCTGTATGGGTTTCGAGGAGGCCACGGAAGAGGGCCTCCTCCTCGGCCCGCCAGGGGATGGTGGCGAGGTAGTCGCGGTTCACCTGCTCGCCGCGTTCCCGCCGCAGGAACAGGCAGCCGCCGGTCATACCCGCCCCGGCATTGGTGAGCACGGGGCCGAGGATGGCCACGGCGCCGCGCGTCATGTACTCGCAAGCGTGGTGCCCCGCCCCCTCGACCACGGCGGAGGCACCGCTGTTGCGGACGGCGAAGCGGTCGCCGGCCAAGCCGAGGACCAGCAGCGTTCCGCCCGTGGCGCCGTAGAGGGCTCCGTTCCCCAGGATGGCGTTCGTCTCTGGAGAATAGGAGGCCTCCGGATGGGGCACGAGGACGGTCCGCCCGCCGGACATGGACTTGCAGACGGAATCGTTGGCTTCGCCCTGCAGGCGGACGTCGAGCCCTTCGGTGAGGAAGGCGCCGAAGCCCTGGCCCGCGCTGCCGGTGAAATCGAGGCGCAGCGTGCCACGCACGGCTGGATCCTCACCCCGCAGGCGGCGCTCGCGGACTTGGCGGGCGATGGCCCCCGACAGGGTGGCCAGGATTCCCCGGTCTCCGGTGGTGATGGCGTAAGCGCGATGATGGGTGCCGCCGTCCGCCAGGAACGGCTCGGCGTCCGCCAGGATCTGCTGGTTCAGGGGAGCGACGCCCTCCTGGTTGAAGGGCACGGGATTCGATCCGGCCCCCTGGGGGCGTGGATCGAGGAAGCTCGCCAGGTCCAGCTTGCGCTCCCGTACGAAGACCGCGTGATCGGGCGCCACCTGGAGCAGGTCCACCCGGTCCTGCAGATCCGCGAGGGAGGCGACCCGCAGGGAGGCGAGGTGGCGCCGCACATCCTCCGAGAGGTGGACGAGCATGCGCTGAATGGCCTCGGGGCTTCCCGAGTAGCGGGCCTTGAACTTCGGATCGTGGGTGGCGATGCCCGCCGGGCAGGTGTTCTTTTCGCAGATCCGCGCCATCATGCAGCCCTCGGCCACGAGGAGGAGCTTGCCGAACTCGAAGCCTTCGGCGCCCAGGATGGCCGCGGTCACCAGGTCCTTGCCTGTGAGGAGGCCGCCGTCCACGCGCAGTTCCACCTGGCCGCGGAGCTGGTTCTCCCGCAGGGCCTGGTGGGCCTCCACGAGGCCGAACTCCCAGGGCAGGCCCGCATGCTTCATGGAGCCCAGCGTGGCAGCACCGGTGCCGCCATCGCCACCGGCGACATAGATGATGTCCGCGCCGGCCTTGGCCACGCCCACGGCGATGGTGCCGATGCCCGTGCCGGAGACCAGCTTCACGCTGATCTTCGCTCCGGGATGCACCTGCCGCAGCTCGTGGATGAGCTCCTTGAGGTCCTCGATGCTGTAGATGTCATGCAGGGGCGGGGGCGAGATCAGGTCCACGTCCGGCAGCGAGAATCGGGCCTTCGCGATGGTGGCGTCCACCTTCACGCGCATGAGCTGGCCGCCTTCGCCGGGCTTGGCGCCCTGGGCCACCTTGATCTGGATCTCCTCGCCCGAGATCAGGTACTCGGCCGTCACGCCGAAGCGCGCCGAGGCCACCTGCTTGGTGGAGGCGGTGATCCCGTCCGTCCAGTAGAAGGGGTTCTCGCCGCCCTCCCCGCTGTTGCTGCGGCCGCCCACGGCCTCCATGGCGAGGATGAGGTCGCGCTGGCTCTCGGCGCTCACGGCCCCGAAGGACATGGCGCCGGCGCCGAAGCGGCTCAGGATGGCGGACCCGTCCTCCACACGATCGAGAGGCAGGGGCGTGGCGGCAGTCCGGAAGGCCAACAGGTGGCGCGGGTTGATGGGCTCGTCGACCTTCAGGGAGGCGAGGTATTCCTGGTACAGGTCCCGGGCCTCCGCTGTATCGGGTTCCAGGGCCACCAGGCGGTGGAGCAGGCGGGTCCGGGCGGAGGTGAGTCCGTGGTGTTCGCCCTCGCCCGGGCGGGGCGATTCGCGGAACTGGTGCGTGTGCAGCAGGCGGTCCATGAAGCCTGCCTGGGCCGCCAGGCCGGTCTTGCGCAGCACATCTCCCGCCAGTTCCTCGTAGCCGATGCCACCGAGGGGGCTGGCGTGGCCCGGGAAGAAGGTCTCCATCAGCTCGGGCCCGAGGCCCACGGCTGTGAAGAGCTTGGCACTCATGTAGCTCTGCACCACGGAGATGCCGCACTTGGCCATGATCTTGAGAAGGCCCGATTCCAGCGCGCTGACGAAGTTCCGCTCCCGCTGATCCGGGCTGAGGGTCCCGAGGCTGGGATGCTCGTCCTGGCGGGCGATCTCCAGGGCCAGATAGGGACAGACCGCCGAGGCGCCGAAGCTGATGAGGGCCGCCAGGTGGTGGGAGGTGCGGGCCTCCCCGGTGTGCATGACGATGGCGGCGTTCAGGCGCAGCCCCGATTCATTGAGGGTGTGCACCACGGCCCGCAGGGCGATGAGGCCCGGGATGGGCGGCCGCTCCACGCTGGCCTCCCGGTCGCTGAGGATGATGACGCTGGTGCCCTGCTCGACCGCTTCCCGCACGTCGGAGGCCAGCTGCTCGATGGCGGCATGGAAGCCGGCCACGCCATCGTCCCGCCGGAAGATCATCGGGAAGGCGCGGGGGATGATGTGGGATTCGGAAGGGCGCAGGCTCTGCATCCGCTCCAGGAAGCGCATCTGGCCCAGGTCCAGGATGGGGCGGGGCAGCTCCAGCGCCTCGTTCAGGGGCAGCAGATCCTTGGGGAAGAAGATGTTCGGCGCCCGGCCGAGGAACACCCGGAGGTCCGTGATGTTGCCCTCGCGGAGGTAGTCCAGGGGCGGGTTCGTGACCTGGGCGAAGTGCTGGTAGAAGTAGTCGAAGAAGGGCCGGGGCTCGGAGGAGAAGACGTTGGGCCGGGCCGTGTCGCCCATGGAGCCGATGGCCTCCTTGCCGGTGGCGGCCATGGGGTAGAGGATCTTCTCCAGCTCCTCCCGGGAGCAGGTGAAGAGGGTCTTCTTGAACACACTCACCGGTCCGGCGGCCTCGGCCCCAGGGAGGGTGCCGATGGGCCGGGTCCGGGCATCGAAGGTGGCGTCGCGGTGCTCGCGCGAACGGCCCGGGTCGCGGAAATGGACCCGCCCCGTGCCCAGGTCCAGCGTGACGCCTGTGCCCGCGTAGAGGATGCCCTTGCGGCGCACGGCGGCCTCGTCCAGTGGGAAGGAGCCGGCTTCGGAAGCCAGATAGAACCGCTCGTCCGTCATGGCCCACCGGGCCGGGCGGAAACCGTTGCGATCCAGCCGGGCCCCCACGCTGCTGCCGTCGGAGTAGACCAGGAACGCGGGCCCGTCCCAGGGCTCCATGGCGCGGCTCCAGAACGTGTAGAAGGCGCTCTGCCCCTCCGCCGGGGGCATCATGATCGCCAGGATGTCCTCCATGTGGGGGATGCTGCTGCGGTAGTGCAGCGCCTCCGCGATCTCGTTCAGGCTGCCGGAATCGCTGATGGAGCCGTGGGTCACGAGCTGGTCGGCCTTGAGTCCGATGGACATCTCGCGGGAGATGGCGCGGGAACGGTTGCCGGCGATGGTGTTGATCTCGCCGTTGTGCGCGATGAGGCGGAAGGGCTGGGCCTTGTCCCAGGACGTGCGGGTGTTGGTGCTGAAGCGCCGGTGGATCATGGCGAACCGGGTGACGAACCGCGGGTCGCGCAGATCCAGGTAGAAGCGATCGAGATCGGCGGCGCGGGTGAGGGCCTTGTAGACGATGGTGCGCGCCGACAGGGATGCGAAGAAGAACTCGTTCTGGATACCCTCTTCGACCAGCTTGGTGCGCAGCACCTGCTTGGCCGAGTAGAGCAGCTTGTCGAAGGAGGCGTCTGTGCGGCACTGGACGGGGCGCCGCAGGATGGCCTGGCGCATCGTGGGCAGCGAGCGGCGCGCCTCTTCGCCCAGCACGGATGGATCCACCGGGAGCTCGCGGTAGGCCAGCACGTTCAGATCGAAGAAGGCGAAGGTGGTTTCGAAGATCTCCAGGGACCGGCGCAGGCGATCGGGATCCTGGGGCATGAAGAGGCTGGCCACGGCGATGTCGCCGGACCGGTAGCCGAGCATCTCGAAGGGGATGTCGGCCATGACACCCGCGCCGTCGCTGCTGATCTGGTCCGCCGCGCAGCCGCCCCGGTGCTCCACGCACTTCAGCGCATGGATCGCGTCCTCCAGGATGTCCCGGCTGGCCACACCCGTCCGACTGGCGATGAAGCCGACCCCGCACGCACTGTGCTCACTTCGTGATCCCTCAAGCATTGGTTCTTCCTTCTGGGATCAAGCAATCCTATCGAGAATCCTGGAACGTGTGGGGACAGATTGCAGACCTCGCGGGAGGATAAGAATTCCGTCTAGCGGCATCAGGCACGCTTATGGCACCTGACGGTCCGGGGACCTTGTGGGAGACTGGACTTCCCATGACCACCCTCGCCCTCAAATACCGGCCACGCCTGCTCTCCGACCTGGTGGGACAGGAGGGGAGCGTGAAGGCCCTCGCCAACGCCCTCAAGCGGGCGAAAGAGAGCGGGCGCATCCACCAGGCCTACCTCTTCGCTGGCGTGCGGGGCACGGGCAAGACCAGCACGGCCCGCATCCTGGCCCGGGCCCTGAATTGCGTGGAGGGCCCCACGGCCACCCCCTGCGGCATCTGCGATCCCTGCCGGGCCGCGGAGCAGCCGGACCAGAACCTGGACATCGTCGAGATCGACGCCGCCAGCCGTGCCTCGGTAGCTGATGCGCGGGCCCTGCGGGAACAGGTGCAGACGCGCCCTGCTTTCTGCCGGTACCGGGTCTACATCATCGACGAAGTGCACATGCTCAGCACCGAGGCCTTCAACGCCCTGCTGAAGGTCATCGAGGAGCCGCCGCCCCACGCCATCTTCGTGCTGGCGACGACGGAACTGCAGGACGTGCCCGACACCATCAAGAGCCGCGTCCAGATCTTCCCCTTCCGGCTGATCCCCGTGGGCCTCATCGAGGGCCGCCTCAAGTACGTCTGCGAGCAGGAGGGCGTCGAGGCCGAGAGCGGCAGCCTGCGGCTGGTGGCCGAGGCAGGGCAGGGCTCCATGCGCGACGCGCTCACCATCCTCGACCGCGTCATCGCCGCGGGGGACGGGAAGGTACTGGAGGAATCCGTCCGCGAGCAGCTGGGCATCGTCAGCGCCCATCTGGTGCAGGGCGTGATGTCCGCCCTGGCCATCGGCGACACTGCGGCCCTGGTGGAGGCCTGCCGCGAATTGAACGAGCAGGGCGCGGACTGGGCCACCTTCTGGCGCGAGCTGGTGCTGGCCTTCCGCGACCGGCTGGAGCAGGAGGCCCGGGCCGCCCGCGGCCCGCAGGAGTTGCTGCGCTGGGCCCGGATGCTTCAGCTGCTGCTGAGCCGGGAGCGGGATCTGCGCGACAGCAGCCTGCCCCGGGTGGTGGTGGAGCTGGCCCTGGTGACGGCCGCTCAGCTGCCGCATCTGGCGCCGCTGGATGCCCTCGTATCAGGCGCCGCCGCCCGGTCCTCGGGACCACCTCCCGCCAGCCCGCCGCCGGTCCCTTCCAGGGCCCCCCAGGCCGCGCCGGCGCCTGAGGGGCCTCGCAGGGTTCCGCCGGCCGCCCCGCAGCCCCATGCCCCGGCGCGCGCCCAGGCGCCCCCGCCCCCGGAAATGTCCGCGCCGGCCCAGCTGCGCATGGCGTGCAGCGAAGCACTGCGCGCCGTACCCGGCTTGCGTGTCCTCGGCACCGCCCCGCAGATGGCCACGGATCTGTGCTGGGAGCCGCCGGTGCTGCGGTTCCGCTTCCCCGGCAATGTGCGGCAGACCCTCCAGGATCTGGAGCGGGAGCAGGCGAATCCCCACGTGCTGGCCGCCCTGGCGGCCGTCCTCCCGGGCCTGAGGGAACTGGAGATCCGCTTTGATGATGGACCCGCGGGGGCCCAGGATGAACGCCCGGAGGATCGCCTGCGCCGGGAACCGGGCTTCCAGGAGCTGCTGCGGCTCAGCGGTGGGGAAGTCCTGGAGATCCGGCGCGAGGGCTGATCAGCCGCCGGACACCGGCGGCATGAGGGCCACCTCGTCGCCGTCGGCCAGCGGGGTGCTCCGGTCGGCGAAGCTCTGGTTCACGGCCAGCAGGGCGTCCTTGGGCAGTTCCGCGAAGCGTGGGTCCGCCAGCAGGTCCCCCAGGGTGGGGACCGCGGGCACGGCGAGATCGCTGAAGCCCAGCAGGGCACGGTAGCGGGCGAAGCACTTGACGGTCAGCATGGCCATCTCCACCTCCAACCTACCGCCTCCTGCGTCTGGCCTCCAGCCTACTTCGGACTCCAGGAGTGCCGGATCTCCCCGGACGGATGAAGTCCGGTGCCGCCACCCTTGCTGGCGCCAAGCTGGAGGATGAAGCCGCCGAAGCGCCACTCCACCTGGCCGGAGGTGATGCTCAGCTCGCCGCTCTTCCGGTGGGAGACCACGAAGGCGCTGCGCTGGCCGAACAGGCTGATGCTCTTGCCCAGGGTGACCTCGGTCTCCGTGGTGCCGAGGCTGGTGGTGCGCACGGCCACATTCACTCGGTCCAGGCCGAGAGTCCTCCGCAGCTGCTCCTGCAGGGGTGCGAACGCCAACGTGGAGATGAGTCCAGACCCCGCGCTGGCGATGCCCGAAGTGATGGCGCCCTGGGTGGCGCCGGAGGAGGCTCCGGCGGTGCCGACATTGGCCACGTTGCCGGGGTTGATGAGGATGGCCACGATCTCGTCCTGGCGCAGGCTCGGCGTGGAGCTGGGCACGATGGTCAGGTTGCTCAGGGTGCCGTGGATATCGAGGTTCACGGTGTAGCCGGGGATGGAGCTGACGCTGCCCTGGAGGCTGATGCTGGGATCCAGGCCGCGGGCTTCGGAGAAGCGGAGCGAGCCTTGGTTCACCACCATGTCGCCTGCCGGGAAGATGTTGGTGATGCGGCCACCGGGCTGGAAGACCAGGGTGCCCTTGAGGGCGGGGTGCGCCAGCGTGCCCAGCACCTGGAAGGGGCCTTCTGTGCGGCCCTCCAGCTTCAGCAGGTTGGTGTCGAAGCTCCAAGGGCTGCGGAGGTCGAGGTCCAGCTCCAGCCGGATGCGGTCCAGGGGGTCGTCCAGATCCAGGCCCACCAGCCCCCCGCTGTCGCTGAGGGCGCTGCGGAGGATGAGATCGGCCAGCTTCACTTCGGTGTGGTAGCTCAGGTGATCGGCCTGTAACTGGCCCTTGAGCAGGCCACTTTCCTCAGTGCCTTCCAGGGTGGCGCGCAGGGTGCCCTGGAGGTCCAGGCCATCCGGCACGTCGCGGAGCTGGAAGCCGGCCAGGGAGGCCTTCAGCGCGTAGGTGTCCAGTCCCCCCACCCGCCAGATGAGGCCGCCGGAAACCACCAGATCGCCGTGGGCGAGCGTGCCCAGCAGAGGCTTGTCCGCTGGGATGGAGATCGTGCGGTTCTTGAACACCACTTCGGCCTGGAGGTCTTCCACGCCCTGATATCCGCGGACATTCAGCTGGCCCTTTTCAAGCGAGAGCGTGCCGTCGAGCTGCGGGTTGGTATAGGTCCCGTGGGCAAGCAGATCGAAACGGCTCGTCCCGTGGACCCTGACCTCAGAGAGCAGGTTGTACTCGTCCACTTCCATCACGCGGTCGAAGATGGTCTTGAGGTGGGCCAGGTTCGCGGTTCCCTGGGTCCGGAGGCCCAGAGGAGCCGAGCTCGAGAAGGGCACCATGCCTGAGAGGCGCAGGCCCGCGGCCTGGGCTGGCGCGGTGTCCGATTCCTTCCGGGCGCCGCCCTCCAGGGCGATGTCGACCTCTGCGCCGGCGGCATCGCCGTGAAGGGCCGAGGGCATGCCCTGATGTAGCTCGAAGGCGTTGAACTGCGCCGCCAGGCGATTCAGGGTGCCCGTCCAGCTCAGGGTCCGGCCATTCCAGCGCCCCTGGGCGATGGCCTCCAGGTTCAGGTCTTCCAGCAGGTCATCCGTAAGGCCCCGGGCGAGGAGTTCCGTGTGGGCGCTTCCGGGGGATATGGCCAGGGTGAGGCTGCCGGCCAGATCCGGTCCCTCCCGCCGGACATGAGCTTCCACCAGAGGGCGGGCCATGCCTTCGATCCCGAGGCGGGCCTCCATACGGCCCCGCTCCAGGTGCACGGTCGCTTCGAGACCCTCCACACTGCGGCCCTCGAAAAAGACGCGGCCCCGGCTCAACGTGGCCTGACCTTCGGGCAGGTCCAGGGCCCCGAACGGGCTGGTGATGGGCCCCAGCAGCTTGGCTTCCACCTGGGATTGGATGCGGGGCCCAGGGAGGGCCAGGAGCTGCGAGTCCAGGCGCCCGGCGAGATCCACCCGCCAGGTCCAGCGCTGGAAGTCCATGTCGGCCTTTCCAGTCAGAGCCAAGGCGCCGTCAGGTTGGGCACCGGGACCGCCGAGCAGATCCAGCCGCTCACCGATCCGCACATCATCGAGCTGCAGCCGGAGGGTCTCCAGATCCATGGCGAAGTCCGAGGAAGCCGCTGGAATTTTGAGGCCGTAAACTTCGCCTGTCTCGACTTGGGCAGACCCAATCATGGTGATGTGATCGAAGGGACCCTGAAGGCGCACCCATCCCCCCCCGGTACCTGTGATGGGGAGCTCCTTCCCTTCGCTGTCCTTCAGATCGGCGGCCCTCAGCCCCTCGGCCACGGGCAGGCGGAAGGCGGTGAAGCACATGTCCATCTGCTTCTGGCCGGGAGCGGTCCGGCCCCAGGTGAGCCAGAGGTCGCCGCCGCCCCGGCCTTCGTCCTTCTTCAGATCGATGTCCGTGACGCGCAGGTCCGTGCCCTGGATCTGGACCTTCGCCTGGAGGCTGTCAGCCAGGGCTCCATGCCAGCGGGGATGGGCCACCTCGACCGAGCCATCCAGTGCCAGACCGGGGTCGCGGCTCCACCGGACCTTGGCTCGGGCCTGGGCCTGCCCTTCCATATCGAGGTCCACCACCTTCCAGGCCCGGAGCGACTGGGCCACCTGGCCCGCGCCCACCTCTACCTTGCCCTCCGCCTCCAAGCGGACCAGCCCACGGGCCCCCAGGTCGGCCCACCCGGTGCCTTCGGCCTTGAGGGTCTCCAGATCCAGATGGAGCTGATCCAGGGTGGCCCGGCCGTTCCGGAGGGTGGCGTGCAGGTTCCCGGCCCCCAGGCCATGCTGGGTCAGCCCAAGCTGGACGGCCCCCTGCCAGCGGTCCGGCCGGCCGAGGTCGGCGGGTTGCCTGGGACCTTCCACCTGGGCCCGCAGGTCGCCCCGAAGGCCTTTGAGGCCCTGCACCCGGAGGAGCCTGCCCAGGGCTTCGAGATCCAGCGCCTGGCCCGTCAGGGTGCCCTTGGCCGGGGTCTTGCGCGACCAGCCTCCCTCGAGTGCGAGGTCCCCCTGGGAGGAATGCCAGCGGAGGTGGCTCAGCTGGAACCCCTCCAGGCTGCCGGTGCCGCGAAGGTCGAGGTTGCCGGGCGTGAAGGCAGCCTCCGAGGGCCGAAGCCCCGCGCCCTCGGCACTGACGGTCCATTGGGGATTCGCCAGGGCTCCCCGCACCGAGGCGGTGAGATCCAGGTTGCCTGTGAGGGGGGGCCGGGTGACGCCGCCCCAGTGGGCGGCCTGGGCCAGCGCCAGGACCCCGGTGAGCTGGGCCTCGAGCTGTTCGGGCCGCTGAGGCGTCTTCGGATCGAACCGTCCGTGCAGGCGGATCTGGCTTTCGCCGAGGCGGAGGTAGCCCTCCTTGAGGACCACGAACTTCTCGGAGAGCTCACCGTTCAGGTCGAGGCGGCCCTTCTCCCAACCCTTCGGGCCCTTGACCATCAGCTGGGGACCCGCCACGTCCATCCGCAGCCGGTTGGGCTCCGGGCCCGTGGCCTTCATCTCGAACTGGTAGCGCATGGGGGGCAGGCCCCGCAGCGGTTCGGGGATCTCGATCTCGCCCCCCGTGAGGCTGAGCAGGTCCAGCCGCACCTGGGGCAGGGGGTCTTTCCGGGGAGGGTGCTCCTTCAGGTGGATGGCCGATAGGCCCGCCTCCGTCAGGCGGAGGTGGGGGCGCTCCACCCGGAGCGAGAAAAGGTGAGGGGTGGGGGTGAGCAAGGAGGCGATGTCAGCCTGTACCTCCACCTTCTGCACCGTGAGCAGATCGCCGCCGAGGCGCACGTCCCGCAGGATGAACGAACCGAAGAGGGGGTGGACTTCCAGCTGGCCGACCTCCAGGGAGAGGCCAGTCTCATCGCGGACCAGGGCGTCAAGCTTGGAGACCGTCCAGCGGATGACTGTCGGCCGCGTGGCCAGCCAGGGGACGATGGTCATGGTGGCGGTGCCGGCCACCAGGACATAGGACACGCGTCGCACCCAGCGGCGGCCCCAGAGCCGTTGCACCGCTTCTTTCGTGGGATGCCAGGCCATCAGTTTTTTTCGCCGCAGTTGGGGCAGATCATGGCCATGCGGGGCAGCTGGCGGTAGCAGAAGCGGCAGAGCCTGGCCTGGGTGGCCGCGCGCAGGGTGAGGTGCGGGCCAGAGCTATTCGAGGAGAGCACCGCCGTGCCGAGGGGGCGGGTCTCGCGGGCCACGCTGTCCTTGAGGCGGCGCAGGGCCTCCAGGAAGGCCTGGGCCGACAGGTAGCGCTCCCCGAGGTTTACGGCCAGGGCCTTCATGACCACTTCGGAGAAGGCCTTGGGAACGATGGGATTGCGGAGGTGCGGCGCGAGGATCTGCTGGTTGGTGAAGGCCTGGGCGATCTTGAGCGGGTCCGCGTCGTAGAAGGGGACGGTGCCGGTGAGCATCTCGTAGAGGGTGATGCCCAGGGACCAGAGGTCGGACTGGAAGACGGCCCGGCCCCGGAAATGCTCGGGGGCCATGTAGGGCGGCGAGCCGATGCGCGTGGGCGCGTAGGGGACGTGCTGCAGCTCCAGCACCCGGGAGGTGCCGAAATCCGTGACTTTGGCCACGCCTTCGCGATTCACGAGGATGTTGGCCGGGCGCAGGTCCCGGTGGAGGATCTGGTGGCCGTGGGCGAAGGCGATGGCGCTGCAGACGTCCAGGCCGATCTCCAGGGCCCGGGCCGGTGGCAGGGTGCGTTCGCGGCGGATGACCCGGTCGAGGCTCTCGCCTTCGACATACTCCAGCACCATGAAGAAGATGCCGTTCTTCCGTTCGGTGGTGATGAGCTCGACGATGTTCGGGTGCTTGAGCGCGGCCATGATCCGCGCCTCCTTGAGCTGATCCACGATCTCGTCCTGCTGCTGGTGCGGCACTTTCAGGGCCACCTTGCGGTTGACCCAGGTGTCCATGGCCAGGTACACGGCCCCGAAACCGCCAGAGCCGAGGCGGTCCAGGATCTGGTATTTCCCCAGGGTCTGGTCCTTGGAAAGCACGGGCGCGGGCTCCGAAGCGATGGAATCAGCATGACCGAAACGGGCCGTGGCTCCTAGCGCTCCGGTGGTCTATTCGAGGATGCGGTCCAGGAAGGAGTTCCGGTCCTCCCAGGCGGCCGCCAGGTGGCGGATCCTCGGCCGTGGTTCCACGCCCAGCCCGTAGGCCTTGCGCAGGAACGCGCGGTCCTCCACGGTGGCGCGATGGTGCTGGCGCAGGTGCTCGCCCCAGCTGGAGCTGAGGAAGCTCTCCACGAACCGGAGCTGGCCAGGATCCGGCGGCACCAGATCCTGGAAGAGGGACCACCGCACGGCGCCGTCCCGGATGCGGATCCGGCGGACCTCCCGCATGGCCTCCTGGAACGCCACCTTGCGGTCCTCGGGTATCCGGTACTCGAGGACGGTGAGGATCGGCCCCTCGTCGGGATGGATGGGGCCGGGTGAATGGGGCTGGAGGTGGTGGGGGCTCAGATCCAACGGCTCATGGAGGGCCTGGATCTTCAGGTGGGCCGTGGCGGCCAGCAGCACGAGCATCCCAAGGCCCGCCGCGGCATAGGCGGTGTGGATGCCCCAATGCTCACCCACCCAGCCCCAGAAGGCCGCACCGCCGGCCATGGAACCGCCCCAGACCGTGATGTAGACACCCAGGGCCCGGGCCCGCACCCAGGAGGGCACCGAAAGCTGGACGCCGGTGTTGCAGGTGCTTAGCACGGACAACCAGCCGGCCCCGCAGACCAGGAGGGCCAACCCCACGGAAAGGGTGTGGGCGACGAAGGCCAGCACCAGCAGGCCCGCCGCGAAGGTGGCCGTGGCCACGGCCATCAGGGCGTTGGACGAGAATCTCCGCCGGAGCGCGGGGAGGATCAGCGTGACGCCCACCGCCCCGGCCCCGATGCAGCCAAGCAGGAGGCCGAAGGCTGTGGAACCGAGGTGGAGCCGATGAATGGCCAGGGTGGGCAGCAGCGAGAAGATCGGGCCCCCGAAGAACACGAACCCGCCGCCGCGCAGCAGGATCACCTGCAGCGCGCTGCTGTGCCAGGTGTACCGCAGGCCGAGCTTCATGGCCGCAGCGAAGCGCTCCGCAGGCAGGTCCGTGGTGAAGGGCTGGCGCTTCCAGCCCTTCAGGACCACCAGCACCCCCACGAAGGAGACCGCGTTGAGGGCGAAGGCCCACGTGGCGCCGAACAACCCCACCACAAGGCCGCCCAGGGCCGGGCCCACGGCGCGGCTCACATTGAAGCCGGCGCTGTTGAGGACCACCCCGGCGGCGATCTGGTCCTTCGGCACCAGGTCTGGCACCGTGGCCTGCCAGGCGGGGGAGTTGAGGGCGGCCCCGATGCCCAGCAGCAGCGACATGCCGATGAGCACGCCCGGGGTCACCAGATGGAGGGCGGACAGGATGGCCATGGCCGCCGCGGCCAGCAGCATCCAGGCCTGGGTGGCCAGGAGCATCCGCCGGCGGTCCACGATATCGGCGATGGCGCCACCGGGCAGGGACAGCGCCAGCATGGGCAGGGTGGCGCCGGTTTCGATGAGGCTCATGAGCAGGGGGGACTGGGTGATCTCCCCCATGAGCCACTTCTCACCCACGCTCTGGACCCAGGTGCCCACGTTCGAAGCCATCGCCGCGATCCAGATCGCCAGGAACATGCGGCTGCGGAGCGGAGCGAAGGGGCTTTTGGCGTCGGTCACAGGTTCAGGCTATCCGGGGTGTTCAACAAAAATTTCACCACCAAGACACCAAGGCACCAAGAAAAGCAAAAAGAATTTCTTTTGTCATTCTTGGTGTCTTGGTGTCTTGGTGTCTTGGTGGTGATCTTTGATCTCTTCTATCCCAAGAACGCCTTGAGAGTCTTCGAGTACCGCGGGTGCCTGATCTTTCGCAGCGCCTTGGACTCGATCTGGCGGATGCGCTCGCGGGTGACGGCGAATTCGCTGCCGACTTCCTCGAGGGTGTGCTCCGAGCCGTCGTCGCCCACGCCGAAGCGCATGCGGAGGACGCGCTCTTCGCGCTCGCTGAGGGTGTTGAGCACGTTGCGGACGGTCTCCTTGAGGCGCTGCTGGACGACCTGCTCCACGGGGGAGACCACGGTCTTGTCCTCGATGAAGTCGCCCAGGTGGGAGTCTTCCTCCTCGCCGATGGGCGTTTCGAGGGAGATGGGTTCCTGCGCGATCTTCATCACCTTGCGGACCTTGCCCACGGGCATGTCCATGGCATGGGCGATCTCCTCGCTGGAGGGTTCGCGGCCCAGCTTCTGCACCAGCTCACGCTGGGTGCGGATGAGCTTGTTGATGGTCTCGATCATGTGCACGGGGATGCGGATGGTGCGGGCCTGATCCGCGATGGCGCGGGTGATGGCCTGCCGGATCCACCAGGTGGCATAGGTCGAGAACTTGAAGCCGCGGCTGTACTCGAACTTGTCCACGGCCTTCATGAGGCCGATGTTGCCCTCCTGGATGAGATCCAGGAACTGCAGGCCGCGGTTGGTGTAGCGCTTGGCGATGCTGACCACGAGGCGGAGATTGGCCTCGATGAGCTCGGCCTTGGCGCCGCGGCTGATGCTCTCGGCGGCCTTGAGGCCGTTGAAGTCCTTGTGGAAGTAGTCGCTGGTGGTTTCGTATTTCTCGAAGAAGTCGGCCAGGGTCTTCTCGATGTGGGCCAGCTCGTCCTTGTAGCGATCCTTGAGCTTGGTGAAAGCGGGGTTCTTGAGCCGGTCCCGCAGCTCGCGGCACTTCCGCTCGCCCGCCATCACCTGGCTGTGCTGGTGGGTGATGCGGTCGATCAGGCGGGTGACGGCGAGGCTGTTGAGGCCCAGCTTGCGGATCTGGCGCGAGAGCCGGGCCCGGGCATGGAGGATCTCGCGATCCAGCTTCCGCCGCTTGGGCAGGGTCTTGGTGCCAGCATCCACCTGGCGCTTCAGCTCCAGCAGATCCTGGAGGGCCTGGTCGTAGACCAGCAGCTTCTCGAACTGGTGGTGCACGTGCTGGGTGGCCGAGGTGCTCTCGGCATCCTCATCGTCGTCCACCTCGTCGGAGAGACCCACGACCTCGCGGATCTTGCCGGGGTTCTCCTTCAGCATCTTGCCGATGTCGATGAGCAGGCTGGCGGCCAGGCGGGACCGGGAGAGGGCCCGCATGACGCTGCGGACGCCCACTTCGATGCGCTTGGCGATCTCGACCTCGTCCTCCCGCTTGAGGAGGGGCACCGTGCCCATCTCCTTGAGGTACATGCGGACCGGATCATTGAACTTGTCGCTGTCGGGGCTGTCGATCTCGACTTCGAGATCCTTGTCACCCTTCCCGCCGCCTTCCACCAGGATGAATTCGGGTTCGATGGCCTCGCGGGCGGCCTGGGCCTCTTCCTCCGTGGCACCGATGCCCACGCCGAGACGCGCGAAAAGATTCATGACCTGTTCCAGGTCCGAGGGACTGGAAGCAGTATTGGGGAGGAAGTCGTTGAGCTGGTCGACCAGCAGGAATCCGTTTTTCCTTCCGATGGAGATCAGGGCTTTGGTCAGGGTGTAGTAGGCATCGCGTGGCGGCGTCGGAACCATTCGGACCTCAAAGAGCGCTGCAGGCATCGGGCCAGTGGGGTGGAAAGACCCGGGGGCCGAGGGGAAAACAGAACACGGCCAATGTACCGGGCCGAGTCCGGAACTTTTCAGTATAGGGGATCTGTGGATTCAGGCAAGGGCAGGATCTTCAGATTGGACCTCAACGGGGTCCGCGCCGGCGCCGGGAAAGGTCCTTCTGGCGCCCCAGCAGCTCGTTCTGGCGGGCCATGACCCGCTGCTGGAGGGCCGGGTCCACCTGGGTGCTGGGATCCATCAGCAGGCGGTTGTTGGCCTGGAGCTCCCGGTCCACGTACCGGGCCTCGAGCTTCACGAAGAGGACTTCGGCGTCCCGGCCGGCTTCGTCCTGGCGGCTGGCCTGGGCGTCCAGGTGCCGGATCGCAGCGAGCGCGCCTTCCGGCAGGCGGGCCGGATCGCCCTCCACATCCAGCAGAGCCTGGAGCAGAGGCGCCCCGTCGAGGCCATCCCACCAGGCAGGTGGAACCTCTTGGACGCGCTGCCAGTGGCCGGCGGTGCTGAGGAGCAGCAGGCCTCGGATGAGCTCGTCGATCTCCTGGAGCGGGGAGGCCTGGACGGGCGCCTCAGCCTCCCGGACTGGAGTCTGCCGGCCACGGACGGCCCGGTCCAGCTCCTGCAGGGGGACCTGGAGCTGATGGGCCAGGCTGGCGAAGAGATCACGGCTTTCGGTGGTGCGGGGCAGGTAGGGCAGGAAGTCCAGGAGGTCCTTGAAGGCGCCCATCCGGTCGGAGATGCGCCGCAGATCCTTGCCCTCCATGGCCCGATCGATCATGAAGGCGGTCCAGTCCGGCGCGGCCCGCAACAGGTCGTGGAAGGCCTCGCCGCCCAGCTTGAGACACCAGGTATCGGGATCCTCGCCCTGGGGCAGCTCCAGCAGCCGCACCTCGAAGCCCAGGGGCAGGGCCATCCGCAGGCTCTTCTCCATGGCCCGCCGGCCCGCGGCATCGCCATCGAAGCAGAGGATGACGCGCCGGGTGAACCGGCCGAGCTGCTTCAGGTGTTCCTCGGTGAGGGCGGTGCCCAGTGGGGCCACCGCCTGGTGGAGGCCGTGCTGGTGGAGTTGCAGCACATCGAAGTAGCCCTCCACCACCAGGGCTCCGTCCTTCATGGCGCCCTTGGCCCGGTGGAAGCCGAAGAGGGTCTCGCCTTTGTGGAAGAGGGCGGTGTCGCGGGTGTTGAGGTACTTGGGCTGGCCGTCTCCCAGCACCCGCCCGCCGAAAGCCACCAGCCGACCCCGGGCATCGTGGATCGGGATGGTGAGGCGGTTGCGGAGGAAGTCGATCTGGGTGCCGCGCTCGCTGCGGCTGGCCAGCCCCGCCTGTTCCAGCAGTTCACCGGAGAAGTCCAGGCCGCGCAAATGCATCACCAGCGGATCCCAGCCATCGGGAGCCACCCCGAAGCCCGCCTCGGCGACGAAGGGGCCTTCATAGCCGCGTCGGCGCAGGTAGGCGCGGGCCTCCTCGTGGCGCTCCAGCTGGCGCTCGTAGAAGGCCTGGGCGGCCTCCAGCGCGCTGCGCAGGCGGGTTTCCAGGTCCACCTCGGCCGCCGGCCGCTCCCGGCGCTGGGGCAGGTCGATGCCGGCGGCCCGGGCGAGTTGTTCCAGGGCCTCGGGGAAGGTCATGCCCTCGCGCTCCATGAGCCAGGCGAAGGCGTCGCCGTGCTTGCCGCAACCGAAACAGTGGTAGAAGCCCCGGTTGGCCACCACCTGGAAGCTGGGGCTCCGCTCGGCATGGAAGGGGCACAGTCCGACGTGGGCCGAACCCTGCTTGCGCAGCTTCACCGCCTGGCCCACCAGGGCCAGCAGGTCCGTGGCGTCCCGGACGCGCTCGACGATTTCGCGGTCACGCATGCTCCAGGCATAACATGAGCGCAGGCGCCAGTGGCATGGCATATTTGAGGATTCGCACGGTGGACCTCATGAGCCAGCTTCTCGACACGATCCTCCTCTTCAGCCTGCCCGCCTCGGGCAAGTCGGAAGTGCGCCGCTATCTGGCCAGCCTCACGCCGGACCAGTGCCGGAATGATTTCCACATGGGCCCTACGCTGCAGCTGGATGACTACCCTTACGTCCACCTGATGCACCGCATCGACGACGAACTGAAGGCCAACGGCCTGGGCTACGCCTACTACCACGGCCCCGACCGTCCCTTCCGCGACAACTGGACCTGGGCGGTCCTCATCGAGCTGCTGAACGAGGACTACGCCAACCTCATGGCCAGCCGCCAGACCGAAGTCGCCGGCGCCGCCCAGCACCTCTTCGACCGCCTGGATGCGGCCCACGCCAAGGTGGGCCTGCCGGAATATCTGGGTGAGGTTCCCCACCGCCTCCGTGTCCGCCTGGCCGAGGCCCTGGAAGCGGAGTGCCGTGCCGAGCTGGACACCCTCAACCGCCAGAACGCCCAGGACAAGGCGGGCCGGACACTGGTCCTCGAGGCCGCCCGGGGTGGCGCCCATGGTTCGGCCTTCCCCCTATGCCCGCCCCACGGCTACGACACGGCCTTTCAGACCCTGGCCCCCGCCATCCTTGAAACGGCCGCTGTGCTGTATGTCTGGGTGGACCCGGCCGAAAGCCGCCGCAAGAACATCGAGCGGGGCCGCCCTGATGGCCAGGGCAGCATCCTCCACCACAGCGTGCCCATGGAGGTCATGCTCGGGCAGTACGGCACGGATGACATGGCCTGGCTCATGGAGCAGAGCGACCGCCCCGGCACCATCCGCGTGGAGCGCATCGTCCAGGCCGGCGACCGCTACGAGACGAAGGTCTACCACCTTCCCGTGGCCCGCTTCGACAACCGCAGCGACCTCACCACCTTCGTCCGCGAGGACCAGAAGCTCTGGAAGCCCGCCGACGTGCAGGCCATCCACAGCGGGCTCAAGGCAGCCTTCGATCAGTTGGCGAAGAAGTAAAAGACGCTTTAACCGCAGATGTCGCAGATTTGCGCAGACGAAATGAACGGAAGGGTTCTTATCTGCGCCATCTGCGGTTTCTGATTCAGTTTCAGTGTGCCCCCGCGCCCGCCCTGGCACTCCAGATGCGGGTCATGATGAAGGCGCCGATGAGGCTGAAGGGGATGATGGAGCCTACCCACACCCAGGCATGGGTGGGCTGGTGGCCGTGGGCGGCCACGCCGTCCCAGCCGTAGGTCTTGAGGATCCAGCCCAGGCCGAAGCCGGTGAGCCCCGAGCCGATGTACTGGATGCCATCCAGGGCCCCAGTGACCGTGGCCGCCGCTTTGCGGCCTCCGAAGTCCATGCTCGCGGTGCCGCTGAGCATGCCGTGGACGCCGAAGATGAACATGGCTGTGAGGCCCAGCAGGAGCACGGCCCAGACCTGGCCGCCGTGGGTGCCCTGGCCGAGGGTCATGCCCAGCAGGCCGAGCATCACCACCTGCACCAGGTAGAAGAGGAAGGCCACGGGAGGACGGCGGGATTGGAACAGCTTGTCGCTCATCCAGCCGCAGAGCAGGCCACCGAGGATGCCGCCGCCCATGAAGGCGATGCCCGTCCACCAGAAGAGATGCTCCTTCTTGCCCAGGTGATAGATCTCCTGCAGGTACTCCGTGAAGTAGAGCATCACGCCCTGGCGCACGAAGCCTGTGCAGAATTCCGCGAAGATGAGCGAGACCACGATCGGGTTGTGGAAGACCTTCCGCATGAGGTCGCCCAGGGGCAGGGGGGTCTCATCCGCGGATGCGGCGTTGGAGCCGTCCCCGGTGTCGAAATCGTCATATCCGGCATGGCTGGGGCGGTTGCGCACCAGGAACCAGTCCACGAGAAACATGAAAGTCATGGCGGCCGCGGGCACAAACCAGATGACGGTCCAGCTGCGGAAGCTGGCCAGCAGCCAGGCTCCGATGGTGGTGGCCAGGAAGTAGCCCGAGCTGATCATGATGCCGAAGATGCCGCCGAAGATGCCGCGCTCGCTGACGTGGAACCACGTGCTGTTCACCTTCACCACGGACAGGGCCCCGAAGCTCTGGAAGTACATGTTGGCGCTCCAGAGCAGGCTCATGCTCACCAGCACCTTGGAGGCATCCCCATTCAGGAACATGAACCCGATGAGCAGGTTGACCGCTGCCGCGCCGATGGCGCCGATGAGGATGGCCTTCCGGCCTCCGATGCGGTCCGCCAGTGGCCCGTTGAAGATCACGGCCAGGCCATAGGTCCAGAAACCCGCGGAGGCGATGAGGCCCATCTGCGCTTTGTCCAGGTGGTACCAGGCGCCGATGTCGTTCTTCACGATGTTGAAGTTGTAGCGGCCCATGTACATGGCCGCGTAGGTCAGCCCCAGGGGAAACCAGTTCAGGAACCGGCGCAGACGAAAGGCGGGACTGTGGTCCAAGGGAACCTCGATGGATTCAAGGGTACTGGAGCGTTCCCCATCTCCCAAGCGACGAGGCTGTAACGCGGATCAAACTCGCGCCGGGGACGGCGGGGTCAGTCCGCCCTGCGGAAGGATTCGTCAGTTCCGGCCAGCTCCCAGCCGCCCCGGCGGCGCTCGAAGGTGGCGTGGCGCTGCTTGGTCTGGCCCACCTTCGCCTCCGGATGAAGGGCCTGGAAGATGGGGAACTGGGCCGTGGGCTGGTCCAGGCGGATTTCGTAGGTGACGCGGGCCCCCTCGCGGGTGGGTTCCATATGGACGGCGCGGACGAATACGGCCATGGCAGCAGGCATGGAGAAGCCCTTCGGTGCGGCCTTGACGTCCTTCGGGGCGGAGGGCCTCAGGCGGAAGGTGAAGATCTCCCGGCCGCCGTCCGATTGGATGGTGCTGTCAAACCAGCCGGTCTTATCGAGGTTCTCCTTGAGTGCCGCCAGGCGCAGATGCTCAGGGCTGCCCTTCTCGGCCGAGGCCTTCTCGGGCACGGTGACGGGCACCACCACCGGGTAGTCCTTGCGGATCAGCCCTTCTGCCTTGCTGCGCTCCAGCTTGGAACTGCAGGCCAGGGTGAGCAGGAGGACGGGCAGGAGCAGGGCAAGGCGCATGGTCGGATCCTTTCCAGTTCGCAAGGATGGTGACACAGACGCCCGCTTCCCACGCAACCTCGCAGTATCCTATGGGGCTCTGATGACTAGGAGATCTGCCGTGAATCCTGCCTACCTGGCCCACCTCACCCATGAGATCGAGCAGCTGAAGGAAGCCGGGCTCTTCAAGACCGAGCGGATCATCACGTCCCCCCAGCAGCCCCGGATGCAGGCCAACGGCAAGGATGTGGTGTGCCTCTGCGCGAACAACTACCTGGGCCTGGCGAATCATCCCGAGGTGATCCGGGCCGGCAAGGCTGTGATGGATGACCACGGCTTCGGCATGGCTTCGGTGCGCTTCATCTGCGGCACCCAGGACATCCACCGGGAGCTGGAAGTAAAGCTGGCGGCCTTCCTGGGCTTCGAGGACACCCAGCTGTATTCCTCCTGCTTCGACGCCAACGGCGCCATCTTCGAGGGGCTGCTCGGCGAGGAGGACGCGGTCATCAGCGATGCGCTGAACCACGCCTCCATCATCGACGGCATCCGCCTCTGCAAGGCCCAGCGCTTCCGCTACGCCAACTCCGACATGGCCGATCTGGAGGCCCAGCTGAAGGCCGCGGATGCCGCGGGCGCCCGCTTCAAGCTGGTCGTCACCGACGGCGTCTTCAGCATGGACGGCTACATCGCCAAGCTGGCCGAGATCTGCGACTTGGCGGAGAAGCACGGTGCCATGGTCATGGTGGACGACAGCCATGCCGTGGGCTTCATGGGCGCGAACGGGCGCGGCACCCACGAGCACTGCGGGGTCCTGGGCCGCGTGGACTTCATGACCGGCACCTTTGGCAAGGCCCTGGGCGGTGCTTCCGGCGGCTACATCGCGGGCCGGCAGGTAGCCATCGACTGGCTGCGGCAGAAGGCCCGTCCCTACCTCTTCTCGAACTCCGTGGCCCCGGCCATCGTGGCCGCCACCCTGGAAGTGCTGGACCTGCTCAAGGACAGTCAGGGCCTCATCCGGCAGGTGCACGAGAACGCCCGTTACTTCCGCGCCGGCATGGAGAAGGCCGGCTTCAAGCTCCTGCCCGGGGAGCATCCCATCGTACCCGTCATGCTGTACGAGGCGCCCCTGGCCCAGGAATTCGCCAAGCGCCTGCTGGACGAAGGGGTCTACGTCATCGGCTTCTTCTTCCCCGTGGTGCCCAAGGGCCAGGCCCGCATCCGCACCCAGATGAGCGCTGCCCATACCCGTGAAGATCTGGACCACGCCATCGCCGCCTTCACAAAGGTGGGGCGGGAACTGGGTGTGATTCAATAAGCGGCCTTAAATGAGGACCGACAATTAACCGCAGATGGCGCAGATGGCACAGATCAGGGGCTCAACGGCTTTTCATCTGCGCGAATCTGCGACATCTGCGGTTTCAATTCCCTGATTTCAATCATTCAACCTGGCCCACTGATCGTGCTTTGAGGCCGGATGCCAGCAGCACCTGCCCCGCCAGGAGCAACAGTCCGGCATCGCGCAGCAGGGACCAGCGCATGTCCGCGAACTGTTCGGCCATCGTTTTTTGCGCCGCTCCACCAAAACACCCGCAATCCACCGGATGGTGGCGGGCGAGGTTGATGGAGAGCGCAAAGCCGAAGGCCAGGAGCATCATCGCGACCCACGCGGCGGCGGCCCGGATCCAGATGCCCAGACAAAGCGCCAGCCCGCAGAACAGCTCGAGCCAGGGCAGGACCAGGGCCATGGGGTTCAGGGCCGGGCCAGGCACCAGCTGGTAGGCCCAGATGGCTTTGGCGAAGCCCGGCGGATCCCCGATCTTGGGCAGAGCGGCCGCGATGAAGACCAGACCCAGGGCGATCCGTACCGCCATGGTGAGCTTGGGGTGCAGGAGCCATTGCCATAAGCGGGGCCTCATGGCCGTCCCTTCTCGACGGGACGTCCCTGGGCCACCCAGGCCGGATATCCATCGTGGAAGATGAGCAGATGGAAGTAGCCCTCTCCCAGCAGCTTCTCGGCGAGAAGGTGAGAGTCCCGGCAGTCACCGCCGCTGCAGTAGATGACGATGGGATCCTCCGAGCCCGGCCGGCGCGCGGCCTTGAAGGAGAGCAGCCGGTCATCCAGATCCGATTCCCACACCGGGGTGCTCCAGGCACTGGCGATGTGCCCTTCGGCGAATTCGGAGCTTCGGCGGGCGTCCAGGAAGGGGGTTCCGGACTGGAACGCCCGCCAGGCCTCCTCGGCGCTGATGTCACGGATGGGACTGGAGGGGGGCGTCTCCGGTGCCGGTGCCGCGGCAGGGGCGGGAGAGGCCGTCATCCGCGACGGCGGGAGGTGGCCAGGATGGATGGGGTGGCCGTCCTTCGGCTCCGGAACGATGGGTTGGCCGGAGCCGGTCACGGGAGGCGGGATCTTCTCGACCCCGGGCGCGGCGATGGAAGGCGGCACGCTCGACCCGACCCATGCCAGGCGGCGTGCGGGGGAGGCGAAGGTGTTCGCGATCAGAGCCGCCGTCACCGCCATCCCAGCCAGGGCCAGGGCTCGCAGAGGGGTGGACGAGGGCAGGGGCATCAGAGGGTGGTCCATGGGGGCATGGATTTGGCAGGACTCACAACACGATGTACCGGTAGGTTCCGGGATCCTGCTCCTTCAGGAGGAGCTGGATGGTCCAGCGGCCATCCGGGAACCGCTCGTACATGGTGGCGCTCATGACGGATTCCTTCAGCCAGTCCCGGATGTCCTCGTAGTGGTCGAAGGGGGGCGGCGCCCATCCGCCTTCGCCCGAGCCCCGGGCGCCGGATCCGGGCTTGATGTATTCCATCAGGCGGGAGAGTTCGACGTGGGGGTCGGGCATGGCGCGTTCCTCGTTCAGGGCCGTCAAAGCCCATCCTCCTTGTACCCGACCTCGTGCACATCCACCACTGCGCGGCCCGAGGGATCGGTCATCTTCGCGAAGGAGGCGTCCCAGAGCAGGGCCGTCTCCGTGCTGCAGGCGACGCTGCGCTCGTAGGGCACGCAGTTCACGGCGGTGGCGCTGGGGAAGTGGTGCTCGAAGATCTGGCGGTAGAAGTAGGCTTCCTTGGTTTCCGGGGTCTTGACGGGGAAGCGTTCCGCCGCACCCCGCATCATGCCGTCGCTCACCTCCCGCTCGGCGGTGGCCTTGAGGGCGTTGATCCAGGCGTAGCCCACGCCATCCGAGAACTGCTCCTTCTGCCGCCAGAGCACTTCATCAGGAATGAGGCCTTCGAAGGCCTTCCGGAGGGGGTACTTCTCGATGGGGCGTGGGCGGTGGGCGTTCCGGGGCAGCTTCACCGCGGGGTCCAGGCGCATGGCCACGTCGAGGAATTCCCGGTCCAGGAAGGGCACCCGGGCTTCCACGCCCCAGGCCGCGCTGGACTTGTTGGCCCGGGCGCAGTCGTAGAGGTGCAGCTTCTGGAGCTTGCGGACCGTCTCGGCATGCAATTCCGGGCCGTCGGGCGCCTTGTGGAAATAGAGGTAGCCGCCGAAGATCTCGTCCGCGCCTTCGCCCGAGAGCACCATCTTGATGCCCATGGCCCGGATCTTCCGCATCATGAGGTACATGGGCGTCGAGGCCCGGATCGTCGTGATGTCGAAGGTCTCCAGGTGGTAGATCACGTCTGAGAGGGCGTCCAGACCCTCCTGCACGGTGAAGTGGATTTCATGGTGGATGGCGCCGATATGGTCCGCCACCAGCCGGGCCGGGGCCAAGTCCGGCGCGCCCTCCAGCCCCACGGCAAAGCTGTGGATCCGCGGCCACCACGCTGGCGCGGTGCCTCCCTCCTCCACGCGGCCCTCCCGGAACTGGGCGGCGATGGCTGCGATGAGGGAGGAATCCACGCCACCGGAGATCAACACGCCATAGGGCACGTCGCACATGAGCTGCCGGCGCACGGCCGCTTCGAGGGCGGCGCGCAGGGCCGCGGGATCGTAGGAGGTGTCCGGGACATGGCCAGGCTCGGCCCAGTCGGGCTCGTAGTAGCGCTGGAAGCCCTTGTCCGCCTCGTGGCCCAGGTAGAAATGTCCTGGGGGGAACTCGCGGATCCGTTCGCAGTGGCCCACCAGGGCCTTCATCTCCGAGGCGACGTAGAGCCGGTCCTCCCGGTCCCAGCCCAGGTAGAGGGGGATCACGCCGACGGGATCGCGGGCGATGAGGTAGGTCTCCCGCTTGGGGTCGTAGAGCACGAAGGCGAAGATGCCGTTCATCCGGTTGAGGAAGTCCCGGGGCGAGAGCTCATCGTAGAGGTAGAGGATCACCTCGCAGTCCGAGAGAGTCTGGAAGTCATGGGATTCCTGCAGGCCGTGCCGGAGATCCCGGTGGTTGTAGATCTCTCCGTTCACCGCCAATACCGTGCCCTGGAGGGTGTCGAGGAGGGGCTGGGCGCCGTGCTCGACATCCACGATGGAGAGGCGCTCGTGGACGAGGATGGCCCGGTCGTCGCTGTAGATGCCGCTCCAATCCGGCCCCCGGTGGCGGATCTTCCGGGCCATGGCCAGGGCCTGGCGCCGGAGCTCCGTCGGATTCGAGCGCGCAGGATCGATGTCGAGGATGGTGAGGATGCCGCACATGGTTGTCTCCGTTCGGGAAAAGAAAAACCCCCGATCCGCTGTCGCGAATCGGGGGTGGTCCGGGAATTCAGGTGTCTAGGTGAGACCCTCTCCGGCCCACGCGCGATTCGCGCGAGGGAGCCGATTATTGAAATTGCGGTTGGGCCGCAGGGAGGGGTTGGTCATATATCGCCTGGAAGAACCTTATCGGCTGTCTTCACGAACCGTCAAGGGCGGAAGGGTAAGTTGGCCGGCCTTGCTGTTGATGATGAAATGGTGCGGTTGGAGGCGCCATGAAAGCCCTGTTGAAGACCAAGCGCGAGGAAGGCATCTGGATGGGCGAGGCGCCCATGCCCGAGATGGGGCCCAATGATGTGCTGATCCGCGTCCACAAGAGCGCCATCTGCGGCACGGACGTGCATATCTACAACTGGGACGACTGGGCCCAGAAGACCATCCCCGTGCCCATGGTGGTGGGCCATGAGTACTTCGGCGTCATCGAGCAGGTGGGCGCCGAAGTCGAGGGCTACAAGCCCGGCGACCGGGTGAGCGGCGAGGGGCACATCACCTGCGGCCACTGCCGGAACTGCCGGGCGGGCAAGCGCCACCTCTGCCGGAATACCGTGGGCGTGGGCGTGAACCGCACCGGCTCCTTCGCCGAGTACCTGTCCATCCCGGCCTTCAACGTGTTCAAGGTGCCGGACAACATCCCGGACGAGGTGGCCTCCATCTTCGATCCCTATGGCAACGCCACCCACACGGCCCTCAGCTTCGACATGGTGGGCGAGGACGTGCTGATCACCGGCGCCGGGCCCATCGGCATCATGGCCGTGGCCATCGCGAAGCACGTGGGCGCCCGCCACGTCGTCATCACCGACGTGAATGAGTACCGGCTCGAGCTGGCACGGAAGATGGGCGCCACCGTGGCCGTGAACCCCATGAAGAAAGGCCTCCCCGAGGTGATGAAGGACCTGGGCATGACCGAGGGCTTCGACGTGGGCCTGGAGATGAGCGGCAACCGCAACGCCTTCGAGTCCCTGCTGGAGGCCATGCACCACGGCGGCCGCGTGGCGCTGCTGGGCATCCTCCCCGGCGACTGCGCCATCGACTGGAGCCAGGTGATCTTCAAGGGCCTGGTGCTGAAGGGGATCTACGGCCGTGAGATGTTCGAGACCTGGTACAAGATGGCCGCCATGGTCCAGAGCGGTTTGGACATCACCCCCGTCATCACCCACCGCTTCAGCATCGACGACTTCCAGAAAGGCTTCGATGCGATGCGGAGCGGGCAGAGCGGGAAGGTGATCCTGGACTGGGGCGTCAAGTAGCTTCTTGCCTTGAGGCACCTGCAAAATGCGGCCATGGGCCGCATTTTGATTGCTGCGCACGAACGTGCGCAGTTTGGTGCACGGCTGGTTGGAACCTCAACGAAGGGGCTGCGGCTGGGGAAGGGGCGGGAAGGGGCCGTCGGTCCAGGGGGCGCCATCCTTGATGAGGATGTCGCCGGCCAGCCCTTCGCCGCCGGGGACGCCATCGGTGCCGAGACAGGCCAGGTAGTACCCGTCGAGCTTGGTGTTGAACTTCTGCCGCACCGGGCCCCGCCTGCCCTGGACCTCCTCCACCGGACGGAGGACGTAAGGGCGGTAGAGGAAGGGGTGGCCCCAGGGGGCTTCCGGCACCTGGTCCAGATAATCGGGCATCAGCATCTGGAGGGACGCGGGATACTCGCCCGTCTTGGTCCGGTAGCGGATGAGGGCGTCCGTGATCCGCTTGAGGGCGGCCCGGACCTGCTTCTGGCGGTCAGCCAGATCCCGGTTCACGAAGGCTTCGATGAGGAAGAGGTCCCGGGTGGCCTGGCGGGCCGCCTCGGAGTCGGGGTAGCGGTCCACCAGCTGCTTCATCATGGCCCTGGCTTCCAGGCTCCGGCCCTCCAGGTTCATTTTCCGGGCCTCTTCGTAGAGGTTTCCAGGCAGCCTCGGGTCCTCGGAGCTGCATCCGGCCAGGAGCGCAAGAAGGGCCAGGGCGGGGGCGAAGGACATGCGATTCATGGCATGAACCTTAGCAGAGGCGTGGGACGTTAGGATGGAAGAAAGGGGGGGGGCACATGACCGACAGGCCGATGCTGGTGGGCATCGTGGGTGGTTCTGGCAGTGGAAAGACCTCCGTGGCCGCCGAGCTGGTGAAACGGCTGAGGCGCAGCGCTGTGGCCACGCTCTTGCTGGACATGGATGCCTACTACGCGCCGCTGGAGGTGGTGAAGGCCCGGTTCGGAGGGCTGCCCGTGAACTGGGACCATCCCCACGCCTTCGATCTAGAGCTCATGGCCGCGCACCTGGCAGCCCTGCATCGGGGCGAGAGCATCCGCAAACCGACTTACGATTTCACCATTTCGGACCGTACTGGCTGGGAGGAGCCTGTGCCACCGGGTCAGGTGGTGATCCTGGAGGGGCTGCTGCTCTTCGCGCTGCCGGAGTTGCGCGACCAACTGGACATGAAGGTGTTCGTGGACACGGATGCCGACATCCGGATTCTCCGCCGCATCCGGCGGGACACCCGGGAACGGGGCCGCAGCCTCGAGAGTGTCATGGACCAGTACGAACAGAGTGTCCGCCCCATGCACCTGGAGTTCGTGGAACCGAGCAAGCGCTGGGCGGATCTCATCGTGCCCACGGGGGTGGAGAATCGCACGGCCCTGGACGTCATCACCCACCACATCTGCAGCCGCGTGCTTGACCAGGGAGAATCCCAGCGTGTTTGAGAATGGCATCCACCTATCCGCGGAAACCTACCGGGACCTGCCGGAAACCGTCCAGCGCCTCGATGTGCGGGAGCGCTGGGAATACGACCTGGCGCGGATCCCCGGCGCCATCCTCATCCCCCTGGGCGACCTGGCCGAGCGGGTGGCCGAGCTGGATCCCTCCCGGCCCGTGGCGGCCTACTGCCACCATGGCACCCGGAGCTTGTACGCCCTGCGGTTCCTCCAGGGAGCGGGATTCACGGATCTGGCCCATCTGGCTGGCGGCATTGATGCCTACAGCCGCCTGGATTCCTCCATTCCGAGATACTGATGCGGCTCCTGCACCGCCACCCGGAAGGCTTCGACCCGAACACCGCCTGGACCCAGGAATCCGAGAGCGTGCGGCAGGATTCCCGGCTCTTCCGGCAGATCGTGGCCCAGCGGCGCAGCCCCCACACGGGCCGCCAGCATGCCTTCTACCGCCTGCAGGGGCCGGATTGGGTGAACGTGGTGGCCTTCACGCGGGCGGGCGACCTGCTGGTGGTGGAGCAGTTCCGGCACGGCATCGACGCGTCCACCCTGGAGATCCCCGGCGGGGGCTGCGATCCGGAGGAGGCACCGGAGGCGGCCGCCCGGCGGGAGCTGCGCGAGGAGACGGGCTTCGTCTCGGACCGCTGGGTGTCCCTGGGCTCCTGCACCCCGAATCCGGCCACCCAGAACAACCGCTGCCACTGCTTCCTGGCCCTCGACTGCGACCCGGACGGGGCCCTGGAGCTGGATCCCGCCGAGGAACTGCAGGTCTGGGCCTGCTCCTGGTCCGAATGGCAGGACCGCATGCGTCATGGGGAGATCCATCACGCCCTGGTGTTGTCCGCCTTCCAGCTCCTGAGCCTATGGGAAGGATGGCCCGCGCTACTGGAGCGACTGGAGACCGAGGACGGAAAAGTGGGACAGGATTAACAGGATTCAAACGAAGTACGACACCACATCCATCCTGTTAATCCAGGATTTAATCCTGTTCATCCTGTCTCCGCCTTTTCCTAAGCCAAGGCAAAGCGCTAGTCTGAAAGGTGTATCCGGATGAGGTGGAGCCATGGCCAGTGAATGTTCCTTCGACGTGGTGTGCAAGGTGGACCTGGACGAGGTGAAGAACGCCGTGTCCCAGGCCATGAAGGAGATCGGCCAGCGCTACGACTTCAAGGGCTCGGTGTCCAAGATCGAGCTCAAGGACGACAAGGTGCTGGTGCTCACCAGCGATGACGAGGTGAAGCTCAAGGCCGTCATCGACGTGCTCCAGACCAAGCTGCACAAGCGGGGTGTGAGCATCCGCAGCATGGAATACGGCAAGATCGAACCCGCCTCCAAGGGCACCGTCCGGCAGGAGGTCACCATCCACCAGGGCATTCCCGTGGAGAAGGCCAAGGGGCTCATCAAAGCCGTCAAGGACGCCAAGATCAAGGTGCAGGCCAGCATCCAAGGCGACCAGCTGCGGGTGAGCGGCAAGAGCCGCGACGACCTGCAGGAAGTCATCGCCCTCTTCAAGAAGGACGATCAGGGGTTGGACCTCCAGTTCACCAACTACCGGGGCTGATGTGTCGCGACTCGACCTCTCCCGCTACTTCCTTCCCATCGCCCCCAAGCTGGCGGGGGTGGAGGCGGAGCTGCAGCGCATCCTGCAGAGCGACGTGGAGGTGGTCCAGAAGCTGGCGGACCATGTGCGTGGTGGCCAGGGCAAACGCCTCCGGCCGGCCCTGGTGATGCTGTCGTCGCGGTTCTGCGGGGTGCCCAACGACGAGGACGTGCGCTTCGGCGCCGTCTTCGAGCTGATCCACACCGCCACCCTGGTGCATGACGACGTCATCGACCATGCCCAGCTCCGCCGGGGCATGCCCACCCTCAACCGGCTTTGGGGCAACACCTTGACGGTGCTCTTCGGCGACCTGCTCTACCTGGTGGCGATGAACGAGGCCATCGCCGGCCGCAGCTGGCGGATGATGGAGATCTTCGCGGAAGTCACCACCCGCATGATCGAGGGCGAGCTCATCCAGAACGACGTCCTCTTCAAGCTGGACACCAGCCGCAAGGACTACTTCGACATCCAGGAGCGGAAGACCGCGCTGCTGTTCAGCGGCTGCACCGAAACCGGCGCCGTGCTCACCGGCCGGAGCCTGGAGGAATGCGCCGCCATGCGCGAATACGGCCTGGAGGTGGGCCGGGCCTTCCAGCTGGTGGATGACCTGCTGGACTACACTGCCACCAGCGAGGAGCTGGGCAAGCCGGCCTTCAGCGATCTTCGCGAAGGGAAGCTCACCCTGCCCATGCTCACCCTGCTGGAGAAGGCCCCGGACGAAGTCAGATCCCTGATCCGCACCATCTGGGACCGGGGCGAGGAAGTGCCCATCCCAGAGGACGAAGAGGCCCAGCTCCGCGCCCTCATCGCCCGGCATGATGCCCTCTCGGAAACCCGCGAACTCGCCCTGAAAGCCTCGAAGAACGCTGTGGCCCAGCTTTCCGCTGTGAACGGCGAGGCCGCCACCGGAAGCCTGCTGAGGGAGATCCCCGAAGCTTTGCTGTCCCGGAGCATGTGAGGCACCGATCGGGTCAGCTCTTGAGCCTGGCCATCAACTCCTGGAAGCGGGGGTGGGTCCGGATGGAATCCAGATCCCCGTCGTGGATGAACCAGTCCTTCTGGGACAGCCCCCCGGCCGCGGCCCGCTCCAGGCAATCCAGGCTCTCTTCGGGATCCCCGGCCAGGGCGTGGATGCAACCCAGGTTGTAGAGCAGCATGGGATCGTCGGGGTCCATGCTCCGGGCCATCCGGGGCCCAGGCCAGGCCCTTCTCTCGCTCTCCCAAGGCCACGAGGGCGTTGGCTCCCAGGTAGCGGGCACGCACATCGTCTGGGGCGTGTTCCAGGCGTTCCTCCACCAGGGCCAGCCCGATCCGCCGTAGCGGAAGGAGGTGGTCCTGGAAACCACCTGCAGGCCCTCCAGGTGGTTGTTTGAAAACAGACCCTAGCTTTCGACTTCCCCCAATCTCAGGTCGAACGGGATTCCCGCCCGCTTGCAGGAGGCGATGAAGCTCTCCTTGTCGGGGCACTTGAGGTAGGCCTCCATGGGCTCTACCTTCTTGTCCTTGATGAACTCCACCAGGGCGTCGTTCATCAGCTTCTGGCCGTAGCTCCGACCCGTCTGCATGGCGCTGGTGATCTGGAAGTTCTTGCCTTCGCGGATGAGATTGGCGATGGCGGGGCTGATGAAGAGGGTCTCCAGGGCGGCGATGCGGCCGCCGCCGATCTTCTTGAGCAGGGTCTGGCTCACCACGCACTTGAGGGCGTCGGCGAGCATCACGCGGATCTGTTGCTGGCGGTCGGCGGGGAACTGGTCCACGATGCGGTCGATGGTGCCGATGGCGCTGCTGGTGTGCAGGGTGCCGAAGACCAGGTGGCCCGTGATGGCGGTCTCCAGGGCGATGGCGATGGTCTCGAGATCGCGCATCTCCCCCACCATCACGATGTCGGGGTCTTCCCGCAGGGCCGCGCGGAGGCCGCTCTTGAAGCTGTCCGTGTGGGTGCCTACCTCCCGCTGGTTCACCAGGCAGCCCTTGCGGGGGTGCACGAACTCAATGGGATCCTCGATGGTGAGGATGTGGTCGTGGCGCTTCTGGTTGGCCAGGTCGATGATGGCCGCCAGGGTGGTGGACTTGCCGCTGCCCGTCGGACCCGTCACCAGCACCAGGCCCTTGGAAAGATCACAGAGACGGCGGATGGGGTCGGGCAGGCCCAGCTTGTCGGGATCCGGGATCTGATTGGGGATGACGCGGCAGACCAGGCCCGGTCCCACGCGATCCATGAAGTAGTTCACACGCAGCCGGCAGCCGCCCGCCTCGTATGCGTAAGCGAAATCCGCATCGTGGCGCTCCTGGAAGTGATGCCAGGCGGCCGGTGTGGCCACGGCCTCCATCATCTCCAGCATGGTGGCCGGTTCGAGAGGGCCAAAGCCCTCCAGTTCCTTCATGTCGCCGTGGACCCTGACGAGGGGCGGTTCCATGGAGGTGCAATGAAGATCCGAGCCTTGCTGGGCGAGCAGGGCGGAAAACAGGCGTTCGGCCAGAGGATGGCCGTGGGTTCCGCCGAGTCTCGGGGCGGAAGGCGCAGTGACCACCGGGGCTGAAGCCGCCCTGGATGCAGGGGAAGGGACTTCGGCTGGCGCGGGTGGGGCCGTTGGCAGGGGGTTGGCAGGTCCCTGATGGTCCGCGACGAGGATGGGGATCTCCCCGCTGCGGTCCAGGCGGATCCGGAAGACCTGGCCGGCCAGTTCGTGCTCGAACTCGGCCTGTCCTTCCATCTGCCAAGCGGCTTTCATGCCGGCCGGAACCACTTCCCCGGCCAGCACGTCGACCATCACCGCGGGCAGGGGATTGGGCAGGAGGTCCACGGCCTCCCCGCTCTTGAGCTCCAGGCGGGGTTTCTTGTCGGCTTCCAGGTGGAGGCGGGTCCCGCCGCGGGCGATGACGTGGGAAAGCAGCCGATCTAGCTGGGGCATGAACATCTCCTGGTGCTGCAGAGTGTCTAACAAAACTCCACGGGGCCACGCGAGGGCTGCCGGGCGAGCGAGGCAAGGAAAGCGAGGGGAGCGTAGCGGGTACTACGTGACCCGAGCCTGACGCAGCATCGCGACGCCCGCCAGCCCTCGCCCGGAGGGATGAAGCCAGGCAGGCGCCCCGCGGCGTCAGGGCCCTTGAACGATGTCCCGCATCGCCCTGCGGGCCCTTCCTTGCGGTGCATCCTGCCTGGCTTCATCGTGGCCTCGTCGAGTTTTGTTAGGCACTCTAAAGGATGCCACGAGTCACAGCCTTCAGGGTTCGGCGCCAGCGGCGTGGGCGCTAGACTGGGAGGTGACCTTTTCGGGAGCGAGTATGAATATCCATGAATACCAAGCCAAGGAACTGCTGAGGCAGTACAAGGTGGCCACGCCCGACGGGAAGGTCGCCCAGGATGCGGAAGAAGCCCGCATGATCACCAAGGAATTCGGCGGGGCCAGCGTGGTGAAGGCCCAGATCCATGCCGGCGGCCGGGGCAAGGGCGGTGGCGTGAAGTTCGCGACGGACCCTGACAAGGCCGCCGAGCTGTTCAAGGCCATGATCGGCATGCAGCTGGTCACCAAGCAGACCGGCGCCGAAGGCCGCAAGGTCCGCACGATCTTTCTTTCCAAGCCCGTCGACATCGAGCGGGAACTCTACCTGAGCTTCCTGGTGGACCGTGGCAGCAGCCGCGTCACGATCCTGGCCTCCACCGAAGGCGGTGTGGAAATCGAGGAAGTGGCGGAAAAGACCCCCGAGAAGATCGTCAGAGTCGCCATCGATCCGGCCCTGGGCCTCAACGGCTTCCAGGCGCGCCAGGTGGCCTTCGCCCTGGGGCTCGAAGGCAACTCCTTCAAGCAGGGCGTGGTCTTCCTCCAGAACCTCTACCGGCTCTTCGTGGAGAAGGACTGCTCCATGGTGGAGATCAACCCGCTGGTGGTGACCAAGCAGGGCGATGTCACGGCCCTCGATGCCAAGATCGGATTCGATGACAACGGCCTGGTCCGCCACGCGGATGTGCTCGCCTACCGCGACCTCAACGAGGAAGCGGAAGAGGAAGTGGAAGCCAGCAAGTACAACCTCAACTTCATCAAGCTGGACGGCAGCATCGGCTGCATGGTGAACGGCGCCGGCCTGGCCATGGCCACCATGGACATCATCAAGTACTGCGGCAGCTCCCCCGCCAACTTCCTGGACGTGGGCGGCAGCGCCACCGAAGACGCGGTGAAGAATGCCTTCCGCATCATCCTGCAGGACAAGTCGGTGAAGGCCGTGCTGGTGAACATCTTCGGCGGCATCATGCGCTGCGACATCGTGGCCTCCGGTATCGTGAACGCGGCGAAGGAGATCGGCATCAAGGTCCCTGTGGTCGTGCGCCTCGAAGGCACCAACGTCGAGGAAGGCAAGCAGATCCTCGCGGCGAGCGGCCTGAACCTCATCGTCGCCGCCGACCTGAAGGACGCCGCCGAGAAGGTGGTCGCCTCCATCAAGTAGTCCCACCACGGAACCCGATCGATTCCATTTTTGCGAGGTATGACATGGCAGTTCTTGTGGGCAACCACACCAAACTCATCGTTCAGGGCATCACCGGCCGCGAAGGCCTCTTCCACGCCAAGGGCTGCCGCGACTACGGCACGAACGTGGTCGGTGGCGTGACCCCCGGCAAGGGCGGCACCGAGGTCGAGGGCTTCCCCGTCTTCAACACCGTCCAGGATGCCGTCGCCAAGACTGGCGCCAACGCCACCATGATCTTCGTCCCCCCCGTGGCCGCCGCGGACGCCATCCTCGAAGCCCTCGACGCGGGTATCGAGCTGGTCGTCTGCATCACCGAGGGCATTCCCGTCCTCGACATGGTCAAGGTCAAGCGGGTGCTCCCCAACTACCCGAAGAGCCGCCTCATCGGTCCCAACTGCCCCGGCATCATCAGCCCCGGCCTGGCCAAGATCGGCATCATGCCCGGCCGCATCCACAAGCAGGGCCACGTGGGCGTGGTCAGCCGCTCCGGCACCCTCACCTATGAAGCCGTGGGCCAGCTCACGGCCCTGGGCATCGGCCAGAGCACCTGCATCGGCATCGGCGGCGATCCGGTCAGCGGCACCAGCCACATCGATGCGCTGGAGATGTTCAACAACGACCCCGACACCCACGCCGTCATCATGATCGGCGAGATCGGCGGCAGCGCCGAGGAAGACGCCGCTGCCTGGGTCAAGGCGAACATGAAGAAGCCCGTGGTGGCCTTCATCGCCGGCCAGACGGCCCCTCCGGGCCGCCGCATGGGCCACGCCGGCGCCATCATCTCCGGGGGCAAGGGCACCGCCGCCGAGAAGATGAAGGCCCTCACCGCCGCCGGCATCACCGTCGTGCAGAGCCCCGCCGACATGGGCAAGGCCCTGGCCGAGCGCCTGAAGTAGCAAACGCTTTTCCCTCTACAAAAAGGGCACCGGTGCTTTTCCGGTGCCCTTTTTGCGTGAACGGCCCCAGGTCTGTGCTGTACTTGAGGCATGCTGATTTCACGGGAAATGGTCCTGGACCAGGACATCGGCCTCAACGCCACGCTGTTCGGCGGCGACATGATGGCCCGTATGGACAAGGTGGCGGGGATCACGGCCTCGCTCATGTCGAGGAACCGGCGCTTCCTCACGCTCAAGGTCTCGGAACTCCTCTTCCACAGCCCCGTGCGGGCCGGGGAGATCATCGAGTTCTACGTGGCCATCGCCCGGCCGGGGCGCACCAGCATGACGCTTCAGATCGAGGTGCAAGTCTACGAACCGGTGTCTGATGCCCGCCGGGATGTCACCAGTGGCGAGTTCGTCATGGTGGCCGTGGATGAAGGGCAGCATCCCGAGCCGATCCTCTGGAAGCCCGAGATGGTCCAGGCCGCGGCGGAGGCACGCCTCCGGCGCCAAGGCGGCTGAACCCACTGGCCATTCCAGCAAAAAGGGCACCGGTCTATTTCCGGTGCCCTTTTTGCTGGAACGGCCCCACGTCCGTGATGTACTTGAGCCATGACGGACCTCATCCAAGCCCATCTGGATCACCGCCGCGTCTGGCGGGATTTCGACTACTGCTATCCGGTGATTTCCCGCCGCAGCCGGGGCGTCAGCCTGGGCGTGAACCTGAACCCGGACAAGGTCTGCAATTTCGATTGCGTCTATTGCGAGGTGGACCGCCTGACGCCCCCGAAGCGCCGGGACCTGGACTTGGATCTGCTGGACAAGGAACTGGGCCTGCTGCTGGATCTGGCCACCAGCGGCGAGATCTACGGGATTCCGCCCTTCGATTCGGCCCGGCCCGAGCAGCGGCGCCTCAACGACATCGCCTTCAGCGGTGATGGCGAGCCCACCACGGCCCGGGAATTCGCCGAGGTGGTGGCCCGGGTGGCCCACCTCAAGGCCCAGCGGGGCCTGGACCTGGTGAAGCTGGTGCTCATCACGGACTCCAGCCGCCTCCAGGCGCCGGAAGTGGTGAAGGGGCTGGAGACCCTCATGGCGAACCAGGGGGAGATCTGGGCCAAGCTCGATGCGGGCACCGAGGCCTTCTACCGCGAGATCTGCCGCAGCCAGGTGCCGTTCCAGCGGATCCTCGACAACCTGCTGGCCACCGCCCAGCGCTGGCCCATCCTCATCCAGACCCTCTTCCTGAGCTGGAAGGGGCAGGGGCCTTCCGCCGATGAGGTGGAAGCCTACTGCGGGCGTCTGGAGGCCATCCTCGCCCAGGGCGGCCAGCTCCAGGCCCTCCAGCTCTACACCGTGGCCCGCCCCACGCCGGAGCCCGAAGCGCGGCCCCTTTCCCGCCGGGAGATGGATGAGCTCGCGGCCCGAGTCGGTGCCCGGCTTCCGGGCCTGCCGGTGGAGGTCTACTACGGGCCGGAGGCCTGGGGCTGATGCGCCGGCGGATCGGGGTCGCCGCCACAGTGGCGGCCGTGCTGGGCGCCCTCTTGGGCGCTTCGTCGGGCTGCCGGCCCCGCCGCGTTCCGCCGCCACCTCCGCCGCCGCGCATCCGCCTGGTGGCTGTGGGGGACATCCTCATGCACCAGGATGTGAAGGCCTCGGCGGAACACACAGCTCAGGGCTTCCCCGCGCTCTGGGCAGACCTCGTGCCCCTCTTCCAGGGCGCGGACCTGGCCTTCGGCAACCTGGAGACGCCGGTGGCGCCTGCGACGGGCCGGGCTGGCGTCCCCTTCCAGTTCAACGCGCCGGCCGCTCTGCCGGCCGCCCTGCGCGCCAGCGGATTCACGGTGCTGTCCACGGCCAACAACCACGCCTTCGACCAGGGATTCAAGGGTGTGCGGGAAACCCTCGACCGGCTGCGGGCGGAACAGCTGGTGGCTGTGGGCAGCGGCGAGGACCGGCCCCGGGCGGAGGCCCTCCAGGTCGTGGAGCGGCAGGGCCTCAAAGTGGCCTTCCTGGGCTTCACGGACATCTTCAACGTGGACCTCAACCGCCGGGCCACGGAACCCTGGGTGCGCCCCCTGGATCTGGAGCCGGCGGTGGCCGCCGTGCGGGAGGCGCGGTCCCGCGCGGACCTGGTGGTGGTGAGCGTCCACTGGGGCAACGAGTACCAGCGCCAGCCCACGAAGCGCCAGCGGGACATCGCGAAGCGGCTGGTGGAGGCGGGTTGCGACCTGCTACTGGGCCACCATCCCCATGTCCTGCAGCCCGCGGAAATCGTCGAAACCCTGGGCCGGAAGGCCCTGGTGGCCTACTCCTTGGGCAACTTCATCAGCAACCAGGACCGTATGTACCGGGCCGATCTATTCCCGGTGGCGGGTGGGGACAGCCGCGACGGGGCAGCCCTCCAGGTCGTGTTTGAGCGGCGGGTGGAGGCGGACGGACACGCCCGGGTGGCGCTGGCCGAGGCCTCCTTCGAGCCCCTGTGGACCGAGAACAACTGGGGGGGCCCTGCGGCGAAACGGGAGATCCGCGTCATCCGCGTGGCGGCCGCCGAGGCCCGGGTGCGGGCGGAAGTGGAGGCCCTCTCGGCTCCGCTGGAAGGCCCGGTGGCTCCGGCCCGCCGGACGGCGCTCCTCGAAAAGCAGGAATACCTCCGGACGCTCCTCCTGCGGCGGCAGCGCATCGCGGAAACCCTGGGCGAGGCGTTCGTCGCCCGCTAGGCCAGGCCCAATTCCGCGCGGTGCTCGTGCAGCACAGCGATGATGCGGGCCAGGTGCTCATCCTCGGTGCCACCCACAGCCTCGATGAGCATGCGGAAGCCCTCGGCGACCTCGAAGCGGTCCACACCGGCGGCGAAGGCCTTGTCCTTGAGCTTCTTCTTCACGCTCTTGGGTTCCAGGCCTTCCGTGCGGGTGGGGCGCACCAGGGCGCAAGCCATCACGAGGCCCGTGATTTCGTCCGAGGCCAGCAGGGCCTTGTCCAGCAGGTGGTCGTACGGCACGTTCCAGCGGGTGTAATGGGCGCTGATGGCGTGGGCGAGGTCCGTCTCGCCCCGCTCGCGGAGCCAGGCCACGATGCGCTTCGGATGCTCCTCGGGCCAGCTGTCGTAATCCGCGTCGTGGAGCAGGCCCGCCAGGCCGAAACGCTCCACATCCTCCCCCAGCTTCATGGCGAGGTCACGCAGCACCAGCTCCACGGCCCGGGCATGGGTCCGCAGCTTCTCAGACGGCGTCCACTGGCAGAGCAGGGTCCAGGCTTCAGCGCGGGTGAGCATCGCTGTTCCTCACGGGATGGTGATGGTGGGCCGCGGGGGTCCGGGCTCGGGATCGCCGGGATAGCGCACGGCCTCCAGGAACAGGCCCGAGGCGGGGGCGGCCTTGGCGGCCCAGTACAGATTGGCGGCTTCGGTGGGGGCGTGGAGGTCCTCCAGCACGCGGCGGGGCTCTTCTTCGCCCAGAGCGCAGGCCACGGAGGCCCCCACCATCCGGCGGACCTGGCGGCGGAAGAAGTGGGAGGCGCGGACCCGCAGCAGCACCAGGGCGCCGGCCTCGACGACCTCGCACTGGATGATCCGGCTCAGCCCGTCCTCTTCGGCGTCCAGGTCGGCGAAGGCGCCCAGGTCCTGGTTGCCCTCGAAGGCGGTCCAGGCCTGCTGCAGCCGATGGAGGTCCAGACTGCGCTTCACCCACCAGATCCAGGGCTTGCCGAAAGCGCTGCGCCGGTGGCTGATCTGGTAGAGGTAGGTGCGGTCGACGGCGTCGAAGCGGGCGTGGAAGCGCGGCGCGCAGGTCCGCACGTCGCGGAGGGCGATGTCCTGGGGCAGGGTGGCGTCCAGGAGGCGGCGCAATTCTCCGGGCCGGGGCGCGCCCTTGGCCTCCAGATGCAGGTGGGCGACCTGGCCGAGGGCGTGCACCCCGGCGTCCGTGCGGCCGGCGCCACCCAGGTAGACGAGCCGCAAACCGGCCTCGTGGATGGCGTGCTCCAGGCTGCCCGCCACGGTGCGGACGCCTTCGCGGGACTGCTTCGGGCCCTGTTTCTGCCAGCCCTGGAAGCGGCTGCCGTCGTACTCCAGCAGCAGGCGGAAGGCGGCGTAGGGAACGGGCTTCGCGGCCACCTTCAACCCCCGGTAATGGACTTCACGGCTTCGATGAGCGCCGAGGGGTCGTGGATGGGCTTGGAGATGTAGCCTTCAGCGCCCGTCAGTTCCACGTACTTCTCCCGGTCCCCGAACATGGCATGGGCAGTGGCGAGCAGCACGGGAATGCGGCGGGTGGCCTCATCCTGCTTGAGCAGCTTGGTGATGAAGATCCCGTCCACCTTCTGGCCCTGGTAGCTCGACCGGGACAGGCTCACGTCCATGATGATGGCCTTCAGGTTGGCCTCGCGCGCCAGGCGGAGGATTTCATCGACTTCCTCCGAAACCAGCACCTCGTAGCCGCCCTTTTTCACCAGAACGGTCTGGATGAACTTCACATTGATGGGGTCATCCTCCACCAGAAGGATCCTGTCTGTCATAACGGCCTCGGTGTTTCCAGCCTATCGGCAATTAGTGGTAAGTGCCGCCCTTTTGCTGCCTTTCCAGGCCGTCCAGGAGGTTGTCCGGCACCTTGAGGCCACCCCGCCCGGTACCCAGGCGCAGGCCCGGCTTGTTGGCGCCGTGGTAGTCGCTGCCGCCCGTGACCACCATGCCGAGGCGCGCGGCCAGGGCCACGAAGGACTTCTGCTCCGCCGCCCGGTACTCGCCGTAGTAGCCCTCCAGGCCCTCCATTCCTTCGCGCTGGAGGTCCTTCATGGCCTCGTCCCAGCGGAAGGCCCCCCCGGCGAAGCGGCCCGGATGTGCCACCACGGGCACGCCGCCCGCCTCGCGGATCCAGCGGGTGGCTTCGGCGGGGCTCAGTTCCTCCCGGGGCACGAAGCCCGGGCAGTCATCCCCGATGAGCCGTTCGAAAGCCTCCGGCGCCCGCCGCACAAAACCGCGGGCAGCAAGGGCCTTGGCGAAGTGGACGCGGGAGAGCAGGGGCGTCTCCGACTGGGCCTGGACATCCTCGTAGGTGATGGGGCAGCCCAGCTCCGCCAGGCGCGCGATCATGCGGAGGTTCCGGTCATCCCGGCGCTGGCGCAGCTCCGTCAGGCGGCTCTGGAACCGGGCGTCGGCGGGATCCACCAGGAGGCCCAGCACGTGCAGGGACCGGCCCAGGAAGCGGCAGCTCAGCTCCGTGCCCACCAGGAGGCGCACCTTCACCCGCGCCTGCATGGCCAGGAACTCCGGGATGCCGGCCAAGGTGTCGTGGTCCGTGAGGCAGAGGGCCGTCAGCCCGGCCTCCTCGCCGAGCAGGGCCAGGCGTTCAGGCGTATCGGTGCCGTCCGAGTGGAGGGTGTGGCAGTGGAGATCAATCATGGGCACCGGAGGGGAGTCGTGTCCTGGGGCGCCTCTGGCCGGAACCGGGGAACCAGGGCGGGCCGGGGGCCCTGGGCTCGCGAGGCCGCTACTGGACGAAGTTCGCGGCGCTCTGGGCGTCGTCGGCGGGCTCATCCATGGCCAGGCGGCGGAACAGCTTCACGTCGGCCAGGGACAGGACACTCATGTAGGAGAATCCGCTGAAGAAGAGCCAGAGGAAGGGCACGGAAGCCCACTTGCGGAGGTAGATGGCCACGAAGAGGGCGGCGAAGTAGTAGACCGCGAAGCCCAGCTCCAGGAAGGTCAGGACGCTCTTGGGCACCTTGTAGGCCCGCTTGGTGGCGGTGTTGCCATGGGCATCCACGCCGTACTTGGGCGTGCGCTTGAACTCCTTGTCATCGGTGAAGAAGCCCTCCAGCACAGCCTTGGCCTGGTTCAGGGCGAGGCCGATGCCCAGGCCCATGAGACCGGGGATGTACTTCAGGCGCCTCTTCCAGCCGGTGTTGTCGGTCAGTTCCTTCTGGGAAAGGCCGAAGTAGAGGCCCACACTCACCGCATTCAGCAGGAAGAAGGGGCCGTCCGTGAGGAGCAGGACTGGCACAGGCGTGCCGGCCCGGAAGACCATGGCGGGCACCATGATCACGGAGAGCACCACCATCAGCATGTAGTTGCAGTTGGCCGTGAGGTGGAACCAGCACTCCAGCTTGGTGTGCAGGCTCTCGTCGGATTTCCAGATGGTCTTCATGAGCTTGCGGATGACTTGGGCGTTGCCCTTGGCCCAGCGGTGCTGCTGACTCTTGAAGGCGTTGACCTCCACGGGGAGTTCGGCGGGGACGACCAGATCCTTGAGGTAGACGCCCGTCCAGCCCTTGAGCTGGGCGCGGTACGAGAGGTCCGCGTCCTCGGTGATGGTGTCGTGCTCCCAGCCGCCGGCGTCGGCGATGGCGGCGACGCGCCACATGCCGGCGGTGCCGCTGAAGTTGAAGAAGGCCTTGGACCGGTGGCGGGCCGTGTGTTCGAAGACGAAGTGCCCGTCGAGCAGGATGGCCTGTACCTGGGTTAGCAGGGAGAACTCGCGGTTCAGGTGGGCCCAGCAACCCTGGACGAAGGCCACCTTCTCATCGGCGAAGTGGGGTACGGCCTGGCGGAGGAAGTCCTCGGTGGGCAGGAAGTCCGCGTCGAACATGGCCACGAGTTCGCCCTTGGCGACCTTCAGGCCCTCGGCCAGCGCGCCGGCCTTGAAGCCCGTGCGGTCGGTGCGGTGCAGATACTGGATGTCGAAGCCCAGGGCCTTGTAGCGATCCACCACGGCACTGGCCACCTTGATGGTCTCATCCGTGGAGTCGTCCAGCACCTGGATCTCGAGCTTGTCCTTGGGCCAGTCCATCTTCACGACGTGGTCCATGAGGCGCTCGATGACGTTCATCTCGTTGAAGACCGCCAGCTGCACCGTGACCACCGGCAGGTAGTTCGCGTCACCCTTGGGCTGCGGCACGTCACTCTTGTGGCGATAGTAGAGCAGCAGCATCCAGAGGCGGTGGGCCCCATAGACACTCAGAATGGTGAGCAGCGTGAAGTAGGTGCCGAGCACGATGGTCTTGACGACTTCCATCACGGAATAAACCTCCCACAGCCCGGGTCAGCGGGCCTGCCGTTATTATGCCATGGGGGGTCGGAAAATCCACGAAGAATATGACAATCTACCACTCCATCTCCGATGCGTCCGGTAGGATGCTGGCATGCCCGATCTCGACAACCTGAACCTCCCCAAGACCATCGGCCGCTACCAGGTGCTTCGCCTCCTGGGTTCGGGAGCCATGGGCAGCGTCGTGCTCGCCGAGGATCCCCGGATCAAACGCAAGGTGGCCATCAAGCTCATGAAGCTGGACACCGTGGCCACCGAAGCGGATCGGCACGAGCACCTGATGCGCTTCCAGCGGGAGGCCGAGGTCTCCGGCCTGCTGAACCATCCAGGCATCGTGGCCATCTACGACGTGGGCGAGGAGGAGGGCTACGGGCCATTCCTGGCCATGGAGTACGTGCCGGGCAAGCCCCTGGACGGCCTCATGAAGGAAAGCGCGGCACTGCCCAACCGGGAGCGCCTGCACATCGCCGCAGGGCTGGCCGAGGCGCTGGACCACGCCCACGCCAAGGGGATCATCCACCGGGATGTGAAGCCCGGGAACGCCATGGTGGGCGAGGACGGCCGCACCAAGCTCATGGACTTCGGCATCGCCAAGCGGGAGGATGCCAGCCTCACCCAGACCGGCATCTTCCTGGGCACGCCCAGCTACGCCAGTCCCGAGCAGATCCGCGAGGGCAAAGTGGACAGCCGCTCGGACATCTTCAGTTTCGGTGTCCTGGTCTTCGAGCTGATGAGCGGCCAATCGCCGTTTCCCGGCACCTCCATCAACACCATCCTCTACCGCATCGTCAACGAGCCACCCGCCGAGGTGAAGCCGCCGGTGCTCGGCATCCTGCCCGAAGGCTGGCGGCGGATCTTCGACAAGGTGCTGGCCAAGCGCCCCGAGGACCGCTACGCCACCTGCACGGCCTTCGTGCGCGACCTGCTGGATGCCGTGGTGGACATCACCAAGGAGGACCGCCGCGAGCTCCTCGGCCTCCTCAGGGTGAGCGGCGAGGCGCCCATCCCCGAGATCCGCTCCACCTCCTTCGACGAGACCATGGTGGTGGCCCGCCCCGAGCCCCGCGGCTCCGGCCGGATCTGGCTCGCCCTAGCCGCCGTGGCCGTCCTGGCGGTGGGGGCCTGGTTCCTGTTCCGCGGCCCGAAGGCCGCCCGCCTCCAGATCGATTCCCAGCCCACCGGCGCCAAGGTCTTCGTGAACGGCCTGGCCGTGGGCACCACCCCCATGAACCAGCCCCTGCAGGCGGGGGATGCCCTGCGCCTGGAGCTCAAGGGCTACCGGCCCCTGGCCTATGCCTTCAAGCCGGGAGAGGCGCCCCCGATCTTCCCCCTGGAGCCCATCCTCAGCGAGGAGACCATCGCTTCCATTCCCCCCGGCGCCACGGTGGTGCTGGACGAGAAATCCCTGGAAGGGGAGACGCCCCTCAAGGTGCGCTGGAACCAGGGCCAGGCCCATCGCCTCACCCTCACCAAGGAGAAGCTGGGCTACGCCTCCGACTTCGCTCCCGGCGAGGTTCCGGGCGGGCGCACCTTCGAGCTGAAGGAGGCCACCACCGCGGACTCGCGGCAGGAACCGCCCCTGGATCCCAACGCCCCCGGCAGCCTCAAGCTGGCCGGCGCCTTCAGCGTGCGCGTGAAGGTGGATGGCAAGGACATGGGCGACCTCGCCCCCGGCGCCACGCTGCCGCTGCCCCCCGGCACCCACAAGGTCGATCTGGCCAGCGCCAGGCACTTCTACAAGGACACCCGCAGCCTGAGCGTGATCGCAGGCCAGACCGCGCCCCTGAACCTGCCCGCCCTCGCCACCCTCACCGTCGAGACCTTCCCCGGCACCGGCAAAGTCCTCGTGGATGGCCAGGACAGCGGCATCGAAAGCGACGGCAGCAGCCTCAAACTGGCCCAAGGCCGCCACACCATCACCGTCCGAGGCCCCAAAGGCAGCAAGAACGAGACCGTGGAAGTGAGGGGAGATAAGGGATTGAGGTTTCCGCTGTAAGTGTGTATTCCATCCCCCTCCGAGGTTGGACTGGCAGTAAATATCACCCGGCTATGCCGGGAAATATTTTACTCAACATTATATTACTGCTTCCAGTTTGAACTTGTGGACTTTAAAAATACAAATCCCTTGTAGGCTCGATACACTTGAAGGCCCTTCCCATTAATATTAAAAATAGCTCCAACTTTACTTCTCTGAATCGTTGCAATTTCTTGAATTGAAAACGGTAACCCAGATATCTCTTTTGCGTAGTATACATTTTTACTTAAATTAAAATGCTGTCGTATTTCATTTTCATTAATATCCAGCCAACTTTCTCCGGAATCATGATTTGAATTTAATTCCATAAATACAATATTTTGATTATCTCTTTCAATTAAAAAATAACAATTTATTTTCAAATTTTGATAAATATATAAAATATATCCAACATCTTTTTTTGTCTGCACACTTGGAAAATAGATTTTACTTTTTATCTCCATTTGTGTTGGCATCAATAAAATAATTGTAATAATAAACCAATTCATTCTCCGTCCCTTCTTTATTGTAGAAGATTATGAACTTTCTGAACTATGCGGGATAGCCATCCACTTTGGGGAGTCTGATTAACACCAGGAACATTGGCATTCAGTCCTCTTGCCTCGTTCCGAAGGCTGTCCGCCGTTCCAATATGGAAAGTCGCCGTTTCACCATGATCTGCATTTTGCTGAATCTGCTTAGCCTCTGCAACAACGTCTTGGTTATGCATTCGCACACACCCCTGAGTATTATCCAATCTTTGCTGAGCATCATAGGCATGGTTATTCCGTCCCCCTCTAAGGTTGGACAGGCAATAAGGAGCCGAAAGGATGGAATCCAGCCGCCAGGGTGTGCAGCGAAGGGAGGCCGTAGGCCGACCGAAGCGGAGCACCCTGGCGGGTCGGCTCTGGAGGGATCAGGCTGCCTCCCAGGAGAAGCACGATGTATTCCGTCCCCCTCTAAGGTTGGACAGGCAATAAGGAGCCGAAAGGATGGAATCCAGCCGCCAGGGTGCGAAGCGAAGGGAGGCCGTAGGCCGACCGAAGCGGAGCACCCTGGCGGGGCGGCTCC